>ENA-UERW01000007-UERW01000007.1-human-gut-metagenome-genome-assembly--contig:-NODE-7-length-206181-cov-35.076437_pt1 | contig 206181 bp, 178 predicted proteins | sample MGYA00242994_ERZ507995 | MGnify/ENA primary metagenome ERZ507995 (study PRJEB26167, sample SAMN06115492) | human gut metagenome | host: Homo sapiens | place: China:Chongqing | collected 2015-04-26...
CGCAATCGGTGTTCTGTATGATCTCTAAGCATTTCACCGCTACACCATACATTCCGCCTACCGCAACTACTCTCTAGTTCAACAGTATTAGAGGCAGTTCCGGAGTTGAGCCCCGGTATTTCACCTCTAACTTATCAAACCGCCTACGCACCCTTTAAACCCAATAAATCCGGATAACGCTTGGATCCTCCGTATTACCGCGGCTGCTGGCACGGAGTTAGCCGATCCTTATTCGTACTATACTTTCAGGCTCCTACACGTAGAAGCGTTTACCCTAGTACAAAAGCAGTTTACAACTCATAGAGCCGTCTTCCTGCACGCGGCATGGCTGGTTCAGACTTGCGTCCATTGACCAATATTCCTCACTGCTGCCTCCCGTAGGAGTTTGGTCCGTGTCTCAGTACCAATGTGGGGGGTTAACCTCTCAGTCCCCCTATGTATCGTTGCCTTGGTGAGCCGTTACCTCACCAACTAGCTAATACAACGCATGCCCATCTTTAACCACCGGAGTTTTTAACCCAAGAAGATGCCTTCTCGAATGTTATGGGGAATTAGTACCAATTTCTCAGTGTTATGCCCCTGTTAAAGGTAGGTTGCATACGCGTTACGCACCCGTGCGCCGGTCGCCACCAAAGTATTGCTACCTCGTGCTGCCCCTCGACTTGCATGTGTTAAGCCTGCCGCTAGCGTTCATCCTGAGCCAGGATCAAACTCTCCATTGTATAAATAATGTTTTGTTTTAAATCTTTCGCTCTAATCTCAAAGGTATTGTTTGAAATCACTCTCTTGCGAGAGTGGAAAAAACTTTTAGCTGCTCAAATACTTCAAAGAACGCTGTTCGATTATATTGCTATAAAGAACAATTTCTTTCTTTTTGCCGGGTTTCGCCTTTCGGCTCCCCCCCCCGTTGTTCTGACCGCGATTTTTCAGCGGAAAGTGGTGCAAAGATAAGTCATATTTTTTGAACCACCAAATCTTTTTGAAAGAATTTTTTCAGAAATTTTCAGAACCTTTTCTTTTATCGTTTCGAACCGTATTTCTTATTCGAAGCGGGTGCAAAGGTAAGCCATTTTTCTGAATCTCCAAAAGATTTCGGAACTTTTTTCAAAATTTTTCAGAACCTGTTTTTGTGTTTCGGAGTAGTGTTTCTCTCTCGAAGCGGGTGCAAAGATAAGGGCATTTGATCGCTATTTCCAAATATTTCGGAGACTTTTTTTCAACATTTTCGAAGCCATTTTCACACCCCGCTATCCGTCAGCGAGTTAGTTGTGAAAAATTTTTAATATATTTGTCCCCACAAGAGATCGGACAGAATGAAACGAAGCTTATTATATATAGGTATACTTTTTTCGGCTGTTTCGTGCGGCCGGAACGACCATGCACTGCAATCGGGCGACCTGCTCTTTCAGGCCGGAGAAAGTTCGGATATGACCGGAGCGATCACCGCGGCGACGGGTGAAAACGGACGGTTGAATTTCTCGCACGTGGGAATCGCCGTGGTGAAAAACGGAGCGGATTCGGTACTCGAAGCTACGACGAACGGCGGGGTCCGGCTTACGGCACTGCCGGAATTCCTCGCCCGGTCGGCAAAAATCGGCGGACGTCCGGCGGTCGTCGCCATGCGATTGAAGGACACTGCGGGAGTTTGCGAAGCGGTCAGGCGGGCACGAAGCCATCTCGGACTCCCCTACGACTACTCCTTCCGGCCCGACAACGGAAAATTCTATTGCAGCGAACTGGTCTGGGAATGTTACCGGACAAGCGACGGTTCGCCGATCTTCACGGCCCGTCCGATGAATTTCCGGGCGGAAGACGGCACGCTGCCGCAATTCTGGACCGAGCTTTTCGCCCGCCGGGGCGAATCCGTCCCGGAAGGCGTTCCGGGCACCAACCCCAACGACATGTCGCAGGAGAGAACGCTCCGCGAAGTATACCGCTGGTTCTAAACGATCCGCTCGACGGTCACATCGGGATTCTCGCGCAGCAGATCGACATAGCGTTCTTCGTCGGCATTCCCCTTGGCCCGGATAACCAGCGTCGCACGGTATACGACGCCGTCGGGACTGCGCTGCGCCTCGACCTCATAGGAGATCACGGCGTATTCCCCACTTTGCAACTCGTTGAACATGGCGTCGATCGCCTTGCGGTCGGCGGCCGAAAAGACGACCATGATCCGGCGGCGCCCCAGCCTGCCGAAGAACAGCGTGAGCACCTCCAGCGCAAAGAGCGTAAGCAGCGTGGCCGCTCCGGCCACGATATACATATGTCCTCCGGCCGCAAGTCCGATTCCCGCCGTGGCCCACAAACTGGCCGCCGTCGTAAGTCCCCGCACCAGCTGCCGGTGAATGATGATCGTACCGGCACCGATGAAGCCGATGCCGCTCACTACCTGCGCCGCGATACGACTGGGGTCGAGCCGCAGTCCGTCGTGCGTGGCCAGAAAGCCCTCGAACCCATACTGCGACACGATCATCATCAGGGCGCTGCCCAGCGCGACCAGAAAATGGGTGCGGAATCCCGCATCCTTTACCCGGTACTCGCGGTCAAGTCCGATTACCGTGCCGCAAAGGCCCGCCACACACAATCTCAATATCAAATCCCACTCCATCTCCATAGTTCCGCGGTTTTATTCCCTATCAAATATAGTACAAATTATCGGGACGGGCAAACCGGATGCCGGCGTGCGTATATGCCGGAACGGCCGGACGGAACGACAGGCCGCCACGGAGAAGCCTTCCGCACGGAGCGGACACCCCTCGCGCCGGGAAACGTTTTCCGGTCAAAAAGAGGAGAATTTTCCGTCTCAAGGTTGCAGAGTGCCGAAATTTTCGTATCTTTGCAGGCTATGTTTAACTAATTAACTATTTACGACAATGCCGAAAATGAAAACCAATGCCGCTGCGAAGAAGCGTTTTACCTTCACCGGCACAGGAAAGATCAAGCGCAAACACGCTTATCACAGTCACATCCTGACCAAAAAGACGACGAAACAGAAGCGCAACCTCTGCTATTCGGGTACCGTTTCTGCGGCTGACGAAGCCAAAATCAAGAACCTGCTCGTCAAGTAATTTCCGGGCGGACATTTTATTAATCGGAGCGAAACAGCCCCAAAGAATGCGGGAGAACCGCATCGCTGACAGCTCTTCAAAAACTTTACAGTATGCCACGTTCAGTCAACGTTGTTGCGTCACGCGCAAGAAGAAAGAAAGTTTTGAAACTTGCCAAAGGTAACTTTGGTTCAAGGGGAAACGTTTGGACCGTTGCGAAAAACACGGTCGAAAAAGGTCTGTGCTATGCTTATGCACACCGTCAACTCAAGAAGCGGACGTTCCGTTCGCTGTGGATCACGCGTATCAACGCCGCAGTCCGCGCGCAGGGAATGACCTATTCGCAATTTATCGGCAAAGTCAACGCCAAGGGCATCGCCCTCAACCGCAAGGTTATGGCCGATCTGGCGATGAACGAGCCGAAAGCATTCGAGGCAATAGTTAAAGCAGTTAAATAACCTCTCTGCGGAAAGGTTTATAGCGGCGGATACCTCGGTATCCGCCTTTTTTTGGTTCCGATATATAACCGAACGAAGCGGTTTTCGACAAAACCGGCAGTAATTTCCGGATTTTATCGTACATTTATACACTTATATTTAAAACAAACCATATGCGACACTTTTTCCTTTCGCTTGCCGCCGCGTCCGCAGCGCTTCTCTGCGGTATCGGAACTGCGCACGCCGTTCCCGCCAAGCCGGGTCTCATCCAAGTAACCCAGAGCGACGGCACGCAGCTCACCGTCCGCCTCGTCGGAGACGAGCGCCGCCACTACATGCTCTCCTCGGACGGCTACACGCTGACCGGAGGTCCCGACGGCGACCTCTACTACGCCGAGCTTTCGGCTTCGGGAAAACTGATCCCGACAAAAGTCAAGGCCCGTCCGGTAAACGCACTCACCGCCGATGAGAAAGCCGTCGTCTCACGACTGGGGAAGGAGCTCAAACCGACCTACGTCAAACCGATGGTCATGCCGGCGCCGCAGCAAACGCAGGCCCCCGTGCTTCCCGCAGCCGGAAAGCCCGCCCCTCCGCGGCGCATCACTTCGGCCCAAACCACAGGCCGGCTCAAATCGCTGATTATCTTGGTGGAGTCCTCCGACAAGAAATTCGCCTCGGCATCGGCGCAGCAGGATTTCCGCAACCTGCTCATGCAGGACGGCTACAGCGTCAACGGCGCGACGGGCAGCGCATGGAATTACTATCAGGACAACTCCAACAGACTGTTCGATCCCGAATTCGTCGTGGTGGGTCCCTACAAAGCCTCGAAAACATCGGCATATTACGCCGGGAGCGAGGGTTCGGACAATGTACCGGAACTGATCGTCGAAGCATGCCGGCTGGCCGATAACGACGTCAACTTCACCGATTTCGCCGACAACGGAGTCATACGCGACGTCTTCGTCTTCTACGCCGGGCGCGGACAGGCAGACTCAGGCGATACGCAAAGCATCTGGCCGCACCGGTGGGACGTACGGGTTAATTCGAAGTATCTAGATGTCCGATTCGACGGTGTACAACTGCAGGGATACGCCTGCGGCGCAGAGCTGAACGGCGGTTACCAGATGACCGCGATCGGCACGTTCTGCCACGAATTCGGCCATGTGCTGGGCTGGCCCGACTTCTACGACACCGACTACTCGGCATCGGGCGGCACCGCCCCGGCGCTGGAGAGTTTCTCGCTGATGTGTTCGGGCAGCTATAACAACAACAGCCGCACGCCGCCGTCGGTCAACATACTGGAACGCTGGATGGTCGGCTGGGCCGAACCCGAAGAGGTCACGGAAAACGGGCTTTACACGCTTGCTCCGGTCTCGGAGAACAAAGGCTATCTGGTGCAGACGCCGACGACGAACGACTATTTCCTGCTGGAGAACCGCGACACCCGGAACAACAAGTGGGATCAGCCCCTCAACAGCGCAGCAGCGTGCCGCGGCCTGCTGGTATACCATGTCGATTACACCAGCAGATACGCCCCGCAGTGGTCCTACAATACGCTCAACAACAATCCGGCCCACGAATGTATGAAACTCGTGCGGTCGGTTCCGGGCCGGTCGTCCTACGACGTTCCCCAGAAGACGTTCTTCCCCGGCGCGAACAACATCACGTCGCTCTCGCCCGAAACCAACGCGGACTATATTTCATGGAACAGCGGCAAACCTTCCGTTTCGTTCAGCGATATAAAACTCGACGGTTCGCAGGTCCGGCTGTCGGTCAAGACCAAGGCCAATCTCAAGGCCGAGGTCAGCGCCAAGCAGTACGACGCCCTGCTGACATGGGAGGGCGATCCGACCGCCGAGTGGGAGATCACATGGAAATCGGCAGACACACAGCGTTCGGAGACCGTAACGGGATGCAACGCCTTCCACATTACGGGTCTGTCGCCCGCCACCGAATATGCACTCTCCATCGCACAGGTGTCCGACACGGTGGACAGCAGCAAAGACCTGATCTTCAATACGGAGCCGACCTACACCTATAAAAGCGTACGCATCTGCGTCCCGGATGAGGGATACACGCACGACACGCCGGTCATGCTGAGTCTGCTCGACTACCGCGGCAAGATCGGCCGGATCGACTGGTACATCGACAACCGGAAGACCGAAAACACCTACACGACTCTCGCGGCAGGCGAACACACCATCATGGCCGTCGTCACCGACGCCGAAGAGGAGTCGCAGCAGTATATCGTCAAATACATCACCGTCAAATAACATCCGCCATGAAACACCTCAAATATCTTCTGCTGATCTGTCTCGCGGCCGCAGCCGCCTGCTCGAAAGACAAAACCGAAGACCCGACACTCAAGGCCCAGCGCACGGCGCTGCAGGAGACCCAAGCCGTAGGAATCTACCGCAGCGGAGAAGCGCTGCGGCTCTTCGACAAGGCGAAGCAGCAGTTGTTCGTCGATCCGACGACGCTTACGTTCCGCATTCAGGACGACGCGGGCCTGAAATTTGTCAGTCTCCAGCTGGAGTCGATGCCCTCCGACGGACAGAAGGTCCGCGGCACCTTCACCGACAACACGGGACTCAACATCGGCAGCATCGAAGATTTCGTGCTGCTCAAATCGGACAAACAGCACTATTGGTTCTGGTCCGATCAAACGCGTGTAGGCTTCGTCTTCCCGCGGATCGGCATGTAACCGCAAAAACGCAGCGTGGAAAACTGGAAAAAGACATTCGCCGTCATTTGGAGCGGACAGCTGGCCTCGATCCTGAGCAGTTCGGTCGTCGCCTTCGCCATCATCTTCTGGGTGAGCCTCGAAACAGGCTCGGCGCAGGTGCTGGCGCTGGCCGCCATTGCCGGCATGCTTCCCCAGTCGCTACTGGGTCCGCTGGTCGGCGTCTATGTGGACCGCTGGGACCGCAAATGGACGATGATTCTGGCGGACAGTTTCATCGCGTTGTGCACTCTGCTCCTCGCCGTACTTTTCTGGCTCGGCGTCGCCCGCATGTGGCATATCTACGTGCTGCTGGCCTGCCGTTCCATCGGGTCGGCTTTCCACACCCCCGCCATGCAGGCTTCGGTGCCGCTGCTCGCGCCCAAGCAGCAGCTGACGCGCATCGCCGGCATCAACCAGATCATCAGTTCGCTGTCGAACATCATCGGGCCCGCGTTCGGCGCCCTGCTGATCAACCTGACGGGCATCGGCAACATCCTGCTGCTGGACGTCGCGGGGGCCTTTATCGCCTGCACCACCCTGCTGCTGGTCCGCATTCCCAATCCCGAACGCAGCACGGCGCAAAAGCCCAGTCTCTGGCGCGAGTTCCGCGAAGGGTTCGGCGCCATGCACGCCGTTCCGGGCATGGGCTGGTTTTTCACGCTGGCCGTCCTCGTGTGGTTCTTCATCATGCCCGTCGGTGTGATGTTTCCGCTGATGACGCTGCAGCACTTCGGCGGAGGGGCCTACGAAATGAGCCTGATCGAGATCGTGTGGGGCGGCGGCGCGCTGATCGGCGGCGCCGTCATGGGCGCCCGAACCTACCGCGTCAACCGCATCGTGCTGATAAACCTGATGTACCTGACCATCGGACTGCTGTTCGCCGCTTCGGGCATGCTGCCGCCCACGGCATTCGCGCTCTTCGCCGCCCTTTCCCTGATCGAAGGCGTCACGAGCAGCGTCTTCAACTCGTCGTTCGTCTCCGTCATCCAGAGCCGCATCGACGCGGGAGTGCTGGGGCGCGTCATGTCGCTGTACTACAGTTTCGGACTGCTCCCCTCGGCGATCGGACTGCTCGGCACGGGCTTCCTCGCCGAGCATGTCGGCCTGACGACGACCTTCGTCATCGCCGGCACGGTCATCTGCTGCATCGGACTCGTCGCATTCTGCATCCCTTCGGTCATTCGGCTCGACCGACAATCTTCCTGACGACGGAAATACAGGGCGACAAAAAAAAGAGCGAGGCCGACAAGCCCCGCTCTTTTTCATTCGGATAAAATTTCCTAAACCGTCACAATGTGACCGGCATAGGTGATCGTCTGACGAAGCCGCGTACCTTCCAAGGTGATCTCCACGATGACATCCTTCGACGGATAGAGACTCGGATTGTAGCCGTCGCCCAGCGACGCTTCGATCTTGCCGCCGTAGAGAGCCGACGAAGAGTAATACTCGCCGTTGGTCATCCTGAGACTCATCGTCGTCGCCGAAATGCCGTCATAGGTGTTGAACGTGCGGCCCGTAGCCGTGCCGTTCAGCATGAACTTCTTGCCAGCGCAGTCCGTATAGGTGAAATTCACGTTCTCAGCCTTCACCGTAAATTTGCCGTTCCAGTTGGAAGTCAGCTCCTCGGTCTTGCCGACATAGGACTGCTGAGCCTCCAGCCCGATTCCGTAAGCGCCCGACGACTCGACGAAATAGAGTTTCGTCAGACCGCCCGTCAGCGTGATGGCCTGCATGTCGCCGCCCGAATAGCCCATCGTCAGTTTATCCTCGAAAGTAACGGTCCACGGCTTGCTCTCCGTAGCATCTTTCAGCAGCGCCGTCTCGTTGGTGTTGATCAGCAGCGTACCCTTGCGGACATAAGTGTCGAGGTCGGCATAATCGGCATCGAACGTGATTTTATAACCGTTCGCCGTAGTCTCGACTTTGGCATTGCCCAGCAACTGCCTTTTCAGCAGTGTATTGCTGCTGCCGACCGTCACTTCGTCGATCGTTTTCTGCTGTTTGTCGGCCTCGGCCACCAGCATCGCAAGCCGCAAGCCGAAGTTGGCCTGCTGCATCGACACGATATTCTGGTTCATGGCACCGGTGTAGATGTTAAGCCCCGGTTGTACGGGCTTCAATTTCTTGTAGGTGTCGTCTTCCTTCATACACCCGCTAAAAACCAGCGACATAGCCACGGCCGCTACAAATAAAACTTTTTTCATCATAAGAATTTCAATACTAAATTATGCGATATAAACGTACAAATTCGAAAAATACTGCGCCCCCGCGCAAAAAAATGCACATTTATTCGATTTTTTGCCAATAGACCGAACGGCTGAACCCCAGCAGCGATCCTTTGACGCGCAGCGTCCGGTCGTCCTCGAACGACACCTCGACCTTGTAGCTCTTGCCCTTGGTCGGGTCGTACACGCGGCCGCCGTTCCAGACGCCCTTCTCCGCATCGTATTTCACGCCGTCCACCACCACGACCCGGTCCGCACGCCCCGACCGCTTCGACTTGTCGGGATTCTTCACGTCGAGTTTGGGCGTCCCGTCGGGGTTGTTCGGGTTCCTGAGCCAGACGATCTGCCCGCGGTAGGTGCCGTCGGGCCGTCGCGTGAACTCCACCTTGGACTCCTTGCCCTCCTCCACGGCCTTGTAAATGCCCACAATCCGGTCGGCATCCTGCGCCGCGACTCCCGCAGCGGCAAACAGCGCGGCCGCCAGCACGATCAGTTTTTTCAAAGTCCCTTTCATCGTTTTTCAAATTCGAATGCAGGCCAAAGGTACGAATATTTCACTTTTTTTCACTATATTGCCCTTGTTATGTACAATATTTGAGGAATGAACCCAAAACTCTTGTTACTTATGTCCCTCCTTTCACTGCTCGGCTGCGGAAAGAAAGCAGCGCCCGAATACCCCGCCGACACGCTGACCACACGCGACGGCACGCAAATCACGATCACCTTCTTCCGGCACGCCTCGCTTTCGATCGAGGTCGGCGGCAAATACGTCTATGTCGATCCCGTCAGCGGCTACGCCCGATACGCGGCGCTGCCGAAGGCCGACGTGATCCTGATCACCCATTCGCATTACGACCATCTGGACGTAGCGGCCGTCGAAGCGATCCAGACGCCGCAGACCGAGATACTCTGCGACCGCACTTCGGCCGAAGCGTTCGAAATGAACTGCTACACGATGCGGCCGGGCAGCGTCGCCGCACCGCGCGACTACCTCAAGGTCGAGGCCGTAGCCGCCTACAACACCACCGACGGACACCTGCAGTTCCACCCCAAAGACCGCGAGGACTGCGGCTATATCCTTACCGTCGGCGGCACGCGCATCTACATCGCGGGCGATACGGAACCCACGCCCGAAATGAAAGCCCTCAAGAATATCGACATCGCATTCCTTCCGGTCAATCAGCCCTACACGATGACCGTGGATCAGGCCGTCGAAGCGGTCAAGGCGATCCGTCCGGCGGTCTTCTATCCCTACCACTACGGCGAAGTCGAAGAGAAAACCGACACCGCCCGTCTCGCCCGCGAGCTGGAAGGCGTCACCGAAGTCCGCATACGGCCGATGGAATAGGCCGCGCAATCACACAAACGGCAGACAAAAAAAGGAGGACCCAAAGTCCTCCTTTTTCAATAACAAAACCCGGCCGCCGCTATTTCTTCGCGTCGGCTTTCTTCGGCTCGGCCTTCACCTTGAGCGAAGCAAAGCCCTTGACGATATTCTCGTCGTTGTTCTTCGTGCCGTCGTATACCACGGTCACCTCTTTTTTCGGCAGATCGACCTGCACGTCCTTCACGCCCTTGCCCAGCGACGGAACGTTGTTCATGATCTTCTTGACGCAGTGCTCGCAGTCGATGTCGGTCGTAAACACCGTCGTCACCGTTTTCTTGTTGGCAGGCTTCTCGGCCGCGCACATGCCGACGCCCATCACAAGGGCGAGGCAAAGCATTAAAATCTTTTTCATCTTCGTGTTATTTTAAGGTTTGAATCTCTTTTTTCCGCGGAGCGCATCAATAGAGGTTGAAGCGCAGACCCGCGTAAAACTTGCGTCCCATGAGCGGTCCCCAGACGTTCATCGAGTTGAATCCCGTCGAGAAGGGGTTGTCCGCATTCAGAATCGGGTCGTGCTGACGGTAGTCGGCGATATTCTCGCAGCCGACATAAATATCGAACTTGCCGATCTTGCGGCTCACCTGCGCGAAGAACATCGGGTAACGGGGCGAATACTTGTCGTCGGCCAGATTTCCGGTCTGCGTCGGGATGCGCGCGGGACCGTTCAGCTGCGCCGTGGCGTCGAACACCCAACGGCGGAACTTCGTGGCGTACTGAATATTGAGCAGCGTTTTGTACTTGCTCACCAGCGGACGCTCCACGCGGGCCGTCGTTCCGTCGGGACGGTCGATCGTCATTTCGCTGTTCGTATAGCGGAACGTCGCGAAAATATCGAGCCGCTCGACCGGCGTCCACGAAAAGTCGATCTGGTAGGTATCCGTATAGGAGCGTTTGTCCGAGTTGTAGAGCATGATTTTGTCCGCATACATCTCTTGATCCGCGATCACCGAGTTGTAGAACTGCGTGCGGAAGTAATCGAAACTCAGCGTCGCGTCGTCGGCGCTCACCAGCCCGAAGGTCTGCGTCAGGCTTCCGCCCACGGTCAGGGCCTTTTCCAGCCGGTTGAACCCGTCGAAATCGGGAATTACGATCTCGCGGCCCGTCGCCAAAATACCGATATTGTCGGTGATGACATTGGTCGAACGGTACCCCAGTCCGGCCGAACCGCGCAAGGTCGTCGAAGGGGTGATGTTCCAGCGGATATGACCGCGGGGCGTTACGAAAAACTTGTCGTAGAAGGCGTTATAATCTCCGCGGATACCGGCCACGATCGAGAACTTGTCCTTGACAGCATAGGTGTACTCGGCATAGGCGCCCACCTCCTGCTCGCTGCGGTCGAAGTCGTAGAACCGCGACTTCGCGGCCTCGATCCACGGCGTGTTGTTGGCCAGACTCTCGCGGTAATACTGCAGCTGCGCCTGCGCGCCGACGATCAGCGACGAACGGTAGGTGAAGTAGTGATTATACATCAGGTTCATCGCCAGCGCATTCTCGTTGCCCTTGTAGTCGTTCAGACCGAAGTAGGCGTTTTCGTTGAAGTGGTCGAAATCGGCCACGAACGCGAGGTTCGAACGCATCTCGTCCTTCTCGTCGGGATCGTATACCGAAGGACCGACGGGCATACCTATTTTAAAATAGCCGTTCGCGCCGCGGTTGCGGATCTTCGATCCGTAAAGCGTGCCCGGCTGGTCCCATTTCTCGCGCATCTGGTCGCGCATCGAATTCTTATAGTCGAGCATGCCGCCCAGCCGGTTCTCCTGCACGAACTTCCAGCCCCAGCGAATCTGCGTGCCGTTGTCGGCGGCATAGAGCCATTTGTTGGCGATGTTGAGCTGGTCGGCCAGCGGCAGGTCGCGGAAACCGTCGTCGTTGTGGTCCATCTTGCGCACGTCGGTGTCCATCGAACCGTGCAGCAGGATCACGCTCGACAGTTTCTTGTTCTTGGAAACGGGAAACGCCGTCGAGATATTGGCTTCGGGACGCAGCTCGTCGTCGAGGTAGAGATTCACGAACAGACGCTCGTCGTCGGTAGGCTTGCGGTGTTCGAGGTTGATCTGGCCCGTGATGGCTTCATGGCCGGCCGTAACCGAGGCCACGCCTTTGGAGACCTGAATCAAATTGAGCCACATGCCCGGCGTGTAGCTCAGGCCGTAGGGGGCGCTCAGGCCGCGCATGATCGGACGGTTCTCGTCGAGAATCTGCGTATAGGTGCCCGCAAGGCCCAGCATCTTGATCTGGCGCGCGCCCGAAATGGCATCGCTGTACCCCACAGTCACCGAAGCCGAATTCTCGAAGCTCTCGGCGAGGTTGCAGCAGGCCATCTTGCAGAGACCCGCGAACGAAATCATCTCGTTCTTGACGATGCCGTCGCGCTTGACGAAGTTGCCGCTGAGGTTGCCCTCGACCACGACGTCCTCCAACTCCACGCCGTCCGCCCTAAGTGCGAATTCGATCCGCTCCGCGCCGTTCGCGACGTGCAGCGTGTCGTTCACGAAGCCCAGATACGAAGCCACCAAGTTATCGTAACCTTTCACGCGGTGGAGCAGAAAAGCTCCCTCGGCGTCAGTGCTGGCGCCGATCGTGGTACCCTCCCAGTAGACCGAAGCGCCCACCAGCGGCTGGTTGTCGGCGTCGCGGACCACGCCCCGCAAATCCTGCGCGCTGAGGGTGCCGCACACAGCGAGGGCTGAAACAGATAAAACTAAAATTTTGTTGATTTTCATTTACATTCCGTTATTGGTTAAAACTGATTCCGGACGGATGCACGCAGCATCCGTCCCAAAAGGGTTTTAAGCCAATACGGGAGGGGCGCGGAGTCCCGCGCAGCGGACATGGCCCCGTTCGACGAAGGGGGCGCAGCGTCCGACGGTTTTCTCCCCGCCGAGCGAGATGTCGGCAGGCTCCGGAGCCTCGGCCACCAGCGCGGGCGGCAGGTCGGTAACCGTACAACGGGTCGATTTTTCGCTGTCCTGCGAGAATGTATAGAGATTGATCTCCGTCGAATGGTGATTGCCGCAGCAGGTGGCCTTCAGCGACGCGGTTCCGTCGGAAGTATCCGCACCGTGCTGGCAGTGATGACAGCATACGTGCGCGGCACGGGCCTTCATCGCGACGCACTTGCATGAAAGCGACACATACGCGGGTCCGCCCGTCGCCAGCAGGTAGACGGAGAGCAGTAACAGCGATATGAGTCTTTTCAGTTTCATGCAATAATATTAGGTTCCGGCTACTCCAGCACGCCGCATTCGGCGAGCTTCCCCGCCCATGCCTGCGCATCGCGCAGGGCGGTAGCCTCATCCACCTCGTAACGTTCGGTGAGCAGGCCGGCGGCCTCTTCGGTGGTGAAGTCGCGGCCGCGGAGCGTCTCCCAAAGATAGAGCGACGAGTCGTTGAGCGCAAGAATCCGGGTCATATCGGCACCGACGCGGCCCGGCATGATAATCACATGCTCCCCCGCCATCTCGCGCACTTTGAACTTTTCGCTTATCTTCATTTGTCGAACGTTTAACCGAATGCAAAAGTATGAAAAATTCCTCAAACCGCCTAATTTTTCCTACCTTTGTGTGCATGGAAGGGTCCGCAGACAAGATTTTCGAGGTGCTGAAGCGCTACTGGGGCTTCACCGAATTCCGTCCCGTGCAGGAGCGGATCATCCGCTCGGCGATGGCCGGGCGCGATACGCTGGCCCTCATGCCCACGGGCGGCGGCAAGTCGCTGACCTATCAGGTTCCGGGACTCGCGCAGCCGGGACTGTGCATCGTCGTCACGCCCCTGATCGCCCTGATGAAGGATCAGGTGGACCGCCTGCGGGCGCGGCGCATTCCGGCCGTCGCCATCCATTCGGGACTCTCGCCGCGGCAGATCGACATCGCACTGGACAACTGCGTCTACGGCGACGTCAAATTCCTCTATGTGGCTCCCGAACGGCTCGCCACCGAAGCCTTCCGCCTGCGCGTGGAGCGCATGAAGGTCTCGCTGCTGGCCGTGGACGAAGCCCACTGCATCTCGCAGTGGGGCTACGACTTCCGCCCCTCGTACCTGCGCATCGCCGAACTGCGCGAAAAACTGCCGGGCGTTCCCGTGCTGGCGCTCACGGCCTCGGCGACCAAGCTCGTGGCCGAGGACATCATGCGCCACCTGCGCTTCGCCGAGCCGCATATCCTGCGCAGCAGTTTCGCGCGCCCCAACCTCTCGTACAGCGTCCGCCGCACCGACGACAAAAACGGGCAGCTGCTCCGGCTGGTCCAGAACGTTCCCGGTTCGGGCATCGTCTACGTCCGCACACGCGAAGGCACCGAGCAGGTCGCCGACATGCTGCGCCGGCAGGGCGTGACGGCTGCGGCCTACCACGGCGGCATGGGACACGCCGAGCGTTCGCTGCGGCAGGAGGAGTGGGTCGCGGGCAGGACGCGCGTCATGGTCGCCACCAACGCCTTCGGCATGGGCATCGACAAACCCGACGTGCGGTTCGTCGCCCACTACACCATGTGCGATTCGCTCGAAAGCTACTATCAGGAGGCCGGCCGCGCAGGCCGCGACGGCGTGCGCAGCTACGCCCTGCTGCTGACCTCTCCCGACGACGGAGGGCGCATCATAAAGCGTTTCGAGCAGGAATTTCCGCCGCTCGAAAAGATCAAGGACATCTACGAAAAGGTCTGCTCCTACCTGCAGATCGGCATCGGCGACGGCGCCGAAGCTTCGTTTCTGTTCAACATCCACGACTTCTGCGCCCGCGAGCACCTCTACTCCGGCACGGTGCAGAGCGCGCTCAAACTCCTGCAGCAGAACGGCTACATGACGCTGACCGACGCGCAGGAGAATCCGGCGCGGATCATGTTCTGCGTAAGCCGCGACGATCTCTACCGCATCCGCGTCCAGCGTGACGAACTCGACCACTTCATCCGCACGCTGCTGCGCCTTTACAACGGCGTCTTCACCGAATTCCGCCAGATCGACGAGGGCGAGATCGCCACGTGGAGCGGCTACACCGTCGAGCGGGTCAAGGAGCTGCTCAAACGGCTCTGGCAGCTGCGCGTGATCCGCTACGTCCCCTCCAATCGCTCGCCGATCCTCTTCATGAACGAGGAGCGGCTTCCCCGCGCCGACCTCTACATCTCTCCCGACACCTACAAACGGCGTCAGGAGCTGATGCGCGAACGTTTCGAACACATGCTCGACTATGCCGCCAACGAAACCCGCTGCCGGAGCGCCGTGCTGGAAGCCTACTTCGGCGAGGGCGATCCCGCGCCGTGCGGCGTCTGCGACATCTGTCTGGCCCGCAGGCGCGCCGCAAAACAAAAATCCGCGGACGCCGCCGGCAATGCGGCGGAAAGCCTGCGCAAAGAGGTGCTCGAACGGCTGGCCCAAGGTCCCGCCGACCCGCGCGAACTGGCCGACGGATTTCCGGGCGGCGTGCAGCGGACCGGCGAGGTGATCCGGCAGCTGCTCGACGAGGGCCTGCTCGCCACCTGCAAGGACGGGAAAATCAGGCTGAAATAACCCGGCGCCCCGACACCTGATCGCAAAAAGGTCTGCGAACATGTCGTTTTCCGGAAATAATTCCGTAATTTTGTGGGAACGTTCCATCGCATGACTACGACAAATAATTTTACCGATAAAATAAGCAACGAGGAGACCGCCGCGCTTCCCGCCATCGAATTCAAGGGCGAGATCCGCATCATCGAGCATGAGCGCGACATCGTGCCGGCCTGCAAGTTTCTGATGAAACAGGCCGTCGTGGGCTTCGACACCGAGACGCGCCCCTCGTTCCGTCCGGGCATAAGCTACCGGGTGTCGCTGCTTCAGCTCTCGACCCCGCAGCTCTGCTTTCTGTTCCGGCTGAACAAGATTCCGCTGGCCAAGCCGATCCTTCAGGTGCTCGAAACCGACTCCATCCTCAAAATCGGCGCCGACGTCGCGGGCGACCTCCGCTCGCTGCGCCAGATCCGCCACTTCCGCGACGGCGGATTCGTGGACCTGCAGTCCATCGCCCCCGAATGGGGCATCGAAGACAAGAGCCTGCGCAAACTCTCGGCCATCGTCCTCCGGCAGCGCGTCTCCAAAGCCCAGCGTCTGAGCAACTGGGAGGCCGCAACGCTCACCGACAAACAGAAACTCTACGCCGCGACCGATGCGTGGGTCTGCACGGCGATCTACGACAAACTGCTGCACACACCCAAAATAAAACGTCCCAAAGCATGACACCTCAAATATACCTGCGCAAAGGCAAGGAAGAGTCTCTTATGCGCCGCCACCCGTGGATTTTTTCGGGAGCCATCGACTACATCAAGGCCGAAGACGAATCGGAAATCGCCGAAGGCGCTCTGGTCGAAGTATACACCCGTTCGGGCGAATTCATCGCGCAGGGACACTACCAGATCGGTTCGATCGCCGTGCGCGTGCTGTCGTTCTGCCGGGAGACGATCGATCAGGAGTGGTGGAACCGCCGCATCGCCGTGGCGCACGACGTTCGCCGCACGCTGGGACTTACGGACAATCCCGACACGAACTGCTACCGGCTGGTGCACGGCGAGGGCGACGCCCTGCCGGGACTGGTCGTGGACATCTACGGCACGGCGGCCGTGGTCCAGTGCCACTCGGTCGGCATGTACCACGCCCGCATGGAGATCGCCAAGGCGATACGGGCGACTTACGGCGACAAAATCACGGCCATCTACGACAAAAGTTCGCAGACGGTGCCGTACAACGCCCGGCTGGGCGCCGTGGACGGTTATCTGTGGGGCAGCTCCGACCACGAATCGCACATCGTGACGGAAAACGGCGAGAAATTCCTCGTAAACTGGGAGAAAGGCCAGAAGACGGGCTTTTTCCTCGACCAGCGCGAAAACCGCGAACTGGTGAAACGCTACGCCAAAGGCCGCACGGTGCTCAACACCTTCTGTTACACGGGCGGATTCTCGGTCTACGCCATGGCGGGCGGCGCCCGAAAGGTCTGCTCGGTGGACTCCTCCGAACGCGCCGTGACACTCGCCACCGAAAACATGGTGCTCAACTTCGGCCGGGAGGCCGACTTCTGCGAGATTGCGGCCGACGCCGTGGAGTATCTCAAGGACATCGGCGACAAATACGACCTGATCATCCTCGACCCTCCGGCCTTCGCCAAACACCACAAGGTGCTGGGCAACGCCCTGCAAGGCTACAAGCGGCTCAACGCCCGCGCCATTTCGCAGATCAAACCCGGCGGCATCCTCTTCACGTTCTCCTGCTCGCAGGCCGTATCGAAGGAACTGTTCCGCACGACGGTCTTCTCGGCCGCAGCCATCGCAGGCCGCAACGTACGCATCCTGCACCAGATGACGCAGCCCGCCGACCACCCGATCAGCATTTACCATCCCGAAGGCGAATACCTCAAAGGCCTCGTGCTCTACGTCGAATAAGATGGCGAAAACCGCAACCGATCCGGGGTACGCCGCCTGCCCCATCCGCAATATCGTGGACCGCTTCGGCGACAAATGGTCCCTGCTGGTGCTCTACAACCTGCACACGGGCGGGCGTCTGCGCTTTTCAGAGATACACCGCCGGATGACCGACATCTCGCAGAAGATGCTCGCCTCGACCCTGCGGCGGCTCGAACAGGACGGCCTGCTTTCGCGCACGGTCTACCCCGAAGTGCCGCCGCGCGTCGAATACGCCCTCACGCCCCGCGGCGAATCGCTCATGCCCCATCTCGTCTCGCTCATCGGCTGGGCGCTGGAAAATTTCGACGCGATCATCAGCGACCGCAACTCCCGGCAAGCAACCGAAGCGGATTTATAAATCACGAACCCGAAACCGCCAAGCAGCAGGTTTCGGACAATCGCGGTCCCCGCAACCCAGCCCGCCCCATCGTCCGCCCTCTCAGATGCCACGGCAATCGGTTCCTGCAATCGTCCCGGACAGACTTCCGTTCCAGCCCCGACAAACACATCCGACAAATGCACCCGGCAAATACGCCCGGCAAATGCGCCCGGCAAATGCACCCGGCGGCGCCATGTCCGCTCCAAATAGAAAAAGTCCCTTCCGGGACTTTTTCTATTTTACCTTTTCGAAAACATAAACCTCGTGCAGTTCCTTGTCGTAGCCGGGATAAAAGCCCTTGACCATCCCCAACACGATCCGCGAACCGCGGTTGGCCAGCACCAGCAATTCGTCGGTCTGCGGATCTATCGCCAATCCTTCGATTTCGCCCGCACGCAGGAAATCGGTCATCGCGCGAAACGGCAGCGCCGTCGCATAACTCTTCCCGTCGCGCATGTCGGCGATATAGATCGTATCCGGCTCGTCGAGGTCCGCATCGCCGTCATCGGCCGAGATCAGCATCCGGCCGTCCACCATGAAGATCCCCTGCTGCCACTGCGGAACCGGACGCAGATGCACCTTGCGGACATACTTCCCCGTCTTGAGATCATAGCCGTACAGATAGCGGCCGTCCACCCAGTCCGACATCCAGACCATGTCGTTGTTCCGGTCCACGGCCAGTCCGCTCACCTCGACCTGCCCCGATTCGGGGTCCCAGTCGATCGAACGCTTCCATTTCAGGTTGTCCGCATCGTAAACGGCGACCTGAATGTTCTCGCCCTTGCCGTCTTCGAAAGTCTCGATACCGGCATACAGCTCGCCGTTCCACACGTCGATATCGCCCAAGTGATTGGCTTCGAGCGGCAGTCCTTCAAACGGGTGTTCGTTTTCGGCGACCAGCCGCCCCTGCTTGTCATACTTGTAGAGCGCCGTGCTGCCCGAAACGTAATAATAGTTCGAGTCGGCGGCGATTCCCTGCCGTCCTTCGACCGGAACGATCCGTTTGAGCCGATACTCCCCGCCGAGACTCTGCGCCCGGAGCGCCGTGCCGGCCGCCATGAGCGCCAGCACAAAAAAAATTCGTTTCATCATAGTCGTACGATTTTACACATCCGCACCAGAGCAAAAACAAGGCCGGAGACGCACACCCGGTTCAAAGGTTTCGTCTCCGGCCTGTTCTCTGCAGTCCATTCCGCAGTCCGAACGCTTCGGGCCGGTTCTGACCGCTCCCGGTCAATTCCAGTCGGGTCCGGTCTCTTCCCGAAGGCTTCCGGTCCGGGAACTACTTGCGTTTGGCCCGCTGCTGGGCCTCCTGCTGACGCATCAGCTCCTCGTAGCGCTGCTGGAATTTCGATTTCTTGCCTTTCGACTTCCTCGCGGCATTGGCCTGCATCACGGCATGAATCTTCTCGTCGTCCACGATGCGGCGGATGACGAGCGTCTGCCCGATCGTGAAGAGGTTTGACAGCAGGTAATAGTAGCACAAGCCGCTCGAATAGCTGTTGAACCACAACAGCATCATGATCGGCATCATGTAGACCATCATAAACTTCATGCCGGCCATCTGGGGCTGCGACGAAGCGGTCTGCTGGTAGTTGAAGTAGGAGTAGCCGAACAGCGACACGGCCATCAGCAACGCGAACAGGCTGACATGGTCACCGTAGAACGGGATCGAGAACGGCAGGTTCACGATGCTGTCGTACGACGAGAGGTCGTCGGCCCAGAGGAACGGCTGCTCGCGCAGCTCGATCGACGCCGGGAAGAAACGGAACATGGCGATCAGGATCGGCAGCTGGATCAGCATCGGAATACAGCCGCCCATGGGGTTGATGCCGGCCTTTTTGTAAAGTTCCATCGTCGCCTGCTGCTTTTTCATGGCATCCTCCTTCTTGGGATACTTCTTGTTAAGCTCGTCCACCTGCGGTTTTATCAGGCGCATCTTGGCCATCGACACGTAGCTCTTGTAGGTGAGCGGCGAGATGACGAGCTTCACGAGAATCACCAGAATCAGGATAATGATGCCGAAACTGCCGATGTAGTTGCGCAGGAAGTCGAAGACCGGAATCACGCACCAGCGGTTCACCCAGCCGAAGATACCCCATCCCAGCGGAATCAGACGCTCCATATGGAGGTCCGCACCGTTGTTGTCGGTGACTTTCTTCAGGATCGCATATTTGTTGGGACCGAAGTAGAATGCGAAATCATATCCTTCGACCTGCGCCGAGTAGGGCACAGCCATCTGCACGGAGAAACTCTTGAGCAGCTCCGAGCCGGGAGCCGCCGTATCGAAGGCCATGTTGGCGCTGGAGACGTTCTGCGGCGCGATGAAGACCGACGAGAAGAACTGCTGCTTGAAAGCCACCCAGTTCACCGCCGTCGATACGCTCTTCGACTTGGCGCCGTCGCTCATGCCCAGCTCCTCGATCGAACTTTCGCCCGGAAAACGGTAAGCCAGCGTCGTGTACATGTTTTCGTTCTGGAAACCCTTCTCGTTCTGGTACGAGACATTCGACCAGTCGATGCCGATCGCAGTCTGGTTGGCCATCTGCGGGGCCATGTTCACCAGCCGGACGTTGAAATCCACGAGGTAATCGCGCTCCGGAGCCTGCTTATTATATATAAGGTACTCGTATTCGAGCCATGCGTTCTCCGCCACTGCAAGACGCATCGTCACACGCCGGGCATCGCCTGCCGTCTCCACGGGTTCAGCGCGGAAGACGTAATCCATCGTATTGACCTTGACGTTGTTCAGGCCGTTCTTCACATAGAACGACATGTCGAACCGGGCGCTCGCAGGGTCCATCAGCTCGATCAGTTGGTCGCGCTGACCGCGGGGTGCGTACTTGGTGTAGTCCTTGAGCGTCACGCCCGTGATCTGTCCGCCGCGCGTCGAGAAACGCACCGTCATCACCTCGTTCTCCACCGTAAACTCTTCAGGCTCTGCCTCCTGCGCCGCGGTCAGATACTCGCCCATCGCGGCGATCCGACGCTGACGCACGGTCTGGGCCAAATCCGCCTCCGCTTCGGACGCCGCCGTCTCACCGGACGCCGCAACCACACTCTCCGCAACGCCGCCCGCCGCGCTGTCCGCCGCGGGAACCGCGGGACGCGAAGCGGCGGCTACCGAATCCTGATAGGCCTGCCACGCGGCCATTTCCTGCTGATATTTCTCCTGCTGTTTGGTATTGACATAGGCGAATCCCAGAAAAAGGACCGCCACGACGACAATACCCAAAATTGTTTTTTTATCCATCTAAACGTGTTTGCTTCTTACTTTGTGCGGTTATTACTTCTTTTCCCCGGCGTATTTGAGCGCCGCTCCGACGAACGCCACGAACAGCGGCGAAGGCTTCAGCACCGTACTCTTGTATTCGGGATGATACTGCGTGCCGACGAACCACGGATGGTTCGCCACTTCGACCACCTCGACCAGCCCCGTATCGGGGTTGATGCCCACGGCCTGCATGCCGGCGGCTTCGAACTGCTCCAGATAGTCGTTGTTGAACTCGTAGCGGTGACGGTGACGCTCCGAAATATTGAGCTTGCCGTACGCCGCGGCGACTTTCGACCCCTTCTTCAGCGCACACGGATAGGCGCCCAGACGCATCGTGCCGCCCTTGGCCGTCACGCCCTTCTGCTCCTCCATCAGGTCGATGACCGGATGCGGCGTCGATTCCATTTCGCTCGAATTGGCGTCGGCGATGCCCAGCACGTTGCGGGCGAACTCGATCACGGCGCACTGCATGCCCAGACAGATGCCGAGGAACGGAATGTTGTTTTCGCGGGCGTAACGCACGGCCACGATCTTGCCCTCGATGCCGCGGTTTCCGAAGCCCGGAGCCACCAGAATGCCCGACATCTTGCCCAGCTTCTCGGCCACGGTTTCGGGCGTGATCTTCTCTGAATTGACATAGCGCAGTTTCACCTTGCAGTCGTTCACGGCGCCCGCATGCACGAACGATTCGCAGATCGACTTGTAGGCGTCGGGCAGTTCGGTGTACTTGCCGACCAGCGCGATCTCGATCTTCTTCGAAGGGTGCTTGATCTTGTCTACCAGCGCGTTCCACGCGGTCATATCGGGTTCCTTGTCGGCGGGCAGGTCGAGTTTCTGGAGCACCACCTCGTCCAGATGCTGGTCGTGCATCTTCTGCGGCACTTCGTAGATCGTCGGTACGTCGATCGATTCCATCACGGCGTTGGCGTCCACGTTGCAGAACAGCGCCACCTTGCGGCGCAGGTTCACCGAAAGCGGATGCTCGGTGCGCAGCACGAGGATATCGGGCTGCAAACCGTTTTCGAGCAGCGCCTTCACCGAGTGCTGGGTGGGTTTGGTCTTCAGCTCGCCCGAAGCCGCCATGTAGGGGATCAGCGTCAGGTGCACCAGCGCCGTATTCTTATAGCCCAGCGAGTAGCGCAGCTGGCGCACCGACTCGATGAACGGCAGCGACTCGATGTCGCCCACCGTACCGCCGATCTCGGTGATGATAACGTCGTAAACCTTCTTCTGCGCCAGCAGCTGGATGCGGCGCTTGATCTCGTCGGTGATATGGGGAATGACCTGCACGGTCTTGCCCAGATACTCGCCCTTGCGCTCCTTCTCGATGACGCTCTTGTAAATCCGGCCCGTCGTGACGTTGTTGGCCTTCGACGTGGGCTGGTTCGTAAAGCGTTCGTAGTGGCCCAGATCGAGGTCGGTCTCCGCGCCGTCCTCCGTCACATAGCATTCGCCGTGTTCGTAGGGATTCAGCGTTCCGGGATCGACGTTGATGTAGGGGTCGAGTTTCTGAATGGTCACCGAATAGCCGCGCGCCTGCAGCAGCCGGGCTATCGAGGCCGAAATAATACCCTTGCCGAGCGACGACGCAACGCCGCCCGTAACAAATATGTACTTGGGTTTGGAAAGTTTCATTACGTTTATTACTATTTGTTGTCGTTGTTTTCGTGATTCTCCTCCTGCGCCTGACGGTCGATCAGCTTCACTTTCTCGATCGCGGCGGCCATATCCTCGCGGGCGCGCTCGATCTTGGCCTTCACGTCGGCGATCAGCGCCTCGGCGTTCTTCGACTTGGCGAAGAAACCGATGTTGTTCTCCAGCAGGCCGATCTCCTGCTCCAGCTGGCGCACCTTGCCGTAAAGCCGTTCGCGCTCCGAACGCAGGCGGCTGCCGCCCGCCGACTTGAACGACGAAACCTTCTCGCGGAAACGGTTCATCGAACGGTCGCGCTCGGTGCCGCGCAGCGTGTTGAACAGCGCATCGACGGCGGCCTTGTACTTCTTCTGCACGGCGTCCTTCTGCTTGATGGGTACGAACCCGATCTCGCCCCAGCGGCGCTGGAAGTCGCGGATCACGTCGTAACCGCCCGTCTTGACATCGGCCGCGGCCATCTCCTCCAGCAGCGCGAGCTTCTTCTTCAGATTCTCCTCGTGCTCGCCGTCCACGCTGGCGAAATGCGCGCCCTTGCGCTCGAAGAATTTGTCGCACGCCGCGCGGAAACGCCGCCAGATAGCATCCGAATGCCGGCGCGACACGGCGCCGATCTCCTTCCAGCGGGCCTGCAGGGCGATCAGCTCGTCGGTCGCCTTCTTCCACTCCTCGCTGTTCATCAGCGACTCGGCGGCTTCGCATATTTCGGTCTTGAGCTGCAGATTATGCTCCATCTCGGCCTTCACGCCCGAATAGAACTGACGCTTGGCCTCGAAGAACCTGTCGCACGCCGTGCGGAAACGTTCGTATATGCGGTTGTTATCCTTCTTGGGCGCGAAACCGATGGTCTTCCACGTCTTCTGAATCTCCAGCAGACGGTCGCTGGCCCGGTTCCACTCCTTGCGGGTGGTGAGCGGCTGCGCGGCCAGCTCCTCGGTGGCGGCGCATAGCTCCGTCTTCAGTTCGAGGTTGCGGACCTGCTCGCCCTTCAGCGCCTCGAAGTGCTCCTGATGCTGTTTGTTGATCCGGCTCGACGCCGCCTTGAAACGCTCCCAAAGCACCTCCTTGTATTCGTTGGCCACGGGACCCGTCTCGCGCCATTCGTCGTGCAGTTTCTGCAGTTTATGGAACGCTTCGACCACCGAAGGCTCCAGCACGAGCGCCTCGGCCTGCTCGCACAGAGCCACCTTCTGCTCGTAATTCTTCTTCAGGTCCAGATCGCGCAGCTCCTTGTTGATCTTGATGAAGCTGTAGAAATTCTCGACGTGCAGGTTGTAGGTCTCCCACAAATCCTTGACGTTCTGCAGGGGCACGATGCCGGTCTCCTTCCAGCGCTGCTGCAGCTCGCGGAATTTGGTAAAGGTATGGTTGAGCGTCTCGTCCGAATTGACCAGCTCCTTCAGCTCCTCGATAATCCCCAGCTTGACCTGCAGGTTCTTCTCCTTCTCGGCTTCGAGATTGGCGATGAACTCGTCGCGGCGACGGCGGTACTCCTTGAACAGCTCCTTGAGCTGCACCTCGACGCCGTCCCCTGCCGGTGCAAAATCCTCTTCGACGCCGCCTTCCTCGATGAATTTGCGGCGTGCGGCTTCGACCTCGGCGCGGCGGATGCGGTAGAAGGCGATCTTCAGCGCCTCTACATCCCGGCGGATCGACTGCACGGGCTGCTCTTCGAGCATGCGCGTGAACAAAGCCACCAGCTCCTCCTTGCCCCGGCCCGTGAATTTGTCTTCGGTATCGGCGGCGCTTCCCGCCATCTGCTCGGCCTCGGCCTCCTCGGCGGTCTCGCCCTCCAGTTCGAGTCCGGCGTCCTGCGCCGCCAGCGCGGCCTCCTCGTCCGCGAAATCCACCTGCACGTCGGACGCCGCAGCCTCCTCTTCCGTCTCCGTTACGACCGCTTCGGCCGCAGGCTTGATCCGGGCGCGCTTCGCACGCGCCGTCTCTTCAGCGGGAGCCGCTTCCGCAGCCGTTTCGGCGGCAGGAGCTTCGGCAACGACCTCTGCGGCGGGGACTTCAGCCGCAGGCATCTCCGCAGGCGCTCCCTCCCCGTCTGCAGGCGCATCTGCGGCAACCTCGCCGGCAGCAGGAGCTTCCGCAGCCGTTTCGGCGACGGTCTCTTCGGCCGGCGCTTCGCTTACGGGCGCCTCGGCGGCGGACGCTGCGGGTTCGCCCTGCGCGGCAGCGGGCGTTTCGGGTTCTGCAATCGCAGCCGTTTCGGAATCAGGGACTTCGGGAGTCACTTCGGAAGTTGCCTTCTGCACATCTTCAGCAGCCTTGCTGACTTGCTCCTCAGGAGCAGGAAGAATCGGATTTTCAGTAGCCATCTCAATACACGTTTTTGAGTTCCATATATACGGAAGTATATAAATTTCGCAAATATAACCATTTTTCCCGTGCCGCCGAACGATTTCGCCGGAAATTTGCTAACTTCGCACAAGATATGCGCGGCGTACGGCCAACCGGCCGCCGGTGCGCCGCCGAAAACGCATTGACCGAAATTATGAGCCACCGCATCCTGCTCGTCGACGACGAACCCGACATCCTCGAATTCGTGAAATACACCCTCGTCAAGGAGGGTTACGAGGTATTCACGGCCCAGAACGGAGCCGAAGCGCTGAAAGCCGCGGCGCAGCACCGCCCCCATCTGATTCTGCTGGACATGATGATGCCCGTGATGGACGGGGCGCAGACCTGCCGCGCCATCCGCGAGGACCCGCAGCTGCGCGACACGATGGTCGTCTTCCTCTCGGCCTTGGGCGAAGAGGAGCAGCAGCTGGCCGGCTTCGGCGTGGGGGCCGACGACTACCTGACCAAGCCGATCAAGATGAAACTGCTGGTCAGCCGCGTGCAGGCCATCCTCAAGCGCATCGACGCCGGAAAGGCCCCCGCTCCGGCGGAGGAGGGCGTCGCCATGGACCGCGAGCGCTACACCGTCACGCGCGACGGCCGCGAAATCAGCCTGCCCCGCAAGGAGTTCGCCCTCTTGGACCTGCTCTACTCGTCGCCGGGCAAACTCTTCTCGCGCGAAGAGATATATGCCCGGATCTGGGGCTCGGAGGTGGTCGTGGGCGACCGCACCATCGACGTACATATCCGCAAGCTGCGCCAGAAGATCGGCGACGAAAAGATCGTCACCGTCAAGGGCGTGGGCTACAAATACGAACCGTAACGCCGGGCGACGCCCGGACCGCAAAGACATGAACAGAACCAGCAAATACCGCCGCATCGTCATCAAGGCTGGCAGCAACGTGCTGACCCGCGACGACGGACGCCCCGACACCACGCGCATTTCGTCCCTCGTGGACCAGATCGCCCGGCTGCACCGCGCCGGCATCGAGGTGATCCTTGTCTCGTCGGGCGCCGTGGCTTCGGGCCGCAGCGTCCTCGAACAGCGCACGGGCCGCATCGACACCGTATCGGCCCGCCAGCTCTTCTCGGCCGTAGGTCAGGTGAAGTTGCTGAACCGCTACTATGACCTCTTCAACGAATACGGCATCGTCTGCGGGCAGGTGCTCACCACCAAGGAGAGCCTCTCCACGCGGCGGCAGTATCTCAACCAGCGCAACTGCATGGAGGTCATGCTCGCCAACGGCGTGATCCCGATCGTCAACGAGAACGACACCATCTCGGTCACCGAGCTGATGTTCACCGACAACGACGAACTTTCGGGACTCGTGGCGGCCATGATGCAGGCCGAAGCGCTGATTATCCTGAGCAACATCGACGGCATCTACGACGGCTCGCCCTCCGACCCCTCGTCGCAGGTGATCCGCCGCGTGAAACCCTCCGAAGACCTCTCGCGGTACATCGACCCGGCGCGCTCATCGCGGGGCCGGGGCGGCATGGCGACCAAGAGCCGCATTTCGTCGCGCGTGGCCGGCGAGGGCATCGAAGTCATCATCGCCAACGGCCGCCGCGACAACATCCTGACCGCTCTGGCGCTGACCGGCGAGGAGGTGCTCTGCACCCGTTTCGAACCCGCCCCGCACACGGCGTCGGGCGTCAAAATGTGGATCGCCAGCAGCGAAGGCTTCGCCAAAGGCGTCCTGCGCATCGACGAAGGCGCCGCAGCGGCCGTCCGGGCCAGCAAGGCCGCCAGCATCCTCGCCGTGGGCGTCACGGCCGTCGAGGGCGATTTCGAACGCGACGATTTGGTGCGCATCCTCTCGCCCGACGGAACGCAGCTGGCCGTGGGCCGCATCTCGTGCGACAGCGAAACCGCACGCCGCAGCATCGGGCGCAAAGGGCTGAAACCCCTCGTCCACTGCGATTACCTCTACCTCGAATAAGACGACTATGGAATACGAATCCCTGTTCAAAGCCGCCCGTCAGGCCGGAACGCTTCTGGCCGAGACCGAAACCGAACGACTCGGACGCACGCTGATGCACGCCGCACAACTGCTGCGCACGCATACGCCCCGCCTGCTCGAAGCCAACGCCCGCGACCTCGAAGCCATGGCCCCCGACTCGCCGCTGCGCGACCGTCTGCGGCTGACTCCGGAGCGCATCGCCGCCATCGCCGACGACATGGAAGCCGTCGCGCACCTGCCCTCGCCGCAGGGCGAAGAGCTGGAGCGGCGCACCCGCCCCAACGGAATGACCATCGTCAAACGGCGGGTTCCGTTCGGCGTGGTCGGCATGATCTGCGAAGCGCGGCCCAACGTCACGGCCGACATCTTCTCGCTCTGCATCAAAACGGGCAACGCCTGCGTGCTGAAGGGCGGCGGCGACGCCCGTCACTCCAACGAAGCCATCGCCGCCCTGCTGCACGAAGCCCTGCGCAGCGAAGGCATCGACGAACACGCCTTCACCCTGCTTCCGTCGGACCACGCTTCCGTCGGAGCGCTGCTGAACGCCGTGGGTTACGTCGACGTCGTCATTCCGCGCGGCGGCGCGGGCCTGATCCGCTTCGTGCGCGAAAACGCCCGCGTCCCGGTCATCGAAACAGGCGCCGGCATCGTCCACACCTACTTCGACCGCGACGGCGACCTCGCAAAAGGCCGCGCCGTGGTCTGCAACGCCAAAACCCGGCGCGTCAGCGTCTGCAACGCCCTCGACTGCCTCGTCGTCCACCGCGACCGGCTCGCCGACCTGCCGGAGCTTTGCGCCCCGCTGGCCGCCGCCCGCGTCACGGTCTACGCCGACACCGAGGCTTTCGCGGCCCTCGGCGGACACTACCCCGCCGACCTGCTGGAACACGCTTCCGAAGAGCACTTCGGCACGGAATTCCTCGACTACAAACTCGCCGTCAGGACCGTCGCATCGCCCGAAGAGGCCCTCGCGCACATCGCCCGCTACTCGTCGCGCCACAGCGAAGCCATCATCACCGAAAACAAGCGGACCGCCGCGCAGTTCACGCGCGCCGTGGACGCCGCCTGCGTCTACGTCAACGTCTCGACGGCCTTCACCGACGGCGGCCAGTTCGGCTTCGGCGCCGAAGTGGGAATCTCGACCCAGAAGCTCCACGCCCGCGGTCCGATGGGCCTTCCCGAACTGACGACCTACAAATACGTCGTCACGGGCGACGGGCAGATCCGGGAATCCTGAAGCCTTCCGCATCGGATTTACCCCGAAAAACAACAAAAAATATAACGATTCGTAATCATTTTTTCCGTAAATTTGCACATCCTTAAAATTAGATGTATATTTAACTTATGATTCGTGAACTTATGGCCGTGGGATTCGGCGGCGCGGCGGGCAGCATCGTCCGTTATCTGCTTTCGGGCGGGATCTTGGCCGGACAGACGCTGCTGGGATTTCCGGCGGGCACGTTCACGGTCAACGCCGCGGGTTCGCTGCTGATCGGCATCCTGCTGGAAGCCACCAGCTCCGAGACGCTGGGCTGGCTGCTCATCGTGGGATTCTGCGGAGGCTTCACCACCTTTTCGACCTTTTCGGCCGACACGGTGCGCCTGCTGCGGGCCGGATGCTACAATGCGGCGGCGATTTATGTGGCGCTGAGCGTCGCGGTATGCATCGTTTTTGCAGCGCTCGGCATGTGGATCGGAACAACATTTAGGAATTAACTACATAGAAAGACAATGGTAATCTTGGTATTGAACTGCGGCAGCTCGTCGATCAAGTATCAGGTGATCGACATGGAAGCCGCATCGAGCACACTGCTCGCAAAAGGCATCGTGGAACGTATCGGCCTGCCGGAAGGCGACCTCATCCATAAACCCGTCGGCAAACAGCCTTTCGAGCTGCACCGTCCGATTCCCGACCACACGACGGGCATCAAACTCGTGCTCGACGCCCTCACCGACCCGGAGCACGGCGTCATCCGCTCGCTGGACGAGGTGAAAGCCGTCGGCCACCGCGTAGCCCACGGCGGCGAATTCTTCCCCGAAAGCTGCATCGTCACCGAGGAGGTCAAGAGCAAAATCCGCTCGCTGTTCGAGATCGCACCGCTGCACAATCCCGCCAACCTCGAAGGCGTGCTTTCGATCGAGAAGGTGCTGCCGGGAACGCCGCAGGTCACGGTCTTCGACACGTCGTTCCACCAGACCATTCCGGCCGTCAATTTCATGTACGCGCTGCCCCACGCCTATTACGACAAATACCGCGTGCGCAAATACGGCTTCCACGGCACCAGCCACAAATACGTGGCGCAGACCGGCGCCAAGCTCGCGGGACTGGACTTCGAGAATTCGAAGATCATCACCTGCCACATCGGCAACGGCGCTTCGGTGACGGCCGTGCTGAACGGCAAGTCGTTCGACACGTCGATGGGCTTCTCGCCCGTGGACGGGCTGGTCATGGGCACCCGCTGCGGCAACGTCGATCCCAGCGCCGTCACCTTCATCGGCGAAAAGGAGGGCATGTCCTACGCCGAGCTGAACGAAATGATGAACAAGAAATCGGGCGTGCTGGGTCTTACCGACCTTTCGAGCGACATGCGCGACATCGACCGCGCCTACGACGAGGGTAATCCCCGCGCCATTCTGGCCCGCGACATGCACTACGGACGCATCCGCAGATTCGTCGGCGAATACGCAGCCGAAATGGGCGGCGTGGACATGATCGTCTTCACGGGCGGCGTCGGCGAGAATTCGTGCGAGATGCGCGAAAGCGTCTGCACGGGTCTCGAATTCATGGGCGTCGAATTCGACCGCGAGGCCAACAAGGGCGCCCGCGGCGTAAACAAAATCCTCTCCACTCCCGGTTCGCGCGTCAAAGTGGCCGTCATCGCCACCGACGAAGAGCTGGTCATCGCTACCGACACATACAATCTCGTAAAATAATTTTCAAAGCACATTTCCACAACTATGATCCAACATCTTACTGAAATCGTCGAGGAGGCGAGAAAAAGAGGTAAAAAACGGCTGGCCGTGGCATACGGTCAGGATTCGCATACGCTGGAAGCTGTCTACGAAGCCTACAAGGAGGGCCTCGTGGAGCCTACGCTTTTCGGCGAAAAAAGCGTTATCGAGCAGGTCTGCGCCGAGAACGACATCGACATCAAGGCATTCAACATCGTCGATGAAGCCAGCGACGTCAAGTGCGTGCAGCAGGCCGTTGCGGCCGTCGTCGCCGGCAATGCCGACGTGCTGATGAAGGGACTGGTCTCGACCGACAAATACATGCGCGGCATTCTCAACAAGGAAGCAGGACTGTTTCCCCCGAAAGGCGTGCTGAGCCACGTATCGATCGTCGAGATGCCCTGCTACCACAAACTGCTCGTCATATCGGACGTGGCGGTCATTCCGCTGCCCGACTTCAAACAGAAAACCGTGCAGATCGGCTACCTCGCCCGCACGGCCAACCTGCTGGGCATCAAGACTCCGAAAATCGCCTGCATCGCTCCGTCGGAACAGCTGCTTCCCAACGTCATCTCCTCGACCGAAGGCGCGCTGCTGGCCAAAATGGGCGACCGCGGACAGCTGGGCGACGTCGTCGTAGACGGTCCCCTGTCTCTCGACGTGGCGCTCTACAAGGACGTTGCGGAACACAAGAAGGTCAAAGGCTCGTCCGTCGCGGGCGATCCCGACTGCCTGCTCTTCCCCAACCTCGAATCGGCCAACGTCTTCTTCAAGTCAGTCACGCACCTCTGCGGCGGCGAACTGGCAGCCATGGTCATGGGAACGAAAGTCCCCTGCGTGCTGACCTCGCGCGGCGACACCAGCAAGACCAAGCTCTACTCGATCGCGCTGGCCTGTCTGGCCGTGAAACAGTAAGGCAGCCTGAACCAACCCACCAACCTAACCCACCAACCTAATTAACCGGAACCGATTTATGGGCTTCAAAATTCTAGCGATAAATCCCGGCTCTACTTCAACGAAGGTCGCCCTCTACGACGAGGAGCGGCCTTTGTTGGATCTGACCCTGCGTCACTCGGCGGAACAGATCGCACACTACCCCAACATCATCGACCAGCTCGACTGGCGCCGTGACATGATCCTCACGGCATTGAAGGAACACGGCTTCGACATCATGTCCCTCGCTGCCGTAATCGGCCGCGGCGGCCTCATCAAACCCATTCCCGCCGGCGTGTACGAAGTGAACGACGCCATGCGCCGCGACCTGCAGCACGCCACGATGGAGCACGCCTCCAACCTCGGCGGTCTGCTGGCCGACGGAATCGCGGCGACCGCAGGCATCAAAGCCTACATCGCCGACCCCGTGGTCGTGGACGAAATGGACGACATAGCGCGCCTGAGCGGGCATCCCGACTGCCCGCGGCGTTCGATCTTCCACGCACTCAACCAGAAAGCCACGGCCCGCCTGCACTGCGACCGCATCGGCATCGTCTACGAGAAGGCGAACCTCGTGGTCGCCCACCTCGGCGGCGGCATCTCGGTCGCGGCACACAAGCAGGGCCGCGTCGTCGACGTGAACAACGCCCTCGACGGCGACGGACCGTTCGCACCGGAGCGCGCCGGAACCCTTCCAGCCGGCGAACTGGTCGATCTCTGCTTTTCGGGCCGCTACACGCGGCACGATATCCAGCAGATGCTGGCCGGCAAAGGCGGTCTCGTGGCGCATCTGGGGACCAACTCCATGATACAGGTCATGGAGCGCATCGGTCAGGGCGACGAAAAAGCCCGCGTGGTGAAGGACGCCATGTGCTACGGCATCGTGAAGCAGATCGGCGCCATGGCCGCCGCCCTCGGCGGACAGGTTGACGCCGTCATCCTGACGGGCGGCATCGCCCACAACAAATCCGTCGTGGAGTACATTTCGGAATTCTGCTCGTTCATCGCCCCCATCGCGGTCTACCCCGGCGAGAACGAACTCGAATCACTCGTCACCAACGCGCTGGTCGTCCTTCGGGGCGTCATCACCCCGAAGGTCTACGCCTGACGGCCGGGGAGGGTCTTCCACCCCGACAAAAACCGCCGGTTACACCCCAAAGGTATAACCGGCGGTTATTTTTACCGTTATTCCGTGAATGCGCACCCAAAGCGACACGCAAACAGCCTGCGAATCAACGGTGCAAAAACTGCTTCCGGACAATAGCCGCCACCTCGCGGAAGGCTTCGAGCCGGAACAGGGCCGACAGCAGGAGATAACAGACCGCACCGGCCGTCACTTCGGCCATCAGCCGCAGCAGGGCATGCTCCGGAATCGCGCGGGCCGTCAGCCGCACCGCGCCGTACATCGCGGCGGCCGCCAGCAGCGGAGGCAGCAGCGTCCGCACGAAACGCCCCGGCGACAGCGACGTAAACTTGGTCGTGGCGAGGACATTGACGGACATTTCGCAGAATGCAATCACCACGAGTCCCCATACCACGGCCTGCACGCTGATCGGAATCGTCACGGCGAACACCAGCGTCATAATCACCTTCTTGACGATCTCCAGCTTCACGATCAATGCACCGCCGCTCTTGACTTTCAATACGTTGTAGGCGATTATCGACATCGGATAGAAAAGTCCCACCAGACATACCGTCTCGAAATAGGGCACCGTAGGCATCCACTCCTCGCCCAGCAGGACGGCGAACATGTCGTGCGCCACGGCCGACATGCCCAGCATGACCGGGAAAAGAACGTAGGAGACCACCATCACGACCTGCCGGTAGCTCTCGGCGAACTTCGGAGCGTCGTCCCTGATCTTGGCCAGCGCAGGGAAAGTGACGCTCTGCACGGCCTGCATCGCCGAAATCGTCGGCTGATCCTTGAGCTTGATCGCCTGATCGAACGAGCCGAGCGTATCGGCCGGATAGAGCCGTCCGAGGAAAAACTGCGGAATCTTATTGTAGAACGTCGAAATCAGGTCCGTGGCGATCAGGCTGAAACTGAAAGGAGCCATTTCGCGCAGCGGCCCGCGGCTGCACGCCCCACAGGGCCGCCAGTCGCTCAGCCACCACAGCAGCAGAGTCCGCACCGCCGCCTGCAGCACGCGCTGGGCCACGATACACCAGATCCCGAACCCGGCGAGCGCGAGACCGATCGCCGCCAGTCCGCCCGCGAACGACGAGGCGAAAGTCACCTTCGACAACAGCGCGAAACGGAACTGCCTGACGCAGATCGTATTCTGAATGGCGCACAGCGCCCCGATGGGCAGCTGCAGGAAAAACACGGGTGCGATCTGCGCGATCTGGGGCATGTCGTAGAACCGCGACGCCGGAAACGCCAGCGCCGTGAAAAGCGCGTACATCACCAACGAAACCCCGATATTGAAGGCGAAAACCGATTTGTAATCGTCCGCCGAAGGGGCCGCCTTGCGGATCAGCGCCTGCGAAAAACCGCTGTCCACGAGCACCAGCGCCACGGCCACCACGGCCGTCGGAATCGCCATGACGCCGAGGATGTCGCGGGTCAGCAGGCGCAGGACAATAAGGCTCACGGCCATCTGGAGGAGCATCGTACCGATCTTCTCGGCCATGCTCCACGCCACGCCGCGGGCGACCTTATCCTTCAGCTCCCCTTTCAACGGCTAACACTTTTGCGCCGCAACGATCTCCTCGTTGCGCCGGCGGATGTTGTCCACATTGGCGATCTCGACATACGACGCACCTCCGTCGGGTCCGAAGCTGCCGCCCACGATGGCCAGCAGATCCTCGCCCTTGAGTTTGCGGTACTGATCGAGGAATTCGAGCGCATCGACCAAGAAATGATACTTGTCGTGCAGCTCCTGATTGCGCAGAATCGGCACCACGCCGTACGACAGCGCCAGAATGCGCTGCGCGTGGAGCTGGTAGCAGACGGCCATCACGGTCTTCCGGCCGCGGAACGCAGCGAGATAACGGCCCGTACGGCCGGTCTTGGTGTCGAGGACCACGTATTTGATCGGCAGGTTTGTCGAAGCGCGCACCGCCGAGCGGGCCAGCTGGGCCGTGATCTCGTGGTTCACCGAGACCATGTCCATGTCGATCATCGGCTTGAAATGCGTTTCGTCGCGCTCGATCTCGCGGGCCACGCGGGCCATCGTCTCAACCGACTCCACGGGATAGTCGCCCATGGCGGTCTCGTCGCTCAGCATCACGGCGTCCACGCGCTCGTAAATGGCGCTCGCCACGTCGCTCACCTCGGCGCGCGTCGGACGCGGACTCTTGACCATCGAATAGAGCATCTGCGTGGCGATAATCACCGGGCGCTTCGCGCAAATGCACTTCTCGACGATGCGCCGCTGGGTGTTGGGAATCGCTTCGGCCGGAAGCTCCACGCCCAAGTCGCCGCGCGCCACCATAATGCCGTACGACGCCTCGATGATCTCGTCGATGTTGTCGAGTCCCTCCTGATTTTCGATCTTCGAAATGATCTTGATTTTGCTGCCGTGGGCATCGAGAATCTCCTGCACGGCCTTTATGTCCTTGGCGCTGCGCACGAACGAGTGTGCGATGAAATCGACGTCGTTCTTCACGGCCCACTCGATGAAGCGGCGGTCCTTCTCCGTCACCGAAGGCAGGTCGATCGACACCGCAGGCACGTTGACGCTCTTGCGCGAACGCATCGCGCCGCCCACGACGAACTCGCAGATCAGCTCCTCGTCGGTCTTCTCCACCACACGAATTTCCAGCTCGCCGTCGGCGATCAGCATGCGCGCCCCGACCGGAATGTCGCGCACGATGGTCGGCACGTTCATATAAACCACCTTGCGGGTGGTCATGTCGCTGCCGTCCGAACCCCGTACGGCGACGCGGTCGCCCACCCGGAAATTGATGCTGTTGCCGTATTCGTCGGCGATCGTCGTCACGCGGATTTCAGGCCCTTTGGTATCTATCATGATCGGAATGGCCGGATTCACTCGGTGTACGGTCTCGACGATATGCGTGGCTCCGTCCTCCGTCACGTGTGCCGAATTGACGCGCACGACGTCCATACCGGCATCGTAAAGGTTCTTCACGAACTCCTCGGTGCAGCGGAAGTCCGACATCGTCGCAACGATCTTGGTTTTTTTCATTCTGTACATAAACGTATGATGCTTATAATTTGAACATTATTGTGTGATCGACATATTCCGCGGCAGCCTTGAGCCGTCTCGGTAATTCCGGTCCGCCCCGACTCCCCTTCTCCGAGGAAACCCGCTGCCGCCTGCGCGGCAGAAGCGCCGGCCTCTCCCGCTCCGACAGGAAACGCTCCGGAATCCCCGAAAGCGGCAGCCCGCACCTGCTCCTATGCAAACGGCATGCAGCCGGAAGCGGCTTTCTACTTTTCGCCGCCAAGCAGCAGCGCTTCGACTCCCAACCGGTAGGAATCCAGCCCGAATCCCATGATCGAGCCTTTGGCCACGGGGGCCAGCAGCGAGACATGGCGGAACTCCTCACGCGCGAGGATCGACGAGATATGCACCTCGACGACGGGAACCGACACCGCCGACACCGCGTCGCGCAGCGCCACTGAGGTATGGGTATATCCCCCGGCGTTGAGCACCACACCGTCGTAAACGCCGTCGGCCTGCTGTACGGCGTCGATCAACTCGCCTTCGATATTGGACTGGAAGTAGCCGAATCCGACGGCGGGATAGAGCGACCGGAGCCGTTCGAAGAAGGTTTCGAAAGTCTGCGTACCGTAAACTCCGGTGTCGCGCCGCCCCTGCAGATTGAGGTTCGGGCCGTTGAGAATCAATATTTTCATAGTTCCGACTGTTAGCCGCGCACGGACTCCGCCCGCCGCGATTCGCAGACAAAGATAGTGATTTTAAAGAATTTTTTAATATCTTTGTTTAATATCACCCAATATAAAGCGACCGTAACGGCGCAATATACGTCAAACCGCCCGGAAAACCATGACCGAATTCGGATTCATCGACCGCATAAAAGACCTTTTCGCAACGCTCCCCGACAACGGGTTCGAAGGCATCGGCGACGACTGCGCCATACTGCCCGTCGGCGGCGGCGAATCGCTCGTCTTCACTACGGACATGCTCGCCGAAGGGGTGCATTTCCTGCGCGCCGCCACCTCCTCACGGGAACTGGGACGCAAATCCCTCGCCGTAAACCTGAGCGACGTGGCCTCGATGGGCGCACGTCCCGTCGCCACCCTGCTGTCACTCTCGCTGCCCGACGATGCGACCGGAACGTGGGCCGAAGAGTTCATGCAGGGTTACCGAGAGCTGTCCCAAGAATTCGGCGTAACGCTCGCCGGGGGCGACACCACCCGCTCGGCGGCAGGCATCACGATCAACGTCACCGCCATCGGCCGCGCCGCCGACACACATATCAAACGCCGCAGCGGAGCGCGTCCCGGCGACGTGATTTTCACGGCGGGAGCGCTCGGAGCCTCCGGGACGGGCCTGCGCGACATTCTTGCGGGCCGTTACGACACCCCCGCCGCTGCCGTACACCGCAATCCCCGGCCGCAGGTCGCCGAAGGCGTCTGGCTCGGCCAGCGGCACGAAGTACATGCCATGATGGATATTTCGGACGGACTGGCGTCGGACATCCGACACATCATGGAGCGTTCGGGCGTCGGCGCCGCCATCGATACCGAGCGGATTCCGGCCGCAGCAGATGCGGACATCCGGACCGCCGCCTGCGCCGGCGAGGACTACGTCCTTCTGCTTACGGCCGATTGCGCAGACGCGGAACGTCTCGCCGCCGACTTCCTCGCCCGGTTCGGCGCCCCGCTCCACCCCGTCGGCCGGATCACGGACGGCAGAGAGCTGGAGTGGTTCGAAAACGGAACGCTCCGCCCCCTCGACTGGCACGGCTTCACGCATTACTGACATTTCCGCAACCGCCGACGGGAAAATCGCCCCGGAAAACCAGCAAACCCCAAAACCGGCCAACCGCCCCGACAAAAAACACTCCCCGAACGAATCGGCAACCGTACGAACCGGCCACCAAAAAGCCGGCGGCGGAGAATCGGCGACCGAACAAACCGGCAACCAAACCGACCGGGAGTCGCACCGACCGTCCGGCCAAACAAACCGCCCGGCATATCACCTCTCAGCCAACGTTTCGCCCTTCGACAACATTTCCTCCTTCGGCAGGCCATAACAAAAAAACGGCAGCCGAACAAACCGGCCGGCCCTCGCACCGCCCGGCATATCTCCTCTCAGCCGGCATTTCGTCCCGCGGCAAACATTTCGTCCCGCGGCAGGCCATAACAAAAAAAAAACAGCGGCCCGAAGGCCGCCGCATTTCCTTGACTCCGGGAGCCGTCTCCCGGCGAAAAACTTATTCCTTGATAATATAGACATGTTCGCCGCGCCGCTGCATGTGGTAATTCTCGCGGGCGTATTCCTCCAGATAATCGTCGTACTGCAACCGCTCCAGCAGCGTGCTGTCCTGCTCGATCTTCGTCCGGTAATACTCCTTTTCGCGGGTCATCGCATTGATCTGACGCTTGATTTTCACGGCATGCAGCGAGTTGCGCCCCACCACGAACAGCGTGACGACGACGATGACCGCCGTGGCGGCGATCCAGAACTTCCGGCCCACCTCGAAACTCATCAGGGTATGTGCATGTATTTATGCGTCTGGATGGAGATATTCCACTTCGGATGCGTCTTGGCGTACTCGACCATCGCGGGCATCACCCGTTCGGCGACGCTCCATTCGGGCTGCAGGTAGAGCATGCACTCCGGCCGCACCCGTGCGGCGTTCCGCTCGGCCCATTCGAAGTCGCTTTCGCTTTCGACGATCACCTTCAGCTCGTGCGCCCGCTCCAGCGCTTCGTCCAACGGGGGCTGCTGCCGTTTGGGCGACAGACATACCCAGTCGAAGTAACCGCTGAAAGGGTGCGTTCCGGAGGTCTCCAGAAAAATCTGCAACCCCTTCTCGTGCAGGGTTTCGGTCAATACGCCCAGCGGGTAGAGCAGCGGCTCGCCGCCCGTAATGACGATCGCCTGCGCCGGACACGCCAGCGCGCGGTCGATGACCGTCCGCACGTCGGTCGGCGGATAGAGTTTCGGATTCCACGTATACTTGGCGTCGCACCAGCGGCACCCCACGTCGCACCCGCCCAAACGGATGAAATAGGCGGGTTTCCCCGCATGGAAGCCTTCGCCCTGAATGGTATAGAAATCCTCGACGAGGGGCAGCAGGCGCCCGCCGTCCAGCAGTTCGGTATCTGCGGTGAGAGCCATTATTCGGTGACCACGTAAATATCTTTCAGACTGCGGCCCAACTGGTCGTAGTCCAGTCCGTAGCCGACGATGAATTCATTGCCGATCTCCATCGCGCGGTACTTGATCGGAATCTGCTTGCGGTAGGACCCCGGCTTGAAAAAGAGCGTGCAGACTTCGAGACTCGCGGGTTTCTGCGCCTTGAGATCGCAAATCATGTACTCGATGCTCTCGCCTGTATCGACGATGTCCTCGACCACGATCACGTGGCGGCCTTCGATGCTGCCGTTCAGCCCGATCAGACTCTTGACGCAGCCCGATGAACAGGTGCCCTCGTACGAGGCCAGCTTCACGAACGACAGCTCGTTGTTGAACTCGATTTTCTTGATCAGATCGCTCATGAACATGAACGAGCCGTTCAGCACGCCGACGAACAGCGGCGTCTCCTTGTCGCCGTAATCCTCGTTTATGCGCTGGGCAACAGCCGATACCGCCTCGTCGATTTTCTCGGCGGGAATCATGATTTTGAATTTCTTGTCGTGAAGTTTTATGATATCCTTCATTTCGAATCCGGGTTTTTATTGTTATTTTTGCAAAATTAATTAATTGCACGCAAGAAACGAACGTTTCAACCGAAAATAATCGCAAAAACATGAAACTTTTCGAATGGTTCAAAGCCCGGTCCGGGCAGGAGCTGATGATGATCGCCGTCGTGGCGATGCTGCTTGTCATGATCGCCACGCGCTGGGCCTACATCTCCCGCACGGCCAAAGAGGCGATCCGCCAGCGGTTCGTGCCGCCCGCCGAACAGGCCGACAGCCTGCAGGCGAAATAAAAAAGGGAAGTTGCCGCAGCAACTTCCCTTTTTCGTGTCCGCAACGGCGGCGTAACCTTCCCCGCCATGCTCCCGGACGGCTGTTTTCTTCCCGACAGCCGCTCCCGGTTCGGGACTTACACCAGTCCCGAAAATCCCATGAAAGCCATGGCGAGGATACCGGCCGTGATCAGCGCGATGGGCACCCCCTTGAAGGCTTTGGGAACGTCCTCGAAATCGAGACGCTCGCGGATACCGGCGAAAAGCACCAGCGCGAGGGCGAAGCCGAGCGCCGTAGCCACCGAATAGGTGACGCTCTGCAACAGATTGAACTCCTTCTGGATCATCAGGATCGCCACGCCCAGCACGGCGCAGTTGGTCGTGATGAGGGGCAGGAAAATACCCAGCGCCTGATAGAGCGAGGGCGAAAGTTTCTTCAGCATGATCTCGACCATCTGCACCAGCGCCGCGATCACGAGAATGAAGACGATGGTCTGCATGTAGACGATGTCCAGCGGAACGAGCACATAGGTCTGAATCAGCCATGCCACCACGGCGGCGATCGCCATGACGAACGTTACGGCAGCCCCCATGCCCATCGAGGTCTCGACTTTCGACGACACGCCCAAGAAGGGGCAGATGCCGAGGAACTGCGCCAGCACGACGTTGTTTACGAAGATGGCGCCGATGATGATTGCAAAATAGGAAAGCTCCATAACTATTTCTTGGCTAATTTGTTAAACAAAACCATGAGGTATCCCAGCACGAGGAACGCGCCCGGTGCAAGTACGAAGATCAGCGGCATGTAATCCGCCGTACCGAGGCTGACGCCGAAAATCGCGCCGCTGCCCAGTATTTCGCGCACGGCGCCCACGGCCGTCAGGGCCAGCGTAAAGCCCAGACCGATGCCCACGCCGTCAAGGATCGAATCCAGCGGCGAGTTCTTCGAAGCGAACGCCTCGGCGCGGCCGAGGATGATGCAGTTCACCACGATCAGCGGGATAAATACGCCCAGTGAAGCGTACAACGCCGGCACGTATGCCTGCATCAGCATCTGGATAACGGTCACGAACGAAGCGATCACGACGATGAACGCCGGGATACGTACCTTGTCCGGAATGATGTTCTTGATGAGCGAGATCACCAGATTCGACATGATCAGCACGGCCATCGTCGCCAGTCCCATGCCCATGCCGTTTTCGGCCGAGGTCGTCGTACCCAGCGTGGGGCACATGCCCAGCACCAGCACGAACGTCGGGTTGTTTTTGACGATACCGCTTACGATGATATTCAGCTTATTCATTTTGTCCTCCTTCCTGAGCCTCAGGCCCGCTGGTTTGTTCCTCCGCCGTATCTCCGGCCGCGGAAGTCGCGCCGGACGACACGTCGGTCAGGGTTGACCCCGTCGCAACGCTCTTGTAAGCCATCCATGCACGGTTGATCGCATCCACATAGGCGCGCGACGAAATGGTCGCCGCCGTCAGCGCATCGACGTCGCCGCCGTCCTTGGCGACGGCCAGTTTGCCGTTCACGAGCTTCTTCTCTTCGAGTTTCTGCCCCTTGACGCTGCGCAGCAGCACGTTGTCGGCGTCGGCCATCTTGGTTCCCAGTCCGGGCGTCTCCGCCTGCTTCAGGACATTGACGTTGATCACCTCGCCGTCGGGCGTGAAGCCCACCATCATGTTGATCGCGCCGCCGAAACCGTTCTTGGTCATCGACTCCACGGCATATCCGGCCAGCTGGCCGCCCTTGGTCGCGGTGTAGACCGTGATCGGCATCTCGTCGATGGTCAGCGTCTCGGCCGCCGTCTCATCGAACGCCGGAAGCACGCCGTTCAGCGCGGCGGTTTTCGCCGCCTGCTCGGCCTGAGCGATCGGTTCCGCCGTGATCATGTTCACGGCGCCCACCCCGGCCGAAGCGATGAGGGTGATGCCGAAGAGCACGGCCGTCATATTCAAAAGTGTACTTTTCATATCTGCACCCCTCCTATTTTACGCCGAAGCGCTTGGGTTTGACATATTTGTTGATCAGCGGCACCACGGCGTTCATGATCAGGATCGCGAACGACATGCCTTCGGGATAAGCGCCCCAGAGACGGATGCACATCGTAATCGCGCCGATGCCGACGCCGAAGATCACGCCGCCCCGGACGGTCATCGGCGAGGTCGAATAGTCCGTCGCCATGAAGATCGCACCCAGCAGCGCGCCGCCGGCCAACACATGGAACAACGGGAACTGCCACAGCACCGGACCGGCCGAGAGTCCGCCCTTCGCCGCCGCGACGACAAACGCGAACAGCGCCATCGTGCCGAGGATCGTCACGGGAATCTGCCACGTGATGACGCGCCGCCACAGCAGGTAGACGAAGCCGCAGATCAATGCCAGCGCGGCCACCTCGCCCAGCGAACCCGGCATGTTGCCCAACAGCAGTTCCTGCACGCCGAGCACGTCGGCGGCAGCGCCGTGTTTCACGGCCGCCAGCGGCGTCGCGCCCGACAGCGCGTCGAACGAGCCGTTCACCGGTACGGGGAACGAAGTCATCTGCACCGGATAGGCGATCAGCAGGAACACACGGCCCACCAGCGCGGGGTTAAACGGATTCTTGCCCAGTCCGCCGAAGGTCATCTTGGCGATGGCGATGGCGACGAAAGCGCCGATCAGCACGATCCACCAAGGAATCGACGCGGGCAGGTTGAAGGCCAGCAACACGCCGGTCACCACCGCCGACCAGTTGCCGATGGTCGAAGCGCCGCGGACCAGAAACTTCTGAATCAGATATTCGAACAGTACGCAGGCCGCGACCGAAAGCGCCGTGACACGCAGTACGTCCACTCCGAACACCACGGCCGAGACCGCCAGCGCAGGCATCAGCGCGATCACGACGTCGCGCATGATCCGGGCCGTAGACTGCGAGGTCTGTACGTGCGGTGCGGGAGCAACTACAAGTTTGTTTGCCATAAATATTTGGTATTTTTTACGTTCGGAGATTTACTTCTTGGGAGCCGCGGCGCGCGCACGGATAATTCCCATCACGGTCTGCTTGCCCAGACGCACCCAGTCCAGCAGCGGCAGGTACGAGGGACACGAAGCCTGACAGCAACCGCACTCGATACACGAGGTGATCATCTGCTCTTCGAGCGCGTCCCAGCCCTTCTTCTGCGTCATTTTCGAGAGGTAATAGGGTTCGAGCCCCATCGGGCAGGCGGCCACGCACTTGGCGCACTTGATGCACTGCGAAGCCTCGCGGCGCACGGCGTCGCGGCCGCTCATCACCGTAATGCCCGAACACCCCTTGGTCACGGGCGAATCGAGGTTGACCATCGCCCGGCCCATCATCGGACCGCCGTTGATCACCTTGCCCGCATCGGCGGGAAGCCCTCCGGCCGCTTCGAGCAATGCCGAAATCGGCGTGCCCATGCGGGTCAGCAGGTTCTTCGGCTCCTTCACGCCCTTGCCCGTGACGGTCACCACGCGCTCGATGAGCGGTTTGTTCTTCTGCACGGCCTGATAGACGGCATAGGTCGTCGAAGCGTTGCACACCACGGCGCCCACGTCGATCGGAAGCGCGGGCGGAGGCGGCACCTCGCGCCCCGTCACGGCGGCGATCAGCTGTTTCTCACCGCCCTGCGGATATTTCACCTTGAGGGGCACCACTTCGATCCCCTTATACCCTTCGGCCAGTTTGCGCAGGTGCGCTATGGCGTCGGGTTTGTTGTTTTCGATGCCGATGTAAGCCTTCTCCACGGCGATCGCCTTCATCAGGATCGTCACGCCCACGAGCAGCTCCTCGCCGTGTTCGAGCATCGTACGGTGGTCGGAGGTCAGGTAAGGCTCGCACTCCACGCCGTTGATAATCAACGCTTCGGCCTTTTTTCCGGGAGGAACCGAGAGTTTCACATGCGTGGGGAACGTCGCACCGCCCATGCCGACGATACCGGCGTCCTTGATCCGGGCGATGATCTCCGCGGACGAAAGCGCGCACTCGCGGACGAGCGTCTCCGAACGGTCGATGCCTTCGGCCCACTCGTCGCCCTCGCGTTTGATCGTAATCATCACCTGACGCAGCCCCTGACCGTTGGGAACGGCATCGACAGCCGTCACCGTACCCGAAATCGGGGAGTGGATATTGGCCGACATAAAGCTTGACGCCTCTGCGATGAGCTGTCCCGTCAGCACCTTGTCGCCCTTGGCGACCTTGGCCGCGGCGGGCGCGCCGATATGCTGTGCGAGGGGAATCGCCACCGCATCGGGCAGCGGAAGCACCTCGATCGGTTTGGCGCCGCTCAGTTTATTTTCCGACGGATGGACTCCGCCTATTGGAAATGTCTTCATATCTTAATTTCTCTGTTTTTTCGGTTGGATTCTTTCCTTCGTCTTCCGCCGCCCCGGCAGGTCCACGCCCGCCCCGGCTCTGCGGAAAAATCCGTTTATTCGGCTTTGGATGCGGTTTCCGCCGGAGCGGCCTTCTCAGCGTTGGGCGCGGCCTTCTCAGGCGCAGCGGCACTCCCGGCAGGCTTTTCGACTGCGGCCGCCTTAGAAGCGTCGGCCGGAGCGGCCTGCCCGGATGCAAGCGCGGCCTTCTCCGCGGCCGGCTTGGCGGATTCAACAGCCTTCTCTGCGGCCGGTGCCGTTTTCTCAGCGACCGGCGCCGCCTTCGGCGCAGCGGGAGCCGCCGGAGTCTTCGGCGCCTTGGGCAGCGGTTCCATGCCGACCAGCCGGATCGCGCCCGTCGGGCACTCGTTCACGCACTTGCGGCAGAGCTTACACTTCTGCGGGTCGATATAGGCAAGGTTGTTCGCAATCGTAATCGCGTCGAACGCGCACACCTTCTGGCACTTGCCGCAGCCGATACATCCGGCCTTGCAGGCTTTCATCACCACCGCGCCCTTGTCCTTCGACACGCACGACACGTATACCGCACGGTTCTTGGGCCACTTCTTGCGCAGCTCGATAATCATTTTGGGACATGCCTTCACGCAGGCGCCGCAAGCCGTACACTTATCGGGATCGACTTCGGGAAGCCCCGTTTCGGGATTCATGCGGATCGCGTCGAAAGCACAGGAGACGACGCAGTCCCCGAATCCCAGACAGCCGAACGCACAGCCCGTTTCGCCCACATAGAGCGACGAAGCCACGGCGCATGACTTGGCGCCGTTGAAATCGTTGGTGCGGGGACGCTTCTCGCAGGTTCCGCCGCAGCGCACGGTAGCGACCTGCGGTTCCTTTTCGGGAGCGGACTTGCCGAGGTAAGCCGCGACGGCCTTCATGCAGTCGCCGCCGCCCACGGGACAGAAGAGCGACGAAATGTCGTCCTGCTTCACGAGCGCATCGGCCATGCCGCGGCAGCCGGCGAAACCGCAGCCGCCGCAGTTCGCGCCCGGCAGCATCTTCTCCACCTCGTCGATTCTGGGATCCTCCTCGACCCGGAATTTCTGGGCCACGAAATAGAGGATCACCGCGGAAAGCACTCCCAGCGCACACAGCGTCAGAATTGTGTAAAGTAATACTTCCATCAGTAGTTTTTGGTTATTGAGAAATGAATTGTGTGTTCGATTTTATGTCTGAAGAGCCATAACACGCAGTAATAGACGCCTACGGCGACCAATGCCGCCAAGGCGCTGCGGCCTTCGCTCCATCCCAGCGCGGCGACCGCCGCGGCCAGCACCGCCAACAGCACCGCCAGCGCGCCGACATAGGCCAATATAACGGCGACAGCGCCCGCACTGCGGCGGACGCCGACCGTAACGCTTTCGCCTGCGGTGTAGTGTTGCTGCGCTCCGGGGGTCGTCACCTCGACGATCTTTTCCTGCGCTTCGGCCAAGCCGCACGCCTCGCGCGCCTTGCAGGTACCGCAGGCGCTCTGTGAGGTAATCTTCACATAGACCCGGTCGCCTTCGACGCGCGACACGATCCCTTCGTGTTCGATGATTCCGGATGCCACGCCTCAGTCGCCGTATTTATTGGTCAGGGGCATCAGCCGTTCGTGCCCGAACGAGCACATCGACAGGCGCAGCACGGGCGGGAACTGGTAACGCTTCTTCTCGTTGCGCATGATCATGCAGTGGATCTTCTCCACGACTTCCGAGTCGAACCCCGCATTGACGATCTCCTCGCGGTGCTGGCCCTCCTCGATCATGCGCAGCAGAATGGCGTCCACCACCTCGTAGGGCGGCAGAATATCGCTGTCCTTCTGTCCCGGATGCAACTCCGACGACGGCTCCTTGTCCAGAATGTTTTCGGGAATCACATTGCCGAACGTGCGGTTGATATAACGCGCCACGTCGTACATCTCGCTCTTGTAGAGGTCGCCCGTGGGGCTGAACGCACCCGCCGTATCGCCGTAAAGCGTACACAGGCCCAGCGCATTCTCGCTCTTGTTCGACGAGTTGAGCAGAATGTAATCCGTCTTGTTCTGCACGGCCATCAGCAGCACCGTGCGGATACGGGTCTGGATATTCTCCTCCGTGGCGTCGAACTCCCGGCCGCCGATGACCGGCTTGAGGGTGTTCACCACACTGGTATATATTTCGGTAATGGGAATTACGTTGTATTCGATGCCGAGGTTCTCGGCCAGCTTCTTGGCGTCTTCGACCGAATGGTCCGACGAGAACTGCGAAGGCAGCAGCAGGGCGCGGACATTCCCGGCGCCCAGCGCATCGGCGGCCAGACATGCCACCACGGCCGAGTCGATACCGCCCGAAAGGCCGATGCAGGCCTTCTTGTAACCGTTCTTGAGGAAAAAGTCGCGGAGTCCGCAGCGCGCCGCCTGATAGACCATCCGCGTGCGGTCGTTGTAGGTCGAGGGAACCCCGACGGGAGGATTCTGGGCCTTGGTGTCGAAAATCTGGAAATCCTCCTCGAACTGCTTCATCATCAGCACCAGCTCGCCGCGGTTGTTGAACGCGCCCGACGTGCCGTCGTAGACGATGTCCGTCGCACCTCCGACCTGATTGACCAGCACGATGTTCTTGGCTTCGACGAACGACAGGTGGCGCATCATATCGTAACGGTAGGTCATGGCGCCCTTGCCGTACTTGCGGGCGTTGATCGAGATGACGGTTTCGACCGATTTGTCGAAATCGTGCTCGCGGCTCAGGTCGTCGCCCACGATGATGGCGCACTTGTGGCCTTTGATCGTCGCATATTCGAACCCTTTCGAGGGGACGAGGAAGCCCATTTCGCGGCGGGCCGAGATATATTTCTTGCCCACGTAGCGCAGCACCTTGCGGTCCTGAATCAGCGCCGCGGCGCTGATGGTTCCTTCGCGCGTGAGGATCGGCAGTCCCACGATCGCGGCGATGCCGTCGCAGCACGAAGCTATTTCGACCAGCGCGTCCTCGCACAGTTCGAGGAAGGTCGTCTTACGCAGCAGATCGAAAGCCGGTGTTCCGCTCACGGCCTGTTCGGCAAAGATGACAAGGTCGGCGCGCTGCGCTTTCGCTTTGTTGATGGAATCGATGATTTTCGAGGCGTTGCCGTCGATATCCCCGATCGTGTAGTTCAACTGGGCAATAGCTATCTTCATTTGTTAGTAATTTTAGTCCGAAAATTACGACTTTGCAAAGTTAAGGAATATTTATAAAAGTCGGAAGGATTTTGATGTTAATAAATTAACACTCGCCGCACCGCCGCCGGCTGCCGGAGATTCCGCACGGCGCGAAAAAAAGTTTCGATTTTTTCTCGCTCCGTTCGGCCTGACGTCCAGCATTAGTTTCCTCAATGTAAGTAACATACGCGCACGTACCGTCTTGCATCCGACGGACGTTCTCCTTATCTTTGTCCTTGTCGAATACAAACCCTATTTACAAACCAAACGTACAGCAAAGATGAAAAAAATCGAAAAAACAGCCGGCGGCGCGAATTTCGCTGCCGTGACAGTCGGAAAGATGGACGAGTTGAATCAGCACACGCTGATCTTGGCTCCGGGCGTCGAGATTCCCGGAAAAGTATTTACGGGCAGCGCCCTCGGCGCTACGGGCGCGGAGATGTCGTTCCAGCGCATCGAGCCGGGCGCAGGCGTCGGGTTCCTCCACACCCACAAGACGCACGAGGAACTCTACATCATCGTCCGGGGCGACGGAGAGTTTCAGGTGGACGGCAAAATCTTCGCCGTCGGCGAGGGCAGCGTAATCCGGGTCTCCCCCGACGGCCGACGCGCGCTGCGCAACACCGGCGCGGAGCCGATGATTATGATCTGCGTCCAGTACAAAGCCGATTCGTTCGCATCGTCCGACGCCGACGACGGGGTGATTCTCGACGCCGGGGTCGTATGGTAGCCGCCCGCGAAAACGAAGAGGGCCGGAGTTGAATGACTCCGGCCCTCTTGTTTACTGAATGATCCGCTACTCCTGAACCTCTTCGGGATCGGTCACGAGGATACGTCCGCAGTACTCGCAGATAATGATCTTCTTGCCCTGACGGATTTCCACCTGACGCTGCGGGGGAATGCGGTTGAAGCAGCCGCCGCAGGCGTCGCGCTTGACGGTCACCACGGCCAGTCCGTTGCGGACATTCTGGCGAATACGGCTGTAGGCCGCCAGCAGGCGCTCGTCGATCTTGGCTTTGGCGCGGTCGGCCTGCACTTCGAACTCGGCGACCAGCGGTGCGGTCTCGGCCTCGATGCCCTCCAGCTCGCTCTTCTTGGCGGCAAGGTCTGCGGCGCGTCCGTCAGCTACGGCTTCGGCCTCCTCCAGCTGGAGCTTCTTGGCCTTCACGCCGGCGCTGTACTCCTTGAGACGCTTCTCGGCCAGCTCGATCTCCAGCTCCTGATACTCGATCTCCTTGGTGATGGCGTCGAACTCGCGGTTGTTGCGCACGTTGTTCTGCTGTTCCTTGTAGTTTCCGATAAGAATCTTGGCCTGATCCACCTCGCGCTTGCGCTGTTTGGTGAGCGTATTCAGCTCCTCGATTTCGGCATTGATGTTGTCGATACGGGTTCTCAGGCCGGTCATCTCATCTTCGAGGTCCTGTACCTCAAGAGGCAGTTCACCTTTTACCTTGTTGATTTCATCGATTTTGCTGTCGATCTTCTGCAGCTCGTAAAGCGCCATGATCTTCTCCTGCATCGAATAATCAACTTCGGCAGTTTTCTTTTGTGTTGCCATATAATGTCTTCTATAGTTTAGACTTAAACCAAATAGTTCACCGGATTGCGCGAGTCCTCACTCTTGCGAACCGCAAAGGTAATCAAATTTTTCGATAAAATATCAAATAAAATCTGAATTGCGCAATATTCGCTTTCAAAATGGCCTATATCTGCTACGGTGAGGGCTTTATCGGGCGTCATGAAGTCGTTGTACTTCATGTCCGCCGTGATGTAGATGTCGGCCCCTGCGCGGCGGGCTTCGCCGATCATCGAAGCCCCGGCCCCCGTGCAGACCGCCACGCGGCGCACCTCCGGCGAAGCGATGTCGCTATGACGCACGACGCGCACGCCGAGCGTTCGCTGGATATGGCGCATGAACTCCACGGTCGCCACGGCTCCCGGCAGTTCGCCCACCACGCCGAATCCGACCTTCGCGTCGGCCGCAGAGGGCTGCAGCACACGCAGGTCCGCCACGCCCAGCATCTCGGCCAGCCGCCAGCTCATCCCCTCCGGCGCACTGTCGAGATTGGTGTGGCAGGCATAGAGCGCAATGCCGCTGCGGATGGCCCGCTCGACGCAGCGCTGCACCTGATCGGCCGAATTGAACCGCTTGAGGGCATGGAAAACGATCGGATGGTGCGTGATGATCAGATCGCACCCCTCGCGCTCGGCTTCGGCCATCACCTCGTCGGTGACGTCCACGGCCAACAGCGCCTTGCGCACCTCGTCGTCGGGCCGGCCCACGATCAGCCCGGCGTTGTCGTACGACTCCTGCCACGCCAGCGGCGCAAAACGCTCGATGACGTCGGTTATTTCCCGGATAAGCATAATTTATATCGTTAACTGTATTAATAAAGGACCCGCCTAAAACAGCGACTGCTCGTAAAAGGCGAACAGTTCCTTGTTTTCGACCTCCTCCTTCTTGCGGCGGGGTTTGCGGGTACGCTTCGCCACCGAGTGTCCCGCATCGGCGGCTTCCTCACCTTCCGCAGCGATCTTCACCACGGGTTTGCCCCTGCGGCGGGGTGCGGCGGCTTCGGCGTCCGGCGCATCCGGCACGGCACCGGCGTCAGTATCGGCGTCAGCGTCGGCAAGGATTTCCCCCTCGCCGGCCTTCAGGTCCTCGCGCACCTCGACCAGCAGCGCGCGGATACGCTGCAGACGCTCCATCAGCTCCGCATCGCGTTCCATTCCGCCCTCGGCAGGCTGCTGCCGGAGTGCTTTCTTCGCCCCTTCGAGGGTCATTCCCCGCTCCTTGACCAGATGATAGATCAGTTTGAGATTCTCGACATCCTGCGGCGAGAAGAGGCGGTTTCCTTTCTTGTTGCGTTTGGGGCGGATGACGCTGAACTGCGACTCCCAGTGACGGATCAGCGACGCATTGACGTCGAACATCTCGGCCACTTCGCCCATCGAATAAAAAAGTTTCTCGGCCATATCTATTGTTTAATAATTCGCAATGAATTGGGATACATGTTGTTTACCCGGTTTCCTATGCGCTTTGCGAATCCGAGCGCACGGCCCCGCGCGCACACCAGATTGATCCCTTCGGCAAAAGGTCCGGCCCCGATCTCCTGCCTGCGCAGGAAGCGGAGCGTCTGCTCTTCGTCCAGCTCCGCGGCGGGAACCGCATCCCGGTTCAGTCCGCAGAAGAACGCCAGCGCGGGATCGGGACGCAGACGCCCCTTGAAGAGCTGCCCCATCGCCACGCCCGAATATATCACCGGAAGCGCTTCGGCCAGCGCTTTTACGGCTTCCGCCTGCGCGACATAATAGCCGTAGCAGGTGTCGGCGACCGTCGCGAAGCACATCCGTTCGGGACTGTTCACCCAGCGGCGCAGTTCGGCTGCCGCAGCTCTGTCCACCGAAGCGAAGACCGTGCGCCGCGCCTTCGGCGTGCGGCAGCGGCCGCCCGCATCGAAAGCCTTGCGGACCACGGCAGCGAAAAATCCCTCGCCGCGCGCCCGGTGGGGATAAAACCGGAAGGTCCGGAACGCGCCCACGCGTCCGCAGACAATCCCCCACGACGCATCGACGGCGACCTCCCCGGCCTGCGCCGCTTCGTCCTCCGCCCAGCCGAGCATCCGTTCGAGCGCGCCTTCGTCCTCGTCGCGGTTGAACGTGCAGGTGCTGTATATCAGCACTCCGCCGGGTTTGAGCGCACGCCACGCTTCACGCAACAGCTCGTCCTGCCTTGCGGCACAAAGCTTTACATTGCCTTCGCTCCATTCGCCGCGGGCGTCGCGGTCCTTGCGGAACATCCCCTCGCCGGAGCAGGGAGCATCCACCGCCACCACGTCGAACCACGCTTCGAAACCGCCCAGCTGCCGGGCTTCGCACGTCGTCACCGCAACGTTGCCCGTGCCCCACTTGCGGACGTTGTCCGCCAGCACCTGAGCGCGGCGGCGGTCGATCTCGTTGGCGACGACCAGCCCGTCAGGTCCCGCGAGCGACGCATAGAGCGTCGTCTTGCCGCCCGGAGCGGCGCAAAGGTCGAGAATCCGCCTGCCGGCGACTTCGACACCCTGCAACAAATGTCCCACGAACTGCGACGCGGCCTCCTGCACATAGTAGGCTCCCGCATGGAAATCGCTGTCGAAGGTGAACTGCGGCCGCGCCGCGAGGTAATATCCGTCGCCGCACCACGGCACCCGGCCGTCGGCGTCGGCCAGCACGGCAGGCGGCACTCCGTCCGAACGGCCGGCCGCCTTGTCCGCATCCTCCTCCCGCCCGGCTCCGCCGTTCTCCGTACCGCCGCACTTGGCCGGGTTCAGGCGCACCGACACGGGCGGCTCGGTGTCGAGCGCCGCGCAGAGCGCCGCGCCCTCGCTATCGCCCAGATCGCGCAAAACGCGCTCGGCAAACTTCGCAGGCAGCGTCATGCGTTACTTCCGGGTATTAAGCGCATCCAGCCGCGCGCAGATTTTATCCAGCACGGCAGGGTCCGAAATGAAATCCTCATGGTCCTTGTCGACCACGAGCACGTCGCCTTCGTATATGTTGTCTATCCAGTTGTTGTACTTGTCGTTCAGCCGCTTGAGGTACAGCTCGTCGATATTCATCTCGTACTCGCGGCCGCGCTTGCGGATCTGCGAAATCAGCGTCGGGACGCTCGCCTTGAGATAAATCAGCAGGTCGGGCTTGGGAATCAGCTCGGTCACCAGCCTGAAAATCTTCATGTAGGTTTCGATGTCGCGCGTAGGCATCAGCCCCATTTCATGGAGGTTGCCGGCAAAGATATGCGCATCCTCGTAAACCGTGCGGTCCTGAAAAATCACGCCCGAACCGCCGTCGGAAAGCATGTCCATCGTCTGCTGGATGCGGCTTCCCAGAAAGTACATCTGCAGATTGAACGACCAGCGGTTCATATCTTCATAGAAGTCGCCGATATAGGGGTTGTTGCACTCTTCGAGATACGACTTGGCATTGTAGCGCTTGGTCAGAATCTGGGTCAGCGTCGTCTTTCCGCTTCCGATGTTGCCTGCAATTGCTATATACATATTATACGATATTTGTTTTACATTTTTGTCCTGCCGGAGCGTTCCGGCGCCCTGTCATCATGGCGTCGCGCCGCAAAAACGTCCGCCGTCACTTCTTCTCCCCGCCGAATGCCAGTATCTCCTCGGCCACATGGCGGTCGTTGACCAACCGCGGCACCTTGTTCTTGCCGCGGGCGCGCAGCCATGCGAGGAAAAGCCCGCGGTCCACGACCGTCAGCCGCTGCCGTTCGAGCGTGGTCCGGCGCTTGGCGTCGTAATCCGAATTCACGGCCCGCAGCTCCCGGTCGAGCGCTTCGGCGAAATGCTCGCGGCTGTCAGGCTCACGCTCGAACTCCACGATCCACTCGTGGGCGCCCCGCTCCCGGAGCGACATGTAGCACGGCGCCACGGTATACTCCCCGACGACGGCCCCGGTCTCGCTGCTGGCGGCGATCAGGGCGCGGTCGGCGTTGTCGACGATCAGCTCCTCGCCGAAGACGTTGATATACTGCCGTGTGCGGCCCGCGAACCTTATCCGGTAGGGATTCGTCGAGGTGAACTCCACCGTATCGCCGATTTCGTAACGCCACAAACCGTTGTTCGAGGTGATCAGCATGGCGTAGACACGGCCGCACTCCACGCCCTCCAGCGGCACGATCGTCCCGCCGCTGCGGAACTCGAAGAAGTTACCGTAGTCGAGCATCAGCAGCATGTCGTCGCGCGACGGATCGTCGGCCAGCGCAAAGAAGCCTTCCGAAGCGTTGTAGGTCTCCATGTACTGCATCCGCTCCGAGGGTATCAGCGCCTCGAACGAACGGCGGTAAGGCCCGAATTCCACACCCCCGTGGGCGAACATGCAGAGGTTGGGCCACACTTCGAGCAGGTTCTGCCGCCCCGTATATTCCAGCACGCGGCGCATCATCGCCAAATTCCACGACGGCACGCCCGCAAAGGCCGTGATGTTTTCGCCGACGCACTCGCGGCAGATCGCCTCGACCTTGCGGTCGAAGTCGGGAATGAGCGCCGTAGCCATACGCGGCGCACGGAACCAACCGCTCCAGAACGTCGTCTCGTGTATCAGTATGGCCGACAGGTCGCCCACCAGATTGCGTCCTTCGCGGCTGCACGACCCGCCCAGAGTCAGCGTCTTGCCTTCGAAAACCCCGGTCTTCGGATTGTTGCCCGAAAAGACCGTCGCCACGTCGCGCATGCCCAGCGTATGGTTCCACCAGAGCGACTCCTCCGTGACCGGAATGTACTTGCTCCGGTCCGACGTGGTGCCCGACGAACGGGCGAAGAGCTTCACGCGGCCCGGCGAGGCGACGTTCTTCTCGCCGGCCAGCATCTTCTCGATATAGGGCTTGAACGTCTCGTAATCGAACGTCTCGACCATCGTCTGGAACTGTTCGACCGTGCGGACATGCCCCAAGTCGTAACGCCAGCCGAATTCGGTCCGCCGGCCGCGGCGCAGCAGCTGCCTGAAGACGCGTTCCTGCGTCTCGGCCGGCCGGCGCCGGAAACGGTCGATGGCCCGCTCGCGCTGCGAAAACCATGCTTTGAGTAATATGCTTCTGAATGACACGTGTCTGTTCGGTTTCGTTTTCCGGCGGCGTGCGCTGCCCCGCGCCGTGCGCCGGGCCTCACGGCACGCACCGTCAGTTAAAAAAGTATCCTACTTTGCCCACGGACGCAGGCATGGCGAAGACCACCACGCGGTCATAGGGGTTGATCTCCATATTGTCCACGGCGATGAACACCTTGTCGCCGCGCACGATGCCGCCGATGATCGTATCTTCGGGAAGTCCCATGTCCTTGATCCGGGTCTTGACGGCCGGGGCGTTGGGCTTGACGATGAACTCCAGCACCTCGGCGTCGCTGCCCGTCAGGCACTTGATGGCCTGCACGTCGGTGGACATCGTGAAGCGGAATATGTTCGACGCCGTCACCAGCTTCTTGTTGATGATCGTGTCGATGCCGATCGACTCGGCGAGGTTGATGTAATTGAGGTTCTCGACCTCGGCGATCACCTTCTTGACACCCATGCGCTTGGCGAGCATCGCCGCGAGGATGTTGGTCTCGCTGCGGCCCGTCACGGCCACGAAGGCGTCCATATTGGAAAGCCCCTCCTCCATCATGGCCTCAGTGTTGCGGCCGTCCTCGTTGATTATCAGCGTCTTGTCGAGCAGCTCCGCCAGCCGGTAGGCCTTCTCGGCGTTGTAATCGACCAGCTTGATATTCACCTCCTCCTGCAATTCGGTGGCGATGCGGATGCCGATGCGCGAACCGCCGAGGATCATCATGTTCTTGATCTCGATATTGGACTGTCCGGAGAACTCCATGACCTGCTTCACGGCGTCCTGACGCGCGATGACGTAGATCACGTCGCCCTCGGTGAAGATCTCGCCCTGCCGGGGGATGATCGTCTCGCCGCCCCGCGTGATGGCCACCGTGCGGTAGCTCAGCGGCGTCTCGTCGTCGTCGAAGCCCTCGATCTGCCGTCCCACCAGCGGCGAGGCCGGTTCCAGACGGAACACCACCAGCGAGAGTTTGCCACTCGAAAAATCGACATACTCCGTAGTCGAGGTGTGCCCCAGCAGGTTGATGACCTCGCGGGCCGCCACCTTTTCGGGATAGAACAGGTAGTCGATGCCCATGTCGATGAACATCTCCTTGTTGTTGGGTTCGAGGTACTCGTTGTTGTCGATGCGGGCGATGGACTTCCGGGCGCCCAGCTTCTTGGCCAGCATCGCCGCCACGACGTTGTCGTTCTCCTCGTGGTTCACGGCGATGAAAAGGTCGCACTTGCGCACCGAAGCCTTGCGGAGCACGGCGAAAGTCGTCGAATCCCCCTCGACGGTAATCACGTCGGCCAGACTCCCCACGTCGGAAAGCAGTTTCTGGTCGCTGTCGATAATGGTGATGTCGTGGCCGTTGCCGCTCAGCATCTTCGCCAGATGGCTCCCCATCTCTCCCGCTCCCGCTATTACGATTTTCATAGTATTGCGTCGTTGTCTTTTTGCATCCGCCGCCGAAGAGAGGGCAGCGTTTTTGCAATTTATCTTACAAATGTATACATTTGTGACCGAAAGCCAAAATTTCGGGACGTAAAAATACCTTATTGATATGCCGACATGGTTAATCGTTTTTCTGTTCGCGCTGGGGGCCGTGGCCCTTTTCGTCGTGGGCATGTCGCTGACGCTGATGATCAAGGGACATAACATCGACTCCGAGATCTCGACCAACAAGAACATGCAGCGGCTGGGCATCAAGTGCGCCGTACACGAAACGCGCGAAGCGGACGGCAGCGCCGGCTGCTCCGACACGCATACGGCCGCGGGGTGTTCGGGCAACTGCTCGGCCTGCGACATCGAAGAGGCCGGGCACAAGAAATAGTCCCGGAGCGAACGGACTGAAACCCCTGCAAACCCGCCGAACATGATCCGACAACCCGAATCCCCGAAGACATTCGTCTGGCGCATATGCTCGGCGCATGTGATCGCCTACTTCACCGCCGGCGTTTTCGCCCTGCTCTTCCTCGATTACAGAACCCACTTCTCGTCCGAGTCGCTGGCTCTGCTGATGCGGCCCGTAAGCTCGCCGTGGATCGCGCTCGGCCCCGGACTGCAGATTTTCCGAGGAGTGCTGATCGCGCTGGCGCTGCTGCCCGTACGCGGATTCCTGTACGGCAAAAACGGATTCCTCAAACTGGCGTGGCTGGTTCTGGGCCTGAGTTTCATCTCGACCATAGGCCCCACGCCCGGCTCGTTCGACGGCTACATCTACACGATCCTGCCCGTGCAGTATCATCTGGGCGGAATCCCCGAAGCCGTTTTATACACCGCGCTCTTCGCGGGCATCCTCGCCTTCTGGCACAAATCCGGAAAAAGATACGTCACGGTGCTCTCCATCGTACTGGTGGCCGTAATCGTGCTGTTCAGCGTCATGGGATTCCTCGGCGCGGCGCAGGCGGAGTAACGCGGCGGCCGTCGGGCAAAACCGGAATCTACCGGATGTGATCGAGTGGCGAAAGCCGGCAGTAGTTGCCGGGGCTGAATGAGGTTGGCGGGCTGTAGCAGGCTGAGGTTGGCAAGCTGAGGTTGGCGGGCAGGAGCTGGCCGAAACCGGCTGAGGCCGACTCGCCGGCGAATAAAAAATGAGGTTGCCCGACGCGCGGACGACCTCTTCTTCGTATATCTCGGAAACGGTTCGGAACCGCTTCCGTCAAATCTTGCAGTGTTTCGACCGGCAGACGAACCACGGATTGCGCAGGTCCTCTTCATTGTAGAGCAGTTCCCGGTCGTCGGGCAGCGTGCGGGTGCGACCGCCCGCTTCGGCGAGAATCAGCTCGCCCGCGGCGGTGTCCCACTCGTACGTATGCGTCGTGCGGACATAATAATCGACCTTCCCCTCGGCCAGCAGGCAGAATTTGTAGGAACTCCCCTGCTCGACGATCTCCAGATCGGGATGCGCTTCGCGCAGGCGGGCGATATGCTCCGCCGTTTCGGGCGTCTGGTGCGACCGCGACACGGCCACCCGCAGGCGGGGATGCTCCGCCCCCTCTTCGAGCGGCAGCTGCCGCCAGCCCGTGACGATCTGGTCGTAGGTGTATTCGGCGGCGGCATCCGGCGCGATATGCTCCTTGACGTAGGAACCCGAATCGCGCCCGGCGACGTACATCTTTTCGAAATAGGGGACATAAATGACAGCCCCCATGCAGACGTTGTTCTCCATCAGGGCGATATTCACGGTAAATTCGTTGTTTCCCTTGATGAACTCGACCGTTCCGTCGAGCGGATCGACCAGCCAGTACAACTCCCAGTTGCGGCGTTCGTCGTAGCGCATCTCGCGGCCCTCCTCACTCAGGATCGGGATGCGCGTGCGGCCCAGATATTCGCGGATGGTTTTGTGTGCGAGACGGTCGGCGAGGGTGATCGGCGTCTTGTCGTCTTTGAGGCTTATATCGTAATCGTCTAAATTCTTGTAAATATTCATTATCGAGGCTCCGGCCCTGACTGCCGCATTGAACAGCGGCGGCAGCAGATACATCCTCACCTTGTCGTTTATCATCGTAGCTCGTTTTTTGAGTTCGGTAATTTCGATTGCCATGGTAAAGGTAACAAGAATTTATGATATGGTAAAATTTTTCACTCCTATTTTACAGCGGCGCCGCAGCCCCTTTTCTCCGCCGCCCGTACGCCCGCAGGCAATATCGCTGAGGGCCAGCGAAACACATCCGGCGACGCACCACACGAGGGCTGCGGTGAGCAGTACGGCGGCCGCCGGCCACCGGCCCGTCCATACGGCGGCGGCGATCGCGCCGCCCAGCGACGCAGCCGCCACAATGCGCAGCACGGACTGCCGCCCGCGACACGGCTTGCGCCCAGACTGCGGCGCATAGAAAACCGGCTCCCAAAGGCTCCGGCGCCGGCGCCGTGGTACGGATTTGCCCGGACGGTGCGCGAAACCGCCTGCTGCAATGACGGCTTCGCGGCTCAGCAGCGCGGCAGGCTCTCCGATCCGCGAACGCACGCAATCGCACCCTCCGACGCCCCGCTCCCCCACTTCGGCCACCAGCCGCGCGATAGCGTCCGGCAGCAGAAACTGCCCCTCCCGCACCGGCAACACGTAATCGTAAGCGGCCACTTCGGCCGCCGCATCGAAATCGCCGGCGGGAGTATCCTGCGCACGGTCCACCAGCACCAGCCTGCGGAAACGGCGCTTGCGCGAACGCCCCAGCGCCCGCACGCCCGTCACGGGCAGCTCCTCCGACAGCACGTATTCGACGCGGATCATGCGGTAGCGGGCCGTAAAGGCCGCAAACTCGACGGGATAACGCAGGGAATCGAGCACCACGATCACTTCATAGTGGGCATATTCGGCCGAAAGCAGGTTTTCGACCTGCTCCTGCGCACGGACACCGCTGCACAACACCGATATCCCGATGCCGTCGGGCGTGTCGCTCGCCACGGCGTGGGAACCTGCCAGCAGCAGCCGTTTGTTATGTCCCCGCACGACAAGCCAGAGCAGCGCGAGGGCCGCAGCGGCGACAACGGCAAGCAGCAGTAACAGCACGATCAGCATACCAGACTCCGTTTATAGGAATGTATAAGCGATTCGTAGTAGGGACGCTCCCGGTCGTCGAACAACCGCCGCAGCACGGCAGGCGCATAGCCCTCCCGCGCCATGTAACGCATCAGCGCCTTGCGTTCGGCGCGGCTCATCGAGGCGATGCGGCCCGCCACCTCGCGCCGCCTGAGCGAACAGCGCATCGAGCAGAGCGTATAGAGCGCTTCGCGGCCCAGCTCCGGCACCCTTTCGCGGGCCACCATCGCCAGCAGAAGCCTCTCCGCCTCCTCGATGCCGAACTGCCGCACGATGCCCAGCCCCACCATCCGCAGGTTGCGGTTCGGGGAGCCGACGAGCGGTTCGTAGGCGATCGGCAGCAGACCGCGGCGCAGCATGGCCATGATCTCCGACACTTCGCAGGCCGAAAAGGGATAGTCGTACTCCGCCATCCGGCGCAGCGAGGTCGCAGGTTCGGCTGCCAGCTGCGTCATCAGGGCGTAGAAGCGCACGTAACGGTTGCGGCTGCGCATATAGCGGGCGGCTTCGGCGCCGATGCCGTCTCCGGCGGGCAGCCGGGAGAGCAGCATCAAGTAGCGCGCACGGCGGTACCCCTGCGCGAAGCGTATCCGGCGCAGCAGCCACCCGTCCAGCCCGTATTGCACGACGATGCGGCGCAGCGGCGCCGGGTCAAGCCCGTAGGTCGCCGCCACCAGCCTGCCGACGGTTTCGATCAGCAGGCGGCGGGCGCCCGCACGGCGCAGAAGCGGAAAGCGCGGCGTCTCTTCGCCGCCCGAAAACAAGGCGAGCATGACGATATGCAGGTATTTGCGCTGCAGCACGGCGTCCCTGCCGCGCCTGCGTCTGCGGCGCATCCGCCCGACCGCCATCCCGCCGAGCAGCCAGAGCGTCACGGCGGCGGCCGCCGCGGAATATATCATGAAAAGCGTTTCGGTCATAAAAGCCGGTTCAAATCGTTGGACACCTTGCCCCGCAGCCGCTGCAGGCTCAGCGGGAAAGCCATATACTGGTCCACGCCGCACTCCAGCAGACTCAGGACGGCCTGTTCGGACTGAAGCCACGAAACCACGTAAAACAGCGGCCGTCTCAGTCCCGCGGGACGCACGCCGCGCACGACGTCGCGGCCGCACAAGAAAGGGGCCACATGCAGCACGATCACCAGATCGAACAATACGCGGCGGCAAAGCCCTTCCATCTCGTCCGCATCGGCCGCACAACGCACCTCGGTGCGCATGTCGATCAGCGACAGACGCACCATGTCGCGCAGAAAAATATCGTCCGAAACAATCAGTATCCTGTTCATAAAACCCCGTCCGGCGTGTGCCGGTGCCCTGCCCCGGCCCAAAACCATGCCAGAGCCGCACGGGGCCAAAAAAATTTGCCGGATATGTTGTTTATAAGATAAATATGCGTATATTTGCACTCCGAATTATGTTCAAATACATAACCATCGAATAAATGTACGTTATAGTAGAGATTGCAGGTCAGCAATTTAAAGCTGAAAAAGGTCGGAAACTTTATGTTCACCGTCTTCAGGGCGAAGAAAATTCGTCCGTAAGTTTCGACAAAGTCCTGCTCACAGACAACGACGGTCAGGTCAAAGTAGGTGCACCTGTAGTAAAAGGCGCCTCGGTGAAGTGCAAGATCCTGAAACACCTCAAGGACGACAAGGTTCTGGTGTTCAAGAAAAAGCGCCGCACAGGATATCAGAAATGCAACGGCCACCGTCAGTATCTGACACAGGTCCTTGTAGAGGAAATTGTTGCATAACCCTTTAAAACGGAAGAGAAATGGCACACAAGAAAGGTGTAGGTAGTTCGAAGAACGGACGTGAGTCGGAAAGCAAGCGACTCGGCGTCAAACTGTTCGGTGGCCAGTTCGCAAAGGCGGGCAACATTATCGTTCGTCAGCGCGGCACGGTTCACAACCCCGGTGAAAACGTGGGTATCGGTAAAGATCACACGCTCTTCGCCCTTGTAGACGGCACCGTCGAATTCTGCAAGAAAGGCGCAGGCAAATCGTACGTGAGCGTAACTCCCCTGAGCGAGTAAGCGTTCCATAAGCAACACAGACAGGCGGCTTCCCGACGGGAGGCCGCTTGTTTTGTGAACCCCGAAAGCGCAAGACACACGGTCCGAAGATCATAGGGCACACACCAAAGATCATACGGCGACCAGAGGCCCCAAAGCCGTTTTTCGGCAATCGACTCCGCGGCCCGGCCCCAATACAGACAGGTAGTTGCAGATTGCGAAAAATTGATTACCTTTGTTATGCGGTACACCGTATTGCATGCGTTCTTAACATATCGAGTATATAAACGATTGTATTAACATCCTGAAATCTGGTAAATTTTTTGTAAGTCCAAATACAGTCCGCTCCCGGAAGGGTGCGCGCTGTTTTGTTGGATTTACGGGTTTACCAGAACCTCAGGAGTTACAGATTCAGCGGCACTCTTCTTCTTTGGCACAAATGAGTCCATTTGTCCGCACTCCTGCCGATGCAATCGAATCATATGCGGCGGCAGGATGCTTTCCGATAATCGGATTCTTCATACAAAAGAGAGTTGCGTCACTTTTTTCCTGCCGCCGTTCTTTTTTACTTTCTCCGTCCGCAACATATTCCGCACATCCGGCCGACCGAGCAGTTCCGCCGCATAACACAAAAAAAACGGCAGCCCCTCAGAGAAGGAGTGCCGCAAATTATCCGCGCCGGCGAAACTACTTCTTCGCAGGCTCTTTTTCGACGGCCTTGAATACGGCCAGCGACTTGTCGTCGTCGAAGAAGGTCAGCTCCGAACCCTTGATTTCGAAACGGTCCACGTCGTCGAGCATCTTGACGAACGCATCTTCGTACTGCATGTCGGGGCAGGCCATCCGGGTCATGCCCATATTCTCGAATTCGAGTTTCTTGCCCTTCAGCTCATAGCGGCCGAAGAAACGGTTGCAGTTGGTGCGTCCGGCGACCATCGTGTCGGCGGCATTGAACTCCAGCGTGAAGAAATCCGCCTCCTGATTGATCGCCGTCGCCGGAATCGCCCCCATTTGGGCGAGTTTCCAAGTCGTACCTTCGAGCGTCTTGTCCTGCGCGGCGCTTCCGCACGCAGCCATCGTAACGAGCAGCGCTGCGGCTGCAAAATACTTTTTCATCATAAATACATATAAGTTAATAACAGAACGCCGCGTGCAAAAACCGCACAAAACCTGACGGCGTCGACTCTTACGCGCCCCAAAGTTAGCAATTCCCGGCCGGATACGCAACCCCGGCGACAAAAAACACAGGCAGGTTCTCACATAGGCAGTTTTTGGGCGGCTCCCGAAAAAAAGCCATCCGGAACAAATCGCTCCGGATGGCCGCAAATCGGGCAAAGCCCCGAATTACATTTTTTTCAGGAATTACATTTTTTTCAGATAAACCGCGATCTGCAGTTCCGTCGTTGCGTTGAACAGATCGTCGAGAATGACAGCGGGATCGAGTCCCATCATCTGCGACGGATCGAGTCCCAGCCCGCCGAGCACGTCCTTGAGCAGCTTGACATAGGGCAGCATCATGGCGCGGTCCACATACAGGCGGAACACACCGCCCTCAAAGGTGTACTTGAACGGAATGGCGTAATGGCTGTCGGTCGAAACGACACTCAGCCCCTTATAAGCGCCGAGCATCTTGTCGATCTCGGAAAGAATCTCCATCCCCTCCTGCTTCTCGATCGCCCGGATGAAATCCTTGCTGACGGCAGCGAAGAACAGGTTCGACTCCGTATAGAAACTCAGCGCGCCTTCGGGCAGGACAGCGGCGGTCTCGGCACTCGGAAATACCGATACGGCCTCGGCGAACGTCGGCGAGAAGATCGTCGTCATGATGTCGGCTCCCTCCTCGACCACCACGTCATGGTATTTGGCGGCAAACAAACCGTCGCTATGCAGATCGAGCTGAACCAGACCGCTCGACACGAATTGCGAACCGATGGCCGACACCAAATCCAAGATGGTATTGAACGGCATTACGAACGAACCGGCAGGCATCCCCATGCTCTCCGAGAGATCGATACCGGGAATATTATCCGGATCCGTCCATGCAGCGGCTACTTCCAGATAAAGCCTCGAAGGCTCACCGCCCCACTCGTCGGGCACTTCTTTAAAGTAGTGCGGCGTATAGCTGCCGACCAATTCGGACGATACCTGCGGTTTCTTCACCTTTCCGTCGTCATCGTTACAAGCCGTAAAGGCAGCCAAGGCAGCGCACACGACAAACACGGACGCAATTTTGTGCAAGAGATTTTTCATAAGCGAGATTAGATAGTGTTAATTCAAATGTGCGGCAAAGTTATCTCCGGGGCCGATTATGAACAAATAAATTCATTCGGGGGGGGGATTTTTCAAACGGACAGCAAATTTTTCATCACGAACCGAATTGCCGGAACACAAAAAAGGCCGCGGCACTAATGCCGCGGCCGAAGCCGTTTCGCCGCCCGAACGGATTTCGAACGAACCTCCGAACGGATTTCGAACGAACCTCCTGACAGCCCGCCGACCGAACGGTTTTCGAACCATCCGCTCGGACAGATTCCGGACTGTCGTCCGGACCTATTTCGGGCGCCTTCCCGGAGGAGTTTCAGACTGCCATTCGGAGGGATTCCGCCCCACCGTCCGGACAAATCCCGGACCGCTTCCCGGAGGAATTTCAGGTCGTCATCCCGGACAGATTTCAGGTCCCCGGACGGATTCCGGGCCGCCATCCGTACGAACCACAACTCGGACGCACCGCCGCCCCGGAAATCGCACCGCAAAGCGGGCGGTATTCCCAGCGGCGCAACGTGCGGACGCAACCGCCTTACCCAAACAAGCGGTTCAGCAGCGCCGCCAACCTGTATCCGGCTTTCAGCACCTGCGCCTCGGCGAACTCGTGCGAGAAAATGATGAAGTCGCGCGACTCCTCGTACGAAAGCGTCTGACCGGCCTTGGTCCAGTCGTAGATCACGCGGCACTCGCGGGCGCTGTCGGCCAGCCAGTCGCGGGGCGTGCCTTCGGCGATATCGCGTTTTTCCCGCTTCGAACAGCGGTCGAGCTGGTGCCCGTATTCCAGATAATGCCACTTGTTGCTCAGCGTAAGCGCCCACTCGTCCCAGTAATTATGCAGGCCGTACTCCTTGCCGCTGAGCGTGAATTTGAAACTCTTGTACCACGGATATTTCACGTGTCCCGGACAGTGCATGTCGCCGACGAGATGTACGATAAAGCGGATCGAGACCGTCACCGTCGAATCGTTTTGATTGCGGTAATCCTCCACTTTCGCAATGCAGTCGTCCAGAAAAGTCATCGCGTCGCCTTCGGGATCGGGCACGTAGTTTCCCCCGGCATCGACCTTGTTGGTGTGCCACGTGTTGGTGTGCCTGTAGGCCGGCGTGTGGCGGACCTGATCCATCCACGAGGCATAATAGACGATCGAACGGCCGCCGAGATACTTTTCGATGTTTTTCTTGGCTTTGGGCGTCAGGTTGCATTCGGCGATGTAGGCGATCGCATCGTGGCCGATTTTCCCCCAGCCGAACGCCGTCGCGCACCAACAGCTGAGCACGGCCGTCAGCAGACATACGGATAGTTTTTTCATTTCGAATTAGTTTTAAGGTGATTTCGAAACAAATATAAAGAATAGATATTAAATAAGCAATAAAAAGCAATTACAATCATTTCTTTTCATGCTTTATCCTATCCATGCAAGCGATACGACGCCGGACGCAATCCGGCCCGCCAACAAAAAAAGCCGCGGCACAATGCCGCGGCCTTTCACATAGCTGTCATACAGATCAGTACTCCATCTTGGCAAGACGCTGGTAGCTGTTGTAACGCCACTTGGCATTCTCCTCAGCGGCAGCGAACAGCTCCTCGGCCTCGGCCGGGAACGACTTCTTGAGCGAAGTGTAACGCACCTCCTTCATCAGGAAGTCGCGGAACTTCGACCAGTCGGGTTCCTTCGAGTCCATCACGAACGGATTCTTGCCCTGCTCTTCGAGCTGCGGATTGTAGTGCCACAGGTGCCAGTAGCCGCAGGCCACGGCCTCCTTGCCCACGGTCTGCGTGCGCGTCATGCCGCCCTTGATGCCGTGGTTGATACACGGCGCGTAAGCGATCACGAGCGACGGTCCGGGATAAGCCTCGGCCTCCTTCAGCACGTTGAAGAGCTGCATCTGCGACGCGCCGATCGAAACCTGCGCCACGTATACGTAACCGTAGGTCATGGCGATAGCGCCGAGGTCCTTCTTGCGGATACGCTTACCGGCCGACGCGAACTTGGCGACGGCGCCCACGGGCGTCGATTTCGACGACTGACCGCCGGTATTCGAGTAAACCTCGGTATCCACGACCAGAATATTCACATCCAAACCCGAAGCCAGCACGTGGTCCACGCCGCCGAAGCCGATGTCGTAACCCCAGCCGTCGCCGCCGATGATCCACTGCGACTTCTTCACCAGCCAGTCCTTCATTTCGAGAATGTCCTTGCAGTAATCGCAGCCGCAGGCCTCCATCATCGGGATCAGGCGGGCCGAAACCTCGGCCGACTTGGCCGACGAACCGCGCGCGGCGATCCACTCCTGCATGACGCCCTTCAGCTCGTCCGAGCACTTCGTGCAGCCTGCGATCGCCTGCTCCATCGACTCCTGAATACGGTCGCGGAGTTTCTCGACGCCCACGTGCATACCCAGACCGAACTCGGCGTTGTCCTCGAAGAGCGAGTTGGCCCATGCGGGACCCTGTCCCTTGTCGTTGGTGCAGTACGGCGTCGAAGGAGCCGAACCCGAATAAATCGAGGTACAGCCCGTGGCGTTGGCCACCATCATCTTCTCGCCGAACAGCTGCGAAATAGCCTTGATATAGGGAGTCTCGCCGCAGCCTGCGCAGGCGCCTGAGAACTCGAAGAGCGGTTGTGCGAACTGCAGGTTCTTGACGCTCTTGGTCTTGTCCACGACCTGCTTGTAGCCGATGTTCTTTACGATATAATCCCAATTCTTCTGCTGGGGCAGCTGCGATTCGAGCGGTTTCATCACCAGCGCCTTCTCCTTGGCGGGGCAGACGTCCACGCAGTTGCTGCAGCCCGTACAGTCGAGCGGCGAAATCTGGATGCGGAACTTGTAGTCCTTCGTCTCGCCCAGACCCTGCTTCCACTCTACGCCCGAAGCGGCAGCTTCGGCCTCCGTTGCGAGGAACGGACGGATCACAGCGTGCGGGCAGACATAGGCGCACTGGTTGCACTGGATACAGTTCTCGATCTTCCATTCGGGCACGTTCACGGCGATGCCGCGCTTCTCGTAGGCGGCCGTACCGTTCTCCCACGTACCGTCCTCACGGCCCGTAAAGGCCGATACGGGCAGGTCGTCGCCCTTCAGGCCGTTGATCGGCTCGACGATCTTGCGCACGAATTCGGGACACGAAGCGTCCGAAACATGCACGAAGCCCTTGTCCTCGATCGAAGCCCACTCGGCAGGAATCTCGACCTTAACGACGGCATCGCCGCCGGCGTCCACGGCCGCATAGTTCATGTTGACGATATCCTCGCCCTTCTTGCCGTAGGACTTCTGGATCGCCTTCTTCATCTGCTCGACGGCCTTGTCGAACGGAATGACGTTGGCGATCTTGAAGAACGCCGACTGCATGATCGTGTTGGTGCGCGAACCCAGCCCCAGCTCGGCGGCGATCTTCGTGGCGTTGATGATATAGAAGTTGATCTTGTTCTTGGCGAGGTAAGCCTTCATGTGCGCGGGCAGCGTCTCGCAGGTCGTAGCGGCGTCGTGCACCGAGTTGAGCAGGAACGAGCCGCCGGCCTTCAGGCCCTTGAGCACGTCGTACTTGTCCACGTACGAAGGCACGTGGCAGGCCACGAAGTCGGGCGTGGTGACCAGATAGGGCGAAGTGATGGGCAGGTCGCCGAAACGCAGGTGCGACGAGGTGTAACCGCCCGATTTCTTCGAGTCGTAGGAGAAGTATGCCTGACAGTATTTGTTCGTCGTGCCGCCGATGATCTTGATCGAGTTCTTGTTGGCGCCCACCGTACCGTCGGCGCCCAGACCGAAGAAGAGCGCTTCGAACGTGCCGGGCTTGGCCAGCGAGATCTCCTCGCCCACGGGCAGCGAACGGAACGTCACGTCGTCCACGATACCCACCGTGAACTGGTTCTTGGGTTCGTTGGCCGCGAGGTTCGTGAACACGGCCAGCATCTGCGCCGGCGTGGTGTCCTTCGACGAAAGACCGTAACGGCCGCCGATGATGAGCGGCTTGTTCTTGCACGGGCAGGTGGCGAAAGCCTCCACCACGTCGAGGTAGAGCGGATCGCCGTTGGCTCCCGGCTCCTTGGTGCGGTCCAGCACGCAGATGCGCTTCACGCTTTCGGGCAGCACCTCCATCATGTATTTCACCGAGAAGGGACGGTAGAGGTGAACGGTCACGACACCCACCTTCCCGCCTTTGGCGTTCAGGTAATCGACCGTCTCCTTGAGGGTCTCGGTCACCGAACCCATCGCGATCACGATGTTCTCGGCGTCTGCGGCTCCGTAGTATACGAAGGGCTTGTACTCGCGGCCGGTGATCTTCGAAATCTCGCGCATCGCGTCTGCGACCATGTCGGGCACGGCGTCGTAGAAGGTGTTGGCGGCTTCGCGGGTCTGGAAATAGATGTCGGGGTTCTGGGCCGTACCGCGCGTCACGGGGTGTTCGGGGTTGAGCGCACGCTGGCGGAAGGCCTTCAGCGCGTCGCGGTCGAGCATCGCCGTCAGGGCGGCTTCGTCGATCAGCTCGATCTTCTGGATCTCATGCGAGGTGCGGAAACCGTCGAAGAAGTGCAGGAACGGCACGCGCGACTTGAGCGCCACGATGTGCGCCACGCCCGCGAGGTCCATCACCTCCTGTACGGACGAGGTGGCGATCATCGCGAATCCGGTCTGGCGGGTCGCCATGACGTCCTGATGGTCGCCGAAAATCGACAGCGACTGCGCGGCCAGCGCGCGGGCCGACACGTGGAACACGCCGGGAAGCAGCTCGCCGGAGATCTTGTACATATTCGGAATCATCAGCAGCAGGCCCTGCGACGCGGTAAACGTCGAAGTGAGGGCGCCGCTCTGGAGCGAACCGTGCACGGCGCCTGCGGCGCCCGCCTCGGACTGCATCTCCACGACTTTCACCGTTTCGCCGAAAATATTTTTACGACCTTGTGCAGCCCACTCGTCCACGAGCTCGGCCATGGTCGAGGAGGGCGTGATGGGGTAAATCGCCGCAACTTCCGAGAACATGTATGCAACATGCGCCGCAGCGTAATTACCGTCACACGTGATAAATTTCTTTTCTGCCATTTTGTTAAAATTTTAGATGATATTGTGTGTGTTTTCTGAATTCAGGACAGAATGCGTTGCAAAGATAGCAAATCCGGCGGAAAAAACAGTCCGATTTCAGAACAAAAAATCAGGAATTTTTACCATTCGGGGTGTTAGCGGAATAACACTCAAGGTTGTTAATTTTTTAACACAAACCTGCGTAAATCACGGAGTTGCAAAACCGGTTTACCCATAGCGCGTTACCACGGCGGCACACTTTCCGGCGCTCCGCCGCGCCTCTTCCGGGAAGCGTCTCCCGGCTCCTGAACAGACGCACATTCCATGCCGTGCCAAAATAACGCAAAACAGCCTGCATTGAGCAAATTCGGGTTTAACGGATGGGTTGTTCGGGCAGTGCAATTGCAGATCGGGAAAATTTTTCTACTTTTGTACCCCGAATTCGTTCTTTACATATCGTCATATGTCAACGATGTATTGGGACCCTAAAATCTGGTAAATTTTTTGCAATCCCGCAATATCCGTCGTACCCCGAAGGGTGCGTGCTGTAATTTGTGGGATTGAAGGCTTACCAGAGCCGTAGGGTCCACAGATTCGGCAGCACTCTTCCCGTTTTCCTGCCGCAGCACACCGGGCCATATGCGGCGGCAGGATTTATGGATTCACAATCCCCAAACTTCATAGTCACAGAATCCATCAAACAAATGAGGCGTCACTACTATTCCTGCCGCCGCTTTTTTACTATCTTTGCAGCCATATGATCGAATACAAAAAGAAAATACTGGCGAACGGACTCACGGTCGTCGTCAACCGCGACCCGGTCTCGAAGCTCGCCGCGGTAAACATCCTCTATAAAGTAGGCGCACGCAACGAAAATCCCGAACGCACGGGGTTCGCGCATCTGTTCGAACACCTCATGTTCCGCGGCACGCGCCGCATACCCAACTTCGACCTGCCGGTGCAGATGGCCTGCGGCGACAACAACGCCTTCACCAACAACGACTATACCGATTTCTACATCACCCTGCCGAAAGACAACGTCGAGACGGCCCTGTGGCTCGAAAGCGACCGCATGGAGGGGCTTGACATCACGCCCGAAAAACTCGAAACCGAGAAACGCGTGGTGATCGAGGAGTTCCGCCAGCGCTACCTCAACCAGCCCTACGGCGACCAGCCGATGCTGTTGCGGGCGCTGGCCTACAAGGTCCACCCCTACCGCTGGGCCACCATCGGGCTGACGCCCGAACATATCGCCCAAGCGACGCTCGACGAGGTGCAGGCCTTCTACCGCGCCCACTACCGCCCTTCGAACGCCATTCTTTCGATCTCGGCCGACATCGATGAAGAGAAGATGCTCGATCTGGCCGAAAAGTGGTTCGAGCCGCTCGCCAACCGGCCTGCGGCCCCGGACCACATCCGTCAGGAACCGGTCCAGACCGCACCGCGCCGCGAGGTCGCCGAGCGCGACGTCCCCGCCACGACGGTTTCGCTGGCCTTCCACATGGGCGGACGCACCTCGCCCGACTTCTACATCGCCGACCTCGTGTCGGACCTGCTGGCCGGCGGCGACTCGGCGCGGCTCTACACGCATCTGGTCAAGGAGCAGCGGCTGTTCTCGTCGGTGAACGCCTACATTTCGGGCGACGTCGATCCCGGACTCTTCGTCTTCACGGGCCAGCTCCTGCCGGAGACGACACCCGAACAGGCCGAAGCGGCCTTCCGCGCCGAAATCGAAGCGCTCCGGACCCGGCCTGCGACGGATTACGAGGTCGAGAAGGTCAAAAACAAGTTCGAAGCCAACACGCTCTTCGGCGAACTGAACGTAATGAACAAGGCGATGAACCTCGGCTTCTACGAGATGCTGGGCGACCTGCCGCTCGTCAACCGCGAGGTTGCGGCCTACCGAGCCGTCACTACCGACGACATCATCGACTTCAGCCGCCGCACGTTCCGGCCCGAAAACTGTTCCACCCTCATTTACAAAGCAAGCAAATGACACAACCGCCTCTCGTAATACCCGCGACCGTCGAGGTCCCGCAGGCCGAAAAGACGACGCTCTCCAACGGCGCCACGCTCTACACGCTCGCCTCGGACGACTTCGAAGTGCTGCGCATCACCTTCGTGTTCCGCGCCGGATCGGCCGTGCAGCGGGTTCCCTTCTCGGCATCGGCCGCTGCGAACATGCTCGCGGAAGGCACGCGCGACATGACGGCGCAGCAGATCGCCGAACAGCTCGACTATTACGGCTCCTATTTCGACGTCAACATCGACCGGGACTACGCCTATATCAGCTTCTGCACGCTCTCCAAATTCTTCGGACAGACGCTGGCCGTGGCCGAGCAGGTGCTCCTGCATCCGACATTTCCGGAGGAGGAGCTGCGCACCTACTGCGCCAAGCGCAAACAGCGGCTGGCCATCGAGCGCACGAAAGTGGACGTCGAAGCCCGCGAAGCGTTCGCCCGGACGATGTTCGGTCCCGAACACCCCTACGGCATTTCGGCCGACGAAAACGATTACGACCGCCTGACGCGGGCCGACGTCGCGGAATTCTACGCCCGCCATTACACGGCCGCCAACGGCTTCGTGGTGTGCAGCGGACGCATCGGCGAGCAGGAACGGGAAGCCGTGGCCGCCCTCGCGGAACGGCTGCCGCGGTCGGAGTCCGAAACCGGGACGCCGTTTCCGGCGCCCGTAACCCGGCACGAAGCCTTCGTCGAACACCCCGGCGCCGTGCAGTCTTCGGTCCGCATCGGACGCATGCTCTTTCCGCGCCAGCATCCCGACTTCTTGGGCATGCAGGTCGTGGCGTCGGCGCTGGGCGGCTACTTCGGATCGCGCCTGATGCAGAACCTGCGCGAAGAACGCGGCTACACCTACGGCGTGGTGGCCGCCATGGTCAATTTCGAGCAGGCGGGCTACTTCGCCGTCGCAACGCAGGTCGGCACCGACGTCACACGCGACGCCCTGAGGGAGATCTACGCCGAAATCGAACGGCTGCGCACGGAACCGATGCCCGACGAGGAGCTTTTGCTGGTCAAGAACATCATGATCGGCGAGATGATGCGCATTCTCGACGGCCCGTTCGGCATCGCCGACGTCACGATCGAAAACATCCTCTGCGGCCGGGACCACACCGTCATCGGCGAGAACATCCGCCGCATACAGGCCATGACGCCCGCCGACGTACAGCGTCTGGCGCAGAAATACCTCGCGCGCGAGGATCTGGTGACCGTCATCGCAGGCGACCCCGCCCCGGAGGAGCGGCAGGCCGCAGAAGAAAAGGCGGGTCACCAGTGACGCGCAGCGGAATTTCACCCCGGCGGCCGCAACAGCGCATAGACAGAACAGTAAGCGGAAACCCCGGCCATACGGAACCGGCAACAAAAAAGCATCCCTCAACGGGATGCTTTTGGTTTCAATGCAGACACATGACACATGGTCGCAGGCGTACGACCGCACAACGTATGACCGCAGACGCATCATGCACGGTGCACGGCGCACGAACTCCGAACGGCTACGTTCTGTTCGCCGCGACCCAGTCGGTCAGCTCCACGAAGTCGGCGACCGAAAGCTGCTCGGCGCGCTGCGTGAAGAAAGGATGCTCCGCGCCGCCGAAATTGCCGAATACCGACCGCAGCGAGTTGCGGATCATCTTGCGCCGCTGTCCGAAGGAGGCTTTCACGACCTTCACGAACAGCGTTTCGTCGCAGGCGAGCCGCTCGACGCCGTTGCGGCGCAGGCGGATCACCGCGCTCTTGACCTTGGGCGGCGGATTGAAAACCGTCTCATTGACCGTAAAAAGATATTCGATATCGTACCACGCCTGCAAAAGCACCGAAAGGATGCCGTACTCCTTCGAGCCGGGAGGTTCGGCCAGCCGCACGGCGACCTCCTTCTGGATCATGCCGACGCATTCAGGCACCAGATCGCGGTTCTCCAGCACCTTGAAGAATATCTGCGAAGAGATATTGTAGGGAAAATTGCCGATGATCTTCAGCCCTCCGGGAAACAGTTCGCGCAGGTTCATCTTCAGGAAGTCGCCTTCCATCAGACGCGGCGTGAATTCGGGGTAATGCGCATGCAGGTATTCGACGCTTTCCGGGTCGATTTCGGCCCCGTAGGTGACGATGTCGTCGCGCCTGAGCAGAAACTGCGTCAGCACGCCCATGCCGCACCCGACCTCCAGCACGTCGCAGCGCCCGGCGGCTTTCGCCCCCTGCCCGGCATCCGGCGTAACATCCGGCTCTATACCCGACACACCCTCCGGCTCTGTCTCCTGCGCAACATCCCGCCCGGCACCCGCCGCGACACCCGGTTCCGTACTCTGCACGACATCCGGTCCGGCACCCGCCGCGACACCCCGCCCGGCAGCAATTTCCGTCGTCCGGCCATCGACTGCGACTGCGGCATCCCCGGTTGCGGCCGCTGCACCCGTCTCGGCAGCGTTTCCGGTCCCTCTTTTCGCTGCGACGATTACGGCCGTCTCCGGCTCCTCCGGTCCCCTCCCAGCCGCAGCCTGCCCGTCCGCTCCGGGAAGAGCGGCAACAGCAGGAGCTGTCCGCAGCCGGATCTCTCCGCCCGAAAGCGAGTCGCAGATTTTGCGCGCGATATTCAGATCGACCAGAAAATGCTGGCCCAGCGCCTTTTTAGCCCTTACTTCACTCATTCTATTTCAGCAATTCATAATAACAGCCGTTCACGCACGCTCCGTTCACGACAAAAGCGCGGTGCCCCCCCCCGAAACGGAATCCGGCTTCGGCCAGCACCCGCTGCAAAGCGGGATTCGAGGCGTATGCGGCGGCAAAGATACGAATTATCGGGGTATTTGCGAAAACCCGCTCCGCGGCCCGCGCCACGGCGGCGGTCATAACGCCCGTCCCCGGTACGAAGCCCCGATCCAACAGCCGATTCCGGCGTTGAACCGCCCGACATCCGTCTCCGGCGCAAACCCGATGCCGCCCACGGCTTTGCCGCCGATCACTACGGCGAAATCCTCCGGCCGGGATTTGGCCGCGGCCTGCGCGATGAAGGCGTCCCCTTCGCCTCAGCCCTCTCAAAAAAAAATCCGCCGGGCCAATGTCCGGCGGATAACTCTCAGCGCTTCTGTCTGCGCGATTTCTTCTTCTCCTGCCGCTCCTTGGCCCGGCGTTCGAGCCGCACGCGGCGCTGCGTCAGGCGGAACGTGTAGAGCAAGCCCACGAAACCCACGCCCAGCAGCGTAATCCAAAACCAGACGGCAATGCCCCGTTCCATATACTCCAGCGCGTAAATCACGCCCGCGACCGCCGCGATCATCATCACGAGACGGACGATCTGCATAACATTCGTTTTCCTCATATCACTCTTTATTTTACACGTTTCCGACTCCGGGCGCCGGCCGCCGCAACCGCCGCGCCGCACGGACCGGCATACAAACCCGCACGCCATACGCCACAAAACGGCTGCGTCGCCCTGCCGGAAAACACGGTCTCCACGCTCCGAAACAACTGTAAAGCGCCCCGTCAAGGAATCTGGTGCCTGTTCACCTCGTCGAGGTGCCTGCACTTGCGCTTGTGGCATTCGTTATACACCATACCCGCGCCGGCCAGTGCGAACAGCACCGCCACGATCAGGTCGAAAATACAGTTCTTGTTCGACAAAGCCCAGAATATATTGACACCGAGCCACACGAGCGTCACAATCAGGAAAATCACGGCAACAGTAAAAGTCTTTTTGTTCATAGGCATATTTGTTAAGTTAGTCCATTGCTCGGAACAGTGACGCAACAGCCGCGGGACAGCAGGTCGGTACAGGGCGTCAGTTACCCTGCTCGCACATGAATTTGATACGCACCAGACGTATCTCCTCCTCGGTATAGTCGGCCCCCAGTTCGTCGATGGCCGCATCGAGCGAGTCGCTCTCGGCGTCCTCCTTGAAATAGAGGTATATGTCCTCGATCTTGTCCTCGTCCATAAACTCCCGGAGGTAATAGGAGATGTCGAGCTTCGTACCCGAATTGACGATTCCCTCGATCTCGGTCAGCAGCTCGTCGAAATCGAGATCCTTGGCACGGGCGATGTCCTCGAAATCCATCTTCCGGTCGATCGACTGGATGATGAAGATCTTGTTGCCCGACTTGTTGCCGACCGACTTGACGATCATGTCCTGCGGACGGATGATCTCCTTCTCCTCGACGTAGGCCTTGATCAGCTTGATGAACTCCTCGCCGAACTTGCGGGCCTTGCCCACGCCGACGCCGGTAATGTTCTGCATCTCTTCGAGGGTGATGGGGTACTGCACGGCCATATCTTCGAGCGACGGGTCCTGAAAGATGACGAACGGCGGCAGCCCGTGCTGCTTGGCGACCTTCTTGCGCAGGTCCTTGAGCATCGAGAACAGCTCCTCGTCCGCCGCGCCGCCCTTGCCCATCGGGGCCACGGCCTCGGCCTCCCGCTCCTCCTCGTCGTAATTGTGGTCGAGCGTCACGGTCACGGGGAACGGCATGGCGATGAAATTCTCGCCCTTGCGGTTCACCGAGATCAGTCCGTAATTCTCGATATTCTTGTCCACCAGTCCGAGGATGAGCGCCTGACGCAGGACGGCGCCCCAGAAGCTGGCGTCGTGCTCGGCGCCTGCGCCGAACCACTTGCTCTTGTTGTGTCCGTAGCTCTTTATCAGCGCCGTGGTCTTGCCCGTCAGCACATTCACCAGATAGTCGCCCTTGAACTTGTCGCCGATGTCGCGCAGAGCCTCCAGCAGCATCTTCAGCGCGGCCTTGGCGTCGATCTTGGGCCGCGGATTGCGGCAGTTGTCGCAGTTGCCGCAGTTCTCCTCCGTATACTCCTCGCCGAAGTAGTGCAGCAGCGTCTTGCGGCGGCACATCGAACTCTCGGCGTACGACACCGTCTCCAGCAGCAGCAGTTTGCCGATCTCCTGTTCGGCGATGGGCTTGCCCTGCATGAACTTTTCGAGTTTCTGAATATCCTTGTAACTGTAGAAGGTCAGGCAGTAGCCTTCGCCGCCGTCACGGCCGGCGCGGCCCGTCTCCTGATAATAGCCTTCGAGCGACTTGGGTATGTCGTAATGGATCACATAACGCACGTCGGGCTTGTCGATGCCCATGCCGAATGCGATCGTGGCGACGATCACGTCGGCGCGCTCCATCAGGAAATGGTCCTGATTGGCGGCGCGCGTCGCGGCGTCCATGCCGGCGTGGTAGGCCAGCGCCTTGATGCCGTTGGCCACGAGCAGTTCGGTCAGCTCCTCGACCTTCTTGCGGCTCAGGCAGTAGATGATGCCGCTCTTGCCCTCGTTCTGCTTGATGAAACGGATGATGTCGCGGTCCACGTTGTGCTTGGGCCGGATTTCGTAATAGAGGTTCGGGCGGTTGAACGACGACTTGAAGACCGAAGCGTCGGACATGCCTAGATTCTTCTGAATGTCCAGCTGCACCTTGGGCGTGGCAGTAGCCGTCAGGGCGATCAGCGGCGCAGGACCGATTTCGTTGATGATCGGGCGTATGCGGCGGTACTCAGGCCGGAAGTCGTGCCCCCACTCCGAGATGCAGTGCGCCTCGTCGATGGCGTAGAACGACACCTTTATCTTATGCAGGAAAGCCACGTTGTCCTCCTTGGTCAGCGACTCAGGGGCGAAATAGAGCAGCTTGGTCTTTCCCGACAGCACGTCGGCGCGCACCTGCGCCACGGCGGTCTTGTTGAGCGACGAGTTGAGGAAATGGGCGATCCCCGAATCGGCCGAGAAGGTGCGCATGGCGTCCACCTGATTCTTCATCAGCGCGATAAGCGGTGAAATGACGATCGCCACGCCGTCCATGATCAGGGCGGGCAGTTGGTAGCACAGGGACTTTCCGCCGCCCGTCGGCATAAGCACGAACGTATCGTTTCCCTCCAGCACATTGCGGATCACAGCCTCCTGATTCCCTTTGAACGACGAAAAGCCGAAGTATTCCTTCAGCTTGTCGTGCAGCAGGGACGATTCATTTTGTTTCATTTCGCCGATTCTACTCTTTATTCACAAATTCTTAGGTAAAGTTAGCAAAAAATTCGGAATTCCGCACCATCTACCGATAAAAATTCAGCGTCCCGGCGATTGGAGCAAGCCCGGCCGCGCCCGGCTCAACGAAATGGTTTCGTTTCTTTCCGGTACGGACACAAGAACGGGCGCCCCGGAAAAATGGCATATTCTATGCAAAAGAGTTCCCCGATCCCCTGCAAACAGTTTGCTGTCCGACGCTTATTAACCGACATAACCAGTCAGCCATGAAAAAACGCTTACTATCCGCACTGCTGTTCACCGCCGCACTGAGTCTCCCGGCGGCCGCGCAGACGCTCCCCGCACAACCCGCCCCGGAAGGCTCCGGCACACGACCGGCACCCCGAACAAGCGCCGCCGAGATCGACGACGCCAATGACGCCGCTTCGCCGGAAGAGGTCTTGAAGAAGATCACCCGGTTCGAGAAGATTCTCGCCGCGCTGCCCAAATTTTCGGGCTATGCACAGATCGGCTACACCTACCAGACCAACGTCGGGGGAACGGACGGCAAAAATTCGTCGTCGTTCAACGTCAAGCGCATGCGTCTGATCCTCACGGGCGACATCTCCCGCACGTTCGACTACAAGATGCAGTTCGAGGGCTTCTCCAGCTCGGCCGACCAGCAGGGCAAGGCGCTCATCACCGTGCAGGACATGTACCTGCGGGCCAAAATCCGCCCCCAGATACACATCTGGGCCGGTCAGTTCCCCGTTCCGCTGACCATCGAGAATTACGACATCTCGCCCGGCACGCTCGAAGTCCCCAACTTCTCGCACGCCATTCTCAAAATGGTCTGCCGCAACGCCGTGTCGGGCTACAACACCTACGGACGCGACTGCGGCCTGCAAGCCACGGGCGCGTTCCTGCACCGCGACGGCTGGGACATGCTCACCTACAACCTCGCCCTCTTCAACGGCTCGCAGATGAACCGCCCGGACGACAACAAGTCGAAAGACATCGTGGCGCGCCTCACATTCTTCCCTTTCAGGGAGCTGCGCATTTCAGGCTCGGTGAACTGGGGCGAATACACCAACAACACGGTTTCGAAGGACTATATCCCCATGACGCGCTACGCCGCCGGCTTCTGGTACGACAGCGAACACATCCTCGTCCGGGCCGAATACGCGCACACCGGCTCCTCCGCGGCCTACACAGACAAGACGACGGGGGAAAAGACACGCGGCAAGGTCGACGAACAGATGTACTACCTCATTGCAGGCTACAAATTCAAGGGCAAATACATGCCCGTAATCCGCTACGACGTCTTCAACGGCAAACGCAACACCTACCTGCCCGGCTCGGTCGGCAAGCAGCAGGACTTTCTGGTGGGCTTCCTCTACATGCCCATTCCGCGGCTGAAGGCGCAGGCCGCATGGACGCTTTCGAAATACTCGGCGGCGGGAGCCAAGAACGGCAACGGCTTCGAAGTGGCGCTGATCGGATTCTTCTGACGCCCGGCCCGATTGTCCCCGCAGTTGCCGGGACAACATCGCCGCACGCTCCGGCCCGCACGCCCGGCCGCCGGGGAACATTTCCGCGGCCGTTCGGAACCTTTTTGCCGCCGCTGCGGACAATTTCCGGACTTCGTCCCCTTTCCGGAGAGAATTATGGCCCCGCGGTTTGGAGTTTTTACCTACTTTATATACCTTTGTTGCGACGGCCCCGGCCCGCAGCCTTCCCGTTCCGGCTCATCGGCCCGAATACGGAACCGCTTCGGGATGAAGGGGCTGCAAACTTAACCATGCAGCAACATGCGCCTATACACAAGCGAACTTGTCAAGAAATATAAAGCCCGCACGGTCGTCGATCATGTCTCGATCGACGTCAATCAGGGCGAGATCGTCGGACTGCTCGGCCCCAACGGAGCTGGCAAGACCACGACCTTCTATATGATCGTGGGACTCATCAAGCCCAACGAAGGACGCATTTTTCTGGAAAACGACGAGGGACAGGTCGCCGAGCTGACCAACGAACCGGTCTACAAGCGCGCGCAGATGGGCGTGGGCTATCTGGCGCAGGAAGCGTCGGTTTTCCGCCGCCTGTCGGTCGAGGACAACCTTCGCGCCGTGCTCGAAATGACCGAATATTCGAAGGAATATCAGGCCGAGCGCGTCGAGTCGCTGATTGAGGAGTTCCGCCTGCAGAAGGTCCGCAAGAGCCTCGGCATCCAGCTTTCGGGCGGTGAACGCCGCCGCACGGAGATCGCGCGCGCCGTGGCCATCAACCCGGCGTTCATCCTGCTCGACGAACCCTTCGCGGGCGTGGACCCGATCGCCGTCGAGGACATCCAGTCGATCGTGGCGACGCTCAAGCACAAGAACATCGGCGTGATCATCACCGACCACAACGTCGACGAGACGCTGGCCATCACCGACCGCACCTACCTGCTCTACGAAGGCAAGATCCTCAAAACCGGCACCGCCGAGGAACTGGCCGCCGACCCGATGGTCCGCAAGGTCTATCTGGGCCAGCACTTCGAGCTGAAAAAGAGCCACCAGCTGACGCAGGAGATGAAAAACCGCAAAACTCCGCAGGAATAACGGCCGAAACACGAAATCAGGGATGCGGCGCTCTTGCGCCGGCATCCCCGCATAACCATATATCACCCCATAATGGATAAGACGGTTCCATCGGGCCGCGTCAAAGGCACGCTGACGCCGCCCTGCTCGAAAAGCTACGCACAGCGCGCCTTGGCGGCATCGCTTCTCTGCGAAGAGACCTCCGTGCTGCGCAACATCGAGTTCTGCAGCGACACGCGCTCGGCGCTGCAGTGCATCGAGACGCTTGGCGCTCGCGTGACCCGGATCGGCGAAGAGACGCTTTCGATCGAAGGCGGACTGCGCCCGCAGGGGCACACGCTCCGCGTCGGCGAGTCGGGTCTTTCGACACGCCTTTTCACCCCCATCGCTTCGCTCTGCGGCACGCCGATCACCATCGAAGGCGAGGGCACGCTGCTCCGCCGCCCCATGGAGATGATGATAGGACCGTTGCGCACGCTGGGCGTCCGGGTGCGCGACAACGGCGGATTCCTGCCCTTCGAAGTCCGCGGACCGATCCGCGGCGGAGAGGTCGACGTGGACGGCTCGGTCTCGTCGCAGTTCATCACGGGACTCATGCTGGCGCTGCCGCTGGCCCGACACGACACTACGATCCATGTGCAGAGTGCGGTTTCGACCCCTTATCTGGACATGACCATAGACACCGCGGCCCGTTTCGGCGTGGAAATCTGCCATAACGATTACGAAGAGTTCTACATCGAAGGCGGCCAGCGTTACAGCCCGGCCTGCCTGAGCATCGAGGGCGACTGGAGCGCGGCGGCCATGCTGCTGGTGGCCGGCGCCGTCGCCGGGGAGGTTACGGTACGGAATATCTCGATGCTCTCGAAGCAGGCCGACACGGCCGTCTGCACGGCGCTGGTCCGGGCCGGCGCCGCCGTCATCAACGAAGCCGATTCGGTGACGGCGATCAGCCGCCCGCTGCACGGCTTCGAATTCGACGCCACCAACTGCCCCGACCTCTTCCCCGCCCTCGCCGCCCTCGCCGCAGCGGCCGACGGCGTCAGCACGATCCGCGGCACCTCGCGGCTGCTGCACAAGGAGAGCAACCGCGCCGAGGCGATCCGCGAAGAATACGCCAAGACGGGTATCGAAGTGGACATCTCGGAAGAGGACGTCATGCGCATCCGCGGCGGCAAAATCCGCCCGGCGCGCGTTTCGAGCCACAACGACCACCGCATGGCCATGTCGATGGCGGTCTCGGCGCTGCGCTGCGACGGGCAGATAACGATCGAAAACGCCGAGTGCGTGGCCAAGAGCTACCCCGGCTTCTTCGAAGACCTTGAAAAAATCAGAGTTTAAAGCCATGAACATTTTCGGTCACAATTTCAGACTCGCCATCTGGGGCGAGTCGCACGGCCAGCAGATCGGCATCTCGATCGACGGCATTCCGGCTGGCGTCCCGCTTTCGGCGGAGGATTTCGAAACCGACCTCGCACGGCGGCGCAGCGGCGCGCGCGGCACCACGCCGCGCCGCGAACCCGACATCCCGCAGATCGTGTCGGGACTCTACAACGGCATGACCACGGGCGCCCCGCTGACCATCGAGTTCGCCAACCGCGACACCCACTCGCAGGACTACGCCAACGTGATGCGCCACTACCGGCCCTCGCACGCCGACATGGTGGCCTACCACAAATTCAACGGCTTCAACGACCCGCGCGGCGGCGGCCACTTCTCGGCCCGCCTGACCGTGGCGCTCACGGCCGCAGGCGTGGTCGCCAAGAAGATACTGCCGCCGGGCGTGACCTTCGACACCCGCATCGCGGAGATCGGCGGCTGCACCGACCCGGAGGGCTTCGACGAGGTGCTGCGCGCCGCGGCCGCCGAGCAGGACTCCGTAGGCGGCATCATCGAATGCCGCGTGCAGGGCGTTCCGCTGGGGCTGGGACAGCCCTTCTTCGACTCGGCCGAAAGCATGATCGCCCACCTGCTCTTCTCGGTTCCCGCCGTCAAGGGCGTGGAATTCGGCAGCGGCTTCGCCGGGGCGCGCATGCGCGGCTCCGAGAACAACGACCCGTTCCTCGACGTCGAAGGCACGACAGCGACCAACAACGCGGGCGGCATCAACGGCGGACTGACCAACGGCAACGAACTCGTCGTCCGCGCCGCCGTCAAGCCCACGCCGAGCATCGGCCGGGAACAGATGACCTACAATCTGGCCACGAACAAGGTTGAACCGCTGACGATCCGCGGCCGCCACGACGTCTGCGTCGCCCTGCGGGGCGCTGTGGTCGTCGAAGCCGCCGTAGCCATCGCGCTGGCCAACTTCATCCGCTGATGACCACGCGCCGCGACATACTCGGCCGTATTTCGGCACGCCTCGCGCCCCTCTACGGGGCGCGTGAAGCACGGAGCATCGCCCTCGTCGCCGTCTCGGAGCTGTCTGGGCTGAGCGCGTCGGCCCTGCTGACCGATCCCGGCGCGCCGCTCGAAATCGCGGAACTGGACGACATCCTCGGCCAACTGGCCGCAGGCCGTCCGGTGCAGTATGTCGTGGGGCGCACGGAGTTCTGCGGCCGCACGTTCGCCGTGCGCGAAGGGGTGCTGATTCCCCGGCCCGAAACCGAAGAGCTGGCGGCATGGATCGCGCAGGCCGAAACCGAAGCCGCCGCGCTGCTCGACGTGGGCACCGGAAGCGGCTGCATCGCGGCCACCCTCGCGCTGGCGCTGCCCGGCGCGCAGGTATATGCGGCGGACATCTCCGACACGGCGCTGGAAACCGCTGCCCGCAACTGCCGGGCGCTCGGCGCCGGGGTCATCCTGCGCAAGGCCGACGCCCTGAGCGATCTGGCCGATGTCTTTCCGGGACCGTTCGACGTCATCGTCTCCAACCCGCCCTACGTGCCGCAGAGCGACCTGCCCGCGATGCACGTCAATGTGCGGGAATACGAGCCGCACGAAGCGCTGCTGGTCCCCGACGACGACCCGCTGCGCTTCTACCGCGCCATCGCCCGCGCCGGACGGCGGACGCTCCGCCCCGGCGGCAGGCTCTACTTCGAAATTTACGAACGCTTCGCCGAGGCCATGCGCCGCATGCTCGGCGAAGAGGGATATACGGACACCGAGGTCCGCGAAGACCTCAACGGCAAACCCCGCATGACATGCAGCCGCCTGAAGTAAAAAAGACCGGGAAACGCGCCAAAACGCCCGAACAGGCCCTCGCCGCACTCATGCGGCTCTGCGCACGCGCCGAGAAGTCGCAGGACGACGCCCGGCGGCTGATGCGCGGCTGGGGGCTTGCTGAGCGCGAGGGCGAGCAGGTGCTGGCGCGGCTCGTCCGCGACCGCTTCATCGACGACGGCCGTTACGCCGAAGCTTTCGTGCGCGACAAACTGCGGCTGAGCGGCTGGGGCGAATACAAGATCCGCACGGCCCTGCAGCGCAAGCGTATCGACAGGGAGCTGATCGACGCGGCGCTGGCGCAGGCCGACCGTCAGGATATGGCCGGCCGGCTGCGGCAGCAGCTGGAACGCAAGATGCGGACGACCAGACATACGACACAATACGAACTCAAAACCAAACTGATACGTTACGGGCTTTCGCTGGGATACGACTACGAGACGGTGCTCGACAGCGCCGCCGCGCTCGTGACGGACACGGAGACATGCGACGAATTCTGACATTACTGCTTTTCACGACGATCTGCTCCGGGGCGCAGGGCCAGCGGCTCAACCCCGGAGATTACATATATCCGATCCGCGGCGTCGCGGGGCTTTACTCGGCCAACTTCGGCGAAATGCGTCCCGGACACTTCCACGGCGGCATAGACATCAAGACCGACGGCGGCGAGGGCAAACCCCTCGTGGCCGTGGCCGACGGTTACGTCTCACGCGTGAGCGTCAGCCCGTCGGGCTACGGACGGGCGATATACCTCACGCTCGGCAATGGCACGACGGCCGTATACGGCCACCTGCAGCGGTTCCGCGGCGACATCGAAAAACACGTCCGCGACGAACGCTTCCGCCGCCGCGCGAACAGCGTCGATCTCTGGTTCGGCCCCGGCGCATGGCCCGTCGCACAGGGCGACACGATCGGATTTTCGGGCAACAGCGGTTCGTCGCTGGGTCCCCATCTGCATTTCGAACTGCGCGACACCCCGACCCAGCGGCTCTACAACGTCGTGCGCGAAGGCGTCGTCCGCCCCGACGACGACCTGCCGCCCCGCATCATGCGCATCCACTACATCGAGGTGGACAGCGTGCAGGGCGTTCCCGTCCACGGCAGGCCGGAGAGCTACTCCGTCGTCCGCGAAGCGGAAGGCCGCTACCGGCTGACGCGCGAAGAGCCTGTCGGCACGGGACGCAAAGGCTATTTCGTCCTCGAAGCCAGCGACCGCCGCAACGGGGTGCACAACACCTTCGGACTATGGAGGGCGAGCATGTCCGTGGACGGCGATCCCCGGTTCGAATACCGCATGGACGGCTTCACGCACGCCCTTTCGCGCTGCTGCGACGCCGTGAGCCACTACCCCATGCAGCTCACCTCGCGCAACGAGGTGATCCGGCTGGCGCAGCTGGCCGAATCGCCCGACTGCTTCTATCCCGTCATGCGGGAGCGCGGCCTCGTCCGCACCGCCGAGGGCGAGAAACGGCGCATCCGCATCGAAGCCGAAGACGACTGCGGCAACCGCTCGCAGCTCGAATTCGACATTCTCGGCCGCACGGAAACGCTCCGCGCCGAAGCCGACAGCACGGCCGTCGTCCTGCGGCCCGAAAAGGCGGCTTTAGTCCGTGCGGGCCGCGATCTGACGGCCCGCATCCCCGCAGGAGCGGTCTACGAACCCATTTTCTGCCGCCCGGAACAGCGTCAAGCCCCCGCATCCGACTCCACGGCGGCGGTCCTCTCGCCCGCCTACCGCATCCTCGACGCAGAGACGCCCCTGCGCCGCCCGATGACGGTCTCCGTACACGCCTTCGTGCCCGACGACATGCAGTCCCGTACGGTTCTCGCGACCCGTACGGCCAAAGGACGCATCGCCTGCATCGGAGGCAGATACGCCGACGGCGCCGTGACGGCGACGACCCGCACCACGGGCGACATCTTCGTCGCCGCCGACACCATACCGCCGCGCATCCGGCCGCTCTTCAGCGAAGGGGCCGACCTCGGCGGCGTCCGCAGCATCCGCTTCCGCGTGAGCGACAATTTCTCAGGCATCGCCTCCTGCACGCTGCTCATCGACGGCCGCTGGGTGCCCTGCGACCGTTTCCCGATGCAGGGTACGCTCGTACATGCGTTCGACCTACCCGCAGGGAAAAAACGCCGCAGCGTGCAGCTCACGGTGACGGACAGATGCGGCAATACAGCCCGCTGGGAGGGAACATTTTGGCGGTAAACTCTTAAATTCAGGAATTATTTTCTATATTTGCACACATCCCAACAACAAACACAATGACAGACAACAATCCCGACGTACGGAAACCCTTGATTCTGATAGCGGAAGATGTCGAGAGCAACTACAAGCTTCTGGAAATAATACTCAAAAAAGAGTACGATCTGCTATGGGCCAAGAATGGCAGGGAGGCTGTCGATTTTGCCATGGAGCACAAGCCCGACGCAATACTGATGGACATCAAAATGCCCGTCATGGACGGCATCGAGGCGCTGAAGGAGATTCGCCGCTACACGGCCGAACTGCCCGTGATCATGCAAACGGCCTATGCCTTCGACACCGACCGCCGCACTGCCGAGGAAGCCGGATGCAACGGATTCATCACCAAACCCGTCATGCCGCGCGAACTGAAAATGTATCTGGACAAATACCTGAACAAATAACAGAGAAGGTCCGGGAACAGCCGTCGCAAATCCGCCTCACACCCACACCGTCTCCAGCGGCCGGCGCCCGAAAACAGGTGCCCCGCACAAGACTCAAAACAAGCCGGACAGACCGTCCGGCTTGTTTTTTCGCCCGCCCGCCGGCGCTTCGGGATACGCCCCTTCAGACCGGAATGGAATGCACCGGAGCGGTATCCGACGGCCACCGGGCCGCCCGCCCTGTCCGAACACCGCCTGCGGCATCTGTCCGTTCCGCACCGCGCTCCTCCCGACCGCCCCTGCGCGGGACGGCGTGCCGCGCCGTCCCGCGCGCTGCCGCAAAAACAGCACAAAAAAAGCGTTGAGAGACTCAACGCTTTTCCGTTTCATAACCGCCGTCAGATTACTTGTCCGTCACGGGAATAGGACCGTCGTAAGTTCCGCGCATGGTGATACCCTCGACGCTGATCAGCGCAATGTCGATATGATAAACACCGTTTTCGTAACCGACCGTCACCCGGCCGTAGTCCTGCGCCGCACCAGACAGGATCTTGCCGTTCGCATCGCTCTGCATGCAGTAGGTGCCGTAGGCCATCAGCATTCCCGGCATGTAGTCCATGATCGCGCCCGGCACCATCGTAAACGCCTCGCGGGAAGCATTCACCTCATATTCGCCCGGCACCAGTTTCAGATCGCCGCGATCGTCGGTCGTCGGCATATTCAGCTCCACGCCGAAAAGCGTTCCCTTGACAAGTCCGCCCCGCTTATCGACCTCTCCCGTCCAGAACTTAAGCTGCGTCCAGTCCACGCCGGGGTCGTTGTATTCCTTGTAGCACACGGCCGTCACCTCTTCGAGCGCAACATTGACGGCATGTTTGAGCCGGCTGCCCGTCATATCGATCGGCTTCATTTCGATCGGCCCGGCGTAGCGGAAACTCAGGCGTTCGCCCGCTGGGGTTTCGACATTCGCCGCAAGCAGGTAATTCGCTCCCTCGCGCGAAACCGTCACTTCGCCAGCCGCGAAGGTCAGCACTTCCCAAGTCCCGTCCTCCAGACGCCGCGTCGCATAGGTGTGACGCGGATCGGCCGACGGCGGAACGTGCCCCTGCGCCAATTCATAAGTCCCGTCGGGAATAACGGCATCGGCCGACGCGGCGCCGTACAGATCGAACAGCACGGCGTATCCGGCCTGCTTGGTGACGGTCAGACCGCCCTGAATCTCGGTCTCGCCGCTGCTCAGTCCGAAATAGAAATTATCCCCGTTCTGCTCGGCCACGCCCGGAGTATGCAGCGATTCGAATTGTTGCGTCAGGTCATTCGCCGGATCTTCGAGCGTCGTCAGAACGAGCGATGCGACCTCACTCAGCCGGTCGTTTTCACCGGCGGCCGCCGCATAAACATAGTAATCGGTCGACGGCGCCAGCTCCGGAATGACTACCGGCTCGGTCCATGCCGGGGGGGGGAGTTCGATTCCGGAGTCCGAAAGAATCTCCCTTGCCGTGAGGGCGTCGTTCCTCTCGGTCAGCACGACATAAGCGCACTTGGACGCATTTTCGACAAGAGCCGTGAAACTCACCGAAAACGGCGCGGTTTCACCTGCTGTCAGCGAGATTTTCGGAGCAGGTCCGGATTTTTCCCCGTTGTCATCGTCGCCGCAGCCGACGCATAACGACACGCAAAATACCGATGTGAGCAACATCGTCACAGGAAGCAAAAAAATTTTCATAGGGTTAAAGATGGGAATTGTGCCGGAACCATTCCGGCGGAATTAATAAAAACGCAAGTTACGACACCGGAGAGGCTCCGAAGCCATACGGGTGCAGCCGACGGCAGCGTCCGGGCATCCTCCGGTAACGTATTTGCAAATATAAGTAATTCAGACTATTTTTAATACATTACAGCCGATTTTTTTCATTGCGAAAGCCGAATTATCCCGCCGCGCCGCGGACCCGACGCCCCATTCCCTGCGATAAAGGGCAAGAAAACACGAAATAAATTTGTAGATACTTCGGAATTTCGTACTTTTGCACCCGAAAATCGACATGGTCTCGTAGCTCAGTTGGATAGAGCAACAGCCTTCTAAGCTGTCGGTCGTGGGTTCGAATCCCGCCGGGATCACTCGACGCCGGGCCGCATTTGCGGCCCGGCATTTTTTCATCCGTATCGAAAACGCCATAAAACAGCCTTCCGCGCGCATTTTTCCGCAATTTATTTTGCCGGGCGGAATATTTTGCCTACATTTGCAGGCTTAAAAGCCCAAAGTGGGTGAGCGTTTTTTATTAATTACAACAAAATTTTATAGCAAAATGGCTGTTAAAATTCGTCTGGCACGTCATGGTAAGAAGGGTTACGCCTTCTATCACATCGTTGCCGCAGATAGCAGGGCGCCACGTGATGGTAGATTTATCGAGAAGCTGGGTACCTACAACCCCAACACGAATCCTGCTACGATCGACCTGGACTTCGAGAAAGCACTGGGCTGGTTGCAGAAAGGCGCACAACCTACGGATACCTGTCGGGCAATTCTCTCGTACAAGGGCGTATTATACAAGAAGCACCTGCTGGGCGGTATCGCCAAGGGCGCATTCTCGGAGACCGAAGCCGAAGCTCGTTTCAACAAATGGATGACCGAGAAGGCCGGTAAGATCGAGGCTAAGGGCAACAAGCTCGAAGCGGATGCCAAGTCGGCCGAAAAGGCCCGTCTGGCCGCCGAAGCCAAAGTCAAGGAGGAGCGCGCAAAGGCCATCGCCGAGAAGAAGGCCGCAGCCGAAGCTGCCGCCAAGGAGGCCGAGCAGGCCGCTGCCGCAGAGGGCGCAGAAGCACCTGCTGAAGGCGAAGCCGAAGCTCCCGCCGCAGAATAAGCGCAGAACGCTTCTTTCCGGAATCCCGGTAAATTTCCCAGCACGGGAGATTTACCGGTTTTTTTCATTACTTTTGTAAACTCTTTCCGGCCGGGCGGCATGCCACGCATGGAAAGTCCCCCTGCCGCACCGCCGGACGAGCGAGAATCGCACGCTCCACGCGATGCGGAAGATAAAACACCGTAAACCGAACCGACATGAGCGTTTCCATACCCGCAGGCAGAATCAACAAGCTTTTCGGCACCGACGGCGGAGTGATGCTGTCACTTTACGCCGATTTCCCCGCGGATTTCGACACCGACACCCCGCTGCTGGTCACTATCGACGCCCTCGAAGTGCCGCTCTGGTGCGAACGTTTCGAACGCCGCGGAGCCGCGGGCGCCGTGGCCGCATTCGCCGACTTCGACACCGAACGCCGGGCGCAGGAGCTGCTCGGCCTCGAATTCCGCATCCGGTACGACGAGGAGGATGACGACGAATTCTACATGGAGGACCTGATCGGATTCGCCGTTACGGGCTTCGAGATGCGGCACGGCGGCACGGAAAACAGCGGGAATGACGGGAATGACGGGAATGACGGGAATGACGACGGCAACAACGCAAACAACGACAGCAGCAACAGCGGCGACAACAACGATGACGCCAACGGCGGCGACGGCACGCCCCCTGCCGGACAATTTGCAGGCAGGGTCGCGGACTATTATGACAGCGAAGCCAATCCGCTCTTCGAGCTGGAAATCGGCGGCCGCCGGGTGCTGGTCCCCGCCGCCGAGGAGTTCATCGCCCATATCGACTTCGAGGGGCGGACGATGAAGATGATCCTGCCCGAAGGGCTGATCGACCTATAAGATTTTCAAGACAATATGGCACACGTAGTAATCGGATTATCGGGCGGCGTGGATTCGTCCGTCGCGGCGTATCTCCTCAAACGGCAGGGGCACGACGTCACGGGGCTTTTCATGATCAACTGGCATGACACCACGGGCACGCTCGAAGGCGACTGCCCGTGGCACGACGACCGGGTTTTCGCCGAGCTGGTCGCCAAACGGCTCGACATTCCGCTGCGCATCGTGGACCTCTCGGCCGACTACCGTACGCGCGTGGTCGATTACATGTTCGCCGAGTACGAGAAGGGCCGCACGCCCAACCCCGACGTGCTGTGCAACCGCGAAATCAAGTTCGACGTCTTTCTGCGCGAAGCCCTCAAGCTGGGCGCGGACTTCGTCGCCACGGGCCACTACTGCCGCAAGGCCGAAGAGGTTCTTCCCGACGGACGGACGGTCTTCAAGCTGCTCGCCGGCGCCGACCCCAACAAGGATCAGAGCTATTTTCTCTGCCAGCTTTCGCAGGAGCAGCTGCGCTACGCCCTGTTCCCGATCGGCGATCTGCTGAAACCCGAAGTGCGACGCATCGCCGCCGAGCAGGGACTCGCCACCGCCAAGCGCAAAGATTCGCAGGGCATCTGCTTCGTGGGCAAGGTGGACCTGCCCGCTTTCCTCCAGCAGAAACTGGCTTCGAAAAAGGGCAACGTCCACGAGATCCTCCCCTCATGGCCGAAATACGACCGGGCTTTGGCCGCAGCCCCGGCCAAAGCCGAAAACGCCGCTGGCCCCGGTACGTCAGACGCCCGGACGAACAGCACGCTTTCGACCGAAAACCGGGCTATACCTGCTGAAGCGGATGCCGAAGTCGCCCGAACCGACGGCGAACCTTCGACCGAACGCCTTACCGCCCTCGCCGCCCCGTGGCGCTACACCGTACGCGACGGCAAGAAGATCGGCGAGCACAACGGCGCGCATTTCTACACCATCGGCCAGCGCAAGGGGCTGGGCATCGGCGGCCGCCGGGAGTCGCTCTTCATCCTTGCGACCGACACCGCGCAGAACGTCATCTACGTGGGCGAGGGCGACGCCCATCCCGGTTTGTGGCGCCCGGCACTGCACATCGCTCTCGGCGAAATCCACTGGGTCAATCCCGCACGCGCCCTCTCGCCCGGACAGAGCGCCCGCTTCAGCGTCCGCATCCGCTACCGCCAGCCCCTTCAGGACGCAACGCTCTTCATGCGCGACGAGGGCGCCTACATCCTCTTCGACCAACCCCAGCGGGGCATCACGCCCGGACAGTTCGCCGCATGGTACGACGGCGACGAACTGGTCGGTTCGGGCGTAATCTCCGAATGACCGCGTCCCCGCAGCCGCCAAACGCCGCTGCTTACCGCACACCGGAAAAACACCGGAAAAACATCGGGATAATTCCGACTTCAATCAAACGTTCAGCCTATGAATATCGAAGATTTCAGGACCTACTGCCTTTCGTTCAAGGGGGCCTATGAAAAGATGCCGTTCGAGAAAGCGACTTCCGCATACGACCGGAACCTGCTCGTCTTCTGCGTGGCGGAAAAATGGTTTTGCTTCGTAAACGTCGAGACATTCGATTTCTGCAATATCAAATGCGCTCCCGACCGGATCGTGGATTTGCAGGAGCGTTACGAAGGAGTGACGCCGGCATACCATATGAATAAAAAACACTGGATAAGCGTACATTTCGACAAAGACGTACCCGACAGAACGATCGAAGACCTCGTGAAGCAATCGTACGATCTTGTCGCGGCTTCCCTGCCGAAAAAGGAAAGAGCGGCTTTGCAGACCACGTAATCGGCATCGGGGAACGGCATCAGGGAGATATACGGCGACGGAGGAAAAAACTCCGTCTTTTTTATGCCCCGACGAGAGCCGGAAGGGTTACTTAGACATAGATAGGTAATACTTATACATGACGCGGAATTCGGCGTGGCACGTTTTTTAGTTTTACACTCGAAAACAAGCCACCGTGAAAACAGCCTTCGACAACTATGTAATAGAAGCCGTGCGCAAAGAGCGCATGGCCCAAAAAGTGTCTCAGGCAATGCTGGCTTACGGCATAGGCGTCTCGCACGGCTACATCGGGCAGGTGGAAAGTCCCAAATACCGCACGAAGTACAATCTGAATCACATCAACGAGATCGCCAAATTTCTGGGTTGTTCGCCGCGCAAGTTTCTGCCCGAAGAACCGATCTGACCTTCGGCCCATGTTCCCGCACCGCACGGCATCAGCCACCAAGCTCCGTCCCCGGACCGGGCCGGAAAACCGATCCGGGAAACGTCCGGCCCTTCTGCTCCGCACGCTTCTCCTCGCCGCGCTCCTCCTCTCCGGCATCCGCTGCGCCCTCGCCCAGCCCCGCATCGGCATCGCCTACTGCGACCTCGACCACCTCTACGACACCATACCGGCGCTCTTTTACGACGACAGCGACTACACGCCCGGCGGCCGTCTCGCGTGGGACACGGAACGCTACCGCCGCAAGATAGCCCGTACGGCCGCCGTCATCGACTCGATGCGCATGCCGCTCGTCGCGCTGTGGAGCGTCGAAAACGAAGCGGTCGTGCGCGACATCGCGGCGGCCTGCCGGGGCGACTACAGCTACCTGCACCAAACGCTCAACTCGCTCGACGGCATGGATTTCGCACTGCTCTACTACGGCGACCTCTTCGATCCCCACTACGAGGAGCCGGGGCGCCGCTACCTCTACATCGAGGGCACCCTGCGCTTCCCTGCCCCGCGCACCCGCCGCACAACCGTCCGCCCGGTCCGCCCGGCGCGCACCGACACCGTGGGACTGGTGTTGTGCAGCGACACGCGCATGGCCGAATGGGTCGTCCGCGACCTGCGCGAAGAACGCCCCGGCGTGAAGCTGATCGTTCTGGGGCGCACCGCGTCGCTCGACGCGGCGGCATACGGACTGCGCGACGCCCTCGAACGGCCGGCCCGGCTGGGCCGGGGCAACGTCCGCCGCCGCGGAGGCTGGCTCATGCGCGACCGCATTCTGACCGACACCGCGCTGATATGTTCGGGCGGCGACGTTTTCGCCCGCCGCTATCTGCTTGATCCCAAGACGGGTAACCCGCAGCCGACCTACGAGAGACGGCGTTACCGGGGCGGCTTCGGCTACGCCCTGCCGGTATTCGTTTACTTGGAGTAGAATTTTTTGGAATTTCAGAAAAGTTTTCCTATATTCGCATTCCCAACGGCAAATAGGATTCTTCGACGAGGCGGTAACAGCGATGTCACCGCAATTTTCGTCTGTAGGGGAAGAGATTAGCTAAAAATTTTTATAAATTTACATATCATTAAATTAACCAAGAAAAAAAATTATGGCAGACGTAAAACGAGTCTATACCTTCGGCAACAAGGAAGCCGAAGGCAACGGCAAAATGCGTGAGCTGCTCGGCGGCAAAGGTGCCAACCTTGCGGAGATGAACCTCATCGGCATTCCCGTTCCTCCGGGATTCACCATCACCACCGAAGTATGTGCGGAATATTATGCCCACGGCAAGGAGGCGGTCATCAAGATGCTCCGTCCCGAAGTCGAGCGGGCGATGCAGAATATCGAGAAACTGACCGGCATGAAGTTCGGCGACAAGGAGATGCCGCTGCTGGTTTCGGTCCGTTCGGGCGCACGCGCCTCGATGCCCGGCATGATGGACACGATCCTCAATCTGGGTATGAACGATCAGGCCGTGGAAGCCGTCGCCAAGCGTACGGGCAACCCCCGCTTCGCATGGGACTCGTACCGCCGTTTCGTACAGATGTACGGCGACGTGGTGCTGGGCATGAAGCCCGAATCGAAGGAGGACCACGACCCGTTCGAGGTCATCATCGAGGAGCAGAAGGAGAAGCGCGGCGTCAAGAACGACACCGACCTGACGACCGACGACCTGAAGGAGCTGGTGCAGAACTTCAAGGCCGCCGTCAAGAAGCAGACCGGCGAGGATTTCCCGGCATGCCCTTGGGATCAGCTCTGGGGAGCCGTATGCGCCGTGTTCGGCTCGTGGATGAACGAGCGCGCCATCCTCTACCGCAAGCTCAACAACATCCCCGCAGAGTGGGGAACGGCCGTTACCGTGCAGGCCATGGTATTCGGCAACATGGGCGCCAACTCGGCGACGGGCGTAGCCTTCTCGCGCGACGCCGCGACGGGTGAAAACCTCTTCAACGGCGAGTACCTGATCAACGCGCAGGGCGAGGACGTCGTGGCCGGCATCCGCACCCCGCAGCAGATCACCATCGAAGGCTCGAAGCGCTGGGCCGTGGCCCAGAACGTCTCCGAGGAGGAGCGCCGCACGAAATACCCTTCGCTCGAAGAGGTCATGCCGACGGTTTACAAGGAGCTGGATGAGATTCAGCGCCACTTGGAACAGTACTTCAAGGACATGCAGGACATCGAATTCACGATTCAGGACGGCAAGTTGTGGATGCTGCAGTGCCGCAACGGCAAGCGCACCGGCGCCGCCATGGTCAAGATCGCGATGGACATGCTCCGCGAAGGGCTGATCGACGAGCGCACCGCCGTGCTGCGCTGCGAGCCGGCCAAACTCGACGAGCTGCTGCACCCCGTATTCGACAAGAAGGCCATCGCCAATGCGCAGGTCATCACCAAGGGTCTGCCCGCATCGCCGGGAGCCGCTACGGGTCCGGTGGTGTTCTTCGCCGAAGACGCCGAGAAGATCCTCGCAGAGTCGGGCCAGAAAGCGATCCTCGTCCGCATCGAGACTTCGCCTGAGGACCTCAAGGGCATGCTCGACGCGGCAGGTATCCTGACCGCACGCGGCGGCATGACGTCGCACGCGGCCGTCGTCGCACGCGGCATGGGCAAATGCTGCGTATCGGGCGCCGGCGAGCTGGAGATCGACTATAAAACCCGCACGATCCGCGTGAACGGCTTCACCGTGAAGGAGGGCGACTGGATTTCGCTCAACGGCTCGACGGGAGAGGTTTATCTGGGTCAGGTAGCCACGATGGCCGCCGACCTGAGCGGCGATTTCGGCCAGCTGATGGAGCTTGCGGGCAAATACGCCGTGCTGAAGGTGCGCGCCAACGCCGACACCCCCAAGGACGCCCTGCAGGCATTCGCATTCGGCGCCGAGGGTATCGGTCTCTGCCGCACGGAGCACATGTTCTTCGAAGGCGACCGCATCAAGGCCATCCGCGAGATGATTCTGGCCGACGACGAAGCCGGACGCCGCGTGGCGCTGGCCAAGCTGCTGCCGATCCAGCGCGGCGACTTCGAGGGTCTGTTCAAGGCCATGAACGGATTCCCCGTGACCGTACGTCTTCTCGACCCGCCCCTGCACGAGTTCGTGCCGCACGACGAGAAGGGACAGCAGGAGATGGCCAAGGAGATGAACGTACCCCTCCAGAAAATCGTCGCCAAAGTCGAGTCGCTGGCCGAGTTCAACCCGATGCTGGGACACCGCGGCTGCCGTCTGGGCAACACCTACCCCGAAATCACCGAGATGCAGGCGCGCGCCATCATCGAGGCCGCCATGAACGTCAAGGCGCAGGGCATTCCGGTACACGTCGAGATCATGGTTCCGCTCGTAGGCAACCACAAGGAGCTGCGCTACCAGAAAGGCATCATCGACGCGACGGCCGAGCAGGTGTTCTCCGAGCGTAACGACAAGATCGACTACATGGTCGGCACGATGATCGAGGTTCCGCGCGCCGCCGTGACGGCCAACCAGATCGCCGAGGTTGCCGAGTTCTTCTCGTTCGGCACCAACGACCTGACGCAGATGACGCTGGGCTTCTCGCGCGACGACATCGGCAAGTTCCTGCCCGTTTACCTCGAAAAGGGCATCCTCAAGAACGACCCGTTCCAGATCCTCGACCGCAACGGCGTGGGCCAGCTGATCCGCGAAGCCGTTTTCAAGGGCCGTTCGACCCGCGAAAAACTCAAATGCGGCATCTGCGGCGAACACGGCGGCGAACCTTCGTCGGTCGAGTTCTGCCACTACGCAGGGCTGAACTACGTGAGCTGCTCGCCGTTCCGCGTGCCCATCGCACGTCTGGCGGCCGCACACGCCGCGCTCAACGAGAAATAGCGTTCCTCCGGTTACGGCCGGAATATCCGAAAACGAAAGCCTGCGGCATGAAAGCCGCAGGCTTTCGTTTTCAGCGAAAAAAAAGTCCGGTTCGTTGAATATGTTTGGCGAAAGCGGATAAGTTTTGTATATTTGCTATCGGCAAACAGTATAACACGCAACTTTTTTGTTGAATTAAAATAACAGAACATGAAGAAGATGTTTTTTGCGGCAATCGTCGCATTATTCGCAGTGACAACCGTATCAGCACAAACTCCGGGCAATTGGGCAGTAGGACCCAAAATCGGCGTATATACCAATACAGGCGCCGACGGCGCCATCTTCGGCATCGGAGCCAGCGGACGCTACAGCTTCACCGACAACTGGCGCATGGAGTCGGGCATCATGGCCATCTGCAAGAAATTCTGCTCGGTGGACATCAGCGCCGACGTGCAGTACCTCTTCAATATCGCCCCGGACTGGCATATCTATCCGCAGGCGGGTCTGAGCGCCAACGATATCGGCGGATGGTCGTGCGGCATCAATCTGGGCGGCGGCGCCGACTTCTCGGTAGCCCGCAACTGGGACCTCTCGGCAGGCTTCAAGTGGATGATCCAGACCGCTGAGTACCACAAGAATCCGATTCTCATCAATATCGGCGCAACCTACAAGTTCTAATCCGGCGCAACCCGGAAAACGTATCCCGGAGACCTCGACGAGGTCTCCGGGATTTTTCATGTCCGGCCACGAACGCCGCAACCTGCTGCCGCCCGCCACGAAAGCCAACGTACAACGATGCGGCAAGCGACGGTGACTGCTGCGACGGCGGTGAAGACGGCAGCGAAGACGACGAGCTGCAGCGGCGGAGAGCCGTACATTTTTCAACACCCGGCCAAAAGTCCCCCAAACAGAACCGCACGCACGGACCGTCCGCCGTAAAACACAGCAAACCGGCCGGATTCCGCGACCTGAAAACCCTTCCGGAGAACTTCGCAGCCCTCCGGCACGGGACGTTTTTTCATCCTCCGGTCGCGCACAAATTCCGGCGGCAACCGATCGCGGCACGAGTGTTGCACGCCGTTAAGGCAATGGAAGAAAGGCGGTTCGGGAAGCTTTCCGAATCCGGAGATATGAATTAAATGACTGACAACCACTTATTAATACATAAAATTTAACTGAAAATTATGAAAAAAATTCTTCTCATCTCGGTTGCGGCATTGTTTGCTTGGGCAGCGTCCGCTCAGGACAACACCTACCGCAACACTCAGACAAACAACTACCGCAACGCGGCTCAGACCTACAACAACAATGCGGCTCAGGCCGGCAATTACCGCGGCACGCCCTCCGATTACCGCAGTGCGGTGGGTCCGCGTGTCAATTTCTACACCAACACGGACGACGCCTCGGTCGGTATCGGCGCCTACTACCGCTACAGCTTCAATTCGCACTGGCGCATCGAGCCGTCGATCTATGTACTGACGGAAAAAGACAGCTCCGTAGACATCAACTTCGACGCACACTACGTATTCCAGATCGCCGACTGGTGGGGCGTATTCCCGCAGGTAGGTATCGTGGCCAATGACATCAAGGACTGGGCGGTCGGCATGAGTGTCGGCGCAGGTTTCGACTTCAACGTCGCCCACCGCTGGAACATCTCCGCAGGTCTCAAGTACGAGCCTATGTTCGACAGCGACCGTTCGAACCCGTTGGTGGTATACGTCGGCGCCGCGTACAGATTCTGACAAACGCACCGTTCATACATGCAAAAAAAGCGGATCCCGGCATCGGGATCCGCTTTTTCATGCGGTACGGCACAACGCCGGAGATCATCTGGTCTTGTAGGCCGCGCGGTACTTTCCCTTGGCAAGGTTCAGCAGCTTGCCTTTCAGCAGATTGCGGCGCAGCGGCGAGATGCGGTCCGTGAAGACCACGCCTTCGATATGGTCGTATTCGTGCTGGATGACCCACGCCTTCAGGCCGTGGAACTCCTCGTCGTGCTCGACGAAGTTTTCGTCGAGATAACGCATCCTGATGGCCAGCGAACGAGGCACATCGGCATGGATGCCCGGAAACGAGAGACATCCCTCGTTGTAGGTCTTCTTCTCCTCCGAAAAAGCGTAGATTTCGGGGTTGATAAAGGCACGCTTGTAGTCGGCGCATTCGGGATCGTCCTCGCCCCACGGCGTGCAATCGACGATGAACAGACGAATGGCCTTGCCGATCTGCGGCGCGGCCAGTCCGACGCCTTCGGCTTCGCCGAGCGTCAGGAACATGTCCTCGACAAGTTTTTTCACTTCGGGATAGTCGGGCGCAATCACCTCGCACTGTTTGCGAAGCACCTCGTTCCCGTATATGACAATCGGATAAATCATTTGTTAAACTCCATATAACTTTGTAAAATAATCGTGGCGGAAATCTTGTCCACCAACGCCTTGTTGCGCCGGGCCATCCTGCCGATACCGCTTTCGAGCATCGTACGGTGCGCCAGCACCGAGGTAAAACGCTCGTCGTGAAAGACCACCTCCTTATCGGGATAGGCCCTGCGCAGCCGGGCTGCCAGCGGCTCGACGAAACGCCACGTTTCGGAGGGCGTGCCGTCCATCTGCGTCGGCTTGCCCACCACTATCGTAGTAACGTCCTCCACGGCGAAATATTTTGCCAGCCACGCTTCGAGTCCCTTCGTCTCGACGGTTTCGAGTCCCCCGGCGATCAGCCGCAGGGGATCGCTCACGGCGATTCCCGTGCGCTTCGTACCGTAATCTATGGCGAGGATGCGGCCCACGGATCAGCGATTACAGATTCAGCTTCCGGAAGAGCTTGCGGTAGGAGCACTCCTCCTCGACCAGCGCGGGCAGCTTGTCGATCGCAACGCGCTCCTGCTGCATGGTGTCGCGGTGACGCACCGTCACAGTGTTGTCTTCGAGCGTCTGACCGTCCACGGTCACGCAGAACGGCGTGCCGACGGCGTCCTGACGGCGGTAACGCTTGCCGACGGAATCCTTCTCGTCGTAAACGACGTTGTAATCGTATTTCAAGAGGTCCACGATCTTCTGCGCCACTTCGGGCATGCCGTCCTTCTTCACCAGCGGCAGAACGGCAACCTTCACGGGGGCCAGCGCCGCAGGCAGACGCAGCACGACGCGCGAGTCGCCGCCTTCGAGCTGCTCCTCGGTATAGGCCGCAGACATCACCTGCAGGAACATGCGGTCCACGCCGATCGACGTCTCGACCACGTAGGGTACATAGCTCTCGCCCGTTTCGGGATCGAAGTACTGGATCTTGCGGCCTGAGAACTTCTGGTGGTTGCCCAAGTCGAAGTCCGTGCGGGAGTGAATGCCTTCGACCTCCTTGAAGCCGAACGGGAAGTTGTACTCGATATCGGTCGCGGCGTTGGCATAGTGCGCCAGCTTCTCATGGTCGTGGAAACGGTAGCGGTCGTCGCCGAAGCCCAGCGCGCGGTGCCATGCCATACGGGTCTCCTTCCATGCCTGCCACCACTTCATCTCCTCGCCGGGGCGCACGAAGAACTGCATCTCCATCTGCTCGAACTCGCGCATGCGGAAGATGAACTGACGGGCGACGATCTCGTTGCGGAACGCCTTGCCGATCTGCGCGATACCGAACGGCAGTTTCATGCGTCCGGTTTTCTGCACGTTCAGGAAATTCACGAAGATGCCCTGCGCCGTTTCGGGACGGAGGTAGATCGTATTGGCGCCATCGGCCGTGGAACCCATCTGGGTCGAGAACATCAGGTTGAACTGCCGCACCTCGGTCCAGTTGCGCGTACCCGAAATCGGGCAGACGATTTCGCAGTCCACGATGATCTGGCGCAGCTCGCCCAGATCGCCGCTGTTCTGCGCCTCGACGAAACGCTTGTGCATCTCGTCGCGCCGGGCGGCCGTCTCGGCGACACGGGGCGAAGTCTCGCGGTACTTGGCTTCGTCGAAAGTCTCTCCGAAACGCTTGCGGGCCTTCTCCACCTCCTTCTCGATCTTCTCGTCCTGCTTGGCGAGCCAGTCTTCGATCAGCACGTCGGCACGGTAACGCTTCTTCGAGTCCTTGTTGTCGATCAGCGGGTCGTTGAACGCGCCGACATGACCCGAAGCCTCCCACGTACGGGGGTGCATGAAGATCGCGGCGTCGATGCCCACGATATTCTCATGTAGCTTGACCATCGAATCCCACCAGTAGCGCTTGATGTTGTTTTTCAGCTCCACGCCGTTCTGTCCGTAGTCGTACACCGCAGCCAGACCGTCATAGATTTCGCTCGACGGGAATACGAATCCGTATTCCTTGCAGTGGGCGATCAGCTTTTTGAAGAGTTCTTCCTGTGTCATCGTATTTGGTTTTTAAATTATTTTCCGAATTACAAAAGTACAAAATAAATGGAAATTAAGCTGTTCTGTTGCGATTTTATTTCTATATTTGTCGCGGCGGTCTGCGAGGACGGCCGACATACGAGACATAAAAAGCGCATCGGCTTTTTTCTTGCAGGTGAAAATTGGACACTTTCGCATAAGGTAAGGAACAAAGGTTGATGCTCTCGCTGTTTTTCGGCGCGGGCATATTCCATCATTCTACCTTACGGGTCGTCCAATACCCCACTTGCGGATGTGGAAACAGGTCCGCGCTTTTGTGTCCGGCAACAGGTGAAAAGACCCAAATCAACCAATGACGGGAATCGTAAAACTTCTGATTGCGCTCATTGCCGTCGCCATAATAGCGTTGTGCGGCAGTATCGGAAGAGACAAATAATGCGTCACGAAATCAGTCCCTCGCGCAGGAACGAGAAATCTCCTTCACGGGCGATGATGATATGATCCAGCAGCCGGATGTCGAACAGCGCGGCCGCCTGCGCGATCCTTTCGGTCAGCACCTTGTCCTGCGGACTGGCTTCGGCGGCGCCGGAGGGGTGGTTGTGAATCAGGATAAGCTGTGTGGCAAGCAGTTCCAAAGCCCGTTTGATAATCAGCCGGTGATCGACGACCGTGCCCTGCACGCCGCCCTGACTTACCCGCTGGCGTTCGATGATCCGGTTCGAAGAGGTGAGGTAAACGGCCCAGCACTCTTCATGCGAGAGCGTTTCGAGCTGCGGGCGGAAGAGCCGCACCACGTCGTCGCTCGACGAGACGACGTCGGTTTCGGCGGCGCGCGCAGCGGTGATGCGACGGCCGAGTTCGGCCGCGGCGAGCAGCATGCGGGCGCGCCGGAGTCCCAGCCCGCCGATCATCCTCAGACGGGCGGCCTCCTCCGAGCCGACACGCGCAAGCGATCCGCCGTAAGCGGCAAGCAGCGCTTCGGCGCTCTGTTCATCCTCGGTAAGCAGGGAGAGCAATTCCCGGTCGGTCAGCGCATCGACGCCACGCGCCGCCATCTTATCGGCTATCGTCTTCATTCGGAAATGTTATAGGGAAGCTATCCCGCCATGCGTCCGGCGGCCTCCGGCAGAGACCGCACGCAATACAGGCGCACGGGAAATAACCAAAAGTTATTGCGTCAGCTTGTCCACCCGGTCCAGCAGCGTGGCGCACTGCTCGTCGCTCATGTACTGCGCCACCGAGAAAGCCGCATGCTGCTCGGCCTCCTTCTTCGAATCGCCGGACCCGTGACCGACCTCCATGCCGTCGACCAGCACCGTGGAGTAGAAAACCGGATGGTTCGCCGAGTACTCCTTGTCGTAACCGGTGCGGAAAACGATCTTATGCCGGTTTTTCTGGCACCACTCGATCAGCCGGCTCTTGAAATCGGTCTCCGATTCGGTCAGCTCGTCGAGACTCAGGTGTCTGAAATAAATCCGGTTGATGAGCAGCCGGTTCACGAATTCATAGCCCTGATCGAGGTAGACCGCGCCGATCATGGCCTCGAAAGCGTCGCCGTAGATATGTTTCTGCGTAACGCTGGTGCTGCCGTTCGAAATGACGTGGCGGTCCAGCCCGATATTCACGGCCAGCACGTTGAGCGACTGGCGGGAGACGATTTTCGACCGCAGCTGCGTCAGGAAACCCTCGTCCCGGTCGGGATACTCGATAAAAAGGTAGTCGGAGGTGACCGCCTCGATGACGGCGTCGCCCAGAAATTCGAGCCGTTCGTTGTTGATAGCGCGGCCGTCCTCCAAAACCAAAGAAGCTGACTTGTGAATCAAAGCCAGCTTGTAGAGTTCGATGTTGTTCGGGATGAACCCGAACATGTCATCGATAATTCTGTAATACGCCTTATCCCGCCCGAAGTTCCTTCTAAGGGGGCGCAGTATGAAATCAAACACGGCCCGGACGGTTTAAAACGTTAGAGTTTACGGAAAATGATCGAGGAGTTGTGCCCGCCGAAACCGAACGTGTTGCTCAGCGCGCATTTCACGTCGCGCTTCTGCGCCTTGTTCAGCGTCAGGTTCAGGTTCGGGTCGATCTCCGGATCGAGATTCTCGCAGTTGATGGTCGGGGGAACCACGCCGTGCGTAATGGCGAAGATGCAGGCCAGCGCCTCGGCGGCTCCGGCGGCACCCAGCAGGTGTCCCGTCATCGACTTGGTGGAAGAGATATTGATGTTGTAGACGTGATCGCCCAGCACGCCGGCGACTGCCTTCAGTTCGGGGATGTCGCCCGCGGGAGTCGAAGTACCGTGAACGTTCACGTAGTCAATATCTTCGGGTTTGATGCCGGCGTCCTTGATGGCGTCGCGCATCGACTTCATGGCCCCCTTTCCTTCGGGATGGGGAGCGGTGAAGTGGTAGGCGTCGGCCGAACAGCCGCTGCCGACGACTTCGCAGTAAATCCTCGCACCGCGCGCCTTGGCATGCTCGTACTCCTCGAAAATCAGGGCGCCGGCGCCTTCGCCGATCACGAATCCGTCGCGGTCCTTGTCAAAAGGACGCGAAGCGTGCGTGGGATCGTCGTTGCGCGTGGAAAGCGCCTGCATGGAGTTGAAACCGCCGACACTCGGCTCGTTGACCGCAGCTTCCGAGCCGCCCGTCACCATCACGTCGGCCTTGCCGTAACGGATGGCGTTCATGGCGTCCATCATGCCGTGGTTCGAAGATGCGCAGGCCGACACCGTGCAGTAGTTCGGTCCCATGAAGCCGTACTTCATGGAGATGAAACCGGCCGCGATGTCGGAAATCATGCGAGGAATAAAGAACGGGCTAAACCGCGGGGTTCCATCCCCTGCGGCCCAGCCCAGACACTCATCGAAGAAAGATTTGATTCCTCCGATGCCCGAACTCCATATTACGCCCACCTGCTCCTTGTCCACGGTCTCCAGATCGAGACCCGAATCCTCGACGGCCTGCGTGGCCGCGATCAGAGCGTATTGTGTAAAAAGGTCGTACTTGCGTACTTCCTTACGGTCGAAATAGAGGCTCGAATCGTAATTCTTTACTTCACAAGCAAACTTCGTCTTAAACTTTTCAGCATCGAAATGAGTAATCGGTGCGGCACCGCTGACTCCCTTCTCCAAATTCGAAAAATACTCTTCAATATTATTACCGAGCGGGTTGATCGTACCGATGCCCGTAACAACTACTCTTCTTTCTGTCATAAATTTAAGGCTATAAGAGGCTGTGAAAACCTTTGGTAAAATTATTTCTTGTGCTCCTCGATATAGTTGATCGCGTCACCGACGGTAGCGATCTTCTCAGCGTCCTCGTCCGGAATCTGGATATCGAAAGCCTTCTCGAATTCCATGATCAGCTCCACGGTGTCGAGCGAGTCTGCGCCCAAGTGGTTGGTAAAGCTTGCTTCGGGCACTACCTCCGACTCCTTAACACCCAGTTTGTCGACAATGATTTCGACAACTTTTGATTGAACTTCTGACATAATTTTAATTTTTTAGTTAAACAATTATTTGGAAATAGTTCTTTCTTATTTCCGAGGTAATTTTGCGCAAAAGTAACACTTTTTTTATTACTTTTGACAAAACGAACCTTTTTTTTATTCACAACTTTTTCGACATTTAGCACATTTTTACAATTAACCGATTCAAAACCATATCCTTATGAAACTGCTTCTGATCTCTAATTCGACCAATGCCGGGGAGGAATATCTCCGTTATCCGCTGCCGGAAATAGGCCGGTTTCTTCAGGGCGTGCGCGAAATAGTCTTCGTTCCCTATGCCGCCGTGACTTTTTCGTACGCGGAATACGAAAAGAAGGTGCAGGCGCGTTTTTCGGAGCTGGGCATCCGCGTGCGTTCGGTCCACCGCACCAAGGACCCGGTGCGCATGATCCGCGAGGCCGAAGCCATATGTGTGGGCGGCGGCAACACCTTCGCGCTGGCAAAAAAAATGCAGGAGCAGGGGCTTATGAGGGCCATTCTGCGTAAAATCAAAGCCGGAACGCCCTATGTCGGATGGTCCGCAGGCAGCAACGTCGCCTGTCCGACCATCTGCACAACAAACGACATGCCCATCGTGGAGCCTGAATCGTTCAAGGCCGTCGGTGCCGTGAAATTCCAGATCAACCCCCACTACCTCGACGCCAATCCCGAAGGACATGCAGGCGAGACGCGTGAACAACGCATACTCGAATACATCGAAGCCAACCCGCGCCGCTGGGTGGCCGGACTGCGCGAAGGCTGCATGCTCCGCTACGAGGAGGGCAAACTGGAACTGATCGGAAAACGCCCGATGCGCATGTTCCGCAAAGGCACGGAAACTTTCGAAATCGAACCGGGCGGCGACCTGTCGTTCCTGCTCTGATTTCCCCGCCCGGAGTGCGCTGCGGGCGGTAAATAAATATATTATATATAGGTATGAAAATTCTGATCGCGGGTCTGGGACTCATCGGAGGCTCCTTTGCCCTCGCATTGCGCGACCGCGGAATAGCGGACGAAATATTAGGCGTCGAGAAGTCGGACGAAAACGCCGCCGAAGCCCTCCGGCTCGGATTGGCCGACCGCATCGTGACGCTCGAAGAGGGCGTTCCGCAGGCCGATCTCGTGGTGCTGGCGACACCCGTCGACACGATTCCGCTGATGGCCGTAAAAGCACTCAACCATGTGACTGACAGGCAGGTGGTGATGGACATGGGGTCTATCAAGGCCGAGCTGTGCGAGGTCATCTCGATGCATGCGCGGCGCGGCCGTTTCGTGGCGGCGCATCCGATGTGGGGCACCGAGTACAGCGGGCCGCGGGCCGCGCAGCACGGAGCCTTCACGGGTCGCAACGCCGTACTGTGCGAAGCGGAGCGCAGCGACGCCGACGCACTGGCGACGGTCGAGCGCATCTTCCGCACGCTGGACGTCCCCGTAGTCTACATGGGAGCCGAAGAACACGATCTGCACGCGGCTTACGTGTCGCACATCTCCCACGTGACCTCGTTCGCGCTGGCGCTCACGGTGCTCGAAAAAGAGCGCGAGGAGCGGCACATCTTCGACCTTGCGGGCGGCGGTTTCGAGAGCACCGTACGGCTGGCCAAGAGCGCCGCCGCGACATGGGTGCCGATCCTGCTGCGCAACAAATACAACGTGCTGGACGTCCTGCGCGAGCATATCCACCAATTGCAGATCATGCGCAGGATGATCGAACGCGACGACGCCGAGGGGCTGACCAGCGCTTTCGGCAAGGCCAATTCGATCCAGCGCATCATCCACTGACCGCAATGGGCACGACGGCCGAGACGGGGCGCATGGGCGAACGCGCGGCGGCGGAGTTTCTCCGGCGCGCGGGGTACGAAATTTGCGCGCTCAACTGGCGGAGCGGCCGCTACGAGCTGGACATCGTGGCCCGCAAGGGGGATTTCGTGCACTTCGTGGAGGTCAAGACCCGACGTGCGGACGGACTCACGCCGCCCGAAGCGGCCGTAACGCCGCAGAAATTCCGGGCGCTGACACGGGCCGCACTGCGTTACATGGCCTGCACGGGCGAGGAGCGCGAAGCGCAGTTCGACCTGATCGCCGTGGAGATAATGCCCGGCGGAGAGACGGAGGTGCGCCTGATTCCGCAGGCAATGGAATACAATTGGTAATTTTGCATTTCCGACAAATTATACTACCTTTGTCGGACTGAAAAACCAATGTTCCGGACCAAAGCCCGAAACGAAGCCGGTTTGTCCGGCAACAGATAAACCGTAAAATACTTCAACACCGCAAACCGTAAATACCGATGTGGTTATATAATTTCGGCCTGACATGCTACGTCTGGATCATCCGGTTAGTCGCCCCAAGGCATCCGAAGGCCCGGCTATGGATCAACGGCCGCAAGGACCTCTATAAACGGATGGCCGAAACCATCGACCCCGCGGCCCGTATCGTCTGGATACACGTGGCTTCGCTCGGCGAATTCGAACAGGGACGGCCCATCATCGAACGCATCCGCAAGGAGCATCCCGAATACAAGATCCTGCTCACGTTCTTCTCGCCTTCGGGTTACGAGATCCGCAAGAACTATCAGGGCGTGGATTACATCTTCTACCTGCCGATCGACACGCCGCGCAACGCGCGCCGGTTCCTCGACGCGGCGCATCCCGAAATCGCCGTCTTCGTGAAATACGAATTCTGGCTCAACCTACTCTACGAACTGCGCCGCCGCAAGGTGCGCACCTATATCGTCTCGGCCATCTTCCGCCGCAACTCGATCTTCTTCCGCCCCTACGGCGGCATGTGGCGGCAGGCGCTGGAGTCGTTCGACGTGATGTTCGTACAGAACGAGGAGTCGAAAAGACTGCTGGCGGGACTGGGCTTCGACAACGTGATCGTAGCGGGCGACACGCGCTTCGACCGTGTCGCCGAGATCGCCAAGGCCGCCAAGCATATCGACGTGATCGAGCGGTTCAAGGGCGGCAAGCGGGTCTTCGTGGCCGGCTCGACGTGGGGTCCCGACGAAGAGCTGCTGATCCGCCTGATAAACGACAATCCCGACATCAAATTCATCGTCGCGCCGCACGAAATGGACGAAAGCCGCATGGCACGTCTTGCGGCCGAGACCAAAGGCGGCACGCTGCGCTATACCCAGTGCACCCCGCACACGAACTACGGTCCGAAACAGCTGCTGATCCTCGACACGGTCGGCATTCTGTCGTCGGTATACAGCTATGCGACGTGGAGCTACATCGGCGGCGGATTCGGCGTGGGCATCCACAACACGCTGGAGGCCGCGACGTTTGGACTTCCGGTGGCGTTCGGTCCCAATTACCAGAAATTCAAGGAGGCGCGCGATCTGGTGACGCTCGGCGCGGCCCGGTCGATCAATGATTACGACGAACTGCGGGCGTGGTTCGTTCCGCTGCGCGACAACGAGGAGTTCCTCCAGAAAACCAGCCGCATCGCCAAGGACTACACCACACGGCATCAGGGCGCGACGGGTATCATCGTCAGAACGATTTTCAATTAAGCGGAACGGTCCCGGCCCGGAAAAGTCCGAAAAAAGTCTCCCGGAAAGTCTCCGAGGGGGGGGGCAGAAAGTCTCCCGGAAAAAATCCCCACCCGGATAAATTCCCCCGAAAAAGAAATCGGGTAACCGAAACGACAAGGACAAAGCCCTGCCGCCATACGCGAAAGCCGGAGCGGCAGGGAACACCTGCGGACAGAACCAAGAAAAACGGGTTAGGCCGTGAAAAGTCAGCCCCCAAGCAGGTGAACAACAAAATAAAATGCGCGGACTCTTGCAAAGTCCGCGCATTTTCGTTGACGCCGCTCCGGCCGGCGGCAAGCCGGGCGTTATTCGTACAGCGATTTGCAGTAATCCCGGAAGGTTTCCCAGCGGTAATAGGGACCGCCGCCGAGGGGCAGTCCGGCGTCGCGCTCGTTGTGCAGGATGCGCACCAGAACGTCGCCCGCAGGGTTGCGGAAGAAGATGAACTGCACGTTGGCCGCCATGGGTGAAACGCGGTGTACCTGCCACACTTCGGCGGCCTCTTCGGGCGTCGAAACACGGGCTGAAGCGCCCTCGACGCCCAACAGCGCCAACAGCGGGATGACATTCACGTCGTGGCCGAAGCGCAGCGACGCAGCCAGCTCCTTTCCGCCGCCTATCACCTCTTCGGCCGTCTCGACGATGTTGCGCAGCAGGGGTTTGGCGTCGGCGATGATCGGATCGCCGAAACGCTTCGAAGGACCGAACATCACATAACGGCGGAAGTTCTCGTCCTCCCATGCGGCATATATCTCCTCCCCGGTGAAAAGGTCGTACAGCGAAATGCCCAGATAATCGACGTCCTGCATGATCGCGGCCTGCAAAAGCAGCTGCTCCATCAGTTTGCGGGGCTTTTTGACCTCGCGTTTGACGAATTCGGGATCGGAGAAAAGCGACTTCATCAGCCGGTCGGGAATCAGACGCGCGGCGCGCACGCTGTCGGCCGTTTTCAGGGTCCGGTCGCGCTGGGCGTCGAGTCCCTTGTTGTTGCCCATATAAGGCATGTAACGGGCGCTCGACTCTCGCGTGGTCCGGATCGCGGGATTCAGCTCCTTGAGCCGCTCGTTGAAAGCCGCCATGCTGAGGATGCAGCGCGGCACGAGAGTCGAACGGCTCTCGATACGGCATTCGCGGCCGTCGGCCGTAGAGAAAACTTCGGGATAAGCCTTGTACATGCGCTCGGCGATGCCCCGGTGTTCGGCGACGCCGCGCGGCGAAAGGTCGCCGTAACGTTTGTCGGCGTCGGCCGCGATGATCTCGACGCGGCCCAGCACATCACGACCCAGCGGCGTCAGCGCACCGGCTTCGGCGGCTTTGCGCAGGATTTTCAGCGGCCCGGCATAGACGCTTTCGGAAGCGTGCCAGCGGCTGCCGTGACGGCCGTAATGGCTGATGTAGAACGGCGTGTACCCGTCGGGCACCGGAGCCGCCGCAGCGGGCCGGTATTCGTATGAATGGTAGATTCCGCCCGCGCGTTCGGGAACGGCCGCAATCTGTTCGCGGGCCGTCTGGGCGTCCGCTCCCCACAAGCCGAGCAGCAGGAACGCCGCGCAGAACCTCAGTTTCAATGCAAGTCTGTTCATTGGTCGGTATTTTAACATTTATGTGTCATAATTCCCAGCACGAGCCGGTCGGTCTCGTTCATGCCGTCGCGGCCGATGGCCGTCAGGTTGCGGATGCACTTGTCGACGTCCTCCTCGATAATTCCCTCGACGGGCGTCACGCAGTGACCGTCCATCGCCATCATGGCCGAGAGCACGGCGGTCGAGACGCCGCTCGTGAGTTTCATCGAACAACTGGGCTTGGCACCGTCGCAGATCATGCCGGTGAGGTTGGCGATCATGTTCTTGACCGCCGCGGCGACCTGCTCGTAGGCGCCGCCCATCAGGTAGGTGATGCCGCAGCTCGATCCCGTCGCCGCCACGACGCAGCCGCACAAGGCAGACAGACGGCCGAGACTCTGTTTGATATAGATCACCGTGAGGTGGCTCAGCACCAGCGCACGGATCGTATGTTCCTCATCGGCCGCGGTTTCGTCGGCATAGACCACCACGGGGAGCGTCGCGGCGATGCCCTGATTGCCGCTGCCCGAATTGCTCATCACGGGGATCATGGCCCCGGCCATGCGGGCGTCGCAGGCCGCGGAGGTGTAGGAGAGGATGCGCGAGAAGATGCTGTCGCCCATCACCTGCCGCTCCCGCTCGCAGCGCAGCGTGCGGCCGACGCAGTGCCCGAACTCCCCGGCGAAGGCCCGCTCGGCGGCGGCTTTGTTCACGCGGCGGGTTTCGAGGATGAAGCGCAGTTCATCGAGCGGCGCCGTCATGGCGAAATCCCAGACGCGGCGCAGGGTCAGGGGCACCTCGCCCGCCTCCTCTTCGGCGACGGATGCCGTGCGTTTGTCGAGCAGCACCTCGCCGTCGCGTTCGAGATAAACGAAAGCGGTATGTCCGCCCGCGATCACCGCCACGGCGCGGCGTTCTCCGGCCGAGGCTTCGACCTCGATATAGAGTTTTTCGGAGATATCCTCCTTCAGCGAGATGCAGACGCGCTTTTCGTCGATATAACGGGCGCCCCGCCCGACGGCTTCGGGCGTCACGTCGCGCAGGACCTCCAGTTGATATTCCGAACGGCCGACCAGCGCACCCAGCGCCACGGCGATCGGCAGGCCGATCATTCCCGTGCCGGGAATGCCCACGCCCATCGCATTCTTGAGGATATTGGCGCTCAGGCGCACCTCGATCTTTTCGGGCTGCGCGTCGAGCAGTTCGGCGGCGCGCGCCGTACACAAAGCCACGGCGATCGGTTCGGTACAGCCGATGGCGGGCACAACTTCGCGGTTGATAAGGGCGATGATTTTCGCTCGTTCGTTCGGGGAAAACATATTGGCTCGTTTTTAGAGATCATACAAAGATAACTATTTTTCGCTATTTTTGCGGCATCAAAACAGACGCCGATATGGAAAATCCGAAAAGCCGCGCATGGAAAGTCGTGAAGAGCGAGTACCTCGCCCGCAAACCGTGGTTCACCGTACGCCACGAAAGTATCGAACTGCCCGACGGGCGCAGCATACCCGACTATTACGTCTTCGAGTACCCCGACTGGGTGAACGTGATCGCCATAACCAAAGAGGGTAAATTCGTATTCATCGACCAGTATCGTCACGGGCTGGGCGAAACGAATTACGAAATCCCGGCGGGCGTAGCCGAACCGGACGATGCGTCGATGCTGGCCGCGGCGCAGCGCGAACTGGCCGAGGAGACCGGTTACGGCGGCGGCGAATGGCGCGAACTGCTGGTCGTGGCCCCGAATCCCGCCACGCAGAGCAACCTGACCTACTGCTACTTGGCGACGGGCGTGGAGCGCCTCGGCGCCCAGCATCTCGACGCCACGGAGGATATCCGCGTGCATCTGTTCACGGCCGCCGAGGTGCGAGAACTGCTCACGACCGGCGGCATCCGGCAGGCACTGATGGCCGCACCGCTATGGCGTTACGCCGCGGAGTACGGGTTGTAGCTACCCTACGACGTATTTGCTGCCGGGCAGCAGCGAAATCAGCTTTACGACCGCATAGGACGAGACGAAGGTGCAGAGCGCCAGCACGGGGATCTTGATCCCGGCCGAAACGATCAGCGGATCGAGCCAGCCGTGGAAGAAGTTGAGCAGCATGATGTGTATCAGGTAGATGCCGTAGCTGAGTCTCGAAATGTCGGTAACGACGCCCGTAAAGCGGCCCGCCCCCGGCCTGACGTCTTTCAGCAGCAGGAACAGCCCGACCGACATCGCAGCCACGTTGATCGTCCCGAAGCCCCACGAAAGTTCGAGGTCCGCGACGAGCTGCTGCGTCGCCAGCCGTGCGTCGAAAATCCATGCCGTCGCGAAATACCCCGCGACGACCAGCAGCGCCCCGCCCCACTTATGCCATGCGCGCGGCGCGGCGTGGTAGCGGCGCAGGTAGGCGGCCAGCACCATGTAGCCGAGGAATCCCGAAAAATAGTAGAGCATCGGCGTGTCGTTCCAGAAACATTCGCCGAGCAGCTCCGGGAAAACGAGGTGAACATAGGGGATGCATAAAGTAAAGGCCCAAAGCGCGAGATAACCCTCCATGGCGCGGCGCGAAGCCGTCTCGATCCACGGCGAGACAACCGGGGCGAACAGGTAGAGTCCCAGCAGCATGTAGACGAACCAGAGGTGTCCGATCTCGACGCCGAAATTGACCGGGATGCGGCAGACGCCGAGCAACGCACCGGCGGCATCGGTCCGTCCCGTCAGGAACTGGTAGATTGCGTAGAGCACGCACCACACCAGAAACGGCACCACCACGCGCACGAAACGCCGGGCGAAAAAGTCGCGCGTGCGCTCCCGCACCGGAAGCAGGAAAAATCCCGACAACATGACGAACAGCGGCACGGCAGTGCGGCACAACGAGTTGAGCCAGCAGGCCCAGACAGGCTCGCCGCCCGCGGCGACCAAACCGCCGTCGGCAATATAGTAGAATTCTCCGGCGTGCACCTGAAGCACCATGTAACAGGCCAGCACACGCAACAGGTCGAGACCGTGGTTTCGGGATTGAAGTTTCATCATAAAAGTCAGGCGATTTTGATTTCGCAAACAAAGGTAACAAAAAGCCCGGAAATCCGCAGCCCGACACTCCATCCGGTAAAAAACTGCCGGCAGGGCCGTATATTGGCACGTCCCCGCCGGTCTGAAAAATAATCCCGGTTGCAATCAGCGGCGGGATATTCAGTCAAAAGCGGTCTCAAGCCCTCTCCCGGTAGAAATCCGGCTGTTCCGGCCGTACTGAGATGAAAAAGGAGCGGTTCAAAGCCGCTCCTCCGATTCGGGTTTCGCCGCCCGGCCTATTTGCCGACGGTCTGCGCCAACGCCATGAAATAGCGTCCGGGATCGAGACCGAGGGCCTTGAGCAGTTCGGCTTCGGGGGCGCTGCCGCGCGTGATCGACTTCAGCCCGTGACCTGCCGTATAGAGGTTCACATTCTCGGCATATCCGGCGGCGTCCTGCCCGCAGAGGTAGCGGACATGTTCGGCCGGAATATTCTTTCCTTCGTAGGCCGACATATCGGCGATATAGACCAGATTCAGCGGTGCGGCATAGACGAAATCCTGTGCGCCGGCCAGCCTGCGCAGGTCGCCTTCGGCGACGCGCACGAGTTTCCGCGTCTTGGCGTCGTAGCTGTAGACGCCTTCGGCGAAAAAGGCATAGACGCGGACCGGATAGAGCGCCAGCGCCGAAGGAGCCGTCAGACGGCCGTCGGCAGGACGGTTGACGCCCCCTGCGGCCCACATGACGCCCGAAAGCTCTTCGAGCGAAAGCGCCTCAGGAGCGTATTCACGCCATGAACGGCGGTTTTCAAGCGCTTCGTTTACGGTCATGCCCGCCTTGGAATCGGGTTTGAGAAGGGTGATCTCCGCGCCGTGCTTCACTTCGGTCACGGTTTCGGGGGTCTTGGCCTCCTCCTTGGCCGGCTGCGCGCCGCCGCATGCAGCGAGCAGCAGAGCCGCACAGGTAATAATCTTCACAGTCATCGTTTCTGAAATTTAGAGGTTTACATGCAAATATAAAAAATATTTTTCAGAATCCGGCATGCAATTTTCCGGCCGGACAGACAGCAAAAAGCGAAAAATCAGATCGAATTGAGCAAGGCTACGATCTCTTCACCGTACAACTCGACCTTCCGGGGACCGAAACCTTTGATTTTCAGCAGATCGTCCGCAGTTTCGACAGGACATTTCGCCACGGAGAGCAGCGCGTCATTGCTGGCGACCATATAAGCCTCGTATCCCAGATCGCGGGCACGCTCATTGCGCCATATCCGCAGGGCATCGAAACGCTCCTGCTCCTCTTCGCTGATGTCGCAGCCCTTCTCGAAAGATATCTTTTCCGATTTTCGGGCCGACGGCCTCTCTTTGGCCCGCTCCTCATACATGACGGCCACGGCCCATACGTCGCGGTCGGGCAGGACGACGGATTCGATGCGGGCAACTTCCACCCCAGAAAGAAAAGCATTTACGACATCTTCGTCGAGTTCGCGCCGTCCGGACGCAAAACCGATCTCGAAAGTTTTGATTTTCATAGTAAGCAGATTTGGATTGGGCCAAGACAATATAGCATTTATTTCCGGAATTTGCAATAGCCAGATACCTGCGGACAAACGATTTTTCGTACCTTTGTGCAACACACAACATGGAGCCTATGAATCCGACAGCAGTCTACACCGTCGTCTTTTCGCCGACGGGAACTTCGAGAAAAATCGCCGCGGCGGTTGCGCAGGGAGTGGCCCGGCACGGCGGGAGCTGCAATGCAGCGGCAAATGCGGCGGCCGGAGCGGACGCCGGTACAAATGCCGCTGCAGGCAGCGCGGCAAAGGCGTTCACGACAATCGACCTGACGCATGCGGCGGGAAAACCGCCCGTGCTGCCAGCCGATGCCGCGGCGGTATTCGCCGTGCCGGTATACGGGGGCCGCGTGGCGCCTGCGGCATTGGAGAGGCTGCAGGAGATTCGCGGCGAGGGAACGCCGGCCGTAGTGCTGGCGGTCTACGGCAACCGGGCTTTCGGAACGGCGGTCGCACAACTGGCGGCGTTCGTCGCCGAGCGGGGATTCGTTCCCGTGGCGGCCGGGGCTTTCGTGGGCGAACACTCGTACAGCACGCCCGGCACGCCGATCGCCGAAGGACGTCCCGATACGCAGGACCTCGCCGAAGCGGCCGCTTTCGGAGCGCGCATCGGCCGAAAGCTTGCGCACGGAGAGACCGGCCCGATCGACGCCGCAAAACTCCGCGAACCGCATACGCCGCTGTTGTCAAAACTGCGGTTCATCCGTTTCGTGCTGGGGTACCGCAGGAGGCAGAAACGCACTCCGGCCGTACTGCTCCCCGCGGGCGACGCCGCACGGTGCACCCAATGCGGCCGCTGCGTCGCGCTCTGTCCCACGCAGGCGATCGCGCGCGGCGACGAACTGCACACCGACCCGGCGCGCTGCATCCGCTGCTGTGCATGCGTCAAAGGCTGCGCGTTCGGCGCACGCACGTTCGAAACACCTTTCGCCGCCGTTCTGTCGCGCAACTTCGCCCGGCGCAAACCACCCGTAACAATTATGTAATATGACAATAGAATGACTGAAGAACCCGTCGGCAGGGGAACTGGACGCCCTGACCGACCTTTGGGAAGCCTCGGTGCGGGCGACGCACGACTTTCTCGCGCCGGAGGATATCGTGTTTTTCCGGCAAATGGTCCGGCAGGAAGCGCTCCGGGGTGTGGAATTACACGTCATCCGGAAGCCGGACAGCAAGGCGCCTGAAACCGGAACATCCGCAGGACAGGAGAGCCGGCACGAGTTCCGGACATCCGGCAAGACAGGAGAATCCCGCCGACCGGAGGGCTTGGACGAGAACGGGATGTTCGGAGGATTCGCTGCGTTCGCAGGTATCGACGGCGATATGCTCGAAATGCTCTTCGTCGCGCCCCAAGCGCGCGGCAAAGGAGTGGGCCGGCAACTGGTGGAATATCTCGTCCGCGAACGCGGCATAAGACGGGTCGATGTCAACGAGCAGAACGCGCAGGCGGCGGGATTTTACGCCCGGCTGGGATTCCGCGTCACGGGGCGCGACGCGACCGATCCGTCGGGCAGGCCCTACCCTATCCTCCATCTGTCGCTGGGCGAAACGCCGCAGCGGATCGTGCCGATCCCGAACCTGCAGACCGACCGGGTCGATGTCGATTTCGAACCAGAGCCAACCGGGGACGAAGGAAAATAACCGGAGCCGGCGGGTAGTGACCAGCGGATGCGGGCCGAAACGCAGCTTCCGAGGGACGCTTCCGCGGAAACACCGGGTATAATAACAAGACGGCAGAGCGAAAATCTCTGCCGTCTTGTTGTGTCGGAAACATATCGGTTGGCGCCCGGCCCCGGCACACGCCCCGCTTCCGGCCGCTATTCCATATAGCCGGTAACGGTCAGCGGAGCATCGCCCACTTCGGCGGTCACCTGCGCCGCTTCGCCGCGGGAGTTTTCATAACGGAAGGTATAGGTTCTTCCCTTTTCGAGCAGGAAGCGCAGGGCGTCGTTCATGTCCTGCCGGGGACCCGCCGTACGGCCGCCGCCCATCTGCTCCGAACCGCAGAAAACATCGACGTTGGCCGCCACGCGCGCATCGGAACGCCCGGCATGCGCCGCCTTGTCGTACATCATGAAGGTCACGGTCGCATGCCGCCCCCGCTCGGCGAGGTCATCGGCATAGGCGGCATAGAGGTCGCGGTAACGCTGCGTGACGTTCACGCCGTGGACCTCGCGCGAATCCTCGCTCCACACCATCGGAAACCAGTCGCCCGCAGGCCGGAACGAAACGGCGAAAATGCCGTGCGCACGGTCGTCGGGCGAGGCCTGTCCCGCATCGGCGAAAAACCATGCGTAATCGAGTCTTCCCGGAAAATAATACTCCGTGAAATGCCAGCGGCCGTCGATCCACACCTCGACCCAGCTGTGGTTGCCCCGATCGTCGTGCCATGCGGGAGTTCCGGCGAAGCGCGCGGGAATGCCCGCGGCGCGCAGGGCATCGACCAGCAGGACCGAAAGGCCCGTGCAGGAGGCCATATGCTGACGCATAGACTCGGCGGGACTCTGGTTGGTCTTTTCGCGGGCGGTGTTGTATTCTACGGCGACATCGGCGGCAATATGCCGGTTGATCGAGTCGATGGCGGCGCGGACGTCCGCGGCTCCGGCCGCACGGCGGGCGAAGCGGACGTAAAAGTCGGGCCGCCAGCTGTCGCGCACCTCGTCCACGACGGCATAGGGAAGCACGTCGTTCAGGAAGACCGAATCGGGCAGTGCGCGCGTCCACGGGTAGGTTTCCCGCGCACGGTAGGCATACTCGACATTTTCGCGCAGCAGGTCGAGCCGCATCGTATCGCGGTCGCCCTGCGGCATATAGGCTACAAGGAAAGCCATCCCCGCACGCCGATTGCGCGGAGTCTCGCGCAGCAGCTGCCGCAGGCTGTCGGCGCGCGGACAGTCGGCCAGCGCTGCGTCGAGCAGGGGTTCGTATTCGGCGGGAACGCCGCAACCGTAACGGCCGCAGGCGCAGAGGGAAAGTCCCAGAAGCAGGAGGAAAATGCGTTTCATCGGTTTAATTCGTTCAGGATTTGTCGGATGGTCCGTTCGTCGGCGCAGGGCGAAGCGTACTCCGGCACGCCGGGACAGCCGCCCATCGAAATCTGCGGATTGCGGTATGCCATGCCGCTCGGCCGCATGCCGCGCGCGCTGAAATGGAGGGCATCGACACCCGTCGCGGCCAGTTGCCGCACGTTCGACGGATTCACGCCGCTGCCGGCCATGATCTCGATGCGGCCCGCAGCCCGCACGACGAGCGCGCGGAGGTCGCCGATGCCTTCGGACGCCGTATTGCGGCCGCCGGAGGTCAGGATGCGGGTGCATCCGGCGCGGACGACCTCCTCCAGCGCATCGGAAAGGTCGCACGTCATGTCGAACGCCCGGTGGAAGGTGGTTTGCATCGGCCCGGCTTCGGCCACGAGGGCCGCCGTACGCGCCGTATCGACCCGTCCGTCGGGCGTCAGCAAGCCGAAGACCACGCCGTCGGCGCCGCATTCGCGGGCGAAGCGCACCTCTTCGAGCATCTGCCGGAATTCGGCGTCGTCATAGAGGAAATCCCCGCCGCGGGGACGGATCATCACACTGAGCTGCAAGCCTTCGATGCGGCGCGCCATACGGATGGCCGCGGCCGAAGGGGTCGTGCCGCCCTCGTAGGGTGAGGCGCAGAGTTCGACGCGGGCGACACCCGCACGGCGGGCGGTCTCGCACGCTTCAATGGAATAGGCACAAAGTTCGGTCGTCATACGGCAAAGATAAAAAAACGGCGACGGAAATGCAAGTCCCGGAGCACCGCAGAACAGTTGCAAAAAAAACGGAACGGGACCGTTCATACGTTCCGGCAAAAAAACATCGCCCCAGCCGGAGAGCCGACGGTTCGGCCGCACGCCGCAAAGCCGAACGCACGCCGTAAAACCGGACGCACACCGCAAAGCCGGACACCCACTGCAAAGCCGAACGCCGACGGCAAAGCCGGACGCCGACGGCAAAACGAAAACAGAGCGCCCTTACGGACGCTCTGCTTATCTTCAGGCTGCGCAAGCCCCTATTTAACCTCGATCTGGCGCGTGGCGGCGGCAGTCTCCTCGATCTTCTTCTTGGGAATGTCGATGGTCATCACACCGTTTTCGACCTTGGCCGAAATATTCTCGCGCTCGATATTGTCGGGCAGCAGCAGGCTCTGCTGGAACTGCGTGTAGGAGAATTCGCGGCGCAGGTAGGTGCCTTTGCGCTTGGCGTCCTCCTCCTTGTTCTCGGTCTTCTTCTCCAGCGAGATCACCAGCTCGTTGTCTTCGTTGATGTGGACCTTGAAGTCCTCCTTGGTCATGCCCGGAGCGGCGACCTCGACCTTGTATTCGTTTTCACCGTCGATGATGTTGACGGCGGGAGCCGTAGTGCTGCGGCGCTCGGCCAGCCAGTTGTCGCCCAGAATCTCGTTGAAAATTCCCGGCAGCCAGTTCTGATTCGTTCTTGCAGGTGTCATAATTTTGTCCTCCTTGGTTTTATTCGGTTTAACTGTTTTCCTTTTTATCGCCCCCTCTCGGAGCGGTTTCATCCGTAGAGGATCAAATCCTGTGCCAGCGCCGAATAAATGCAAAAATGTCACGAATTGTCACAAAACCTGCAAATACGACATGACAGACCGGCAGGCCGGGAGCGGACGGCGCATTTCATAAGTACGGGAAAAATACGTAACTTCGCGGCATGGAATTCACCGAAATACTGCGCGGCCGTTACGGGCTTTCGGAGCGGGCCGCCGGAGTGCTGATGCGGCATGCGTCGCAAAGCGTCCACGCCCGCAAGGAGATCATCGTCGAGGAGGGACAGCGCGATCAGGAGATCCGCTTCGTGACGGAAGGTTCGGCGCGCTCCTACGTCATGCGCGAGGACAAGTGCGTGATCCTCTCCTTTGCGTTCGAGGGCGATCCGACCTCATCGACGCTCGGAGCATGGCCCGGCGGCATTTCGGGCCACACGATCGAGACCATGGAGCCGACGACGCTCGTGCGCCTGCCGCGCGAGGAGATCGACCGGCTCTTCGCGGCGGACGCCGAACTGGCCGACTGGGGCCGCCGCATGGCCGAAGAGCAGCTGCGCCGGCACGAGGAGTATTTCGCCGACTTCGCATGGCGCGACAAGAGCGAGCAGTACAAGCGCGTACTGCGCGAATATCCCCAATTATTGCAGCGCATCGCGCTGAAAGACCTCGCGGCCTACCTCTTCCTCACGCCCCAAAGCCTGAGCCGCATCCGGGCCGAAATCAAATGACGAAATTATCATAAGGTAACTTTTCCCCGCGCCGAAAGCCTTACTTTTGCACCACTTCGAAAAAAGTAAGGAATATGCAACGAGACAGTATCGATTTCAGCAGTTCGGACGTCGGAAAACTTTTCCGGCGCTTCCTCTTTCCCACGGTCATGGGCATGGTCTTCTCGGCCGTGTTCGTCATCACCGACGGCATCTTCGTAGGGCGGGGCATAGGCAGCGACGCCCTCGCCTCGGTCAATATCGTCGCGCCGCTCTTCACGCTCGGCACGGGGCTGGGACTGATGTTCGGCATGGGCGGCTCGGTCGTGGCGTCGATCAACCTCGCGCAGGGCAAACGACGCGTGGCGGAGATCAACATCACGCAGTCGCTGGTGCTTCCGGCGCTGCTGATCGCCCTGCTCAGCGCCCTGCTGATCCATTGGCACGAACCGCTGCTCCTGCTGCTGGGCACCCCCGGCGAACTGATGGTCCCGGCGCGCGAATACCTCGTATGGTTCACGCTGTTTTTGGCGCCGCTGGCCGTCTTCAACATCCTGATGTTCATCGTGCGGCTCGACGGGGCGCCGGGATTCGCCATGGCCTGCAACATCATGGCGGCGTGCATCAACATCGTACTCGACTACCTCTTCATCTTCGTATTCGAATGGGGACTGGCGGGCGCCGCCGTCGCCACGGGCATCGGTTACGTCGTCGGTTCGGGCGTGATGCTTTGGTACATGTTCCGCCGCAACCGGACGCTCCGGTTCGTGAAGCTCAAGATAAGCGGCAAAAGCATGCGGCTCACGGTGCGCAACCTCTGGTACATGAGCTATATCGGATTCCCGGCGCTGCTGAGCGAGCTGGCCATTTCGTGCCTGATGATCGTCGGCAACTACACCTTTATCCATTACGTCGGCAAGGACGGCGTGGCGGCGTACAGCATCGCCTGCTACATCTTCCCGATCATCTTCATGGTCTACAACGGCATCATCCAGTCGGCGCAGCCGATCATCAGCTACAACTACGGCGCAGGGCTGATGCGGCGCGGCCGGAAAGCGCTGCGAATGGCGCTCGGCACGGCGGCGCTGTGCGGCGCGGCAGCGTTCGGATTCACGTGGCTATGCAGTCCGTGGATCGTCGGGCTGTTCCTGACGCTCGACGCCCCGGCGTACGCCATCGCCGTGCAGGGACTGCCGTGGTTCGCGGCGGGCTATCCCTTCTTCGGGATCAACGTCGTGACGATCGGCTACTACCAAAGCATCGAACGGGGACGGCTCGCAACGGGACTCACCGTTCTGCGCGGCATCGTGCTGATGACGTTCTGCTTTCTGGTCATGCCGCACATGGCGGGCGTGACGGGCATCTGGCTCGCGGTACCCGTCGCGGAAGCGCTCGAAACACTGCTGCTCGTCTATCTGCTGCGCAGCAGACGCTTCGCATCCGCATAAGGTAAAGCGGGAAAACCTTCGGTAGGGTTTTCCCGCTTTCCGCGTCGGAATGGACTAATTCCCGCGCTGCATCCTGTCGATGAACAGCACCCCGTCGAGGTGGTCGATTTCGTGCTGGAAAATCACGGCGGTAAATCCCTCGACGGTATCCGTCACCGGCCGCATGGTCGTTTCATCCAGATAGCGGAGCACGATGCGGTCAGCACGCAGGACCGTCCCCGACGTTTCGGGGACGGAGAGACACCCCTCCCTGCCGGCGGTACGGGCCGCCGAGCGATCGACGATTTCGGGATTGACATAGCATTCGAACGGTTCGCCGGGCTTGTCGAAACGCTGCACGGCGATCAGCCGGCGCGAAACGCCGACCTGCGGCGCGGCGATTCCGACACCTTCGTCGGCAGTATCCCGCACGGTGAGCAGCATGCCCTGCTTCAGCCGGCGGAAATATTCCGACTTCAACTCCTCAGCCCCCAGCGGCGCGGCCTTCCGCCGCAGAAACAGCGAATCGGCACGGTCGCCGATCCGGCACAAGCGCATGACCGCCCCGCTCTGCGAGGCAATCACTTCACATTCCTTATCGGTGAATCCCTTGGGAACCGCGCAGGCGGCGAGCAGGCAGGCGCAGGCTATAACGAATCTCTTCATATCGGCATGATTCTGTTTCCGGCAAAAATACGAAAATATATTCACCGTACGGCGGCACACCCCTTCGGACTGAAAAAAAGTCTTTTCCAATTCCGGCAATTATCCTATATTTGCCGCCATGAACGAAGATCTGAAATACCGGAAGGCCGAGCCTGCCGATGCGGAGCGCATCATGGAGATCATCCGGCAGGCGCAGGCCCAGATGCGGGCGCTGGGGAGCCTGCAATGGCAGGACGGCTACCCCGCACGGGCCGACATCGACAACGACATAGCGCGCGGGTACGGGTATGTGTTCGAGAAGTCCGGCACGGCGGAGGAACCCGCAGCTGCAGGAACGCCGCAGAAGTGCGACAAAGGGAGGGCATCCGGCGCCGTCATCGCATACGGGGCAGTGGTTTTCGACGGCGAACCGGCCTACGGGGCAATAGACGGGGCGTGGCTGACCGGGGGCGACTACGTCGTCCTGCACCGGCTGGCGGTGGCCGACGGGGAGAAGGGCCGCGGCGTGGCGGCGGAGTTCATGCGCCGCACCGAAGCGCTGGCCCGCGAACGGGGCGTCGGCAGTTTCAGGGTGGACACCAATTTCGACAACCGCTACATGCTGCGGATGCTCGAACGGCTGGGATTCGCCTACTGCGGCAAAATCGTCTACGGTAGCGGTGAAAGGCTGGCTTTCGAGAAACCCTTCGAAGCGTAAGCGAAAGAACCGGCCTTAAGACCGGTTCTTTCTGTGTGAAGTCAGGGATGCGTCGCAATGTTCCGGAACAAATCCGCCGGAGAAATCTTATAATAGTCACATAAATCGGCGATCGTAGTCAGCGAAATACTGTGCCGCCCGCTTTCGATCCGTGCGATATTCAGATCGGTATCGAAGCGTACGTTCTCCTGAGTCAGCTTGCGTTCCAACCGGGCCGCTCTCAGCCCGGCAACAACCTGCCCAATAAAAAAGTCATTTCGCCTCTGCTTTTTCATAGCGCAAATTACCGGAATAATAGCCTGATTTTTTACTACACACTTGTAGCTTACAAAAGAAGTGCCCCGTTTCGAAGCTCAATCGCGGGCAAGCCGGGAACTCACACCCGTTCACACCACAATCGCGCCGTTTCGGAATATCGGAGATAGAAAGAATCCGGCAGCCGAGGCGGCGTCACATCCCAAAACGATCGATACGACGGCAAAATACTTCCCGTCGCAAGCTACAATTATCACAACCCCCAGCGGCCATAATACAGATTCTTCGGAAAACATCCGGTTCCGCAGCACGGCCGGTACCGTGCGTGCAGTCACAACACGCACGGATAATAAATTCATATTACAAAAAATAATGGAATAAAGCAAGCAAAACGGGGCAAAATCAACGCAGGGCCGGGTTTTCGGTGCGGTTTCGGACCGGGGAGGGGCAATTTTTCCGGGACAATACGGAGAGGAGCGGCTATCGGCGAGCGGAAAACGGCGGACGGGGGATAGCAGACGGGGAATGAAAAAAGTATAATACGGGGCGCGGGAGGGAAACGGGAGAAACGGGAGAAACGGGAGAAACGGGAGAAACGGGAGAAACGGGAGAAACGGGAGAAGTCGCTGCGAATTTCGCCGGAAACACCGAAGACACCGGGGACGCCAGCCACTCAGGGAACAGCCGCCCGCGCAACACCGAAAAACGCCGGCAAAAGGTCCTGACACAAAAAAGCGGGCCGCATCGCTGCGGGCCGCCGATCGACCGAGGAGAACCGAAGGCGCCGCTACTCCTCCTCTTCGTAATAGACCTTGTAGAACTTGCCCTTCTCGTCCTCGCCCTGTTCGAGCAGACTGCGGTTGCCGTGGACGTAGATGTGGAAGTTGCGGTCGAGCTTGATGACGCTCTTGTAGGAACGGGCCTGTTTCTTAACCGCCGATTCGGAGATGGCGAATTCGTCCTCGATGCGGATGTCGCGGTCCTGCTCGTACTCCTGCTTGTAGCGCGAAAAGCTCTCCATGACTTCGGGCTGGCGGATCACCTTCTCCGAAAAGTCGTCCAGCGAAAAACTGTCCTGCTCCTTGAAGTATTTCATCGTCTCGTTGAGCATCTCGGCCTGATCGGCTTTCGACACCTCGAATTCGTTCGGGAGATGCTTGGTCACGTACTTCTTGCACATGGCCATCGCGTTGTGGGTATTGTGGTAGTTGTCCTGACGCTGGCGCACGTGCAGGAAATCGTCGATCCAATAGCGTGCTTCGGCGCGGTTGGTGTTGTCCACGACGCAGACCGCGAAACCCGCTTCGCGCTCGGTGTTGAAAACGACGCACCCCTTGTCCAGCTTATTGACGTTGATCCCCTGATGCGCGGCGATATGCAGCCCCGACGCCTGCTCCTCGACGTCGAGGAACGTGTCGCGCGTCTCGGACTTGAACAGCCCGACGGCATCGACCGTCTCGCCTCCGAAACGGCAGTCGGTGAAGTAGACGACATAGAATTCCCCGCTCTTGATCTGGGGGTGCATGCCGGTTTCATAGAGATGTCTGGCAAGGCTGACCGAATGGTCGTAAAACGATTCGGGGTCGTCGAAGATCCTGCAGGTGAAATTCCAGACCTCGTTGCAGGTCAGGTCGGTGTCGTGGTAGAGGTTGAAATACTCCTCGGACTTGAAACCGCCCATAAAATAGGCCAGCAGCGTCTGCATCAGGGGCGCGTCGGAGAGCTGGTCGGAGAGCGACGGCGAGACCATCAGCGGCTCGTCTTTTGCTTTGTTGCCCACGATATGCACGGCCAGCGCGCCGATCCGGGATTCTTCGGTATAGAGCATTTTCGGTATTGTTTGCGTAAAACGGAAGGCAAAGATGGGGATTTTTCCGGGACCGGGCAAGCAAAAAACCGGGTATTTAGCAGAAACGCCCTGCCGGACTCCCGATAATTTGGCTACTTTTGCAACGACTAAACTTCCGTAAGCATGGAAAACAGAATAACCACACTCTTCGGCATTCGCTACCCGATCATCGCGGGCGGCATGATCTGGTGCAGCGGCTGGCGGCTCGCGGCGGCCGTAAGCGACGCGGGCGGACTGGGCCTGATCGGCGCAGGCTCGATGACGCCCGACCTGCTGCGCGAACACATCCGCAAATGCCGCGCGGCGACCGGCAAACCGTTCGGCGTGAACGTCCCCCTGATGTACCGCTACGCGGAGCAGATCATGCAGGTCGTCATGGAGGAGCGGGTCCCGGCGGTATTCACCTCGGCGGGAAGCCCGAAGACATGGACCGGGCAACTGCATGCCGCAGGCTGCAAGGTCGCGCACGTGGTGTCGAGCACGAAATTCGCCCTGAAAAGTCAGGAAGCGGGTGTCGATGCGGTCGTCGCCGAGGGATTCGAAGCGGGCGGGCACAACGGCCGCGAGGAGACGGCGACGATGGCGCTGGTTCCGCAGGTGCGCGCAGCGATTACGATTCCGCTGATCGCGGCGGGCGGCATCGCCACGGGCCGGGGCATGCTGGCGGCGTTCGCGCTGGGAGCCGAGGGCATTCAGATGGGCACCCGCTTCGCGCTGTCCGAAGAGAGTTCGGCCAGCGACGCCTTCAAACGGCTCTGCATCGGGCTGGAAGAGGGCGGCACGATGCTGGCGCTGAAAAAGATCGGGCCGACGCGCCTGATCCGCAACGACTTCTACACGGCAGTCGAAACCGCCGAAAACCGGGGCGCCTCGGCCGAAGAACTGAAGGAGCTGCTGGGCCGCGGGCGTTCGAAGCGGGGCATTTTCGAGGGCGATCTCGCAGACGGGGAGCTGGAGATCGGACAGATCGCGTCGCTGATCCGCGACCTGCCGCCGGCAGGCGAAATCGTCCGGCAAATCATCGGCGAATACAACGCCGGCGTGAAATCGCTCACGACTCTATAGCGGCCCTTCGGGAATAGGCGGGCCAGCAAAAAACAGCCGTTCCAACCGGGACAATCTGCCGGAGAGACGCCGGGCGTACCGCCGCTACATGCCGAGCAGGACCAGCAGGGCGACCGTCAGAAACAGCGCCCAATGACAGAGGCGCAGGTAACGGGTCTTCGCCGCGCGTTCATAGCCCAGCGACACCAGCCAAAGCAGGAACCAGCCTCCGTAAGTCAGCAGCAGGAAGAGTTCCAGCTGGAAATTGCGGGGAATGACTCCGAAGCCGAGTAGCAGCAGGAATACCGCTCCGAGGGCCAGATCCGCCGTAATCATCTGGACGCCGCACCGTCCCATCAGCCACGCTTCGTAGGCTTTGTCCGCGGCGGCGTTCCGGCCGGGACAGGCTGCCGTATAGAAGCGGTTCCCCGAAACGACATGGACGAAAAACGCCGCGGTAAGCAGCGTCCCCGCCGCAATAAACCATCCGTTCATACACATTACATTTTGAGGTAGATTCCGTCGGGCATATGCCGGAGCAGCCACGCCGCGATGCGCCAGCGGCGGGTGACGACCGCAACCCGTCTGCGGCGGCAGACCGCCCGCACGATCTGCCGGACGGCTTTTTCGACCGGCATCACCCAGAACAGACCGTCGCCCTTGGCCATCGCCGTATCGACAAAGCCCGGACGGACGTCGGTGACGTAAAGCGGGAGTCTGGATTTCGCGGCGCGCTGCCGCAGTCCCTCGGCGTAGTTGATCTGATAGGCTTTCGAGGCGTTGTAGGCCGGAGCCGCTCCCCCGCCGCGCAGTCCGCCGACCGACGAGACGATGACCAGATGTCCGCCGCCCTGCCGCTCGAAACGGTTGTAGGCCCAGTCTGCGACCGCCGTCCAGCCCAGCACGTTGGTAAGGATGGCCGTCTCTTCCAACGCGAAATCCAGCGAGGGATTCAGATCGCCCGTTCCGGCGCAGACCACGCACAAATCCATGCCGCCCAGCTCCCGGACCAGACGTTCCAGCGCCGCAACGGTCTCGGCGGGCCGTGTCACGTCGGCGACGGCAAAGCGGTATGCAGCAGAATCGGCCTGCGCGATCTCCTTCAACAGATTTTCCCGGCGGCCGACCAGCCCCACGGCATATCCCTGCGCCGCAAAGCACTCCGCAAGGCCGCGGCCGATGCCGGAAGTGGCACCGATGACAATAGCTCGTTTCATATGCGCAAAGATAGGACGCGGAAAGCGGAAAACACTTGATCCGAATCAAGAAATCACCGCACCCGGCGGCGAATGCGGCTCAGCGTTTCGGGACGCACGCCGAGAAACGAGGCCAGCTCCCGGAGCGGGACCAGTTCGAGCAGGCCGGGACAGCGTGCCAGCAGCGATTCGTAACGCTCCTGCGGAGTCGAGACGTACGATTGCAGCAGCCGTTCGTAAATCTCGGCCAGCATATGCTCGGCGACGGTGCGGCCCAACCGCTCGTGTGCAGCGTCGGTCCGGTAGAATTTTTCGAGCCGTTCGCCCGTCATCGTCAGCACTCGGCTGTCGCACATCGCTTCGATACTCACCCACGCGGGGGCGTCGTTGCGCATCGAGATATAATCGCCGACAAACTCCCCGGCGAAAGCGTACCCGACGACATGGCGTTCGCCCGCTTCCGTGGCGTGCACATAGCGGAAAGCGCCCTCCTCGACCAATCCGCTGCGGCGGTTGCGGACCTGCTGGAACGAAAAACAGCCGTCCTTGGGGACGGAGAGGCTTTCACCCTCCCTGCGGAACAGCTCGGCAAGCGGCGCGAATTCGGCGGCCGATATGTAACGGTTAAAATCCATCGTCGGCAAAGATAAGTTTTTTTGCGGATTTTGCGGATTTTGCCGATCCGGACGAATTCGCTACCTTTACCCCCGCGGATGGTGCACCCAGCCCGTCAAAAACGCAGTGTAACATGAAAAAACAAAAGATCACCCAGCAGGATTACCTCAAGGCCCACCGCAAGGCAAGCCGCGAGGAGGAAATCGCACGGCACGGCCGTCCGGCAAGGTTCCGGGCCGTCCACAAGTCGAAAAAAGCATACGATCGCAAACGCGAAAAGGCAGGTCTGAGAAACCTGCCTTTTTCAATCTATCCGCAAAAATTCGATATTCGTAATACCACCGCCTGCTTAAGAGCAACATGAAACAGCCTGCAAAACCGCCTCTTTGGGAACCTCCCATCAAGATACGATAAAAAATTAGCCGCTGCAAATTGAATTTGCAGCGGCTATTGCTTCATTGTGGTACCACCAGTTTTAATCAGCGGTTCCGCTTCTTTCGTCATTTACCTGAAAAAAAGTTGTAAATGCCTGACGTTCAAATTAGGCGTTTGGAACTTTCATTTCTTTTTTATATATTCAAATCAATCGGGAACGGTAAAATTGTTTTACCTATGTTTTACCCCCTCATCCCGCAGAAATCCCACAAAAAAATAATATAACCAATTAAATTCATCGACGTATGAAAATTACTGCGAGCGCCGTATTACGGCAAGACAAAGTGAACGCGCACAATGAAGCGCCGGTCTGCATCCGAATTACCGCAGACAGAAAAACAACTTACAAAACTCTATTCCGCATACCGATTACAGATTGGGATGCAAAAAGCAAAGAAGTCAGAAAAACAGCGACAAATGCAGGTGTCTTAAATCTCAAATTAAAAACAGCATTGGCTGAATATACCAAAACAGCCTACATGTGCGACGTGGAAAATGCAGACGCCGGAATTACGGCAATCCGGGATAAAATACACCAAAGTTGCTCACTGGATTTATTTCAATACGCCGAAACGTATGTACAACGGCTTGCAGAAGTCGGAAAGTTCGCGCACCATGCGAAAGTAAGTTCGACAATGGAACGGTTCCAAAAATTTATAGGCCGAACTACATTCCCGGTAAATGCACTTACGGAAAAAACATTGAAAGACTATGAATATCACTTAGCTACCGTTCGTAAGAATAAACCGAACACGATTGCGGCAAATATGAAAATCATAGGAAAACTCGTGAATGATCTTTACAAAGAGTACCGTTTGGACAATACACTCAATCCGTTCACCTATTATAAAAAACGTTATGTACCCGTAGAACGGGTGTTTTTGGACGAAACCGAAGTCGCGGCAATAGAAAACTTAAAAATAAGACCGACAAATTATCTGTATGACATACGGAACATATTTTTATTTGAAATCTATACCGGATTACGCATTTCGGATATTCTTACGTTGAAATGGAAAAATTTTGACGGGAAACGTCTTCATAAAACCATCAAGAAAACCAAAAAAACAATTCATCTGCCGCTACAAGACAAAGCGATTGAATTGATCGAGATACGGAAACGGTGTGTCTTACGGCGATTCGAAATAAATCCCGAAGATTATATTTTCCCTTATCTCGAATACGATTACGAACAAGTCCCGGCAAAAACAATATTCACAGCCATTTCAACAACGACAGCCCGCATAAACAAGGCATTGAAAAGAATCAAAGAAAAAGCCCAAATCGAAAAATCGTTTTCCACGCATACCGGACGGCATACATTTTCCGCAATTTTCTTATTGAAATGCAATGGAAATTACTATGCCTTAAAAGAATTTCTCGGACACCGCGATATGAAAACCACGCAAACTTATGCGCACATGCTCGACAAATCAAAAGACGATATTATCGAACAGTTAAACACTCCCACAAGCCATGAGGTTAGATGTTGATATTAAATCCGGATTTTTCACTTCGAGAGAAGTAGCAGACGGTTTGGGCATCAGCCTACGAACCTTAAAAAATTACAGAGACGAAGGGCGCATACAATATCACAAGTTCAGCCCACGTAGAATCGGCTATGCCAAACAGCATATTTGGGCGTTCCTGCAAACGACGCATTGCTCGTTTTACATGAAAGAACGCGCAAAAAAATTGTTGCAGGAAAGCATCGTCAAATATAACTCTCCGGACTAAAATAAATCGTTCGGAACCAAGAAAATTACAAACCAAAGAGGTTGCATTAAGTCAACCTCTTTTTTGTATTTTATAAGGACCAAATTTTCGGGCTTTCAAAAGGCTATTTTACAAAACGCACAAAAAGACGTTTAATTTATTCATGTATAGTACATTATAGCGTTTTATTGAAATCAGGTTAACCGTAGCAACCAGTAGAAAAAGGGGTAAAAAGGCGGTTGTGTTTCAGTGCGCATTTGAAATTAAATTTGCAGATACAGCTAATTTGAAACAGATCGCGGCAAGTAATTTAATGTGTGTATTTATCAATACGAAGTGCATATATATACAAAGATTGTATAAATCCGTGTCAACCTAATTCGCAGGTAAGGGGTATGCAGGTAGCACTGCGAGCGGATGCGAATTACAGACCCCACCCCTTAAATTGGAATAAATTTCAAAATAGGTACGGGTAGTCTGTATAGATAAGAACGGATTTCTGGAAATCCAGCCATTGTAATTTTTTCTTGCACTCCCGCAGAAAATTTCTAACTTTGTTTTCAGAACCAATTAAAATTACAATAAACAGAGAGATTTAAAATAACTGACATATTATTAATATAAAGCGTTAGCTTATATTCTTGCTTTCTGAAACTTCGACAATTTCAAAAATCTAACAAGAGTAAAGCGTAAACGCTCACGTTTCACGACGTGGGCTTTACTCTATTTGTTAGATAAGGTAGTCGAAGACCTCAGAAAGCAAATAACAGTTTAGTCCACGTTTTTTATGCCTACACCCGAACAATTCCAAGAACTTACGGCGAAGCTGAAAATCCTTGTCGAAAAAGACAAGGAACAGCGAATTCTTGCGGAGGCATCATTGGTAAACAGCCAACTCGACGCCCTCGCAAAAATCAAAGCACTCTACCCGCATGAGGTTGATAAGAATTACAACAGATATGTTGTGCCCTTTTTAGATCGCTATGCTTTTCTGAAACGGCCGTCATGCTTAGCTATTATTAAAAAGCATGCTTACGAGCCTGCGCATACATTATATCTCGCTCATCTGTTCGAATCCAACAAGGCTATTTTATCGGCATTAATAAAATCTGCGGAATGTTTATCCGGCAAAGACGAATTGTTACAACACATTCAAGCCAGTGAAACCTATCAGGTGAAAGCCGAGGAGCAGATCAAAGACTGCGGAAAAATTACGGGCCGGATTCCCGATCTGACAATTACGGATGAACGGAACCGGTGGGTATTGATTATCGAGAATAAAATCGAAAGCCGCTTTTCGGACGGGCGTATCGGGAAAAATCAAATCGACGATTATCGGATTTATGCAGAACGGACATTCCCTGCATACGACAGGTATTATTTGACCGTCAGCTATTCGGACTGCAACCGAAAAGATGCATTGGATAACCAGTGGGGCTATTGCGATTACTGTTCCGTATTTAACGCGATCATCCAGTGCGAGCCATTGGATCGTATTGCAGAAGATTATTTATCGGCTTTGATGCAGTTGTTATGCAACGGGCCGCACAAGCGGATACAAAAGCCGGATACGGAACAAATACCCCGACAATTAGTTAGCATATATCAGTTTTACACGAACGTAATCACCCAATTAAAAAATATCGCCTTATGAACAAATTAACACAATTAACCAATGAATGTCTGGCAAATATGCCGATGCTTGCCGACGCTATTTGCCACACGACGAATGTCATAGGAGAAATCCTCGAATCGTATTATGACAAAGTTCAAAATCGGGTTCAACAATTTCTGAACGACAAGCCGGAATTGAAATATGAAATTGACGAACGGAATTCCGAGCGACTAACAATCTCCTTATTCCCATATATAAGGGCAAAAGGCAGGAAACAAATGCCTCGGTTGCGTAACGAGGTCGGAATCTATTCCTCATTGATATTTTACAATCAATTCCGGCGAAAGATTGTTAATAAATTTTATGTGGAATTTGGCTATACAATGTTCGGCAACCAAGAACAAGAAAATATCATTTACTTCAATTTAACTGTTGGAGAAATGAATCCCGATATATCCGTGTTCAACAAAATCACAACGAATATCGAAAAGGAACTGATAGAAAAATGGGATATTCAAATCGGAGATAAATTTATCGAACTGCATATCGTTCCCGATCAAAATTTAACCGAGGAAACGATGGAGAACTGTTTCAACGATTTCATGGCACACATCTTAAATCCACTATTAACCGATCTAAATTAGAAACCCTATGAAAAGATTTATTCTTATCCTCGTTGCGCTTTTGGTAGTAGCTACCGGATTCACACAACCCAAGAAAGTCAATCTCGACATTAAGGCACTGAAAGAACTTGTCGGTGTCGCTACCTATGAAAAGGTTGACAGTCTGCTCGGATTCCAAACTACCCTTGAAAGCGGTGAAAAAGTTTTTCAGGGTATCAACGAATACGAGAAAATGCTCTTAGCGTATCGTTGCCGATTCAACGAGAAAAACATCCTGCAAAGTATAGAGTTTGTTTCCCGGTCATGTATGGGTTACGCAATCGACATGGCTGTTCACCGTATCAAACCCTATGCACGTGAGAGATATACGGGTGACCTGCCTGCGGTATTTCGGTACAGATGGGATGGTCGAGAGATTGTGGTTGACCTCGATGCGCAAACTGTAATAGTCTATAAGCCGAAGCCAAATGCCCGCTAAGAAGTTGGAGGGCTAACAATTCGGCCTAACATTTTCAAATATATAAAGGCGATCTTTCGGGATCGCTTTTATTGTTACTTTTCCAATGTTCTGTAATTACACTTATCGAACATCAAATCTACTTAGGGGATATTTTTTCAATCCTTTTTTTGTAGGCCTCTAATCCTTTTTTCTGATCGGCAGACAAAGCTGCATCTTGGAACTTTGAACGTTGAGAGTCGGGAATAGTTAAGTAATTATTCCCTCTTTTTACACCTGTGATTATAGGCTGGGCAGACTTAAAAGATGTTTTGCGATAACTGATCTTTAAATTTGCAGATAAGATTGCATTGATAATATTGTTACCTAAATGTTGAAAATTCCAGGGCGCTGAAAGTGTGATATCATCAACAAAAGATGTAAATGTCAATCCTTGCTCTTTTGCTAGTTTAGCAATATCTCGACCGACTTTATAATCAAAAACTAAATTCTGTATTATGGATGAAGTTGGTGCACCTTGCGGTAAATGTCCTTGATATGTTGTAAGTCTTGTAATAATTCGGGCAACTGTTAATGAAAACCCTGCTTTATGTAATGTTTCACACACATCTTTACAAGTAATAAAGGGGAAACAGTCTTGTAAATCAGTCTGAAAGCAATATTTTTTACCCTTATGTTGTGCGGCATTAAGAATATTATCTCGTCCTTTTACTCCTCCGTAAGCATAATCGGGAAGCGAAAGAGTTTCTGAGATATAAGTTTTTAGGCGTCTTTGAAGTACTTTTAACAGACCTGTACTTGGATTTAAGACCCTATCTCGAAATGAACCGTCTTTATTCACACGGCGGACGCCATTTTTTAATTTGGGCTCTCGCTTTTCATAGTAAAACGAATTTATATCTCGAAGCACTTCCGATAATTGATCATCTGTAATATGTAAAACATATTTACACAGATGTTCTTTTGTTTGAATCATTTCAGCAATAATGATATAATAATAGGGCTGATTTCAGGAGCAATCTCATTAAAAAATTCGGATTTATCTCCTGGAATATCCTCTTTATCCAAAGACATCAGCAAAAGTAAAGACAATGGAATATTTAATTTTGCAGTGATAACTTTTAAAAGAGATATGTTCGGATCTTTTTTATTATGTTCTATTAAAGATAAATAAGTCTGCGTAATTCCACAATCTTTGGCTAATTGCCCTTGACTGATATTATTCTTTCGTCTAATTTTTTGTATTTGAGTACCTATATTCATAGCAGTAATTTTTAAGGAGAAAAAGAAAGTGGATTAGAACATGTCTTTAAATTTGTCACCAAGATCGAAAAGTAACATTAACCATTTGGCAATTTTTCCAAATCTTGCGATTACATCACCTTTACCAAAATTAGAATTGGCTTTTAGTAGATATAATTCGATTAAACAATTTTGTAAAAGAACAATGTCCCCATCTGAGAGCGAACAACGATTCTCTAAAAGGACGGTTTCAATTTTCTGAATCAAACCATCGTAAATCTGTTTATTTTCCATAAAGTGTATAAATTTAAATTGGGCAACATTACCCTGCTACACTTCTAATGCGCAATTTAAATTCATAAGCGTTGTTCGTCTACTAACACTTTCTTTATTCCTGCTACAAATAGCAATAAGATATCGGCTAATTTGCGGTAGAAAATTAGCTGATATCTAATAACTATTATTACAAAAGAGAAATGGAATTCTCCATGTTATTATTAGACTTACTAATTCCACCGGGGCGATTTCTCGACTTCGTCGAGTTGTCCTATACGCTTCAATTCAAAGAGCCCCTCTCGGGTTATGAACCAGTAGAAACTGATGCACTTCAAGAACTGATTTAAATTGCACTGGATAAATAAACCTTTCAAAGAACTACATGACAAAGATATGATTTTTAACTGACATTTAAAAACTTTTTTGAAATATTTTTCACACACAAACACAATACACTAATAATCAACGCGTAAAAAAAGCAATCATAAATAGAGTTGGGCTTTAAGGTTAAAATACTATATTTGCATATTAACCTAAACAGAAAGTCTTATGTCAATAAGCACAAATTCAATAATTCATTATACCAATTCATTGGATAATCTTATTGGAATCTTACAAGAGGGATTTAGAATAAAATATTGCTCTGAACGTCTTAATCTGGGCAAGTCAAGATATTCCTCTGCGGCTCACCCGATGATATCATTTTGCGATATACCATTATCAGCCTCTATTCAACATTTTGAAGCCTATGGTAAATATGGAATCGGGCTTTCAAAAAAATGGGCATTTGAAATTGGGATCAATCCTGTCTTGTATATTGATGAGAATTCGTTATTTGCAGAAAATTTATATGAATTAATTAAAGAGCGGCGTAATGAAAAAACAAATCTTACTCTAAAACAAAAGAAGGAAATACTTCATATAAAAAGCTACGCCAAGAACTATTCGGGTTCTTTTACGAGAAAAAATAAAATTTATAAAAATTATAAATTTTATGATGAACGAGAATGGAGAATTGTGCCTGATAATAATATATTGGGAGCAGCTTTATTTTCTATATCATCTAAGGCATATAAATCAAATAAAGAAAAATATAATTCACGCATAAGCAATATTCGATTAGAATTCGATGCAAAGGATATTTCATATATCATAGTAGAACGCACCGATGAGATTCCTGATATTATAAAAATTGTGCGGGATTGTTTTGGAAAAAGATGCACATCAGAACAATTGGATATATTATTCAGTAAAATATGCTCTACTGAACAAATTATTGCAGATTATTGATGTATGTACGGCATAACAGTATGGTATTAATGTTTTGATAGCCATATAAGTTCCCATGCGGTAGCTTGAATAAAATCAACATCCTTGCGGTAACCTGCGAGGATGTCTGCTTTTGTACGGTGTAGAAAATCGTCGATATTCGCGCGTTTCGTGCGCATGGTGCTACAACTTCCGAAGTAAACGATCCGATGCGCTAAAAACCCCTCCAAAACGTCCGCAATCTCGCGTAACGTCACGAGGTCCCGCCCGATCTGTATTTTATTCGGTCTGCCGTGAAAGGCAATGTATAGAATCGTATAATTCCGGTAACGTTCGAACGTGTATTGCCGCAGGTATTCAAAGAACTCTTCCCGCGTGTTGCATTTGCGGTAAATGTATTTTATCCCTGCGGCATCCCGCAATATGTCGAGCATCGGACGCACGCTTTGTCTGCACCGCGGGTTCGTTCTCCAATTCCCCTCCAAACAATAGATATTCCGGGGTGGTTGCTTCTTCATATCCGTATCTCTTTAAAGACTTCGTAAAACCGGGGTAAATCCTGCTCGCGGATAATCTCGTCGTTGTAAACTTCGAGCATCTGAATACTCCGGTGACGACTGTATTTCGACACCATCAATAATTCCCCTTTATAGGATTTGATTAACTTGGTAATAAAAAAATGACGAAAGCCATGCGTGCTTCCGTCGATCTCCAATTCTGCGAATACCCGTTTTATGATCTCCCGGACCGATTTGGTCGTAAGCCTTTCGCCCCGGCAATGGTTGCTGTCACTGCGGAACAGTGCGCCGCTCCGGAATCGGTAACAATTCAGATATTCCCGCAGTACCCGGACCGTTGAGGGGTGCAAATGAATCGGCTCCTTATCGTCCCGGCCTTTGCCGCGGATCAATGCAGTCTTGTTCCGCAGGTCAATATCCCCGACATCCAACCGGACGACCTCGATCTGCCGAAGCCCTTGAAACAAAAAGAGAGCGACAAGCGCTCTCAATTTCAAATTCTGTGGTGTAGGCGGTAAGTCGGAACAATACCGTTGTAACTTTCCGATGTCGGCATCCTGCAAGCCCTCTTTACGGTGCAGTCGGCTCTGCGTGAATCCGCGGACATGATCCGTAATTTTCTGCGGAATCAAATTCAACCGATGCAACCCGTCCAAAAAGATTTTCGCCGCAATCAGGTATTTGTTTTTGGTCGATACGCTGAATGTGTCGATACTGGCTAAATACCGTTTATAATCCAAATAAGAATTGCGGTTGATGCCGTGTGTTTCCGCATACCGAATAAAATGCGTGATCCGCACCCGGTATTCGTTGCGTGTTGCATCCGTGACATCCAGTGCGCCGAATACCTCGTTTTTCAGTAATTCCAACCGATTTGACCGAATAATCTCGTTTGTCATGCAGTTTTTAGTGATTTGCTACCGTAAAACTACAAAATAAATTCTATATTTTCAAATGCAAGTATTTGATTAATAGGTATTTAGGAATAATCAACTGTTTTACCTATGTTTTACCTCAGACAAAGAAAAAACGTTGTAAGTTATTCACCTACAACGTTCTATTCAATCTTAAAAGTGGTACCACCAGGAATCGTAATCGATCTCCAAGTGGCTCTATATCATTACTTCTAAGAATCACATAAACAGCAATCTCCTCCTATTGCTCCACCGCTAAACTTCTTCGTTCTGCGTATCGTGTAAACGGATGATTTCTTGATGCAAAGTTAGTGATTTTTAATGAAATTCCACCACAAAACCATAAAATAAAGGATGATAGATATGTTTTTTACTATAATTCAGTCCGAAATTGCTGATTTGAGGATTAACTGGATGATTTTCTGAAAATAAAATAGTATTTTTGCATCTAAATTAGGTGTGTTGTATGTATACAACAGTGTACAGGAACAAATATCTAAAGTAAACTGTTAAATGAATGAACAATTATGGCAAGAGCAGATTTAATACTTGATTTGATAAAAAGCTCCTTTGCGGGAAATAAATATCAATTCAAGAAAGTGGTAGAAGCTTTGATTGCAGAAGAACGTTCAAAGCAACATCTACAGTTGGCCAATAGGCTTCAATCTGAGCTTGATGCTATATTACGTTCAGCAGACAAGGATTTGCAAGATCGTAATGTGACGGCTGCTGCTGTTGCACCTGTAGTCAATAACTTCCTTCAGGAAATTCCTGTGAGGAAATCTTTTGATAGTTTGATTTTACCTAGTGAAGTCAATAAGATTATAGAGTTATTTATCGAAGAACAATTCAGGGTAGATCTTTTAAGGTCGTACGGTTTAGAACCAAGACACAAAATCATGTTAGTTGGTAAACCAGGAACAGGAAAAACATCCTTTGCTGAGGCTTTGGCTGAAAGGTTAATGATTCCGTTGTTTATGGTGAGGTATGATGCATTAATAGGTTCTTACTTGGGGGAAACCGCTATGCGTTTGCGCCAATTATTTGATTTTGTAAGTACGCGAAAGTGCGTATTGTTTTTTGATGAATTTGATACGATTGGCAAAGAACGTGGGGACTCTCATGAATTAGGTGAAATCAAACGCGTAGTCAGTTCTCTATTATTGATGACAGATTCTCTTCCAAGTTATACAATTGTGATAGGTGCATCAAATCATCCTGAGTTGCTGGATAGGGCTGTATGGAGAAGATTTCAATTAAGAGTCGAACTCCCTATGCCAGATAAAGATAGTATCCAACGTTGGCTTGCAATGTTTCAAAAAAAATACTCGTTTGATTTTCAATATAGTTTACCAAAACTTGCCACTGAATTATTAGGCAATAATTTTGGCGATATTGAGACATTTGCGTTGACTGTTATGAGGCGATTTGTACTTTCTCTGCCCGATGGAAATATAAAAGACTTTGTGAAAGAAGAACTTGAAAATTTGAAGTTGAATGTTAGACAAAGTGAAAAGTAATCATTTAACAGGTGCATGCCATGATAAAAAGTTTATTGCCGTTTAGTCCGAGTAGTCCTAGGGAAATTCCTCCAGGTCAAAGAAGACCGATTACGCATCCTCAATATCCATCGCAATTTGCGCAGACCCAAAGGCTTAGTCCTATATTTCAATCTCTGCAAAGTGCAATGGAAAGAAAGGCTGTCGTTTTGCAGCAGAATGTTCAAGGTATTGATCCGGAATTCGTTCTTGTGTTCGAGGTTGCAGGTTCTGTATCCAATTTTGCTATTGCCGTTAAGAATGCAGGAATGGAGTGGTTGTTAGATGCTGACACGCAGTTTGAACCTGATGAAGATTTTTTTCTGACTAAAAATGATGGCACTCCAAAGGATTCAAAAGTCTCTGCAAAACTATATCTGACGATGACTAATCAACGGGCAATGCAACAGATGTTATCGTTATGGAAAATCTATTCTGAAGGTAGAACTACATATCCTTCAGGCATGACTGCTTTTCGTGATGTTTTTGCACAATTGAAAGACATTCGCAGATGGGATGTACGTGATCGATTTGAAGATACTGGAGTGATAGAAATCTGGGAAGAACTTGTACGATCTGCTCCATCTACGATAAAATTTGAGATTGAACTATGGTATCGAGATTCTGAGCAAAGGAGAAAAAATGCACAAAACAGTGTATTAAGCATATTGAACCAGTATGGAGGTACTTTAATTCGTGCATCAGTTTATGAAGCAATTGGTTTTCATGGTTTAATTGTAGAATGCCCTACAACAGAAATTCAAAAAATGCTGGATAATCATGATCATGAGTTGCTAAATGCAGATCAGATTATGACTATCCGTGCTACAGGTCAGGTATTGTCTATTTCTAAACTTGATGAGACAACAAATAGTGATACTATAGAAGATTTCCCATTGCCAAATAATCCTCCAGTAGTAGCTTTACTTGATGGCGTACCTTTGGCAAATCACACACAACTAAAAGGGCGAATAGACATCTATGATCCTGAAAGTTTTGAATCAGACTATCAGGCAAAACAGCGTTTGCATGGAACAACAATGGCTTCTTTAATTATTCATGGTGATTTGAACCATCGAATTCCCCCATTAAATAGCATGTTGTATGTTCGTCCCATCATGAAGCCTAATGCTGATGGAAAAGAATCTGTGCCAGAAGATAGATTCTTTGTAGATATTCTTCATGAGGCTTTGCGTGAAATAGGTGAGTCGCCATCTCTTAATACAATCAGAATTGTAAATTTATCTATAGGTAATCGTAATAGACCATTTATTTTTGCTTTAAGTCCTGAAGCAAAAATGATAGACTGGTTGAGCGAAAAGTACAATCTGTTGATAATCGTGAGTTCCGGAAATTATTCGCAAGACATATACTTACCAATCACTTATGGTGAATATAAAAATCTAACAGAAGAGGAGCGACAACAACAGATTTATAAGTATATATGGGAGAATCAAGTATCAATGAAAATACTCTCTCCATCGGAATGTATCAATGGTGTATGTGTTGGGGCTATTCATTCAGATTTCTCTGATCCCATGCGCTATAGTCGGTTACATGACCCTATACATAATGGATACCCTGCTGCTTATTCTTGTTTTGGCGGAGGGTATCAAGGATCTATAAAACCAGATATGGTTATGAGTGGGGGCAAACAACTATTTAATATTCTTGATGTTAACTCCATGCCAGCCACACTAAGAGTAAGTACCCAATCTTCGGCAGCGAGTCCTGGACAGTTAACGGCATCTGGTGCTGATAGCCTAAATAGTTATAATGCAACTTGCGGAACAAGTAATGCGACTGCTTTGACAAGTCGGCTTTGTGCTGAATATTTAGATAATCTACGGAATAGCCGTAATTTGCACATTCCTGTAGAATACGAATCGATTGCATTGAAATCCATGCTACTACATTCTTGTTCATGGGGTGAAGTCGGGCAGGATCTTGTAGCAAAATATGTTCCTCAAATTTCAAGATTGAAAAAAAAGGAAACTTTGAAATGGATAGGGTATGGATTGCCTAATCCTGAAATATCATCTTTCTGTACAGAACAACGTGTCACATTAATGGGATATGGAGAATTAGTTGGTGGAACTCAGTCTGAATTTAAATTTCCGTTGCCTTCTTGTTTGATTTCTCAAGCGGTGTTAAAGCGACTGACTATTACTTTAGCATGGCTAAGTCCGATTGATTCTCGTAACAAAGATTACCGTTTGGCAAAATTAGGATTTAGTGCAGACAAGGATTTAATCGTAAAGGACAATATTGAAGCTGATGATAAAGTCTCAAGAAAGGGTACTGTTCAACATGAAGTGTTTGTAGGAAAACAGGCATCAACTTATGTTGATGGTACTGACTTACAAATTGTTGTATCTTGTAAGAAAGAACCCAAATTAGTTTATCCTGTAAAATATGTCTTGATGGCAACTTTGGAAGTGGCACCTGAAACTCAACTTCCGATTTATCAAGAGGTTGAGGCTAGGGTACAAACACAAGTTGGAATAGAGATATAATTGTATAAGCTTTTTATTGTGAGTAAATACAGCCTACAAAATATGAATTATAGTCGTATTGTAGTTTTTTCAGTTTGCATTAGTTGGTGAAGAGAAGATTTGTTACCAACTGATGCGAAAATGAGTGTATCGGCTATATCCGTGATATAGCGATTACGGATGATTGCGTTTGCTGTTGAAGGACGAGTCGTCTTTTCTGAGGTTAGTGATATGAAAAGGATGCGGTTTGAATAGAATGCAGTGCGTAGATTGAGTGGAATTTGGCTATAGATGTTGCGGTTGAGGACGTAAATTATGCCGCACGTACCTTTGAGGGCTATGTCAAGAACTTCACGCTCAAGGGTGGATTGAAAACCACTAATCATTACGATATTTGGATTGTGGCTTACTTCGTTCGCCCAATTGATTGTTGGTATCACAGAGGACGGCATAACCTTGCGCGAGGCGAGAAATCCCACCTTGTGCAAGGTTAATAAGTCCATATTTCCGAGATAATGCGGCTCCATCATTACTCCTCGTTGTTCAGTTCATCACCCATACGATATTTGATGTCATAGTTGATAATAAAGTCGAGTTCTTCTTCTGTAAATCCATAGTGCTCGGCAAGAAGCATATCTATTTTATCAATGATTGGCTTAGATAATTTCATATAATAGAAGTCCTGGCTGATTTCTCCAGAGGATTTACTTTGTGTTGTTGTTCTTACTTTATTTCGCTTTAAATCTTCCTCATAGTTTTGTCTTAACTTCATTAAGATTTTAGAGTCATTTTGCAGTCCTGAAGCAATTGTAAAAGACTCCAGTTCTCTATTTGTTAAATGCCTACAGTTAGAAACCACACGCCAAAACCAATAGAACAAGTTAGATGCAAGGCAGCAGATAACCAAATCTTCGTTTCCGGAAGAAATCAAAAAGATCTTTTCGGTTGAAGTCGAATTGGAGGATTTTGATTGGTAAAAAGTTGGAAAACTTTTTACCAATCGCCAATACCTACCACCAGCATTTTTGTAGTATACTGGAATTTTATAACTCCCAACAGTATAATTAACAAGTAATTCTCCAGAGTTGAGGAGTTTGCCCATTATTGCTGTTTCAATGGGAGTTTGTATTTTAGGTAGAACTTCGGCGATTCTTAAGGATGGCAAATATTGACTGTAAGATAAATTTTTAAAAATCAAATGTCTTGTTTCGGTACTCCAGTGTGTCATACGAGTTATTAAGCAACTATTCGAAGTAGAATTTAAAATGTGGATACTTAGTTGCTGATCAACACCTTCAAATAATTTAGCAGGTCTCTCATCCCAAATAGAAGACCATAAATTGCCTTCTTGTAATAAATCACACAGTATCGTCATTCGAGGGGTACATATACTTGCTGATGGTATAATATATCCAGAATATGCAGAATGATTGCGCAATTGATAACAACGTTCGATAACATATGCGTATAAATTACCGCATGACTCTGTTCGATAATTTACAATTTTATAAATATCTGATACCGCCTTTTTTGTTACACGATCTTTCTTATTATATTCTACATAAGGTGGGTTTCCAATAATTACATCAAACCCGCCATTCCCGTGAATGATGTCATAGAACTCTGCAATCCAGTTGAATGGCTGATGAGAATTAAGCCATTCTTCGTATGGAATACCCGATGCGGTAGCATTGTAAAGATGATGATTAAGAGTCTCGTTAAGTGAGGTCAGAAGGTCGCGAAGCTGGTATTTGGCAGCAACAAACTCCTCATGATGTTCCGACTCCTGTGTGAGTTGCAGGTGCTTGAACAACTTGAATGTTCGAGCCACTTTGTCCATCTCTACTGCAATATTCTCTTCAAAATCATGTATTGCGAAAATATCCCCACTATGGTCTTTAACAATGCTTTCGGCATTGGCATAACCCACGAGAGTGTTGCCACAACGAATGTTGAAGTCAATATCAGGCAACGGGTCAAGGCCGAGGTTATCTGCAAGTGGCTGCACATCAACCACAGCTACCATTTTAAGGAACAGACGCAACTTGGCTATTTCCGTAGCCTCTGCCATAATATCCACACCGTAAAGATTGCGGAGAATAATAGACTTGTAGATGAAATAATGGATATTAGAGCGGTACTTGCTCTTTATCTCGTCAAGTGCTTTTTGTGTATCAGGCGATTTTCGTTCAATGCTTTCAAGCCGTGTGATGCAATCATAGTAAAGCGGTTCGAGAATGTTCATTGCCGCAAAGAGGAACGCTCCAGAACCACAAGTCGGGTCAAGGATTGTCACAGAGCGCAGAGCGTCATAGAAGTTATAGATGAACGATTGCGGTGCATCATCGGCATTGATAAGGTCTGCTGCAAACTGTCGAATGTCAAGGTTATAGGTGATAAAATCGTTGATGGACGTAATATCACCATTACAAATCTTATCCAATATATTCTCACATCGTTGCAAACGTTCAATGGTTTCGCGCCAGATTTCTGTAGGCAGGGCGAACGGTTCAGGAGTTTTCGTGTTCCAATCTTTACGGCGTTCCAAAAGCTCAGGCTTGGTCGTGTCAAGCCCGATGGAAATATTCTCAGGGATACGCTCACGCCAATCCGGGGTATAACCCTGCTTCACCGCATCATAGATGTAGCGGTCGCTGCTTTGTTGGAGCTTGCGCCATATCCAACCACCGGGAGCCAAAAGTTTCTCCATAGATTTTGATGCTTTGCCCACTCTGTTAAAAAGGAAAGGCAGTATCGTGTTGCGCCCAATATATTCGGTAATATCCTCTTTAGTATAATATGCTCCCATCTGAGCCCGGTCGTTAATGTACTGCTCGAAAATATAGCCAAGAACATCGGGATTGATATCCCTGCCCGAAGCGGTGACACGGGTATCAAGATGCCATTGCCACTTGTCAAAGAAAGAAAACAACGAATTAAAGGCTTCATCGGCAATGTCTATCTCGACATATTCACGCTCTATCTTATGGCTGTCAAACATACCGCCATTCAGATAAGGGATGCGCCCGAACTGCTGCTGGAATTCCATGTTATGAGTGGGCTTGTTCAGCCCATCAGAAAAGAGACGGGTCAGAAAACCACGATAGAAGGTGGAAAAGAAACGGTCTTCACCACGTTCCTTGCGACACCAATCCAACTTCTCGCGAAGATAGTTTACGTTATTATTCAAAAAACCTTTCTTCTGAATGAAATAACAAAACATCAAGCGGTTGAGTATCACCGAAGCATACCACTGCTTATTTCGGTTGTCCTTCTCGGATAATTCATCGTCTATACCCGTAATGAACTTGGCAAATGCTTTATGCTCTTTACGGAAGCCTGCATAAAAGTCTTTGGTAATCTTTTCGGAATTGACAGAAAAAGCACTGTGGACAGCCGCTTTCACATCAACGATAGTTGTCCTTTCAACCGGGTCAAACTCCAAATCCTGCATCTTCGAGAAAAGAAAGTCTGCCTTTTCAGGCGATTCGTACTCAATGCTTACAAGGTCTCGCTTATCCACATTTTTTACGGGGATAACCCATTGGTGATGTCCAAGTTTGTTGCGAAGCATGTAGATAGCAATATAGTCCTGATCCTGTTTGCGAAGCTGCGCATCAATTCTACGAACAAGGGATGCCTTAGGAAGCTCGTCAACCTCTGTCACTACAACTTGTAATCCGTTGCGGTCGGCAACGGTTCGGAACTGGTAATCCGTTCCGTCAATGGCGATGGGGAGAAGTTCTGCACGAACCTTCCATTTGTTCCATCCCAATTCACTGATAAACAATTCCCGGAAATCTCCATCAAGGAGCAGTTGTTGAAATATACGTTTGTTCATGGTATGTTATTCTTTGCGAAGCCCCATAGAGCAGATTATCTGATTTTCCTTATCGTTAATGTCCTCGTCTGCAATGATGCAAAGTTGGTTGTTACGACGGAGTTCAAGCACGTATTCCACAATATCATCATCGGCTTGCCTTCCTGTTTGTTTGAGCATGCGACCAAGATGGAATTTAGAGGTTTCCTGAAGAGGATAGTTATAAATATCATCAATGGCATATTTCAGTTCTTCACGGCGGTCTGCATTGAAAAACAAGTTCTCGCCCTGGTCATAATATTGCTCCAAAAGTTGCACGATACGGTAACGTGTGGAAAAACGATTGCCGAGCATACCGCCAATGTTGCTGACAGCCTGTTCTCGGATAATCTCAACCGCTTTGCCAACAAGTTCATGATGGTTATCAAGAGGCTGTTGTGCCTGAGTGTCAGGATGACAAGCGAGAGCCTGAAGTATGCGCTGCTGGCTTTGCGATATGATATTGCCATCTTTGTCAAGCCATGTAAGCACATCGAAGTCATTGGCAGTGCGAGCATAAGTAACAACACCTTCTATACCGTTTTCATCGGTAAGGCGTGTAGAGTAAACCATGTTCTGCATCTGCGGAATAATCTCTTTCAACTTTTTGTCAGCCTTAATAGCATTGCTCCATATCTGGAATGCCTGTGATGCAAGGTCAACGTCATTGTCATCATCCGCATCGTCAAGCACACCAGCCTTCTCGTTGAACATATCCCTAAGATTCTGCTCGTTCCCCTCAAAAAACACTTCGTCAGAGCCTACGATGTTGGCGTTAGCATTGATACGGTCATTCAAACGGCTGCGAAGATTGATGATTTCTTCAATGCCATCAGCCGGGAAAAAGGAGTAGCAATAGATGTTTTCCGCTTGCTGACCGATACGGTCAACACGTCCGGCACGTTGAATCAGGCGGATGATAGCCCACGGTAGGTCATAATTCACAATAACGTGGGCATCCTGAAGGTTGTGACCTTCGGAAAGCACATCGGTGGCAATAAGGATACGAGTCTGCTCGTCAGTTGTATATTTACCCGTCGCATCATTGCTGCTTGGAGAAAATCTCTCAACAATGGCGGTAGGATTATCCCGGTCACCTGTTGCATAATCTATATTCGTGAAGCCGTGTTTGCAGAGTTGGTAATAGATATAACGAGCCGTGTCAGAGAACTGTGTAAATACTACGACTTTGTCATTACAATGAGCATCACTGCGAAGCAAGGTTTCCAGTTCGTTGAGCTTTTGGTCCAGATTTTGTTCCCATTTCCCACATAGCCTAATCATGGAAAGAATGGTCTCACAATCCTTTTTAAGTTTCTGTTTGAGAGTGCGCTTGAAGTATTTGGCATCAAGCCATGACAGGTTAGACTTGTTGGCAATGATATTGTAATATACTCCGGCTTTTTTCATATACACTGTCATATCAGTGGGAATATTCAGCGAAGCATCAACAGAGACGTCAGAGTCGTGCCGTCCGAAGATGTCTGTGCCAGTATCTTCGTCCTCCGTGTAATCTTCGGGCAGGTTATTATCATCTCCAATAGGTACAGGTAACTTATTATCGAGCGCATAGATGTAAACACAGTTACGAAGCGCATGGCGATAAAGGGTAAGAAGAAAGGAAAAACCGCTCGAATCCATACGCTTGAAGAATGTCGATTTACAAAATCCCATCATTCTTGACCCTGCACGAGAAAGGTTCTCAATCAACGCTGAGATATGCTTAGGTGCATTGGCTGCTTCCTTTTCACTGATATACAAGCTCAGACCATAGCGAGGAAGGGCGAGTTCATCCATCAGGTCAATCATATCCTCAGAATAAAGACGGGTGTATTGGTCGCCGGATTCAGTCTTGAACTTGATGGATTTCGGGATACGGTCAGGAAAGTAAGACCGATTGCCATTGGAAAACTCCAGATACTTTCTGCCGTTGGTATCATCGGTCTTGGCAAAATTCTCACGGATAAACGAGCGTGTACGGCGAACAAGAAACAGCTTCATCAGTTCGTTCCAGTCTTCCACGTTCTCACTTTGGTTGAATGCCCGTATAGTACGGATGTGCACATCACCGTGGCGTTGCATGAAACCACGCTCTCCGCCTAGACTTTCAATGTAGCGTTCAGGGCGAACTCCGAGGTCTTGATCATCGTTGATGAAAAGTCTGAGTTGGTTACTAAGGTCGCTATAATGTTTGTTGTATGGTGTGGCAGTCAGTAACAGCACACGGCTTGACTGTCGTTCGATAAGTTGGCGGATTTGGTTATATCGTTTGCCCGCGTTGCGAAGGTTGTGGCTTTCATCCACGATTATCAGACGGAAATAGCGCATATTGTCGATGTCCATCACCTTTGACATTGACATGACTTCTGCTTTAAGGTCGTATTTCCTGATATACTTCCGCCACATCTCCTGAAGATTGGCAGGACAAATAATTAAGGTGCTGGTAGCGTAGGTCATTTCATAAATTTTGGCAACGGCACAGGCTGTAATGGTCTTACCGAGACCAACCACATCACCAATCATAGCACCACGCCGTCTGTCATTGTTAAGGTGACGGGCTACTATCTTGACAGCGTTCTGCTGGAAATCGAAAAGTTCCTTCTGGAATATCGGCGGCAATGCAAATTCCTTTATCCCGTTGCGTGCCTCTTCACTGAGATGATAGGCAATTTTGAGATAGATGTGGTAAGGCGGAATTAGTTTTTCTGCCGCCCAGCTTTCGTCTATGGCCTTGACAAGTTCATCAGTAATGTCAATGCAGAAACGGTCGTTCCAGCGGTCATTGAACCATTTGTTGAACTTCTCAGCCTGGTCACGGTCGCCAAATTCGGCATTAAGTTCTCCTTGCTTGGTAAGTCCGGAATATGTGAGGTTGCTACTGCCCATTATCGCCTGAATGGGATTCGAGCGGTCATCGGGACGATGTGCAAGATACAGTTTGGCATGAAGCGGCTCACGGACAGAAAGTTTCACTACCACCTTCTTGGACTTGAGTTGTGCGGAAAGTTGACGAAGTGCCCATTCGTCCTGTTTGGTGGGTATGCCGATAAGGAGTTGGTGGCGAAAGTCTCGTGCTATCTGCCGTTTTACCTTCTGTACCATATCTGCATCAGGCGTATTATCTCCTTGTGCATAAAGCATTTTTACCAATTCTGCCGGAGGCTGGTGCATACCTATGAGCAACCGACAAGTTCGATGGATACTTTCGGAACCTTCAACGACAAAATCGCCTTCCAAGTGTTTCACTTGGTGTACTACTTTTGTCCACCCGCGTAAATTGAAATAACCAACGCAAAAGTCCACACGTTTTACGCCGACATTGCTGATTATATCATTGAGACCATCTTCAAATTTTATTTCAATATTATCGTATATACGAGCCATAGCTTCCAATCAAGATTTTCATCTCTTACCAAGAGACGGACGAGTCGCCTTATCTTATTGATATTGAGTTGTGTTTTTTCCTCTTTATGGATAAGTTCGCAAAACATCCGATATTCCTCACAAAACAAAAGCATGGTAATAGGTAAGATTTTCAGCGTTTTATGACTTAAAAATCATTATTTTGCGTAATTTTGCATTATAATATCCGTCTCTTGGTAAGCGTTGGATTGATTTGCTAAACAATTTGCTAAACATCCACGGCTTCACAGCAAATCCAGTATTTTCTTATTGGCTTTATCCACCACAGTAGTATCTAACGAAGCAAGATAAATCTGGGTAGTGTTCTCGGAATCATGCCCCATCCCTTCACTGATGACGGATATAGGCACATTACGGCTCTTGGCGACACTTGCCCACGAATGTCGACCGACATACATCGTCAAAGGTATCGGCAAATCCAGTTGTTTTCCGATTTTCTTCAGCAAATGGTTCACCCGATGAAGTTCGTTGGTGTATTGTTCCCGATAATCCTCGTTTCGTTTTGTGATAATGGGTAGCAGGTACTCTGTTTCGTTTATCGGATATTTGTCAAGAATCCCCTGCATACAGTTTTCCCATTTGATGAACAGTTGTTGCCCCGTCTTGCGTCTGCGATAGGAAAGAGTGCCATTCTGCAAGTCTTTCTTTCTCAGATAAGCCATATCAATGAACGACATTCCCCTTGTGTAGAAACAGAACAGGAACATATCACGCGCATAATCAAGGTTGGGCTTAAATGACAAGTCCAGTCCTTTGATACGCCTGATGCCATTGAGCGACAAGGCTCGCTTCATGGTTTTCTCAATTCCAGTATAAACGGACTTGAACGGATGCCGCTGCTCGGTCAGTCCTTCTTCCACGGCACGGTTATAGGCCGCTTTTAGGATGCGCATATAAAAGGATACGGTATTGGGCGTATTTCCCCTGCCTTTCAAATAAGCCTCATACTCTGCAAACAAATCTGCGTTAAGCTGGTCTAACAATACCTCTTTGTCATTCATAAAGCCGCTGAAACTCCTGAGAGCGGCAGTGTAGGTTTCCGAGGTGCGTATCTTCCCCAAGCGTTTCAGCCTCGCTATCTGCTGGCTGATGTAAGCGTTGAACGATTGTTCTTGCCTGTTGTCGTGAAAGCGCATGACTATATCATCCGTCACAAATGTGCCGGATTGGGATAGCGTATGGATAATCTTATTCAGCCTGTCCTTGTCCCACTTGATGCGTGAACCGATTGAAAGCAGATAGTTGTTCCGCTCCTGTTCTGTAGATAGATGATGCAAGACAACCGTTTCGGAATGGCAGTTCCATTCCGAAACGAAAAGTTTATACTCGGTATTTATCTGTCTGACCACACGGTTATGGATGACCTGATAGTAGAGTGTACCCTCTCTGCCGTTCACGGTGGAGGGACGAAACTTGACCTTTACTGATGCCATATTAATCGGATTTTGATTTGATGTTCTCCTGCATCAGACTGTCGGAAACCGCTTTTAGGGATGTTTCATATCCATCTGCCTGCTTCCGTACCCATTCGATGGCTTTCTCGTTCCGATGGATGTCGAACACCTTGTTCAGCCAAAGCACATCATTGGCATCGCATCCGCCCCAAGAGCGGATGACACGGAACTTCAAGGCATCATCGGCATACTGTCTATTGGACTGCCATTGCACAACATTGCCCCACAGGGATAAGGCACATACCGCACCCACCCCCACAACGAAAGAAAAGACCTTGCTTGACTTGATGTCAAAACTATGCCGATGGATATGCTCCTGCGGTTGTGGCTCTTGTTTTATACTTTGTTCGTGTTGTTCGTTCTGCGCCTTCTTGATTGCATCAAGGTGGTGCAGAATCAAGGTGGAAATCTGGGCGTATGCCTTCCAGTGCTTATCCAACATGCCCTTAATTTCTCCAAATTGAACCTTTGCCGTTTCCACAATTGCATCCTTAATCGGAGAAAAATCCTGTTGGACATCTCCGCTTTTCGGCTGTTGATTTACCACGTTGGGCAACTCTTCCAACTTGCCGTTAATGCCTTTTAAGGCGGTCTTGATTTCCTCAAAGAGGATGAATACATTGTTGTCTGCCATTGTTACCAGTTGATTTTACGTTGTTTCTTCTTTTTCTTGTTTTTCAGATACGGGTCGTATGGCTGTTGCTCCTCCAGCGTAATGCTTGGAGAGAACAAGCCTAATGAGCCATTGATAAGTTCGCCGCCGACACTTGAAGTCGGGCTTATTTCTTCCCGATTAGTCTGTGGTTGCGGTTGTATCTGCCGTTCCCCGTAATTGTTGCGGCTCAATGCCGCATCAATCTTGGAGTAACTGAATTGCCTGTCTACCTTGGAACCGTTGAAACGGTAGCCGTTCATGGTAAAGACGATGCCTTGAATCTCATCCGTCTGTCCCTTATGTTTGAACTGCACATCTACGCCTTGCTGTTCCAATCTTTCAATCAGGGTATTCCACCCCTTGCATCGGCCAACTTCTGTTTTCAGGATTTGGTACAACTCATACCTTGTCTTATCCGGTTCACGCAGTCGGTCAATCTTCACCTGTTCCTTGCCGTTGGCAAAATGAAGTCCGTATTTCTTGGTCAGTTCCTTGCAAATACGCTCGCTGCGGAAGCGGTCGTTCCTGTCGGATATGGTCTTGCCATTATTGTCGATGCGATTGAACGCAATATGCCCGTGCGGATGCTCTTTGTCAAAGTGCCGCCCGATGATGTACTGCGTATCTTTGATACCCATCCGTTCCATATACTCACGGGCTATCTGCGCCATGACCGCATTGTTCAGTCGTGGCGCATCTTCCTTGGAAAAACTCAAAGCGATATGTCCGACAGCCTTTGTTACCCTCGGATTCATCTGTGCTTGCCCGATAAATCCTTGCGCTATCGTGTCGTTATTTTCCAAAAACAAGCCGTCTGAATCTATGATTTGAGTACCTTTCTCATCGTTCAGGATGTAATAAACCACGCCCTTGAAATCCGAGCCTTTCATGATTTTTGCTATCATAGGCGTATCCGGTTTATAAGATTGTCTATCTCTATCATCAATGTGCGACAAGTAACAAATACGGAAGCATAGCCCTCGGCATTCGCCTTTCGTGCCAGTTGATTCAGATTGTTCGCCATACCGCAGAGTTTGCGGATAAGGTCGCCATGCTCTTTCGAGAGCCGTTCCTTCACTCCACCTTCTGTAATGCAACCCCGAACGAACTCACTGGCAGAAACGCCAGCCGACTTCGCTTTAGATTTCAATAGGTAGTAGTCCTCTGTTGCCATCTTCACCGTGATACGGTATTTCAGTTTCTCGGTGCTTCCCTTGACGGGACGACCGCCTTTGTTGGTTCGTTCCCGTCCGTTCTCCTTTACATTGTTCTTTCTTTTTTCGTTGTCCATAAATATTTGTTCTTTAGTTTAATCACTGATTGTAATAATTGTATATAAGATAGACCAACGGGATGTGCCTTCCCTGCGAGGTTTGGAGCGGGGCAAGTGGTTTCGGTCTGCCCGAAACATAAACTTGCCCCTCCAAACTTCGTTACAAGTGATTTAGAGCATCTCTGAAAGATACCCTGAAGACACCCGGTTGGTCTTGTCTTAATTCCTACAATTTACGCCATTGGTCAATATCGTTTCCGTAAGTAGAGAGATGCTGACGGGCGAGGTTCTCTATAAGCCCAGATACACTCATGCCACGTCCACCGAGGCGGCGTACAATCTCGTCCAGCCTGTCACGTACCTCCCCACTGACGAACACGGGCTTGCGGTCGGCTATCTTGGGCACTCGCAAATAGGTGTCGCGGTATTCGTCCAATGACAGCCTGCGCTGTTTGCTGCTGATACGTCTGACGATTGTCCGTTCCATAGGAATTTCATCTGTATCTATGGAAGTTTCCACTATCTTGTCATCGGATTCCGCTCCCGTTACCTGCTCGTGTATGCGGGTATCCGACACCGCCACTTGTACTGCGGATGTGTCCGGCTCATCCAACACAGGAAAGAGACTGCCCGCTTCTGCAATAGGTTCTTCTTCTGCGGCTATGGAAGAACTCTTTTCCTGTTTGTGTTCGGGCATGGCAGGCATATAGTCTTCCAACTTGAAGTTCTTAAACGCTTCATCGTTTTCGATGTTTCTGAATTTCTTACTCATTTTCGTTTCTTGTTTTAAGTGGATACTTGTTGGTCTGTATGCGCATAGTTGACCGTTTGTCGGGAGCAAAGTAAGAGGCTTTATTGCAGTCAGTCAAGGACTTGGATTCTGTTAGGCAATTTTGTATGGTTTTGCTTTAAGGCGACATGAACAATGGTGCAGACTTCTCCGATTTGCCGGATATGAATCAGAGGGAAGACAAAGATGATTTTAAGGGCAAATTTGAATTAAGCCCTTATTTAGCTTTTGACATTCTTGCTAAAATTCCCAATTAAGATGAAAACGATAAGTAGCACCCCAGACAACCTCTGCCATATCGGTGCCACATGCTGCCACTTTTAGAAAATCCATTGTCGGATAACGGATTATATATTCCTTTGCGGCAAAAGAAACAATAACAGCAAAAAATAATGTATATGGAAATCGTATCAATCGAAAGAAAGACCTTTGAGGCGATGGTTGCCAAGTTCGACCGTTTCGTCCACCGTATGGAAGCCATCTGCCAGCGGCACGGCGAAAAGAAAATGAGTGAGTGGATGGACAATCAGGACGTGTGCCGAATGTTGAACATCAGTCCCCGCACGTTGCAGACCCTTCGGAACAACGGCACGCTTGCCTACTCGCAGATAAACCACAAGACTTATTACCGTCCCGAAGACGTGCAGCGTATCGTTTCTATTGTGGAGGACAGACAGAAGGAGGCACGCTTCAGAGGACGGACGATATAATCTCAGTGCAATAAATAAAGTATAATGACAATACCCACTAAATCCGAAGTAATATGAACGAGTTAATCAACAAAGACAACGAGTGGATAATCCACTTCATGGGCAGCCTTGACCGACTGCTGGACAGTTACGAGCGTCTGACCGCCAACTACCGCCCGACATTGGGTGGAGAACGTTTCTTTACCGACAAGGAAGTCTCGGCTCGACTGAAGGTGAGCCGACGTACACTCCAGGACTACCGCAACGAAGGGCGTATAGCCTATATCCAGTTAGGCGGCAAAATCCTCTACCGTGAATCCGACATCGAACGGATGTTGAATGACGGCTACCGCTCCGCCTACCGGCAGAGGGTAATCTGATTGACAATCTGATTTTCTTGAAGGAGCACAGTTTGCCGTCTGCCCTATGGTTGCGACAGCAATGGACTCACGACAAAAAGAAAAAGGGACGGTTTACGGGTGAAGCATTCAAATTCCGCTTCACTTGTAAACCGTCCCTGATTTTTCATCTGATTTCCCGTCAGTCGCTTGTTTCCGTTGCCGGACGCCTTACGAGCGTATGGTTGGCAGAGGCAAGGTTTCCGGGCTGAATACGCTCCGCAGGAGGAAGATTCTGCCCGAAACGGCTCTGCCGCCCGACCTTGCCACTGCCATCAAAGCCATGCGCTAACTTTGCATCCGAGCATCGGGAACATGTGGCTGGCTGGATGAACTTCAACTATACCACAGGTTGCTTCCTTTGCCACAGGAGAGAAACAATGTTATCGGAGTTTCTTTCTTGGTGGCACTGATTTCATTTATTACAAACTGTCTGAACAAGATACTTTCTCTACTGCATATCCTAAAAGCAACGGCGATAACCATTTCAAGGTTATAAACATCATAACTGATGCCATCCGTGTGCTTGATGTACTTGTGTGTTTCAATCTCGTTCAACTCCTTATTCCTATATATAGCATGAATCGCTTTACGGATGTCATAAGAGAATACTCCGAACAAGTCGGCAATCTCGAATTGTGTCATACATACGGGTGCGATGGAAACACCCACCACACCGTTTTCACTAATTGTGATTATTCCTCTTTTCATATTCACCTCATTACTTTAGCCATCATGTTCTTTACATTATTCATATCGCGCAGGATGGAGGAATCCAATACACGTGCATAGTGTTGGGTCATCTTGATATTAGAGTGACCGAGCATCTTGGCCACGTTCTCAATGCTCACACCATTGGCGAGGCAGACCGAGGTGGCATACGAATGCCTCGCCGTATGAGTGGTCAAGGTCTTGTTTATCATGCACAGGTCTGCAATCTCTTTCAGATAGCTGTTCATTTTCTGATTACAGGGGACAGGCAGCAACACATTTTTCTTTTGGCAAGTAGGATGTGTTGCGTACTTTCGGAGAATGGTCATCGGGATGTCAAGCAGTGGGATGTTACACATGTTCTTGGTCTTCTGGCGAGGCTTGCGAATCCAAAGGTTCCCGTTTTGGTCTTCCACGATGTGCTCGGGTGCAAGTTGTTGCACATCAATGAAAGCCAAGCCTGTGAAGGCGGCGAAGATAAAAACATCGCGGACTACGGCAATGCGCTCCAACGGGAACTCCTTATTGTATATGGTGAGCAATTCATCCATTGTCAGGAACTCACGTATGACTTCTTTCTCATGGAACTTGATACCGATGAACGGGTCTTTGGAAATCCATTCGTTGGCAAGGGCAAGGTTGGTTATCTTCTTCAGACATTTCATGTAGCGGATAACCGTGTTTTGTTGGCAGGACTTTTCCGTCTTGAGGTAAAACTCAAAGGCACGTACCAACTCACCGTTAACTTCTGTCAGCGGCAAATCCTCCTTATCATATTTCAACTTGATAAGTTCCGCCAAATACCGCTTGCAACTTTCATAGCGGCGGACTGTGATTAAGGCGTAGTCCTTGCCAACAAGCTCGCGGCATTGGTCGTTGTGTTCCTGCATCGTACCGATGATAGTGCGGACAGCCTCTGGTTCTTTGTCCTGCCCTAAGAATTTTTCCTGCAAGATGCGGGCGGTGATGAGCAGTCCTTGTTCTTCCATCTCGTTGAATAGCTGATGCAGTTTGATTCTTGCCTCTTCGATATAGGCATTCAGGTCGCAGGACTTGCGGCTTTTGCCTTTGGCGCATTCTTTCGCCTGATTCCACAAGGCCGGGTCAATGCTCTTGCGGATATTGTTTTCCACTCGCGCACCGTTCACCGTGATGCGCATACACACAGAGGCTTCTCCGTTTTTCAGCAGTTTGGCTTTCTTGATGAAGAAAAGCACTTTGAATGAGTCTCGTTTCATGTTCCTACAGTTTTATTCGTGGTACAAAAGTAGGAAACCATACACGCTTTCTTGATACGCAAAACACTGCAAATCAACGCAAAGCAAACTGTCGAGGTGGAGATTGTTGCTCCTCCTATTTGCTCCACCTTTTGGAACACCGCAAACGGTAATATATTGCCGTTTTTTGCGTAGGGCGAGAAAACAAAAACTCCCGATTTCGTTTGGAAATCAGGAGTTTGCTGTGAGTTGCTTTTCTTCAAAGTGGTGCCACCAGGAATCGAACCGGGGACACAAGGATTTTCAGTCCTTTGCTCTACCAACTGAGCTATGGCACCATCCCGATATCGTGGTTAGGAATACTCCTTTCCGTATTATCGTGGTGCAAAGGTAAAAATTCTTTTTCAAATCTGCAAATGCCCGCTGCATTTTTTCTGCTTTTTTCAGTTGCGGAAACATCTCACGCCCTACCCCGGCTTCACAAAAAAAGGGAGGAGCCGTCGATGCTCCTCCCTCCCCTTGATCAATAATGCAAGCGATCTTACTTGAGCATCACTGCATTTGCATTAACGGCACGCCGTTCGAACGACGGCGCCGAAGTCAATTGCGGAACGGCCGGCTTCATATTCCGGTCCGCAGCAGCTGCAAATTTACCTGCCAGCATGGCTTTCCCCTTAACGGGGGCAGCGGCCGGAGATTTTTTCACCAGCGTAAACGGTCCGACCGGATAGTCGTCGGCCGTAAATCCGGAGTCGGCCGTCGGATTATACTTGCCCAGATAGTTGGACCCATTGTAAACGAACTGGTCCATCATAACCACCTCGGCCTCCACATCTCCCGTAAGAGTGAGTTCATTGCCGATAACCTTGCCCTTTCCGTCAGACATTATGGCACCGATCAGGCCCACATAGGAACCGCCTACCGGATAATAATATTTACCGCTTACATTCTTGTCACGGCAAAGAGCGACATAGCGAACGGTGCCGTCTCCGGTAGCTCCGATCTCCTGATAGCTCTGGATCATGATATAACCGGTTTCCTTGTCGAAAGTGGCAATTGCGGGGAACCGGTCGCGATAAGCCGAGATGGCCCATCCGGTAAGCGCAAAGTTGGTATTGGCGACCTTCGTGGAGAAAGTGACGTCGAAGGAGATCGGCTTGGCAGACTTCATCGAGGTCGTACTCGTCACGGTCCACGTACCGAGCCAAGCGGCATAAGCCTCATCGAGTTCGGGAGCCTTCTCCGTAGTGAATTCCTTCCTGAAAAGATCCGTCGTAGCCAGAACCACATTCTCCGTAGCGACGATGCCGAACCCGATGACCACATGATCCGTTTCCGAAGAGAGGTCCTCGAAGATCTCGCTCGCCGCGCCCTTCTTGCCGAGAGCGGAGACGATGAAATCGGCCGTATAAGTCCCGACCAAGGAGTTCATCTCGGAGATCAGCGACTTGATGATCGCCATGTCGCTCTCGCCTTCGAGATCCGCCTTTTCATAAACGTCGAAATAGTAATAATCGGTGGCGACGCTCGGCGTCACATTGACGGTCGCGCTGCTGAAGGTAATGTCCGCCGGATTAATCGTAAGCTTGTTATTCGAGCGGACGGGCTTGGGCGAATAGATCTTGACGCTTCCGTCTTCATTCTCGAAATAATAGTCCTCCTTGAAAGTCATCTCCGAAACCGTAGCGTTTCCGATCGTCAGGGGCGAATAGAATTTGAGACCCGTTTCGGTAAAGACAAAAGGAGCCTTGACGACCTCGCCCGCGGAGACCGAACCGTCGTCTCCGGGAGCCGGCGTGTAGGAGATCCTGAAAACGCGGGAAGAGAAGTTGTTGAGCCTCATCTCCCAGTCAATCGGATAGGCAACGCCATCGACCACGCAACGGGTATAGATCAGGTCCATCTTGGCAGCCGCATCCTGATAGCTCTGCAATTCGGTCTTCCAATTCACCCCCGCCTCGATCGGATAGAGGTAGGCGTAATTGTTGGTTTTGCGCCCCTTGAGTTTCACGAAATCGGCGGAAGCCTCCATGACGATGAAGTCGGAATCGCCCTCCAGACCTCCGTTGCTCGTACCGATGCCGAGTTCAGCCCCCGTCGTCGGCGAGGAGTAGAAGTGGATGATGTCGTTATTGGTGTCGAACGCGAGTACGGGACCGCTCTCCGCAACCACCGAATAGTAGGACGATTCGGTTTTGCCCGCAGCGAAATTCTCACTGGAAGCGACGACCGTATTGTCGGCATTGAATTTCAGGAAAAGCGTGTAGCCGCCGTAAATGCGCTCGCTTTCGGGATACAACTCCATCCGCCAGCCGTTTTCTGCGCCCTGAAGTACAGTGATGGCTTCCTTGACCGCCTCTTCAATACGTTCCGTCGCCGATTTCGAGAATTTATCCTCATCGTCCTTCAGGCAGGAATTGAAAAGCAGGGGCAGAGCCAGTAATATCAATATTTTTTTCATAAACATCCTTTTTTACTTAATTAGTGGCATCTAAATCGAGGTTCGGAAGTTCTTTCTGGCGACGTAAAACGACTTTGCGCAATTCGTCCAGATCGATTCCCCAATCGTTCTTCATGTATTTGTCCACGATCTCGAATTTGGCTTCGAGCATCGGACGGCCCACCTCGCCGGCCGTTTCGAGCATCTCCTCCCAAGTGGCGGCTGTGTTGGTGACGTAGATGGAGCTTACCTCCACGAACTCCTCCTCGGCCGAAGTCGAAGCGTAACGGCTGATAAAACCGTCCTTAAGCGCCAAGTCCTCCGAAGGATAGACATCCCAGCAGGCGTTGCCGACATAGCGGATGCCCGTGGCCAAACCGGTGATCTGATTGAAATCCGTCGAGAAAGGCTTCTTCTGGTTGAGGATATGAGCGAATTCGTGGTGGATCGTCTTGAAATACCACTCGTTCAGCAGGTCCACATTGGTCGGGTCCATATTGTTGACGGCATAGAGCGTAATCTTGGTTCCGCCTTCGGCCGTACCCAGCACGACCTCGCCGTTGTTGTTATAGGCGGGACTGCCGACCAGAAAAACCATCTTCGGGAAGTAGCTGGTGATGAAGTCGCGGCTTCCGGTCACCTCGTCGTAGGCCTGCAGGCAGAGGTGCTTGACCAGCTTGGCCATCTGAACCGACTTCTCGTAGTTCGCGGGAGTCAGATCGTAGATCATGTCGCTCTCCATATCCTCATAACGGTAGCGGAACTCGATGTTATAAGGCTCGATATAGTTTTTGTAAAGCCACGCGTCCAAAGGCGTCTCCGTCGTCTGCTCCGGTTTGATGACACTCGTGCCGCTCAGATCGTCTTCGGAACACGAGACGCCCGAAAAAGCGCAGACGAATGCGAATAATCCTAATATTGTTTTTTTCATAACGTTCAACTTTTATATATAGATCAGCGAATTATCATTATCTCGGATTAGGAGTCATGTCGGCCGCGAGCACATCGGCGGGCAGCTGAACGGCACGGCGGTTGTCCCGGACTTCCAGCGTATCGTCCACGCTCTTGATTCCCAAATCGTTGCTGGTCAGGGTGCGGCGGTAAATCTCGATGCCGAAGCGCTTCACGTCGAACCAGCGCAGGCCGTAGTGCAGCGTCTCGTAGCGGCGCAGCAACAGCAGCGTATGAATCATGCCCTCCTGCGTCTGATCGATTTCGAAAGCCGGGTTGAGCGGCTTCTTCGGAGTCGGATTCTTGGGATCGTAATCCGCAACCGATGCGGCCCAGCTCGAAATATTGGCCTCGGTCAGCGTCTTGTATTTACTGCATGAATTCGAAAGATAGAGATTCATGTCGCTCAGGGCCGCCGTGTAGTCCTTCTGCATGATATAGGCCTCGGCGCGGGTCAGCAGAGTCTCTTCGGCCGTGAAAAGCGGATAGACAGTATGCCTGTAGCCTGTTCCCGCCACCGGATCGAGGTACTCGATCAGATAGGGAACACGGGGCAGCAGGATTTTGTCGATTCCGCTGACAAAGCGAAGCGGTTCGCACTTCCACGTGTAGGGAGCGAAGGGAGTATTCGTGCAGTCTATGCCCTCGTTATCGGCAATCATCTGTCCGTGATTGTACTGCATTCCGACACCGTATCCGCCGAATACGCGGCCGGCATACGAATAGGCGGTGGCCATCATGAAATTGCACGTCAGATCCGCACTGACATAGTAGGTAGCCGCCGTATTCAGTGTAGCGCCGTTGTTCATCGGGTATTCCAGCAGCTCCTCATAATTGCGGAGCGAACCGGCAGGCGAATTGGTCAGCGCCACCGTAGCGTATTTTACCGCCTCGTCCCATTTCTGGTAGTAGAGGTAAAAACGGGCCGCGAACGCATTGGCCGCACGCTTGTTGAAATGGTACTTGGGCACCGAATAGATGACGTCGTTTATCAGCGGCAGTCCCTCTTCGATATCCTTCTCGATCTTGGCGTAGACCTCGGCGACGGTTCCGCGCTCGTATTTGGGATCGAGTTCCGTCTCGGCCTTCTCCATATAGGGAATACCGAGATCGTCGGGATGCGCAGGATCGTAATGCTGGCAGAAAACGTTCACCAGCACGAAGTGGGCGTAGGCACGGCAGATAAGCGCTTCGCCCTTTGCGGCGCTCAGCTTGTCGGTCATCTCCATCTTGTCGATGGCCTTGAGCACCTCGTTGGCGTTGGCGATAGCCATGTAGTGGGCTTCCCACGTGTGAGCGGCGTCTTCGTTGTCGGTTTCGGTCGGATCGCTCCATTCATAGCTCTCCTGCCAGAAACGGCTCCAGCCATCGTAATTGGCGCCGTGGTTATCGGTATTGTCGGAAGCCATTTCGAGGAAAAGCCACGGCTGGCTGTCCGCATAAGCCGATACCAGCATCTTGATAGCCTTCTCTTCCGAATCGATAATCGTCCGGTTGTCAGGCTGCTCGTCGAGGAAATCGTTACAGGAGGAGAGTCCCGCAACAAGAAGTCCCGCAAGCAGGAAATATATCAATTTGTTCGTTTTCATATGCTTTAAACTAAATTATAAACCGATTTTGAGCGTTAAGGTAAACTGCTTCGGCACGGGAGTGGCCACACCACCCGAATTGAAGAATTCCGGATCCTGACCGTTGAGCTTCTTGTCGGCATAGATCAGGAAGAGGTTCGTCGCCTGAATCTTGAGCGCGAGGTTGGACATTCTCAGCTTCTTGATCCAGCGCTTCGGGAAGTCGTAGGTCAGCGAAATTTCCTTCATGCGGATGAAATCGCCTTTGGCGATTCGGGCCGTAGAATAGTTGTAGGCATTGTAGGCGTACGACAGCTTGCTGTCATTCCGCACCTGACGGCTCGACACGATAGCCGGAACATCGGTGTATCTTTCGTCTCCGGGCGTCATCCAGCGGTTGCGGAACTCGCGCGGCATGGCGTCGAGGTCGTTATAGATACTGGAGAAGACCGGATCGAGACGAACGACGTTGCCGAACGAATAGGTGATGAAGACGTTCAGACGCAGACCTTTGTACTGGAAGATGTTGCCGAAGCTTCCGACGTCCGTCGGCTCCGAGGGACCCGAATAAACCAGATTGTCGAAACGCTCGGTCTCTTGGAAGTTGATATCGGTCGAAGTCAGCACGCCTGCTTCGTTGATGAATGTCGGAACGCCGTCTTCGTTCAGCCCCCGGAAATCGTAGGAGAAAAGCGAATTCACCGGGTAACCCTCACGCGAGAAACCGATACCGGAAACGAGGTTGAAGGCACGGGTGGAAGTATTGAACTTGGTCACCTCATTCTTCATGTGCGAATAGATGAAATCGGTGGTCCAGCTGAAATCCTTCGTCTTGATGTTCTTCGTCGAAAGCGAGAACTCGATACCCCGCGACTTCATCGTCGCGACGTTGCCGTACTTCTGGATCTGACCGCCGATACCCTGCGTCATCACCAGACCGATCAGATCGAAGTTGTCGCGCTTGTACCAGTCAACGGTCAGGTTGATGCGGTTGTCCAGAAAGCCCAAATCCGCACCGATATTCAGCTCGTGCTTCTTCTCGTAGGTCAGATCGCTGTTCTCCAGATCCTTGATCGTCAGACCCGACTCGGTAACGCCGGCCGAGGGGCGCCACGGCGAATAGCTCTGGATGACGGCGAGCGCATTGGTTACCGAGGGGCGGTCGGCCGTCAGCGAATAGGAGGCCTTGAGCGACAGGTGCGAAACGGCCTTGCTGATCGAATTGAAGAAATTTTCCTCGTGGACGTTCCATGCGCCCGAAACGTTCCACGTAGGCAGCCAGCGCGAACGGGTCGTCAGGCCCAGCGCGTTGTTACCTTCGTAACGCAGCGTGCCGTTAAGCGTATAGCGGCCCTTGTAGGAGTAGGTTCCGTTGAAGAAGAAAGCGACGTTGCGGTAGTGGGTGTTGCCCATTTCGTAATAGGGCGAGTTATCCTCCTTGCCCTTCTTGAAGACGAGATAGTCGTAGAACGGAATTTCACCCGAATCGTACTGCAGGCCCCAGCCGCGGAACCACGTTTTCTGACGATCGCTCTGGTTGGTCTCCATACCCAGATAAGCATTGACGATATGGGTATTGTTGATCGTCGTATTATAGGTCGCGGAGAAACGGAAGTCATAGGACAGCAGCCGGTTGTCCGTACGGGTGTAGATACCGCCGGCGGGCAGGATCGATACGGGAACGGCGTAAATATCATCCGGATCCTTGTACAGCAACGGGTTGTTGTCGCGAATCGTCGTCGTACCCATGGCCCGGTAGGCGTTCGCCTGATTGGAAGCCTCGCGTACGTTATGCTCCTGCGAAGTTCCGGTATAGCGCACCGACGCCAGCGCCGAAGCCTCGAATCCCTTGAAAGCCTTCCACTTCAGTTCGCCTTGGAATTTCACATCGGCGACGTTCAGGTCGATATAGTTGTTCGCCAGTTCATGGAGAATATTGAAATCCGCATAGTTACGGACATAATACTCCTTCGGATCGAGCACGCGCGAAGTATTCAGGGCATACGAATAGGGGTTGATGTCGAAATCGCGCTTCACCTCGCCCGTTACATAGTCGGTCGTGGCGCCGAGCGTTCCGGGCGCTTTCTGCTTACGGTACGAACCGTTGGTAATCAGGTTGAGCGTAAGGGCGTCCGAGATATTATACGTCGCATTGAGATTGGCCGTATAACGGGAAATCTCGCTGGTCTTCGTCCATCCCGGATCGAAAAGGGCGCTGATCGACGCATAGTAGGCGGACTTCTCGGTACCCGACGTGATACTTACCGAATGCGAGTGCATGACCGTATTCTGGAAAAGCTCCTTGAACCAGTCCGTGTTGCGGTACTCGGCCTTGCGCAGATAGCGGTTGCGCGTCTCCACGGTATTTTCCAGCAGTCCGGCATTGATCAGCGAATACATCTTGCCGTAAACACCGCTCGCCGACGCATTGGTGACACGCGAATTGCCCAGCCAGCCCTTGTTGTACAGCTCCTGATAGACGGACATCTGGTCCTGAGAGTTCATGATGTTGAAATCGGCGTAGGAGGGAATCATACGATACGTGAACTCGCCCGTATAATTGATATGGCTGACGCCAGCACGTCCCTTTTTGGTCGTAATGACGATTACGCCGGCCATAGCGCGCGCACCGTAGATCGAGGTGGCCGAACCGTCCTTCAGGATATTGAAACTCTCGATATCCTCGGCGTTCAGACCCGCGATGGCGGAACCGATCAGCGTCGTGGCGTCACCCGAAGAGAGGTCCTCAGCCGAAATATCGGCGACATCCTCCATAATGACGCCGTCCACAACCCAAAGCGGCTTCGAGCTGCCGTGAATCGACGTCGCACCGCGGACGCGGATCTTGGGAGCGGTACCGAAAGTACCCGATACGTTCTGCACCGAGACACCGGCCGAACGGCCTTCCAGACCGCGGCTGATATCGGCCAGACCCGATAGTTTCACATCGTCGGCGACCAACTGGTCGGATGCACCGGTAAACAGTCGTTTATCCGTTTTGGTCATACCCGTAACCACGACCGTCTCCACGGTCTGAGAATCCGGCTCGAGCGTGACCTTCACCTCAGGCGCAACGGCTACCGTAGCAGTCTTGTACCCCAAATAGGAGATTTGCAGTTCCTCGGATTTCGCCGGAACATTGTTCATAACGAAAAATCCCTGCTGATCGGTGGATACACCGATGGTCGTACCTTTGACGATAACCGAAGCGCCGATCACGGCCGCTCCGTTTTCATCAACGACACTACCGCGCACTTGTTTGGCTTGGGCGAATGCCCCCGCTGCAAACACAAGTACTCCAATTAACGATAGTAGGATTTTTTTTACCATAAGCGTTAATCTATTAGTTAATTTTTTAAAATAGAAAGCCAGCATCCTCCATTCGGGTTTCCGAATATTCCCAATGGTTTGACTTTCAGTGCCGTTTTCGATTTCCGATACCGGAAAAAGGCGCACACACAGGCACCTCTGCAACTACGCGGTCACCTTAAAACGCCGAACAACGCTTTATGAATCAGCCGGTTGGAAATAATCCGACCGACAAGAACGTTACCAGAGCATAACCGCTTCGAGCTGCCTGAGGGCTGAAACCGGAGCCGGAAACCGGGTGGAAAGTGCATAAAAAATGTGCGGCATCTAACGATGCCGCACATGGCGCCAGAGGGGAGCAATCCCGCCTGCGATGTTCTATAAAAGCCGGATCGGAACCGTCCGGGAACTCTTCATCACGGCCGCTCCGTTTTTGACCCCGTCGGGAATCGCGGCGCGCACATAAACGCCCGTCTCCGCGACGCCCGTGGCGCTGGTCAGCGTCAGCGTATTGCCCGACTCGTCGAAAGCGATGTCGTAAGTGCTGCCGAACGGCTTGCCGTCGCTGTATACGCCGCCGAGCACGTCGTTTTTGACCTCGTATTTTCCCGAATACTTCTGGTAGCCCACCTGCTCGATCCGTTGGTATATTTCGAACGAACGGTCCGCGCCGAAGGAGACATAGGCATCGAAATCCCGCGGAGCTTCGCCGTTCCACGTTTTGAGCTGCCATTCGCCTGCAAGCTGTTTTACCAGCGGCGACACCTTCTCCTTGTCCGACGATCCGCAGCCGGCGAACAGACACAAGCCCAGTACGGCCAGTACGATATAGATAGTCTTTCTCATAATCTTCATGCGTTTATATTACAACCAACCTCCGTTTTCGGTCTGTACCGCGCGGGCGATGACGGCGAACTCCTTGGCGATCTCCATGCCGCCCATCGATGTCCCCGTGCCGAGACCGCTGCCTCCGGCAACCGCCCTGACCGTTATTCGGGCCACGCCCGGCTTGGTGCAGTGCAGCCTCAGTTTCCCGGACACGAAAGTCGGCTCCGCCGAAATACCGAGCTTGGTCCTGTCAGCCTGCGAGATCTCGACGCCGAGATAGGTCAGGTTCGCCGAAGCCTTGCCGAAGTACTTGTCGAGCGAAAGCTGCTGCTGTACGCCGACTTTCGCTTTCAGGCAGGGTGTGCCCTCGATCTGCATCAGAAGCTGGTAGGCGTCGATCGCTCCCGTACCCATCTGCTTGCGGTAGTTGCGCAGCTGCATGGTGGTCAGGGATTGTTTGGTGCCGTCGAGGTAGGTGTCGATGTCGTTCACCGAAGTCAGAAGCATCGATTTGAATTCGGCCACCGTATATTGCTTCCCTTTGGCCAGCGCGTAGGAAAGCCCCAGCGCGGCGACGCCCGATACGTGCGGGCAGGCCATCGAGGTGCCCTGCATATAGCCGTAATCCGACTGGTAAAGCTCGGACGGAAGCGTCGAAAGCACCTGCGCGGCGCTGCTTCCCGAAGGCGAGATATAGGCGTCACCGCCCGGAGCCGCGACGTTGCAGCCCGGACCGTAGTTCGTGTAGTAGGCCGGCAGATAGTCGGGCGAAAAGGCGGTGACCGAAATGTAATCACGGTAAGCGCCCGGATAACCGGACATGGCCTTGGCGTCGTTGCCCGCAGCGAAAATCACAAGTCCGCCGTCGAGAACGGCGTTGTTTTTCGTCGCGATGAAGTAGTCGATCGCCTGCTTTTCGATCCGCGCCCCGCTGGCGTAGGCGTTGTCGGTCGTGACCGCTCCGGCCGGATACCCCCACGAACACTGGAGAATCGACGCCCCGTTGTCGGCAGCGTATTTGATCGCTTCGGCGGAAACGGCGGCCGAACCGCCCTCGCCGCCCGAAAATATCTGGCACGACATGAGTTTCACGCCGTCGTTCCTGCCCGTGCCTCCCGCGATGCCCGACACGCCGACGCCGTTGTTGCTGACGGCAGCTACCGTACCTGCGACGTGGGTGCCGTGGCCCGAATCGCCGATGTTCTTGCCTTTGTCGTCATAAGCTTCGACGTCCCATGTCAGCCGGCTCGTGCCCAGCGCGAAGTTGTAGCCGTAAATGTCGTCGGCATAGCCGTTGCCGTCGTCGTCGCGGCCCGTCGCACCGCTCTGCTCGGCCTTGTTGATCCACATGTTGGCCGCCAAATCGGGATGCGAGTACTTGATGCCCTGATCGACGATCGCCACGGTCAGCGACGGATCGCCCGCGGCGAGTTTCCACGCCTCCTCCACGTTGATATCCGCTCCGGCGCGCGTCGTTTCGGCAAATATTCTGTCGCCGTTGTTGCTGTAGTGCCACTGGTCCTTGTAGCCGGGATCGTTGAAACCTCCGGCGGCGGCGCGCGTCGCCGCCGAACCGCCCCTGTAGGGACAGGCCCTGTTGTCCGAAGCCAACTGCAGTTTGGTGTTGAACTGCACGAAGCTCACCTCCGAAACGGCGGCGAGCCGCCGTGCCGCTGCGTCCAGATCGACTTCCTCGCCGAACGTTACGATATACCATTTATGCAGTCCCGCCGCGCGGGTGCGCTCTTCGGCGGCCGGATTGCAGGGAAATACGCGGCGCAGCGAAGTGACGCCCAGTTGTGTGAAGATGTCGTCCACGGGCGCTATCCCGGAGCGCGTCGCCGCCGTACGCGTAACGGCCGCAGCGGCGGCGGTCTGTTCGACGTCCCCGACGGCATCGCCGTCGAAATAGATCAGCAGTTCGCCCCGCGCGGCATTCGCGGGAGCATTGACGATCTTGCGCATGGCGGCCGCCGGAGCCTCCTTGCCGCCGCTCTCTTCCATCGGGTCCGAGGCACAGCCCGCAAGGAACAGCAGCGCGAGCAGTAAAATTTTCTTGTCAGTCATGGTAGGTGAATTTAAAAAGGGAACCGGCCTCGCGGGCCGGCTCCCCGGTGATAGTCGTACTGTCCGAACGACAGTTTTTTATTCGGTTATTTTCGCGCCGGTCCTGCGGATGAAGTCCGCACTCCGGGCGGCGATTCCCTGACGGAATTCCACCTTGGCCTTGGCGGCGCCCAAAGCGGGCATGCCGACGATTTCGCACTCACGGCCGCGGTCGGCGGGCATTCTGTTTTCGCCGACAATTACTTTCGCAAGCTCCGGCCCGCGGAGTTCCACATAATTGCCGGGCTGCACGGAGAGCGCCTTTACCACGGAAGCCATATCGGCGGTCGGATACAAATCCGGGTCTGCGAGCAGCAGCCATTCATGGAAGACGATGCCTCCTTCGCCGCCGGAGAATTTGTTCGTCGCAGGATCGTAGTCCGCATAGATTCCGAACCACATACCCGTGAACGTCAGATTGTTCGACGCCTGAAGCTGGGGATTCGGCACGAAAGCCACCAGTCCGTCGGCCACCGGCGCGCCCAGAAGCAGGCCGCGTCCGCTGTAAACTCCGTCGTCACCCTCGGCCGTATAAGCCACGTTCACGAAGTAATCCGTTCCCTGAAGCGTCACGTTGCCGATCAGCTGCGGAGCGAGTACGTAGAGAAGGCCGCCGCTCCACGCCATATACTGCGATTCGCCGGCATTGAACGCCTGAGGAGCGCCCGTAAGTCCGGACACCTTCACGTAGTCGCTGAATACGTTGTCGAAATCCGCATATCCGGAAGTCGTTCCTCCGTCTTCGACGACTACCTGTCCGAAGTACTGACGGGAGGTGTTGCCGGTCTTGTCATAGGCATCGACCGCATAGTAATCCCACGTTCCGCAGTAGCCCGCCTTGGTCAGGCCGTTTTCGACATCGTCGTACGTATAGTGTATCTGCAGCGGATCCGGTTTGCCTGCCGTAGTCTGTTGCACGCTGTACAGTTTGCCGTAATAGCCGTTGTAAGCCCACACCAGCAGCACGTAATCCGTACCGGCGTTCAAGCCTTTATGAAGCAGCGAGAGACCCGTGTCGTTGATCTTGTCAATTTCTTCAGCCGTAATTGCCTTGCCGGACGTTTTGGCTATTTCAATCAGGTCCTCGCTGCTTTTACCGGTCAGGTCGGCACTCTTGAAGAGTCCCATGTAGCCCGATTCGATATTTTCACCGAATATAATGGAGCGGATAGAGTTTTCGGGAGTGTGTCCCTGCGCTTCGAACTCCCACGTAAGCTCCGTACGGACGCTCAGCACGACGGGTTTGTCGTCGCCGGCCTTGACGTAGCCGAATGACAGGAATTCGTAGCCCTGAAGCTCGCCCGCCTCATCGTAAATGTTGGCAACGACGGTGTATTTGCCGGTCTCTTCGAATTGGGCCACGATGGTTCCGTCCGCCGTGATCTCCTTCGATTCGACCGTTCCCGCGTCGATGCCCGCCGAATTCGCCTTGGCGATGGCGTCGCCGAAGACTCCTTCGAAGAAGGCGTATTTCACCTTGGCGACGTCGGCGCCCAGTTTGGCTGCGATCTCGACCTTGCCGTCGGCCGGTTCGCTGTCGGTCAGGGCGAGCGAGTAGTCGTACTCCTCGGCTCCCGGCAGCATCAGACGCTGCATGCCGCCGGCGTTGCCGACATACCAGCCGTCATCGCCGAACATCAGCAGTACGCTTTTGGCCGGGAATGTGATGACTCCGTTCACGTTGGTGCCGTACCCGCTGCCGTTGAATCCGTTTTCCGGCACCTGCGAGGCAAAGCTGACAATACCGTCGCCGCTGTTGAGGAACACGCCCGTAGACTGTTCGGGCAGCCAGACCTTATCCGGATTCGTCGCGTCGATATAGGTAATGACGTCCGAACGGTTGCCCGACACTTCGGACGGAGACATGTTCAGCAGCGAAGCCAGATACTCCGCCGAGTAGACGTTGCTGATGCGGTAGTAGCCGGGGTTGTCGTCGCGTTCGTAGATCTCCACCTCGCCTTCGCCGTAACGGTTGGGAATTCCGTAGGCGGAACTGAGAATGTCGTCGCGCCATTTGCCCTTGGTCTCGCCTTTCGGCCCGGTCACGAGGTTCCATTTCACGCGGGTGACGGAGAAGCTTACGCCCGAAGCCTTTTCACCGTAGATGAAGGCGTATTTCTTGTCTTCGATCTGGATGTTGCAGGAATAGGTCGTACCGATTTCGGCGTCGGGGAAAGAGACCTGAAAAGTCGTTTCCGTCGCCCCGTCGTCGAACGAGATTTCCGAAGCGGAGAAGATCGCGTCCTCGCTGCCCGTAACGGTCACGGGAACCGTAATGGCGTCGGCGTCGTTGGTACGCATGGCCGTGAAGGTCAGTACCGTCGGATCGGCCGGATCGAGTTCGAGGTCCGCGGCGTTGTCCTGCGAGGGGAAGTAAACCCCGTAGCAGCCGTCGGCCTCGGATTCGCCGCGGGTGTAGGTCGGATCGTCGGAACACCCTGCGAACACGAAAGTCGCAATAAGCGCGTATAAGAAATATTTGATTGCTTTCATATGTTTTTCGGTTTTAAATCATCCATGAAAACTTACGTTACTGCACCCACGGATCGATGATTCCCACGGGATTGGGGTTGTTCTGCGATTCGAGCGCGGTGTTCTGCTGGGTCTCCGTTTCGGGAATACAGAAGTTCCACCACGGTGCGCGGCCGTCGGTCGAGAAGCGGCAGTCCGAAGGTACGTTCGTGCCGACGTATCCGGTTTTCAGGCTGTAATTCAGACGCTTGAAGTCGTAGAATACGACGCCTTCGCCCCATAGTTCGATACGCTTGTTCCAGATAATCTCCTCCACGACGTCGGCAGACGACACGGCCGAGGTGCTGAATTCCGGGTCGCGCTTGGCCATGAAGGTTTTGAGCAGCTGGAGACCTGCGGAGGCGTCGGCGTGCGCCGTAGCCTCGGCTTCGATCAGGTACATCTCCTCGACGCGCATCATCGGAATATCGGTAACATTGCCGACGGAATAGGTCGCCGTCTCGCCTTCGGCGGGATGGAATTTCAGGTTCGCATAGGCCGGGAGGTTGGCGAACTGCGCCGCCGTCAGGTTGGTAATGTCGCTGTAATCGGCATATTTGGCGTCAGGCCCCACGAACGCGCGCTTGCGCCAGTCGGTGTCGGATATTTCGTTGTAGAAATTGCTGGTAACGCCTTCGAAAACGTATTTGCCGCCATACCCCCACGTAGCCTCGCTCGAACGCCATGCCGCGAAATTCACGAGGTTGGCGATGCCTTCGGTAGACTGCGGGAGGTACCACATCCACGAATTGTTGGCTTTGTTGAAGCCCGTTTTGGGGTTCAGCCACTCCGTTTCGGTCATGATCGTGCATTTCGAGGCGTCGATGGCCTTGCGGGCATACGTCGCGGCATCGGCATACTTCGACGAATCGAAGCCGCCCAGCCAGAGGTAAGCGCGCGCCTTGATGCCGTAGACCACGGCCAGACTCGGATTGGTCTTCGACGAAGAGGTGTAGTTGGCCAGCAGCGCCTCGGCGTCGTCGAGGTCCCTGAGGATGAATTCGAACATCGCCTCGCGCGTCACGCGCGGATTGTTGCGGGCCATATCCTCGGTGGTGTTCTCGTCCACGATCGGGACGGTCAGCCCCTTGACGCCCGAAACGTCGGTGTACTTGTTGTCGAGCGGATCGTACAGCCGGGCCAGATCCAGATAGAGCTGGGCGCGATAAGCTTTGGCAAAGCCCAGATAGCTTTTCTGCGCGTCGGAAAGTTCCACGCCCGCCAGCAGGCCGACCACGTCGTTGCTCGATTTGATGAACGTATAGTAGCAGTTCCACGGGAAGCGGCATACGGTCTGCGTCGGACCGATCAGAATGCCCGACTGCCAGTAGGTGAACCAGTCATATCCCGAACCTTCGTCGCCGGAGGAGCATATCACGTCTCCCGTGGCGGCGTCCGTAGCGCACATCATGCCCGGATAGCCGAAGTCGAAGCCGTAGTTGTTCGTCCTGCCGTACACCGAATAGGGGTAAGTCATGTTGACGGGGATGGCATTGACGATGGCCTCCACCGCAGTCGGCGAATCGCTGACCTGTCCGGAAGTCGCGCTGTCGGTGGGGAAGGTCTCTTTGATACAGCCCGTGAGCGCCATGGAGCAGACAAGGGCGAGTGTCGTTGTTTTCAATATGTTTTTCATTTCAATCCCTGTTTTATCCGTTAGATTAGAACTGTACGGTTACACCGCCCGAAATAGTGCGGATCGGCGAGTAGTTGGAGAAGTTGGTCGCTCCCGTGAACGAATAACGCGGGTCAAGTCCCTGACGCTTCGACCAGTAGACCACGTTGTCGCAGGCCAGATAGACGCGCAGTTTCTGTACGCCGAATTTCTGGGTGATCTTCGACGGCAGCGTATAGCCGACGTTGATATTCGAGATGTTCAGGTAGCTCGCGTCGGTCAGGAAACGGTCGGAGACGCTGGTCGTATACTGATCGCCGTATTGCAGACGAGGAATGTCCGAGCCTTTGTTTTCGGGCGTCCACGCCTTGAGGATGTCCTTGTGGTAGTTGGTGCCGACGGTGGTTCCGTAGGGCGACGACATGAAGCTGGCGTAACCCGAATCGTAGACCTTGCCGCCGATCTGGTAGTTGAACGAGATCGAGAAATCGACGCCGTAGGCCGAAACCGAGGTCGAGAAGCCGCCGTACACCGAAGGAATCGCGCTGTCGTGCAGGTAGCGGGTCGCGGAGGTGTAGTCCGAAGTCTTGGTCCGGGTGATCTTGCCGTCGTCGCCCTTCACGTCCTTGTACCAGAGCGAAGCGCCCGTTTCGGGATCGACGCCGGCGTACGAACGCAGGTAATAGGTGTAGAGCGGCAGCCCTTCGCCGACGAAATAACTGCCGTCGATATAGCCTTTGTAGCCCTCCACGGTCGTGGATTTGTGTTCGGGAGCCAGATAGGTGACCTCATTCTTCACATGGGTCAGGTTCAGGTTGAAGCTCCACAACACGTTTTTCGTGCGGATCAGGTCGGCGTTCAGCTCCACCTCGACGCCGCGGTTGACCATGTCGCCCACGTTGGCGTAATAGGACGAGTAACCCAGCGACGAAGGAACCGAGAATGCGAAGAGCATGTCCGAAGTCTTGCGGTTGAAGAAATCGACGCTTCCGCTCAGGCGGTTGTTCCAGAAACCGAACTCCGTACCGATGTTCAGGTTGGTGTTGGTCTCCCACGTAATGTTGGGATTGCCTTTCTGCCCGAAGAGCACGGCGATTTCGCCGTTGTTGTTCTCGATCGAATAGGTGTCGGTGTAGAGGTAGTAGCCGATGGTGCTGTTGCCGATGTTATCGTTGCCCTGCGAACCGTAGGAAGCCTTGAGCTTCAGCAGATTCACCCACGGCGCGTCGAACCAGTTCTCCTGATTGAGGAGCCACGCGGCGCCCACCGACCAGAAGTTGCCCCAACGGTGGTCGGGATGGAAGCGCGACGATGCGTCGCGGCGGTACGAACCGCTCACGAAGTAGCGGCCCGCATAGTCGTACTGGGCGCGCATGAAGTAACCCTCCGAGTTGTAGTCGTCGATGTAGGAGTGGGCGCCCGCGCCGTCAACGACGGCTCCGCCAAGCTCCTCGTTGTCATAGGAGAAGAGTTTCGACTTGGTGCCGCTCAGGTAGTAATATTTTTTCTGATAGTACTCGTGACCGACCATCAGCCCCACGTTGTGCTTGCCGAAGGTCTCGTTGTAGTTCAGAATCTGCTGAAGGTTGTAGGCGATGTCGCGGGTGTGGTACTTCGAAATAGTACCGCCCGCCTCGGCGAACTGACCGTAATACTGGTTGTTGAGATAAGTCGTGCGGGTTTCGTCGATGTTGGTGCTGCCGTTTACCGTCAGCTTCAGCCCCTTGTAAAGCGAGATGTCCACGAAGCCGCTGCCCGAAAAGGCGTTGCCCTCGGCTTTCTTCTTGTTGAGCCAGCTGGTCTGCAGTCCGTTGGCGCCGGGCAGCAGCGGACGGGTCAGACCCGCATTGCCCTTGTCGCCGTAGTCGTACATCTGATAGCCGTTGTCGTCTACCATGATGCGGCCCGAACCGTCGCGGATGTATACCGGATAGATCGGGGGCATCTGCGACGAGAATGCGAAGATATTGGCCGTCGAGGAATCCGATCCTTCGTTCGAGTTGCCGTTGCTGCTGCTGAAGTGCGCATACGACATGTTGCCGCCGACCTTCAGCCACTTCTTGGCCTGATAATCGGCCTTCAGACGTGCGGTGTAGCGCTCCAGCGCCGAGCTTTTGATAATACCCGTATTGTCCAGATAACCGAGCGAAGCGTAGAACGAGCTGCGCTCCGTCGCACCGGAGATGTTCACGTTGTATTCCTGACGGAACGCCGACTGGTAAGCCTCGTCGATCCAGTCGTCGGGCGTCAGCCAATACTCCTGTCCGTTGTAGATGATCTTGCGGCCCAGCGTCGCGTTCGGATTCAGCTTGCCGTTGGTGCCGATCAGCGCCTGCCCTTCGGGAACCGTATAGACGTTGTATCCCAGACCGCCCGTGCCGTTGGAAGTCAGGCCGCTGCTGGCCAGCGCATAGGCTTTCGCCGCCGGATTGGTCTGCGCATAATAGCCGTAGAGCGCCTTGAAATGCGTCTCGTAATACTGCGCGGGCGAGGTGATCACGTCGTACTCCTCCAGCGCTTTCGAGTTTACGCCCCACTTGGCGTCGATCGTCACGACGGCGTCGCCCGACTTCGCCTTTTTGGTGGTTACCATAATCACGCCGTTGGCGCCGCGGGCGCCGTACAGAGCGTTCGAAGCGGCGTCCTTGAGTACGGTCATCGACTCGATGTCGTTCGTGTTCAGGTTGTTCAGGTCGCCTTCATAGGGCATGCCGTCCACAATCCAGAGCGGCTCCTTGCCGGCGTTGATCGAACCGAAGCCGCGGACACGAATCGAGGGGGTCGTACCGAGGTCTCCCGACGTGCTGGAGGTCTGCACACCCGCCACGCGGCCGATCAGCGCCGTCGCCACGTTGGAAGTCTGCACCTTGGCAATCTCATCCGACTTTATGACGGCGGCCGAACCGGTGAAAGCCTCTTTCTTAGCCGTACCGAAAGCCACGACGATCACGTCGTCGATCGCTTGCGCATCCTCCTTCATCGTGACGTTGATCCGGGTTTTTCCGGCGATAGGCAACTGCTGCGGCTCAAAACCGACAAACGTCACCACGAGCGTGCCGTTCGCCGGAGCCGAAAGCGTATACTCGCCGGCCGTGTTGGTCGTGGTCCCCAGAGAGGTCCCATCCACAATGACGGTCGCGCCTGCAACCGGATGTCCGTTTGCATCGGAAACTGTACCGGAGATCTGCCTATTCTGGGCCGTGGCATATGCCAAGAACACGAATACGGCAATTAACGATAGTACAATTTTTCTTACCATAAGCGTTAATTTTAATTGATTTTAAAATAAAAAGTCAACAGGCACAGTCCGGACACCATAAACACTTGATAATCAGCAAATCAGACCAGAATCAGCCCAATCCAGCAAAAATTAACATAACCAGCTGTAAATCAACAAACTACCGTAGGAAGAAATATTTTTGCGCCCCAAGTTACGTTACTACGCCGTAACCGGTCGGAATATGGCAACACGGGGAAAATAAGCTGTTTAGGCGCAATCCTGCGTCATATGGTTGTTACTTAATCATTACCTTTAAAGCGGTTTGTGTATTGTATAGGTTAATGAAAAAAGATTGTTAAAAACAATGAGAAACACGTTTAAGGTTCTATTCTACATCAAGAAGAATGCGCCTCTGCGGAACGGATACGTCCCTGTCATGGGACGTATCACGATCAACGGACAGCGGACGCAATTTTCCACACGTCTCTCGGTCACTCCCCTCAGTTGGGACACTGCGCAGGGACGGGTCGCGGGGCGAAGCAGCATGGCCGTCCGCATCAACGAACAGCTGGCCAATATCCGGTTCCACATCGAAAGATGCTACAACACGCTCTTTTACGAACAGGCCTTCGTTACTCCGGTGATGGTCAAGGAGATGTATTTCGGCGGCAATCACAAGCAGGAGACCGTGGTCGCCTTCTTCAAGCAGCACAACGACGAATTCAGACGCATGGTCGGCGTCAGCCGCAGCAAGACCACATATTATAAATATAGGTGTGTATGCCGGCATCTGGCGGACTTCGTCTGGGACAAATACAACCGGAAGGATTTAATGTTCAAGGAACTCAACCGCGAATTCCTCACGGGCTTTCATTCCTACATCGCGCAGGAGTGCGCCCATAAGAAAAATACGACGTGGATCTACATGATCGCGCTCAAACATATCCTGATGCTGGCACGCAGCAAGGGATACATGAACAAGGATCTGTTTGCAAATTACAAATTACAGAGCGAATTCGTAACACGCAATTACCTATCCATGAGCGAGATAAACAAACTGATGCAGTACGAGGGCGACACTCCCACCTTACAACTTATCCGGGACGCATTTCTGTTCAGCTGCTTCACGGGCTTGTCTTATATTGATATAAAGGACCTTACGCTGGAAAACATCCAGCAGGTGAATAAACAGTTATGGATCAGTACGACACGCCGCAAGACGGGTTCCGAGGTGAATGTCCGGCTGTTCGAAGTGCCTTACAACATCCTGCTCAAACATAGGCCGATGACCCGCAACAAGCGGATTTTCGCCCTTCCGAGCAACGGCTGGTGCAATGCCTGTCTCGACAAAATCATGTCCGAAATAGGCATTATGAAGCAGATTACATTCCATTCGGCCCGCCATACCTTCGCCACGACGATCACCCTGTCGCAGGGCGTAGCTATTGAGACGATCAGCAAGCTGCTGGGACATAGAAACATACGCACCACGCAGATTTATGCCACCATCACGCACTCGCAGCTCGACGGCGAAATGGAACGTTTGTCGAAACGAATCAACTCGCTTTACCGCAATTTGATCCCTTCGGATGCGCCCGAAACGGGGACAAAGCTCATCTGAGCGCCGTCATCCGCCCCTTGCGCCCCTTCCCGGAGGGAAAATCACCGGAAATCACCGAAAAGGCCGAAAACAGGCGGTTACAATCTGTAACCCGCCCGATGCTTTGTCGAAAAAACTGTAAGTGAGCAACATTAATCCGCAGAATATGTGTAATAGTAGTAAATTATTTTAAAAATTTATTTGTATATGAATCGCCAAACGTTTATCTTTGCTTGTGAACTTTTTATTTTAAAAAATTAACTAATAGATTAACGCTTATGGTAAAAAAAATCCTACTATCGTTAATTGGAGTACTTGTGTTTGCAGCGGGGGCATTCGCCCAAGCCAAACAAGTGCGCGGTAGTGTCGTTGATGAAAACGGAGCGGCCGTGATCGGCGCTTCGGTTATCGTCAAAGGTACGACCATCGGTGTATCCACCGATCAGCAGGGATTTTTCGTTATGAACAATGTTCCGGCGAAATCCGAGGAACTGCAAATCTCCTATTTGGGGTATGTTACGCAGGATGTGAAGATCCGTCCGAACATGCAGATTACCCTTGTTCCTGACGAGCAGACTATCGAGTCCGTCGTGGTTACGGGTATGACCAAGACCGACAAACGTCTCTTTACGGGTGCGGCGGACCGCCTTTCCGCCGAGGATGTGAAACTTTCGGGTATGGCCGATATCAGCCGCGGTCTGGAAGGCCGTTCGGCCGGTGTCTCGGTGCAGAACGTATCGGGTACTTTCGGTACCGCTCCCAAGATCCGCGTCCGCGGTGCGACGTCGATCTTCGGCAGCTCGAAACCCCTCTGGGTGGTCGACGGCGTGATTATGGAGGACGTGATCGACATCGACGCCGACGCACTCTCTTCGGGTGACGCCACGACGCTGATCAGCTCCGCCATCGCAGGTCTGAACGCCGACGACATCGAGAGCTTCAGCATTCTGAAAGACGGTTCCGCAACTTCCATATACGGTGCACGCGCAATGGCCGGCGTGATCGTCGTCACGACCAAGAAGGGTCGTGCAGGCGAGAGCCGCATCAGCTATACCGGCGACTATACGTTCCGTATGACGCCGCGCTACGCCGATTTCAACATCATGAATTCTCAGGATCAGATGTCAGTATATCAGGAAATGGCCGCCAAAGGCTGGCTCAACAACTCGACTATCGCAAACGCCTCTTCGAGCGGTGTTTACGGTAAGATGTGGGAGCTGGTCAACACGGGCAAACTCGAAAATACGGAGGCTGCGCGCAACCGCTACCTGCGTAAGGCCGAGTACCGCAATACGGACTGGTTCAAGGAGCTTTTCCGGAGTTCGCTGATGCACACGCACTCGATCAGCCTCAGTTCCGGTACCGAGAAATCGCAGTACTACGCTTCGATGAGCGCTATGTTCGATCCGGGATGGACCAAGGCCAGCGAGGTGGAGCGTTATACGGCGAACCTCAATGCTACCTATAATATCTTCGACAATCTGACGCTGAACCTGATTTCGAGCGGTTCTTACCGTAAGCAAACGGCTCCGGGTACGCTGGCGGCGACGACCGACGTGGTATTCGGCGAGGTGAAGCGCGATTTCGACATCAACCCCTACTCTTATGCCATGAATTCGTCCCGGACGCTCGATCCCGATGAATTCTACACGCGCAACTACGCTCCGTTCAACATTATCGACGAACTTGGGCGTAACTACATCGATCTCAACGTCGTGGATACGAAATTCCAAGCGGAGCTGCGTTACAAGCCCGTCACGGGTCTCGAACTGAGCGCACTGGCCGCCATCAAATATTCGGCTACGACGCAGGAGCACAATATTACGGACTATTCGAATCAGGCCCGTGCCTACCGTGCAATGGCTACTACGGTGATCCGTGACAACAACCCGTTCCTGTATACCGATCCCGACAATGCGTATGCAGTGCCTATTTCGATCCTGCCCAAGGGCGGTATCTACAAGCGCCGCGACAACAACATGCTGTCGTACGACTTCCGTTTCGCCGCTTCGTACAATACGGAGATCAACAACCAGCACATTATCAACCTCTACGGAGGTATGGAGGTCAACCAGAGCGACCGTCACGAATCTTGGTTCAACGGTTGGGGTATGCAGTACTCGATGGGCCTGATCCCCTTCTACGCCTACGAGGTATTCAAGAAGGGCAAGGAGGAGAACACCGACTACTTCGGTCTGGCCGACACCCATTACCGCAACGTCGCTTTCTTCTTCAACGGAACCTATTCGTGGAAAGGCCGCTACACCCTCAACGGAACCTTCCGTTACGAAGGAACGAACCGCATGGGTAAGAGCCGCAGCGCCCGCTGGCTGCCGACATGGAACGTCGCCGGTGCATGGAACGTACACGAAGAGAATTTCTTCGAGGCGCTGCGTCCCGCTCTGTCGCACTTGTCGCTGAAGGCTTCCTACTCGCTGACCGCAGACCGCGGCCCCAGCTTCGTGACCAACTCGCGCGTCGTCATTACGAGCAACACCCCGTGGCGTCCTTCGGCCGGTGTTACCGAATCGGGTCTGACGATTTACGACTTGGAGAACAGCGAGCTGACTTACGAGAAGAAGAACGAGGTGAACGTCGGTATCGACATGGGCTTCCTGAACAACCGCATCAGCCTCGCAGCCGACTGGTACAAGCGTGACAACCACGACCTGATCGGTGTGATCAACACGCAGGGTATCGGCGGTCAGGTGATGAAATACGGTAACGTCGCCGGTCTGAAATCTTCGGGTGTCGAGCTGACTCTTTCGACCCGCAACATCGAAACCAAGAATTTCAGCTGGTCTACGGACTTCATCTATTCGCACCTGAAAGAGGAGGTGACCGACCTGATGTCGTACAAGCGTGCCATCGACCTCGTATCGGGCACCGGTTTCGGTATGGAAGGCTATCCCTCGCGTTCGATCTTCTCGTTCGACTTCCAAGGCCTGAACGACGAGGGTATCCCGCAGTTCATCAACGAGAAAGGCCAGCTTACGACCACCTCGATCAACTTCCAAGAGCGTAACAACCTCGGACACCTGAAGTATTCGGGTACAGCCGATCCGACGGATTTCGGTAGCTTCGGCAACATGTTCCGTCTCTACGGCTTCAAACTCAATGTCTTCATCACCTACTCGTTCGGCAATGTGATCCGTCTGGATCCGGTCTTCTCCGAATCCTACAGCGACCTGCTCTCCATGCCGCGCGAGTTCCGCAACCGCTGGATGCGTCCGGGCGATGAAAACCATACGGATATTCCGGTTATCGCCAACAAGCGTCAGGTCGAGAAGGACAACTACCTTTCGCGCGCTTACAATGCCTACAACTATTCGACGGCACGTATCGCCAAGGGCGACTTCATCCGCATGAAGGAAATTTCGCTGACCTACGACTTCCCGAAGCGCTGGATCAAGAAACTCCGTTTCTCGAACATGTCGCTTAAACTTCAGGCTACGAACCTCTTCCTGATCTATGCCGACAAGAAGCTCAACGGTCAGGATCCCGAATTCTTCAATACCGGCGGTGTTGCGGTTCCGGTGCCCAAGCAATTTACGCTGACGCTGAAAATCGGTTTATAACAGACGCTAAAGATGAAAAATATGAATACGAAAAAAATAACCACGCTAATCGTACTCGCGGCTGCCCTCGTGGCGCTTCCCGCTTGTAACGACTTTCTGGATGAGATGCCGGACAACCGAACCGAACTCGATTCGAGCGACAAGATCACCAGTCTGCTGGTTTCGGCATATTCCGAACATACCTACCCCGTAACCTGCGAATACGCATCGGACAATGTCGATGAAACGGCATTGGTTTCACCGGACTTCGAACCCGAACAGGAAGAGTATTACCGCTGGCAGGACGTTACGGCGGCCGTTACCAACGAAGCGCCGCAGGCCGTATGGAGTCAGTACTACATGGCTATTGCCGCCGCCAACCAAGCGCTCGACGCCATCAAGGAGCTGGGCGGCGCCGACACCCCGCAGCTGAAAGCCGCCAAGGGCGAAGCGCTTATCTGCCGTGCATACGCTCATTTCTGTCTGGCCAATATGTTCTGTCAGGCCTACAATCCGCAGTATGCGTCGGAGGACCTTGGCATTCCCTACATGGAGAAAGCCGAAACGATACTCGCCCCCAAATACACCCGCGGTACGCTGGCCGAAGTCTACTCCAAGATCGACGCCGACCTGATCGAGGGTCTGCCGCTGATCACCGACGAGTTCTACTCGGTGCCGAAGTACCATTTCAACCAGAAGGCCGCCTATGCCTTTGCAGCCCGTTTCTACCTCTTCTATCAGAAGTGGGACGAGTGTATCGCCGCCGCGAAGGTAGTGCTGGGAAGCGCTCCCGAAACGATGATGCGCGACCTTGAAGCGAACGGCAAACTGGGACTGCAGTCGGCCGACGGACAGACCCTGCTCCGCACGATGGACTATATAGACTACTCGCACAAGTGCAACCTGCTGCTGCAGACCTCGATAACCGATGCTCCCGGCATTTCGTTCGGTCCTTACAATGCCTACACCGGGTTCTCCCACGGTAACTGGCTGGATCAGACCGAAACCTTCCGCGCTCCGACGGCTCCGTGGGGCAGCAGCTACACGCTCTACTCTGCGCCGTATTCAATGAATACCGGTAAAGCCGACAAGTGTTTCGCATGGCGTGCGCCCTACCTCTTCGAGATCAAGGACCCGGTGATGCAGACGGGACTCGCGCATACGGTTTTCCCCGCATTTACGGCCGAAGAGACGCTGCTCTGCCGCGCTGAGGCTTACATCATGAAGAAGGAATACGGACCGGCTCTGAACGACATGAACCTCTGGATCAGCAAATATGTGAAGTCCGGCGCCCAGACGCTCACCGAAGCCAGCGTCAACCAGTGGGCGCAGAACACGAGGGAGTACACTCCGGCCAACCCCACGGTGAAGAAACCTTTCGGCGAGACGGCTTTCCCGCTCGAAGCCGGTACGCAGACCAACATGTGCTATGCGCTGCTGCATCTGCGCCGTGTGGAGACCGTACACCTCGGTTTGCGCTGGTTCGACATAAAACGTTACGGCATTACGATCTATCGTCGCAAGCTGGCCAGCTACAACACGCTCGGAAGCGTTACCGACGAACTGCACGCCCGCGACCCGCGCTGCGCGATGCAGCTGCCGATGGATGTCGTTGCCGCAGGCCTGACTCCTAACCCGAGATAATCAGATGCTAACGATAAAACAGGATATACGATGAAAAAGAATATTATATTACTTATGACGGCAGTGTTCGGAGTGTTCGTTTTGGCGGGCTGCTCCGAGGACGACCTGAACAAGACGAGCGCTGTCCTCGACTCGCCTACCGTCGAAAACGATTTCGACAGATGGCTTGCCAAGAACTATATGGAACCCTACAACATCGATTTCAAATATCGTTTCAAAGATGTTCTGGGCGACATGGACTACAACCTGACTCCCGCGGATTACGGGCAGGCGATCAAACTGGCCAAGCTGACACTGCACCTGACGCTGCAGGTTTACGACGAAGTGACGGGCAGCAGGCAGTTCATCAGCGAGAACTTCCCGAAGATCGTCCATGTTATCGGTTCGCCGGCCTATAACGAAAACAACAACATCGTACTCGGTGTGGCCGAAGGCGGTAAGATGATGACCCTTTATCAGGTCAACATCATCGACTATCTGCTGAGCACGAAGAATATTGCCCAGCTCAACGAGCTATTCTTCAAGACCATGCACCATGAGTTCGGTCACATCCTCCACCAGACGCGGCCCTACTCGACCGACTTCAACGCCGTAACGCCTTCGAGCTACGTCGGCGACGCATGCTTCGACACCTACCGGACGGATGCAGCGGCTCGTCAGGCCGGGTTTATCACGCGTTATTCGTCGAAGGCTCCCGATGAGGATTTCGTGGAACAGCTCTCGCTCTACGTAACCACGACGGCTGCCGAATGGGAAGCCATTCTCGCACAAGGCGGCAGCGCCGGACGTCCGCTTCTCGAACAGAAAAACGATATCATGCGTGCATACATGCTCAGCACATGGGATATCAATATCGATGAACTGCGAAAAGTGGTATTACGTCGGCAGAACGAGATTTGGTCGCTCGATTATAACATTTAATTCGTAAAAGAGATGAAAAAACTTATCATATTATTAGCGGTTTTGCCGCTTGTCCTCTCTTCGTGCCTTAAAGATGACAAGGACGCTTTCGGCAAAACGGCCAGTGAGCGAATCCGCGAGGTGCAGGAGGGCACCGAAAAGGCGCTGACCGGAGCTGCCAACGGCTGGCTGATGGAGTACTATCCCAGTGCGACGCAGGAGTACGGAGGCATTGCGATCTACATGAAATTCCAGAACGGAACGGTTACCGTAACTTCCGAAGCGGGAGGCGCCGGCAAGACCGCCGAGAGTCTCTACTCGTACGATCAGGATTACGGTCCCACGATCAATTTCGACACTTACAATCCCTACTTCCATATCTATTCGGAGCCAAACTCCGGTGTCGGCCCGACCAATACGGGTATGGGAGGCGACAGCGAGTTCATCATCATGAGCTATGCGGCCGACAAGGTCGTTCTGCGCGGCAAGAAAACCCAGAACACCATCGTGCTGACTCCCCTGCCGGAAACCGCATGGAACACGATGTTCGGCAAATATTCCGCAGATGTGAACAAGATGGACAATTTCCGTTCCTACGAACTCGTTCTCAACGGCAAGACCTACGACATCGCACGCGAGGTAGCGGACAATTACAATTCCCGTTACTTCTCCGTGGTGACCGAGTCCGGAGTTACGTCTGCAAGTTTCATCTACACGCAGGATACCGGACTCAAGTTCTATGAGCCGCTGGTTGTCGACGGAGTGTCGATCGAGGAGATGACTTGGAGCGGCGGCATGTTCACCGACGAGGTAAGCGGCGCCCGGATTCAGGAGACGGTATCCAACAATAAGTTCACCTTCGCCGTATCGGATATCAAGGCTACTTCGGTCAAAGTAAAGACGACGCCGACTGTTGCAAACGAGTACTATTATTTCAATGTCGTGCCCAAAAGCGCCTTTGCAAGTATGGCGGACGAGGATATTCTCAACGTATTGATGAACAGCATCACGTCGATGAACGACTTGTCCCGCGGCACTGCCGAGAAGACGCTGATCGTCGAATCCGATACGGAGTATGTTCCCTGCGGATTCGGACTCAAAGTCGTGAACGGTTATGTTTATCCGATCACGGAGCTGGCCAAAGGCACCTCCTTCATGAGCGGTCAGGGCGAACCGTTGTCGCCGGAGTATCAAGCATGGCTCGGCACATGGACCGTCACCAGTACTTCTGCGGAAGTCACCAACGCTCCGGTAACGTTCGATGTTACATTCAGCAAGAAAGTAGCCAACAGCACTTACAGCGTTGCCGGTTGGGGAAGTTCGGTATATCGTCTGCAATATCCCGTTACCGCGGACTTTAACGCAGCAGATGGTTCGTTTACGATGAAAAACAATCAGGAACTGGTTGCCGGTGCATTGTATTTCGTGGCGGAATGTATCGTCGAGGACGGTACCACCTCCTTGCTTACGAGTGAGACCTTCGTTCCTCTGCAGGGCGTCATGGGTGCCGACAAATCGAGTGCATCCGTTCTCTGCAACAGCGGAACATTCACTAACGGTAAAAAATTCGCAGTAGGTACAATGGACTTGTTCATCTATGACGGAGGTTGGTACGGTATCAAGCCCGCCGAAGGCTTTACTTCAGGTGACTATGTAATCGGTCCGTTCAAGTTGGTGAAAAAATCCGCTGCCGGATCTGCAGTGAAGGCTCAGGCGTCGTTCTCCAATGCGCCCGTTGCATTCAAACCGCACAAAATATCGACGACGGAAATTCAGCTGAGTTCCGTAATCGGCCGTCAGACTACCGCACATGCAGCGACACTTTAATAAGCGCTTGCATTATTGATCAATAGGGGTGGGAGGAGTCATTCGATAATGACTCCTCCCAAATTTTAGAGGGATTACCATCGTTTCATCTGCATGAGTTCGGTATTGCACCGGACTCATGTCGTCAATATACTCTTCATCCGCTTGCTGCCGAAGCGCAGCCGATTGCCGGAGAGGTCTGCGATCGGGATGCAGGCAGGGCGGTTCGTCACCATAAAATAATAAATAGAATAATAATTTGCATAAATCCGCACAAAATCGCATATTTGTATCTTAATCTTCCGTTACGAACCATTTATGGAATCTTTTTTGAACCATACGCCGGCGGCATATACTCCCTGTAAATCCGCTCCGGAAGATTTGCAGAGCCTATCTTTTGTCATCTATCCAAAATCATAGTTTATGAACAACAGAAAACTACTCATTTTTGCGTCATTCCTGCTGTTGGCGGGCTGTACGACCGATCCGGATACGGATAATAACGCGGGGGGGGTACTTCCGCGCAGACTCCGTCGGCCAAGATCGTCAACACCTCCGCCGATGCGGCGGCCGAAACACTTCTGGTCTATTTCAACGACCGTGCGGTCGAAACCATCGAAAGCACCGCTGCCGCAACCCGCACTGCGGCGACCCGTTCGGGAGTCGCCTCCGTAGACGACGTTCTGAGCCGTCTGGAGATCGTTTCGCTGGAACGCCTTTTCACTTACGACGCCCGGAGCGAAGAGCAGACCCGCGCCGCAGGGCTGCATAAATGGTACATACTCACTTTCGGCCAAGGCGCGGATCTGGAGAAAGCCGCAAGGGAGCTGGCCGGAGTGGCTGAAGTGAGCCGCATACAATTCGACACGAAACTGCAAAAGGCATCGGTCGGCAATCCCATGCCTTTCAGAATCGACGAGACGGGGACGACCCGCGCCGATTTCTCCGGCAGCGGCTTCAATGATCCCGGACTTCCGAGCCAGTGGCACTACAGCAACAACGGCGACAAAATGTTCGCGGCTACGACGGCCGCAGGCGCCGACATCAATGTTCCGGAGGCATGGAAACTGACCGGCGGCAGCCCTTCGATCATCGTTGCCATCGTCGATGAAGGCGTGAAATACACCCATCCCGATCTGGCCGACAACATGTGGGTAAATAAGGCCGAACTGAACGGTGCGGCAAACACCGACAATGATGGGAACGGCTATAAGAACGACGTACATGGCTACAACTTCGCTACAAACTCCTCCGATCTGACATGGAGTGTATCGCATTATGACAATAAAGGCAAGTACGACGGCGATTCGGGCCACGGCACCCACGTCGCAGGTACGGTAGCCGCCGTGAACAACAACGGCAAAGGCGTCTGCGGCGTAGCGGGCGGCACGGGCAGCAACGACGGCGTGAAACTCATGTCGTGCCAGATTTTTTCGGGCGGAAACGGCGGCACCATCTCGACTTCGGTCCGCGCGATCAAATACGCCGCCGACAACGGCGCCTCGATCATCCAGTGTTCGTGGGGCTACCCCACTCAGTCGCCGTTCACGTCGGACAGCTTTTATGAAAGGAATTACGCTGCGGAAAAAGAGGCGATCGACTACTTCGTTTCGAAAAAGAACAACGACGTACTCGACGGAGGCCTTGCGATCTTCGCCGCAGGCAACGACGCCACCAACTTCGCAAGTTATCCGGGCGGCTACCGCAGCTACGTTTCGGTCACCTCGTTCGGCCCGGACTACCTGCCGGCCTACTACACGAATTACGGTCCCGGCTGCAACGTCGCGGCTCCGGGCGGCGACGCCAGCATCTCGCCCGCAGGAACCAGCGCCGCGCAGGTGCTTTCGACACTGCCTTCCGAGCTGCCCGCAGAACTCGGCACCGACGGAGCCGACTACGGCTACATGCAGGGCACCTCGATGGCCTGCCCCCACGTATCGGGCGTCGCTGCGCTGGGACTCTCCTACGCGCTGGCCAAAGGCAGGCATTACACGGTGGACGAGTTCAAATCGATGCTCCTGACCGCCGTAAACGACATCGACTCCTATATCATCGGCGGCACCAAAAACGGCATGGTACTCCGCAACTACCGCAAGAATATGGGCACCGGATCGATCGATGCCTACCAGCTGCTGATGCAGATCGAAGGCACGCCCTGCCTGCCGGCTAAAGTCGGCGTACAGCAGGTGCTCTCGCTCGACAAGTTCTTCGGACAGGCTTCGGCGAACCTGACCTACAAGAGCGCCGAAATGTCGCAGGCCGACATGGACAAGCTGGGGATCACCGCCGCGCCTGCATTCTCGTACGGAAAACTGCAGATCAAATGCACCAAACCGGGCGTCGCCAAGATCAAGATCAAGGCCATGGCCGGAAGTTCCTCGGCAAACGGAGAGATGAGCGGCATGGAGATCACCAAGGAGTTCGCGATCATCGCCCGCGCGGTACAAGCCGGCAACGGGGGTTGGTTATAATATAAACGTATGAAAACTATGAGAAAGACTATCTATATCGTACTGGCCGCATTGGGCCTGTGTCTGTTCGCCGGCTGCGGATCGTCGGACAAGGAGAAGGTGTCGCCCACGGCAAAACAGCTCGTCGGCGAGTGGCAGCTCAAGACATGGACGGGCGAGACTCCGCAGGATTTCGATATTTACCTCTCGTTCGGAGCGGACAATACCTTCGAGATATACCAAAGGCTCGCCGAGGTAAAATACCAGAAATTCACCGGCAGTTATCAGGTGCAGAACGACGTGCTCAGCGGAAAATACAGCGGCGGCAAGAACTTCGGAAGCACCTACGACATTTCATTCAACGAATCGGGCAGCACGCTGACGCTGACCAGCGCCACGAACGTTACGGAAGTGAGCGTATACGAGTGCAGCACGATTCCGAATTCGGTCAAGGAGGGCGCCGCCGTGATGAAATCCACCCGTTCGGCGGTACGGCTGCCGCTGTAGGCCGTCCGCCGCAAAGGTCAAAACAGAGAATCTCCGGTCTTACGACCGGAGATTTTTTCATGCCGGAGTCATTCGCACCCCACCGGCGGCCGATTTCCGGACGCAAACGCCGTTCATGTCCGAAAAACTGTTATATTTGCCCTCCGGAAGAGAAATTATATTTACAGAAATATCAGACGGACAACCGGATAGCTCCCGATTTCCGTTTTGGCACATTTTTCACTATCTTTGGACAAAATACGTCACATATTATGAACATCACCGAAATTCTGCCCGGCATTCATTACGTCGGGGTCAATGATCGCACGACAACCCGTTTCGAAGGCCTCTGGTCGCTTCCCCACGGAGTTTCATACAACGCATATCTGGTCGCAGACGAGAAGGTCGCCCTGATCGACACCGTCGAAGAGGCTTTCGGAAGCCGTTTGTTCGAAAATATCCGCGAGACGATCGGCGACCGCCCGATCGACTACCTCGTGGTCAATCACATGGAGCCGGACCACTCGTCGTCCATCCGCGCCCTGCGCCTGCTCTACCCCGACATCCGGATCGTCGGCAACGCCAAGACGCTGCAAATGATCCAAGGCTTCTACGGCATCGACACCGGGACGCTCGAAGTCAAGGAGGGCGACACGATTTCGCTCGGCGCGAAGACGCTCTCGTTCTACATGGCGCCGATGGTACACTGGCCCGAAACGATGGTCACGTGGTGCGCCGAAGCCGGGACGCTCTTCTCTGGCGACGCTTTCGGCACGTTCGGGGCTATCGACGGCGGCATCACCGATTCGCAGCTCGACCCGTCGCGCTACTGGGACGAGATGCGCCGCTACTACGCCTGCATCGTGGGCAAATACGGCGGCCCCGTGCAGAAAGCGCTGGCAAAGGTCCGCGGACTGAACCCCACGACCATCTGTTCGACCCACGGTCCCGTATGGCAGCGGCAGATTCCGCAGGTAATGGATATTTACGACCGTCTGAGCCGCTACGAGGGAGAACCCGGCGTAGTGCTCGCCTACGGTTCGATGTACGGCAACACGGAACAGATGGCCGAACGCATCGCCCGCGAGCTTGCGAGCCGGGGCGTCGGCCCGATCGTCATGTACAACCTTTCGTTCGCCGACGAATCGGTCGTGCTGCGCGACGTGTTCCGCTACGACACGCTGATCGTCGGCGCGCCGACCTACAACGGAGGCATCTACCCGCCCGCGGTGCGCCTGCTCGACCTGATCGCCGCTCGCTGCGTCCCGCAGCGTAACTTCGGGTGGTTCGGATCGTTCTGCTGGGCCGGGGCCGCCGTGCGCGGCATGGGCGAATTCGCGCAGCGCATGAAGTGGGAGCCGATCTGCGATCCCGTGGAGATGAAGCAGGGCTTCTCGTCCGGCTGCCACGACTTCTGCAGCCGGTTCGCCGACGGCGTCGCCGAGCGCTTCCGCCGCTGAACATACACACACCAAAAACTCACAATATGAAAATCGCAGTCGTAGGAACGGGGTACGTCGGTCTGGTTTCGGGGGCTTGTTTCGCCGAAATGGGCCTCGACATCACGTGCGTCGATATAGACAAAAAGAAGATCGACGGGCTGAACAACGGCGTCATCCCGATCTATGAACCGGGGCTGGAAGAGGTCGTCCGGCGCAATGTCGAAGAGGGCCGTCTGCACTTCACGACCGAACTCACGGATTGTCTTGACAACGTGGAGGTGGTCTTCTCGGCCGTAGGCACGCCGCCCGACGAGGACGGCTCGGCCGACCTGAAATACGTGCTGGAAGTGGCCCGCACGTTCGGCCGGAATATCAAGAAATATACGGTGCTGGTGACCAAAAGCACCGTTCCGGTAGGTACTGCGCAGAAAGTCAAGGCCGTAATCCGCGAAGAGCTTGCCCGGCGGAAGTGCAAGGTGCCGTTCGACGTCGCTTCGAACCCCGAATTTCTGAAGGAGGGCGCGGCTGTCAAGGACTTCATGTCGCCCGACCGCGTGGTCGTGGGCGTCGAAAGCGAACGGGCGCGCAAGCTGATGACCAAGCTCTACCGGCCGTTCCTGATCAACAATTTCCGCGTGCTGTTCATGGACATTCCCTCGGCCGAGATGACCAAATACGCCGCCAACGCCATGCTGGCGACGCGAATTTCGTTCATGAACGAGATCGCCAACCTGTGCGATCTGGTAGGCGCCGACGTCGAGATGGTCCGCAAAGGAATCGGTTCCGACGCCCGCATCGGCAGCAAATTCCTCTATCCGGGCTGCGGTTACGGCGGCTCGTGCTTTCCGAAGGACGTGAAGGCGCTGGCCCACACGGCACACGAACACGGCTACACGATGCAGGTGATCGAAGCCGTGGAGCGGGTCAACGAACGCCAGAAGTCGATCGTTTTCGACAAATTGCAGCTGGCGCTGGGCGACCTGCGCGGCAAGACCGTAGCCGTCTGGGGACTCGCCTTCAAACCCGAAACGGACGACATACGCGAAGCACCGGCATTGGTCGTGATCGACCGGCTGCTCGAAGCGGGAGCGACGGTCCGCGCATACGATCCGGTCGCCGCCAACGAATCCCGCCGCAGGCTCGGCGAAGAGCGCGTTTATCATGCCGCGTCGATGTACGAAGCCGCCGAAGGAGCCGACGCCGTCGCGCTGATCACCGAGTGGAAGCAGTTCCGCATGCCCGACTGGACGCTCCTGCGTTCGGCCATGCGCGACAACATCATCGTGGACGGCCGCAATATCCTCGACAAGGAGGAGGCGCTGAACGCCGGATTCCGCTATTACGGCATCGGGAAATAACAGGTGCAGCGGCATCCGGAATGCAATCCGGCAGGCTGCAGGAAGCGGTAACCGTATATAACACGAAGGCCGGAGCATACACTCCGGCCTTCGTGTTATCGTCTCGGCGATCCTACATGCGGACCTTGACGATGATCTTGCGTATGCTTCCCTCGCCCACCATCGGCGCATGGCCGTCCTCAGGCATGAGGATCGTAAACTGACCGGGACGGATCGTGTAGCAGGTCTGCGGCTCGTCGTCGAAGAGCTGAATATCCTTCTCGGCATCGAACCCGCCCAGCGGTTTGCTCAGGACAGCACGTTCGCTCCAGCCGAAGGTCTCGCGCTCGCCGCGGACAAGCACCTGAATGTCGAGATAGGCGTTGTGGATTTCCAGCTTGGCGTCGGCGGGCTTCTTCAATTCGGTATCCATGACATTCACATAGATATCCTTGCCGTCGAGTTCGTGGATACCGGATTCCATCTTCACCCAGTCGGTCGAGGCGATGAAACCGAAAGCTTTTTCCAGACGCGGATTCAACGAATAATAGAGCGCGCTGTTTTTCAAAGAGTCGAAAATCATAATTATATCGGATTAGTTGTTCATTGCATTTTTCCGCAGCCGGACGACGACGGGATGGTGGTCCGAGTAATCGACCGTGGGCACCTCGTACGAAAGCGCATCGAACCCCTCCGAGCTGAGCACGTAGTCGATCCGCAGGGTATTGAAAAATCCGCGGAACGTATGCGAATAGCCCGAACCGCACTGGCTGAAAGCGTCGTTCAGTCCCTTGGCCATGGTGCGGTAAACGTACGACATGGGCGTATCGTTGAAGTCGCCGCAGACGATGCACCGCGAACGCCACGCCTCCACCACCACCGCGATGCTGTCCACCTGCGCGGCACGCAGCACGCTGTTCTCGCGGAAACGGCCCGCCATGCTCCGCAGTTTGTCCTCGCGCGCCGTATCGGAGAGAAATCCGCGGCTGGTGAGGTAGTCGTTGTCGGCCGCCTTGATCGCCGTCGAACGCAGGTGGTTGTTGAACACCCGGATCGTATCGTCGCCGATCAGCAGATCGGCCCAGACCGAGGTGCCGGGGGTCAGTACGACGCCGGAGCGCAGGATGCGGTATTTGCTCAGGATCACCAGCGGCGCGCCGTAAAGCGAATCGGGCGCCTGCGTACGTCCGAAAACAGCGCTTTCGTACTTCTCGTCCAGCAATGCGAACTCGTCGGACTGCCCGGCCAGCCGCGCGTTGAACTCCTGCAGGCAGATGATATCGGGATTGTGGTCGCCGATCAACTGCAGCACGTCTCCCACACTGCTGAGTCCGTTCTCGCCGTAGAATCCCCGCACGTTATAGGTCATCACCTTGAAGGCGCGGCGGTCGTACCTCTCATCGCCGTAATTACGGCGGAACTCAGGTCTGTAGAAAAGCGACACCTTGAAAAGCCCGACGACCACCAGCGCGACCATGATTCCGGCCCGCACCAGCCGCCAGCGGATGATCCAATAGAGCGCCAGAACAACCGTGACGACATAGACCGCCGGTGCAGCCAGCCCCAGCACGGGGAAGAACCACACCCGGCCCGGATCGACGTAAGGGACGAAAAAGGTGACGACCATCGTAACGGCCGTTACGGCCGTCAGGAGCGTCATCAGCAGATCGAGCAGCCGCCGCAACAGACTGCGCCGCGGCTTACGGCCGCGGTCGCTGTCATAACCGCTGTAATAGGTCTCGGACATAGGGTCAGAAACGGATTATGCCCCGCTATTTCCACCATTGGAGCAGCAGGAAGCCCCACAACATGCCTCCCACATGGGCGAAATGCGCCACATTGCCCACGCCGCGCCAGCCCAAGAACAGTTCGATCACACCGTAGATGACGACGAACCATTTGGCCTTCATCGGAATCGGGGGAATCAGCAGCATGATGACCGCATTGGGGTGCAGGACTCCGAAGGCCAGCAGCAGTCCCATCACAGCGCCCGAAGCGCCGACCAGCACCAGCGGGAATTCGCCGAAAGCCAGCGCCGTCAGGTATTGGATAAGCGCCGCGCCGATGCCGCAGACCATGTAATAGGTCAGAAAGCGTTTCTGCCCCAATTCATACTCCAGCGTACGCCCGAACATCCAGAGAGCGAACATATTGAAGAAGATATGTTCGAAATTGGCATGCAGGAACATGTAGGTGATGAACTGATAGACATGGAAAAACGGCGTGCCGAGCGACAGGGCGCAGTACTCCATGATCGTATTGCCCGCCTTCGGCAGCAACGCCGTGGCCATGAAGATCAGGACGTTGATGATTATCAGATTCAACACCACCGGGGGCGTCTGGAAATAATTCCTGTTCATAAATTATCTTTTTTCAGTTTCGTTGCGGTTTTCTCCCCGTCCCGTCTCTCAGGGCTGCAAACGCAGCCCGGCCTGCATTCGCAAGCCCGATCCTGCAGGGAACGGTTTTCAATTTTCCGCCCCGGAAACAAGCCGCATGGAGCCGGCCGGATCAGGGCGCCGAAAATTTATGCAAATGTACGTTTTTCCGCCGGATTATCCCAACTTGGCCCGGATATCTTCGACGGTTATCTCGGCGGTTATGGCTTTGCCCGATGGCGAAAAGCTGAAATTGCCCGAAGCGGCCAGCCGCGCGAGCAGTGCGGCGGCTTCGTCGCGCGACATGAGGCGCACAGTCTGCTTCGCGGCTCCGCGCGCCATCACGGCGGCGATCTTCTCGCGCCGCACGTCGGCCAGCGACACGGGCGTCGAGAAAGCCTGCAGCAGTTCGTAAAGCAGCTGGTCCACCGAGTCGGCAGGCATGTCGGCAGGCGTGCCCTTCACCTCGACGGCGCAGTCGCCCTGAAAATCGAGATCGAAGCCCAGCGATGCGAATTCGACGGCATTCTCTTCGAGCAGGGCGTATTCGCTGTCCGAAAGCACCAGCCGTTCGGGAAACAGCAGCTGCTGACTCACCGACGAACCGCTGCCGAGCATCTTCAGGTAGTCTTCGTAAAGTATCCGTTCACGGGCGCGGCGCACGTCCACCACCACGAACCGTCCGCCCAGCAGGGCGGCGACATAGCCGCCTCCGAGCGGCAGCGGATCGGTAAATTCGGGCCGCCCGTCAACGTCGAGACGCTGTTGCTCGACCGTCGCTTCGGAAGGGATGAATTCCAGCTCGCTGGCATCGAAACCACTCTCCGAAGTCACTTCGAAGCCCCCGCCCGACACGAAATCCTCGAAGGCGTCGTCCGCCGCAGAGGGAATCGAAAATTCGTCGGCGCCGCTGCCGGCCGCAGGAAATCCCCCGCCCCCGGCGCTGCGCAGGCCGCCCGGCAAAGCGACACCCGAACCGCGTCCTCCGCCACGCGGAGCGAAGCCCGCGCCGGCATTGTCGGAGAGAGTTTGGCCGTTGTCGCTGAACGGCACGTCGAATCCGGCGAAATCGACGTTCGGATCGGGCGCCGACGGGTCGATGTACTCTTCGCGGAAAGGATTGTATTCGCTGTTGGACATGGCCCGCGGCTCGCTGTAGACCGCCCCTTTGGTCAGCACCGGAATCTCGACGATGCCTTCGCGGTCGAAATCCATCAGCGGCACGGCGCCCGTCTTGGCGAGCGTTTCGCGCACGGCGGCGTTCACGATCTGCCACACGGCCTCCTCGTCGGCGAATTTCACCTCGGTTTTCTGCGGGTGGACATTGACGTCAATGCGCGACGGATCGATCGTCAGGTAGAGGAAATACGACGGCGAACTGCTTTCGGGAATCAGCTTCTCGTACGCCTTCATGATGGCGCTCGTGAGGTACGAACTCTTGAAATAGCGGCCGTTTACGAAGAGGTACTGTTCGCCGTTGCGCCGTTTGGCGGCGGCGGGACGACCGATGTAGCCTTCGATGCGGGCGATCGAAGTGTCGGCCTCGACCTCCAGCAGATTCTGCTTGATATGGCGTCCCACCACATCGACGATACGTCCGGCGAGCGACGCCGCGCCCAGCGTATAGACCGGAGCGTCGTTGGCGTAAAGTTCGAAGGCGATCTGCGGATTGCACAACGCCACGCGCTGGAATTCCGACTTGATCTGCGCCGCCGACGTGGTGCTCTTGTCCAGAAAACGGCGGCGGGCCGGGACATTGTAGAAAAGGTTGCGCACGAAAAACTGCGACCCTGCGGGACACATCACCGGGGTCTGTCCGGCGAACTGGCCGCCGTTGATCTCGGTCTGCGTACCGACTTCGTCGCCCTCCTGCCGCGTCCGCAGTTCGACCTGCGCCACGGCGGCGATCGAAGCCAGCGCTTCGCCGCGGAAACCGAAAGTATTGAGTGCGTAAATATCGTCCACGGAGGTTATCTTGCTCGTGGCGTGGCGGTCGAAAGCCATGCGCGCGTCGATGGGCGACATGCCGCAGCCGTCGTCCACGATCTGAATCAGGTCCTTACCGCCGTCGCGGAAATTGACCTTTACGGTGCGTGCGCCTGCGTCGATCGCATTCTCCATCATCTCCTTGACCACCGAGGCGGGACGGTTGACAACCTCGCCCGCCGCGATCTGATTGGCTACGACCTCCGGTAATAATCTGATCTTATCTGCCATCTACTCCTGATAATCGTTGGGTACCACCGTGATAGGCTGCTCCTGCCACTCGACGTCGGAAATGCCCGACTGATCAAGCCCGTTGCGCCGCACCGTCTCTTCGGCACCCGCCGCTTCGGTCTGCGCCGGGGCCGAGGTCCGCGCCCGCAGGAAAACGTCGGCGAGCCTCGGATAGAGGATATAGATGAACAGCAACACCAGAACCGCGCCCACGGCCATCTTCCAAATGCGGTCGCGGCCCGTCTTCTCCTCCTTGGAACGGCGTGCGGCGCGCGCATCGCGCTGGGTGCGGATATATTGTCCGGGGCGGTATTCGCCGCCGGCGTCTTCGGCTCTTTCGCCCCGAAGCTCGGCACGGCGCTGTTCGCGCGCCTCCTTTTCGGGGTCGTAATAACGCGGTATGTAATTGAATTTGTTCGCGTGCTTCTTGAACGGGGTGAAACCTAACATGGCGTGTCCTCCTATTTTTTTGTAAAGATACGAATTCTTCCGCAATTTTATTGCCCCGAATTCCTTTTTCCGACACGGACGCATGCGTCCGCCGCGCGCGGGAAGCGGGTTGCGGCCGGGGCGGCTCCCGATCTGCCAATACGGCGGAATGCCGGAACCCGCAGGGGTATTCAGCACTCCGCCGTAGAGACGAAACCGTATCGTTTCCTAACGGAAGAAACTCTTCATCCGCTCGAAAATATTCTGGTTTTTGACCGAGTCGGCCTTCTGGAAACCGGGCTGCCGGGACAACTCCTCGACCAGCCGCTTCTCCTCGGCATTGAGTTTCGACGGAATGGTGATGTCCACCACGATCAGCTCGTCGCCGCGGCCGTAGCCGTTCACGTCGGGCAAACCCTTGCCGCCCAGACGCAGCACCTTGCCGGCATGCGTTCCCGGAGCGATCTTGATCTTGGCGCGGCCGTCTACCGTCGGCACCTCGACCGTACCGCCCAGCAGGGCCAGCGTCACGGTGATATTGAGGTTGTGAATCAGGTCGTTGCCGTCGCGCATCAGTTCGGGATGCGGCTCCTCTTCGATCAGCACCTGCAGGTCGCCGTTGACGCCGCCGTGGCGCGCGGCGTTGCCCTTGCCCGTAACGGTGAGCATCATGCCCTCGCCCACGCCGGCCGGAATCTTGATCTCCACGACCTCCGAACCGCGGACGGTGCCTTCGCCCTTGCACTTGTCACAGGGCGAAGTGATGACCTTGCCCGTACCGCCGCAGGTCGGGCACACGCTCTGGGTCTGCATGCGGCCGAAGAAGGTGTTTTCGACGCGCGTCACATGGCCCGTGCCGTTGCACGTCGAGCAGGTCGAATAGGAATCGGCATCCTTGGCTCCCGTACCGCCGCACTTGTCGCAGGCGACGGTCTTGTTGATCTTGAGCTTCTTGGTGACGCCGTTGGCGATCTCGGCCAGCGTCAGCCTGACCTTGATGCGGATATCGGAGCCGCGGTTCACGCGCCGGCCGCCGGACGACGACGAACGGAACCCGCCCCCGCCGAAATGTCCGCCGAAAATATCGCCGAACTGTGAGAAAATATCCTCCATCGAGAAGCCTCCGCCGCTGAAGCCGCCGAAACCGCCTCCGCCGCCCGCCGCGCCGCTCATGCCGGCATGGCCGAACTGGTCGTAACGGGCACGCTTGTCGGGGTTCGACAACACGTCGTAGGCTTCTGCTGCCTCCTTGAATTTCTCCTCGGCCTGCTTGTCGCCCGGATTCTTGTCCGGGTGATACTGAATGGCAGCCTTGCGGTAGGCCTTCTTTATTTCGTCGGCGTTAGCGTTCTTCTGGACGCCCAGCACTTCGTAGTAATCCCTCTTTTCAGCCATCTTCTTACTCTCCTACAACGACTTTTGCAAAACGCAGCACCTTGTCGCCCAGCATGTAGCCGGTCTGGACGACGTCTACGACCTTGCCCTGCATATCCTCTCCGGCGGCGAACTTGGCCACGGCCTCGCATAGGTCGGCGTCGAACTCCCGGCCCTTGACGTCGATCTCGGTCACGCCCTTCTGACGCAGGGTTTCGGTAAATTTCTGCGATATCAGGTTCACGCCGGCGCGCAGCGCTTCGATATCGTCGCTTTTCTGCATGGCATCGACCGCCCGCTGCACGTCGTCGCGCACGGGAAGCATCGCCAGCAAGACGTCGCGGCCTCCGGTCTGCACCAGATCCATCTTCTCCTTGAGCGTACGCTTGCGGTAGTTGTCGAACTCGGCCTGCAGACGGATGTATTTATCCTGCCATTCGGCGGCAGCCGCCGCAAAATCGGGTGCGGCGCCGCTGTCGGCCCCGTCTGCCATTGTGTCAGTCTCCTCCTGCGGCTCGTCTGACACATTGGCACAGGGTTCGCCGTCGCACGAGGGATAACCGTCGCCCGGCTCGAACCCTTCGTCGCCGTTAATGGCTTCATTATAAGCTTTTTCCTTTTTCATATATAGTTGTTTTTCAGATTTTCCGTCTTATAGTCGATCAAATTGTATACCAACCTCCGGAAGGGCCTATCCGATGATGAAAATAGCAGGGCGTTTGTTCATCGCGGGCAGTTCGGCGGCACGCCATTCGCGGACGCGGAGCGTGCGGATAAATTCGCCGGGAGCCGTGATGTCCATGGCCACCGTCAGCCGCGTTTCGGGCGCAAGGGTCTGCAACAGCTGCTCCATCAGCTTGACGTTGCGGTACGGGGCCTCGATGAAGAGCTGCGACTGGCCTTCGGCGTGCGCGCGGCGTTCAAAACGGCGGATCGCCTGCACCCGTTCGGGCGGTTTGACGGGCAGATAGCCGTTGAAAGCGAACGACTGTCCGTTAAGCCCCGACGCCATGACCGCCATGACGATCGACGAAGGTCCGACGAGAGGCACGACACGGATTCCGCGGCGGTGGCAGGTTTCGACCACCAGCGCCCCCGGATCGGCGACGCCCGGCACGCCCGCTTCGGAAATCACGCCCGCCGAACGTCCCTCGACGAGCGGTTTCACCAGCTCTTCGACCTCACGCCCGGCGACGGTATGTTCGTTCAGTTCGCGGAAGCAGAGCGTGTCGATCGGGCGCGCCGCGCCCGCTTTCGACAGAAACCGCCGCGCCGTGCGGGTATTCTCGACGATAAAATAGTCGAGCGAATCCATAACGGCGCGGTTGGCTGCGGGCAGCACGTCCCACGGCGCCGTTTCGTCCGAGATCGGACACGGAATCAGATAGAGTGTTCCGTACATTTTTTCAGTTCAGCGATTTTTCGTTCTAACAATCCGACACGGTTCGTAATGCGGACATACTGCACGGCGAACCAGAGACTCAGCGCCATGGCCCCGACGATCACCAGACCGGGCAGCCCGCCGAGACAGAGCCAGCTGAGCAGAAATCCCGCGATCGAAAGCGTCAGCGGAGCTTTCCGGACAAGAAAGGCCAATGCCGCGTAGACGCATGCCAGCGCAGCCATGAAAATCCCGACGGCCAGCATCGTCGCGTCGCCCCCGGCATGCACCAGCACGACCACGCCGCCGACAAGCGCGAAAAACGCGGCGCAGAGCATCGCGACCTTCGCCCGGCCCAGCTGGTCGAGGGCCGACTCCGCTTCGACGCGGGCCGTCAGCAGGCGGGTTTCGAGACACTTCACGGCCTGCGCCCTCTCCGCCGGACAGTTGCAGGCGGGACATTTGTCCGCTCCGGGCGCGATCAGGCCGCCGCAGTCGTAGCATTTCATCCCGTTATTCCTTGAGATAGATGCGTTTCACACGCCCCGAAACCGAGGTCATGATTTCATACGAAATCGTATCGAGCACGCGGGCCATCGTTTCGAGGTCGTTGCCCGGCACGGGCGAGAAGACCGACACTTCGTCGCCCTCCTTCACGCCGGGAATGTCCGTAATGTCGATCATGCAGCTGTCCATGCAGACCCGGCCGACGATCGGCGCAGGCTGTCCGGCCACGAGCACCGACCAGCGGCCGCAGCCCAGATGCCGGTCCAGCCCGTCGGCATAGCCGATCGGTATCGTGGCCGTAGTAGTCGGCCGCGTGAGCTTCCCGGCGCGGCCATACCCCACCGCATCGCCCGCAGGCAGGCGTTTGATCTGCACGATGCGGGTTTTGAGCGTCGAGACGGGACGCAGGGCGTCGTTGTGCCGGAACCCGAAGCCGTAAAGCCCCAGCCCCAGACGGCACATGTCGAACTGCGCTTCGGGGAAGCGCTCGATGGCGGCCGAATTGGCCGTATGGCGGATGACCGGATAAGGCAGCGAGGCGGCGAGCTGCGCGCTCATGCGGTCGTAGAGGGCGATCTGCGCCCGCGTATAGGCATCCTCTTCGGGCATGTCGGCGCAGTTGAGGTGCGAGAAGACCGAAGCCGCCTTGACCTGCGGCGTCGCGGCGAGCGTCGCGCACAACTGCGCGATCTCCTGCTCCACGAACCCCAGCCGGTGCATGCCCGTATCCAGCTTGACATGAATCGGATAACGGGTTTCGCCCGCGTGCGTCACGGCGTCGGCGAAAGCGCCGAGCGAGTGGAAACTGTAGATTTCGGGTTCGAGCCGGTTGGCGATCATGACGTCGAAGCTGTCAGCATCGGCGTTGAGCACCACGATCGGCATCGAAATCCCCCGCTCGCGCAGCAGTACGCCCTCGTCGGCGAACGCCACGGCGAGATAGTCCACCCCCTGATGCTGGAGCATCTGCGCGACTTCGAAATCGCCCGCGCCGTACGAACCGGCCTTGACCATCGCCACGAGCCGGGTCCCGAAGCTCAGCTTCGACCGGAAATAGTTGAGATTATGGATCATGGCGTCGAGATCGACCTCCAGCACCGTCGTATGGCTCTTGCGGGAGAGCAGGTGCACCAGTTTCTCGAAACGGAAATCGCGTGCGCCTTTCAGCAGGATCGCACGCCCGGCCACGGCGTCGCGGTTGATGCGCGCGACGCATTCGTCGGTAGCCGTAAAGAACTCCTTGTCGCAGGCAAACAGCGCGGCATAGCGTTTCAGGCGGGGACCGATACCGATCAGGAAATCGATTCCGGCGCGTGCGACCATGCCTGCCACGCGGCCGTAAAGCTCGTCGTCCGAGAGACCGCTCTGCGAAATGTCCGACAGCACGAGCGTACGGCGGCGGCTCAGCGCCACGCTGTGCAGGTAGTCCAACGCCAGCGCCAGCGAATTGAGGTCGAGGTTGTAGGCGTCGTTGATAAGTATCGAGTCGTTGATGCCCTCCTTCACTTCGAGACGCATCGCCACCGAAGGAGCCGCGGCGAACGAAGGGGCGGGATAATGCATCGCATCGCAGAACGCCTCGACGATCTGGGCGTTGCGGCGCGAAGCGGCGTTGCCGATGACCGATTCCGGCACTTCGGGATACGCGGCGGCATCGACGGGACGGCGGTCGGCGAAATGCGCCGCGACCATACGGCCCAGCGGCTCGTAATAGCTGTGGTAGATGATTTTGGAAGCGCTGCGGGCGAGAATCATCTTCTCGTCGCATTTCTGTTCCAGATTGATGAAATTCTCCTGATGGGCGTCGCCGATCGAAGTGAAGATCACCGCGTCGGGGCGGATGATGCGTTCGAGCCGCTCCATCTCGCCGGGTTTCGAGATGCCCGCTTCGAAAATCGCCAGTTCCTCGTCGCCCTCCAGCATCAGCACTGAAAGCGGCACGCCCAGCTGCGAATTGTAGCTCTTCGGCGAACGGTAATATTTCATGCCTTCGGGCAGCTCCTCGGCGATCCACTCCTTGATGACGGTCTTGCCGTTCGAGCCGGTGATGCCGACCACCGTACCCCGGAACTGCGCCCGGTGATAGGCCGCCAGCCGCTGAAGGGCTTCGATGGCGTTGTCCACCTGCACGAAACCGCACTCCCCGGTGCACGAGGAGGCTTCGACGCCCCGCTCGACGAGGAACGCACGAACGCCCCGGCTCTGCATGCCGGCGATGAAATCATGCGAATCGTGGTTCGCGCCGCGCATGGCGACGAACATCGGGCGGCACCCCAGCTCGCACGAAAGCGAACGGCTGTCGGTAACGACCGACCGCACCTCGGAATCGCAGCCCGAAAACTTTCCGCCGCAAATGGCGGCAATACGTGAAAGTCTGTAATTCATCCTCTTATCATTTTCCGTTCCGTCCGCCGTGCGGTCTACTCTTGGCAGCCGACACGACACGCCGCACTCGGCCGGAACGCCGCGAAAAATCGTCAGTCCATCTTAAAAGTCACGATCGTAATGCCCGCCCCGCCGCGGTCGGCATGCTCGTCCTTGGCGCATTCGACCTCAGGGACCGTGCGCAGATAGCGGCGGATCTCCTCCTTCAAGGCCCCCGTACCCTTGCCGTGGAGAATCGAAACCGACCCCACGCCCACCATCAGGGCGTCATCGACGAAATCCTGCACGGCGTCCAGCGCTTCGGCGGCGCGCATGCCCCGCACGTCGATATGGTCCCTGAAATTGAGTTTGCGGGCCGAAATATCGACCGAGACCACCGTACGGGCCGTCTGCGGGCGCGTCGCTTCGCGGAACTCGCTGTTCGACACCACGGTCAGCAGTTTCCGGTCTACCGTGGTAAGTATCTGCCCGAAGGCGACCTGCGCTTTCTTCCCCTTGACCGACTGCACCACGCCGACCATATCCTGCCCGGCCATGCGGACCTTGGAACCGGGTTCGACCTCGCGGGGTTTGGGCGGTTCGGGGGCGGCGGCCGCCGCCTGCGCTTCGCCGCGCTGGGTTTTGCGCTCGATGCGCCGCTGGCGGCGGCGTTCGATGCGCTCGATCTCACGGGCCACCTGCGCGTCCTTCTCGGCCGTATCGGCCTGCTCGACCGCATCGCGGAAGTCGTCCAGCTCACGGCGCGCCAGCCGCGTCAGCTCTTTTTCGGCCTGCGCTTCGCGGATGGTCCTGATCGTATTCTCGATCTGCTTGTTGGCGTCGGCGATCAGCCGCTGGGCCTCCTGCTTGGCCTTTTTCAGAATCTCCTGCCGCTCGGACTTGATCTTCGCCAGCTGCTCGGCGTAAGTCTGCTCCAGCTCTTCGACCTTGCGGTCCGTCAGGCGGATGCGGTCGCGTTTCTGTTCCCAGTAATGTTTGTCACGGGCGATTTCGCGCAGCTGCTTTTCGATGTTGATATGGTCGCTGCCGGCCTTCTCGCCCGCAATGCGGATAATCTCTTCCGGCAGGCCGATCTTGCGGGCGATCTCCACGGCGAACGAACTGCCGGGCTTGCCCGTTTCGAGCCGGAACAGCGGCCTGATATGCTGCACGTCGAACATCATGGCGCCGTTGGCGATGCCTTCGGTGTTCGACGCATAATATTTGATATTGGCGTAATGGGTCGTGATAACGCCGTAGCACCCCTTGGCCAGCAGGCGTTCGAGGATGGCTTCGGCGATGGCGCCGCCGATGACCGGCTCGGTACCCGACCCGAATTCGTCGATCAGCACCAGCGTCGCGGAGGAGGCTCCGGCCAGCATGTTCTTCATGTTGAGCAGGTGCGACGAGTAGGTCGAAAGATCGTCGTCGATCGACTGTTCGTCGCCGATGTCGATGAAGATCGACCGGAACACGGGCAGCTCGGAGACCTCCGACGCCGGCACGAGGAAACCGCACTGGAACATATACTGCACGATGCCCGTGGTTTTCAGGCAGACCGACTTGCCGCCCGCGTTAGGCCCCGAAATGACGAGGATATGCTTGTGGCGGTCCAGCTGCATGTCGAGCGGCACGACCTCGCGGCCCTGCGCCCGGAGCGTCTGCTGCAGCAAGGGATGGCGGGCGTTTTTCAGCACCAGCCGGTCATCGGTCGAGACGATCGGCTTCACGCAGCCGTTCTCCGAGGCCCAGCGCCCTTTGGCGCGCAGCATGTCGATCTCGGCGAGGTAATCGCCCGAATCGGCGATCAATTCCGCATCGGGACGCACCGAATCGGTGAACTCCGAGAGGATGCGGACAATCTCGCGCCGCTCGGCGTATTCCAGTTCACGCAGTTCGTTGTTGATCTCCACCACCTCGACCGGCTCGACGTAGAACGTGCGTCCGGTGGCCGACTCGTCGTGGATGAAGCCCTGCAGTTTGCGTTTGTTGGCCGCGGCGACCGGAATCACGGCTTTGCCTTCGCGGATCGAAATCTGGGCGTCGGCATCGACGATACCGGCGCTTTTGGCGGCCGACAGCACGGCCTGCAGGCGTTTGGCGGCCTGTCCCTCGCGTTCGCGGACGGCGCGCCGGATCTCCAGCAGACCGGGCGAAGCGTTGTCCTTCACGTTGCCGAAGCGATCGACGATGGCGTCGATCCGCTGCACGATTTCGGGAAAGGCCGCGACGCCGCGGCTGCGGGCGTGAAGCGCCGGATATTGTTCTTCGCGGTTGAGAATGAACGCGACGATGCCGCCGACGACCGTCAGCGCACGATGCAGCGTCACCACTTCCTCGACGTCGAGGAACGAGCCTTCGACGCGCAGCTTGGCGACGATATGATCGACGTCGGGATACTCCCCGCCGGGAAATTCGTGTTCCATATCGAGCAGCAGACGCATCTCGTCGGCAAGCGTCAGCCGCCGGGCGATCTCGCGCGCCGAAGTCGAAAAGGTCTCGCCGGCCAGCCGCGCACGGGCGGCACGCATGGTACAGCGCGCCGCAACCTGTTCACGAAGCCGGTCGAAGCCGATCTTCTGCTCGAAGTTTGCAGGATAAATCATGGTGCTATGTCGGGTAAAGGGCTACCGCAGCCGCCTGAGCGAATCGCGCTCGGCTTTCTCGGCGGCCTTCGCGGCCTTCCGGTCGGCCCGCTCCTTCATCTTCTCAGGGTTGCGCCCGAAGAGCGAAAGATGGACGTAACGGCCCGGATACTGTTTGACGTCGGCCAGCAGTGCGGAGAGATTCTCGCTGGCCCGGTTAAGCGAATCGTAAAGTTCGGGATCGTTCATCAGCTTGCCCACCGTGCCCTCGCCCTGCGCGATGCGGGCCACCAGATCGTCGAGATGCCCGACGGTCTGCGAAAGCTTGACGGCGAACTCCTCTTCGGAGAACTGCGCGACGACCCGGTCCACATTGCCGATGATGCTGTCCACGCGCTGGGCGTTGTCGCCGAGCATGTCGGAGAACTTCGAAAGGTTCTCCAGCGCGCTTTTCAGGTTGTTTTTCTCGGCGGAAAGGATCTGCGCCATGTCGCCCGTCACGGAGTTGAGATTGCCGAGCGTCCCGGCGATATTGCCGGCGTTGTCCTCCATCAGCCTGTTGAGGTTGTCGAGCGCACGCGACAGATCGCCGGTGAGCTGCGAGACCTTCTGCTTGAAGAAATCCAGCTCCGAACCGGCCACATCCATCAGGTCGCGGTCGCGGCTCGACCGCAGCGTATCACCTTTATGCAGGTAGGTGTCGGCCGTGCCGTAGGTGATTTCGATCGCCTTGGCGCCCATCAGCCCGTTGCTGAAAATCTTGGCTTCCGAATCGGTCGGAATGCGGTACTCGCGTTTGATGGTGAACCGCAGCACGACTTTATCGCTGCGGGCGGGGTCGAACGACAGGCCCGTCACCGAACCGATCTTGACGCCCTTCATCATGATCGGCGAAGCGTTCTGCACGCCGTTGATCTGGTCGTAAGCCGCATAATATTCGACATTGCGGCTGAAAATATCGAATCCTTTCAGAAAGCGGATGCCCGCCCATGCGACACCGATCATCGCCACGGCGAAAATTCCGATCTTAACTTCCCTTTTCATATCTCGTATGTTTTTATTTCACGATCCGAGTTCCCCGGCAGCTCACCACAAAGGCGTCGGGGAAGACCTTGCGCACCGCCGCCAGTTGTTTCTGCGCCGCAGCACGGGTCTCGTATTCGCCGACGCAATACTTATAACGGTATTTGCCGTCGGCCGTATATTGCTTTACCTTGCCGCGGTAGCTCTTGAACCGCTCGGACGAAGCCGGCACGGTCTGGGGGCTGGCCAGCACCTGCACGGTATAGCGCAGCGGCTGCGCGTCCTGTTTCGGAGCCGGCTGCTTCGGGGTTTCGGCTTTCGGCGTCTCACGCTTCGGGACGCCGGCCTTGGGAGTCTCCGTTTTCGGCGTCTGCGTTTCGGACGTCTCCCGCTCTGCCGGCGCAGTCACGGATTCGGATTTGGCGGCGGAGTCCTTCGCCCCCGCCTTTCCGCCAGCCCCGCGCACAGGCTCCTTGCCGACGACCACTTGCTCCGGTTTCTGCTCCGGCTTAGGCGCCGCAGCGGCCTCCTCTTCGGCATTGCGCGTTTCGAGCACATAGGCCGAATAGTTCTTCACGCCCTCGTAAATCGAACGGGCGATCTCGGTCTGGCCCTTCTCCGACTTCATGTAGGCAGCCTCCTGCGAGTTGGAGAGGAATCCGATCTCGGTCAGCACGCCCGGCATGTCGGTCGCATAGAGCACGCGCAGCAGCTGGGGTTTGATGCCCCGCGAGTGGCGGCCCGCTTTCAGGTAGTTGTTCTGAATGCAGCGCGCGATGGCCATGCTGTACTCGCCGTAGGTGAACTGCAGGTTCTGTATATAGGCCCGCACGATGGCCGCCGTACGTTCGTCGGACATGTCGATCAGATCCTCGCGGTTGTTCTCGAACAGCGCGTTTTCGTTGTAACGCTGCTCCTTGGGGCTTTCGCCCATGATCAGCGTCTCGACGCCGCGCGCGGCCGTAGACTTGGCCGCATTGACATGGATCGAAATGAAGAGGTCGCCGCCGGCCTTGTTGGCGATGTCGGCACGCGCCTGCAGGTCTTTCGCCTTGTCGGGTCCCAGCGCCTTGTCCGTCTTGCGCGTATAGACCACCTTCACGCCGGGCATGCCCTCCTCGATCATTTTGCCGAGCTTGAGAGCCACCTTCAGCGTCAGGTCCTTTTCGCTGGTTCCGCCGTAGTGCGCACCGGGATCGTTGCCGCCGTGACCGGGGTCGATCACCACAACTTCGACTCCGTGCGCAATATTCCCGGCCGATGCCGCGTTCGTAAGAACGGTTACGGCCGCAAATGCGAATAACAGGAACAGTCGTGTGCGCATATTTAAGAGATCAAGTGTAAGCTTTCTGTAATTTTTTACCTATCTTTGTCGCGCCTGAAAACCCCGCGGGAGGTCGCCGGAGACCTGATTCAGGCGTTTTTGCCGACATGTCGGCAAAGGTACGAAAAATTATTGGAATTTTGGATAAACTTAGGGTAAAATATCTGTTTTCGGCGGCGCTGATCCTGCTCTTCGCCCAGCTGGTGTTCGGCGCGTCCGCACCCCGGAGCATGTTCGCCGCAGCCGCCCCGGACAGCACCCGCACCCACGATTCCGTTCCGGCATATACCCTTCCGGAAGCCGCGGCCGAAGTTCCCGAAGCCGCCCGCACACGCAGCGAACGCCGCGCGCAGGCACGGGCCGCCCGCGAGAAAGCCCGCCGCCACGCCGAATTCGAAGCCATGTCGCAGGAGGAGCGCGACTCGATGTTCAGTTCGCAGGTCGATTCGCTCATCGCCCGCCGGGCCGACTCGCTGGCCGGCAGGCAGGCCGACACCGTGGCCCGCGACTCGGTCAAGCGGCCGCGCAAGCCCGGCGCCTTCCTCGACGATCCGATTTCGGGCAAGAACAAGGACTCGCTGGTTTACGACGTCCGCAACAAGATGGTCTACATCTACAACGAAGGCGACGTCACCTATCAGAACAGCAACCTCAAAGCCGACTACATGCAGATCGACATGAACTCCAAGCTGATCCACGCATACGGCAAACCCGACTCGCTCGAAGGCAAGGCCATCGTCACCAAACCCGAATTCTCCGACGGCGGCGAAGCCCCCTACAAGATGGACACGATCACCTACAACCTCGAATCGAAGAAGGCCAAGATCAAGGGCGTGGCGACACAGCAGGGCGACGGCTGGCTGGTGGGCGGCAGCGTCAAGAAGATGCCCGACAACACGATCAACATCGAGAACGGAAAATATACGACCTGCGACGAAACGGATCATCCGCACTTCTATCTGGCGATGACCAAGGCCAAGGTCATTCCGGGCAAGAAGGTCGTCACGGGTCCGGCCTATCTGGTCATGGAGGACGTGCCGATCTATTTTCTGGGCATTCCCGAAGGCTTCTTCCCGATCAGTTCGGGTCCCAAGTCGGGTCTGCTGATGCCCACCTACGGCGAAGAGTACACCAAGGGATTCTTCCTGCGCGATCTGGGCTACTACTTCACGCTGGGCGATTACGCCGATCTGGCCGTCCGCGGCGGTATCTACACGCTCGGTTCGTGGGAGGCGTCGGCCGCATCGCGCTACATCAAGCGCTACAAGTACAGCGGCAGTTTCAACATGCAGTACTCGAACATCAAGACGGGAGAGAAAGGCGAACCCGACTATATCAAGCAGAGCAACTTCCGCATCCAGTGGACCCATTCGCAGGACCCCAAGGCCAACCCCGGTTCGACCTTCTCGGCGTCGGTGAACTTCGCCACCAGCGGTTACAGCAAGTATTCGGCAACCAACCTCAACGACATTCTCGCCACGCAGACCAACTCGTCGATCGCCTATTCGAAGAACTGGGCAGGCACACCGTTCTCGCTCTCGGCGAACATGTCCATTTCGCAGAACTCGCAGAACAAGACCATTTCGGTAACCCTGCCCACGCTGGTCTTCAACGTCTCGCGCTTCTACCCCTTCAAACGCAAGGAGAAAACCGGCAAGGACCGCTGGTACGAGAAGATTTCGATGCAGTACACGGGTAAAATGACCAACTCGGTGAGCACCACCGAGGACAAAATATTCTCGAAGGAGACGCTCGACAACATGAAGAACGGCATCGAACACAACATCCCGGTTTCAGCGTCGTTCAACCTCTTCAACTACATCAACATCTCGCCGTCGGCCAACTACAACGAGAAGTGGTATTTCAAAAAGGTCGAGCTGGAATGGAATCCCGTCACCAACAGCGTCGATACGCTGCCGGCGCAGTACGGCTTCTACCGTCTGTACAACTACAACTTCAGCGTCTCGACATCGACGACCGTGTACGGCATGTACGACTTCACCAAAAAACGCCGCGACCGCAAGATTCAGGCGATCCGCCATACGATCACGCCGTCGATCGGATTCTCATACGCCCCGGACTTCGGCGATCCCAAATACGGCTATCAGAGCAACTACCAGTCCGATTCGACCGGTACGTTCCGCCCCTATTCGCCCTATTCGGTCAATGCCTACGGCGTCCCCAGTTCGGGACGTTCGATGTCGATGAACTTCTCGCTGTCGCAGAACCTCGAAATGAAGGTGCTGAGCAAGCGCGACACCTCAGGCGTCAAGAAGATCAAACTGATCGACGAGCTGCGGCTCAGCGGTTCGTATAACTTTCTGGCCGACTCGATGGGACTCTCGACCATCCCCATCTCGTTCCGCACCACGCTGTTCGGCAACTTCGGCATCAACCTCTCGGCGACGCTCAACCTCTACAAGCTGACCCCCGACGGAAAACTGTACGACAAGCTCTTCCTTCCGGGACGTATCGAATCGACGGGCTGGTCGTTCGGCTACACCTTCAAATCGCGTCAGGACCGTACGGAACGCGCCATCAACGACATCACGAGCATTCCGCCCGAATACATGAACCCGTTCTACGACCCCTACGGCAACATGGACCCCGTACTGCGAAGGCAGTACATGGCCCAAACCTATTACGACTTCTCGCTGCCGTGGAACTTCGGTTTCAACTACACGGTCAACTACTCCATATCGCGGGGAAATTATCCGCCCAAAGGCTATAAAAAGAACATTACGCAGACGATCGGCTTCAACGGCAGCGTCAATCTGACGCCGAAGACGGGCGTCACGTTCCAAGGCGGTTACGACATCAAGCAAAACAAGCTGACGACCTCGTCGGTCTCCATTTCGCGCGACCTGCACTGCTGGCAGATGTCCTTTTCATGGATTCCGTTCGGCTACCACCGCAGCTGGAGTTTCAACATCGGCGTCAAGGCGGCGTCGCTCTCCGACCTCAAATACGACAAGAGTCAGAGTATGTACGACAATATGTACTAAACGTACAAAAGCCGCCGCCCGTCCGGAAAATGGAAACGCCCTGCCTCGGCAGGGCGTTTCCATATATAATAGGGTGTCCGCACAATCGGGACTGCCCCTGCGGAGCTAAATTTTCCGGACTTCAGGTTCTTTGCGGTCGATGTAGTTCGGATAGCGGAACTGCGGCATGCCGAGCGCCATGACGGCGCAGATACGGCGGTCTCGAAGTCCCAGCATCCGGTTCAGCCCGCCTTTCCCGTCCTGCCGCACGGCGGTCAGCACGAATCCCATGTAGACCTGACTCACACCGAGCGATTCGGCCGTCAGCGAGGCGTTCTGATAAGCGAGGTTCGCGTCCTCGGCGCCGAAGCGGCTCTCCTTGGGCGCATGGATGAACAGCACTGCCGTCGCACCCCGCAAAATGCGGTCGACACCCTGCTCCGCATATTCGCGGCGCATCCGTCTGAACGCCGGAATGTAACGGTAAACGCCCGGCAGCAGCCGGCTCAGCCAAGGCCGCACGAACGGGTTAGACAGACGCTTCACGATCCGGCCGAAGACGCCCAGCGTATATTCGACGATTTCGCGCCGCATAGCGGGGTCCGTCACCAGCGTATAACCCAGCTGGCGGGCGTTGGTCGCCGTCGGCGCGCGGTCGGCGGCGGCAACGATGCGGTCCAGATACTCCTGCGGCACGGGACGCTGGGAAAAAGCGCGGTTCGAACGCCGCACGGCGAGCAGCAGTTCGACCTGTTCGGGCGTCGGCAAAGCCGCATAGTCGATCGAATGCACCTTCTCCGCCGGGAAATCGGCATGTTCGACCGCCCCCGTGGGACATGCCGCCGCGCAATGGCCGCAGACGATGCAGTTTTCGGGTTTATGCAGCGTCACCGCAGCCCCGGCCTTCTCCTGAACGAAAATCTGCGACGGGCATACCTTCACGCAGCGGCCGCAGCGGATGCAGATCGCATCATTTACTCGAATCGTATTCTCCATCATATCTTTCAAATTTTTTCAATATCTTTGGCATCTATCCGACAAACAGCATGCACCCCATCGTCATCAAACATTTCAGCGAAATCTCCGCCGCCGAGTACCACCGCATCGTGCAGGCCCGCGAAGCCGTCTTTTTCCTCGAACAGCACATCACCGAACCCGACGCCGACGAGGTCGATCCGCAGAGCGTCTTTCTCTGGACGGAGGAGGACGGCCGCGTCGTCGCATTCCTGCGGATCATCCCCGCAGGGATCGTCTGCGCCGAGGCATCCGTCGGACGGGTGCTGGTAGACGCCGGTTACCGCCGCCGCGGGTTGTGCCGCCGCCTGATGCACGAAGCCCTGCGGCATATCGCCCGGACGTGGGGTCCGCAGCCCGTCCGCATCTCGGCGCAGGAGTACCTCGTCGGATTTTACGCATCGCTGGGCTTCGAAGCCGTTTCCGGGACCTACCTCGAAGCCGGCATCCCGCATGTCAGTATGCTGAGACGGTAACAAAAACAATTCCGGCGGCAAAGGAAATCCCTGCCGCCGGAATCGTTTTTAGGATTAATGCTTCACCGACGCCATCTCCGCGGGGTTGTGCTTGTATTTGAACACCAAGGCGAAGACCACGGCCACCACGAGGGCGTAGCCTGCGAAGATGTACCACGAATCGGGCCAGCCCCACGCATCGACGACGGCGCCTGCGGCGTACGAGCCGAAGAAGGCGCCGAAGCCGTTGGTCATGATCATGAAGACGCCCTGCGCCGAAGAACGGATTTCGCGGCTGGTCTCCTTCTCGACGAACAGCGAACCCGAAATGTTGAAGAAATCGAACGCCACGCCGTACACGACCATCGAGAGGATCAGGAACGCCGCGCCCGAACCGGGATTGCCGATGCCGAAGAATCCGAAGCGGAGCACCCACGCCAGCATCGAAATCAGCATCACCTTCTTGATGCCGAAACGCCGGAGGAAGAACGGGATGAGCAGGATGCAGAACGTCTCGGACATCTGCGAGAGCGACAGCAGGATCACCGAGTGTTTCACGATCGCCGAATCGGCATACTGCGGCATCGACCCGAAGTTCTGAATATAGGTATCGCCGAAAGCGTTGGTTATCTGCAGAGCGGCGCCGAGCAGCATCGAGAAGATGAAGAAGACGGCCATACGCTTCTCCTTGAAAAGCGCGAATGCGCGCAGCCCCAGCGTGTCGATCCACGACTGCGACTTGACGTTGCGGTCCACGGGACATCCGGGCAGCGAGAAGGAGTAGACGGCCAGCACGAACGACAGGAACGCCGAAACATAGAGCTGCCAAGCGGTGAGCTTGATCTGGATGCCGCCGATATGCGTCAGATCGACGAACCACATCGCGGCGATGAATCCCACGGTTCCCCACACGCGGATCGGCGGGAAGTGTTTCACGGTGTCGAGTTTCGCCAGATCGAGGGCGTTGTAGGCCACCGAGTTGGACAGCGCGATCGTCGGCATGTAGAACATCACGCTCAGCAGCATGCAACTATACAAAGGCGCATAGGCCGTCTGCGAAGCCGCCGCCACGAGGAAGGCGCCGCTGATCAGGTGGCAGATGCCCAGCAGCTTCTGCGCCGGAATCCAGCGGTCGGCTATGATTCCCATTACGGCAGGCATGAACAGCGAGGCAATGCCCATCGTCGCGAAGAAACTGCCGATCTGCAGTCCCGTGAAGTCGAGTCCGCCGCCCAGATAGGCGCCCAGCGAAATAAGCCACGAGCCCCAGATGGCGTACTGGAGGAAGTTCATAACGATAAGGCGAAACTTAATTCCCATAATTCTCTGATTTTACGTTATTTTAATTTCAGGTTCATTTTAGTTCGGAAACGATTAAAACAAATGTACGAAATTTTTTTCGGAATTTTCTTTGCAATTGAAAAATAAAGTTCTACTTTTGCATCACCAAAACGTCATTGAGCTATGGTGTAATGGTAA
>ENA-UERW01000010-UERW01000010.1-human-gut-metagenome-genome-assembly--contig:-NODE-10-length-182983-cov-10.281451_pt1 | contig 182983 bp, 141 predicted proteins | sample MGYA00242994_ERZ507995 | MGnify/ENA primary metagenome ERZ507995 (study PRJEB26167, sample SAMN06115492) | human gut metagenome | host: Homo sapiens | place: China:Chongqing | collected 2015-04-26...
ATCCGCGGCAGCGAGTATCTGTCCTCGACGCCGAAGTACAACCTGCTGTACGATGCTTTCGGCTGGGAGAAGCCCGTCTACATCCACTGCCCGCCCGTCATGAAGGACGCGCAGAACAAGCTGTCGAAGCGCAACGGCGATGCCAGCTATCAGGACCTCGTGGCGAAGGGCTATCTGCCCGCCGCCGTGCTGAACTATCTGCTGCTGCTGGGCTGGGCACCCGAGGGCGAGCAGGAGATCTTCTCTCTGGACGAGATGATCAAGATCTGGGATCCGGCCCGCATTTCCAAGTCTCCGGCTATCTTTGACCCGCTGAAGCTGCGTGCCATCAACGCTGCCTACATCCGTGCCCTGCCCGCTGAGGAGTTCCGCCGCCTGGCCGACCCGTTCATCGACAGCGCCGTGCACTGCAGCATTGACCGTGACCTGCTCTGCGCCAACCTGCAGCCCCGCTGCGAGGTGCTGGAGGACATCCCGCCGCAGCTCGACTTCTTTGACGCCGTGCTGCCCATTGACGCCGAGATGTACCGCAACAAGAAGCAGAAAACGACCCCCGAGTCCGCAAAGGAGGCCCTGACCGCCCTGCTGCCCGTGCTGGAGGCGCAGACCGATTGGACCCGCGACGCGATCTTTGAGGCGTGCAAGACGCTGGCCGAGAGCATGGAGAAGAAGAACGGCTGGCTGCTGTTCCCGCTGGGCATCGCCCTCTCCGGCAAGTCCCGCACCCCGGGCGGCGGCACCGACCTGGCCGCGATGATGGGGAAAGAGGAGACCGTTAAGCGCGTGAAGGCGGCGCTGGAGAAGCTGTAATTTTATAAAAACAACGGTGCAGCTGCAAAATCGCAGCTGCACCGTATTTTTGTTTTCGCCCCGCGGGGCGAAAACTCCACCATATTTATTACTTTTAATCTATTTTTATAGTATCGTTCCCCCGCCGACGACCACGTCGCCGTCATACAGCACCACGGCCTGGCCGTGGGTGATGGCGCGCTGGGGCTCGTCAAAAACGACCTTCACAAGGCCGTTTTCCAGCGGGTAGGCCGTCGCGGGCTGCTCGACCTGGCGGTAGCGGGCCTTGGCCTTGACGCGCATCGGGGCGGTCAGCTCGGGAACCGAAATCCAGTTGAAGTCCCCGGCGATCAGCGTCGTCTTGAACAGCTCGCTCTCGGGGCCGACGGTGACGGTGTTCTTCGCCATATCCTTGCCGCAGACGTAGACCGGCGCGCCCAACGCCAGCCCCAGCCCCTTGCGCTGGCCGCAGGTGTAGCGCACCGCGCCGTGGTGGCGGCCCACAACGTTGCCGTTCACGTCCAAAAAGTCGCCGTCCGGGTAATATTTGCCGGTGTAGCGCTCCATAAAGCCGACGTAGTCGCCGTCGGGCACAAAGCAGATGTCTTGGCTGTCGTGCTTGCGCGCGTTGCAGAAGCCCTGCTCCTCGGCGATCTTGCGGATGGACGGTTTGTCCATGCCGCCCAGCGGGAACTTCGTGTGCGCCAGCTGATCCTGGGTCAGGACGTAGAGCACATAGCTCTGGTCTTTATCGGTGTACAGTGCTTTTTTTAGCAGCCAGCGGCCCGTGGCGGGGTCCTGCTCGATGCGGGCGTAGTGGCCTGTGACCACATAGTCCAGGCCGTGCTCCCGGGCAAAGTCCAGCATTTTGTCAAATTTCATCGTGCGGTTGCAGTCGATGCAGGGGTTCGGCGTGCCGCCCGCCTCGTAGGTCTCGATGAACTTGGCAATGACCTTTTCACGGAATTCCTCGGTGTAGTTCACGACCTCAAACGGGATGTCGAGCTGGAACGCGACCTCGGCGGCGTCCTCGACGTCCTTCGCCGAGCAGCAGGTGTGGAACCCGCTCTGGCCCAGATCCTCATTCTGGTACAGGCGCATGGTCGCGCCCATGCAGCGGCAGCCAGCCTGCTTCATCAGGTAGGCGGCGACGGTGCTGTCCACGCCGCCGCTCATGGCGATCAACGCGCCGGGGGTATTTGACATAGGGGCCTCCTTGGTTAAGAAAATGTGCAGCACGGTTCTTTCGTGCTGCACATTTTTGCTTTTGAGTTGTAGGGGCGAGGCATGCCTCGCCCGCGGCCTCGCCTTATCAGGGCATTGCCGGGAAAGCTGCGGGCCGGACATGTCCGGCCCCTACGGCCTTCACTTCGTATGCAACAGTACCTTTATTATAGCAAAGGTTTCCTGTTATTGCAATCAGTCCGCGAACAGCGGGGTGGACAGATAACGGTCACCGGTGTCGGGCAGCAGGGCCACGATGGTCTTGCCCTTGTTCTCGGGGCGCTTGGCCAGCTGGATGGCGGCCCAGATCGCAGCGCCGGAGGAGATGCCGACCAGCACGCCCTCCTTGTGGCCGACCTGCTTGCCGGTGGCAAAGGCATCCTCGTTGGTGACGGGGATGATCTCGTCGTAGACCTTGGTGTTCAGCACGTCGGGCACAAAGCCGGCACCGATGCCCTGAATCTTGTGCGCGCCCGCAGTGCCCTTGCTCAGCACGGGGGAGGAAGCCGGCTCAACGGCCACGACCTTGACGTTGGGGTTCTGGCTCTTCAGGTACTCACCGACACCGGTCACGGTGCCGCCCGTACCGACACCGGCCACGAAGATGTCGACCTTGCCGTCGGTGTCCTCCCAGATCTCGGGGCCGGTGGTGCGCTTGTGGGCATCGGGGTTGGCCGGGTTTACAAACTGGCCGGGCACAAAGCTGTTGGGGATTTCCTTCGCCAGCTCGTCGGCCTTGGCAATGGCGCCCTTCATGCCCTTGGCACCGTCGGTCAGCACCAGCTCGGCGCCGTAGGCCTTCATCAGCTGGCGGCGCTCGACGCTCATCGTCTCGGGCATGACGATGATGATGCGGTAGCCGCGGGCGGCGGCGACGGACGCCAGGCCGATACCGGTATTGCCGGAGGTCGGCTCGATGATGACGGAGCCGGGCTTCAGCTTGCCGGTGGCCTCGGCGTCGTCGATCATGGCCCTGGCGATACGGTCCTTGACGGAACCGGCGGGGTTGAAATATTCCAGTTTAGCGAGAATTTTTGCCTCAAGGTTCTCGGCGTTTTCAATATGGGTGAGCTCCAGCAGCGGGGTGTGGCCGATCAGCTGGTCTGCGGAAGTATAAATCTTGCTCATGGTAGTTTCCTCCATCGTCATTTCTGTTTATTTGTAAAGCGGTCGCGGTTTTACAGCTCATGACGGCGACATCGCGCGTATGGCACAAATCCCTTTCGCATATCAATTCATACCTTTCTTGTAGGTTGATAGGATTGTACAACATATTTTCCCGTTTGTCAATAGGGTAATAGGGAATTTTCCAAAATTATTTTGCAAAAAGGTGTTGCCATCCTATTTACCAACCTGTATAATAGGTTATAAGAACAGTAAGGAGCATACCACTATGATGATTTCAACGAAGGGCCGTTATGCGCTGCGTGTTATGATCGATATTGCCGAGCACCAGCACGACGGCTATATCCCCCTGAAGGAGATCGCCGCACGGCAGGAAATTTCCGAAAAGTATCTGGAGGCCATCGTGAAGAGCCTTGTCAGGGAGCGCTACCTGACCGGTCTGCGCGGCAAGTCCGGCGGCTACCGCCTGACCAAAGCGCCCGAGGAGTACACTGTCGGCAGCATCCTGCGCCTGAGCGAGGGCAGCCTGGCCCCGGTGGCCTGCCTGGAGCAGAACCCCGTGGAGTGCCGCCGCATGGCCGAGTGCCGCACCCTGCCGATGTGGCGCAAGCTGAATACGATGATCAACGACTATTTCGACGGCATCACTCTGGCGGACCTGGTGAACACCAGCCAGCCGGGGAATGATTATGTGATTTAAAATCAAACGCCTTCCCCTGCGGGACAGACTTCCCCGATACGGGGGAGGTGGCGCGTAGCGCCAGAAAGGGAGCAGGTGGCCCGCAGGGCCGGATGAGAGGCAGCGTTTCCGTGATTGCCCATGAATGGGTTGTCGAGGCAAGTTCGCCCCTCATCAGTCCGCTTCGCGGACAGCTTCCCCCTCAGGGGAAGCCTTATAATAAAAAGGAGCTATGCCCGTGGGCATAGCTCTCTTTATTACTGTCAGACGATCTCGACCTTTTCCATGACAACCGGCGTGCGGGGCTTGTCGTTCCAGTCGGTGGCAACGTTGGCGATCTCATCGACGACCTCAATGCCGTTCACAACATGGCCAAAGGCGGCGTAGCTGCCGTCCAGATGCGGGGCATCCTGGTGCATGATGAAGAACTGGCTGCCGGCGGAGTTCGGGTCCATCGAGCGGGCCATGCTGATGACGCCGCGGGTGTGCTTGATGGGGTTGGCAACGCCGTTCTGCAGGAACTCGCCCTTGATGTGCCAGCCGGGGCCGCCCATGCCGGTGCCCTGCGGGTCACCGCCCTGGATCATGAAGCCGGGAATAATGCGGTGGAAGGTCAGGCCGTTGTAAAAGCCGTCCTTGACGAGCTTCTCAAAGTTCTCGCAGGTGATGGGGGCTGCGCTGTGGTCCAGCTCAATGTCGATGGTCTTGCCGTTCTGCATGGTAATGCGAATCATACGGTGTTCTCCTTTTCGGTTTGATTTGTTGTGTCAGGGTCGCTCTCGGGGGTGGCGATGCCCTGCAGATAGCTCATACTGCCGAGCTTTTCGGCAAATTCTGCGGGGGGCAGCCGGTTCATCCAGTACAGCAGCGCCGCCCCCATGAACTGCTCACTGCGAAAAACTGCCTTTGGCAGCAGCGCAAACAGGCCGCCGTCGTGATGCTCGCCGGTAAACGGGTCGGTCCAGTCGTCGGGCAGGCGCTTGTCCAGCTGCCGCGGCGAGACGTGGCCCGTGATGAAGCCGCGCCCGCCGAACAGCGGCTCCACGAGCCAGAAAAACACCCGGCGCAAGCCGTGCTTACTGGGGAACAGCCCGCGCAGCCTGTAGGTGTGCCAGAACGCATCGGCCAGGTACTCCACGGGGATGTCCTCGCCGTAGGTTTCCAGCAGACAGGTGTGCAGCAGCGCCGTGATGTCGGCCAGCTCCTCCCCTGTGGGCAGGGGGCTGACGTCATCGACGGGAACCAGCGCAGAGCCGGTGTCCTCGGCGTGGAGCGTCGAGTCGAGCGCGATCTCCAGATAGCCGTGCCCGCCCTTGCCCGCGTAGGGCTGACCGGGCGCGCACATGGCACAGATGAACGGATGCACGACGGTATCCGCGGCGTAGTGGCTCAAAAAGCCGAGCGTGTACTCGACCTGCGGGCGGGTCTTGACGTTGGCGCAAAGACTGCGCAGGAACGCGCCGGTCTTTTCCTCGTGCATACGGTTGCCGAGGCCGGGCAGGTCATAGCGGCGCTTGGCGCGCTTTTTCCAGATTTCAAAGCAGAAAAAACTGTCCGGGCCGTTGGCACCCGCCGCAAACGCCGCCGGGCACTGAATTTTGTAGTGGATGGTTTCCGCAGCTTTTCTTGCGGTGCGCACATGGGTATAGCCTTCCGGCATGTAGGGTCCCCTTTCGTATCAGCGTAGGTATAATTGTACTGCGTGGAAAGGAAAAAGTCAAATTTTCAAAAAGGCTTCCCCATCGGGGCTGCGCCCGCAGGCGCGTGTCGGAGCGCAACCGCCGTAGGCGGCTCTTGGCGCGTAGACTGAAGCTGTCACCGAAGGTGACGGATGCGGGCAAAGTTTGCCACAGCATTCCGCTCACGGGCAATCGTGGCAAGGTTACCCCTCATCCGACCTCGGGCGGGGCCTCGGCCACCTTCCCCCAAGGGGGAAGGCATTCTGCTTCAAATCTTCCTCTCGTCATTCGTCATAACTTTCGGCAGCACGCCAAAGTACAGCACGGCACCGACAATGATGATGAGAATGACGGACAAAATGCCGAACGGTCCGGCGGCGGCATTGATGGCATCGACCTGCTCGGCGGTGGCTGTGGCGGCGGTCAGACCCTGGTCGGCCAGCATTTTGTTGGCGGTAAAGGCACTGACAAAGCCGACGAGCGCCGGGCCCATGATGGACGAGAACTTGCCGAAGATGTCAAAGAAGCCGAAGAACTCGCCGCTGCGGGCCTTGTCGGGAATGAGCTTGCCGAACATCGAGCGGGACAGCGCCTGAATGCCGCCCTGGCTGGTGGCGCAGAGCACGGCCAGCATCCAGAACTGCCACAGGCTGTTCATAAAGAACGCAAATACGCAGATAAACATGTAGACGCAGATGCCGACGCCGACCATCGTGCGTGCGCCGAACTTCTCGGCCAGCTTCATGTAGAGCAGGCAGAACGGCAGGCCCAGCACCTGCACCAGCAGCAGCGCCAGCAGCATACCGGCGGAGTCCAGCCCCAGGTTGGTGCCGTAGCTTGTAGACATGCTGATGATGGTATGCACACCGTCGATATAGAAAAAGTACGATATAATGTAGATCAGCATGGGCTTATCCGCGCCGATCTCCTTCATGGTCGTGAACACGTTTTTAATGCTGGCCCCCACGTCGCCCTTCTTATAGGGCTTGCCGGAGGTCTGCTCACAGTTTTTGACCAGCGGGACACTGAACACGAGCCACCACACGGCGGTCAGGCCAAAGATGAACCCGAGGCAGGTCAGCATCGGCACGCCGACAGCGTTCATGATGAGGAAGATCAGCAAGGGGATCGTCGAGCCGCCGATGTAGCCGAGGCCGTAGCCCAGCGTCGAGACCGAGTCCATGCGGTCCTCCGTCGTGATGTCGGTCAGGAAAGCGTCGTAGTAGATGCAGGACGCATCAAAGCCGATGGTGCTTGTGATGTAGAGCACCAGCACTATCGCCGCGACCCTGCCCGCCGCATCCGGCGAGGCGGTGAAGTCCATGAACGGCGTGAAGGAAAGCCCTGCTACCGAGACAACACCGATGAGCATAAATGCCGTGAACAGCTTTTTGCGCATACCGCGGATGTCGCCGAACACGCCCAGGAACGGCGCGCTGAGGGCGACGATGGCCATAGCCAGGCTGGTGGCAAAGCCCCAGGTGGACATGCTGGACACGCTGTCGGCGGTGTAGCCCGCAACGGTGTCAAAGAAGATGGGCAGGATGGTCACGACGATGACCGAGTGGGCGCTGTTGGCCCAGTCGTACATCATCCAGCTGATCTCCTGCTTGGTGAATTTTTTCAGGAAGCCCATGGAAGAAAACCTCCGCATTTGTTATTGCACGTATTTTGCGTGCTTGTATAATTATTGTAACATTTTGCTCCGTCAAAAACAACAAGCCCCGCCGACGTTTCGGTCAGCAGGGCGTAAAAGTTTTGTAATGTTTTTGTGGCAGATTGACGGAGGAAGTTTGCGGTGCAGCACACTGCCGGGAAATACCCGTAGGGGCGCATTCCATATGCGCCCGTGGAATTGTGCTAAAGTCAGCGCGGCACGGGCGGATATAGAATCCGCCCCTACGATGTTCGCTATTTTTTATCTTGCCCGCAGCTCCCAGAACGCCACGGCTCCTGCCGCGGCCACGTTCAGTGAGTCTACGCCGTGCTGCATGGGGATCATGACGGTATAGTCACAGTGGGCAATCGTGGTGCGGGCCAGGCCGTCGCCCTCTGTGCCCAGCACGATGGCAAGGCGCGGCTCGGCGCGCAGCGCGGGGTCATCGATGCTGACGGCGCGGCTGTCCAGCGCCATGGCGGCAGTTTTAAAGCCGAGCGCGTGCAGGCGGGCCATCCCGGCCTCGGGCCAGTCGGCAGGGCTGTCACCCAGCGTTGCCCACGGCACCTGGAACACCGTGCCCATGCTGACGCGGACGGCACGGCGGCAGAGCGGGTCGCAGCAGGACGGTGAGAGCAGCACCGCGTCCATGCCCAGTGCGGCGGCCCCGCGGAAGATGGCCCCGATGTTGGTGGAATCCACGATACCCTCCAGCACCGCGACGCGGCGGGCGTCTTTGCACAGCGCCTCGACGCTGCGCGGCTGCGGACGGCGCATGGCGCAGAGCACCCCCCGGGTCAGCGCGTAGCCGGTCAGGGCCTGCAGCACGCTGCGGTCCGCGGTGTAGACGGCAACGTCGGGGCAGCGGGCCAGCACGCCCGCGGCGGGGCCGTCGATCTGGCGGCGCTCCATCAAAAAGGAGAGCGGTTCGCACCCGGCGTCCAGCGCCGTGCCGATGACCTTGGGGCTTTCGGCGATGAAGATACCCTTTTCGGGCTCCAGCTTATTGCGCAGCTGGGCCTCGGTGAGCCTGGTGTAAGGAGCCAGCTCGGGGGCGGATAAATCTGTAATTTCGATGATATGGGGCATGGGGATAGCTCCTTTGTGGGAGAATTTGTATATAAATGATACAACAAACATTGACGCAGTGCAAGCCCCAAGCCTTCCCCCTTGGGGCTGCGCCCGCAGGCGCGTGTCGGAGCGCAACCGCCGAAGGCGGCTCTTAGCGCGGAGACTGAAGGTGGCCCCGCAGGGCCGGATGAGGGGCGGGTATGTGGGGGGGGGAACTATCCGTAAACGGGCAATTGCGGCAGGTCGCCCCTCATCCGTCTGCGGGCAGAGCCGCAGACACCTTCCCCCCAGGGGGAAGGCTCTCTACGTAAACAAAACCCGCCGCCCATGGGGCTTGCAACCCACGGGCGGCGGTGTTCTATATAATCCCTGTTCCCTCTAAAAGTCTTTACAAATTACTCGACTGCGTTCAGCGCCTGATCGAGATCGGCGATGATGTCGTCGACGTGCTCGGTGCCGATGGACAGGCGGATCGTGTTGCGGCCGATGCCTACATCGGCAAGCTCCGCATCGGAGAGTTGGCCGTGGGTCGTGGTGGCCGGGTGGATTACAAGGCTCTTGACATCGGCAACATTGGCCAGCAGAGAGAAGATCTGCAGATGATCAATGAACTCGAAGGCCTCCTTCTGGCCGCCCTTGATGTTGAAGGTGAAGATCGACGCGCCGCCGTTGGGGAAGTACTTCTCATACAGGGCGTGGTCGGGGTGATCGGGCAGGCTGGGGTGGTTGACCTTCTCCACCTTGGGGTGGTGGGTCAGGAACTCGACGACCTTTTTGGTGTTTTCATTGTGGCGGTCCAGACGCAGGGAGAGCGTCTCGGTACCCTGCAGCAGCACCCATGCGTTGAACGGGCTGATGCAGCCGCCCAGATCGCGCAGGATCACGGCGCGCACATAGGTCACAAAGGCGGCAGGGCCGGCAGCCTCGGCAAAGCAGACGCCGTGGTAACTGGGGTTCGGCTCCGAGAAGGCGGGGAATTTGCCGCTGGCCTTCCAGTCGAACTTACCGGAGTCAACGATGATGCCGCCCAGAGAGGTGCCGTGGCCGCCGATGAACTTGGTGGCGGAATGGACAACGATGTCGGCACCATGCTCGATCGGGCGGATCAGGTAGGGCGTGCCGAAGGTGTTGTCGATGACCAGCGGAATGCTGTGCTTGTGGGCGATAGCGGCAATGGCGTCAATGTCGGGGATGTCGGCGTTGGGGTTGCCAAGCGTTTCAATATAGACAGCGCGGGTGTTGTCCTGAATGGCAGCCTCGACCTCGGCCAGATCATGGGCGTTGACAAAGGTCGTCTGCACACCGAACGCGGGCAGCGTGTGGGCCAGCAGGTTGGAGGTGCCGCCGTAGATGGTTTTTTGCGCCACAATGTGCCCGCCGTTCTGGGCCAGTGCCTGAAGGGTGTAGTCGATGGCAGCGGCGCCGGAGGCAACGGCCAGCGCGGCAACGCCGCCCTCCAGAGCCGCGATGCGCTTTTCAAAAACATCCTCGGTGGAGTTGGTCAGGCGGCCGTAGATGTTGCCCTCGGCCCTCAGGGCAAAGCGGTCAGCGGCATTCTGGGAATTGGGGAACACATAGGAGGTGGTCTGGTAGATGGGCACCGCACGGGAATCGGTGACGGGATCGGCCTGCTCCTGGCCGACGTGCAGCTGAAGGGTCTCAAAATGCAGTTTACGCTCGCTCATGATAAAATCCTCATTTCTGTTTTTTTCTGTTTTTTTGTAAAAGAAAAGCCGGGGGTCGTTTTGGTACAACTCCCGGGCAGAATATGCAGTGCGGCGCCGGTTTTACAGGCAGTGCAAAGCATTGCCCCGCGCCCGGACTGCATTAGCCCGGGAGTTAGGCATTCGGCCACAGCGGAAGTTCTGACGCAGCAGATCACCGAAAACGTGAGCCATATACTTTGCACCTCCTTGCTTTTTTGTAATAAACCTATGTGATTTGTAGGTTGACTGTATGATAACACGGAATTAACCGTATGTCAATAGGAAAATAGGGATTTTTTGCAAAAACTGTAAACGGGCTGTAAGGCGAGGTTTGCCCTCATCCGTCAGCGGACGGGGCCGCTGACAGCTTCTCCCGAGGGAGAAGCCTTTCCGCCGTGAGCCTTCCCCTGCGGGGCTGCGCCCGCAGGCGCGTGTCGGAGCGCAACCGCCGGAGGCGGCTCTTAGCGCGGAGACTGAAGGTGGCCGAGGCTCCGCCCGAGGCCGGATGAGGGCCGCGTTCGTGCAGCCGCCCATTCACTATTCATAGGCAACACCGCATAATTCCCGCCTTACGGCTTAAGCACCGCTCCGGCGGCTGCGGCACGGCATCTGCGTTGCCAAAATGCTCGATAATACACAAAGTATTATCTGCGCTTTTGGCTTAGCAGCTGCCGCACCTCGCTCGCCGTATCGGCACTTAGAATTATGCGGTTTTGCCCATAACTTACAGTTGAAATCTTCCCCGAAATCGGTTATACTGTTTTGTAATAAAGTTGAAATATGGGGCATTGTCCCCTTTTTAAAAAGGAGCAAGCAATGGCACACACCGTTATGGTCACCGGCGCAGACGGCTTTATTGGCAGCCACCTGACCGAAGAACTCGTCAAGCGCGGCGAAAAGGTCCGCGCGTTCTGTCTGTACAATTCCTTTGGCTCGCTGGGCTGGATCGACACCCTGCCGCCGGAGATCCGCAGCGAAATCGACATCTTCATGGGCGACGTGCGCGACCCCAACGGCGTGCGCACCGCCATGCGCGGGCAGGAGCGCGTGTTCCATCTGGCCGCGCTCATCGCGATCCCCTTCTCCTACCACAGCCCGGACAGCTACGTGGACACCAACATCAAGGGCACGCTGAACGTGCTGAACGCCGCGCGTGAGCTGGACACCCAGCGCGTGCTCGTCACCTCCACCAGCGAGGTCTACGGCACGGCGCAGTACGTGCCCATCGACGAGAAGCACCCGTTCCAGGGCCAGAGCCCCTACTCCGCCACCAAAATCGGCGCGGACCGCCTAGCCGAGAGCTTCTACCGCAGCTTTGACCTGCCCGTCACCATCGTGCGCCCGTTCAACACCTACGGCCCGCGCCAGAGCGGACGCGCCATTATCCCGACCATCATCACCCAGCTGCTGGCCGGTCAGACCGAGATCAAGCTCGGCAGCCTGACCCCGACCCGCGACTTCAACTATGTCAAGGACACGGCCAACGGCTTTATGACGATTGCCGACTGCGACGCCGCGATTGGCCAGGAGCTGAACATTGCGACGGGCATTGAGCATTCCATCGGTGATCTGGCCAACGAGCTGATCGCCCAGATCAACCCGGACGCCAAGATCGTCTGCGAGGCCGAGCGTCTGCGCCCCGAAAAGAGCGAGGTCAACCGCCTGCTGGGCGATTCCACCAAGCTGCGTGAGCTGACCGGCTGGGCACCCCAGTACACCTTTGAGCAGGGCCTGGCTGCGACCATCGAGTTCCTGCGCGGCAACCTGGATCAGTACAAGGTCGGGCAGTATATTCTGTAACATCGCAGATTTTTCATGCACTGTAGGGGCCGGGTACGCCCGGCCCCCGACCTTGCCAAGCCGGATATCTTGCGGCGCGGCGAACAGCCGGGCGAGGCACGCCTCGCCCCTACAGGAATCTGATTTTATGTCAAACGTTTCCAAAAAGAAGTTGTCCCCACCCACCGTGCAGCAGCCCGCCGCCCGGTGGGCTTTCGTGTTGGCGGTCTGCGCCTCGCTGGGCGTCGTCGTCAGCTACTACTGGCGCGTGTTCTACGGGCTGGACGCCCGCGGCGTATCTGCGGCGGGCGTGACCGGCCTTTGCGTGGGGCTGGCCGTGCTGGCCGGTGCGGCGGCGCTGGCGCTGCGGCGGGTCAGGGACTTTGCCAAAAAGGGCGCGGCGTGCATTCTGCTGTGCGGCGTGCTGTTTGCTTTTGCCAACCCGCCGATGCAGACCCCCGACGAGACCGACCATTATCTTCGCACCTACGCTATATCCATGGGCCGGTTCGATTTTGATGCCCAGCGCGGCTACCCCGAGGACGTGGACGAGCTTGTTGCGGCGTTCCCCGGCGCGTGGGTCAACGCGCACACCTCGGCAGGGCTGGGCACCGACCCCGACACCCACGCCGAACAGCCGTTCAACTCCGCCGGGTACGCGCTGAAGCAGTACGGCAAGGATGGCCGGGTGGAGAGCATCCGGGACAGTTTTGAACAGTATCTTACCTGGTTGTATAGGGACTCTGTGCCGCAGCGCGTGACCGAGCCGGTCAGCTTTCTGATTTTGCCGTTTTTGCCCGGTGCGCTGGGCATGGCACTGGCGCGGCTGTTTGGGCTTGGCGCACTGGGCTGCCTGTACGGCGGGCGGCTCGTGAACCTGCTGGCCTACACGGCGCTGTGCTATGCAGCGCTGCGCAGTGCGCACAAATGCAGACCTGCATTTTTGTGCATTATGCTTATGCCGATGTCGCTCTACATGGGTGCGTCGCTGAGCTACGACGCGACGCTTTTGGGCTGCTATTATGTCATGCTGGCCCTGCTGACGCGGGACGAATGGAACGATAAGACGGCGCTTTTTTATGCGCTGGCCTGCGTGTTCGCCAACGGCACCAAGCCGTATATCAATCTGCTGTGGGTCGTGCTGCCGCTGATTTTACGGAAATCCGAGTGGAAGGTGCGTTTCAGCCGCGCCGTGTACGCCGTACTGACCGCTGCGGGCGCACTGGCGCTGACCCTCGGTGTGGAGCAGTACGGCACGCTTTTGCGCCACAACTACGGCGCGATTGCCCGCCAGGGCGGCACCACCGTGAACGGCGGTGCGCAGCTGCTGTTTGTTTTGAAAAATCCGCTGCGTTACATCGCGGTTTTGCTGGGCACACTGTATGAGAACGACGGGTTCCTCGGCCAACTGGGGCTGTTCGGCTGGAAGGATATGCCGATTGCGTTTATCAGCATCACCGCACCGCCGGTGCTGCTGGCGGCGGCGATGCTCTGCACCGCGCAGACCGACACGTTGGGCCGACGCCGCATGGGCTGGCTGGGCGTGTTCGGCCTGGTCTACGCCGTGGGCGCGATGACCGCCATGTACATCACCTACACACCGGTGGGCATGGTGCGCATCGTCGGCTTGCAGACGCGGTATTTCCTGCCGGTCTGGCTGCTGCTGGTGCTGGCCGCGGCGGCTGTGCTGCGGCGGGTGCTGGCCCCGCGGCTGACCGCGGCCAAGGGCGAAGCGCTGGCGGTAACGCTGTGCGGCTGGTATGCGTTTGCCGGGGCCGTGCTTTTGTTCCAGCATTACTTTGTGGGACCGGTGTATACGATTTATAAGTAAAGAAAAGGCTTCTCCCCTCGGGGGAGAAGCTGTCACCGAAGGGGACTGATGAGGGGCGGGTGTGCTCCGGCACGCCGTTCACGGGCAATTATGGCAAGGCCGCCCCTCATCCGGCCCTACGGGCCACCTTCCCCCACGGGGGAAGGCTTACCACAACACGAAAGGAGGCTCACGCCCATGCTGCATCTACTCTACGCGCTGGTACTGCTGCTTCTGCTCTGCGGGGCCTGTGCGATTCTGGCGGAGCGGTTTACCCTCTCCCCCGCCTTGCTGCCGCTGCCTATTTTGAGCGGCGCGGTGGTCGTGCTGTATCTCTGCGGGGTCGCGGGTTTCCTGCACGTTGGCGCTGTGGCTGTACTGCTGGCGCTGGCCGCCGTGTGGGTCGTCGGGCTTGTGCAATACCGCCCCGCCGGGGTGGCCGCTGCCTGGAAAAGAGCGGCCTCCGTCCCCGGTTTCACGCTGTTTTTAGGCGGTGCTGCGTTTATCTGGCTGCTGTTCTGTGTACAGCAGCCGATGTTTACCCAGTGGGATGAGTTCACGGCGTGGGGCCTGGCCCCCAAGATGGTCGTGGAGCGCGGCGCATTCTATGTGGCCGACCCGGTCAACCTGAAGGCGTCCTTCACCTACCCGGCAACGAGTCTGATCACATTTTTGTTCCAGCCCTTCGGCCCTTGGGCCGAGTGGGCCTGTCTGGCCGCCATTGACACGCTGGCGCTGGCCTGTCTGGCCGCTGCGTCCGCCCTGCCGCGGGAGCGCTGGGCGGGCGGCGTGCTCGTGTTTGCGGCGGGGTTCCTGCTGCCGTTTTTCTTCTCGGCCACGCCCACGGGCAGCTACGCAGCGCAGTACGTCAACGCCATGGCAGACCTGCCGCTGGCGATGCTGTTCGGCGGCACGCTCTGCCTGTATTTCGCGGTGGGACGCCGCAAAATCGCCTACTGGCTTGTTGCGCTGCCGCTGGCCGTGCTGACGCTGACCAAGGACATCTGCTTTGCCTACGGGCTGATCGCGGCATTCCTGATCGGGCTGGATCTGTGGCTGGCCGCAGACGAGCCCTGCAGAAAGGCGTTCCCCAAGGCTCTGCTCCGGGCGGGCGCACTGGCTGTTATCGTGCTGGCGGCGTTTTCAAGCTGGGGCCGCTACACGGCGGCTGTCACCCCCACGGCGGACACCGCCGCGAGCGTCGGCAGTGAGGGCCTGAGCTACGGCGCGGTATTGGTCGGCGGCGTAAAGCAGCTGCTGGGCATGGGCCGCACCGAAAAGTTCGCGCAGATCATGGCCGCCATGGGCAGCGCGTTCTTTACGCGGCGCATCTGCCTTTTGGGCGGCGGCATCATGGCTGTGGCTGCCATTACGATGGTCGCCGCCGCGGCATGGCTGGCCGCCGACAGGGGCGCACCGCGCCGCCGCGTGCTGGCCGCGCATCTGGGGTTTGCGTTCTGCTTTGCGGCGCTGTATCTGTTCCATCTGATTCTGTACAACTACAACTTCTCCGATCTGGAGGGACTGGCGCTCAAGGACTATGACCGCTATCTGGCCCCCTACTATCAGGCGTGGATGCTGGCGATGCTCTGCCTGCTGGCGCGCGGCGCGCGGGAGCGGCTGGCGCAACTGGCGACGGGCGGCGCGGCGGCGGTGATTTTTGCCGTATTCTGCTGGCGCGGTGTGCCCGCGGCGGGCTTCTGGTCCGGTGCCGACAGCCTGTACACGCTGCGCGCCGACGTGCAGAACCGCGCCGACACGATGAACACCGTGCTGGGCTGGCCGGACCGCGTGCTGGTCATCAGCCAGGGCGACGACGCCACGCGATGGTATTATTATCGGTACGAGCTGACCGCGCAGGTCGTGAACGGCTTTGGCGGCTTCTATGGCCGCCTGGGCGAGACGCAGGACCGCTGGGACAGCGATTTTATGAATCTGGTCGAGAGCGAAAACTGGACGCTCTACGACTACAAGGCCGTCTGCGTGCCGGACACGCTGGTCGCCTACATGGCCGAGAAGGACTGCGATTATATCCTGATCGACCGCGCGGACGACTATCTGCAGCGGGAATTCAGCCCCCTGTTTGAGGGCGGGCTGACCAACGACATGCCCGCAACGCTCTATCATTTTGAGGGCGCGGACGCGGCAGTGCCGTTCAAGCTGGCAGCTGTGGCAGAAAGCGGGGTGGAGTAAATGCGTAAACCGCTTTTGAAGGCGCGGCAGCTGCTTTTGCTGGCGTATCTGCTGGCGGCGGTGCTCTGGGTGGTGCGGTGTCTCGTCGGCTGCGGCGTCATGCTGAACTACAAGCTGCAGGGCAAAATGTCCCAGGCGCATGTGGACGCCGCCGAGCTGGTGACCGAGAGCTTTGCGCCCTATTCGTCCAACGAATGGTGGACGCCGCCGGACGACGACCCGGCGTGGTATCTTTCCACCGACAGCGACCCGCATATTTACTGGCAGGGCCAGGGGTATATCGAGACTGCCGTGCTGGACGCGGCGCACCGACTCCCCCCGGGCGGCGTGGCGCTGTACTATTTGAAGCCCGGCCAGACCGACTACACCGAGGCGCAGAAGGTCTACGCCAGGGTCACGGCCCCCGGCGTCTACACGTTTGATTTGGGCGGGCAGTGGGTCACGGGGCTGCGCATTGACCCGGACAGCGTGGGCGGCGTGCCGACGCTGTTTACCGGCATTGATCTGAACCCCCCGCGCCCATGGTACACCCGCTTTGTCCCGACGGCTGGCTGGTGGCTGGTGCTGGCGTTTGTGCCGGCAGTGGCGGCGGCGATGGCGAGCGCAGTTTGTTCCTTCTTTATAAAGAAGGAACCGAAGAAATTTTAAATGCAGTAGGGGCCGGGCATGCCCGGCCCGCAACATAAAAGGCCGAATCGCGTTTACAGGAAGGTCGAGGGCAGGGCATGCCCTGCCCCTACGTCTCTGCGCATTTGTAGGAGGCGGCGTCCCCGACGGCCCGCGGGCCGATGCAAGCATCGGCCCCTACGCGCAATTTATCACAGCAAGGAGCTGACCCTATGGAACTACTCTGCGTACTGGCGGCGGTGGCGGCGCTGTTCTGCGGCTGCGCGGTGCTGACGCTGAAATGCCGCGTCCCGGCATCCGTCGCACCACTGACGGCACTGTCCGCCATCGTCGCGGTGCTGACACTGGCCGCAATGGCGGGCGTTCTCTACCCCGCCGCATGGCTGCTGTATCTTCTCTGTCTGGCGGGCGGCGTCTGGGTCGCGGCGTCCTGCAGGGGCAGCACCGGCGCGGCGCAGCGCCTTTTCACCCCGGGCAGCGTGCTGTTCTGGGGCATGGCGCTGGCATTCACGGTCTACTTTTTTGTGCGGCAGCCTATGGCGACGGACTTTGACGAGCTGAGCCTGTGGGCAACGGCGGTCAAGATCACGAAGGTCAACGACAGCCTGTACGCCACCGCCAAGCTGGGCACGCCCTGGGCCGCGACCCAGAACCCCGGCCTGCCGCTGCTGGCGTATTTCTTCCAGTTTTTCGGCGATTATGCAGATTGGAAAATTTACGTCGGTTATGACATTTTGTATTTTTCCGTGTTTGCCGCCGTTGTGGGGGCTGTCCCGCGGGAAAAATGGCGCGTGGCCGTGCCGATGGCCGCCGTGCTGTGGTGCGTGCCGTTCTTCTTCACGAACTACAACCACACGATCTACCTGACGACCACCTACATGACCAGCTACGGCGACGTGCCTGCGGGGCTGGTGTTCGGCGGGGCGGTGGCCGCGTGGCTGGCGCTGCGCCAAAATTCAGCCCCCAAGTGGGCCGTGCTGCCGATTCTGGCGCTGTCTGCCAACATCAAGGCCAACACATTTGTGTTGGCGCTGGTGGCGGCGGGGCTGGTGGCTGTGGACGAGTGGCTGTTTGCCGACGACGGCGATTTCAAGGCCGGTCTGCTCCCCCGCACCGGGTTCAGCGTTGCCTGCTTTGCCGCGCCGATGGCAATTTACTATCTGTGGAATGTGCGCTATGTCGGCTGGCTCGTCAGCCGCAGCGCCAGTGATTCCGGCGTCGGCGAGACGAGTGCCCCGCTGTCCGCCGTCGTGGTCAACGGCATTAAAATTCTGCTGGGGCAGCCGGTGGAGGGCTTTTACGCCGAGCGCGAGGCCCAGTTCCGCACTGCGATGGCCGACATGGGCCACCAGTTCTGGACGAGTGACGGCAAGCTGAGCATGATCGGGCAGGGCCGCAATGTGGTCGCACTGATTGCCATCGTGTTTGCCGTGGCGATTCTGGCTGCAGCGTCGCGGCGGCTCAAGGCACGCATCGCGGTCATCGGTGCGCTGTCCGGCGTCTGCTTTTTGGGCTACAACCTCATGCTGGCGCTGAGCTACGGCTTTATCTTTGTGCCGTTCCAAGCTGAACAGCTGGTTGACTATAACCGCTACATTTACAGCTATTACATCGGCTGGTTCATTCTGGCGCTGGGGTGTCTGTCGGTGGCGCTGCTGCCGCAGATCACAGTCAATGGCGGGGCCGATGGCCCGACAGCAGTTTTTACTGCGGTCCGCCGCCAGCCGCACGCTGTGTTTGAGTTGTTTGTGCTGGCGCTGGCCTGCGGAATGCTGTTCCGCCAGAACCAGCTGATTCTGCCGCAGCTGAGCGTGCTGGGCTTTGCGGACAGCGAGTTCACGGACCGCCGCGCCGAGCGCGCCGAGGCCGAGCTGGTGTGCAGCTACCTGGCCCCCGATGACCGCGTCTTTTATGTCGGGCAGGGCGACAACGGCGAGGGCTGGTTCAGCGCCGTGTTCGACTTCTACCCGATTCTGGTGGATTACTCCGGCACGGTCACGACCGACCCCGATACCGGCGAGACGAAGATGATCGGCGGCGGCGGCGAGCTGGGCCTGCCAGAATTGCAGCCCGCCGAGGGTGTGAAAAACACCTATTACCACGCCTTTACAGCGCAGGAGCTGTACAGCATCGTGCGCGGCAACGGCTGCACGGTGCTGTACATCCAGACGCTGGACGATATTTTTGTGCAGAGCTACGCCGATTTGTTTACCGACAAGCTGGCGGCGGCGCAGAGCGGCGAGACGCTTTTGTACCGCGTGACCGATGCGGGCTTTGCCCCGATGCCGATGGAGGTGAGCGCGCAGTGAAGGCTTTGAAAAACTGGTTCTCCCGCCGCGGCGCGCTGCCGCTGACGGCGTATCTGCTGGCGCTGGCCGTCTGGCTGGTGCTGGGCGCGGCGCACTTTGGCAGTGACGCCGCCGCCCGGGCGCAGGGCCGTCTGGCCGAGGAGACGATGGCCGTGACCGACTGGCAGCTGGTGGGCCTTGTCCAAGGCGCGGACGGCACGCTGACGACACAGGACGGCGACCCGCAGATGATTTTGGAGGACGTGGGCAGCCGCGTGGTGCGCACGATTTCTTACACCGCCGAATTTAACGGTGAGGCGCGTGAAATGTGCCTGTACTACACGACAAAGGTCGGCGAGGATTACTCCGCGGACCGCCGGGTGTTCCCGCAGAGTCTGGGAAGCGGGCAGTACGTCTACACGCTGCCGCGCACGAGTCTGGCCGCGCTGCGGCTCGACCCCTGCAGCCCCGAGGAAAACAAGGCCGTGACGCTGACAATGAGCGACATCACGCTGAACGCCGCCGACACCCTGCCCGCCGTATGGCAGTATTTTGTGCCGACGTGGTATCAGGCGTTTTGTCTGGTGCTCTACCCCGCACTGGCCGCCGCAGCGGTGAGCATGGTTGGGGCCGTGGCTGCCAAGAGAAAGAGAAAATAATTTTGGGGTCAGGCGGATGCTTCACGCAGGTGGAGCACCCGCCTTTTTATATTGCGGGGCCTTGTGTGGCTGCCCTTGAACGGCGTGCCTGCCGCAAGGCTGCGGGCCGGGCATGCCCGGCCCCTACGTTCTACGCGGGGGAGCGATTTACCCCTCCCCGGGGTGTTTTCCGGTGCCACCGGCGGGCACGGAGCGGTCAAGACCGCTCCCTACAAACCACCCGCTATCGCTGCATCGCGGGGGAGGCTTTTTCCTTTTGGCACATTTTTCCATCTTTTTTGCGCTTTTGGAACATTTTTCGATTATTTTGCACAAATCGGTTGCTTTTGCGGTTCCTATTATACTATAATGATAAAGTATAGGAGAATGTGCATTTTTACTGCGCGTTTGCTCCGCTTGTAATTATAGGTGAATTCATGAGTGATAAAGAGAAAATCCTGATTGCGGACGACTCCGCGATGAACCGCGCCATCCTGACGGAAATGCTGGGTGACGGTTATGAGATTCTGGAGGCGGAAAACGGCAGACAGGCTGTGGCCATTTTGCAGTCCGCGACGGACATCGACCTGCTTTTGCTCGATATTATGATGCCCGAGATGGACGGCTTTGAAGTGCTGGCCATGATGAACAAATACCACTGGATCGACGAGGTCCCCGTCATCATGATTTCGGCGGAGAATGCGTCCAGCTACGTCGAGCGTGCCTATGATCTGGGCGCTACCGACTATATCAGCCGCCCGTTTGACATGGCCGTCGTGCGCCGCCGCGTCATCAATACTCTGATGCTTTACGCCAAACAAAAGCGGCTGGTCCGCCTTGTGGCCGAGCAGGTCTATGAAAAAGAGAAAAGCAACTCCACGATGATCAACATACTGAGCCATATTGTGGAGTTCCGCAACGGGGAGAGCGGTATGCACGTGCTGCATATCCAGACAGCCACCGATATTCTGCTGCACACGCTTGTGCAGAAAACCGACAAATACCACCTGACCGCCGCGGATATTTCGCTCATCAGCACCGCTTCGGCGCTGCATGACATCGGCAAGATCAACATTCCCGAATCCATCCTGAACAAGCCCGGCAGGCTGACGAAGGAAGAATTCGAGGTCATGAAAACCCACACCACAATTGGTTCGGAGATTCTGGAAAAGCTGCCGTTCCAGCAGGAGTCCGACCTTGTCAAGACGGCCTACGCTATATGCCGCTGGCATCATGAGCGCTGGGACGGGCGCGGCTACCCGGACGGGCTTAAAGGTGAGCAGATCCCCATCGCCGCGCAGGTCGTGTCTATGGCCGATGTGTACGACGCCTTGACAAGCGAGCGCTGCTACAAAAAAGCGTTCGACCACGACACCGCGGTGAAGATGATCCTGAACGGGGAGTGCGGGCAGTTCAACCCGCTGCTGCTGGAATGCCTGACCGAGTGCGGCGCGCAGCTGCATGCCGAGCTGAGCATTGCTTCGGACACCGGCAGCCAGCTGCACCGTCTGGCAGACGCACAGCATATATCCGATGCCCTCCTGCGGGAGAACGCACTGCCCGGGCAGAATCATATCGTGCAGTCGCTGTCCCGCCTGCAGCAGAAGGGTCGGTTCTTTAACCAGAGCGTCCGCTGCATACAGTTTGACTATGACGTTGCCACCGGTCATCTTTCCTTCTCGGCGTGGGCGGCGGAGCACATGGGCGTGCCCAAGGATCTGCTCCTGCCCGATGCAGTCGAGGAAACCGGGTTCGCCCTTGCGGACATTGCGCGCATCCAGAAGGCGCTGCGCGCCACCAGCGCAGAGCACCCCTACACCGAGCTTTCGATGCTGCTGCCCGTTGACGGCGAGCTTCGCTGGCATCACGTGCGCCTGTGCTCCCTGTGGAGCGATGACAGCGTACCCACGTATATCGGCGCTGCCGGGCAGGCCGACCCTGTAGAGCAGTTTTTTGACTACCATCATGACCTCTACCATGATGTCCTGACCAACGCCTATAACCGCCGCTTCTTTGAGAAGCAGCTGCGGAAGCTCATGGAAGTGGATGCCATAGCCATGCTGGACCTTGACCAGTTCAAGCAGATCAACGACGTCTACGGCCATCAGGCCGGCGACGACGCGCTGCGCATTCTGGTGAGTGCGGTAACGGCCTGCGTGCGCAACCGCAACGATGCACTGGTGCGGTACGGCGGCGACGAGTTTTTGCTGATTTTCCCGCATATCCCGGAGCATGTCTTTATAAAGCGGCTTGAGCAGATCCGCGCGACGGTGCAGGCGCTGCACATGATCGAATACCCCGACCTGCATCTGACGGTCAGCATCGGCGGTGTGTACGGCGCCTGCCCCCTTGAACCCGGCATCCGTCAGGCGGACAAGCTGCTGTATCAGGCCAAGGAGTGCCGGAACAAATGTATCACCGCAGCATTTTCCGCAGAAGAAGCAGAAAAAACAAAGCCAAATCAGGAATCCGATAAATTGTAAGAAAGAAGAAGGTCCCCTATGACACTGCAGGAATTTTATGACCGCATCGGCGGCGATTACAAGGCAACCATCAGCCGACTGCCCAGCGAGGCACTCATCAAAAAGTTTGTGCTGAAATACCCCGGCGACCCCAGCTTCAACCAGCTGAAGGACGCGCTGGCCGCCCAGGACTGGGAGCTGGCCTTCCGCGCCAGCCACACGCTGAAGGGGGTGGCCCAGAACCTTGGCATGGACCGCCTGTATAAGACCGCCGCCACGCTCTGCGACGCCGTCCGCGGCCCGAAGCCGCTGGAGGATGCCAGCCTCTGGCCGCCGGTGGTGGCCGCGCATGAGGAAGTGCTGGCCGCGATCCGGGAGCTGTAAAAACATCCGAGATGATGCCCGCGGCAGACGACACCGAAAGCTGCCCGGGCCATGCCTGCAAAATATACGTGCGGCGCAGCGGGTCCTGCATCCCTGCCCGGCTGCCGCACTAAAAAGACCGGAGCTGTTTTCGATGAATAAGAAGGAGAATCCCGGCGTAAGCAGACGCGGGGCAGCCATGCTGCTGTTGTTCAGCCTGGCTGTCAGCGTTCTGCTTGGCTTTGCCATGCCCGTGCACGCCGCGGACGATGGCCGGACCACCCTGCGCACCCTGCGCGTCGGCTTTTATGCGTACACCGGCTACCACATCATGGACGCAGACGGCAGCCGCAGCGGCTATGCCTATGAGACGCTGCAGGACATGGCCAAGTATGAAAACCTCAACTACGAGTATCTGGGCTATGACTGCGACGTCAATGAGATCATGGATATGCTGGAGAACGGCGAAGTCGATATTGTGCCGATGCTGCGCAAAACGCCGGAGCGTGAGGAACGGTTCGACTTTTCTGCCGAGCCGATCAGCAACATTGCCACGATGCTGACCGTCAAGGCCGGCAACCGCAGCATTGTGGCCGGTGACTACAGCACCTACGACGGGATGATCGTCGGCGTGAGCCGCACAGGCAATAGCCGCAATGACAGCTTTAAAGCCTACGCCGAGGAGCACGGCTTCCGCTACACCCTGGTGTCCTATGATACCGATGAGGAGCTGTCCAGCGCCCTGCGCACCGGGGAGATCACCGCCGCCGTCTCCAACCGGATGCGCCAGACGAAGAACGAATGGATCATTGACACCTTTGACGTGCAGGACAGCTATATTGCCGTGCGCAAGGGTGATGCCCCGACGCTGCGGCTCGTCAACAACGCTATTGCGGCGATGAACCGCGACAACCCCAGCTGGCGCACGACCCTGTTCAACAAATACTACACCGGCAGCCATACCAGCAGCAAAATTAATCTGACCGACGCCGAGGAAAACTATGTCACCGCCTGCAACGACGCAGACACGGCGTTCACGGTGCTTGTCAACCCGGACCGCTACCCTTACTCCTACATGACGCCGGACGGCATGCCCACCGGCATCATGGTGGATATTTTCCAAAAGGCAGCAGGCCGGGCGCGGCTGCGCTACAAATTCCTGAAGCCCGCGGACCGCAGCGAGTACAAGGCCATGCTGGCGGACGGGCAGGCGGATTTTGTCATTGACCTGACCGACGACATGTCCCAGGCGGAGGACTACGGCTACAAGCTGACCGACAGCTATCTGTCGGCGGAGTTTTCCTGGGTGCTGCTGCGCCGCCACAACGGCGCGCTGAACAATGTTGCTGTCGCATACGATTTTTCCCCCTCCTCGCTGGAAATGCCCGGCCTGAGCGACACGGCCCATATAGAGTACCTGAATTCCTTTGATGACTGTCTGGCCGCCGTGCGCGACGGGACCGTCGATGCTTACTATACCTACACCTACCAGGCCGAGCGCACGGTCTTTGACGACACGCACAACGAGCTGCGCTCGATGCTGAGCGACGAGCAGCGCAATTTCTGCATCGGCGTCCGGCAGGACTACGATGTGCTGCTGCGCACTGTGCTGAACAAGAGCATCGACAGCCTGACCCGCGCCGAGATCAGCACCATCACCAACGCCTACATCAACCTGGGACAGCAGCCGTTCTCTCTGACGCGGCTGGCCTATCAGTATCCGGCCATTATCGTGCTGACCTGCCTGTGCGTTCTGGTTACCGCGGTCTGCATCGCACTGGTCATCCGCGCCCAACGGTTCCGCGCCGAGACCGAAAAAGCCCTGCGCAAGGCCGAGGAGGCCAGCGTCGCCAAGACGGAGTTCCTGTCCAACATGTCCCACGACATCCGCACGCCCATCAACGGCATTATGGGTATGCTGGACATTGCCGAGGACAACTTTGACAACAAGGCCCGCGTGCGGGACTGCATGACCAAGATGCGCGGTGCGGCGTCCCACCTGCTCTCCCTCATCAACGATGTGCTGGACATGACCAAAATCGAATCCGGCAATATGCAGATGCTGGACACATCGTTTGATCTGCGGGCGCTGCTGGATTCCTGCTGCTCCATCGTGGAGGGCCAGATCGTGGACCGGCACATGACCTTCACAAAGCAGATCGGCCCGTTCTGGCACCCATACCTGATCGGCAGTGAGCTGCATATCCGGCAGGTGCTTATCAACATTCTTTCCAACGCCGTCAAGTACACGCCCGACGGCGGCGAGATCAACTTCCGCGCCAAGGAAACGCTGTTTGAAGAAGGTCTTGTCCACCTGCGGATGGAGATCAAGGACAACGGCATCGGTATGAGCGAGGAATTCCTGCAGCATATTTTTGAGCCGTTCACGCAGGAGCAGCGCTCGAGCCGCACCCACTACAAGGGCACGGGTCTGGGCATGGCCATCACAAAGAAGCTCGTTGACCAGATGCACGGCTCGCTCGATGTCGAGAGTGAGCCCGGCAAGGGTTCGACCTTCATTGTGCGGCTGTCGCTGCCCTTGGGCACACCGACCAAGGCCGAGCCGTCCGTGGTCGTGCGGCATGCCGCATCGGCAGCCGCATCCGGCAGCAGTTGGGACGATGCCCCCGCCGCGGGGGCAGAGACTGCCGCGGCTGCCCCCGCTGCAGCGGAAACTGTGCTGCCGCTGGCCGGGCTGCACCTGCTGCTGGCCGAAGATAACGAGCTGAACAGCGAGATCGCCACAGCCCTGCTGGAGGAGCAGGGTGCCAGCATCACCGCCGTTGAGAACGGCAGACTGGCGCTGGAATCCATCCAGAACGCTGCGCCTCGCACCTATGACGCGATTCTGATGGACGTCATGATGCCCGAGATGAACGGACTGGAGGCTACCCGGTGCATTCGGGCGTTTGAGGGCAAGGGGCCCGGCGAAGGCACGCCCATCATTGCCATGACGGCCAATGTCTTTGCCGACGACGTGAAGTCCTGCCTGGACGCGGGCATGAACAGCCACGTGGGCAAGCCGCTGGACATGAAGGTGCTGATCGGCGAGATCCTGAAGTACACGAACGCGCGCTGAAGAATCCAAAGTAAAACCCACTTTTTGCAAATTTAATAAAGAAAATATGCCCGCCATATTGCAAAAGCTGTTTTTTCCGATGTATAATGGAAAGGATAATTTTTTGGGATATGGCGGGCGCTGTTGTTTGGCATCCGCCGACATGGAGGGTGAATTATGGCAACGAAGTATATTTTTGTGACCGGCGGCGTTGTGTCGGGCCTGGGCAAGGGCATCACAGCGGCCAGCCTGGGACGTCTGCTCAAGACCCGCGGACTGAAGGTGGCCAGCCAGAAGCTGGACCCCTACATCAACGTTGACCCGGGCACGATGAGCCCGCTGCAGCACGGCGAGGTGTTCGTGACCGACGACGGCACCGAGACAGACCTCGACCTCGGCCATTATGAGCGCTTCATCGACGAAAATCTGAACAAATACTCGAACCTGACCACCGGCAAGGTCTACTGGAACGTCCTGAACAAGGAGCGTCAGGGCGCTTATCTGGGCCAGACCGTGCAGATCATCCCCCACATCACCAACGAGATCAAGAGCTACATCTATAATCTGGCCAAGAGCACCGAGGCGGACGTCGTCATCACCGAGATCGGCGGCACCACCGGCGACATTGAGAGCCAGCCCTTCCTGGAGGCCATCCGTCAGGTCGGTCTGGAGCAGGGCCCCGAGAACTGCTGCTATATCCATGTCGTACTGGTGCCCTACATCTCCGGCTCCGACGAATACAAGTCCAAGCCCGCGCAGCACTCCTGCAAGGAGCTGCAGGGCATGGGCATTGCGCCGAACATTATCGTCCTGCGCGCCGACGGCCCTGTAGGCAACGACATCAAGCGCAAGATCAGCATGTTCTGCAACGTGCGCCCCGACTGCGTCATTGAAAACCTGACGATGCCGAGCCTGTACGAGTGCCCGCTGATGCTGGAATCCGCCGGTCTGACGAACGTCGTGGCCCGCCAGCTGCACCTGCAGACCCCGCCGAGCGATCTGACCGAGTGGAAAGCGCTCATCAGCCGCATTGCGACCCGCAGCAAGACCTGCACGATTGCGCTGGTCGGCAAGTATGTCAAGCTGCACGACGCTTATTTGAGCGTCATGGAGAGCCTGTACCACGCGGGCTTTGAGAACGAGAGCAAGGTCGAGATCAAGTGGGTGGACAGTGAGCATCTCGTCGACCAGAACTGCTGCGCCGACGAGCTGAGCGACGTGGACGGCATCATTGTGCCGGGCGGCTTTGGTGACCGCGGCATCGAGGGCATGATCCAGGCTGCGCAGTACGCGCGTGAGAACCACGTGCCCTATTTCGGCATCTGCCTGGGCATGCAGATCATGGTCATGGAGTACGCCCGCAACGTACTGGGCTACGCCGACGCCAACTCCAGCGAATTTACGCCCGAGGGCCAGCACAACGTCATTGACCTGATGCCGGACCAGCAGGGCGTTGAGACGAAGGGCGGCACGATGCGTCTGGGCAAGTACCCCTGCGTCATCACGCCGGGCACGAAGATGGCCGACTGCTACGGCACGACGGAGATCGACGAGCGCCACCGCCACCGCTATGAGTTCAACAACGAGTTCCGCGCCGAGTTCGAGGAGAAGGGTCTGGTCATCGCCGGTACCAGCCCGGACGGACGCCTTGTGGAGGCTGTGGAGATCCCGGGCCGCGATTTCCATCTGGGCGCGCAGTTCCACCCCGAGTTCAAGAGCCGCCCGAACCGTGCGCACCCCCTGTTCAAGGGCTTCATCGCCGCCGCGCTGAAGTTCCAGAGCGAGCACACCCCGACCGGCCATCCCGCGGTACTGGGAGAGTAAAATACAGTATAAGCCGAGGAGCTCGTCCCCTAGTGACGGGCTCCTTTTTGCGGCCCTGTAGGGGCCGCCATTTGTTTGTTTACAACTCTTTCACATCTGTAACGCATTATTCCCGCGCGGCTATTCGTATTAGTATACAGAAGGCTGCAGGGACAAAATCTCCACAATATCCTGTCGAAAACGCAGCTGCGAATTGTGCGGATTTTCGCTTGTTTTGTGCGCCGCGTGCGGCGTATAATAGTACATCATCGAAAGGGTGTAAATGTATGCGTAACTGGTGTTCGCGCCATCCAGTCTGGTTCATGGCGCTCTATGCTTTGTTTTACTTATCGTTTTTTGCGCTGCTGGAGCGCACGATCCAGACACCGGATCTCTGGGTACACTGCCGGCTGGACGATTTGATCCCGTTTTGCAAATATGCCATTGTACCGTATATTTTGTGGTTTCCGTGGATTCCGTTTACGCTGTTTTACCTGCTGTATAAGGCCCCGCGGGAGGATTTCTGGCGGCTGTGCATTCCGCTGTTCACCGGCATGACGATGGCGCTTCTGTTCTATGCCATTGTGCCTAACGGTCTTGCCCTGCGCCCGAAGTACGTGCCGGGCACCGACATTTTTGCGCAGCTTGTGCGGATGATCTACCGCAGCGACACGCCGATGAACGTCTGCCCGTCCATCCATGTGTTCAACTCGGTCACGCTGATGCTGGCGTACTACCGCAGTGCAATCTTTGATGCCCCGCGCCGCCGCTGGATGCGCCCCGCCGCCATGGTGCTGTGTGTGTCGATCTCGCTGTCCACGATACTGCTCAAGCAGCACAGTGTCATTGACGTGGTGTTTGGCCTGCTGCTGGCGCTGTTGCTGGATCATGCCGCCACCGTTTTGCAGAGAAGCCCGGTGCAGCGCCGCGAGCGCCGCGTACCGGAAAGGCTGTAATAGAGAGTACGTAGGTTCTTTCTTTGCAAAGAAAGAACCAAAGAAATTCCAAATACCCAAATAAAAAACGTCCTGTCTGCGCAATGTTGCAGGCAGGACGTTTTTAGTTACAGCGCATATACAAGGATGCCGACCAAAATCATCGCCAGTGCGGCGAGCTTTTTAGGGTTCATCTTCTCGTGGAAGATCGTAACGCCAAAAATCGTGACGTAAATATAGCCTGTTGCTTCCAGTACAGGCCCGACGTTGAGCGGTACGCCCTTGTAGGCCAGCATCGTTAAGAGCGTGCAGCCCACAAAGAGGGCATAGCCTAAAATCACCCGCCAGTCGGTGTACTCCGCCAAGACCGACTTGTGCTCCCGCAGCGCAGCCTTCTTCAAAAGCACCTGCGAGACTGCGGAGAGGAACGTGCTGCACAGATACAGCAGCACATAGGGCAGCTGTGCCTGACTCATTTGCCGCCCTCCCCCTCATTGTCGGCCCGTACAAAAAGCACGATGCCGCATATAATGATGACCGCACCGATGACCCGGCGCGGCGTGACGGCCTCACCAAAAACGGCCAGACCCAGCAGAATGCCCCACACCACGGTGACGGCCTTGTTCGCGTAGGCCGTCGTCAGCGGCAGATGCTTGATGACTTGCTGCCAGCCCGCCGCATAGGTGACAAGCGCCAGCAGCATCAGGCCGTACAGCACGATAAACGCCGCGCTCAAAAACGGCTGCTGCGCGGCCAGCTTGCTGCACACGCTGCTGCCCGCATAGATGCCCAGGATCACATGCAGCAGCAGGAACCATTTTGCCTGCTTCATGCGTCGTTCTCCTCATGCCGGATGACCTCGCGCTCGACGTACTGGGGCGCGGCGTTGGCGCACATGTAGATGCGGCCCACGTACTCGCCCATAATGCCCAGTACGACCAGGATCATGCCGCCGAGCAGCAGCAGCAGCGCCGTGGTGGACGCCCACCCGATGGGGGCCGCCGCGCGGGTAAAGTGGTCGATGATGATATAGATAAAGTAGAGAAAGCCCGCCACGGCAAACAGCGTGCCGATGTAAGTCGCAATGCGCAGCGGCTTGACGGAAAACGACGTAAAACCGTTCATCCAGAGATTCAGCAGCTTGCTCAGCGTGTAGCCGCTGCGGCCCTCCTCACGGGCGCGGTGGTGCACCGGCACGTTGCAGATGCGCTTGGTGGAGCGCAGCACCAGCCCGATGACGTAGGGGTAGCAGTGCTCATAGCGCAGCATCTCGTCCACAATGAAGCGGCGCGCCGCAAAGTAGCTGTTGACGACGAGCTCCGGCGGCTTGCCCAGCATGATCTCGGTCATTTTGCTGTTGACCCAGCTGCCCAGGTTGCGCCAGCCGGCCTGACGCTTCGTGTCATAGCTGGCGTAGACGACGTCATAGCCCTCGTCAATTTTTGCCAGCAGCTTGCCGACCTCGTCCGCCGGGGTCTGGCCGTCGTCGTCGAGGCAGACGACGATGTCGCCGCTGCACTTGTGAAAGCCCGCCATCAGCGCCGCATGCTGACCGAAGTTTTTCGCCAGATCGACGCCCACGACATGGCTGTCCGCCGCCACAAGGCTGCGGATCGTGCCGAAGGTATCATCCGGCGAGCAGTCGTTCACCAGAATGACCTCGTAGTCATACTGCGGCAGGGTCTGCATGGTGGCGGCGATCTCCGCCACCACGCCCCCCACGGTGTGCTGGGAGCGGTAGCACGGGATCACGTAAGATATTTTCTGCATAGCTGTGTACTTCCTTCTGCGCTCACGGGCGCTTATAGATCACCAGATCCTCGGTGGAGACGACCTGCTGCCAGTTTTCGGCCAGCAGACGGGCGGCAACGCGGGTGTCGTGGCCGCACATCACGTAGCGGGAGGAAATCGGGTTTTCCTCGTCCCAGAGGTAGCTGTTTTTATCAAACTCAATGCCCATGCCGTCCGGCACGGCGTAGAGGTAGCCGTGGAACACCCCGTCGTCATAGGCGTAGGCCAGCGTGTGGTCCCAGGGGTCGGCCCCGGCATCCTGCACGCTGGCGGTCAGGGTGGTCTCGACGGTCTGCATCTGGGCGGCCATTTCGGCGTTTTTCTCGGGCAGGCTGCCGCGCTGGAAGTTCATCGGCAGCAGCAGGACGACGAGCACCGGTAGCCAGACGGCGGCGGGCACGGCGTCCTCGACAACGACGGCCCCCAGCAGCAGGATGGCCAGCAGCATCATGTGGCGCGGGTCGATGTTGTACATGAACAGCAGTACCAGAGCAATGACCGCGCTGCAAAACAGCGCACAGCCCTTGAGCACCGGCGGGCGGCCTTTGTGCTTATCCCAGACAAGGCAGACCACCGCGACGAGCACAACGGCCAAAAACGTCACACAGCCGCCGCCGATGTAGGTCGTCTCACCGTGGAGTGTGGGCAGAATATCGTCCCGCCAGGCCGCGTGCAGCAGGGCCGCGGCGCGGGCGCACTCATAGCGGGCCGCCGCCACGGGATGGAGCTGCAATAACAGACGGATGCCGTCAAAGTCCATGCCGCCGTCGCTGAAATAGGGCGCAGCGAGCTTGGCCATGGCGAACAGCGAAACCGCGAACCCGCCCGCCGCCGTGCCCAAACAGGCCGCGCGGCGGCGCTTATTCTTCCAGACCGCCGTGAGCGGGAACACCCAGAACAGCAGCGCGTAGGGGCGGAAGATCGTTTCCACCGCGCAGGCCGCGGCACAGGCAATCAGCCAGCCAGTCTTGCCGCTGCGGTGCAGGGCCGCCGCCGTGCCGACGATGAGGAGCGCCAGCATATAGTGCATGGCCTCCGACGCGCCGCTGACGCAGGAGCGAAGCGGCAGCATGATGCTGAACAGTGCGCCGCACAGCGCGATGCACTGCCAGTAATTCAGCCGTGCGCAGCGGGCAAACACCGCGATGCCCACGGCAATCAGCAGCAAATTGCACCACAGCACGACGTTTACGCTGGCACCGAACAGCAGACCCGGCAGCGCGTAGGCCCAAATCAGCAGCGGGCCCCAGGTACCGTAGCGGCCAATATCTGCGGTGGATTCCTGATAGCCGAAGTACCCCTGTGGGCCGCCGTGGGTCAGCACGCTGACGACCTGGCGGTTATAGAGCGCCTCGTCGTTGTTCATCGTGGTGGGCAGCCAGACCTCGTTCAGCGGCGTGCGGTAGCACAAAAAGTAAAAGCCCGCAAGGAACACGACTGCCCCCAACGCGCAGAGCAGCGCATTGGGGGTCTTTTGCAGGCAGGTTCGGATTTTCTGCATCGGTTTTTTCACGTCAGTTCTCCGCCAGCTTGGCCATAAAGACGACGTCGCGGTAGGCTCCGTCCAGCAGCTCCATATCGCGGAAAACACCCTCCTGCACAAAGCCGGCCTTTTCATAGCTGCGGCGGGCGGCGGTGTTTTCGGCCAGCACGCGCAGGCTGATACGGTGCAGGTGCAGCCCCGCAAAGCCAAAATCGGTGAACAGGCGGGCCGTCTCGGTGCCAAGGCCCTTGCCGCGGGCGCTTTCCTCACCGATGAAGATGCCGTACTCGGCGCTGCGATTGTGGTTGTCAATATCGCGGTAATAGACCGACCCGACGGGCTTGCTGTCGGCGTTGTCGAGGATGATATACTGCACGACCTGGCCGGTGGCGACCTTCGTCGCCAGCCAGCTGCGGTGCATCTCCGGCGTGAAGGTCTGGCGGAAAATGAAGTTCTGCACGACAGACGGCGTGTTGCGCCACTTGACGATAAGGTCCGTGTCTGCGTCGGTGATGGGGCGCAGCGTGACCGCTGTGCCGGTCAGGACGGGGAGAGTGGGTGTGTTCATGGAGGATTCTCCTTGCTCTTTTTACCTTGCTTGTAGGGGCGGGCATTGCCCGCCCGTGCCCGTTTGCCACGGGAAGGGCCATTCCGAAAGGACGCTGCTACGTCAGGCTGGCGGGCGAACAATGTTCGCCCCTACAGTCTCTACAACGTAAAATCGGCGTTTTGGGCAGACGGCCCGGGCGGATATGGAATCCGCCCTTACGGTGCGGGGGGGCGATGCTTGCATCGGCCCACAGCTATAGGACGGACGCCTGTGGGAAGGCCGCGGGCCGGGCATGCCCGGCCCCTACATTGTGCCGTGCTCGTACAGCACGCCCCTGTCGCTCTCGTACAGCACCGTCCAGCCGTCGGCTTGTAAGCGGGCGGCGGTGGGGGTGTCGGCGGCGGTCAGGACGTAGCGGGAATGAATCTCATGGGCCGGGTCGGTCAGGTAGGCGGCCTCGTCAAACTGGATGCCCATGCCGTCCGGCACGCCGTAGAGCAGACCGCAGTGTACGGGGTCGCCAAAGGCGTAGGCCACGGTGCTATCCCAGGGGTCGGCGCTCGTCACAGCGGACCGGCTCTTGGTCAGCACGGCCTCGATTTGCTGCACCGCGGCATCCCATTCGGCGCTGTAGCGCGGCATGGTGAAGCCGTCCGCCAGATTCAGCACGCCGAGCGCGGCCAGCACCAGCGCGGCGGCTGCCGTGCCCGCGGCGGGGCGGGCGTCCTCCACAAGGAGCGCCGCCAGCAGCAGCACATCCAGTACAAGCGTATGGCGGGAGCCCTCAACGGGGCGGTACATCAGCAGCAACGCCAGAAAGACGATGACCGCAGTCACGGCGGCGCAGCCCTTCCAGAACACGGGCCGCCCGGCGCGGGCATCCACGATCAGGCAGACCAGCGTCACGCCCAGCAGCAGGAAAAACAGCAGGTACTGTCCCCCGCTGCGGTTTGCCAGCTGGTCGGCCAGCATTTCGGCCACGGTGCGCAGGGCGTCCAGCAGCTTGTGCGTCACGTCCCTGACGGCGGAGATCACCTGCCCGCGGGCCAGCTCCTGCAGCGGGCTTAAATCGACATTGGTAAAGAAGTAGGGCGCGTAGAATTTGGACATCAGCACGAGCGTGCCGCCCAAGGAAACCGCCCCGCCCGCCACGCAGACAGCGATGCGGCGGCGGTCCTGCCGGCACAGCGCCAGCGGGAACAGCCAGAGCACGGCCTCATAGGGGCGCACGAGCGTGGCCACGGCGCACAGCACACACAGCCCCGCCCACGCGGCGCGGCTTTTGTCCCGCCGCGCCAGAATGCCGCAGCCCAGCACTGCCAGCATGAGCGCATAGTGCAGCGGCTCCTGCATGGCGGAGAACACATAGCGGATCGGCGCGTTCATGGCGGCCAGCGCCGCAGCAAAGGCCAGCTGGCGCTTCCAGCCAAGCCGTGCGGCCCGGGCGAAAAACGTCCAGCCCAGCACGACGAACAGCAGGTTGCACCACAAAAAGGCATTCTGCCCGCGCAAAAGCAGCCCCGGCAGCGCATAGACCAGAAAAACCGCCGGCCCCCACGCGGCGTAGGTGCCGACGGCGGCGTGCGACTCATTGAAGCCGAAGTACCCCTGCGGCGCGCCGTACTGCACGGCGGCGGCCAGCTGCTTGCTGTAGATGACCTCGTCGCTCCAGGAGCTGACCGGCAGGAAGATCTCCGTCACCGGCACCCTGTAGACGACCAGCTCATACGCCAGCAGGAACACCAGCGCGGCGGCAGCGGTGCAAAGTGTGTGCGCCCAGCCGGGCAGGGCCTTACTGCGCATAAAATTCCAGGACCTTGGCAATGACCTTATTGCGGTCTGCCTCGGTCAGGCCGTAGTACATCGGCAGGCGGACGAGGCGCTCGCTCTCGGCGGTGGTGTAGACGTCCGCGCCGTCAAAGCGGCCAAACTTCTCGCCCGCCGGGGCGGAGTGCAGCGGGACATAATGGAACACGGCCAGAATATCGTTTGCCTTCAGGTGGCGGATCAGCGCGGTGCGCTCCTCCAGATCCCTGCATTTCAGGTAGAACATGTGGGCGTTGTGCACGCAGTCCGCCGGGATGGTGGGCAGCTCGACCCTGCCCGCGTCGGCCAGCGGCCGGAAGGCATCGTGGTAGGCGTTCCAGGTCGCCATGCGGTTGTCGTTGATCTCGTCGGCGTGGAGCAGCTGCGCCCACAGATAGGCGGCGTTCAGCTCACTGGGCAGGTAGCTGTCGCCAAAATCGACCCATGTGTACTTGTCCACCTGACCGCGGAAGAACTTGGCGCGGTTCGTGCCCTTCTCGCGCAGGATCTCCGCGCGCTCATTGTACGCGGGATTGTTGATGACGAGTGCGCCGCCCTCGCCCATCGAGTAGTTCTTTGTCTCGTGGAAGGAGTAGCAGCCGAAATCACCGATGGTGCCCAGTGCCTTGCCCTTGTAGCTGCTCATAACGCCCTGCGCCGCGTCCTCGACGACCTTGAGGTCATGGCGGCGGGCAATGTCCATGATGGTGTCCATCTCACAGGCGACACCGGCGTAGTGCATGGCGATGATGACCCGCGTCTTATCGGTGATGGCCTGCTCGATCTTCGTCTCGTCGATGTTCATCGTGTCGGGGCGGATGTCCACAAAGACGAGCTTTGCCCCGGCCAGCACAGCGGCGGTGGCGGTGCTGGAGAAGGTGTAGCTGGGCAGAATGACCTCGTCACCGGGGTGAATATCGCACAGCAGCATGGCCATGTCCAGCGCCGTAGTGCCGCTGGTGGTCAGCAGGACCTTCTGGGCGTGGAAGCGCTCCTCCAACCAGGCGTTGCACTGCTTGGTAAAGGCGCCGTCGCCGCAGATTTTGTGAGAGTCGATGGCCTGCTTGACATAGTCGAGCTCGTCGCCCACGCAGGGCGGTACGTTAAAAGGGATCATAGTAAAAGCCTTCCTTCCGGCTGGATTTTTATAATCGTATTTAGTATAACACAGTTTGCGGTATTTGTCACTTTATCGCGGAACGGATTTGCGCAAAATCGCCTTATTTTTTTATGCGCGCGTCGTTGTAGGCGCGGATCATAATGGCCGCAAACCAGAGCATGACGACGCTGAACACCACAAAGCTGACGGCGGCGACGGAGGTCAGCGACGGGATAAAGTGCGTGACGGTGTAGACGGCCAGCGGCACGGCGGCAATGTACGGCATTTTGCTTTGCTGCCGCCCTGCCAGCCGCACCAGCACGAGCGCCGCGCCCCAGAACAGCCACAGGTCTGCCGCGCGCAGCGCCGGGGCCAGCCGCGCCCACGCCCCGCCGGTTTGGCTGCCGCAGAGGATCAGCTCCAGCACAAGCCCCGCCGCGCCGAACACGGTAGGCAGCCTGGCTTTGGAGGCCAGCAGCAGATAGCCCACAAGGGCCAGCACGGTGAGCGAGACCTCCTGTATGGCGGCATTTTCCGGCACAGCCAGCAGGGCGCGCCCCGCCGCCGCCACACCGACAAGCAGGTAAGCCAGAGCGGTTTTATTGCGTTTGTCCATAGTGATAATACTCCTGATAGTAATGCACCGGTAGGGGCCGGGCATGCCCGGCCCGCGGCCTTCCCGCAGGCGTTCGCCCGCCATACAGCTGCGGGCCGCATATATGCGGCCCCTACCGTATTTCAATATAATTTTTATTATACCTCTTTTATAACCCCCTTGCAAGCGCTGGCGCGGCGGCGTATAATGAGGATGTTTATACAAGAAAATGTGCGTTTTTTGTATAAAGCTACATCAATAAGCGAGGTTTTGGGATATGGAGTTTTCTCGTCGTCTGGACCTGTTCGGGCCGGAGATTTTCGCGGCGCTCAACGACAAAAAGGTCGCGTTGGAGGCCGAGGGCCGTCATCTTTACAATTTAAGCGTCGGCACGCCGGATTTTGCACCGGCGGACTACCTGAAGCAGGCGCTCATCGACGCCGCGCAGGACAACGAAAACTGGAAGTACAGCCTGCGCGACCTGCCCGAGATGCTGGAGGCTGTCTGCGGCTACTACAAGCGCCGCTTTAACGTGGACACCATCACCCCCGACGAGGTCATGAGCTTCTCCGGCAGCCAGGACGGCATCGGCCATCTGGGCCTGGCGCTCTGCAACGACGGCGATCTGGTGCTGCTGCCCGACCCCTGCTACCCCGTCTTTATGACCGGCTCCAAGCTGGGCGGTGCCGAGCCGTGGTACTACAAGCTGACGAAGGAGAACCACTTCCTGCCCGACGTCACCTCCATCCCGGAGGACGTGGCCCGCAGGGCCAAGCTCATGCTGGTCAGCCTGCCCGCCAACCCCGTGGGCAGCATCGGCACGCCGGAGCTCTACGCCGAAATCGTCGATTTCTGCCGTAAATACGACATTCTGCTGGTACATGACAACGCCTACAGCGATATTATCTTTGACGGTGCCCACGGCGGCAGCATCTTCAACACGCCGGGTGCCGGGGAATGCGCGGTGGAGTTCTTCTCTTTGAGCAAGAGCTTCAACGTCACGGGCGCGCGCATCAGCTTTTTGGTGGGGCGGCGCGATGTCATCGCCGCCTGCAAAAAGCTGCGCACCCAGATCGATTTCGGTATGTTCCTGCCCATTCAGAAGGTCGCCATCGCTGCCCTGACCGGCCCGCTGGACGGCGTGCAGCGCCAGTGCGGCGAGTACCAGCGCCGCCGCGACGCCCTGTGCGGCGGTCTGCGCGGCATCGGCTGGAATGTGCCCGACAGCCACGGCAGCATGTTTGTCTGGGCCCCGGTGCCCGCCGGGTACAAGACGAGCATGGAATTCTGCCTGGCCCTGATCGACAAGGCCGGCGTCATCTGCACCCCCGGCTCGAGCTTTGGCCCGAGCGGCGAGGGCTACGTCCGTTTTGCCCTGACGATGCCCGTTGAGAAGATCGGCGAGGCCGTACAGGCGATCAAAAACAGCGGGATCCTGGGGTAATTTGCCCGCTTTTTAAGGCGGCTGGGGGTGCGCTGTGTTTGCCCGCCGGGCACACGCGGCAGCTGCAGACCCTCCGAACCGCTGCAGGCATCGTCCCCTACAGCGTAGGGGCGGATTCCATATCCGCCCGGGCGCCTTGCCCCTGCCGCATACGGCCAGCGGGCGAACGAAAAGTTCGCCCCGGCAGAGCCATCCTTCCTAATAAAGAACACCGCCGATCCGGGTCACGGGTCGGCGGTGCTTTTTTGAACAAATCATTGATTACTGTGCGTTTTCACGCAGAGCGGCACGCATTTCCTTCTGGATGGCAGGGGTCGTTTCCACCTTCTGCATCAGGGCTGCGATCAGCTCGGGCAGCTGCTTCGCGGGCAGCTGCTCTGCAATGACCGAGGCCAGGTACTCAGCGTGGGACATGGCAGGCTCAAACGTGCGGGCATAGGTCTTACCGCTGCGCACGAAGCCAACCTCCCGCAGAACACCCTTCTCCATCAGGCTGTTCAGCATCGAGAAAATCGAGCGTTCCTTCCATTTACGGTCAACACAGGTTTTCACGACTTCCGTCTGTGCCATCGCGTGATCCGCCTGCCAAAAAATTTCCATGATCTGTTGTTCGCTTTTTGTCAGATGCACGTTGGTATACCTCGCTTTAAAAATTGTCTACACTTCTATAGTATCCGCTTGTCAGCGAAATGTCAATGAGTTTCCGAAAATTTTTTAAGTTTTTCGTGTTATTTTATAACGGCTTTACAAATCCGACACATTTAGCGGGCAGCTTCGTGCATTTCCCGATTTATGTCATAGATTCGACAGTTTACAAAAGTGTGGCATATACGTGGCACGTTCTGCCGCATCATGCCACACATTTGCCGCAAATGGTATTTGTGTCCCCCCCCCCCGTCATTTTTTAGTTGATTGCATTCTCTTTGCGCCGTTCCTGTCATTCCGCCGGCCACCGGCCGCGCAGGTACTCGAGTGCGCGCTTTTCCAGCCGCGAAACATAACTGCGGCTGATGTGCAGCGCCTGCGCCGTCTGCTGCTGGGTCTTGGGCGCACCGTCAAATCCATACCGCTGCCGCATAATAGCGCGTTCCCGGGTAGGCAGAGCGTCCACCAGCGCACGCAGCCGGGCGGCGTCGGCGCGGCTCTCGCAGCCGGCCTCCATGTCGGCTTCATCGGGCAGGGTGTCCGCCAGCGTCAGCTGCCCGTCCGCCTCGAGCGGCTCCTGCAGCGACAGCGTCACTCCCGTCCGCCGCCCCCGCCGCAGATCCATGCGGAGCTCATTCTCAATACATCTGCTCGCATAGCTGGCAAAGCGCTTGCCCTTGGCGGGGTCGAAGGTATCCACCGCCTTGATAAGCCCAATCGTGCCGATGGAGATCATGTCGTCCTGTGCGCTGTTCCCGGCATAGTATTTTTTGCAGATATGCGCGACGAGCCGCAGATTGTGGCGGATCAGCGTATCCCGCGCCTGTGCGGCGGCTGCCCCGCCCTTTTGCAGATCGGCAAAGGCCGCGCGCTCCCTGTCCGGCGGGAGCGGACGCGGGAAGGACCCGCTTTCGAGATGCAGCGCCAGATACAGAATATGCCCTGCCGCCGCCTGCAAAAACAAACCAAAAATGCCCAGCATACACACCACCTCGCGGAAGTGTATGCCGGGCATGGAAATTCTATTCTGTCTTTTGGGTAGCGAACGCCGGGTTGGCGGCGCGGGTCTCCTTGCCGTAGACGGTTTGGAGCTGTGCAAAGGCGCGGCGCACGTCGGCGGGGACGTCCACATGGGCAATGACGCCTTTTTCTTTACAGCGTAAACTGCACCGCGCAGAAGGCGGCGTAGATTGCCAGGAGCAGGATGCCCTGGGCGCGGTGCAGCTTGCCCTTGACGAGGGCGGGGACCGTCAGGATCAGCATGACAGCCAGCATGACCGGCAGATCCAGCACAAGGCTGGAATTGATGCCGAACAGCGTGGCGCTCTGCGGGATGGTGAAGGGTGCCAGCGTGACCGACATGCCGCTGACCAGCACAAGGTTAAAGACGTTCGCGCCGACGACATTGCCCAGCGACAGGTCGCTGTGGCCCTTGGCCAGCGAGGTGACGGCCGTGACCAGCTCGGGCAGCGAGGTGCCGAGCGCAACAAATGTCAGGGCGATGACGCTCTCGGGCACGCCGAGGGCCTGCGCGATCAGGGTGCCGTTGTCCACGAGCAGATTTGCGCCGACGGCGATCAGCACCGCGCCCAGCACAAGCAGGATCAGCGTCTTGGCGAGGGGCATTTCCTCCTCGGACGCCTCTTGCTCACCGGCGGGGGTGTTTTTCATCTGCAGCACGTTGGCAGCCATGTACGCCACAAACACTGCCAGCATGATGATGCCCATGACGCGGGTGAATCTGCCGAAAACATAGGCCGCAATGCAGTAGATGGCCGCCGCCGCGAAGAAGAAGGCGACGGGGGTTTTCAACGTTTTGGGGTCTACCCTGCCGGGGCGCACCGCAATCGTGATGGCCGCGATCAGTGCCGCGTTGCAGATGACCGAGCCGATGGCGTTGCCGTAGGCGATCTCGCCATGGCCGGACAGCGCGGACATCGTGGAGACCATGACCTCTGGCAGCGTCGTGCCGATGGAGACCACCGTCGCGCCGATGAGCAGCTCCGGCAGGTGGAAGCGGCGGGCCAGTGCGGACGCGCCGTCAACAAACCAGTCACCGCCCTTGATCAGGAACAACAGACCGACAATAAAAAGCAGCACAGGGATGAGCATATTGATTCCTCCGTTAAAAATGCACGTTATGTGTGGGAAATTATATTATACCACGGCAGTCCGGGCGCCGTCAAACGGGGCGGGGTTTAAAATGTAAAAATGCAGCCTTTCGCGCGCATGGCTTCCCCCCGGAGGGGGAAGCTGTCAGCGGCCCCGACCACTGACTGATGAGGGTCGACCTTGCAGATGCTGCCCGTTTACAGGCTATTGCCGTGCACACGCCCCTCATCCGGCCCTGCGGGCCACCTTCCCCCGCGGGGGAAGGCAAAAAGCCCCCAATTCTTGCACACTTTCCCGCGTTGTGTCCTGCCAACACAAACACAAAACCCCGCAGGGGGTACCTGCGGGGCTCTGTGCATAGAGGGGTGGGAAAGTATATAAAGGTCAGTGAATGTCTTGATTGATTACAAATATTATTATAGCAAGTTTTCTTAAAATGTCAAATGTCAGACTTGCATTTTGGTTTTCAAAAGATTATAATAAAGTCATTCCTACTTAATTTTATTTAGCAAGCGCACAAAAAAGCATACTTTTCCAATTTTGTTAAAGATAACAGTGATTGTATACTTCACTTTATTTTTTTGTGCGCATTACACAAAACAACGACAAGGAGTCAATCCATGGACGATTTGGACCACAAAATCCTACAACTGCTGGCGGAAAATGCGCGTATGCCCGTTAAGGACATCGCCCAGCGGGTCAGCCTGACCAGTCCCGCCGTATCCAGCCGCATCCACCGCCTGGAGCAGGAGGGCGTCATCGGCGGGTACACTGTCGTGCTGCGCCACCCAGACGCGCCCGCCCGGGTCGAGGCGCTGATCTCGGTGCTGGTGGACGCAGCGACCCGCGCGAGCTTTCTGACCATGATCGAGCAGGAGCCGCAGGTCTTGCAGTGCTTCCGCGTGACAGGCAGCTACAACTTTATAATTAAGGTAAGTTGCACCGACATTGACGCGCTGGAGCACCTGCTGACCAAGATGCAGAAGATGGGCTCCACCAACACCCAGATCATCCTGAACACCCAGCTGGACCGCGGTCTGGCATTCGACGAATAAGCGAGGTTTTTATGGCACATTTTTGCAAAAACTGCGGTCTGCTGACTGCCCCGTACGACGAGCGGTGCCCCAAGTGCGGCGCACCGCTGCCGCATATCCCGATGGGCGAGGCTCTGTTGGAGTCCATGCGTCAGTCCCCGGAGGGTACCGCTGAGACCGGCGAGCCGCTGTACGAGCAGGACCTGGAGGAGGACCGCATCGACGCCATGAGCCAGGGCGCAACGACGGCGGCCATGCTGCTGTTCGCCATCCCCATCGCCGGGTTCGTGCTGGCGGTGGTGTGGAGCTTTGGCGGCACGCAGGACCCTGCCCGCAGGCGGCTGGCCCGGGCGTACCTGATCCGTGCGCTGGTCGTGGCGGGGCTGGTCATCCTGTTTGTGGCTGTGGCCGCGATGGTATTTACCGCCGCGCTGCACAGCCAGCTGGCCTACTACTATTACCGTTGAGGAGGCGCCATGAAAGCATCTGTCATCATCCCGAACCTGAACGGCGCGGGCTGGCTGCAGGATTCCATCGAGTCTGTCTGGGCGCAGACCGAGCAGGATTTTGAGCTGATCGTCATTGACAACGGCTCCACCGACGAGAGCCTGGACATCGCCCGCAGCTACTGCGGGCGGGACCGCTACACTTTAATTGAGAACGCCGGGAACACCGGCTTTTCCCATGCGGTGAACCAGGGCATTGCGATTGCCAAAGGCGAATACATGGCGCTGTTCAACAACGACGCCTTTGCGGAGCCGGATTGGCTGGCGGAGCTGATCAAAACCGCCGACGCCGACCCGAAAATTTTTGCGGTCAGCAGCCTGATGCTGCGCTACTATGAGCCGGAGCTGGCCGACGACGCGGGCGACTACGTGACGATCCTGGGCTTTGCCTGCAAGCGCGGCGACGGCTTAAAGGCCAGCCGCTATACAAAGCCCTGCCGTGTGTTCAGCGCGTGCGGCGGCGCGGCGCTCTACCGCAAGTCGATTCTGGACGAGATCGGCGTGTTTGACGAGCTGTTTTTCGCGTATTACGAGGACGTCGATTTGAGCTGGCGTGCGAACAATTTCGGCTACAGGAACGTCTACTGCCCCACAGCCCGCTGCCGCCATATCTGCGGCGCGACCACCGGCGCTGTGCGCTACAACCCGTTTAAGAGCATCCAGAGCGGGCGCAACAGCATTCTGCTGCCCTACAAGAACCAGCCGATTTTGATGTTGGTTTTGAATTTTATCCCGATGCTGCTGGGGTATCTGCTCAAAGTGCTTATGTTCCGGCTGCGCGGCTTCGGCGGGGATTACGCGAAGGGCTTCCGCGAGGCGTGGGCGGCGCTGCCGAAGATAAACAAACCGAAATTCAAGTGGCGGAATCTGCCCAATTATGTCTGGGTGGAGTTCAGTCTGATTGCCGGGCTGTTCAAGTACATTGTGTACCGCGTGCAGCGGGCGTTGAAGATCACGTAATGGGGGCCTTGCCTTTCATTTTGCTGCGCTGTAGGGGCCGGGCAGTTTCCCGCAGACTCCCTTTTCTCTTACTTTCTTCGAGAAGAAAGTAAGCAAAGAAGCTTTCAATATCTCAACCAAAAAGCACCTGCTGGCCGGTCACACGCATACCGGTCAGCAGGTGCTTTTACTTGTTTAGAATTTCTTTGGTTCTTTCTTTGCAAAGAAAGAACATTTCTCGTTTAATCCTCATCCGCAAAGTTGCCCAATGCCTTTGCCTGCTCGATGACCTTGTTCTCGAGCATCTGCGGCAGGGTCTCATACCGGACGAACTCGAAGGTGAAGTAGCCGCGGCCCTGGGTCAGCTGGCGCAGGAAGGTGGTGAAGTCCTGCATCTCGGCCACGGGGACCTCGGCCTCGACGACCTGCAGGCCGTCGTCATCGGGGTTCATGCCCAGCACGCGGCCGCGGCGCTTCGTGACCTCGCCCATAATATCGCCGGTATTGTCGGCGGGGACGTGGGCTTTCAATGCGCCGATGGGCTCAAGCAGGACGGGGCCGGCCTCGGGGATGGCTGCCTTATACGCGAGTTTGGCGGCCATAATGAACGCCATTTCGCTGGAATCAACGGGGTGGTAGCTGCCGTCCAGCAGCGTGGCCTTCATGCCGACCATCGGGTAACCGGCCAGCACGCCGTGCTCGGCGGCCTGACGGACGCCCTTCTCGACTGCCGGGAAGAAGTTCTTCGGCACGCTGCCGCCGAACACGTTCTCGGCAAACTCGATGCCCTCGCCCTCGATGGGCTCGAACTGGATCCAGACGTCGCCGAACTGGCCGTGGCCGCCGGTCTGCTTCTTGTGGCGCCCCTGCGCCTTGCAGCTCTTGCGGATGGACTCACGGTACGGCACGCGCGGATTCTCGAGCGTGATCTCGACGCCGAACTTATTCTTCAGCTTGGCCAGCGCGACCTCCAGATGCTGGGTGCCCAGACCGCTGATGATCTGCTGCTTCGTCTCGGGGTCGACCACGAACCGGATGGCGGGGTCCTCCTCGATCAGGCGGGCCAGCGCGCTGCCGACCTTACCCTCGTCGCCCTTCTTGGCGACCTTGACGGCCATGCGGTAGCTGCTGATGGGGTACACAGGTGCGGGCAGCGCTACGACGCGGGCGGGGTCACACAGGGTATCGCCGGTCTTGGCGGTGGCCAGCTTGGCAACTGCGCCGATGTCACCGGCGGCGATTTCGGGCGTGTCGGTCTGCTTTTTGCCGCAGACGGTCAGCGTCTTGCCCAGGCGCTCCGGCTGGCCGGTGCGGGCGTTGACGGCGTTGCTCGTCGCGGTCAGCCTGCCGGACAGCACCTTAATAAAGCTCAGCTTGCCGACAAACGGGTCGGCCACAGTCTTAAAGACGTAGGCGCACAGCGGGGCGGCGGGGTCGGCGGTGATCTCCACCGGCTCGCCGCCAGACTCGCCCACGGCGGACGCAGTGTCCGCGCCGGGCAGCAGCACGTTCATGTTGTAGAGCAGCATATCCAGCGCCTGCGCGTTGACGGCGGAGCCGCAGAACACGGGCGTGATCTGGCCGCTGCGCACGCCGGAGGCCATGCCCTGGACGATCTCCTCTGTGGTGAAAGCCTCACCCTCGAAGAACTTCTCCATCAAAGCCTCGTCGGTCTCGGCGATGGCCTCGCTCATGGCCTGGATCAGGCCCTCAAAGCGGTGGCCGATGTCGGGCAGGTCGATCTGGACCTGCTTGCCGCCTTCGTATTTGAAGGCCTTCTGGCTAAACAGGTTGATGTAGGCGACGGTGCCGTCGTCCAGACGGACGGGCACGACGCAGGGGCAGACACTGGGGCCGAACTTGATCTTCATCTGCTCCAGGATCTTAAAGTAGTCGGCGTTTTCCAAATCAGCCTTGGTGACAAAGATCATCCGCGCCTTGTTGTTTTTCAGCGCCAGCTGGTACGCCTTCTCGGCACCGACGGTCACGCCGGAACGCCCGGACACACAGATCAGCACGCTCTCGGCGGCCATGATGCCCTCGGCAGCGCCGGTCTCAAAATCAAACAGACCTGGTGCGTCGATCAGGTTGTACTTGATGCCCTCGTACTCGACGGGGACAACGCTCGAGTTGAGCGATGCCTTGCGGCGGATCTCCTCGGGGTCAAAGTCGCTGGCGGTGGTGCCGTCCTCGACACGGCCCATACGCTCGGAAGCGCCGCTCATGTACAGCAGTGCCTCGGTCAGCGTCGTTTTGCCGCAGCCGGCGTGGCCGGCCACCAGAATGTTGCGGATGTCTTTGCTTGCGTAGCCCATGGATCGTCAAACCTCTTTTCGCGCCGGGGCTGCTTCCGGCAGCCCTGCGGCGTAGAATTTCATTGCGGCGCAGTGATTTTTGAACACTCCCGCCTGTTTGATACTACTTTACCACATTGTTGTGGAAATTTAAACAGTTTTTTCGGATTTTTTGTAAAAATTTTTAGGCAAAAGATTGTGGAAAGTGTAAAAAACAGACCCTTGCCTCCCTCTGCGAGGGAGGTGGCCCCGCAGGGCCGGAGGGAGAGAACCTTTCCATAGCCCGAAATATGTCGGATTATCGCAAGGTTCTCTCCCCCACCGCCTGCGGGCGGAGCCCCCTCGCAGAGGGGGCCAGGGTAATGAAAAAGCCGCACAGCTTTCACTGTACGGCTTAACGGCTCACTTATTTTTCCTTCTTCGCCGTCTTTTTGCGGCGGCGGGCGCGCCCGCTGTCGGCCTTGGCCTCGGGAACATAGAGGCTATAGCTCAACAGGTAGCGGCCATGGGCAGGGATGCGGTAGAACGCGGCCTTGATGCGCTCCAGCGGACCGGTGCCGCTCTCGGCGGTGCTGCCGCTCAGCATAACAACATACTGCATATCGGTGTAGCGGGCGGCCACATCGCACTGGCGCAGATTCGTGCGGATCAGATCGCCCAGCTGCTCCACCATCAGAGCGGTCTCGGCAGCATCGGTGTTCTGGCTGGGAGCCACGGTCAGGATCGCCAGGAATACCTGCAGACCGTAGCGGACCTGCACGCCGCGCTGTACGCGGTAAATTTCCTTGAACGTCTCAAAGTCGCAGATACAGGCCCCCGTGTTGTCGGTATCCGGCAGGGCAGAGATCAGCTTGGAGACCTCACTCTCCATATTGCGGTCTGCCTGGCGCATCTGGCGGTAGGCAGAGCCTGCGCGGCCCGGCTCAATGGCATGATGCAGACAGCCCATGGCGCTGCCGCGGCGTGCCAGATCCTCCGCCTCCTCGTGGCGGCCCAGCGTCTCCAGCGCGACGATTTTTTCCAGATAAAGGCGCTCCTCGTAGGGGTCCAGCTCCAGCGCACGGGTACACAGCGTAACGATGCGGGTGCTCTCGCCCCATTTTTTGCAGAGCTCCAGCAGGTTTAAAATGGCTGTGCGGTACTGCCCGTGCAGACGCACGCTGACGCTTTCGACCCACGGCTCGGACGCAGACTGCGGCAGCAGCCGCCCGTCATACAGGTTGACGATCTGTTCATAAATGCGGCTGCGCTTCTCGGCGTCGCTCTCCTTGCGGGCCAGCTCCGAGAGGTCATTGACCTCAAACACATCCACGCTGCAGTCCAGATGGGGGTTCCACTGGTAGTAGCCGCGGCTGGTCACGATGCAGCCCTTCATCTCATCCAGACCCTCCGCGTCGATCATAAGGCGGAAGCGATGCAAGATGGCGCGCAGGGCCATGTCCGGGTTGGTGGACCGCTCCCCTGCCCACAGGGTATCGGTCAGTACCTTGTGGGAGACGCGTTCCCCGCGCCGCAAAACGAGATACTGCACCAGCGCCGTTGCCTTGCGGGACTGCGCCAGCTGTGCCAGCACGGGCTTGCCGTTCACACGGATCTCAAAGCCGCCCAGCATTTTGATTTCAATTGTTGCCATCCTAGTCATCCTCTCTGCTCTGATGTCCATGACGTTCCTGCATTTTGTCCGGCACACAGGTATTCATGTTTTAAAGTATAACGAATCCATTTGAATTTGTCCAGTACCTCCGCCGGGATTGTAATAAACTTTTCAAAAATCGTCCCGGAGGGCACCGCTCACGACTCCGACGATGCCTTGCCGTCCCAGGTGCCGGGTTCATACAGGATGACCGGCTCACCGGGCAACTGCACAATGGCTTTTTGGGTGCACAGCGGCACGATCTGGTTGTCGGCGTCCCGCTTGGCCACAGTCAGCACCACCGTCATAGCCGTAATGCGCGGGGTCTTGGTTTCGTCGCCGTCCTGCGTCCAGCTGCGGGCGTAGAAATGCAGATCGCTGATGAACAGCCCCATATAGGCATCCCGGGGATAGGCCGTTGTGTAGCCGTAGGCAACGTAGGGCCGTGTGACCGTCTCGGTACCGTCCTCGGCCTTGTCCTTTTTTGTGTGCTGCGGGTTGCCGTAGTGCCCGGCGTCATTCAGTTCATCGCGGTAAAACCGCATGTGCAGGTAGCCGTTCAGCGCATTGGCCTGTTCCGCTGTCAGCAGTTCTGTGCCGTCTGTCTTTGTCAGCGGCGGCACACAGTCCTTGTCGATCAGCTCAATGTGGTTGGGGTAGACGCTGAATTCCAATGCCGTGCCCTTGCTGTAGTCGTTACCCTTGGACAAAAAAACGCTGTCCAAATTATTAGGGTCCGTTGCGCCGTCGGTGAAGCGGATATAGCCGTTCGCCTCGAGCACCTCGCCGCGGATCGTCTCAATGAGCGCATCGGCCAGATTTTGCGCGCGGGTCTGCTGCTGGATGTCCATGTACGCCTGTGCGCTGGGCTGTATCAGCGTGACCGCCGCCAGCGTAAAGAGCGACAGCAGCACCATGCAGACGATCAGCTCCACCAGCGTTGTGCCGTTCTGGTTTTTCAAACGCTGCTTCATGGGTTGGTCGTCCCTTCTGCCTTAGACTTCCTGCTGTAGCGGTAAAATTTGTGTGGGTTTTCGTCGTCAGGTGCGTATGTCTCCACGCTGTCCAGCTCGACGCCGTTCACCGTAAATTCATTGTAATCGCCAAAGGAGAACTCCAGCCCTTCCCGCTCATTCACCCAGCTGGGGGCCGCGTTATTGGCCGGGTACAGCCCGGCGCAGAAGGCATAGGCTGTCTCCCGCAGCGACTCGGCCTTTTGGGACATGGCGCGGGCGTACCGCAGCGAAACGACGAACATCGACGTAAAAATCATCAGCAGCAGGAACGACACAAGCACTTCCACAATGGTCTCGCCGCGCTGACTTTGTAAAGTATGTTTCATAGCGGGTCACTCCTGTGTTGTGCCGGTGCTCTGTTTGGCACCGCGGGTGTAGGTGATGGAATCGGGCTGCTGGCTGGTGTCGCAGTGGAACGTCAGGCGGTTGCTGCTGATGTTGTTATCATCAATGGTCTTTTCACCGACGCCGACGGCGTAGAACGTCAGGTCGTTAATGCGGTAATACTCTGTTGTACTGTCGTTTATTGTGTAGTATACCTTTGGGAATTTTTTATTGTTTTGTGCCTGGCTGCCGTCGCTGTCGTACTTTACCGTGCGGTCATAGGTCCGCGTGAAGGCAAAGCTCTCGCCGTTTTTCGTGACTGTCACTGTAATATCCAGCTGTAAATCGACGATCTCCATGCCCTTGCGGTTTTCGCCCTCCAGTGTGTCGAGCAGGTTGCGCAGGTCTGTGGCATTGGTACTGTTCACCGTCTGGTTCAGCTTGTCGGCACCGTCTCCCGGGCGGCGGCGCAGTGTTACCGTGATGGCCTCGGCCCCGCCATCAGGCTGGCTGCCGTTCGGTTTCCAGGCGAACTCTTTGGGCTGGGATTCCAAGTCATAGATGTCCTTGCCGTAGCTTTGGGAGAACATGAACTGCTCATTGACGAACTTGGCAAAGTCGCTGTCCTTATTGTTCAGCTCCCCTTCCAGCACGTCGGAAAAGCTGGTTGCCAGCTGGTAGGCTTCCTGTTCCAGCAGCTGGCGGTTGGCATTGGCCGTCAGCACGGAGGCCGCATAGACCAGCGCTGCCGACAGCGCCACAAACAGCGCGCCGATGCAGAGGACCAAAATCATCGAAAGCCCCTGCTCCCCGCGCAGAATGCTGCGTGCCCTGCGGTGCATAATGCCACCTTCTTTCCTGAAATAAAATTACGATGCGTCGCTTGTTTCCGTCTGTTTCGGGGGCGCGGTTTCCGCCGCGTCCGTCTCATCCGGGGCAGCGGCGGTCTCCGGGGTCGCCATGGGCAGTGCCGCACGGGCCCGCATCAGGACCGGGGGCACGCTTGCGGGGGCGCTTTCCGCCGCCGTGCTTTCTGCAGTCTCGGCGGGCGCGACGCTCTCCGCGGAGTCCATACTCTGGGCATCCTCCGCCGCATCGGCGGTGTTCGTCTCGTTGACGGGGACCTTGACCCTGCCGGACGCAACGGTTTTACCGTTGTCACCCGAGTGCGCCAGCGTCTGCAGCGTCACACTTGCGGTGAACTTTTGCAGAGCGAGCGAGTCGTCCTGCACCTTTTCCTGCAGCTCGGGCAGGGTGATGCGGTAAACAGGCTCGGCACCGTCCTCCTGCACCAGCTCCAGCATGGGAACCGTCTGTGCCTTGTAGTACAGCGTACCGCCGTCCTTTTCCACCGTGCCGGTGACGTTATAGGGTTGCGATTCCCAGCCGGTCAGGTTGTTATCTTTGTCGTAGACAGGCTCAACGCTCAGGTCGTACCAGATGCGGGTCTCGTCGGTCTGCTTTTCAAGCTTCGTCGTTATGTCGTTATAGGTCTTGGTAACGGTTTCGATTTCCCCGCGCTTATGCGTGACATTGCCGTCTGCGTCCTTCACGTCCCTGTCGTAGGTCGTCACCGTAATGCTGTAGGGCTGTTTCGTCTTACTATCCAGCGGCGTGACGGTAAAGGTATAGCTGTCGGTCAGGTTGCGCACCGTGCCGTCGGCCTGGGTGTACTTGTTCACCGCGGTCCACTCCACCGTAAAGCGGCGCAGCTCCAGCGGGGCCGTACCGCGATTGCTCTTAAACTCGGGGTCGTTGTACAGGTTGACTTCCTGCTTGTAAACGGCATTGCCAAGTGCGCGTTCCGGTTCGGCAGCGTCCACGGGGGCGTCCAGCGTGATGGCCGGCAGCTGCGCCTTTGCGGCATCCTGCAGGAAGTAGAACCAGTTCGACGCTGTCGTGCCGTCGGTGGGCATAACGCGCACCGCGGGCAGCAGGTATTGTTTTGCATGGTCGGGCGTCAGCGTAAAGCCGTTGCCGTCGGGCACAAAGGTATAGCTGGCGGTGGTGTCGTTGGCGCTGGCGCTCCCGCCCACCGTGCGGCTGTCCTTCGGGATGACCAGCTCGGCGTCGCCGCTGTTCAGCATCTCGTCCAGTTTTTTGGTCAACTCCTGCTGGGCCTCGTACTTGGCCTGCCCGGTGGGGGTATTCTGCCATGTCCTGGCCAAATCGGCAATTGTATTGTAATTGTTCTCGTTGCTGAAGATATAGCCGGTAAAGTAGACATTGCCCTGTGCGGCTTCCTCCAGCGCCATGTTGAGCTTGAGGTCGTTCAGGAACGTCTCCTGATTCGGGCTGTCGGGCGCAAAGCTGCTGGCCGTAACCGTGGGTGCAGCGGCGCGGCGGACGATGGTCTCGGGCTGGCTCAACGCGCCGTCCGGGCCGTCAAAGCAGGTATTGTTATCAGCCTTGCGGCGGGCAATGACGCGGAAGCGCATCTCGGCGTCCTGATACTGCTCCAGATCCAGCGTCAGGCTGCCGACGTTGCCCGTGGTGGGCAGCGTCAGCACAGGTTTGCCGCCGTCATCGACGACGCACAGGTCATAGTGGCCAATGCGCGCGTCGTCGGACGGCGACCAGCTGACCGTGTAGAGCAGGGCATCCGCGTTGTCGGTCTCGCCGTTGACGCGGGTGATGGAGCTCGGCGCGCTGATGCCGGGCAGGCGCTGCTTAACGCTGTAATCCGCCACAGCGGACGCGCCGATTTCATTGGTGCCAGCTGCCGCCACGCGGGTGACCTCGAGCCGGACCTTGTCATAGCGCCAGCTGTCGCTGCCGTTGGCCAGCATGGTATCCACGTTGACAGGCAGGGTAAAGCTGCTGCCATTTTGTGTCGGCGTCAGGGTGTCCTTCAGCGCAATTTGCTCCTGACCTGTCACATTGCCGTTCTCGTCCGTCAACAGGCCGTAGAGCTTGATGCTGTAGGTCGGCGTTTCCGTACCTATGTTCTCTTGCGTCCAGTTGAACGTATAGGTCAACTCGTTGGTTTTCTCGTCAACTTTTCCTTCGGTGTTTTTGTCCAGCGTCGGGGCTTTCAGGACATTCAGGTTCAGCTGCTTGAAGATGATCTGCGGGGTCGTCTGCGTGGCCTGTTCTGCCCACCCACTCTTATCACGGTTCACGTCGGAGAAGCAGAGCGGCGTCAGATGGGCATAGGTATAGCTGTGCTCGCCCGTGCGAACGATCTCATAGCCGTTCTTCCACCAGATTTCTTTGTCGGTGTCGTTTGTCTCGTTCGCATGGCTGGCGATGGCTGCGGACACTTCCTCCGCCGTGGCATCCCAGCGATACTTCATATCGCCCTTGCCGCTGGTGACGGGCACCGCGACAACGAGGAAGTCGGTGTAGTTCGTCATAGCATCCGACGGCAGGCTGTTCAGATTGAAGGTGACGGGTGTCTCGGTGACGATGCCCTCCCGCGCGGCCAGCGTGATGTACTGGCCGTTCAGGGACTGCCCGTTGACCGTGTCATTGCCCAGATATTTTGCCAGCAGCATGACGCGGTAGGTCGGGCTGCCGTGGGTCGGGTCTGCCAACGTTGGCGTGAAGCCGAAAGTCACCGTTGCGGTAAAGTTTTCCGCCGATTGGCCGGTGCAGGTCACGTACTCTGTCGCGTTTTCTGCTTTGGTCAGCGTGCCCGCAGGCAGACCGTCTTCATTCTTCTTGGCATCTTCTTTGTTAACATCACGCCATTGGGATGGGACGTAGGTTTCGACCTTGTACTCCGCCGAGCGTAAATAGCTGGTGCTGCCCGCTGCCGGAGTTGCCAGCGCTGTAAAGGTCTTGGTCACCCCAATACTCCACGCTATGCGGATATACTTCTTCCCATTCTGCCTGCTGAACGTATAAGGGTTCGTTACACCGTTTCTTGTTACGGTTACTGTCCAGTTTTCATCCTTGGGGTAGTCCTCATAGTTTTTCAACACAAGAATTTGCTCATATTTAAATTCTTCGTTACCATCGACCTTCGTGCATTCGTTCCAGTTAAATTCCGAGCGCTTTACAAGGCGGACTTCCAGTTCCGGTTTCGGCAGGGCGTGCATAAAGGTCTGCACGCCGCTGGTGTTGGGGTTATCAGGCTGATTCGGGTCGTCGTTGGTGTTGTAGGGCGTTACACGCACGACGAAGTAACCCGTCCACGCTTTATCTGCCACAAAGGTATAGCTGCGCTGGTAGACGTCCGCTTTGAGATAGGGATCTGCATCCGGTGCGACAATACCCGCAGCGTCGCAGGGCAGAATTTCAACACGGTAGTAAGCGGCGGGGCTGGCTGTCGTGTCGTTCGGCTCGTCCCACGTCACTTCATAACGGCCATAGACGTTGTTGTCCGCGTCCTGCACCTGGCTGGCCTTGACGTGGATTTCTCCCGGCTTGGCGGGCTTGGTGCTGTCCAGCACGTACTTATAGTAGTTCTGGATGACCTCGTCCGTGATGTCCTCATTGTCCGGTTCGCCCTTGCGGTTGTCCTTGGTCGTCTGTGCGTTTTCACCGTAGACCAGTAGCAGCTGCCCGCGCTCACCGCCGTTGGCATCGTAGATATAACGCCGCGTCGATTTTTCACCAAAAGACTGCCCGGTCTTGACACCAATATAGCCCGTGCTGCCTGTTAGTTTTGTAATGTCGTAGCTGATTTGTTTGCCGTCGCTGCTTGTGGGCAGCATAGCAAAATAGGCATCGTCCGTTCCACCACCTGTATCCTTACCGATGAAGAGTCTGCGGCTGCCGGACTTGGTGTTTTCCTGCCGCTCGGTAAAGTTACTGTTCTGCGTGCCCCAGTTGATGCTTGTGGACAAGCCGGTTGTGATGCGCGTCAGGGTTCTGTCGGTTACGCCCGTAGCGGTTTGGGATTGACCTTGTATTTTCTTGTAGCTATTGGCAAAGGCCGCGCCGGAATCGATATAGTAGTTGTTATGACCCTCGATGTGTTCGCCATAAACACCCGTACCGTCTTTCATTGTCAATTCTGTGGACGAACGCTTGTCATAGGCAACAGGGTGCCAATCGTCCTTAACGACAGAGAAGCAGTTTGTGATTGTTGTGGGGGCTACACTGTAGCCGCCCATGGACCGGCTGCCGACAATACCGGCAATCCAGTAATATTTACCATTATTAGTGCTGTCATTATCGCCTTTTCCGGTTTGGGTCGTCATATTGGTGGTAAAGTTGCGGCACCGGTCAATATTGATGGTAACATACGGGATGGTTTTAAACTGGGCATTCCCATTGTAGCCGTTACCTTTTTTTACGCTGCTGACATTCGGATTGTCCACGCCATCCCACGGGCCCAAGTAAGCAAAAATGCCGACAGCCATCGATCTGGCTTGAATGCTTACAGTGCTGCCGTTGACACAGTCATACAGATCGATTGTCATAATGTCGGTGGCGTTCTTCATCTGCACTTTGCCAAAGATGCCACCGATGTCGTTTGCGCTGCTCCAGCCATCAATAGACGACTTCATCGAGCCATGGTTCTGACAGGACAGGACGTTGACCGACGTGTTGGAGACAGGCGCATCATAGTAAGCCACAATACCGCCCATTGTACCGCAGTCACTGCCGCCGTCGTTGAAGTTCGTCTTCAGGTCGCCGAAGTTGTAGCAGTTTTGAAGCGTGCCGCCGTAGTTCGTCCAAAGCGAAATGACGCCGCCCGCATTGCCGGAACGACTGTTATAGACAGAGCCGAAGTTAATACAGTTTGTCAGCGTCCACCGGTCACCAATGCGGTTGTTCTGGTTGCAGATGATGCCGCCAACCTGCACATTGAAGCGGTTTGTGGAATCATAGTAATTAACATCATCGCGGTCATTGGCATCGCTTTGGGAAATATCACCCCTTTGGGTCGCGTTATTGCCCGTTTTCCAGAACGTCCGGCGGCTGAATCGACGCACGGCAGCGCAGTTTACCACAGTATCCAGCGCACTTGTGCCGGTCACATTGGATTCGTTCTGTCCTACGATGCCGCCAACGGTGGTATCATCGCGGGCTGCGTTATCCGCATAGACGAACCACTTACCGCTGGCCGTGCTGCTGATGCTGCCGTTCAGGCCGTTGAATCCGGTAATTCCGCCCAAGTGACCGCTGGCAAGGTTGTTCATATCCTTATTGCTGCCGCGCAAGCCGACAAGCAGATCGTTAGCGGCCAGACCCGTGTCGCTGTAAACGTTCGTGTAGCCCTTATTCGTCACAGTGTCAACGCCCTTGAGATCCACAAAGTTGGACACATAGCTAACTGTAGCGCCCGTCCCATTTACCGGGTTGCCGCGCAGCGCAGCGACAATTGCATTGGTGTCTCCGTCAGCGATCCACTTTTTCAACTCGGGCATCAAATCGGTCTGCACAGTTTTGCTGCCGCTGCCCTTGATAGTGCCGTTGTTGGAGCCCGCAACGCCGCCCACAAAGCCGTAACGCGCCGTGATGATGCTGCCCGCGCCGTTGCTGCGCTCGGTGGCGACATAGCTGTTGGCGATTTCGACATTGTTGCGGCCCGCAATGCCGCCCACATGGCTGGCACTGGCGAGCTTTTCGTCTGCGGTCTGGGTCGTGGTGATGTTGCTGATACCGCTGACCTGCAGTTTGATGTATTTGACCTCACAGCCGGTGATCGTGCTGTTGTTCAGACCGGCAATGCCGCCCACCGTGCTGCCGGTGCTGCGTGCACCGTCGGAGACAAGGCCGTCCGTGTCCGCGTTGCCGCCCATCGTGCCGGAATAGGTACACTGCTCCAGGGTACCGTCGTTCTGGCCTGCGACGCCGCCCAAATTTGTATATTTATCAAGATTTTGTGTAAGGTCCAGCAGAACTTCGGTGCTGCTGACCGTGCCGTCCTTCGTGGTGCGGCCCACCGCGCCGCCCAGCGTGACGGTGTTGGTGCCCGCGCGCAGGCCGTCGTTCAGCGCCAGCGCGCCGTTTTCGACCTTACAGCCGGTGACGGTGCCCTCGTTCATGCCCGCAAGGCCGCCGATGGTGACCGCCGGGGTGCTGAACCGCACGTTGGCGTTTGCCGCCAGCTTCACGTTGCGGATGGTCGCGCCCGCGCTGTTGTACGCTGCAACAGCGCCGATGCTCTCCGACGTGCCGGTGATCGTGCAGCCGCTTACGCTGCTGCTACTTTCCAGCCCGGTCTCCTGGCCGATGATGCCGAAGTTCGTGGCCGTGACGCCGCCCGCCGTGCCGTTGGCCGCGGTGACGGCGGCGCTGACCTGCACATTCTCAATCAGCGCGTCTTTATTATTATTGCCCGCGATGCCGCCCGCCTCGCCGTTGGTGGCGTAGACTGCGGCGGCATTGCCGGACGCATGGCTGCAATAGCTGATCGTGCCGCCTTCGTCGTTCACGCCCGCAATACCGCCCGCATATTTTGTGCTGGCGCGCACCGAGGCACGGTTCTCCACACGGGTGATTTCGGCACGGTTCGTACCGGCCACGCCGCCCGCGTAGTTGGCGGCAGTGACGCTGCCGCTGACCGCGCCGTTGGCGTTTTCAGCGCTGCAAATGTGGCCCTTATAGGCCTTATACGTCGTATTGATACCGGCCACGCCGCCCGCATAGCCGGTGGCGGTGACACTGCTTTGCAGCTTGCCGGACAGCGAAATGCTGCCGACGTTGGCACCGGCCACGCCGCCCGCGTACTGGTTGGCCTCCACCGTGCCAGTGCTGCTGTTGTCCCCCGTGCAGATGATGAGGCCCTTGCTTGCCGCAGCGTCAACGCCCAGGTTGACGCCCGCAATGCCGCCGACACAGCTGTCGCCGCGCACGGCGCAGTCTTTAGCCGAGTAGGCAGACTGAATAAGACCGCCGTTGACGCCCGCAACGCCGCCCAGATAGGTATACCCGGCTTCACGGTTGCCGAGGGACGCCGCCATGCTGCCGCCGGTGATCGTGCCCTCGTTCCAGCCCGCAAAGCCGCCCGCGGCGCACTTGTGAGCCACTGTGCCGTAGTTTGTGCAGTTTTCCAGCACCGTGTTGGGTGTGGCATAGCCGATGATACCGCCCGCCAGTGCGCCGTGCACGTCGTCGAAATCATAGCGGCCACCGGCCAGCGCGTTCAGCGATACGCCGCCTTTAAACGCGCCGTTGGACGGGTTCAGGCCGCCGACGGACAGGGCGTTCTGCATTGCGCCGTTGGTTGCCTTTTGAATCGTCAGCTTCGTTTTAGCGTCGTTTGCACCGACGATGCCGCCGACGTAGATGTCGGCCTGCAGGTTGAGCATGTTCTGGAAGTTGGCAAGGATGACCTCGTAGTCCGCCGTTTTCACGTCGGTGCTGTCGGTCAGCACGCCGGTGCTCTTGTCAATCTTCGGCAGCAGCGCCTCCAGCGTGACGCCTGCGCGCTTGTCCGCCAGCAGACGGTTGTAGCCGATGATGCCGCCCGCGACGGCGTCGGCCTCGACGCGGCCCGAGGCCACATCTGTGTTAAACGCGCCGCCCGTCACGGTGAAGCCGCCCACCGGCAGGTTGGCGCCGATGGCGCCGCCGACAAGCTGCTGACCCGCCACGCGGCTGACCTTCACAGTGGCGGAGGGCAGCGTGGAGGCGCAGTTCAGGCCGATCATGCCGCCGACAGCCTTGCCCGCCGCCACGATCTGGCCGCTGATGGTCAGGTTCTGACCGGAGGAGTTGGAGATCGTCGCATTTTCATCGTTATAACCGGCCACGCCGCCCACGTAGTTGTTGCCGTACAGGATGGCACCCAGCGTCGGAGTGCCGTTCTTATCCCACGTCACAACGCCGCTTTTGCCGTTGCAGCCCGCGATGCCGCCGACGTAGTCGGCGTAGCCGTTCAGCTCCTTTAGCAGGTTGATGCGGCGGGTGTCGGTGGCGTTGTCGCCGGACATGCGGTTGGCGCAGTTCTGCACGGTGGCTGTGGCAGTCGTGTCTTGACTGCCACCCCAGTCGGCATCATTGACGCCGACGATGCCGCCGACGTAGGCCGCGTTCTTTCCAAAGGCCGCGACCAGACCCGTATTGGTCATGCCGCTGATTTGGCTGTTGCTGCCGTTGACCGACACGATGCCGCCAACGTAGCGGCTGCCAAAGACGTCACTGCTGTTCGTATCGTTCTGTTGTACGCCGCTGCCGGTAAAGCCACCGGCCAGACCGCCCACAAACCGGCTGCCGAGCACGTAGCCCTTGCCGGTCTTGCAGTTGTCCAGCGTAATATCCTTGCCGTAGCCGACAAGGCCGCCGACGAAATCACCCTTGAGGGGGCTGGCGTCGGTCAATGTGCCGGTTTCGTCGAAGCCCGCCTTGACCTGCTCCTTGAGCTGGGTCTCGGTCAGGTCGCTGCGGGTCACGCTTTCGCAGCCTTGCAGGGTCACGCCCCTGCCGTAGCCCGCAATGCCGCCGAAGAACTGCCCCAGCACCAGGCTGCGCGCATCGCCCGCGGTATCGCCCTTATAGTTGGCGCCCGCGCTGACCGTGCCGTTGTTCCTCAGGCCCGTCAGGCTCGGCGTGCTGGTATTTGCGCCTGTCGTAAACAGGTTGCCGACGATGCCGCCCGTAAAGCCGTTGCCGGTCACAAAGCCGTTGTTGACGATGTTCGTCTTGTCCGTCGTCTGCATCTTCGCAGCGTCCACCGTGCCGAACACGCCGCCCACGCCGACGCTGCGCCAGAGGGAGTTTTCGTCATTCGGCTCGGCTGCCGCGGCAGCGTAGCGGGCCTTCTCGGCCTGTTGGTCTGCCGCTGTGTTTGTAACGGATTGCGTGCCCTTGTCCACAAGCAGACCCGCCACCGTCACGTCCGACGCAACGGTCAGTTCCTGCATGACGGAATCGGCTTTGGGTATGGCAACGCCGACGAGACCGCCAATGCCGCGCGGCTCGTCTGTATAATAGGTATAGCTTTTGCTGCCAGCGTTTTGCGTCTGCGCTTTGCGCTGCGTTGCGGTGGTTTTGTTGTCAAACGCCAGCGCCGCGGCCACCAGCGCACTGGTCGAGGAGTTCGTGCCGCGGGTCAGGGCGCAGTTTTTCAGCGTGCCGGTGTTGACGCCGCAGAGTGCGCCGACAGCACGCACATCGCGCCAGTTCTCGTCGGTGTCCTCCAGCGCCGTGACGAATTTGGTCGCGGTCAGCTTGAGCTGGTCTGCCTTCGGCAGCGCACCGGCGGCGACGGTCTCGGTCTTGACGTTGACCTGAATGTCCGGGTCGCGCAGTGTGATGTAAGAAATTTTGCCCCTGTTCTCGCCGATAAGGCCGACATAGTGGTCGGCCAGCTTGGTCTGCTCTGCCCTGCCGGTTTTTGCAACGGACTTGCTGCTCAATTGCAGATTGAGGATGGGCACACGGGTCGTTTGGGTTGTAACACCCGCTGTTTTGCTCGTAAGTTCGATTTTTTCGCCCAGCTCCGGGATCGTCGGCCAGGCGACAGGGTCATTGAGGGACGGCACCTTGGCCGCCGGGTACCGCTCACCCGACGCGCAGTAGACCGTGACGCCGCCGCCCGTCCAGTTCAGACCGGTGCTGTTGCTAGCCTGGGGGGTCAGCGTGTAGATGCCCTTGCTGGCAATCTTCCAATCGGCAGACCAGCGCAGGTTGTACAGATGGCGGAAATATTTCAGTTCTGCTTTATCCGCCGTGCCGCCCTTGGCCAGCAGGGTGTTTTCCTCGTTCGTCGTTTCCTCTTTGCTGGCTGTGTAGGTATCGCTGTAGTTCTCCCGCGGCTCGGCGCGCATGGCAATGTAGATGTCCTTCGGGTCGTTCAACAGACGGGTGATGCTGTACAGGCTCGTGGCGGCAACCTCGTCGTTCTCACACGCACGCAGCAGCGCCGCGTCCGCCATGGCGTCCAGCGTCAGCACAAAGCTGCCCTTGTTGTAGCTTAGCGGGAAGTAGAGTTCTTTCTCGGTTTCCTTCTGTTGGCCCGCATCATTATACGTATAAATCGTGACAGGCATCTTGGTGATGACCTGCTTGTTATCATCCGCCGCACCCGCGGTGTCGCGCTTGATCGTGATGGTAAACAGCGGCTTCCGATTGTTGCCGGTGTCCCCGGCATCGTAGGCCGTGGCCGTGTAGGAGGTGTCCAGATCGCCGAGGCTGGAGTTGCCGCTCCAGCTCAGGGTCAGCGTCTCGCCGTTCGTCAGGCGGGGATTCTTGACCTTCAGCTTCGTCTGCACCAGCTGCACAACGTTGACGCGGTCCTCGGCAGAGTAGTAGCCGACAAGGCTGTCATTGCGGCGGTGGTCATAGCTGCGATCATAAATATTCGTAGCACCGTCCTGATTGAAGCGGAGCTTATCGGATTTGGTATCGTAAAAGACCGAGTAGACCTGCCCGCTCTGCACGTCGATCTCGACACAGATCGAGGCATTCAGCAGCGAGGCGTCGTAGATGTAATCGCCCAGCAGCTCCTTGACCAGCGCGTTATGGTTGCCGTCCGCTGCGCCGGTCTTGTCATAGTATAGTGCCGCAATATAAGTGTTCAAGTCTTTCTGGGTGCGCCCATCGAGAGGTTTGCCGTCCGAATCAGTCAGACCCTCGGCAAAGTGCTGACCCATGCTGCCGCTTTTCGTCACCTTATCGCGGAACGCATCCAGCTCCCCCGCCGTCTCCATCCGGGTCAGGGAGATCTGCGCCGTCTGGAACAGCGTGCGGGCGTTGGCCTCGTTCTTTTCAAACCGGGCCAGCCGCGTGTAGGCGATCAGCCCGCCGCCGACCAGCGTCGCCAGAATGGCCGTGATAGCCAGAACAACCATCAGCTCCACCAGCGTAAAGCCTTTCTTTTTGTTTTTTATATTTTTATTGTACTGCACCATAGATGCTCCCGTCGTTTCTCCGGTGAAAGGTTACAATTAGACACAATATCACATTATATATATTGTCATTATACTCGGAATGTGACGTTTTCGCAACAAATTCCGCGAGATTTCAGCAAATTTACACCAAATATAGTGGGTCAGCGGCAAGCTGTGCACGATTTCGCCATAATTTCCGTTAGCTTTGAACAAAAAACAGAGTTTTTTTCGTGAAATTTCTTGCAAATACAGGCCCGGCACGCTATACTAAATAGTGTGTTATTATATGGTAGAGGATGTGTAACAATGCTGGCAGCACGACTGGGCGCATGGCTGCGCCATACCGGGGAACGCTGGGCCAAAGCTGCGTTTGCGGAAAAGCTCGCCGTACTGCTGGCGCTGGGCGCTGTCCTGTATACTATTGTGACCGGCGCGGCGGAGCTGCGCTATCAGGCCCGTGCGCGGGAGGCCCTGGCTCAGGTCAAGGCTGCGCGGCTGGCGGCCAGTGCCGTGTCTGCCCAGTGCTACTCCGCCGGGCAGACCTTCGCCGACCAGACAAGTGCGGACGGCTTTGCGGACGGCATCGCCGAGGAAATCCGCACGCTGGGCTCACTGCCCGGCACAGTGACGCTTTTGCAGATCGACCCGAACGGCTACACCGTGCAGCGGCTCCTGTATCAGGAGAACGGCATGTACGCCATCTATGATGCCGACGGCGGTTACCGCGTTTTCCGCGCGGAGGACCGGCTGCAATACGGCGCGGGGGTGGGCCATGCTGCTGCTTGAGCTTCTGCTGGGACTCATTCGTTTTCTGCTGGGCGCGGCGCTGTTCAGCTTTATGAACGTCGTCGCGTGGCGGCTGCCGCGGGGCATGGACCCGCTGAAGGGCCGCAGCGTATGCCCGCAGTGCGGCCACACGCTGGATGCGCCGGATTTAGTGCCTGTGTTCAGCTGGTTATTCTTGCGCGGGCGGTGCCGCCACTGCGGTGCGCACATTCCGGCGCGGTACCTGCTGGTGGAGCTTCTGGGCGGCGTGCTGGCGCTGGGCTGCACTTGGCGGTACGGCGCTGCCTACGCCCTGCCGGGCGGGCTGTTCGGCATGAGCTGGGCCGCGCTGCTGGCGCTGGCGGTCTGCGGGATCTTGCTGAGCGTTTCGCTCATTGATGCCGAGACGCAGACCATCCCGGACCGGCTGAATCTGGCGCTGGCGGTCTGCGGCGCGGTGAGCGTACTGCTCTCCCCTGCCGACTGGCTGCCGCACGTCATCGGTGCGCTCTGCGTCAGTGTGCCGATGTTTCTGCTCTGCCTTGTCATCGACGGCGCGTTCGGCGGCGGCGACATCAAGCTGATGGCAGCCGCCGGGCTGTTCCTGGGCTGGCAGAATACGCTGCTGGCGATGTTTTTCGGCATTGTTTTTGGCGGTATATACGGCATATACCTGCTGGCCGCCAAAAAGGCAGGGAAGAAGGACCACTTCGCCTTCGGCCCGTTTCTGTGTGCGGGCATCGTGATTGCGATGCTGTTTGGCGGGCCCGTTTTGGAATGGTACTGCGCGTTTTTGTGATACTCCTTGCCTCCCTCTGCGAGGGAGGTGGCCCCGCAGGGCCGGAGGGAGAGAACCTTGCCACAAACCGAAATATTTCGGTTTGCCGCAAGGTTCTCTCCCCCACCGCCTGCGGGCGGAGCCCCCTCGCAGAGGGGGCCAAGGGAATCAGCCTTTCATCTATTTCTTTCGGAGGAATCTCCCTCATGCCACGTTTTCGTTATACTGCCACCAATGAGAAGGGCAAGACCGTCCGCGGACTGCTTGAGGCCCCCAGCGAGGAGGCGCTCTACGCCAAGCTGCGCAATGACGGCCTGTACATGACCGACGCGCAGGAGGCCCAGAAGGCCCTCGCGACGTTCCGCCCGCTGAAAACCGCCGTGCTGGCGGATTTCTGCCGCAACCTGGGCACCCTGCTGACCGCCGGTGTGCCGCTGGTGCGTGCGTTCCGCATCATGGCGGACGAGCGCACCATCGACGCCCGCCAGAAGGCCCTGTACGAGGCCATCCTGAGCGAGCTGCGCAAGGGCGTGCCGCTGTCCGATGCGATGGAGTCCTGCGCACCCGCGTTCCCCACCCTGCTGCTGGCCATGATCCGCAGCGCCGAGGGCACCGGCAGCATCGACCACGCCTGCGCCCGCATGGCGACCTACTATGAGCGCGAGCACAAGATGAACCAGCAGGTCGGCAACAGCATGATGTACCCCATTATCCTGTCTGTGCTGATCGTCGGCGTTATTGCGATTTTGATGACCTTTGTTCTGCCGCAGTTCAAACCGATGTTTGACCAGATGGAGACCCTGCCGTTCCTGACCCAGCTGCTGTTTGACGTCAGCGACTTTGTCGGTGCCAACTGGCCGGTGCTGCTCGTCGCGGCGGCGCTCATCGTCTTTGGCGGCAAGCTCCTGCTGGCGCAGCCGAAGGTCCGCCGCCAGTGGGACCGCTTCATCCTGCACGCGCCGGTGGTCGGCGTGCTGAACCGCAAGATCTGCACGGCGCGCTTTGCCAGCACACTGTCCAACCTGTACGGCAGCGGCGTGCCCATCATCACGACCCTGGCCGCGGCACGCGACGCCATCGGCAACCGCTGGATCGAGAGCCAGTTCGGTGACGCGCTGGACAGCATCCGCGCAGGCCACAGCCTGTCGGAGGCGATTGCGGGCATCGACGGTTTTGAAGTGAAGCTCTCCTCCTCCGTCGCTGTCGGCGAGGAGACCGGCAAGCTGGACAGCCTGCTGGCGACCATCAGCGAGACACTCGACTATGAGGCCGAGATGGCGACCAAGCGCCTTGTCACGCTGCTGGAGCCCGTTATGATCGTTGTTATGGGTCTCGTGGTCGGCGGCGTCGTAGCCGCGGTCATCGTGCCCATCTACCAGTCCTACGGCACCATCGGCGCGTCGAGCGGCGCGATTTAAATTCTATTCCGGGAGGCCCACCATGGCACTTCTTACCTCTTTATATCTGTGCAGCCGCACGGTGTATGCCGCCGTCGGCACGCCCACGGGCAGCGGGGCGCGCGTTGTCGCCGCCGCCCAGACCGAGCTGCCCGAGGGCTGCCTGATCAACGGCGTCATCACAAACGAGGCGGACCTGACCGCCGCGCTCAAAGAGTTTTTCACCGCCAACAAGCTGCCGATGAACCGCGTGGCGCTGATTGCGGGCGGCAGCCAGTTCATGCACCGCATCCTGACGCTGCCCGCCATGAGCGAGAAAAAGCGGATGGCCGTGCTCTCCCATGAGCTTGCCAGCGGCGGCGCCGAGGTCAAGGCTCCGCTGGACGACTACATGCTGCTCTCCCGCGATGCCAGGACCCGCGTGGATACCGTGCTGGCCACCCGCGTGGAGCAGAGCGTCATTGCCGGGTACGACGCGCTGGCCAAGGCCGTCGGCTTCAAGCTGTACAGCATCGACTTAGGGCTGGCCGCGCCGATCAAGGCCGTGCGCACGATCCCCGATTTGCAGCAAAAAACCTTCGTGCTGCTGCAATTTGACGATGACACGATCTCTGCCTGCCTGTTTGTGCAGGGGCAGTACACCTACTCGACCCGCAGCCGCCTGTTCAACCCGCGCGGCTCGGCGGAGTCCGGCACCGAGATCGCGCAGAAGCTCTCGGGCCTGATCCAGTTCCACACGACCAGCAAGAGCGAGCACCGCATTGAGACGGTCTGCTTTGCCGGCTCCACGGCGGACGACCTTGCGGTCTGCCGCCCGGGCTGTGAGGCGCTGGGCCTGCAGGTGGCCCGCTTCCCGGATTCACCCACCGTCAGGCTGCCGTCCGGCACCGCGCTGGCCGATGTACTTTACGCGGCGGGCAACCTGATCGCACGCTGATTTTTACCTGCAAATACTTGCCCCGGGGGCTTATCATTATGGCTATGAAACAGAACAACTTTTATCTGCGCTGGCAGAAGGCCGCCGGTGCGGCCAAGTCGGAGTCCCGCAGCCAGGGCCTGCGGACGCTGGTGCCCGGCCTTGCTGTCGTGGCTGTCTCCATGCTGGGCTGGGGTGTGCTGACGCTGCACACCTCGATGCTGAAAAGCCAGCGGGAGGACATCCTGAACTGGTGCAGCGACAATACCGAGCCATACCGCGCCGCAACGCAGGATTCCGAGTCTGCGGCGCAGTTCCGCTCGCTGACCGACTATTCCGACGGGATGACCGAGCTGCTGAACAGCTACCCCGACGTGACCAGCAGTCTGCTGCACCGGGTCGAGGCTGCCGGCGGGTCCGGCATCACGATCCAGTTCACCGACTACAACGCATCGACGGGCGAGCTGCTCTTTAACGCGAACTCCTCCCAGGTCATCGACATTCCGGCCTACATCCGTTCCCTGCAGAACTGCGGGGTGTTTTCCACCGTCAGCTACACCGGCTACAAGGCCGATGACGACGGCTATTCCATCGATCTGCGCTGTGTGCTGGCAGCGCCGCAGCAGTAAAGGAGGGCGCTATGGAAATTGCACCAATGACAAAGCGCGATAAAATTCTGCTGTACGTCGTTCTGATGCTGGCGTTCGTTGTGCTTTTTGTCCGGTTCCTGCTGATTCCGGGCATTGAGAACCACCAGCAGGCCGACGCCGATCTGCGCGAGGCGCAGGACGCCCAGACCTCCATGCAGGATGCGATCATGCTGGCCGGCACCTACGCCGCCGAGAAAAACAACAACTGGGGCGAACTGCAGACCGCCAACGCCAGCTACTACAGCCTGCTGAGCAGTGACGAGCTGGACACGCTGGTGACAAGCCTGGAGCTGAACCACAATTTACAGCCCGACTCGCTGACCATCGGCGAGCCCGTGACCCAGAGCCTTACCTATTATACCGCCAGTGAGAACGCCGGACAGAGCGCTGCCCCCAGCGCAGCCGCGTCCGCCTTTGCCGGTGACGACGACAGCATCACCGCCGACACCGCCGGCACGACGGCCCAGGGCAACGCCATTTTGCAGCAGATCTTAGCCTCCGACCTCATCCTGGACTATGACCAGCCGGGCTATTACCGCAGCGTGGCGATCAGCTTCTGCTGCACAGGCGAGGACAGTGATTTTCTTTCGATGCTGGACGACATGGCCGCGAACTACCCGTCCGTACAGCTTGTATCCTTCTCCATCGATACCCGCAGCTTCGCCGACACCGACGGCAGCGCCGTGACGGCCACGGCGTTCAATGTATCCCTGAACGTGATCCTCTGTGACAAAGGAGGCGTACAGCCGTGAAAAACATCCGCCTCGGCGACGTTCTGATCGAGTTCGGCTATATCACGCCCGACCAGCTGAACACCGCCCTTGCCTACCAGAAAGAGCACCGCGACCTGCGCGTCGGCCAGGCTTTGCAGGAGCTTGGCTACGTCAATGAGCGTCAGGTCCTGGAGGCACTGGCCCAGCGCCTCCAGCTTACAATGATCGACATCGAGCACACCAACGTCGATGTGACCGCCGTTGAGAAGGTCCCGCAGGAGCTTGCGCAGAAGTACGATATGCTGCCGATTGCGCAGAGTCCGCGCGCGCTGACGATTGCCGCCAACGACCCGCTGAACTACTACGCCCTTGAGGACATCCGCCAGCTGACCGGCCTCGAACCGGAGATCGTGCTGGCCGAGCTGGAGCCGCTGCGCCGCGCCATCCGCTACTATTACGCCGAGGTCAGCGCCCGCAAGGCGGCCCGCACCGCCAACGACAGCGACATGGCCGCCGCCCAGACCGAGGATCTGGCCATCGACATGACTGCCGAGGGCGGCGATCTCGACGCGCCCATCATCCGTCTGCTGAACAGCCTTGTGCAGCGTGCCGTCACGACGACGGCGTCGGATATTCACATCGAGCCGTTCGAGGGCGAGACGAAGGTCCGTATGCGCATCGACGGCGTCATTATCGACTATGTGACGCTGCAGCGTGCTTTGCACCAGCCGCTGATCGCGCGTATCAAAATCATGTCGAACCTTGACATTGCCGAGCACCGCATCCCGCAGGACGGCCACTTCCGCGCACGCCTCGAGACCGGCCCCGACGTCAACGTCCGTGTTTCGATCCTGCCGACGGTCTTTGGCGAGAAGGCCGTTCTGCGTATTCTGTCCAGCAACACCTACATCAAAAATGCCAGCCATTTCGGCATGAACGACGAGACCTACAAGCGCTTTCTGCCGCTGCTGAACCGCCCGAACGGCATCGTCTACCTGACCGGACCGACAGGCTCCGGCAAAACGACGACGCTGTACATGGTCCTGCAGACGATTGCCGAGCGGCAGGTCAACGTCTCGACGATCGAGGACCCCGTGGAGCGCAACCTGGCCCGCATCAACCAGACGCAGGTCAACAACATTGCCGGCCTGACGTTTGAGAGCGGTCTGCGCGCCCTGCTGCGCCAGGACCCCGACGTCATCATGGTCGGCGAGACGCGCGACGCCGAGACAGCGTCCATCTCGGTGCGTGCGGCCATCACGGGCCACATGGTTTTCTCAACGCTGCACACAAATGACGCACTGTCGTCCATTGTCCGTTTGGAGGATATGGGTGTCGAGCGGTACATGGTCGCAAACTCCGTCGCGGGCCTCGTGGCTCAGCGTCTGATGCGCCGCGTCTGCCCGCACTGCGCCAAGCAGATGCCGGTCACGGCGGAGGAGCGCACCTATTTAGGGCCTGACATCCCGTTTGTGCGCCGCGGCACGGGCTGTACCCAGTGCAACGGCACGGGCTACCGCGGGCGTATCGCCATCCACGAGCTGGTCATCATCAACCGTGAGCTGCGCGAACTGATTTCTGCCGGGGCAACGCAGGCGCAGCTGACCGAGGCCGCCCGCCGCAGCCAGGGCATGACGAGCCTGCGCGAGGCCGCCCTGCAGCTCGTCCGCGAGGGCGAAACCACCCCCGAGGAGCTGCTGAAGATCACGTTCTATGAGGAGTGACGGGAGGAGTAACTGCCATGCAGATCCATGAGCTCACCGCGCTGGCGCGGAACAACAAGGCCAGCGATATTCATATCTCCGAGGGGCTGCCGCTGATGTTCCGCATCGACGGGCATCTGGCGGAGGCACCGGTCCAGCTTTCGGCGGCAGAGACGCGCTCGCTGATTTTGAGCCTGATGGACGAGGCCCACCGCGAGGCCATCACATCGGAGCGCATCGACGCAGACTTTGCGCTTGTCGCGCCCGACGGTACCCGCAGCCGTGTGAACGTCTTTTACCAGCAGGGCAGGGCCGCGGCCACACTGCGCCTGCTGAACGACTCCATCCCGACCTTGGAGGAACTGGCCATGCCGCCCGTTCTGACAAAGCTGGCCGACGAGCCGCGCGGCCTGATCCTGGTCACAGGCCCCACGGGCAGCGGCAAATCCACCACGCTGGCCGCCATGATCGACCACATCAATAAGACGCGCAGCGACCACATCATCACGATTGAGGACCCCATCGAGTACGTCTATCAGGGCCGCTGCTCGCTGATCCACCAGCGCGAGGTCGGCGCCGATGTGCGCAGCTTTGCTTCGGCGCTGCGCAGCGCCCTGCGTGAGGACCCCGACGTCATCCTCGTCGGCGAGATGCGCGACTATGAGACGATTTCCGCTGCCGTCACGGCTGCCGAGACCGGACATCTTGTCATGAGCACGCTGCACACCATCGGCGCGGCGCAGACGATCGACCGCATCATCGACGTCTGCCCTGCCGGAGCGCAGAACCAGATCCGCGGCCAGCTGGCCGCCGTGCTGCGCGGCGTCATCACCCAGCAGCTGCTGCCGCTGGCCGTCGGCAAGGGCCGCTGCGCCGCCACGGAGATTCTGGTGGGCACCGACGCCGTCGCAAACCTGATCCGCGAGGGCAAGTGCTACCAGATCCCGAGCATCCTGCAATCCGGCGCGGCCCTTGGTATGCACAGCCTGAACGCCGACCTGGCCCGCCTTGTCAGCACAGGCCGCATCACCCGCGAGGCCGCCGAGCGCTGCGCCACGAACAAGAGCGACCTGAAAAATTACCTGTAAGCAAAATAAAAAAGGGGTATCTGCCGTTCATTCGACAGATACCCCTTCTTTTTTACTGACTCACAGGTTCACGTTGTCAGCCTTCCCCCCCCCCCCCACTTGGGGGAAGGTGCCCGAGGCCCGCCCGAGGGCGGATGCGGGGCAGCCCTGCGGTGATTTCCCGTTCGCGCTCTGCTTCTCGCAAGCTCATCCCTCATCCGGCCCTGCGGGGCCACCTTCCCCCACTTGGGGGAAGGCAAAGCTGCCGCCCCTTTTACGGTTTGCTTTGTAGGGAGGGGTCTTGACCCCTCCGCGGCGGCCAGAGGGCTGGCCGCCCTACGATCCCACTTGAAAGCTGTACGTAGGGCGGGGTGACCTCACCCCGCTGCACCCCTCACTTTTCTGCCCCTTCCTTCCCCTGCGCCAAAATCCTTACCAGCCACCCGGGCACGGGTGCGCCCATGGCGGCAGCGTTCTCGGCAATGGAACCAAGCTCGGTAAAAATATACCACACCAGCACCACCGGCAGCACCACGCCGTTCACCTCAAGGCCCAGCCCGGGAAGGTTGGCAACGGCCACCGCCAGCACGGCGTCGGTCAGGGCGCACACCAGCACAACGACCACCATCCCGGCCTTGTGCCAGATGCCGGCCCGGGCGGCAGCGCTCGACCACGCGCCCCTGCTGGCCGCGGCGGCGCTGCCGCTGACCCAGTCCAGCGCCATGCAGGCGGCCCACGCCACAACAAGCCAGCCCAGCCAGCCGAACGCTGCCGTGAACGCCCCGCACACCGCCGCCACAACGGCCTTGCCACTGACAAACAGATTTCGTTTTTCCATTAAGCATCCCTCCATTCGCTTCTGTACAGTCCGGCATCCACCAGCCCGCGGGCCCGGCAGACTTCCAAAACCGCGTCCGCATCGCCCTGGGTGACCGGCCCCACCGTGATGACCTGCATCCGTCCCGCCGCGCCGTACACACCGACAGCGTTCTCACACCCCGCATACACCGTCGGGTCCAGCCCGACGCCGCCCGCTGCGGCGCGCACCTCCAGGTGGCAGTGCTTGTACGGCGGGTCGGCCAGCGCCGCATTGCCGGTATTACCCATGACGGCCAGCGCGTCCCCGCTTGCCACGCGCTGCCCGGCCTTGACCAGAAGCGACGCACAGTGGGCAAAATACAAAAAGTTCACGGCGTCGGGCGTCTGCCCGCGGTCCAGCTGAACACAGACATAATAGCCCCACTCCCAGGTCTTGTCGCGCCTGTCCGTGACGATACGCGCCCGGGTCACGCGGCCCGTGATGCGCTTGCCTTTATAGTAGGGCATTCGGATCGTCGCGTCGTCCAGCCCGGCCAGGTCAAGCCCGCCGTGCCAGACCTTGCCCCCGCCGCGGGTCCAGCCCCAGCGGGCGTAGGGGCAGCGCACCTCGGTGCGGCCCGCAAAAATTCCTGTCTGCTGCATCCTCAGCCTCCTCTGCGCAGGGTGTAGATGACCTTCATCGTCTTGTCGGCGGTCTTTTCCACCGACTTCGGCAGGTCATTGATCGTCGCCAGATAGTTTGCCCGCAGCACACGCTCGGTACGGATGCGGCTGTCGCCGTAGTAGCGGCGCAGCGGCGTCAGCGGCTCGCCCAGCACCGGCGCTGTTGTGGAAAAGCCCGACGTCGTGTTGTCGTAGCCCGCCGCTTCGCAGGAGAACAGCTCGTTCTTCCCGGTGTTCAGCACCACGGCGCGGGTGCGGTAGTAGCAGTACAGCCGCCCGTCGTGGGCGTCGGACAGGTACGCCATGTCGTCGCCGTGCATCGTCACGGCCTGCACATCGGTGGGGTCAGCCAGCGGAAAGCGATAGATCTGCTCAGCCTGGTCCTCGACCATGTAAAGGCTGCCGCCGTAGACCGTGCCGTTCAGCGGCGTGCCGCGGTTCTCGCTGATGAAGGACTGCAGATCAACGCCGGTGTTGTTCGGCACGGTGTAGTCCTTTGCCGCCAGCGTTTTTCTGTCGTACTCACGTATTTTTACAACGCCCGTTGCGTCAATGTAGTCAACCTCCGGCGCAGACACCAGATAGATTTTATCCGCCTCCGCGTCAAAGCAGATGCGGCAGTAGTCCTCCCCGGCGGAGGAATCCACCTGCAAAAAGTCCGCCACATTCAGCGTGTCGGTGCTCCGCAGGCTGTCCCACAGGCCGGTGGGGTCGCGGCGGAACAGGTCCAGCGTTTTCAGCCCCAGCGCGTGATGCCGCAGCTCCAGCATGCCCTCGTCGGCGTTCAGATACCCGGCCACGGCCTCGTCCGCCTCGGGGTCGGCGTAGAGCAGCACACCCTTCTCGTCGGTGGGGTAGGTCGTTTTGGCCAAAAGGCCCGTCAGCAGCTGGTCACCGCCCAGCGCCCCGCCAAAGCCGAGGCGGTCCGCGTTGCAGGCAGCCGCGTCCGGCGCGTCGATCATCTCGGAGTAGTACGCACCCATCGGGTGGGTCAGGCAGACCGAGCCGATAACGCCGTTGGCCTGGCTCGTCGCGAACTCATAGACGTAGGTCACGACGCCGCTCCACGGGTCGATCTTCGTCTCGGTCAGGTTGGCGCTGCCGCGCACCGTGTTTTTGGTCGCGTTGACCTGCCCGGCCATCGCCGTGCCCACAACGCCCGCGCCCGCCGGGGCAAACACTGTGGCCGGGTCGCTGCCCAGCGGCGTGTCGTACAGCAGCAGGCCGCCGTAAAACATCGTCACCAGATCCTTCGGGGCATTCGTATACCCCTGGTCGCCGCGCCACAGCAGCATGGCCTTGTTCAGGCTGCCGCCGTAGCCGTTAAAAATATCCGACACTGCGTTGGTGATAAGATTATCGCTCTCCACCACCTCCACCGCGCCGGTGTGCACATCGGTCAGTTCAATGCGCGTATGACCGTGCAGGGTCATTGCATCCGCTCCCTTCGTTTTATACATCGATGCTGCGTGCTTTTATTGCAATCGGCAGCAGCGTCTCCTCACATTCCAGCGTGCCGTCCCACGGCATCTCGCTTGCCATGCCCTGCCCGGTCACGGTGGCCTTGATGCCGTAGGGCGCGATCTTCACCGTGCCGCCCGCGCAGACCAGCCGCACCGACAGCCGCGTGACCGTCCCGGCCTCCACCGACGCAAACGGGTAGAACAGTGCCAGCGTGTGTGCGCCCGTCTCCAGCCGCTGCTGCGGCGCAAAATTTTCCACCGGCACGTCGTTTATATAGTACCGCACGGTCAGCGTCAGTACCTTGCCGGTGTCGGGCGCTGCGTCCAGCAGCAGCTGCGCCAGGAACATAGCGCTCGTCTCCTCCACTGCCGTGAAGGCAATTGCCACAGCGGGCGTCTCCACGGTCTGCACCGCCAGCTCCGCCGGGTTCGTGAAGCTGTAATACACGATCCGCTTGCTCTCGGCGCTGTTCTGTAAGCGGCGCAGCGCTTTTTCCGTCGCGCCGTCCGTTGTGCCGCCTAAGTAAGGGTTGCGGCCCACGCCCTTTAAGGTCTGCCGCCCGCGGTAGCGCCAGACGAAATGCGTCACAAGCATCTCGGGCGCAGTGCCGTCCTCCATCGGCAGCGCCACGCGGTCCCCCGGCTCAAACGCCGGGTCGCCGGGCATCGTCACGGTGGCAGGGACGTAGTCCAGCCTTTGCAGCGCCGCAAACAGGTTGTCGGTGATCTGCTGCCGTGTGGCGGGCAGACCCTTTTCGGCCAGCGTCATGTTGGAAATGCGCATCGTCAGGCCGGTATCCTGGCTGCGGCCCGCGGCAAAGCTGCCGTCGTCGGTCTCGATGCTCAGCGCCGCGTAGTGGCAGGCAAAGTCCGAGACCGCCGCCTCGCTGCGCGCCGCCGCGGTCAGCGCGGCACAGGGCTTTTCGGCAAAAGTGCGCAGCACCAGCCGCCCCGCGCGGTCCGCCGCCGCAAAGCCGCCCACCAGCTGTGCCACAGCGGCGGCGCACTCCCGCCAGGTAGACAGGCCGTCCGCGCCGCTCAGCTGGCAGACGAGGGCAGCGTTCGGGTTCAGTGCGCCGATCTCGGCCTCGGTCTGGCCCAGCGTCAGCCCGCAGGCCGCCGCGATCTGCCCCAGCAACGCATAGGCCGTGCCCTGCATCGTCGTACCATCGTATTTTTGCTGCAAGGCCAGAATGTTGTCATAGGCCTTGATGCTCACATACAGCGCGCGACGCTCGGCCTCGGCCACCGTGTAAACGCCAAGCGGCACGGTCTCCCACCGCCCGCCGGGCAGTTGCAGGCCGTAGTGCAGCACGAGCTTTGCGCCGTAAAACGCATAGCGGCTCAGGTCGGTGCGCAGGTTGAGCGCCGCCTGGCCGAGGTAGGCGCAGCCAAAGACCAGCTCCTCCCCCGTGACGCACTGGTTGTCCAGCGTCAGTGACCCACTCATGAGGTCTGCCGCATCCAGATTCAGCACCGTGCCGTTTGTCAGCGTCAGCGTGCCCGTCACCCGGTCGGTCCGCGTCCGCGCGCGGATCGCGGTTTTGTAGGCATCCGATACGGAATAAATTGTCACTCACCTCGTTTCCACATCCAAGTAGGGGCGGGGCATGCCCGCCTGCAGCTGTCCCACAGACGGCCTGTTGCGGTAAGGCCGCGGGCCGGACATGTCCGGCCCCTACCACCTGCAAAATTCCGCATTAAAACTCGATCAGATTCACCGCCACCTCCCACACGGCCTGCCCGTCGCGGGCGGCCTTCAAGTCGGCGGTGCGGTCCCCGGCGTACATCTTCGCCGTGCGCACGCCGCCAAAAAAATACTGCACGGTCATGCTGTCCGGGGCTGTGGCGTTCAGCACCTTGGCGCAGTCCGCCGTCGAGAGCGCCGCCCAGCCGGCGCTGATCTTTGCCACGCCGCCGCGCACCCGCTCCCGCACAAGAACGCCGTCCTCGGTGCGGCCCGTGCCGCTGCTGTCCAGATCGGAGAGCTGCACCTTGTACGCACTCGGCGCGGGCAGCGCCGTGCCGTCAATGTTCAGAATTTCCACACTTCACCTCCCGCCGCTGCGCAGGGCGCGGCGATTCTGGCTGTTGGCGATGACGCTGTCCAGCAGCTCCTCGCCGATGTAAATGTTGATGGGCTGGCCGTCCGCGCTGCCCTGCCAGCCGGCCAGCGTCTCCGCCATGGCCTGCTTGATGGTCGCCAGCGGCGCTTCCACGTTCGTGCCGGTTGTCTGGTCACCGAGCATCGCCAAAAACTGCCGGTTCGGCGGGATGACCGCCCCCTGCGCCAGCGCCGGGACCGGCACCGACGCCGCGTAGCCCAGCCCGGGCAGCGCACTTTGGCTGCTGACCAGCTTGCCCGCACCGCCCAGCACACTGCCCGCCATGCTTTTGGCATGTCCGATGGCCGACAGCAGCCCGTTGATGGCCGCCGCAATGGCCGCGACCATGCTGCGCACAACGCCCAGCACCGTGGAGACCGCCGTCTGCACAATGGAGACGATGCGCCCCCACACGGTAGAGACCGTCGCGGCCATCGCAGCCCAGGCAGCGTCCCACTCGCCCCGCAGCACGGCGGTCAAAAAGTCGGCCATACCGCGCAGCACCGCCAGCGCAATCGTGATGCCGTCCGCAATGATGCCCGCCGCACCGGTCACCGCCGTGCCCAGCGCCGCAAACACCTGCACGGCCACGGGGGCCAGCGCCGTGATGAGCCACTGCACAAACGGTGCCAGCACGGTGTTCCACAGCGTCAGCAGCAGCGTTGTCACCGCGCCAAGGCACGCCGTCAGCTCGTTCCAGAGCGGCTGCAGGTGCGCGGTCCAGAGCGCACCCAGCAGGTCAAACAGCTGCACCAGCACAGGCTGCAGCACCTCGCTCCACAGCGCCGAAACGATGCCGACGACGTTCTGCCACCCCTGCGCAAGGCCGTCCAGAATCGGCTGGCCGTAGGCGGCCCACGCCTGCTCCATGCCCGCCCAAAGCCCCTGCCAGACCGTGTCCAGCAGCGCCAGCGCGGGCTGGACCACCGTAGAGAGCGCCGCGCAGAGCTGCTCCCATACACCGGCTGCCGCCGCGGAAAGTCCCTGCCAAACCGCCTGCCACGCCGCGGCGAACGGCGCAAAAAATTCCTGCAGGTACGCCCAGAAATCCGCCCACGCGCTGCGCAGGCTCTCCAGCACGCTCTGCCAGACTGCCGTCAGGCCGCTCAGGTCGCTGTCCGCTGTACCGCTGCGGCGTGCCGCGGTGCCGGTGGTGGATCTTGCGGCCTTCTCGGCCTTCGCCGCGGCCTCGGCGGCCTTTTTCTGCTTTTCCGGCGCCGCTGTTTTGTCCTCCGCCGGGGCGGACAGGCGGTTGATCTCGTCAAATTTTGCCAGACTGCGGGCCGATTTCACGCTCTGTGCCGCCGCAGCCCGCAGCGACACGCGCAGCTCGTCCACAACGCTGCGCGCCTGCTGCCCGGCGTCGCCCACGCTCCCCAGCGCCGCAGAAATTCTATCCAGCGCCGTGCGCAGGGACGCCGAGGGCTGCTTCAGCGTTGACAGCTCGTCAAAAGTCAATTCCGTCGTGTATCCTCACTTCCTCTCCTGAATACCCATTGCCCTGTAGGGGCCGGGCACGCCCGGCCCGCATGCTTCCCACAAGCGGCTGCTTACCGTACTGCGCACATTCCCTGCACGTCAGCCTTATCCCCCCAGCAATTCCAGCAGCCGCCTTTTCTCCGCCTGTTCCTCGGCGCTCTCCACGCCCCGCAGCTCCACCACGGCGCGGTGGGTGCGGTAATAGTCCAGCTCCCAGTTTTCCAGCCGCTTGCCGCGGCGCAGCTTATCACGGATGGCCACCACCGTTGCAAAGCTCCCCTCGCCGATGGCATCGAACCACGCCAGAAAGCTCCACCAGTGCAGGTAGGGCAGCGTGCGCACATCCTGCCCCGCGGCTTTGCTGATGCCCGCGGCGATCAGCGGTGCGTCCTGCTGCCAGTCCATCAGCGCGGGGCCGGGGCGGGGCTGCTCGCGGCGGCCCGCCGCCAAAAACTCGGTCAAAAACTGCGTGGCATCGGGCCAAAGCGACTGCGGCAGCGCGGCAAACTCCGGGTAGAACAGCCGCATGGCCACATACCAGCGCTCGCTCTGGTCCAGTGCCGGGTCTGCCTGGCCGTTCAGCCAGCGCAGCAGCTCCAGCACGTCGCGGTAATCGCTGCGGATGGCATACCGCACGCCGCCCAGCTCTGCCTGCATCGGCAGTCCCCACGCCCCGGTCATACTGCGCCCCGCTCGGCGCGGGCGGCATCGGCCCGGGCTGCGGCGGCATCGGCGGCAGCGGTCAGGCGGCGCTCGGCGCCCTCGCGCAGGATCGGCGTCAGCGCCTCCAAAAGGTTCTGCACCACACGCTTGCCGTTGGCCCCGACGCCCGCCAGGTTCACCCCGCCCAGGATCGCGTCAAAGTCGTTCTCCGCGCCAAAGATGCCGGTCAACAGCTTCTTGATCTTGCCGTCGTACTCGTTCAGCAGGGCCAGCCCCGCCGCGGCGCGCTGCTGCTCGTCGCCGTCCAGCGCCGCCAGCGCCTTTGTCAGCGCGGCGTCGTAGCCGTCAAGCTCTGCCCCCGCCGCAAAAAAGCGGTGGTAGAGGTTCGGGTCTGCCGGGTTAAAGCGCAGCACCCCGCGCCCGTTGACGCGGAATTCCTCCACGCCGGTGTCAATGTTCAGCTCCATCGTATTCTCCTTTCTTCAAAGCCTTCCCCGAGGGGCTGCGCTCGCAAGCGCGTGTCGGAGCGCAACCGCCGAAGGCGGCTTTTAGCGCGTAGACTGAAGGTGGCGCCGCAGCGCCGGATGAGGGGCAGCCTTCCGGCAGCCGCTCTTTTGCCTGTCACGCCTGCGTAAACTTCTTGGTTGCCGGGTCAAACGTGCCCTTCGTCTTGACGCCGGTGTAATGCACGTTGAACGGGATCTGGTAGCCGGTGGTGTCGCCGCCGTAGCTGACGACCTCGATGTAGCATTCCTCGCGCACTGCGGGGTACGCCCCCGCCGTGTCCTTGTCCCAGAGCTTGACCTCGACGATGTCGGTTTTCAGGTCATCCAGCACCAGATCACCGTCGATGATGGCCTGCAGACGCTCAAACAGCGGGTCGCCCGGCTCGGCGTAGTAGGGGCTGACCTCGCCCTGTTTCTGGTAGCCGTTGATCGTAACCGTCGTCTCACCGACGATATTCGACTTTTTCTCCACGTTCGCGGTCAGCTCGGGGGAGTATTCCTCCAGATCGCTGCCCAGGCGGGTGTAGCTGGCGTCGCCGCTGCCAAAGGCGGCGTTCAGGTAGTGGGCCATGTACTTGCGTTCAATTTTCATGTGGTTTCCTCCGTATAAACTTGTGTGTATTCCGCTTGTAAACGCACGGTGTAGACCGCCGTGCCGCCTGCGTCGGCGCGCTCCATACGGCCCTGCTCGGCGCGCAGGACCTCGCGCCCCGCGCTGCCCAGCACCGGCCCGCGGCCTGCGGCGCTCTCCGCTGCCGCCCAGGTCTGCAGATCCAGCAGCCGCGCGGCGTTGTCGGCATCGGTGCGCGGCAGGCAGAGCCGCAGCGTGAACTCCGCCCGGCAGCGCTGTGTCACGCGGCCCAGCAGGTTTTCCCGCCGGTCCAGCACCGTGATGCCCCGGCACCACAGCCCCGCCGTGTACGGCGCGGGGCCAACGTCCCCCACCGTCAAAGAAAGCCCCTGCAGGGCAGGGGCCCGGGCCAGAAAGGCCGTCATTTTTGTAAGCATGGTTTGCCTCCTTCTCTAAAGCCTTCCCCCTCGGGGGAAGGTGGCGCCGCAGCGCCGGATGAGGGCAGACTTCGCGCGGCCCTCCCTTTCATCGTTCGGCCACGCTAGCTCACCCCTCATCAGCCGCCTGCGGGCGGCAGCTTCTCCCCCGGGGGAGAAGCCAAAAAAATTCTCACCTCGTCAGGCTCCTCACGCCCGTTCCGCTTCCGTTCCACCAGGCACCGGCCTCGACATGGTGCGGTTTACCGCGCAGCCGCATCGGCAGCACGTACTGCACCAGCGCCGCACCCTCCACCGCCGCGGGCACAAAGCCCGGCCAGTCGGCCCAGGTCAGCGCCGGGCCCTCGCCGGGGAACAGCCTGTCCCCCGGTGCCAGCGTATAGTCCGCGCCGTACCGGGCCGTCGTCTCCGGGATGACCACCAGCAGCGCAGTGCCCCGGCGTGTGCCGCCTGCGTCGGGCAGCTCCCGGCGGCCCTGCTGCCAGCAGACGCCCCGCAGTACGGTGCGCACCACGGTCTGCGCCGCCGCGTCGGCGTGGTAGAGCGTCACGGTATCGCGGTACAGCTTATTCATGGGGCAGCCACCGCCCGATCCGCAGATAGTAGCCCGCCTCGTGGCGGAAATGCGCCGCCCGGTCTGCCAGCGTGCGGGAGCACAGCTCGGGCGGCGCGGTGTAGGTCTCGCTCACGCTGCCGACGCTCACCTTCGCAATGCCCCGGGCTTCGTCCTCCTGCGCGAACTCGTACATTGCGTCGGCCACAGCGCAGAGCGCCATGCTCTCGGCCAGCTCCGGGTCCAGCCCCTGGCGCGGTGCCACGGCGTACATCTCCCGCATACGGCGCAGCTCGTCCCCGGCGCGTCTGATGAAGCGGGGGAACTCCTTCTCCGGGATGTCCTCGCCCAGGTAATCCTCTACGTAAAAGGTATAATCCGGCACGCGCACGCCCCCTTACGCCTTGAACTTTGCCAGCACGACCTTAGCCTCATTGGACAGCACAGCGACGTAAAATTCGTCCGCCGTGATTTCGGTGGTGCGGGTCTTGGGCTTGCGCTCGGTCTCAATGTTGACCTCGCGCTTGCGGTAGATGGTCAGCGCCGGGATCTCGTCGTCGCCCTCGGGGTCGGCCTCCAGCTTGACGATGGGGCAGGCGTAGACGCCGCCGGTCAGCGGGACCTTCTTGCTGGGCACAAGGCGGCAGCCCGCGATCATGCCGATCTCGCCGGTCAGGCTGACGCCGGGCGTGTACTTGTCGGCGCTCAGGAAGTCGGGGTTCTTGCGCAGCTGGGTGACCTGCTTCGGGTGGATGAACAGCACCTTGTCGGAGCAGCCCATCTCCTCCTCAAACAGGTCAACGGCATCGACGATGGCGTTGTAGCTGATCTGGGCCTGGCTGCCGTCGTAGATCAGGCTTGCGGTCTGCAAAGCGTCCATGCAGTCATTGTCGACCTTGGCGGCAATGGCCTGCGCCAGCTGGGTGTTGGCCTCGCCCACCGGGTTGCCGTAGCCGGACAGCACGGCCTCGTCGGTCAGGCCGATGCCCTTCATGGCCTTTTTGATGGTGGCCTTGCGGGTGGAGGTCGTCATCTTCTCAATGGCGACCTCGCCGCCCTCGGCCACGTCGGAGGCGTCGCCGATGTAGGTGTAGGCGGGCACGGTGATGGTATCGCCGGGCACGCCCTGCAGCGTATCGTCAATTTTGGCAAACGGTGCCACGCGCAGCTTCTTCGGGATGCGCGCGGACACCATATCTCCCATAACCTCAGGGTCGATCAGTTCGGACAGCTTCGTGATGAAATCAGACATATAGTTTCTCCTTTTTTGTGTTTTTACTTTCGCAGAGGGGGCCAAGATGCCGCCCCTCACTTCCTCAACTCTTTATAGACCTCCGGGTTCTCCTTCTTCAGCGCCAGTCTCTCCCGGTACCCCATCCGCGCAAAGGCGTCGCGGTCCAGCGCTACCGGCACGCTGCCGGTCCCCGCGGCATAGGGCGCGGGGGTCTGCATCGGCTTGTTCTGCTCGTTCTCCATTGTATTTCACCTCACTTTCTGCAGCATCGTAGGGCGGGGTGACCTCACCCCGCCGCACTGCACGGCAGGCTCATTGCGCCCGCCCTGCATCGCCCATAAACCGGCGGCGAATCTCTGCCAGCTCCGCCTCGGTCTCATGCGGCAGATCAAAATACCACGCCAGCGCCAGCTCGGGGCGCAGAAGCCCCGCGTCCACCAGCTCACGCTGCTCGGCCCAGATACGCGCACGGTCATACAAAACACCGTCGCCCCAGTCGATAGCCGGGGCTGCGGTCTGCGGCAGACCATCCAGCCCGTACACCGCGCCCAGCGCACTGCACAGCGCCATGGCCTGCTGCACCGCATCCGTCCACGCGCTCTGCAGGTCGCGGATCGTCAGGTCGTAGTCCACCGACGTTGCGGTGATCTCCGTCGCCGTGCGCGGCTCGGCGGGGGTCTCGACCTCGCTCAGAATGCCGCGGCGCAGGCCCAGCAGGCTCTCACACCCGCGCAGAAGATCCTGCTTGCGGGCCAGATAGCTGCCCTCCCGCAATGCCGGGCTGTAGACCGTCACGCCGACATTGGCCGGGTCGTCCGGCAGGCCGACAAACAGATCGTCCTGCAGCGCACGGCGGCCCTGGGCATCGGGGCGCAGCAGATCCTCCGACGCAAAAACGCGGGACGCACCGTTCGCAAATTCGGCGTTCAGCTGCTCCTCGCAGCGGGCCAGTGCGTGCAGCAGACCCGCCGCCGGGGCGTAGATGCTGACCGCGTCGGTGCTGCCGTCCACACAGTTCATCAGCGGCGTTTTCAGCACGGCCAGCCCGACGCCCTGCACGCCCGGCAGCACAAGCTGCGGGACCAGCTCCGCACAGGCGGGCAGCGTGGCCAGCGGCACACAGCGGCCCAATGTCTGGCCGTTCAGCTCAAATAGCCGCGTTTCGATGGTCAGGCCGTCCGCGCCCGCGGTGCGGCGCTCCAAAAGGGCGTACTGCCGCCCATCGACGCTGTGCCGCTCCATCGTGCCGACGGCCAGAAGGCTGCCGTGGGCGTCGCGGGCCAGCGGCACGTAGCAGTCGCGCCGGATGGCCGCAAAGTCGAACGCCCCGTCCCGCGGCACCGGTTTCAGCAGACACTCTCCGCCCACCAGCGCGTACTGCATCGCGGTCTTGGCCGCCGCATTCAGCGCCGACAGGCTGCGGCGCAGTGGGTCCGGTGCCTCTGGCGGCAGGCGGGTCTCGTACTCGGCAAAGACCGTGCGGCAGAGCTTGCCGACGATCAGCGCCGCCACACGGGGCGCGGTATCCTCGCCCGCGCGCGGCACGCCGTAGTACAGATCAAACCATTCCCGCACCGCCGCCCGCATTTTGACAGATGTAACGTCACTTTTTCCAAATGCCTGTTCCAAATAGGATTGCAAATCATCCTCTCCTTTCTTCATTGCCACGCGGTAGGGGCCGGGCATGCCCGGCCCGCGGCCTTCCCGCAGACTTTCGTTTTCACCAGGCTGCGGGCCGCACATGTGCGGCCCCTACATGCGCAACACATTTTAGCTTCCTCTCCTTCTCCACACCCCCTCCACCGCGTACCGCACCGCGTCAATGTGGTGGTTGTTCACGTCGGGGTAGCCCGGCAGCACCTCGCCCGTCCGCGGGTCGCGCTCGTACTCGTACTCACTGAACTCCGCCGCCGTGGCCGGGCAGCGCACCGGGTCAATGATGATCGCCGCCAGCCCCTGCAGCCACTTCATGCTCTCGCGCACGCTGCCGGGGCCCTTCTGGGCTGCGCGGCAGGGCAGCCCGGCGGCGCGGTAGTCGGCGCAGGATTTCGGCTCGGCGGCGTCCGCCGTCAGTGGGCCGTCCGTGCCTGCGCCGCGCGCCAGCAAAAGCTCTGCCGTCTCGCGGTTCGGCGTGCGGCGGCGCGTCAGCTCGTCAAAAATCACCAGCACCCGCCGCGCCGCATCGTAGGCCGCGGCGTTGTAGGCCCAGGGGTCGGGGTACCAGCCCCAGTCCACGCCGTAGTAGACGCGGTCATACCGTTCCAGCTCGTCGTCCGGCACGGCCCGCAGCTGCAAATTGGCAAACACCGCCGCGCCGCTGCCCACGACCTCGCCGCCGTACTCATGGCGGAACGCCGCCGGGTTCGTCCGCTGCAGGTGCTCGGCGTCGGCCCAGAACCGCTCGCCCAGCATGGCCCGCGGCAGATCGCGGTAAGTCGAATGGTGCACCAGCTTGCCGGGGCGGGTCTCCAGCGCGTAGCGGTTGGCCCAGCTGCGGGCCATGGCCGGCGGGTTGAAGCTCTTTAACGTCAGCGCCCAGCTGCCGCCGCGCAGCACGGTCTGCTCGACGTTGCGCACCTCCTCGGGGCCGTCAAACTGGTCAAGCTCCTCAAACCAACAAATGCCCACAGCGCCGAACGGCAGCTTTAAGCTCTTGAGCTTGCCCGGGTCGTCCGTCCCGAAGAATAAGATCTTCTGCCCGGTGGGCAGATAGGTGCACTCCATCGGGCTGACCGTGCAGCGGAAATACCCCGCGCACCCCAGCTCCCCGATGGCCCATACGATCTGGTTGTACACGCTGTTGCGCAGTGTGCCGCCGACCTTGCGCAGCACCACGGCGTGGCAGTCCGGGTGGCGCAGCAGCTGCCAGACCAGCTCCATCGAAAGATAGCTCGACTTACCGGACCCGCGCCCGCCCTTGGCCACGACCTCTGTCACCTCGCCGCGCCGTATCGCCTGATGCACGGGCCAGAACACGCCGGGTATCTTCTCCTTCAGCCGCACTTCCACCTTGGTGCCTCTCTCCTCTCTCCTCGCTCCTAACTTTCACTGTCCACAATGACCACCCCCTCTGTTTTCGCCCCGTCGCCCAGGCCCAGATGCTTGTACAGCATTTCCAGTGCGCGCAGCTTGTCGGCCACCTTGACCGGCAGACCGCCCTCCTCGCCGGGGACGGCAAAGGCGATCTCTGCCAGCTCGTCCAGCACATGGTCCGCGTCGATCTCACACAACGGCATCCCTCCTTTTCCCGAATGGGTATAAAAAAACCCGCGGGAGGAATCACTTCCTCTCACGAGTTTCGATGATATCATATTACCACTGTTGGTTGTGAAATACAATGAAATTTTGCGAAATCTTCGGGAAATTTACTGAAATCTTTTTCACGCCCGCTTCGGCACGGCCATCCCCTCCACAGCCGTCCGGTGCAGCTGGTACGCCCGGCGCTGAACTACCCCCATCGCCTCCGCGATTTCCGAAAAATTCTGCCCCATCACATAGCGGCGGCGCAGCACCTCCTGCCCCGGCCTATCCCGCACCGTCATGATGCCGCACATAATCTCCGCGCGCGTTTCCATGCAGCTTTCCAGCTGCTGCTCCAGCCTTTTCTGCGCTTCTTCGATACGTTCTACGGCCCGCGGCAGCCTGTCCGCGTTAGGGCCGCTGCGCCCGGGCATGCCGCTCATGCAGGCCGTCACCCGCTCGGCATCGCTGCGCAGCACCTCGATTTCTTCTTCCAGCATGTGCTGGCAGCTGACAGACGCCTGATAGCGACCCAGCCACTCCACTTTTTCCTTATAGTCCATCGCTGTCCTCCTTATATGTTGCCGCTCCTGTCAGGTATTGTTGGTTACTCTCATCTTAATGCAACAACATATAGTTGTCAATATATTTTTGCAAATTCCCGCCTGGCAATCCCAAAAACCGGACTTCCGCTTCTTTTTCCGCTTTCCCGCTTGACACCCGCCGCCCCTCCATGCTACGATGACGGTACTAAAGGCAATACCGCATAATTCCCGCCTTACGGCTTAAGCACCGCTCCGGCGGCTGCGGCACGGCATCTGCGTTGCCAAAATGCTCGATAATACACAAAGTATTATCTGCGCTTTTGGCTTAGCAGCTGCCGCACCTCGCTCGCCGTATCGGCACTTAGAATTATGCGGTATTGCCTATAAAGAAAAGGAGTGTTCCGCCATGAAGCATCCAAAGGGCATCTGGCTCCGCAGGGGTCTGCTCCCCTATTACCTCACGGGTCATCGGCTTGCGCTGGCTCTCCTGCTCAGAGATAAGCCCAGCACTGCCGCGCAGCTTGCGGCGGCGCTCACCGAAAAGGGCTATCGCACCAACCCGCGGACGCTCGAAAAATCACTGGCCCGCCTGACGCGGCTCGGCATCGTCTCGGTCTCCGACAGCGTCTACCGCTGCACCTGTGAGAAGCTCGACGCTGCCCGCTATTCGGAGTCCCAGCTCCTCGATCTGGTCGGCATGACCCAGAGCACCGTAAACGGCACTGCCTTTTACACCACCACCCCGCCCCCAAGCGTCAGCTCCCGCGGCCCCAGCGGCTCCTGACTCTTTTATAAGGAGAGGGTCCCTTCATGAAACATCTTTCCCGCCTTGCCGCCTGCCTGCTGGCGCTGACCCTGACCGCCTGCACCGCCGCCGAAACTGCCGTTCCGGCGGCCACAGCCCCACCGACTGCGGCACCCGCGCCCACCGCGGCCCCCACGGCAGCGCCGCAGGCCACCCCGCTCCCCTACGACGACCTGTCCTACGTGCCGGAGTTTGGCTTTCAGCAAAAGCAGACCTACCAGCCGGACGAATACAACCGCCTCTATCTCGACACCTACTCCTTCAATGACCGCACCGTCCTTGTGGGGGCCGAGGACGAAACCGCCGCCCTGCTGGAAGCGGGCAGGGACCCCGGCCTCGGCGTGCGTTCCCTGCAGGCGCGCGGCATCACGGGACAGGGCGTAAAGATTGCCATCATTGACCAGTCCCTGCTGACCGACCACCCCGAAATCTCCGGCGTTATCGCCGCTTACTGTGAGACGGGCATCGACAGCGGCCTCAACGAGGGCACGCTGCACGGCCCCGCCGTGGCAAGCATTCTGGCGGGGCAGACCGTTGGCGTCGCGCCAGGCGTGCAGGTCTATTATATGGCCACGCCCGGTGCAGCCGACAGCCGCCCCCTCGCCGACGCCCTGCGGCACATCCTCGAGATCAACGAGACCCTGCCGGAGGGAGAAAAGATCCGCGCCGTGTCAGTCTCCGCCGCCCCCGGGGACAGGGATCTGTTTGAAAACGCCGACCTCTGGCGCGACGCGCTCGCCGAGGCCGAGGCGGCGGGCCTTCTGGTGCTGACCGCGCAGGGTGCCGCTGCGGGTTCCGCGCGTCTCACCTTGAGCACCTCCACCTTTGACCTCACCCGGCGGGACAGCCCTGCTGCCTGCAAAACCGGCCTGCCCAATGACTCCGGTATGCTGGCCGCCCGGAAAAGCCCCTTCTGCCTGGGCCTGCCCTGCGCCTACCGCACCGTAGCCGAGGAATACGTCCCCGGCCAATGCGGCTACCGCTATGATGCGGTGGGCGGTTTGAGCTGGGGCATTCCCTACTGCGTCGGCGTCATGGCGCTGGGCTGGCAGGTCGCGCCTGCCCTGACAAACGAGGAAATGCTGCAAACCCTGCTGGACACCGCCGCCCCCAACGCCGACGGCCTGCGCATCATCGACCCGGTACATTTTATAGAAACGCTGGAGCGCGAATACGCCTCCTGAAACCACAAAGCCCGCCCCGATCTGACCCGGGACGGGCTTTGCGTATTGCTCAAACTGTCGAAAAACTCTTGTAGGGGCGAGCATTGCTCGCCCGCCAGCTTACACCGCCGCCTGTTTCCGGGGCGTTTGCGTCAGCGGTCCACTTTCCCGGAGGGGTCAAGACCCCTCCCTACGGTCTGCCATACACGGGTGCCTTGTAGGGAGCGGTCTTGACCGCTCCGTGCCTGTTTGCGTCAACGGATGCCCCCGTGTCGTCGGGGACTCCTCCCGCCTTCAGCACAACGGTGCCACCAGCCGCAGCACCGCGCTGTACAGCGTGCCAAAAAATCCGGTCCGGCAGTCCGCCAGCGTCACCGCGGCACTTTCCCTTTCGATCTCCGCCAGATCGCGCCGCACATCGTCCAGCACTGCGCCGCCGTAGAGCAGCACGCTGTTCTCAAAATGCAGGTACAGGCTGCGGTAATCCAGATTCACCGTGCCCACCGCGGCAATGCGGTCATCCACCAGCCAGGTCTTGGCGTGCAGAAAGCCCGGCGTGTAGCTGTAAATTTTAACGCCTGCCCGCAGCAAATGCGGGAAATAGCTCCGCGTCAGCTGGTAGATCGTCGGCTTGTCCGGCACGCCGGGCGTGTAGATGCGCACATCGACGCCGCGCTTGGCCGCCAGCCGCAGGCAGGACAGCAGGTCATTGTCCAGAATCAGGTACGGCGTGCAGATGTACAGCCGCTTCTGCGCCTGGTTGATAAGCTCCAGATACACGTTCTTCGCCACGGCCTCGCGGTCCACCGGGGTGTCGGCAAAGGGCTGCACCAAGCAGTCCGTTTCCACCGGCACGGCGGCGGGCAGGTCGCAGCCCGCGTCCAGGTCCTCGTCGGGGTATTTTGCCTTCCAGAACGTCAAAAAGATGTTTGCCAGGCTCGCTGCGCCGGGGCCATCCAGCCGGACGCCGCTGTCCTTCCAGTAGCCGAACCGCACGATTTTATTGATATACTCGTCCGCCAGATTCACACCGCCCGTAAAGGCGATCTGTCCGTCGATGACCATGATCTTGCGGTGGTCACGGTTGTTCATGACCAGGTTCAGCACCGGCACGCAGCGGTTGAAGCTGAACGCCCGGATGCCGTCGGCCCGCATCATCTCGGCGTAGTTGTGGGGCAGCAGGCTCAGGCAGCCCGCGTCGTCGTAGATGACCCGCACGTCCAGCCCTGCCGCGGCCTTCCGGCGCAAAATCTCGTGGATCTGCCCCCACATCTCGCCCATGCCGATGATAAAGCTCTCCACATAAATGCTGTGCTGTGCCCCCTGTAATGCGGGCAGCATATCGGCAAACATGCTCTGCCCGTCCGGGTAGTATTTCGCCGCCGTGCCGCCGCAGACCGGCATCGGGCCGTAGTCGTGCAGGTAGCGGGCCGTCAGCGCGGCGCGGGGGTCCTGCCGCTGCAAAGCCGCCGCGGCGTCGGGGTCGTCCTTCCGCGCCGGGGCCATTGCGTCCTCGGCGCGCTCCAGCCGGTGGCGCAAGCCCAGCGCCGGGCGCTTATCGCCCCACAGCAGGTACAAAATGCCGCCCTGCACCGGCATAACGGAAAACAGGATCATCCAGCTGATCTTAAACTCCGGCACCGTGGAATCCTGCCGGATCAGCGCCAGGCACATGATAACGCTCATGGCAACGCCCACGCCGCCGAACCATTTGGCGTAGTCCGCCAGCCAGTAGAACAGCGCAAACAGCCAGAACGCCTGCAGCAGCAGAAGCACGCCGGTCACAACAATGCGGCTGAACACCAGGTTCAGCACCCGGCGCAGCATCAGACGCCAGTTCCGTTTTTTCATACAAACCTCGTATACAAATGCAAAAAGCCGCACGTCATCCCCCAAAGGACGGCGTGCGGCAGACTTCCTTTTTACAATTACAGGCGGTCAATGGCGGCCATGCAGTCGTCCATGGACAGGAAGGTCACGGCGCAGTTGGAGCCGATAAACCACCGTTCATCCCCATTGCAGACGATTTTGCGGATAAGCTTGCCGTGGTACTCAGTCTGGATGTAGATCCCGTTGGGCACTCTCTTTCCCTCCCATATCTTGTAGTGTGGGCCGGGCGGCTGCCTCATATCATGGGCTTTCCGCACCGCGGCTGTACTTAAATTATGCCACAAATGCCCGCTTTGTGCAAGGTGCTTTTTGCTGTAGTTTATGTACGAATCGCCCCATTTTTTGGCATTACGCACAAAGGGTGCATAACAGCGGGCTTTTGGGCGTGTCAATTTTACCGCGAATGCACCAAAACAGCCTTTTTTCACGAAATTTGTAAAAAAATGTTGCGGGATTCCGCGAAACGTGTATAATATAAGATAGTATATTGTGTAGCAGTATCCATATATACTGCCCGATTTTACCATAAGTGACCGGAGGAGCTTAGCTATGACAAAACTGGAAACGCTGCAGTTAAAACTGACTGCGACCCGCGTGCGCATGGGTGTGATCGAAGCCACCCACGGTGCCGGGTGCGGTCATCCGGGCGGCAGCCTGTCCGCGGCGGACGTTCTGACCTATCTGTATTTTCGCGAGATGCGCATTGACCCCGAACAGCCGCAGGACCCCAACCGCGACCGTTTTGTACTTAGCAAGGGCCACTGCGCCCCCGGCCTGTATGCCACGCTGGCGGAGCGCGGCTTCTTCCCGGTGGCCGACCTGCCCACGCTGCGCCACTCCAACAGCTATCTGCAGGGCCACCCCAACATGAACACCGTCCCCGGTGTTGACATGAGCACCGGTTCCCTGGGCCAGGGTGTTTCCGCCGCCTGCGGCATGGCGCTGGGTGCCAAAAAGCTGGGCAGCGACATCAACGTCTACACCCTGCTGGGCGACGGTGAGGTCGAAGAGGGCGAATGCTGGGAGGCGTTCATGTTCGCCAACCACTACAAGCTCGATAACCTGTGCATCATGATCGATGTCAACGGCCTGCAGATCGACGGCGCGACCCGCGACGTCATGAACTCCGAGCCGCTGGACCACAAGATGGATGCCTTCGGCTTCAACACCATCGTCTGCAACGGCAACTCCTTTGCCGACCTGGAGCAGGCGTTCAAGATGTTCGACCTGTCCCACGGCAGCGGCAAGCCCACCTGCTTCCTGCTGCGCACGACCAAGGGTCTGGGCGTCAGCTACATGGAAAACGCCGTCGATTGGCACGGCAAGGCCCCCAACGACGAGGAATACGCCCAGGCTATGACCGAGCTGCGCGCCGCCCACGCCACGCTGGAAAAGGAGATCGAGTTCAACAATGGCTGATATTAAAAAAATTGCTACCCGTGTCAGCTACGGCAACACGCTGGTAGAGCTGGCCCAGCAGGGCGCTGACAATCTGGTGGTTTTTGACGCCGACCTGGCCGCTGCCACCAAAACCGAAATTTTCCGCAAGGAGTACCCGGATCGTCACTTTGACTGCGGCATTGCCGAGCAGAACATGGTCGGCGTCGCCGCCGGTATGGCCACGATGGGCTATGTCCCCTTCGTGTCCAGCTTTGCCATGTTCGTTGCGGGCCGCGGCTTTGAGCAGATCCGCAACTCCATCGGCTACCCGCACCTGAACGTCAAGATCGCTGCCACCCACGCGGGGCTCTCCGTCGGTGAGGACGGCGCGTCCCACCAGTGCTGCGAGGACATTGCCCTCATGCGCTCGATCCCCGGCATGGTGGTCTTGAGCCCAGCTGACGATGTGGAGGCCCGCGCCGCCGTCATCGCCGCCTACAACTATCAGGGTCCCGTCTACCTGCGCTTCTCCCGTCTGGCCACGCCCGTTTTCCACGATCCCGAGACCTACGAGTTCCAGATCGGCAAGGGCGAGAAGCTGACCGACGGCTATGACATTGCCGTCATCTCCACCGGCCTGATGACCAACGAGGCTCTGCGCGCCGCCGTGCTGGCCAAGCGCCAGGGCATGAACGTCCGCGTCATCAACATGCCGACCATCAAGCCCATCGACGAGGAGATCATCCTGACCGCCGCCCGCGAGTGCGGCCGCATCATCACCGTCGAGGAGCACAGCATCATCGGCGGCCTGGGCGAGGCCGTCTGCTCCGTCGTCAGCGAGAAGCTGCCCGTCCCCGTGCGCCGCATCGGCGTCATGGATCAGTTCGGTCACTCCGGCCCCGCCAATGAGGTCCTGCGTGACTACGGCCTGACCGCTGACAACATCGTCAACGTCATCCGTGACATCGTCCGCCCGGACGCGAAGGCCTGATTTTCCATCACAAGTACAACAGCCCCGAAAGGCAACTGCCTTCCGGGGCTGTTTTTGTAGGGGCGAACATTGTTCGCCCGTCAACCTTGCCGCGCCGTGCACTTTCCGGGTCGATGCGAGCATCGACCCCTACACCGTAGGGGCGGATTCCATATCCGCCCGGGAGCCTTGCGGCCTGCTGCATATTCTGCGTGCAAATAAGATTTCCCCTGCATCACAGTTCTTAAAATCGCTCCACCCTGAACACCCTTGCCCCGCTGGCCTTGGCCGCGGTCAGGCCGATGCCCGAGTCCTCAAAGATCATTGTATCGGCGGGCGTAACGCGGAAATGCTCCATTGCCCGGCAATACCCCTCCGGGTCGGGCTTCTGCTTTTCCACGTCCTCTCCGGTCACGATCAAGCTGAACCATTCCCGCACCCCGAAATGCTCCAGCACCTCGGTAGCGTTCTGTTTGCTGCCGGTGGTCACGCAGGCCAGGTCATGCCCGGCGGCGCGCATCGTTTTCAAAATTTCCATCAGTGCCGTGTTCGGGCGCACCGCATCGAAAAAGTCACTGTACAGCGCCTTTTTCCTGTCATGCACGCGCTCCACATCGGCGGTGCTCGGCGCGCCGCCCATCAGCGGCGGCAGGAACCGTGTGTAATGTCCGCCGTTGCAGCGCTCGGCGTAATATTCATCGGTCACGGTAAAGCCCAGCTCCTCCAGCGCCGCGCGGTAGGATGCCGCGTTGGCCGGCACTGTGTCCAGCAGGGTCCCGTCCAGATCCACGCAAATCAGCATAGTGTCTCCTTTTTATGCTCCGAAAAATCCGCCACATCGTTGGCGACCATGACCAGCCCGGCGTAGAACATCGCCGCGCGCTTGCGGTCCTTGTTCAGTTTGTAGGGCATCAGCCGCAGCCAGTGGATGACCTCGTGCATCAGAATGCTCTCGACCTGCTCCCGCGGGTAGCGGGCGCTCAGATCCTCCATCACGGCGGCCAACAGCGCGTCATAGGCCGCGCTGCGCGTCAGCTGGAAGTCAATACGGTTGTCCTGCACGGCCACGCGCGGCGTTTTCATCATAAATTCGTAGCTGCCGTGCAGACTTTGCAGCAGCTTGCCGTAATCCAGGAACGGACTTTCGTGCAGGTTGCCGGTATTCGGGTCGATCAGATACCAGCTGTCGTTGTCGGTGCGGCAGATGATGTTCTCTATCGTCAGGTCGCCGTGGATCGTGCCCACAGGGTCCTTCGCAAACAGGTTGCGCAGTCGGTCATGGTCAAACATCCAGTCCAGCGCGGGCAGGTTCTTGTACTCCACGCCGTTGATGCGCAGCGTGTCATAGCTCATCAGCTCGCGCAGCATCCGGTCCTCATGCAACTTTTTCAGGTTGCCGTCAACCTTCGTCTCGATGTACTTTTCGATTTTCTCCGCGTCCGCCGGGACCGCCGTCGGCTTGTAGAGCTTATCCTCCAGCGTCGCCAGCACCGCACGCAGGATGGCGCGGCTCTTTTCCACGGGGTTCGAGTGCAGGTAGCGGAACATTCCCACGGCCTGCGGGTTGTAGACCATGTCGTACCAGCAGCAGCCGTCGACCTCCTCGCTGCGCAGAATATCGCACAGCGGCAGGCGGTCTTGCCGGGCACGCAGCCAGTCGAGCTGCTCGGCCAGCTTTGCGCCGTCCTTGCCAAAGGCATATTTGCGGTAGAACGTCGATTGCGTGTCCATGCAGAGCATCGTCGTGGCGTTCGACCCGGCGGAGTAGTCCTCCAAAATCGTAATGCCGCGGTTCATCTGCAAAAACCGCTTGACGTAGTCCTTGTTTTCCAGACCGAAATACCGGCTCAAGAACACCGCGCGGTCATGCTCGTCGGCCTGCGGCAGCAGGTTCAGGTAGCTTTCCCCGGCGGGGGCGGCCTGCGTGGCCTGGTTCATCGCGCCGCGCACGCCCTCGGGCAGCAGCGTGGCCGCCCACATGGCCAGCAGCGGCAGCACAAACCATGCCAGCAGCAGCCAGCGGGCCGCGGGGGCCGCCGTGCCCAGCGCACCGCCGGGCAGCAGCGCGGCAAAGTCCGCGGCGTTGCGCCCGAACAGCAGCCCGAACACGTCCACCAGCTGCATCGGCTCCCCGGCCACGGTCAGCGCCGCCGCCAGCGCGGTGTAGGAGCCCAGATACGCCGCCCACATCAGCAGTGTATTGACGACCAGCCGTCCGATTTTCACGCGGCCCAGATCCTTGAAGGTATTGATGAGGCTCCAGAAGAACATCATGCCGTCCAGCTTCAGCGTGTCATTGAACAGCCCGCAGAACGCAAGGCAGATCTTCTTCAAAAAATCCCGCAGCGCCACGACCAGCACCAATCCCAGCACCAGCAGCAGCGAGAACACAAGGTAATACCGCGCCGCGCCGTCCACCGGCGCACCGCCCAGCCCCAGCAGCCGGAACGCAATAAACCCGAACGCCACAAACCAGACGTCGAGGAACCGATCCATGATGACCGTCGCCAGCGCAAAGCCGATGCCGCTCTTCATCCTGCGGCCTGTGTAGACCGCGCGGAAGGCATCGCCCAGATGGAACGGCAGCACAAAGTTCAGCGCATAGCCCCCGGCCATGCCGCGCAGCATCTGCCCGCGGGGCGGGCGCTCATAAATGCGGATGAACTGCTCCCACCGCAGCAGGCGGAACGCATGGCCCACCAGCACCAGCAGCAGGGCCAGCAGCAAAAAAAGTGCAAGCATCAGCCCGTGATCCTTTCCGATTTCAATTTCCGTTTCAGCACTGCGTACAGCACCGCAGCCGCCGCCACCGCATACCCGGCAATAAACGGCGTCAGATAGTACATAAAGTAGGTGTCCGGCGCGGTCAAAAACACAAGCGGGATGCGTGCAAAAAACGTGCCTGCGGCAAAAAACAGCATCCAGCGCCGCTGCACCAGCAGCACCGCCAGTGCCAGGCCCAGCAGCACGAACGGCGGCAGCATCCACCACGTCAGGTCGATCAGCCCGCCCGCAAAGTCGGTGCTGGACGCCATATCCACAATAAACGCCCGGCGCAGCTCCTTGTTCAGCGGCTGCACGGCGGCGCTGTCCTGCAAAAAGCTCTTTTGGTCGTCCTGCGTCGGCTCGCCCTCATACAGCAAAAATGCCGATGCAAACGCGATCTTCTGGTTAGACTGGCCGTTCTGGCGCTGGCGCAGCGTGTTGTAGAACACACCCGCACGCTCCCGCAGCATGCTCTTAGGATACTTGAGGGCCAGCTTTATAATGGCCTTCTGGCAGGCCGACCAGTCCTCCGCCGAGCCGCCGCGCCCGGCGATCATCCCCCCGCGCAGTTCATTGCCGTGGGTCTCGGGGTTGGCGCGGCAGAATTCCACATCAAACACGCGGTCAATGTCGGCCAGCGCCTCGGCGTCCTCCACGGGGTCGGCATCCTGTACCAGCGCCGCCGTCTGATAGCACAGTGCGATCATCTTGTACTGCCACGCCTCGCCCATCAGCGCGCTGCTGTAGCGGGAGCAGGCGAAATACCCCACCAGCACCAGCGCCGTCACCGCGCCCACCGCCAGCGGGTGCAGCAGCCTGCGGGCGCAGAGCAGCGCCAGCAGCACCGGGATGGCGGCCAGATAGTAGACGCACTCGCTGCGCCACGACGCAGCCAGCGTGCCCAGAATCACGATAGCGGCCAGCTCCTTTTTGTTCAGCTTCGTGCCGCGCAGGTACATAGCCGCCAGCATGAACACCAAAAACAGCTCGGTCCACGTTGACCAGGTCGTGCGGAAGGGCTGCTGGGTGTGCATCAGCACGGGCGGCAGCAAAAACGGCAGGTAGACCAGCGCAAACCACGCCGGGCGCACCGGGCGGGTCAGCCGCTTTTCGGCCAGGTCCTGCGCCGTGGCCGCAAAGCAGCCCACAATGCCGCTGATAAGCAGGTTCTGCACCAGCACGACGCCGCCGGGCATCGGCACAAACATCAGTGACAGAATGAACGCGCCGCTGGTCAGAAAGTGCTGCCATGAGTTGGGCTGCAGCGTCCGCGCCAGATACAGCACGGCCAGGTCATCATTGCCCCAGATGCCGGGCCAGACGATGAGCAGGATGACCAGATTCACCGCCAGATACGGCAGCGTCCAGGCCACCCACCGCCGGGCAAATTTGTCCCCGGCGCGCAGCTTCTGCACCAGCGTCACCGCGCCGTGCACCAGCCCGAACGCCAGCACCAGAAACAGCGCCTTGTAGACAAAAAACGCCGGTGTGCGCCAGTCATAGCGGAAGAACAGCCTGTCCGTTCCCAGCGTCAGGGCGCACCACAGCACCGCAGCCGCCAGCTCTGCCGCCGTTCGCTTTTTTGCAGGTGTTTTCATTCTTACTCCTTCAGGTCAGCGCGTCAAAACCGGCCTTATTGGCGGGTGCCTCCGCCGCGCGGTACTCGTCCGGCGTGCCGAACGGCAGATGTAAATCACACGCAAAGCCCGCAATTCTTGCGCCCTGCGCGGCCAGCACATTGTAAATACCGGAGACAAAAAATTCCTTGTACTCGCAGTTTTTCAGGTATTCGGCGCAGGCGTCGGCGTAGGTTTTCTTATCCTTGAAATAGTACGCGCCGCAGATGGCATCATGGCTGACGACCTGCTTTTCCACCGTATGGCAGACATTGCCGTCCGCGCCGTACTGCAGATAGCTGTACGCGGGGGAATCGCTCTCAAACGTCAGCAGTGCGCCCTCCGGGCCGTTTGCAAAGCCGCCCTTAGCGCAGAACTCGTTGAACGCCCTGCAAACAAACAGATGGTCGCAGTCGTTGAACAAAATCGGCTCACCGTCTGGCAGGCCCTCGCAGCCCTTCAGCGCCGTGACGGCCGCGCCCTCGGTCACCTCGGGCAGCGCCACAATGCGGGCCGCAGGCCAGTACGCCTTGATCTTTTCGTCTATGGCAAAGTCGCGGATATGCTCCTCGAGCACCACAAACGTGAGGTCCGCGCAGTCCACAAACTTTTCCACGCTGCGCGCCGCCCAGTAAAAGAACGGCTTTCCGTTAATTTCGATCAGCGGTTTCGGGCAGACGAAGCCGCTTTCAAAAAACCGGCTGCCCCTGCCGGCCATGGGGAGAATCAGGTGAAGTTTAGACATGATGTACCTCTTTTCAAAAAGCCTTTCCCTGCGGGGGAAGGTGGCACGCAGCGCGGGGATGAGGGGCGACCTGCCGCCATTGCCTGTGCAATTTTCCGCAGAAGCGTTGCTCCATTCACTCTGCCCTCATCAGTCGCCTGCGGCGACAGCTTTCTCCTGATGGGGAAGCCTTTTTACTTTTCCAGCCCCGCCAGCATCCGCGTCTCGGCCTCAATGACTCTGCCCAGCCCCGTCTCAATATCGACCTGCGGCTGCCAGCCATAGACCTCGCGGGCGTGGGTGTTGTCGCACTGGCTGAACTTGTTGACCTCGTGGTCCAGGATCTCCGGTTTGATGCCGTAGGCCCCGCCGTACAGCTCGGGGTACTTGGCCCAGTAATGGCTGCTCGGGCAGTATTTAGCCTCCATATTTTTGCCCATCAGGCGGTTGGCAATGGCGTACAGCTCGCGCACGGAATAGCTCTGGTTGCTGGACACGTTCACCGCGTCAAAGCCCTTCTGCGGGTGTTCGACGACGCGCAGCGCCAGCGCGATCAAATCATCCACGTAGATGTAATCGCGGCGCTGGTTGCCGTCGGAGTGGAACTCCGGCGTGCGGTCATAGTACAGCTCGCGGATCATGTAGCCGACGAACGGCGGCTGCTTGCGCAGGCAGTCGATGTGCGGGCCGTAGACGTTGGCAAAGCGCAGGCAGGTCACAGTCATGCCGTAGGTGTCGGCAAAGCTCTGGGCAAAGCGCTCACCGCAGTATTTCGTGTTCGGGTAAATGAGCGTCGGCGGGTTGAACTTACCCTCCACCGTCGGGAACTCGGTCTCGTTCTCGTACATGGCGTTGGTGGATGCCTGCACGAGCTGTTTGATGCCGGTGCGGCGGCCCGCCTCCAGCAGGTTGACCAGACCCAGGGTGTTGACCTCAATGGCCTGCACGGGGTCGCTCTGGCAGTCCGGCAGCGGCGCAATGCCCGCAATGTTATACACAACATCGAACTTTTCCGCCTCGAACAGAGCCAGCATCCCGGCCTTGTCGCGGATGTCCATTCTGCGCACCTCTGCGCCAAAATCATGGTCGTCAAACTTCAGGTTGTCCGGATTGCCGTAGGAGAAGTTGTCAATGCCGACGACCTCGTCCCCGCGCTTCCACAGCGTATGCCACAGCTGGCCGCCGATAAACCCGGCAGCGCCCGTCACCAGAATCTTCATACCAAAGCCCTCCTTACAGGTTGGAAGCTACGACCTCGTAGCTGTAATCTTCAATGATTTTCTCGCGCCATTCGCGCTCCACAAAGGCCCGCGGCCCGGCCAGATACTTGCCGCAGAGCTTGAGCAGGCTGATGCCGAAGCTCGTCAGCTTGTTGTTGCTGATCTGATCCTCCTCCCGCCAGCTGATGGGGAAGAACAGCACCCGCTGCTTCATCTGGCAGAGCGCCAGGATCATGCAGTCGTTAAAATACAGCGTATCCGGGAACTTTTTGTAGTACTCGTTTTTCAGCGGTTCCACGGCATACAGGTTCAGCCCGCTGCCCAGATCGGTGATTTTTTTGCGGGCCACTAAGCTGAAGAGCCAGTTGAAGCCGTAGTTGCCCCAGGTGCGCAGCGCGCTGTAGCCGCCGGTCTTGCTGCCCTTCATAAAGCGGGAGCCAAGGCAGCAGTCGTATTTTTTGTAGGTGCCGTCGTTCAGAATCGGCAGCAGGTCCGCAATAGCGCCCTGGTCGTCGCCGTGCAGCACGACCAGATGCTCGTACCCGTGGGCCGCCGCGTAGCCGAACGCGACCTTGTGGCTGCCGCCCAGACCGTAGTTCTGGTCATTGCGCAGCAGGCGGACCGGCGCGTCGGGGTGGCGGGCCATCCAGTCCTGCACGGCGGCCTCGGTGCCGTCGGCAGAGCGGTTGTTTACGACGATGCACTCCCCCACCCACGGGGCAATGCGCTGATCCAACAGCTGCAAAAGCACCCGCGTGACCTGCTTTTCGCAGTTATAAGCAGGGATAAAAACCAGCAGTTTTTCCATGGAAAGCTCCTTTTCTGCACACAGTTCTACATAATAAAGATTATACAACACCGCGCCGCCAATCGCAAGAAAAAAAGCCCCCTCTTGGGAAAAGAGGAAGCAATTTTTGCGGGTCAGGACAGCGCAGACCTCCGCGGGCGGATACGGGGTCCACCCCTACATCTGTAGGGGTCGGCGTCCCCGACGACCCGTACCCGCCTGCAGCGCGGAAAAGCACGTGGGCCTGTATCGGCATACACCTTTTCGTGCGGGAGGATTCCACACAATGCCGTCTGCCGCAAAAGGATTATTGTATCGGCATACACCTTTTCGTAGGGGCGGATTCCATATCCGCCCGTGCCCGCTCACGATACCGCAAACCTGACCCTCTGTGCATCCAAATTCCGATACAGCACATACCCCGCCGGGCACGCCGCGTCCGCCTTTTCCAACGCGCTCGTATCCACCGGCACGCCGTCCGCTGCCAGCACCCAGTCCGCCGCGTCCAAATCGGTATATGCCCTGCCCGGGTACTCCGGCCCGACGGCCTCGGCGGTCAGGTCCAGCACGCCGTCTGCCAGCGCACCGCTCTGCAAAAGCGTCTCATACTCGACGATATAGACATCCCGCGCGACATACGTTTCTATGAGCTGGCTGTCCCGCTGGCGCACGCCGTAGGGGATAAACAAAACTCTGCCGTCCAGCTCCGCCAGCGCGTCGTTCAGCGCCGACGCCTGCTGTGCGGTCCCGGTGGGGACCTCATACGTCCAGCGGTTGATGCGCCACTCGCCCGCGTAGCACAGCACGCAGAGCACCAGCGCCGCACCGGCCAGCACGCCGCGGCCCCTGCGGCGCACCAGCAGCACGCCCAGCACGGCCACGCCAACCGCAATCACTGCACGCCACACCGCCAGCCACGCCCCCTGCCCCAGCACGGGCAGGCGGTCCGTGCGGTCCGCCACGAAGTCAAACCACTGCAAAAGGGTGTTGTCGCCCGCGCCCGCGCCGATGGCCCGGCAGACGGCCACGAACAGCACGCCCCAGGCTATCGTCAAAACCGCCAAGATCCGGCGGCGCGTTTTGGTCAGCTTTTCATCCAGCGTGTCCAGCGTCACCGCCAGCAGCGGGATCAGCAGCGGCTCCAGATACCGCATATGCTGCCGCGGCGACGGCGAGCCTAAATCCTCGCGCACCGTGATGGACCACGCAATGACCGCCACGCCGATGCCAAGGGACAGCAGCAAAAAGAGCGGCAGCTGGGTGCGGCGGGCATCGCTGCCCCTACGCGGACGGTGCAGCCCGCAGAGCGGCAGCAGCACCGGGAACACCCAGAACGCCAGCACGGCAAACAGCGCGTCGCACACCAGCGCAAACGGCAGAAAGCGCCACTGCTCCGCCGTCAGCCAGCCGGTCTGGTTGTAGGAGTTGCCCAGCCCGCGGAACAGCGTCGCCTTGGCCAGCAGAAAGCAGACCAGAAAGCTGCCCAGCAGCGCGGCATTGCAGGTCAGCTCCGCCCGCCACGACGCCTTGTCATGCCACCAGACCCACGCGCGCACAAGCACCCAGGCGATCAGATAATAGAGCGCGACCTCCTTGTTCAGATACAGCAGGTAGCAGAACGCCCCCGCCGCCGCGCACCAGCCCACGCGGGCCTTCGGCTCTGCCAGCATCGCCCGCAGGAAAAAATACACCTGCCACAGCGACAGCGGCAGAAACACCGTCTCGCTCATAAACGTACTCGCAGCGGACATCGTGGGCAGCACCGCCGTAACGCCGACGAGAAACGCCGTGCGGCGACGGTTCATGCCCATGGCCCGTGCCAGCGCATAGGCCGGGAACACCGCGCTTGCCATATATACGGCGTTCAGCCAGCCGATGGCCGTGATCTGCGCGGCGGTGGTTTTCAGCAGCAGCGCCGGCAGGATGCAGAGCGGGTATAGAATCTTCTGGTAGTCGCTGGGCATATTGCGCACCCGCAGCCCGCGCCCCTGCAAAAGGCTGCGCGCCACATCCAGATACCGCAGCTCGTCGCTGTAGACGGCCAGCTCCCGCGGGTAGCTGCTCAGCATCCCGTACACAACGGCGCACACCGCAAACAGCATCACGACCCACAGCCAGCCGTTTCTTTTTTTAGAAAGCATACACGCCCCCTTTTCTCTAAAAAGCCTTCCCCGAGGGGCTGCGCTCGCAAGCGCGTGTCGGAGCGCAACCGCCGAAGGCGGCTTTTAGCGCGTAGACTGAAGGTGGCGCGAAGCGCCGGATGAGGGCCGGCCTTCCGCCATTACCAGTGCAAGGGTTGCCCCCTTCACTCTGCCCTCATCAGTCGCCTGCGGCGACAGCTTCCCCCGAGGGGGAAGCCTTTTTTCCTCACTTCAGCTCAATATAATACACCGGGCACCGTTCCCCGTCGGTCACAAGCTCGATTTTTTCCACGTCCAGCGTGTCCTCGGCCAGGGCACGCAGCTCGTCGGCATCGTAAATGTAGCCGTACAGCAAAAATCCGTCGTGCAGGTCCCGGCTCTCCACCGCCGCGCGCAGGCTGGCGGCATCGTCCTTGCCGCTTGCCTGGTCAACGGCCTCGCGCTTGGCGAACTCCTCCAAGAACAGGTCGGGCGCGACCTCATACCCCGCCTTGTTCAGCACAACGGCGGGCAGCCTCTCGGTGTCGGCCAGCGCAGCCTTGCGCGGGGCGGCGTCCTCATACAGGTAGGCGTTGGGGTCGGTCCGGTGCGCCGCAAGGATCGGCACCAGTGCCAGCAGCAGCAGGGTCTCGTGCTTCGGGGCCAGCCTGGCCAGCACCACAGCCACAGCCAGCACCACAGCGGCGTAGATCACCACATAGTAGCGGTCCGCCTCAAACGGCGCGGCCTTATCGATCAGCGCCACGTACCCCGCCGACGCCAGCAGCAGCCCGGCGGCAAACAGGCCCTTGCCGCGCAGACGGCAGCCGCGCCGCCACAGCACCACCGCCGCGGCAGCCACAACCACGGCCCACAGCCAGAGCCCGCCGAACTGGGCCGCCAGCAGCTGCACCACCGTGCCGATGCTCCTGCCCCACTCCGCCAGCGCGGACAGGTCAAAGACGCTCGCAAACGCCTCTTTTCCGCGGGAGCCGGAGAAGATATGGGCCTTCATCGTGGGGAAGGCCGCATACGCCGCAGCCAGCGCGGCAAACTCGGCGATCACATAGCAGCCCGCCGTCTTGAACCGCCGCGCAGCCAGCAGCCAGACGCCGAACAGCCCGCAGACGAAAAAGCAGAACACCAAAAAGAAATACTGCGTCAGCGCCCCGGCCATTGTGACCGCAAACAGACCCGGCCAGACCGCCCGCGGCGGCTTTTGCCCCGCCTGCAGCGCCTGCCACAAAACCACATGGCAGTACAAAAGCACGATGCCCTCCAGCATCATCAGGCTGTACATCCGGGTGAACACCGCCATGCCCTGCACGCCGACGCAGAGCAGCCAGCAGGCCGCCGCCGTCCACGCAGGCCAGAACCGCCCGATCAGCCGCTTCGCCGTGCAGTACAGCACCGCCGCGCCCGCCAGGATGCAGACAAAGTTCGGCAGCAGCCCCACCCACGGCAGACCCAGCTGCGGGAACAGCGACTCCGCCGTATAGATCAGGCAATAGTAGAGCGGCGGGTGGACATCGATCTTCTGGTTGTTCCACGGAATGGTATAGTCAAACAGGCGGCCCGGCGTCAGGGCAGCGCTGTAAAAGCTGCCGTCGTGCCAGCTGTCCATATAGCCGTCCTCCAGCGCGTAGAACCCGCCGGGATAGTTTGCCAGCTCATAGGTGTACAGCTCGTCCACATGGTAGCCCTGCTTGTGCGCCGCGTAGTAGAGCATCAGCGCCAGCCCCACGGCCAGCAGCGCCGCCACTGCCAGCATGCGCTTGGTTTTTGTGTTTTTCATGATTCCCGCTTTCCGTATCTGCCTGACCGTAGGGGCGCATTCTATATGCGCCCGCGCACCTCGCGCCGCCGCAAACCTCCCGGGCGGATATGGAATCCGCCCCTACGGGAATGCGCGCCCGTTCGTTTACACACCTGCATACCAAAAAGGCCTGCCCCAAAAGGCAGGCCCTTCGTTTGTTTTACTCCTGTGCGTTTTCTTCCTTGTCACGCACAAAACGCCACAGCTCACCGATGGTGAAATCCTCGCTCAGCTCACTCTCGTCGATCTCCTCGCCGATTGCCTCGCCCAGTGCCCACGCCAGCTCGATCATATCCTCATGGTCGGCGCCCAGGTCAGCCAGCGCTGTGCCGCGGCTCAAATCGCCCGTGTCGCAGCTGAACTGCTCTGCCAGCAGATCCTGCAATTCTTCAAAGGTCATTCCGTTTTCCCCCTCTCACTGGGAAGTTTTGTGTTCTTATCATACAAGCCCACAGCGGTTCCGTCAAGGGGCAAACCAGCAACAACCGCACAAATTTATTGCGCCTGATTTGTGGAATCTGCCGAAGGCCCCGCCGGTAACTGCGGCTGTGCGTTCAAAATGCGCATAAACTCCTCGCCGGAGATCGTCTCTTTTTCGTACAGATACTGGGCAATTTCGTCCAGCTTGCGCTTGTTGTCGGCCAACAGCTGGTAGGCCTTCTTGTGCTCGGCCTGCACGATCTCCACGACCTTGGCATCGACCTGAGCCGCCGTCTGCTCGCTGCAGGCCAGGCTCGCGTCGCCGCCCAGGTAGGCGTTGTTCACAGTCTCCAGCGCGACCATGTCGAAATCCTCGGTCATGCCGTAGCGGGTGACCAGTGCGCGGGCCAGCTTGGTGGCCTGCTCAATATCGTTCGACGCGCCCGTCGTGATGGAGTGGAAGATCAGCTCCTCCGCCGCGCGTCCGCCGGTCAGCGTCGCGATCTTGTTCAGGATCTCCTCTTTCGTCATCAGCGTGTGGTCGCCGTCCTCCACCTGCATGGTGAAGCCCAGCGCACCGGACGTGCGCGGCACAATGGTAATTTTCTGCACGGGGGCGCTGTTCGTCTGCAAGGCCGCCACCAGCGCGTGGCCGACCTCATGGTAGGAGACGATGCACTTTTCCTTATTGTTGAGGATCTTGTTCTTCTTCTGCGCACCGGCCAGGATCGTGTCCACGGCCTCCTGCAGGTCGAACTGGGTCACGGCCTTGCGGTGATGGCGCACAGCGCAGAGCGCGGCCTCGTTCACGATGTTAGCCAACTCGGCGCCGGACGCACCGGGCGTCATGCGGGCCACGACACCAAAGTCACAGTCGGAGCCGAGCTTGACTTTCTTAGCGTGCAGGCGCAGGATGCTCTCGCGGCCCTTCAGATCGGGCAGCTCGACGGGCACGCGGCGGTCAAAACGGCCCGGGCGGGTCAGCGCAGGGTCCAGGGATTCCGGGCGGTTCGTCGCCGCCAGGATGACGACGCCCTTTGTGGCGTCAAAGCCGTCCATCTCGGTCAGCAGCTGGTTCAGCGTCTGCTCGCGCTCGTCGTTGCCGCCAAGGTTGGAGCCACCGTCACGCTTCTTGCCGATCGTATCGATCTCATCAATAAAGACGATGCAGGGCGCTTTTTCACCTGCCTGCTTGAACAGGTCGCGCACCTTGGACGCGCCCATGCCGACGAACATCTCCACAAACTCACTGCCGGCGATGGAGAAGAACGGCACACCGGCCTCACCGGCCACGGCGCGGGCCAGCAGCGTTTTGCCGGTGCCCGGAGGGCCGACGAGCAGCACGCCCTTGGGCATCTTCGCGCCGATCTCCTCATACTTTTTGGGATTGTGCAGGAAGTCTACAATTTCCTGCAGGCTCTCCTTGGCCTCGTCCTCGCCCGCTACATCGTTGAATTTGATGCCGGTCTCATCGTCCACTACGTACTGCTTCGCGCCGGACTTGCCGCCGAACAGCATGGCGTTGCCGCCGGCACCGCCCATCTCCTGCATCTTTTTGGACGCCCAGCGGTTGACGAACCAGAACAGGATGATCATCGGCAGGAACGAGATCAACAGGTTCAGCAGCGAATCCCAGATCGTGGGCGACTGATAAACCGTGCCGAACTCCACCCCCGCATCCTCCAGCCGGGTGACGAGGTTGTTGTCCTGCGCAATGGCGTTGGTTTTGTAGGAATTGTCGTTCTTGTCCACAAAGTAGATCTGCTGATCTTCGATCTGGACGGTGGCCAGCTCCTTGCTCTCCAGCATTTGCAGGAAGGTGCTGTAGTTCACGCTTTTCACGCTCGCCTGCATCACAGCCGGGAACAGGAAAACATTGCTTAAAATGACGATGGCCAAAATGACCGCATAGCCGATCCAAAGTTTCTTTTTGGGGTCCTTCGGCGGCTGTGTCGTCTCTTTCATAGGGAATGCCTCCTCCTTATCTTTTGTAACTATTATAGCATGCTCCCAAAAAATGAACAGCGTGTGAAACAACTTTGAACGAACCGCAAAAAATCCCGCCGCGGCGGGCTTCGGCGGGCTTTCTCCACATTTTGCACAGGTTTTCGACATCTTTCCACTGTGGAAATGTGGAAAACCATGTTGAAACTGTGGAAAACCCCGTGCAAACCCACAAAATAGCACGATAGACAGGGTTTGTTGAAATGTGGAAAACCGGAGACCCCCCTCCCCTTTCTGGGGAGCCGGCCGAGCGAAGCGATGGCCTGAGGGGCTTTTCCCGTTCGCCCCAGTCACCAATTTTTCCGTCGATTTTTAAACAAATGTCAAAATTCCGTCCAAATTTTCCCGCATTTTGTAACAACTCGGAAACATTTGTCGTTATAATAGACAGTACACCTTTTCAAAAACGTCCTGCCGGAAGGAGGCCCCGCTATGAATCCCATCATAAACCGCAAACAGGATATTCTGTATAAAGACCTTGCCGTTGACCTTACCGCCCACCGCGTATCCCGCGCCGGGCATGAGCTGCTGCTGACCCCGCGGGAGTTCGCCCTGCTGGCCGTGCTTGTGACCCACTGCGACACAGCTTTAAGCCGCAGCCAGCTGCTCGAGGCTGCCTGGGGCTACGCCTTTATCGGCGAGAGCCGCACCGTGGACGTACATATCAACCGCCTGCGCCGCAAGCTCGGCCTGCAAAACGACATCCAGACCGTCTACAAGGTCGGCTACCGCCTGAACAGCGCCAACTGAAACTGCAAAGCGCCCTGCACTTTTTACCGTGCAGGGCGCTTTTCTTCCTTTTCAAAAAGTTCCATATTCCCCGCCCGGCGTGTAGATCGTCCCATCGGGGCCGATGACCACATTGCTCAGCGTGTCCAGGCCGCCGTAGACGTCCGGGTCCAGCGTGACACACAGAGCGAAATCGACCTCGTCTGGGGCATAGCGCACGACCCGCAGCACACCGGAGGTATGCTTATATTCCAGCCCGTCCTCCGTGGTGGTCTGCTCCCAGCTGCCGTCCAGCGTTGTGTCCAGCTGGGTCAAAAACGCCTGCACCTGCTCCTCCGGTGTACTCTCTGCCGTGGGCAGTCGGTTGTCAAGGACGCCGACCTGCAAAAACGCGCCGTTGCCGGGCAGATACATCAGCTCGATGCTCGTCTCATCGTCGATACTGTACATCTCGCCGCTTTCCGTCACCTTGTAGGCGTTCACCGTGTACATCCGGAAGCTCACAGTCTGGATATTGCCCGTGTAGCTGCACCCGTAGCACTGGACCTGCACGCTGCCGTTTTCCGGCTGCACCGGCCCGGCGTGGGCCTCGCCCTCGGCCACGCGGTCCAGCAGGCAGTCAAGCTGCTCCCGGCTGAGAAGGCCCCGCGCGGCGGCCTGCTTCAGCTTGCCGCGCAGTACGGTAAAGACATTGTCGGACCAATAGCTGTCCGCCCGATTGATGCCGCCCTGCACGCCGTAACGGTAGAGCGCCCCGGCCACGGGGTCCAGGCGTATCTCGTCGCTCATCACGCCGGGCAGGGCGGGCCGCGGCTGGGCCGCACGGCAGCGCACCGTCTGCCCGTACACGGCCAGCGGCGGCAGTGCCAGCAGAGCCAGGCTTACCGCGGCAATTTTTAAAAATTTATTGTTGCTGCGCTGCTTCTCCATGCTCTGCCTCCTTCTGCAATAAAATCGTCACTGTCGTGCCCTCGCCCACACGGCTTGCAAAGGTCATCTGCGTGCCGAATGCCGCTGCAATTTGTGCGCAGAGCGCCAGCCCCACGCCGCTGCCGCCGTTGGCCCGGGCGCGGGCCTTGTCCACGCGGTAGAACGGCTCGGTCAGGTGGGGCAGCGCCTCCGCCGGGATACCGCAGCCCGTGTCCTGCACGGTCAGCCGCCAACATTCGCCCGCGTCGGTGCAGCGCAGGTGGACCGCGCCGTCCTGCGGCCCGGCGTGCCATGCATTCAGCGCAAGATTGCGCACAAGGTCCGCCAGCAGCACCCGGTCCGCCAGCACAACGGCCTCCGCGGGCGCGTCGCAGTCCAGCACCACATCCGGCAGACTGCGCACGGCATCGGCAAAGGCCGCGGCCACCCGCACGGGGCGCAGCACCACGCCGTCCGCCTGCAAGCCGTTCAGCGCCAAAAGCTGCTGGCTCAAACTCTCCAGCCGTGCGGACTCATGGTAGAGGGCCTCCGCCGCCGTGCGCCGTCGTTCCGCATCCAACGTGCCGCCGCGCAGCAGGTCGGCGTAGCCGATCAGGCTGGTCAGCGGCGTTTTCAGCTCGTGGGTCAGGTCGGCCACAAAGCGGCTCTGGCGGGCGTTCAGCTCCTGTAGACGCTCATAGTGGTACGCCGCGACCAGCGCCGCCAGCGTGATGACCGCCTGCACGGCCAGCCAGCTGTACAAAAGCCGGTTCCGCGCGGCGAACGCCTCGGACGCATCCGCCGCCGTGACGACGGCCACGGGGTAGGAGTAGGGCGTGTTCAGCACCCCGCCCAGCAGCAGCGTCTCCCCGCGCAGCAGGATGCCGTCCGTGGCCGCGGCGGCCTGCTGCACATCGGCGGCGGCCACGCTCTCCGGCAGGGCGCTGTAGGCGACGTCGCCCTCCCGCATCAGCGCAAACGCGGCAGTGCTGCTGCCCAGGATCAGCCACTGGCCGCGGGTGTACGCCTGCCCTACCCGGGCGCAGACCGAGTCGGCCCTGCTGTTCAGATAGCCCGCCTCGCGCTGGGTGTCGTACTCGGCGGCAAAGGCGTCCTCCAGCCCACAGACATTGCGCTGGTGCTGCAAAACCGCCTGTTCCTCCAGCGCGTCCAGCCGTTCCCGGAACGTCCTGCACGCCAGCCCGCCGCCCGCCAGCGCCATTGCCAGCGAGAGTGCAAGGACAGCCGTGTACATGGATGTACGCTTCATAAAGTCACCTCCTGCGGTTTCCCGGTTGTATGATTCATTTTGATTTACCGCCATGTAAGGGCCGGACATGTCCGGCCCGGCAGCCTTCCGCCATGACCCATCCACGGTCTGCCGTCTTGCAGCCCGCGGGCCGGGCATGCCCGGCCCCTACCGTTCTGCCAGCAGCTTATACCCCACCTTCGGCACGGTCACGATCTTGTCCGCCCAGTCCAGCTTTTTGCGCAGCCGGTGGATGTGCAGATCCAGCGCCCGCGGGTTCGGCTCCGCATCGGGGCCCCAGACCCGCTCATACAAAATATCACGGTAGAGCGCCTGTCCCCGCGCCCGCACCAGAACCAACAGCAGCGTAAACTCCCGCGGGGTCAGCTCCACCGTGCGCCCGTTTTGGGTCACGGTGCGGTTGTCCGGGTCTACCTCGGCATCGAACACCCGCAGCGTCGCCGCCCGCCGCCCGGTGTGGCGCAGAAGTCCCTCGACCCGGGCCAGCAGCTCCGCCGGGGCAAACGGCTTGACGATGTAGTCATACGCGCCCAGCTTCAACCCGCGCACCCGGTCCGCCACGGCGTTTTTCGCCGTCAGAAAGATGACCGGCGTGCCGGTTGGCGCAATGTAGTCCATCAGTGCAAAGCCGTCCACGCCCGGCAGCATGACGTCCAGCAGCACCAGATCAAACTGCTGCTTTTCCAGCAGGTCGGCGGCCTGCTCGCCGTCGCAGGCCAGCACAAGCGGCTGCCCCAGCGGCTCCAGCGTCATCTCAATGAGCCTGGCAATATGCGGCTCATCATCCACGATCAAAATCGGAAGCATCGCGTTTTCCCCCTTTCGTTGAGGCCAGTATAGCACGGCAGGGTTTCTGAAAGTTTTCCGCTGCACAAAAAGTAGGGGCCGGGCATGCCCGGCCCGCAGCTTTCCCATCAGCTCCATCTCATGGGTAAGCTGCAGGCGAGGCATGCCTCGCCCCTACCCTTCGTTTTATTCCCCCAAAAACTCCCGTATCTCCTTCTCCACGGCACTGACTTCCTCCTCAAACGCCCGGGCGCTCACGCGCAGCGCACCGTGCCCCATGACGATGATCTGCTCCGCGCCGTCGCTGCTGACAACGCGGGTGCGGTGTTCCTTCGCCAGCTCGTGGGTCGCGCGCTCAATGTACATATCCGCCGTCTCGGCCTCGCGGGTGTAGACAACATACAGATTGTGGTATTGCTCCACCTCCCGCGCGCCGCCGCACACCTTGTAGGCGTCAAAAACCAGGATCGGCACACAGCGGCGGTAGCCCGCGTAGTTGCACAGAATATCCATCAGCCTGCGCCGCGCGGCGTCCAGATTGCCGTCGGCCAGTTTCCTTAAATCATCCCACGCAAAAATCACGTTGTAGCCGTCCACCAGCAGGTAGTCCGGCCCGGCGGGCACGGGCTTTGCGGGCACGGACGCCGCCGCGGGGGCCGTGTGCAGGGCCGCGCGGGCCGCCTTTTTCGCGTCGCCCGTCTCGCCGCGGCGTTTTATTTTTCCGTAGGTTCGTTCAAAAATCGCCAACAGTTCTTTGTCCTGCTCCAGCGTGCCGCGGTAGGCGTCGGCACGGCGGCGGCGCGCGTTGGCATCGTCCTCAGCGTCGGCTTCTTCTGCCGCCGTCTCGCCGTTCAGCCGCCGTTCCAGCCCGGTGGACAGATGCGCCCGGGCGGGCACCTCGTCCCATTTGACCAGATACCCGGCCCCGTGGGCGCAGAACACCGAATCCGCCGGGTTTTCCACATCCGCGTCGGGGTCATACCCCGCGGCGGAGACGATCTCGTCGGCGTTATGGCAGGCGTCGTACCCGGCAGGCAGCACAGCCCAGCGGCCCAGCCCGTGGGTGTAGGCCGCGACCTCCCGCGCATAACCCCGCGCCGTCGCCACAGGCAGACGGCCCGTCAGCCGCACCGTGCCGCCTGACGTCTCCGGTGCCTCAAAGCTGCCGCACATCCTCTGCACATCGGCCATGGCGCGGCCCAGCGCGTCGGCGGGCAGCTCCAACGTAAAATCATACCACGGCTCCAACAGCTGCACGCCGTCCTTCGCCTCGGCCATCCGCAGGCCCTGCCGCACGGCGCGGTAGGTCGCCTGGCGGAAGTCCCCGCCTTCGGTATGCTTCTGGTGGGCACGGCCCGCCGCCAGCGTGATCTTCACATCGGTCAGCGGCGCACCGATCAGCACGCCCGGGTGGGTGCGCTCGGCCAGATGCGTTAAGATCAGCCGCTGCCAGTTTTCGGCCAGCGTGTCGGGCGGGCAGTCCGCCGCCAGCTGCACACCGCTGCCCCGCGCCCCCGGCTCCAGCAGCAGATGTACCTCGGCATAGTGGCGCAGCGGCTCATAGTGGCCGATGCCCTCCACCGCCCTTGTCAGCGTCTCTTTATACAAAATGCCGCCCTCGCTGAACGCCACGGTCAGCCCGAACCGCTCCTGCAAGATCGTCTGCAAAATTTCCAGCTGCACCTCGCCCATCAGCTGGACGTGTACCTCGCCCAGGTCATCCCGCCAGTTGACGTGCAGCTGCGGGTCCTCGCCCTCCAGCGTTTGCAGCGCCTTTAATAAGGTATGGGGGTCGGCGTCACAGTCCACGCGGTAGTTGAGCACCGGCTCCAAAAGCGGCGTCTCGGCATCGGATTCCGCGCCAAGCCCCTGCCCGGGCCGCGTACTGACCGGCCCCGCTGCGGCCACGACCATGCCGGGCAGCGCCTCGCTGACCAGCCGGAATTTGCCGCCGTTGTACAGCCGCAGCGCATCGGCCTTCTCGCCGCCGGGCAGCACATCTTTTACATGCAGCACGCCGCCCGTGACCTTCAGCCAGGTCAGCCGCGTGCCCGCATCCTCACTGATTTTGAACACACGCGCGCCGAATTCCGGCCACCGGGGCGGGGTGCGGGTCAGCGTCTGCAGGCCGCGCAGCAGCCCGTCCAGCCCGTCCAGCCGCAGCGCCGCGCCGAATAGCACCGGGAACACCTGCCGCCGCGCAATAGCGGTCTGTATCGTTTCTGCCGCTGCTGCGCCGGTCTCAAGCACCTCGTTCATCAGCGGCTCGCTGCACAGAGCCAGCGCCTCCGGGTCGGGCGCGGCGGAAAAATCCACGCACCCGTCCCCGAACCGCCCGCGCAGCTCCCGCAGGCGCACGGCGGCGTCCGCGCCGGGCAGGTCCATCTTGTTGACAAATACAAACGTAGGTACGCGGTAACGTGCCAGCAGCTTCCACAATGTCTCGGTGTGGGCCTGCACGCCGTCGGTGCCGGAGACGACCAGCACCGCGTAATCCAACACCTGCAAAGCGCGCTCGGCCTCGGCGGAAAAATCCACGTGGCCGGGCGTATCCAGCAGCGTCAGCTCGGTCTCGTCGGCACCGTCCGCGGCGGGCAGCGTCAGCACGGCCTGTTTGGCAAAGATCGTGATGCCCCGCGCCCGCTCCTGGCTGTCGGTGTCAAGAAAGGCGTCCCTGTGGTCCACGCGCCCCAGCTTGCGCAGCACCCCCGCGCGGTAAAGCAGCCCTTCGGCCAATGTAGTTTTGCCGCTGTCCACATGTGCCAGCAGCCCGACGACCAGACGTTTCATACCCGTTCCCCTTAGCTTTCAAAAATCATGCCCCTATTGTACAATTTTTCTTGCCATTTGGCAAACGCTGTGCTATACTTATCCCAAATCCACCGAGGAAGGAGAGCACCCTCTTATGCGTTGGCAGTTTGGTGTTGTGTTCCAGAAAAAAGGAAACCCCTGACGTACTGACGCTGTAAGTGTGCCCTTTTTTACCTCGGTAACGCTGTAAGTGTGCAGTTTTTGCGCCCTGTGGCTTTGCCGCGGGGCGCTTTTTGCTGCCTTTTTACAAAATTTAAGGGCACGTTTTCGTATACTATTATGAAAGGGTGTTCCCCATGAATTTACAAAAACAGCTTCGCTGCGTGTATCTGCACGCATTTACCTCTACCCTGCACTTCACCGACGCCGTCTGGGTCGCGCTGCTGGCGGCCCGCGGCTTTACGCTGGCGCAGATCGGCCTGGCCGAGGGCGTTTTCCACGGCGTCAGCCTGCTGTGTGAGGTCCCCAGCGGCATGGCCGCCGATTTGCTGGGGCGGCGGCGCACGCTGATCTTCGGCGGTGCGCTGGGCGTTGTCTCCGCCGCCACCATGGCGTTTGCGCCCAGTCTCGCGTTCATCTGCGCGGGCATGGGGCTGAAAGCGCTGGGCTACAACCTGCTCTCCGGCACCACGGAAGCCCTGACCTACGACAGCTTGAAAACCGCCGGACGGGAGCGCGACTACATTAAAGTTGACGCCAAAGCGTCAATCTTCATGAAGCTAGCCTCCGCCCTCGGCGCACTGGCCAGTCTGCTGGCCGGGGTGCTGACCTCGGCGGGCTACTACCTTGCGGACGCCGCGGTCAGCGCCGTCTCCGCCCTGGCCGCGGCCAACCTGACCGAACCTGTCGTCACCGACGAACAGGCCGCCCGCGAGAAGCACATCTTACAAGAATTGCCCGCCCGGCTGCGTGTGCACATTTTGGACAGTCTCGACTGCCTGTGCAGCAGCACGCCGGCGCGGCGCATTATCATGGCCGACGCGGTCATCTCGCTGCCGTCCTACCTGACCTCGATGTTCGTCCAGCAGCGGCTGACCGAGCAGGGCTGGGCCATGGAATGGCTGTTTCTGCCGGGTCTGCTGGCCGGGGCCGCGGGCATGGCGGGCGCATCGCTGGGCCGCCGCCTGCACCCCAAACGGCTGCGCGCGCTCTATTTCGGCTGTGCGCTGCTCGTTGGCACAGGCACGCTTCTGACGGGCGCGGCCCCGGCGCTGCTCTGCGCCGCTGGACCGGTACTCGTACAGGGGGCACTCTCCGTCTGGTTCCTGCACAGTATGCAGCGGCTCAACGACGCGATCCCCAGTGACCGCCGCGCAACGCTCATCAGCGTGGACAGCATGGCCTACAGTCTGCTGATGATCCCCGCCAGCCCGCTTGTGGGCCTTGTGGGCGACCTGACCGGCCAGGCGGGCGCAGGGCTCTGTGTACTGTGCGCACTTGTCGTCGTCAGCGGCCTTGCGGCAGCGGGCAAAACGCGCTATAATGGGCGCGGAGCATAATTACCCGATTTTTGTAGGGGCCGATGCCCGCATCGGCTCGCAGCACAGGAGGCAAAATCCAGATGACATATAAAGAAGTTTTACAGGCTGCCCAGGGTCAGATGGGCCCCTGCCGCGCCTGCCCGGTCTGCAACGGCCGCGCCTGCGGCGGCACGATCCCCGGCCCCGGTGCCAAGGGCAGCGGCACGGTGGCCGTCCGCAACTTTGACGCCTGGCGCAATGTACGGCTGAACATGGATACCATCCATGAAAATTTTGAGCCGGACACATCCCTGACGCTGTTTGGCCGTAGCTTCAAATATCCGTTCTTTGCCGGGCCTGTCGGTGCCATGGCGCTGCACTACGGCGATAAGTACAACGATCTGGACTACAACAATATCCTTGTCCCCGCCTGCGCAGCGGCTGGCATTGCTGCCTTCACCGGCGACGGCACGAACCACAAGGTCATGGAGGGCGCGGCTGCTGCCATCACGGCCTGCGGCGGCGCGGGCATCCCCACCGTCAAGCCGTGGGACAACGCCACGGTGGCCCGGAAAATAGCGCTGGCACGCAGCTCCGGCTGCTTTGCCATGGCCATGGACATCGACGCGGCGGGCCTGCCGTTTTTACAGCACCTTGACCCGCCCGCGGGCAGCAAGACCGTGGAGCAGTTAAAAGAAATTGCCCTGGCCGCGGGCGTGCCGTTTATCTTAAAGGGCATCATGACCGTCAAAGGCGCGGAAAAGGCCATCGAGGCCGGTGCCGCGGGCATTGTTGTCTCGAACCACGGCGGGCGCGTGCTGGACGACTGCCCCGCCACGCAGGAGGTGCTGGCCGACATCGTCGCCGCCGTGGATGGCCGCGCCAAAATTCTGGTGGACGGCGGCATCCGCACCGGCAGCGACGTGTTCAAGGCGCTGGCCCTCGGCGCAGACGCCGTGCTGATCGCGCGGCCCTTCGTCACCGCCGTCTACGGTGCCGGTGCCGACGGCGTCGCCGCCTACACAGCCCAACTCGGCAATGAGCTGGCCGACACGATGCGCCTGTGCGGTGCGCCCACGCTGGACGCCATCACCCGCGATATGGTACGGGTCATCAAGTAAAAAACGCCATGCTTTAAGATTGGGTATCCCATCCTTAAAGCATGGCATTTTTATTGCAGTGCAGCGGCAGCCGTAAGGCTCCCGGGCGGATATGGAATCCGCCCCTACATGTCGTCCTGCTGGCAGCTATAGCAAAAAGAACCGCCACTCGGCCAAGTGACGGTTCTTAGGTGATAAATAAGAACTTTCATTGGAAAGAGACCAACCGCTTGTCGCAGTGCCTTTTTCTATACTTATTATAACGCTGTGCTGTCCCTTTGTCAAGCCGCAGCCTGCCGCCTCTCCCCTGCATAAATATTCTTTTTTCTGCAAAAATTTCCCAAACCTCTTGCATAACCCGCGGTTTTGCATTACTATTAAAGCATACCGCCGCTTTAAACCGGCAGTGTGAGGGATCTGTGCGAAGTATAGGAGGAAGTATCATGAAAAAATTCATCAGCACCGTTCTGGCACTCGGCATGGCCGTGAGCCTGGCCGCCTGCGGCGGCAGCGCATCCACGGCAGCTTCTACGGAAAGCACCGCAGCTTCCGCCGCTGAAGCCACTGCCGACAGCGACCTTGCCTACATCAAAAACAAGGGCAAAATGACCATCGGCTACACCGTCTATGAGCCGATGAACTACACAGACGCCGACGGCAATTTCACCGGCTTTGACACCGAGCTTGCCACTGCCGTCTGCGAAAAGCTGGGCGTGGAGCCCGACTTTGTTGAGATCAACTGGGACACCAAAATTGTCGAGCTGGACGCCAAGAGCATCGACTGCATCTGGAATGGCATGACCCTGACCGATGACATTATGGCCAACACCGCCTGCACGAAGGCCTATGCCAAGAACGCGCAGGTCGTCGTCATGAAGGCCGATGCCGATTACAGCTCCACCGCCGACCTTGTCGGCAAGACCATCGTGGCCGAGGCCGGTTCCGCCGGTGAGAGCGCCATCAGCGAGGACGAGAGCCTCTCCCAGGCCGACTACGTCAGCAAGTCCGTCCAGACTGACTGCCTGATGGAGGTCGCCGCCGGTACGGCTGACGCCGCCGTGCTGGATCTGACGCTGGCCACCGCCATGATCGGCGAGGGCACCGACTACGCAAACCTCGCCATCAAGGACGAACTGAACGCCGAGGAGTACGGCGTCGCCTTCCGCAAGGGCAGCGATGCCGCCGACGCCGTGAACGCCGCCTTTGACGAGCTGAAGGCCGACGGCACGATGCAGACCCTGGCCGACAAGTACAGCCTGGCGCTGGCCGACTGATGGGCGAGGCAGCAGTCATCTGGGGCCGCCTGACCGAGGCGTTCTGGCTCAACTGCCAGCTGTTCGGTCTGACTCTATTGTTCGCACTGCCGCTGGGGCTGGTGGTGTCGTTCGGCTCCATGAGCAGGCTTGCCCCGCTGCGCGGCGTCGTCAAAACGTTTGTCTGGGTCATCCGCGGCACGCCGCTGATGCTGCAGATCCTGGTCATCTACTTAGGGCCCGGCCTGCTGGGCTTCACCAGTCCATGGCCGTCCGGCGGCAGCGGGCGTCTGGTCGCCGCCGTCGTGGCGTTCGCCATCAACTACGCCTGCTATTTCTCGGAAATTTACCGCGGCGGCATCGAGGCTGTGCCCAGGGGCCAGACCGAGGCCGGGCAGGTGCTGGGCATGACAAAGACCCAGATTTTCTTCCGCGTCACGCTCCTGCAGGTCATCAAGCGCATCCTGCCGCCCATGGGCAATGAGATCATCACGCTGGTCAAGGATACCTCGCTGGCGAACGTCATTGCCAACAAGGACATCATCATGATGGCGAAAGAGTACAGCGCCAAGGGCCTGATCTGGCCGCTGTTCTCCACGGCGGTATTCTTCCTCGTGTTCGTCGGTGTGCTGACGCTGCTGTTCGGCTGGCTGGAAAAGCGGCTGGACTATTTCAAGTAAGGGGGCGCGGCTATGGCATTGTTGGAAGTAAACGGCATCGGCAAGAGCTTTGGTGCCACAAAGGTGCTGCGCGACATTTCGTTTGATCTGGCCGAAGGCGAGGCTCTCGCCATCATCGGCTCGTCCGGCTCCGGCAAAACAACGCTGCTGCGCTGTCTGAACTTTCTGGAGACCGCCGACACCGGCAGCATTACGGTAGCGGGTGAAACGCTGTGGAGCGCCGCCGACACCAAAACGCAGAGCGAAGAAGCCATCCGCAAAAAGCGGCTGCACTTCGGCCTTGTGTTCCAGAGCTTCAACCTGTTTCCTCAGTACACGGCACTGCAGAACGTCATGCTGGCGGGCCAGCTCCTGGCGAAGGAGCGCCCCGACTACAAGCAGAACCGGCGGCAGATTCTGGCCGGCATTGAAACGCAGGCAAAGGCCCTGCTGGCGCAGATGGGGCTTTCTGACCGGGAGAACCACTACCCGCACCAGCTTTCCGGCGGGCAGCAGCAGCGCGTGGCGATTGCCCGCGCACTGGCGCTGCACCCGGACATCCTCTGCTTTGATGAGCCGACCTCAGCCCTTGACCCCGAGCTGACCGGCGAGGTGCTGCGCGTCCTGCGCGAGCTGGCCGAGCACAAGACGACGATGATCATCGTCACGCACGAGATGAAGTTTGCCCGCGACGCTGCGGACCGCATCCTCTTCATGGACGGCGGTGTCGTCGTCGAGCAGGGCGACGCCAAGGAGCTCATCGACCACCCCAAAGAGGAACGCACCCGGCAGTTTTTGGCAAGCTACGGGAAATAACCGAAACCGGCAGACCGTTCGATTCAACGGCCTGCCGGTTATCTTTTTCTGTAGGGAGGGGTCTTGCCCCCTCCGCGGCGCTTTGCGATCGGCACTCACGGCCCGGAACGGTCAAGACCGTTCCCTGCAAATCCGCGTTTCCCATTTGCGATTTCCCCTCACGGAGCCTCCGTAGGGGCGCATTCTATATGCGCCCGCGCCGTCCGCGGCGGCGGAAGCATCCCCGGGCGGACAGGGAATCCGCTTAAAAATCAACGATTGGAATGCCGGCCTTTTTATCCTCACGCACCGCAATGCACTCGATCTCGACGAGCGCTCCCTTCGGCAGCGCGGCGATCTGCACGCAGCTGCGCGCGGGGAAGCCGCCGTGGAAGTAGGTGCCGTAAATTTCATTCACGGTGCCGAAATCCCCCAGATCCTGCACAAATACTGTCGTCTTGACGACATTGTCCAGCGTCAGACCGGCCTCCTGCAGCACAGCCTGCAGATTCTTGAGCGCCTGGTGCGTCTGGGCCTGCACGCCCTCGGCCAATGCACCTGTGGCGGGGTCCAGGCCGAGCTGGCCGCTGCAATAGACGGTGTCACCGGTGTCAACAGCCTGGGCATAGGGGCCCAGAGCGGCGGGTGCGTTCGTGGTAGCAATACGCTTCATAATACTAAACACTCCTCTATATTATTTTTCAGGCTCGTCGGTCTCGGGCGGCCATACAAAGCCGCGCCGGGCCAGACAATCCTGCAAAAACTCCGTTGCCTGCTTCGTGTAGGCGTCGTTGTCGTGGTAGTAGCTCACGGCGTGCTCTGCGCCGTGTACCGTCAAAAATTTCTTGCCTTTCGCGCGGCAGGCTTCATAGTTGCGCTTTCCCATATCATAGGGTACAAAGCCGTCCGCGTCGCCGTGGACAAAGAAAATCGGCACCTTGCTCTGCGCTGCGGCGGCCTCACAGTCAGCGTCCTCGGGGTCAAAGTGGCCGAACAGGATCGCGCCCAGCCGTCCAACCGCATAGGTCAGCTCCAGCGGCATGCCGGGCAGATACTCCGGCAGGCACTTGCGGGTGATCTCCCGCGGGCTGGTGTAGCCGCAGTCCGCCACAATGCCGCAGACGTTGTCCGGCAGGTTCAGCCCGGCGGCCAGCAGCACGGTGGCCGCACCCATCGAGACGCCCATCAAAAAGATCGGCACCTCGGGGCCGAAGCGGCTCCGCGCCCAGACCGTCCAGTCGCGGGCGTCGTAGCGCTCCTTCACGCCCATCGTAATCGTATGGCCGCCGCTGTAGCCGTGGGCGCGCTGGTCGGGCAGCAGCACATTGTAGCCCAGCGCCGTACACAGCGTATAGCCGCCCAGGCCGTCCCGCTCCGCATAGCCGCGGTAGCCGTGGAAGATGATTGCCAGCGGCGCGCCGTCGGCGTGGTGGTAGTAGCGTGCGGCCAGCGGCGTACCGTCCTGCGCCGTGATGTGCACGGCCTTGAACATATCCCGCGCCAGCGCGTCGGCATCGGGGCCCATGGCCTTGCGGTAGCACTCCCGCGTGGGCATATCCGCCGGGGATGGCACCTTCGTCGTCGGCTTCTGGTAAAAGGCAACGCGGTAGACGGCATACGCCGCGCCCAGCACCGCTGTGCCCGCCGCGGCCCCTGCCGCCAAAAGAGGATGCTTTTTCATAACGGTCACCTCGTTTTCACTTTCCCAGATTATAACAAATTTCCCGGCATATCGCAACGATGTACCAAAAAAGTTTACACTTGCCAGCGCGGCACTTTCGCGGTATAGTAATAGCATTCCATAAATGGAGGCCGCCCCCATGAGCGAACTGACCCAGACCCTGAAGATACTCGTCACCCGCTACCCCGGCACAATGGCCGAGCTGGCCCGCAAAGCGTCGATCGACCGCTCCACGCTGTACAAAATTGTAAGCGGTCAGCGCACCCCGCGGGAGTTCCAGCTGGAGCACCTGGCCGACGCGCTGGAATTGAGCGAGGAACAGAGATCCGCCCTGCTGCTGCAATACAAGCAGCGCGGCCGCGGCCCCGATCCCAGGCTGCGCGCCGAGCTGCACCACCTGCTGGAGGTCTCTTTCCGGGTGGAGGATTTCACCCACCGCGAGGGCCTTATCTCCAACGAAGCCGCCAGCCAGCTGCGCTGCAGCGAGCAGTACATAGAGGGCAGCCGCGCAGTCGCCGCCGCCGTGGCATCGCTGGTGGCCAACCACATTCTGTCCGGCGATACCCGCCCGCTGCTCCTCTCGCCGTTCACAAACCCCACGCTGGACCATGTGCTGGTAGAACGCTTTTCGGCAGCGGACGGCGCACCCGTCACACTGTCCCAGCTGCTGATTTATGCCGAGAACCGCGACATCCCCCGGGAATGGGTGTCCGGCGTGTCCGTCCTGACCCGCACACTGCCGTTCCTTTTCCTGCCCAAGCTGAATTACGAGGCCCGCGTCGTGCGCCACGTCATGACCGAGCCCAGCCCCGGCACGCTGATGCCTGTCTATCTGCTGCTGCCCAAGGCCGCCGTCATGATGGACATCCAGGGCCAGAAGGCCTACATCATCATGGACCGCCAGGCCGTCGAAAATCTGCGCCTTGCGTTCAGCCGCAAATATCTCAACGCCGCATCGGTGCTGAAGCTGGCCACCGATGCCCACGACTTTTCGGAATCCATTGCGCTGTACAACGACCTCTTTTCGGAAAAGCGCCGCTGCTCCATGATCCGCTATCAGCCGCCGTTCACCCTGTTTGCCGACGAGAAAATGGCCCTGCAGTTTGTCCGGCCCGGCGCCGCGCTGCAGTCCCTGCCTGCCCTGCTCGAACACCTGCAGATGTGGAGCGCCCAAGCCCCGGACCTCTATTTCTGTGAGGAAGGTCTTTTGCAGTTTGTACGCACCGGGAAAATGTTCGACATTCCGCCGGATCTGTGCGATGCGCCGGACATTCCCACCCGCCGGGAGCTGCTCCTGCGGCTGCGCCGCGCTGCGGAGTCTGACCGCCGCACCCTGCGCATCGTGGACCCTGCCCGGCTGGCGCTGACTCCGTCGATGTGCGTCAATGTTTTTCAGGGCCGCGGCGTTGTGTTCTGCCAGGCTATCCTGGAGCCGGACGGGCAGTACTGCCGCGAGTATCTGATGCAGGACCCCATCCTGACCGAAGCCCTGCTGACCTACCTCGATGACGGCCACGCCTCTGATTGGCTGCGCAGCCAAAAATATACGCTCGACTTTATTGATTATTGTCTGCGTCTGCTGTAAAATAGAGGCAGTATCGGCCCTGCCTGTACGGCGGGGCCTTTCTGCAAAGGAGAAAAACAATGGCACATACCGAGACCATGCTGGAAAGCAGGGAAATCTTCAATGGCCGCGTCATCCGCGTGACCGTGGACAAGGTACAGCTTGAGGACGGCACGACCTCGACGCGGGAGATCGTCCACCACCACGGCGGTGCCTGCATCCTGCCTGTGGACGCCGACGGCAGCGTGACGATGGTACGTCAGTTCCGCTACGCCTTCGGCGAGGAGATCTGGGAGCTGCCCGCCGGTAAGCTCGAAGCGGACGAGGACCCGTTTGAGGCCGCCAAGCGCGAGCTGAGCGAGGAGTGCGGCCTGACCGCCGACAATTTTATCGACCTCGGCGTCGTCTATGCCACCGTCGGCTACGACAGCGAGAAAATCTATCTGTGGGCCGCCACCGGCCTGCACAGCACAGCGCAGCACCTCGACGCGGGCGAGTTCCTTGATGTCGTCAAAATGCCGTTCGACGAGGCCCTCGGACTTGTGATGGACGGCACGATCAAGGACAGCAAGACCCAGGTCGCGCTGCTGAAATACGCGCAGCTGCGCGCAAAAGTCTGAATGGGCGTTGAAATTCTGGACAACGGCACCCGCGTGCTGACCGCGCCGGGCGCGACATTCGGCACCGACGCGCTGCTGCTGGCCCGCTTCGCGCAGCCCCGCAGAAACGAGCGCGCGCTCGACCTGTGCAGCGGGTGCGGCATCGTCTCACTCGTTTGGCACGACGCCGGGCACCGTGGCCCCTGCACCGCGCTGGAGATCGACCCCGCCGCGTCCGCCCTCTGCGCCGCGGCCCTGGCCGAAAACGCCGACGCCGCGCACATCGCGCCGGTCTGCGGCGACCTGCGGCAGCTCTGCACCGCCGGGCCGGAGCAGGGGCAGTACGATTTTGCCGCCTGCAACCCGCCGTACTTCACAGCCGGTCCCCGCAGCCCGGACCCGCGCCGGGCCGAGGCCCGCCACACCGGCAGCTGCACCACCGCCGACGCCGTGGACTGCGCGCGCCGCGCCCTGCGGGACGGCGGGCGGTTCCTGCTCTGCCAGCGCCCCGAGCAACTGGCCGAGATTTTAGCCGCCTTACGCGCCGCGCGCCTTGAGCCGAAGCGTTTGGCTTTTGTCAAGAACCGCCCCGACGCCGCGCCCTGGCTTTTTCTCGTCGAAGCCCAGAAGGGCCGCAAAACCGGCCTGCGCGTCGAGCCGGACATTCTGATCCAATCCGGCGCCGCCCTCTACGGGCCAACCACTTTGTAGGGGCGAACATTGTTCGCCCCAGTGTGTCAAAAGACCTCCCTCTGCGAGGGAGGTGCCCCGAAGGGGCGGAGGGAGAGAACCTTGCCATAGCCCGAAATATTTCGGTCAGCCGAACAGTTCTCTCCCCCACCGCCTGCGGGCGGAGCCCCCTCGCAGAGGGGGCCAAGGGGTGACTGCACCATTTTTGACACCCCGGGCGGATATGGAATCCGCCCCTACGGCGCAGGGGTCGATGCTTGCATCGACCCGAAAGGCCGCCGCGCCCCCCTTTTCCTCCAACATCATTCCATAAGGAGCTATTGTATCATGGGACTTTTCACGCGCAATTTTGATAAACCCGGCCCGGGCGTATCGCCCGACGCCCCCCGCAAAAAGGGCGCTGCCCGCTTTTTTGAGATTTTGGGCCGCGACTTCTCCACCATCTGGCTGGCCGGCATACTGGCGATGCTCGGCGGTCTGCCGTTTGCCGCCGGTGTCTGGTTCGCCGTCGAGACCCACTCTTTGGTCCCGCTCGTCATCGCGGGCGTGCTGGGCGGCATGATCGCCGCGCCGCAGATCGTCGGCCTGAACGACACGATCCTGCGCACGCTGCGCGACGAGCCCGGCTACTGGTGGGAGACCTACCGCCGCACCTGGAAGCGCAACCTGAAGGAATCCCTGCTGCCCGGCGCTGTCTGCGGCCTGCTGCTGGCCATGGAGCTTTTCTCACTCTGCCACATCGACATTGCCAGCGGGCAGGTGGCCGTGATCACCGTGCTGGTCGCCCTCATCCTGCTGGCCGGCATTGCCCAGTACCTCTACGTGCAGGTCGCGCTGCTTGACCTGTCCTTCGCCGGACTGTTGAAGAACTCCCTCATGCTGTTCCTGGGCTACCTGCCCCGCAGCGGCCTGGGCCTGCTGTGGCAGCTGCTGTACTGGGGCGCTGTGGCGCTGTTCTGGCCGATTTCCAGCTTTGTGCTGATTTTAACCAGCCTGTGGCTGCCCTGCCTGCTGAGCCTGATGGCCATTTACCCCGCACTGGAAAAGAGCTTTGACATCGAGAAAAAAATCAAGGCCATCCGTGAGGCCCAGCTCCACGGTGACGACGACCAGTAATTTTACCGCGAGGGACGCACTGCGTTCCTCTTTTTTTGTTGCGAAAGCGCCGCAAAAAGGGTATAATGTCATAATAGGTTTATTGTCTGCAAGAGGAGGCGGCTGCGTGAAAATTCTGCTGATACACTGTCATTACCGGCTGCCCGGCGGCGAGGACGCCGTCTTTGCCGCGGAGCGCGCCCTGCTGGAGCAGCACGGCCACACCGTCGTCGTCTATGAGCGCAGCAATGAGGAGGCCGCCCACGGCGCGGCTAAGGCGCTGCTGCCCTTTCGCGCCGTCTGGAACCGCCAGGCCGCCCGCGACGTGCGGAATATCATGGAACAGCAGCACATCGACGCCGTCCACATCCACAATACGCTGCTGCTCCTCAGCCCTGCCGTCGTGCGCGCCGCCAAAAAATGCAGCGTGCCGGTGGTGCTGACGCTCCACAACTTCCGCCTGTTCTGCCCGAACGGCATCTTACTGCGGGACGGGCGGGTCTGTGAGGACTGCCCGCACCACGGCCTGCACTGCGCACTGCGGCACCGCTGCTACCGCGGCAGCCGGGCGCAGACGCTCGTCGTCGTGGCCGCCTACTGGCTGCATCGGGTGCTGGGCACATGGCGCGGCATCGCCATCACCACCCCCACCGAGTTTGACCGGGAAAAGCTGCTGGAATTCAATAAGATCCATCCCACCTTCGACGAAAATCGCCTTGTCGTCAAGCCGAACCCCGTGACTGTGCCCACCGGCCCCGTCACCCCCTGGGGGGAGCGCAAGCGTCAGTTCGTCTTTGCGGGCCGCTTGGAGGAACTAAAGGGTCTGCGCACCGTCATTGAGGCATGGCGCATTCTGGGCAGGGACGCACCGCTGCTGCTTGTGGCCGGGGACGGCCCGCTGGCCGACTGGGCCAAAGCGCAGAATCTGCCCAAGGTGCAATTCGTCGGTCAGCTTCCGCGGGACGCGCTGCACCACCTGATGGCCGAGAGCCGCGCCGTCGTCGCCGCCAGTCTCTGCTATGAGAGCTTTGCCCTTGTCCCGGCGGAGGCCCACGCGCTGGGCACGCCGGTGCTGGCCAGCGGCATCGGCAATGTGGGGGCGTCGGTGCGGCCCGGGTTTGACGGGCTGTGCTTTGCCCCCGGCGACCCCGCCGCGCTGGCCGGGGCTGTCCGCGCCATGAGCGCCATGCAGTTTGACTGCACGGCCATCGCCAACGCCACCCGCCGCCGCTTCAGCGCCGAGGAAAACTACAAGACCCTGCTAAAACTATACGGCCGCCGCGCCGCCGAGGAAGTATCATGAACCAGTTTTACCGCGCCCTGCACATGCCGCCCAAGCGGCTGCTGCGCAAAGTCATGGGCGAAAAAGAAATCTACACCATCGCCGTGCGCCCCCGCCCCACTGCCGAGGGCACCGAGCCGCTGCCCGCTCTGGAAGGCGGCCCCTACACCCTGCTGCCCGGGCGGGAGGGCTGGTGGTTTGCCGACCCGCTGCTCTACCACCGGCGCGGCAAGCGCTGGCTGTTTGCCGAGGCGATGGACCTCTCCACCGGCAAGGGCCGTCTCGAGGTCTGCGAGCTGCACGACGACGGCACCGCCGACGGCTGGCGCGTCGCGCTGGAAGAAGATTTCCACCTGTCGTTCCCGATGGTCTTTGACTGGAACGGTGAGGTCTGGATGATCCCCGAGACCGGCAGCGACCACAGCCTGCGGCTCTACCGCTGCAAGACCTTCCCCACCCAATGGGAGCTGGTGCAGCGCTTTCCCACGGACGAGGAGCTCTGCGACACGATTTTGCTGGACCGCCGCGCCGAGGCCCTGACCCTGCTTTGCAGCGAGACCCGCCCCGACAACCAGCTCTATGTGCGCTACCGCCGCTACACGCTGCGCCACGCCGTACAGGAGACCGCCGCCGTCCCGCTGCCTGCCGAGGACACGCTGCCCGCCGCGCCCGGCCCGTTTGAGCTGCTGCCCGATGAAGCCTACAATCTGCAGCACCGCGACTTTGACCTTGTCAGCCGCAACGCCGGGCCGTTTTTCCTGCTGGGTGAGCAGATCATCCACCCCACCCAGGTCAGCACCACCGTGGACTACGGGGTCTATCTGCAATTTCTCGCCCGCCGCGGCAGCTCGGAGGTGCCTCTCTGCGCCGCCACGCCGCAGAACGTCGAGATCACCGGCCTTGCCCCCGCGGACATCATCGGCATCCACACCTACTGCCGCGATGACGTTTTAGAGATCATCGACGCAAGGTATCTGACAAGGCTGCCGAAACCGGAAAAATCAGAAAATCCGCCCCCATCCGCCGAGTAATGCAGGGCGTCATCCCCTCTCTTGCCTCCCTCTGCGAGGGAGGTGGCCCCGCAGGGCCGGAGGGAGAGAACCTCGCCATAACCCGAAATCTTCCGGACAACCATCAACCTCTCTCCCCCACCGCCTGCGGGCGGAGCCCCCTCCCAGAGGGGGCCAAGGAAATTTTACTCCCACAATGAGGTATTCCCACGCACATGAAAACCATCGTCATTCCGCAATTTTACCGCGGGCCGTCGGGCCAGAAGGGCTTGTATAACCGGCAGGAGGTCGGCCTGGCCCGCGCCTTTGCCGCGCTGGGCTGCCGCGCCGTCGTGCTCTACCCGGAGCCGGGCGCTAAAGCCCCCCGGATCGAGACCCCGGAGCCAAACGTAAAAATCTGCTATATGCCCGCCGTCGCCTTCGGCGTGCAGGCATTTTATAAAAGCTGGCAGATCCTGCTCGACGAGCATGCCGACGCCGTCCATGTCATGGGCGACAACTCCCTCGGCGTGCCGGGGCTGTACCGCTTCTGCCAAAAGCACGGCATCCTGTTTTACAGCCAGCTCGGTGCGCTGAAAAGCACCTCCAACCACGCCGCCGTGCGCAGGGTCATGGACCTGCTGCTGCGCCGCAATCTGGCGGTATACCGCAAAACGCCCACCTACGCCAAAACCCCTGCCGTCGCCGCCGAGCTGGAAAGCCTCGGCGTGCCCTGCGCGGGGCTGATGCCCGTCGGGCTGGACACCGCCATCATCCCGTCCATCCCCAACAACCGCACCGAGATCCGCCGTGCGCTCAAAATCGACGAGCACGCGCGGGTGTTCATCTTTGTGGGCCGCCTTGACCCCTACAAGCAGCCGCTCGACCTTGTGCCGCTTTTGCAGGCCGCGCCGGACTGGTACGCCATCATCATCGGCCGGGGCTCACTGGGCGATGAGCTGACCCGCCGCCTGACAGACGCGGGCTTACTCGACCGCTGCCGCCTGATCCCGCAGCTGCCCAACGAGCAGGTGCACGTTTATTATCATGCCTGCGACGCTTTTGTGAACCTGAACCCGAATGAGATTTTCGGCATGAGCCTGCTGGAGGCCATGTACGCGGGCTGCCCGCCGGTGGCGCGCCACGCCCCCGGCCCCGACCTTATCATTGAGAACGGCATCAGCGGCCTGCTGTGCGGCACCGTGCCCGAGCTGGCCGCAGCGCTGGACAAAACCACCGCCGCCATGGGTCACGCCGCCCAGAGCCGCGTGAACGAAAACTTTCTGTGGCAGAACAGTGCCGAGCTGGCCCTGACCCTGCTGCCCAAAAAGGGAAAAGCCAATGGATAACGACAATCCTCTTTTGCAGAAGGCCGCCGACCTCTACCGCGGTCTGCGCTTTACAATGAAATACCGCGGCGTGGACATCCTGCCCGCCGCCGCCGGCAACGACCTGGCGCGCGACCTGCTCGAGAGCGGTCAGCCGTTCCTGTTTGGCCGCTGCGGTGCCACCGAGATGCGCACCGTGGCCGACTGGCTGCAAAACGGCGGGCACAATTTCACGGACCGCACGCGGGCGGACATTCGGAATCTGTCGGGCGTCTTTCCCACCGACGATGCCACGCTGGACAAATTCTGCCGTCTCTACGTCAAGACTGCGCAGAGCGCCGAGCTGCTCGCCCTCTGGAACGTCGGGGCCGAGCGGGAGGTCATCCGCGGCTGTGACGCAACCCGCTTTACCGAGCTGCGCGCCTTGGAGCCCTACTACCACGCCCGCCCGTGGAGCGCCGCCCTCGCGGGCAAACGGGTGCTCGTCGTGCATCCGTTCCGCCGCACGATTTTAGCCCAGTATGAAAAGCGCACCCAGCTGTTTCCCGGCAAAGACGTGCTGCCGGAGCTTGCCAGCCTGACGGTCATTCAGGCCGTGCAGGGTCTTGGCGGGCAGGATACCGGCTACGCCGACTGGTTTGACGCCCTGACCGAGATGGAGCGCCGGATGGACGCCGCCGACTACGACGTCGCCATCGTCGGCGCAGGGGCCTACAGCCTGCCGCTGGCCGCCCACGCCCGCGACACCGGCCACGCCGCCATACAAATGAGCGGTGCCACGCAGCTTTTGTTTGGCATCAAGGGCAAGCGCTGGGACGACCACCCCGTCATTTCCAAGCTCTACAACCCCGCCTGGGTCCGTCCCGACGAGACCGAGGGCATCAGCAATAAAGAAAAGGTCGAGGGCGGGAGCTACTGGTAATTTTTCAGATAAGAGATAAGAGATAATAAAAAATGTGCGCCGTTAGACCGCGTCTTAAAAAGCCTGCCCGTAGGAGCCGGACATGTCCGGCCCTCAACCTTCCCTGCCTATCGCTTTATCCTTATATTATATTCCCCTGTGGTTAAAATTGCGGCGCGCGGCGCCGCTCCACTTCTATTATCTTTTCTCTCTTATCTTTTATTTTTTCCGGAGACCACCATGAAAATCTTAATGATCAGCAACCACCTCGGCGTGCAGAGCGGCGTACAGCGGTATGTCCAGAACCTGCTGCTGCACCTCGATACCGCCAAATACCGCGTCACCCTTTTCGTCGGTCAGTGCCCGCCGGACCAGGCCAGCACAGCCCCGGCGCTCGAGGCGCACGGCGTCGAGATCCTCGCCGTGCCGGACAACAAAAAGGACCGCATCCGCGCCCTGGCCGCCCACCTGCGCACCCATAAGGACTACGACATCATCCACTACCACACGGCCAGCAAGATCGGCGCCCCGGTCTGCGGCATGATGCGCGTGCTCTGCCCCCGGGCTAAAATCGTGGTGCACAGCCACATCGTCTACCCGCCCATGACGCTGACCTGGCGCGCCGCCCATCTGGTGTACCAGCTGTTTGCGGACTACTTCCTCGGCTGCGGCGTCGCGGCGGGGCGGTTCGTGTTCGGTGACCATATCGACGCTAAGCCGAACTTTTCCGTGGCCTGCAACGCCGTGGATGCCGGGCGCTTTCACCCGGATGCCGCCGCCCGCGCCGCGACCCGCGCCGCCTGGGGCATTACCGACACGGACCGGCTGGCCGGGTTCGTCGGGCGGCTGAACCACCAGAAAAATCCGCTTTTCCTGATGGAGGTCTTTGCCGCGATGGCCGCGCAGGACCCGCATTGGAAGCTGCTGCTCGTCGGCACCGGCGAGATGGAGCCTGAAATGCGCGCTGCCGCGGCCCGCCGCGGCCTGACAGACCGCGTCATCTTTGCGGGCGTGCAGAGCGATGTCCCCGCCTTCATGAACGCCTTTGACCTGTTTCTGCTGCCCAGCAACTTTGAGGGCAGCCCCGTCACCCTGGTGGAGGCGCAGGGCTGCGGCGTGCCGTGCCTGGCGTCCACCAACGTGCCCGACGACGGCTCGGTGACAGACCTTGTGCATTTTCTGCCGCTGGCCGCGCCGCTGACCGACTGGGCCGCCAAGGCCGAGGCCATCGCCGCCCACGGCGACCACGACGACCACTGGGCCGCGCTCTCCGCCGCCGGGTACGAGCTGAAAACCGCTGCCCGCCGCATGGAGCAGCTGTACGACAAACTGGGAGGACACGCATGATCTACGCCGAACTGGCCGGGGGCCTCGGCAACCAGATGTTCATCTACGCCTTCGCGCGGGCGCTGGGTCTGCGCTGCGGCGAGCCCGTCACCCTGCTGGACCGGCAGGACTGGCGCGACGGTGCCCCGGCGCACACGGTCTGCGCGCTGGACGCACTGAACATCTCGCCGGACGTCAAAATCATTGCCGACGCGGGCTTTGCCAAGGCACACCTGCCGCGCCGGAACGCCGCCAAGGCGCTGATGATCAAGTACGAGCAGCGCCGCGGCCTGATGGCCCGCGACTGGCACAGCTTTGAGGCTGCCGCTGCCCCGCTGCTGAACGCCGTCGGCCTGCACTTTGCCACCGACGGCTACACCCCCGCCCGCCGCGGCCACGCCCGCGATTTCCTCGCGTGGGGGTACTTCCAGAGTGAGCGCTACTTTGCGGATTTTGCCCCTATTATAAAGGAAGAGCTGCGTGCAAAAGCTGCCCCCGCCGGGCCCTATGCGGCGCAGATCACTGCCGCCGCGTACCCCGTCTGCGTCCATCTGCGCCGCGGCGACTACCAGAAGCCCGAGAACGCGATCTTACAGGTCTGCACGCCGGACTATTACGCCCGCGCTGTCGCAGCGGTCAGGGACGAACACCCCGACGCCGCGCTGTTTGTCTTTTCCGACGACATCGACTGGGCGCGGGAGCATCTGGACACCGCGGGTCTGCCCGCCGTGTTCCTGCCCCGCGGCGAGGCCGTCGCCGACCTGGCCTTCATGCAGCTCTGCCGCGGCTTTGTCCTGAGCAACTCCACCTACAGCTGGTGGGCGCAGTACCTCGCCCCCGCCCCCGATAAACAAACCTGGGCGCCGGATAAATGGTATGCGCACACGAAGAAAACGGCCTTGTATCAGGACGGATGGCAGCTTATAAAGACTTCCCCCTCGGGGCAAGCTGTCACCGCAGGCGACTGATGAGGGCAAACCTCGCCATCATCACCCGCTAACAGCTTGCAGCGCACGCTCTTTCCTCATCCGGCCCTTCGGGCCACCTTCCCTCCTCGGGGGAAGGCTTTATAGCAAGGAGACACTTATGCCTCTCTTTTCCATCATCATCCCCGTCTACAACGTGCAAAACTACCTGTCCGCCTGCGTCAAAAGCGTGGTCGGGCAGCCCGGCCCGCGCGACTGGGAGTGCATCCTTGTGGACGACGGCTCTACCGACCAAAGCGGCGCGATGTGCGACGCCCTCGCCGCCGAGCTGCCCGGCCTGCAGGTCATTCACCGGGAAAACGGCGGCCTTGCCGCGGCGCGCAACACCGGCCTCAAGGCCGCCACAGGCGACTGGCTGCTGTTTCTCGACAGTGACGACGCCATGGCCCCCGGCCTGCTGGCGCAGCTGCGCGGTGCGCTGGCCGCCCACCCGGACTGCGACTGGTTCATCGGCAGGCATCTCGAATGGCAGCCCGACGGCACGCTGACCCCGCACGACGGTCTGCATCTGGTGCCCGGCCCGTTTGCCAGCAGCGACTACGCCGCGCGGCTGAAGGCCCTGTACACCGCCGGGCACTGGTCGGTCTGGAAATACTGCATCCGGCGGTCCTTTTTGGAGCAGGCCCGCGTCCGCTTCCTGCCGGACTGCGTCTGGGCCGAGGACTGGCCCTTTGACCTTGAGCTGCTGCTGCACTGCGACAGGCTCTACTTTCTGGACACGGTTTTCACCCACTACCGCGTCGGACGGCAGGGCAGTCTTTTGACAGATGCCAAAAATCTGCCCAAACGCTTTCGGGGCCTTGCCGCCGCACAGCGCCGCCTGGCCAGGCTCTCCGCCAACGGCACGGCGGACGCCGCGGCCTACGCCGCCATGCAGGATGCCGCTGCAGACGTTTTCTGGCCGCAGGCCCGCACGGCAGCGGTCAGGGACGCCGCCATCCGCAAGGCCTGCCTGCCCTATATCGAGCAGCTGCGCCCGCTCTACCCCCACGGCACCGAGGTCCGCACCCGCCGCGACTGGCGGCTGTTCCAGTGGATGATGCAGACCTTCGGGCCGAAATTTACCCTGTGGGCGGCGAGCCGCCGCTAAAGGCTTTCCCCAAGGGGCTGCGCCCGCAGGCGCGTGTCGAAGCGTAACCGCCGTAGGCGGCTCTTGACGCGGAGACTGAAACTGTCGCCGTAGGCGACTAATGAGGGCTAACCTCGCCATCACCGCCCATGAACGGCTTACAACTCATACTCTCCCCTCGTCCGGCCCTCGGGGGAAGGCTTTTGTGAAAGGAACTGCCTTGCGTACCAAACGTACCTTACTGAATATGGCCTACGCCCTCGGGTCCAGTCTGCTGCTTCTGCTGCTGGGCCTCGTCACGCGGCGTCTGCTCGTCGATAACTTCGGCCCGCAGATCACCACGGCATCGCAGGTCGTCAGCCAGCTTTTCAACTTTTTCTCCATCGCCGAATTCGGCGTTGGCAGCGTCATAAGTTATCGTCTCTACGAGCAAATCGCCGCCAAAAATGAGGAAAAGATCAGCAAGTATATGTCGATGTACAAGTGGGCCTACCGCGTCGTCGGCCTGGTCATTGCGGGGCTGGCGCTCATCGGCGCGGCGGCCCTGCGGTGGATCATGCCCGATGTGCCCGCCGCCACGGCATACACGGTCTACGGCCTGAACGTCGTTTCAACGCTGTGCAGTTATTTTCTGATAACCCGCCGCCTGATGTACACCTGCACCCAGCAGGGCTACCGCTGCACCCAGATCGACTTCTGCTGCAACGTGCTGACGAGCCTTGCCAAAATTGCCGTGTCGCTGTGGTTCCCCAACTACGTGCTCTATTTCAGCGTGACGATCTTCTTCAACGTCACGGCCAACCTGCTGATTGCCCGCCGCTTCAGGAAGGATTTTCCCTACGTACACGACGTTAAGGTCACGGTCAACGACTTTAAAGATCTCGGCGTTTTCCACGATCTGCGGTACTTTCTGGTGCACCGCCTGTCCAACACCATCTACGGCTCGTCCGACACCATCGTGACCTCCCGCCTGGGCGGCTCGACCCAGACGACGTTTTTAGGCAACTACAACACGATTTCCACCTCCGCCACAGACCTCGGCAACAAGGTCATGGACAGCTTCGCCGCGGCCATCGGCAGCATCGTCTACGACAAGTCCGCCGCCGCCAACGACCACGACAAGCAGGTGTTCTGGGGCATGGACCTGTTCAGCTACCTGTTTGCCAGCTTCGTAGCTACGGCGTATTTCTGCCTGTTCCAGCCGTTCATGGCGTCCTGGATGGGCGAAAAATGGCTGCTGCCGCTGGGCTTCGTGCTTGTGTTCTGCTTAAATGAGTACGTCGGCTGGAACCACCGGATGCTCGGCAGTTACCGCGCCGTCCTCGGCCATTTTGAGGACGACCAGTGGTTCATGGTCGCGTCGGCCACGGTCAATCTGGCGCTCAGCTTTATCCTGTTCCCGCTGTTCGACATCACCGGCGCACTGATCGCCACCGTCGTTGCCCACTGCATCATGTGGGCCGGGCGTATCCGGGTCGTGTTCCGCCAGTACATGCGCGGCGGGCTCGGGCATTATCTCGGCGTGCAGGCGCTGCATCTGGTCACGCTGGCCGTCTGCATGGGCGTCAGCTACGCGCTCTGCGCCCGGATGCCCGGCGGCTGGCTCGGCCTTGTGCCGCGGATTCTCGTCGTCCTCGTCGTGCCCAACGCCCTGAACCTCGCCGTCTACGGCTGGGGCAAAGATGCTGCCTACCTGCGCCAGTACGCGGGCAAGGTGGCCAAGAAGCTGCTGAAAAAGTGACTCCCCTTCTTGGCCCCCTCTGGGAGGGGGCTCCGCCGCAGGCGGTGGGGGAGAGAGCCTTCCCACAGCCGGGTGTTTCGTCTCGGCAGGGCTCTCTCCTTCACAGAGCAAATCAAATACAACGGTGATCTTATGAAAACTCTCGCCATCCTGTATATCTGCACCGGCCCCTACGCGGTGTTCTGGCATGATTTTTACCCCAACTTCAAGGCAAATTTCCTGCCTGACTGTGACCGTACCTTCTACGTTTTTACCGATGCAGCGCATATTGACTATGAGGACGCCCCCGACGTGCGCCGCATTTATCAGAAGGCCCTGCCCTGGCCGCAGAGCACGATGCTGCGCTTTGATGCCTTCCTCGGCCAGGCCGACGCGCTGCAAGGCTATGACTACCTGTTCTTTGCCAACGCCAACCTGCACTGCACCCGCGTCATCCGCGCCGACGAGCTGCTGCCCGACCCCGCCGCCGGGCAGAGCCTGACCGCGGTCTGCCACCTGCCCTACTATGGCAAAAATCCGATTTTCCACCCCTATGACCGCAGCGGCAAAAGCCGGGCGTCCATCCCGTACAGCTGCGGGCAGTATTACGTGGCGGGCGGGCTGAACGGCGGCACGGCGGCGGCCTATCTGGCCCTGTGCCGCGAACTGAAAAAACGCACGGACGAGGATCTGCAAAACAACGTCATTGCGCGCTTTCACGATGAAAGCCAGCTCAACCGCCTGGTCGCAGAAACGCCCGGAAAATTCCGCATCCTGCCGCCCGACTACTGCACGCCGGAGGAAACGCCCACCGGGCATGAGGCCATTCTTGTGCTGCAAAAAAGCCGCTGCATCAACGTGGAAAGCGTCAAGGGCGCTGCGAAGCCGCAGAATTTTGTCCAGCGCAAGTGGGAGGCGTTCCGCCTGAACTGGCTGCCCTACCTCTGGCTGGCGCGCGACACACTGCTGCGCCGCCGCATTGATTTTAAAAACGATCTATGAGCCATACCAAAAAACCGACAATTGAAAAAATCATCCTTGCCCTGCTGGGTCTGCTGGCGCTGGCCGCGCTCGTCCGCACAATGTTCCTGGGGCTGGAGATCGACGAGGAGTACGCCCTGTCCCTCGGCTTCCGCCTTGTGCGCGGTGACCGGCTCTTTTACTCGATGTGGGAGCCGCACCAGCTGGCCGCCCTGCCGCCCGCTTTGCTCATCGGCCTGTTTACCGCCGTCGCGGGCACGACCACCGGCGTGCTGCTGTTTGTGCGCGGCGCTGTGCTGGCTGTCAAGCTCGCGCTGGCCGTCTGGTTTTACCGCAGCCTGCGCGTGGCCCTCGGGGGGCGCTGCGCCTATCTGCTGGCGCTGGCCGTGCTGGCCTTCACGCCCAAGTGGTTTTTGGGGCCGGACTACGTCAGCCAGCAGTTCCACTTTACGCTGGCGGCGTTCCTGTTTTTGTACGGCTACTACGCGCCCGGCCCGCGGCAGTACCGCGGTCTGTGGCGGGTCGCGGCGGGCGGCGTCTGCGCCTGTCTGAGCTTCCTCGCCTACCCGCAGACCCTCGCTGCCGCGCCGGTGCTGATGCTGGCGCTGCTCCTGCTGGGCCGCGGCAGTGCCGACAAATGCCGCGGTCTCTGGGTATTTGTGCTGACCTGTGCCGTCTGCGGCGGTGCGTTTGTCGTGTATGTTTTGCAGGGCATGGGCTTTGATTTCGCCGCCCTGCTCGCACGCGCCGACCTGATTTTACACGATCCACAGTATGATTTTACCACAGCGGACCGTCTTGCCATGCTCCGCTCCCAGCTTTCCGCCGTCATCGGCAACTGCTGGCTGTCGGCCCTGGCCGGTGTGGCGCTGGCCGCCGCCGGGATGCTCTTTGGCGAGCGCCGCGGCTTTGCCCGCAGCCTTGAAAAGGCGCTTTGGTACACAGCGTTTTTCCTCTCTCTCTGGTGCACGGCCTACTGTCTGCGCGCGCAGGAGCTGGATTTCCGCTACATGTGCCCGGCGTTCGCGCTGGCCGGCGGCTGGACGTTCTGGTGTGACCGGCGCGAGGCCGACCATCGCCCCCTGCGCCGCCTGCTGTTCTGGCTGGGCTGGCTGCCCGGCATAGCGGCGTACCTGTTTATCCTGCGCTCCACGCTGATCGCGCTGCCAACGACCTTTATGTACCTGTTCTGGCCCGCGGTCTGCGGAACGGCAGCGCTGCTGCTCAAGCCCCGTCCGACCCGGCGGCACCGCGCCGCGGCGGCATCGCTGGCAGCCGGGCTCCTGCTGGCCTGTGCCGTGCCGAGGCTCTGCCTTGTGCTGGAGACCGGCTGGCACTGTGAGCCGATCACGGCCATCCAGTCTGAAAGGATCACCCGCGGCCCCGCCGCCGGGACCTGGGCCGACACCAAGGCCGCCGACATGCAGGAATGCCTGTATGAAGCCCTCGCCCCCTATGCGGGCAAGAGCGTGCTCCAGGCCATCGGTGAGCAGCACGGCCTCGGCTTTCTGATGGCAGACGGCACGCTGACCGTCGCGCAGGCGTCCGTCATCTCGGGCACCGACAGTGACCCGCGTTTTGAACAGTACTATGCGCTTTTGCCGGAGAAGCAGCCCGACGTCATCCTCTACGATGATGCCGAGGTCCGCGACATGGCCGAATTCCACGCCTGGATCGAGCAGCACTTTACCATCACAGACCGCTACACCGTGCAGCACGGCACGGCCAGTCTGCAGGTGCTCGTCGTCGGGTAATTTTGCGGAATTTTACAACCGGGAACGGTTGTCATCCTGCTTTCGGATGTGGTATACTGTTATCAAATCGTCATACTTTGCAAGGAGGCGCCCCCATGGGCCTGATTACCGCCATCCAGAACAAAACCGAACAAGCCCGCGCAAAGGAACGCATCCGCCCGCTGCTGGAGAGCCGCATGATGCGCGACATCCTGCTGGAGATCGGCCAGCGCGGCACCGAGAAGCTCGACCCCCAGAGCGTGCCGCTGGATCAGCGCCCACTGGCATCGAAGCGCGCCGCCGAGTGCGGCACCGCGGGATTGCAGCAGAGCGTCATCCGGGAGATCGTCCTGGACGAGGCCGCCATCACGCTGTTTGCCGGCAGCGACGAGGTGCCGTTCCTCTACGGCGACTACAATTACGAGACCATCGACGACACCGATTGTCTGCCCGCCGTAGCACAATATCTGGTGCAGCACCTGCTGGGGTACTACAACATCACCCGGACATTCTACTCTGTCCCCAAGCACAACGGACGCAGCGTGACCGAAAAGACCCGCCAGGTCTTTATCAAGCGCCACCACGAGGACACCCCCTTCGACCCCCAGCCCACCAAAAAGCAAAAGCTGTTTTAAACCCAAAACACGCTCCGCAGTTCATTTTGAACCGCGGGGCGTGTTTTACATTCTGTAGGGGCGAGCATTGCTCGCCCGCAGGAGGTGTGCGTCAGCGGAAGCCCTCCGGGTCGATGACGAGCATCGCCCCCTACAGCCGTAGGGGCGGATTCCATATCCGCCCGGGCGCTGTTCCACTGCCGCAAACGGCGCGGGCGGGCAGTGCCCGCCCCTACAGGGGTCCCTCCTGTTTACCCTGCTCTCCCCATCGCCAGCACCGCCACCGTTATGTCATCCTGCTTGGCCCCGGCGCGGCGGGCGGCGGCGTCAGCCACGGTCTCGGCGGCCTGCTTCGGCGTATGGCCCAATTTGGCGCAGAGCTGCAATTGCTGCATCAGCCAGTCGCTCCCGTCGGTCAGCGCACCGTCGCTGACCAGCACGACCCAGTCCCCGGCGTCCAGCGCAAACGTCGTGCTTCGTCCCACCAGACTGTCCAGCACACCCATGGGCAGGCTTGCACCGTCCAGCATCCGCGGCACGCCGCCGCGCACCAGAAAGCTCGGTGCGGCGCCCGCTTTGAACAGCCCGGCCCGCCCGGTGTACAGGTCCACCGTCAGCAGGTCCAGCGTCGCCCCGGCCTCCTGCTCGGCTCCCTTCAGGCCGAGCGCCACGTTCACCAGCCGGGCAGCGCTCTCCGCTGCGAACCCGGCGCGCAGCAGCTGTGCCGTCAGCTTGGCCGCCATCTGACCGTCCACGGCGGCGGCGCGGCCCGTGCCCATGCCGTCGCACAAAAGCATCTGCGCCCGCCCGCTCGTATCGCAGAACTGGTCCAGCGCGTCGCCGCTGACGCTCTGCCCGCCGGCTGCGTGCGCCGCCGCGCCAAATTCAACGGTAAACAGCGGTTTTTCGCCAAAGCACAGCATCGTGACCGTGCGGCAGTGGGTGATTTCGGGCGTATCCATGTCGCGGCGGCAGATGCGGGTCATCTCGTCGGTCAGGCCCGCAACCTCGTCGGGGGTGAACCGCGTGCGGCAGATCGTCACATTCGCGGTCAGCCGCCCGGCCAAATCAGCGGTCACACTGCATTCCAGCGCGTCCAGCCCCAGCTCGGCAAACAGCTGCGCCACGCGGGCCTCGCGCCGCGGGTCGGGCAGACCGGCCTGGCCCAGCTTGCCCGCCAGCTGGGCCAGCGCCCCGGCCAGTGCGCTGTACTGCTCGGTCAGGGCGGCGCGCAGCGTCACAGCCCGGGCACGGGTCTGGCGGCGGCTGCGCCACAGCCGGTAGCCGTGGTTGGCCGCTGTACAGAGGTCTGCCGGGTGGATGCACCCCGCCAGCTGCCCCGGCAGGTCCTCGACCTCCACGCGGCCCTTGCTCTCGAGCGTCGGCTTCAAATGGTACAGCCCGTCCATGGCCGTGGCGTAGCCGCGCACCCAGCACCGGCTGCGGCGGGTGCAGCTCTGGCAGGTCGTGCGGGCGACCTGCTCCACCACAAAGTCAAAGGTTTCGCCCTTGGGCGGCAGCTGCCGCTGGCAGACCGCGTTGACCGTGTCGGCAATGTCACTCAGCGTGTCCGCCACGGCGGAGAGCTTGCGCGCCGCCCCGCCCAGACCCTGCGTCTGCACGGGCGGCGCGGGCGGCGGGAAAATTTTGTGCAGCACGCTCCCCGGCACAGCCAGCGCAGCCACAACGCCCACCCCTGCACTGACCGCCAGCGGCAGCACACTGACAGCGTCGGGCGCGGCCAGTGCCCCCGCGGTGCAGCCCGCCGCAAACACCCCGGCACAGCGGCTCCGCTCCCCCGGGCAGAGGCAGGACGCCGCCAGACTGCCCAGCGCCACAGCCAGCGCGGCGTAGGCCAGTGTCGGCCCCGACGCCGTGATAGCCGCCGCCAGCGCAATGCTCAGCACGGCGGTCTGCTCCAGCGTGCCGCCGATGGCCGCGCACAGCCCGGCCCCCGCGGCCAGCGCCAGGCCCGGAGCCAAAGGCCCGACGGCACAGCGCTGCAGGCATGCCGTAGCCACAGCCAGCCACAGGCAGACGCCGCGCAGCTCCCGCGCCGGAAAATGCGCGAACGCCCAGCCAAAAACCGCGGCCAGCAGCGCCGTACACCCCACCGTGACGGTCTGCCCCGGGTTGAAAAGTCCCCCCGCCAGCACGATTTGCAGCACCTGCGCCGCCGTCAGCGTCAGGCAGCCCGCCAGCGCCCCGGCCCCGGGGCGGCCATCGATGAGACGCCGCACCGCCGCGGCAGCCACGGCAGCCACGGCCAGCTTGACACCCAGCAGCATCGGCTGGAACGCCAGCCCCGCCGCCAGCGTACCCAGCGCCGCGGCCAGGCAGTAGGACGGCGGGCAGCCGATGACCAGCGCCAGCCCAAACGGCGCAGCCCCGCCGTAGACCTGCCCGGCCCCCAGCGCCGCGCCGCCCAGCACTGCCGCGCCCTGCCACAGCAGCGCCGCACTGCGCGCCCCGGGCAGCAGTCTTTCCATTGTGTCGTGCATACGTTCCCCGTTCAGTACAGCCATCGTGCAAGCCCTCCGTAAATGTACAGTATATGTCTCGGACGCTTTGCACTATACCACCCCCGCACGCTGTTTTTTGCCGCAGAGCGTGGAAAACCGAAAAGAGCGTATAAACAAACAAAAAAGAGCACCGCCACCCATAAAAAGGGGCGATGCTCGCAAAAGGCTTCCCCCGAGGGGGAAGCCTCCCTTAGTGTCTCCAGCTCCACCACAAAAACTTGGTGTTCGTCACGAAATAGCGTTTGAAAAGCCGCTTCGGGTCCTGCATCAGGCGGTACAGCCATTCCAGATTGCAGCGCTGCATCCAGGCCGGGGCGCGGCGGATGTTGCCGGCCTCGTAGTCAAAGGCCGCACCCACGCCCAGCATCAGCGCCTGCACGCGGTTTTCATGGGCGGCCATCCAGCGTTCCTGCTTCGGCGCACCCAGGCCCACCCAGACAAAATCCGGCTTTGCCGCGTTGATCTTCTCCACGATCTCCGCATCCTCGTCCGCCGTCAGCGGGCGGAACGGCGGAGAGTACATCCCCGCGATGACCGCGCCGGGGTACTTTTCCGTAATTTTTTCGCGCAGGATGTCCAGCGTCTCCTGCGTGGAGCCGTAGAAATAGTGCCGGTAGTGCTTTGTCCCGCTCTCCTTCAAAAGCTCGCGCATCAGGTCGGGGCCGGTCACGCGGGCGGCGTCGGCAAAGCCCTTCTTGCGGCTGTATCTGGACAGCGGCCCGCCGTCCGGCAGGGCCATGACCGCGCCGTTCTGCACCCGCAGATAGGTCGGGTCGTCGTGGGCCGTCACGGTGGTGTGGACGTTCGCCACGCAGATATATTTCCCGCGCCATGTCTCGCAGTTGTCCTCCACCAGGCGCAGCGTTTTGTCCATGTCGGTGACGGCGATGTTCACGCCCATAATATTGCAGGTCTGCATGCCGCTTCTCCTCACTTTCCTGTTTGGCTTTTATTGTATCACACTGCCGGGCGGCTTTCAACCGGGCGGGGAGAAACGCACATTTTTTGCCGTTTTGTTGGGTCCTTCGCACATTATTTTATAACGCTGGTACACATTTGTACGGTGCGCGTCAGTTTTTACCGTTTTGACACTTTTTTATTTGTTCAATTTTCTAAATCCCGAAAAATTCATATCATTTTTATGGATATGTGCTGGAATTTTTCCCGGCATTGTGCTATAATTTGAGAGCCATATTAAAAGGGGAAAGTATGAATTTCCTGCAGTATGGTATATGGGCAACACACCCATATATCTTTAGAAGAAAGGAGGATACCACCAATGAACAACTTCAAGAAGTTCGCTGCCGTTCTGCTGGGTGTTGTGATGGCTTGCGTCTTCGCTACCTCCGCTTTCGCTGCTGATTTCAACAAGCCCAATAACGCAAAGCGCGCGAGAGAGGAAATCCTGTCTTTCGCTGCCAGCTACGGCGTCACCACCATCGACAACACGGTCAACAAGCTGACCGCTGACCAGCTGAACGTCATCTATGCCAACATGGATTCCCTGAAGGCTGTTGCCGCTAACGCCGTCAACACCATCAAGGGCACCACCGACGCCAATGTCGCCCTCAAGGCTGCCAACGACGCTGTGGCCTCCATGAACAGCATGCTGAGCGCTGCCGGTATCGTCATCTCCAACCCGGCGCTCGATACCAGCGACTCTTCCCAGTTCGTTGTCAGTGCTGACGTCACCGTCAACGGCACGACTGACTCCGGTGCTATCGCCCGGCCTCTGTCTACCACCACCACTGACAACAACACCTCTGCCAGCGACGCTGTCAGCAACGCCGCCCAGAACAGTGCCGCCGCTTCCAGCGTCAAGACCGTTTCTTCCGCTGCGAACCCCATCACCGCTTCTTCCGGCGCTGTCATCAAGGCCACCGGCGATAACACCGCCGTTGTCTTTGCTGTCGCTGCTCTGGCTGTTGTCGGCATGCTCGGCATGGCCGTCCGCAAGGAGCGTGCACTGTAAATCCAGCTGCATAAGTCCGGTTTTTGACCGGCAGCGGGCAGAACCTCTGGCTCTGCCCGTTTTTCGTTGTTTATACGGAATTGGTCAATTTATTCTTGTTTTAGACCTTCCTTTTATATAGAAAATAGTTTATAATGTAGGATGCAGTAATTATCAATCATATCAGGGGGGAAAAGCATATCACCATGCAGGCAAGCAAGAAGCACTCTTTTCTGCGCCGCAGTCCACTGGCTTATGTAGTGGTCCCGCTGGCCTTTGTTCTGGTCAGCACCGCGCTGGTCTTTATCGTGGGCCACACCGTACTGGCCCCGTACCAGGCCCTGCTGGGCTGGTTCTTCAGCACAACGGAGGTCGCACAGCCCAGAGATCTGCTGGATAATGCCGCCACCGTCATCAACGGCGGTACGGTGGATGAGCCGGACGCCCAGCCGGACAGGCTGCCGCTGAGCTCCGTCACCTACCCGTCCGAGGGGGACCGCTACGCGACGATCACGATCTCCGGCACCAACGTGGACGCCCCGGTCTACTACGGTGACACGAGCAAAATCTTAAACGCCGGCGTCGGCACCTACAAGGACGACTCCCGCGTCGGCATTCCCGGCGAGGGCAAGACCATCCTGCTGGCCGGGCACAACAACACCTTCTTCAATGACCTGCAGCACGCCGAGGCCGGCGCGACGGTCACGATTACGACCCACTACGGCGTCTACACCTATGAGGTCACCGGCACCGAAATCCTCGACTATCAGGACGAGACCGCCTACGACTTCACCCGCACCGACGAGAATCTGATCCTGTACACCTGCTATCCTTTCGATGCGCTCGGCTTCACGCCGAACCGTTTCTTCGTCTATGCCAAATACGTGTCCGGCCCCGTGCTGGACGCCAACAGCTAAGGGGGTGTATGTATGGCACAAAAACAAGCTCCGCACCCCCGCCGCAAGGGCAGCGTTGTATGGGCCACGGTTTTAAGCTGGCTGTCCAGTCTGCTGCTGGCACTGCTGGCGCTCTGCCTTGTCCTGATGACAACGATCTGCAGCGCCTCCTACATGAAGGAGCAGGTCAACCGCAGTGATTTCAGTGAGGCCGCCTACAGCTATCTGTATGACAACTTTATCAGCTACGGCGCATCGTCCGGCTTCTCCGCCGACGTGATGACCGCCGCCCTCTCCCGCGACCAGATCACGGCGGACATGGCGGATTCCATCACCCGTCTGTACCAGGGCGACACCGCTATTGACACCCGCAACGCGATTCTGAATACGACGTACGACAACCTGATCAACGATTTGAACAGCCGCGGCGTCGAGGTCACATCCGACGTGGAATCCGCCGTCGTCGTCGTCGCCGACGCCTGCCGTCTGGACTACGCCAACTATGTCACGGTACCCCTGGCCAGCCAGCTGTATACTTTTATTGAAAAGTGCAGCCGTGTTGTGCCGGTGGCCGTCGCCATCATGGCGGTGCTCTGCGCAGTCAGCCTCTTTGTGATGCTGCGCTTAGCCGGCAGCTCCCGCTACGGCGTACGCTGCCTGACGTTTGCTTTCACCGCGGCTGCGGCGCTCTGCGCGCTGGCCGCCACCATTATTTTCCCTGCGATCCACATGGAGGCGCTGAGCATCAATCCCGCTTCGGTCAAGCAGCTGATCGTCACCTATGTGCAGAATCTCTTTGGCCGCTTCGGCCTGTTCGCCCTCATCTACGGCGCAGTCGCCGTGATCCTTCTGGCCCTGACCATCACCGCCAGAAGCCGCATGAAACGCCGCCAGAACATTTAACAGGAGGACCCACACATGGAAAACGAAGGTTACGAAACGATTGACCTCTTGGAGGTCCTGAACGCCGTCCGGCAGCACCTGCTGGCCGTCATTCTCGCCACCGTGATCCTGGCCGCTGCCGGGTTCGGTGTCTCCAAGTTCCTTATCACCCCGCAGTACGAGGCTTCCGCCCTGATGATCGTCAACACCCGTCAGGACATCACCTCCAACGTCACCAGCGACCAGATCAACTCCGCCACCAAGCTGGTTTCCACCTACAGCATCATCATCAAGAGCGACACCGTGCTGCAGCAGGTCATTGACAACCTGGGTCTGTCCCTGACCTATCAGCAGCTGGCAAGCCGCGTCACAGTCAGCGCCGTGGATGACACCCAGGTCATGAAGGTCACAGTCAAGAGCGACAACCCCGAGTGGGCGCGTCAGGTCTGCGAGCAGATCACCGTCGTCTCCCCCGACGTCATCCTCGAGTCCGTCGAGGCCGGCTCTGTAAAGGTCATTTCTAACGCTGCTATTAACCCGGCCCCTGTCTCCCCCAACGTGGGCCGCAACACCATGCTGGGCGGCGTGCTGGGCCTGGTCATCAGCGTCGGCATCATCCTGCTGACCGTCCTGCTGGACAACAAGATCCATACCGAGGACGACGTGGCCAAGTATCTTGACCTCGCCGTTGTGGGCGTCATTCCGGAATATCAGGGAGGTAAAAAGAAATGAGCAAGGCAAGCAAAAACACCAGCCGTCGCAAACTGTATACTGTCGGCAGTGACGCACCGTTCCAGTTTGTGGAAGCCTACAAATCTCTGCGTACCAACCTGGAATTTCTTTCCTCTGCCGGCAACTGCAAGACCATCCTGATTACCTCCTCTGTCCCGGAGGAGGGCAAGAGCAACGTAGCCGTCAACCTGGCCATGACACTGACCGCCTCCGGCAATCGTGTTGTTCTGGTGGACTGTGACCTGCGCAAGGCAACGATTTCCCGCTACATGCGCATCCCCCGCAACCATGCCGGTCTGACGAACGTCATCACCTCCAAGGATGAAGGCGCGCTGGCCGCGGCGCTTGTCCGCGTCAAGGATTCCGGCATCACGGTCCTGACAGCCGGTACGATCCCGCCGAATCCCACCGAGCTGCTCTCCACCCCTATGACCGAGAAGATTTTCGCTTCCCTGCAGAAGGCATTTGATTATGTCATCATCGACACCCCGCCTGTCAGCGTTGTCACCGACGCTGCGGTCCTCTGCCGCATGGCAGACGGCGTGCTGCTGGTCGTGCGCCCCGGCGTCACCACCATCCAGAGTGCCCAGCTCAGCAAAAAGAACCTGGAGGCCGTCAACGCCCACATCCTGGGTGTTGTCATGAACGGCTACAATGGCAAGCAGAGCGGCCGCCGCGACGGCTACTCCTACGCTTACTCCTACAGCTATTACGACGAAGATAAAAAGGGAAATGATGCATGAGTAATGCCCTTGTAGAGCTGCACTGTCACATCCTGCCCGGCATTGATGACGGTGCCAAAGATCTGGATATGTCAATGTCGCTCATTCGCAAGGAATTACAGGATGGTGCGGCTGGCATTGTGTTCACGCCGCACTTCCACTATGAGCGCATTTCCGTGGAGCAGTTTACCGCGCGGCGCAAGGCAGCGTTCCTGCAGGTGTCCGCGGCCTGCAGGGCCGAGGGCCTGCGGCTGGCCGGCAAAATGGGCGCCGAGGTGTTTTACTCCACCGCGCTGCCCAGCCTTGACCTGCGCCAGCTGGCCTTTGCGGGGAGCAACTATATTTTGATCGAGTTCCCCACCACGATGCACCCGCCGGGCATCGACGAGACGCTCTACGCCATCCGTGCGCAGGGGTACACGCCGATTCTGGCCCACGTGGAGCGCTATCCCTTTGTGACCGAGGACCCGACGCTGCTCTACAACTGGGTCTGCGACGGGTGTTTGGCGCAGATCAACGCCACCGGCCTGATCCGGGACGGACACACCGCCAAGTGGCTGCACAAGCTGATCGAGTGGAACCTTGTGCACATTCTGTGCAGCGACTGCCACCACCCGGTCAAGCGCCCGCCAAACCTGGCCGAGGGCTTTGCCCATCTGCCTGACAAGGTCGCCCGCCGCATGCAGCGCAACGCCATCGACATCTATCTTGGCGACGACCTGCGTCCCCCCGAGCCGACGAAGCCGGTCTACCGCTTCGGGCATTGGGTGTAAAACAGAATATACGTAGGGGAGGGTTAAAAACCCTCCCCTACGCTATTTTTATTGCCCGTTTTCCACCGTCTGCCCGGCCCCTACCGCGTACTATTCGCCGCGCTCACGCCTCTGCCACCGCCACCAGATACTTGTAGATCTGCGGCTTGTACTCCTCATACAGGCCCAGATGCTCATACAGCTCCTTATAATATGCAAACAGGGTCGCACGGGTCGCCACGATGTTCACCGGGTTCAGCGCCGTGTGCACCGCGCTGCCGGGCGTGTTGAAATAGTTGTAGATCGGCGTCGACAGCGCGTAGAACTTCTCCGCATAGCGGATATAGCTCAAATTGAAATACAGGTCCTCCGACCAGTCCATGTCCTCGGCGCATATAATGTCATCGTGCGCACGGACAATGTCGGCGCGGTAGAGCTTATTCCACATCACACCGTAGTAAAAGCTGGCCGGTTCCTGCATCAGGCCCGCGGCGAATTCCTCCTTCGTCATCGGGCCCTCCATCAGGAAGCCGTAGGTCTGCACCTTGGTGGGCCGCTCGGGGCGGGGGTCATCCTCGGCACGGGGGCGGGGCGGCGTAATGCGGTTGTAGTGTGCAATGACCAAATCTGCGCCGCTCTCCTCGGCCCGCTGCACCAGCAGCTCCGTGGCGTAGGGCTGGATCGTGTCGTCGGCATCGACGAACTGCAGATACTTGCCCCTGGCCTCCCGCAGGCCCATGTTGCGGGTCGCGGCCACGCCGCTGTTGGCCTTGTCGATGAGCACGATGCGCGGATCGACGTTGGCATACATCTTGCAGACCTCCAGGCTGACGTCCTGGCTGCCGTCGTTCAGCAGCAGAATTTCAAGGTTCCGGTAGGTCTGGCGGCGGATACTCTCCACACAGCGGGCGATATGATCCTGGGCGTTATAAATCGGCACGATAATACTGACAAGCGGCTGCTCCGGCATGGCGGGCGACCTCCTTTTTGTAGTAGTATATCCACAATACCACACTTTTGCCCGGTTGGCAATGGAAAAAGTGCGCGAGGTGTGGTATGATGCTTATAAGGGCTTCCCCATCGGGGGAAGCTGTCCGCAAAGCGGACTGACGAGGGCCAGCCTTCCGCCGGCAGCCTGTTCATGGGCTGCCCCCGCAGACCTGCCCCTCATCCGGCCTTCGGCCACCTTCCCCCAAGGGGGAAGGCATCACTATGAAACGAGGTCACCACCATGAAGCCTTCCATCATCCGCCTGCGTGCGCTGGAAAAGCAGCTGTACGCCTACCTGTATGCCATGACCGTCATCGACTTTGACGCCGAGACCGTCGCGCCCGAGGGCAGCGCCGATGGCCGCGCCGAGGCCACCGAGGTTTTGAGCCGCGCCAGCTTTGACCTGCTGGTCAACGACGGCACCGCCGCCCTTTTGAAGGAGGCCGCTGCCGACGCCGAGACCGAGCAGGAGCGCGCCGAGGTCCGCAATTTGCAGCGCCAGTACGACGAGATCGCCCGGATCCCCGCCGACGAGTACGCCGCCTTCACCAAGCTGTGCAGCCAGAGCGTGCCCGCTTGGACCAAGGCCAAGCGCACGAACGATTTCAGCCTGTTCGCGCCGTATCTGGAAAAGCTCATCGCCGCCCGCCGCGCCCAGGCCCGGTATTTTGCGCCGGACCGCGACCCCTATGAGGTCCTGCTGGACCGCTACGAGAAGGGCCTGACCATTGCCCAGTGCGATGAATTTTTCGCGACGCTGCGCAAAACCATTGTCCCGCTGCTGGCGGACATCCAGACCCGCGGCAAGGCCGTGCGCACCGACTTCCTCGACCAGGAGTGGCCCATCGACGCCCAGCGCCGGGTCAGCAAAAAGATCATGGAGCTGTGGGGCCTTGACCCGGCCCACTGCTATCTGGCCGAGAGCGAGCACCCCTTCACCACCGAGTTCTGGCGCGGCGATGTGCGCATCACGACCCACTATATGCCCCGGGACATCTTCTCGAACCTCTACAGCGTCGCCCACGAGGGCGGCCACGCGCTGTATGAGCTGAACATCAACCCCGACTACGACTACACCGTCGTCACCCACGGCGCGACGATGGGCATTCACGAGAGCCAGTCCCGCCTGTTTGAGAACCTGGTGGGCCGTTCCCGCGCCTTTGTCCACTACCTGTACCCGACGCTGAAGGAGCTGTTCCCCGCGCAGCTGGCCGACGTCTCCGCCGATGAGATTTGGCGCGCCGTCAACCGCGCCGAACCGGGCCTGATCCGCACCGAGGCCGACGAGCTGACCTACTCCCTGCATATCATGGTGCGCTATGAGCTGGAAAAGGCCCTGATGCAGGGCACACTGGCCGTGGCCGACCTGCCCGCCGCCTGGAACGCCAAGTATAAAGAGTACCTCGGCGTCGATGTGCCCGACGATGCCCACGGCTGTTTGCAGGACATCCACTGGTCCATGGGCGACATCGGCTATTTCCCGAGCTATGCCCTCGGCAGTGCCTACGGCGCACAGGCCATCGACGACCTGCGCAAAACAAACGACTTTGACGCCCAGTGGACCAACGGCGACGTGGAGCCGCTGAAGGCCGCCTTGAAGGAGCGCGTCTGGCAGTGGGGCAGCATGAAGGAACCTGCCTGGCTCGTCGAGAGCCTTTGCGGCGGCAAGTTCGACCCGCACCACTTCACCGATTATTTAAAGAAGAAATACACCGAGCTGTACGAGCTGTAAGATAGGAATCAGACTGTCGAAAAACGCTTGTAGGGGCGAGCAATGCTCGCCCGTGCCCGTTTGCCTTGCAAGAAAACCATCCCGGAAAATGCGTTGCTGCGGTAAGTTGGCGGGCGACCAATGGTCGCCCCTACACACGCAATAAGGAGGGACGCATTTTTTGACGGTCTGAGGAATGTATCCCGCGGCTATCATCTTCTTCCCGGGACTAGGCAAACCGTAGGAGAGTGACTCTATATCAGCCTCCGTTCGCCCCTATACCGCACAAAAAATCCCGTCGGACGCCCTTTTCCGGCGGGATTTTTTCAGCACAACACGCTGTCCGGGAAATTCAGGCAGGTGTACAGGTACCGCAGTGCCTCGTCCATCGTGTCAAACTCGCCGCCGTCTACCTCGCTGGGGCTGGCGGCGATGGTCGACTTGTCAAACGGGATGCCATTCTCCCTGCGCCATTCGTCCACCTGCAGTGCTATGTCATTGGCATAGCCCGGACGGTCCTGCCTGCTGCCGTCGGCGTCAATGTAAACGCAGGCGCCGTACTTTTTCCGGTCCGGCAGGCGCACCAGCTCGGCCAGCGTGTAGTAGTCGCGGTCAAAGTAAAAGAGCATCTGCCCGCGGTAGGCGGCGATCTCCGCCGCGCTTTCCTCGCGGTTCGTGATCTGGGGCACGGTGTCCACCAGCCGGTGCAGCTCGTCCAGCAGTGCGTCGCCGTCCTCAGGGTAGGCATCCGTGCCCTTGGCAGCAGCGATTTCCCCAAAGCAGTAGGCCTGCCAGTGGGGCGGGCACTTGCCCAGCTTGGCACGCTCAATGTAGTAGAGCAGGTCAGCGCGGTAGGAGGCAGCGAGTGCGTTCAGACTTTGTTTTTTCATAGCTTGTAGGCCTTTCATTTTGTATCATTTATGGTGTCCGTTTCTCGGAACACCCTCATCTTACCATAACCGTTTGTCGAATCCTGCCGCATTATAAGACCGAACGCCGTTTTATTTTAGGGACAGCTGTTTTCCGCTGTCGAAAAAACAGCAGGCACGCAAAAACCGCGTACCTGCTGTCTTTTTTTATGGCAACACCGCACAATTCCCGCCTTACGGCTTAAGCACCGCTCCGGCGGCTGCGGCACTTAGAATTATGCGGTATTGCCTTATCATTTTACGGGCTGCCCCTGTGCGCCCAGCACTGCGTCCAGCGCCGTCAGCTTATCCGGCACACCGCCCAGCTCCATACCGGGGAAATCCGTCTCCACGCCCGCGGACGCCAGCTCATCGGCACAGGCCGCGGGGTCGGCACAAATCGCCTGTGCTTCTGCCAGGATGCCCGGCCAGTTCAGCGCCAGCCGCTCCTGCGCGTCGCCGCTCAGCCCGGCCCGCCAGGTATCCGCTGTACCATCCTCAAACTCCGCCGCGCTCAGGTACTCCACCAGCACTGCCGCGGCCCGGGCCGTTTTCAGGCTGCAGCCTGCCGTGTCCGCGCCGAAATCCACCAGCCCATCCAGCACGGCAAGCTGCTCGGCCCGGCTGCCTGCGTGCCCGGTGCCCTCTTCGGACGATACCGCCTGTACCGTGGACACCGCCTCCGGCACCGCCGGGGCCGCGCACCCGGCCAGCAGGGCGGCCCCCGCCAAGAGGATCGCTAACCTACGCATACCAAACGCCCCCAATCCTACCTTATATTATTCACAGCAGGTGTGGCGTGTTTCCTGCTTGCAGCAGTCGCCGCAGCTCTGGCGGCGGATATATTTTTGAATGTCGTCAAAAATCGGCATCAGCGCCTCGCCGTTTTCGGTCAGGCGGTACTCGACCCGGGGCGGGACCTCGTTGTAGTCGATGCGCTGCACCAGCCCGTCCGCGGCCAACTCCTTCAACTGGTTCGACAGCATCTTGTGGGTCACGCCGTCCAGCAGCTTGCGCAGCTCACCGTAGCGCAGCGTACCGTGTGCGCCCACCATGAATAAAATGCGCATCTTCCACTTGCCGCTGATCTGGTCCATGACCTGCTCCATCCTGTCACAGCCCACATCCGCATAGCGACAGTTACAGTGTTCGTTCGGGTGCATTGCTCACACTCTCCTTTTGGGTAGCGGTTTCTAAAAAGTGCGTACTTGTCAAAAGTGCCTATTTGAATATACTAAGTATAGGGTATTTTCCCCGCGTTTGCAACTTGTTTCTTGGGAATGTTTGCGGTAATATAGTTGTGTATGATTATAAGGTAGGGCAGCCTGACCTCAGGCCGCCGCGGCGGGGTGGGGTCACCCCGCCCTACAATATTCACCGCCAAATGTGCGGAAAATCACCCAAGAGGAGAAAAAGACCTATGTACGATGATTTAGTAGAGTTTCTGCAGGAGTCCGTCACCCCGTTCCACGCCGCTGCCACCGCCGAAAGCTGGCTGTGCGCCGCCGGCTTCACCCGGCTGGAGGAGGCCGACTACTGGAACCTTGAGCCGGGCAAGGGCTACTACACGACCCGCAACGGCTCGTCCGTTGTGGCGTGGCGCGTGCCGCAGCACGCCATCGGCGGCTGGCGCATCGTGGCCAGCCACAGCGACTCCCCGTCGTGGAAAATCAAGGCCGACACCGTTGAAAACGACGGCTGCCGCCGCCTGAGCGTCGAGGGCTACGGCGGGATGATCATGTCCACCTGGCTGGACCGCCCGCTGACCGTCGGCGGGCGCGCCCTCGTCAAGACCGAGGACGGCATCGAGAGCCGCCTTGTGTACCTTGACCGCGACCTGCTCGTCATCCCGTCGCTGGCCATCCACTTTCAGCGGGACATCAACAAAGGCCACGCCTTCAACCCGCAGGTCGATATGCAGCCGCTGTGGGGCCCCGCGGGCAGCCGCACCCTGACCGACCTCGTCGCCGAGTCCCTCGGCGTGGAGGCCGCCGACATTCTGGACAGCGATCTGCAGCTCGTCACCCGCCAGGCCCCGACCCAGATCGGCCCTGACGGTGAATTTTTCATGGCCCCGCGCATTGACGATCTGGAATGCGCCGCCACGACGCTGCTGGGCTTTCTGGATGCGTCCGGGGAGACCGACAGCGCCTGCGCCCCGGTCTGGGCGATGTTCGACAACGAGGAGGTCGGTTCCTCGAGCCGGATGGGTGCCGCGAGCAGCTACCTGCGCGACGTGCTGGACCGCATCCTTGAAGCCGTGCCCCACAGCGCACAGGCCAGCCACCGCGCCATGGCCAACAGCTTTATGCTGAGCGCCGACAACGCCCACGCGACCCACCCGAACTTCCCGCAGAAGTCCGACCCCTGCGCGCCCGTGCGGCTGGGCGGCGGCGTGGTGCTCAAGTACAACGCCAGCCAGAAGTACACGACGAACGCCGTCAGCGGCGCGATCTTCCGCGCCATCTGCCGGAAGGCCGACGTGCCGGTGCAGGTGTTCACGAACCGCGCCGACGAGGCCGGCGGCAGCACGCTGGGCAATTTGCAGAGCCACACGCTGCCCATCCCGATGGCAGACATCGGCTGCGCCCAGTTCGCGATGCACAGCGCCGTCGAGACGGCCAGCGTCGCCGACGCCGAGGCCATGACAAAGGCCGTGGCCGCCTTCTACCGTGTCCATCTGCGTGCCCTTGGCGACGGCACCTACACGCTGGAATGAGCACGGGACGCTACGCGCCCAGCCCCAGCGGGCGGATGCACCTGGGCAACCTGATGTGCTGCCTGCTGGCCTGGCTGAGCGCCAAAAGCAAGGGCGGGCAGGTGCTGCTGCGCATTGAGGATCTGGACACCCAGCGCTGCCCCCGCAGCTATGCGGACGCCATTGTGGACGATTTGGCGTGGCTCGGCCTTGCCGCCGACGGCCCGACGCCGCCGGTCTACCAGAGTGACCGCAGCGAAATTTATCAGCGGTACTTCGACGAATTATCCCGCCGTGGGCTGGTCTACCCCTGCTTTTGCAGCCGCAGTCAGCTGCACGCGGCCAGCGCGCCCCACCGCAGCGACGGGCAGGTCATCTACGCCGGGACCTGCCGCGGCCTGACGCCCGCTGAAATTGCCGAGCGCTCCAAGACCCGCGCCCCCGCCTGGCGCGTGCAGGTGCCCGACGAGGTCATCGCCTTTGAGGACGGCCACATGGGGCACTATGAAGAAAACCTCGCCCGCGACTGCGGGGATTTTTTCCTGCGGCGGGCCGACGGTGTGTTTGCCTACCAGCTGGCCGTCGTTGTGGACGACGCGCTGATGGGCGTCGATGAGGTCGTGCGCGGCAGCGACCTCTTGTCCAGCACACCGCGCCAGCTCTGGCTTTACCGGGAGCTGGGCCTGACCCCGCCGAAATTCTACCATCTGCCGCTGCTTTTGGCCTCCGATGGCCGCCGCCTCTCAAAGCGCGACGGCGACCAGAGTCTCGAGAACCTGCGGGAGAAATACACCCCCGAGGAGATCATCGGCAAGCTGGCCTTTGCCTGCGGCCTGCAAGCCTCCCCCGCCCCTACAACGCCCCAGGCCCTGGCCCGCACCTTCGATTGGTCCCAGGTCCCGAAAAGCGACATCGTTCTGCCGGAAAATCTGTTTTAATAAGATAAAAGGCTTCCCCCTCGGGGGAAGCTGTCACCGAAGGTGACTGATGAGGGCAGACCCCGCCAACACCACCCGCTCACGGGCAATATCCGTCAGCTCTCCCCTCATCCGGCGCTCCGCGCCACCTTCCCCCTCGGGGGAAGGCTTTCTCTGCACTACCAAAAAAGGAGTATCCCCATGCAACGCTACGAAATTACCGGCATGAGCTGCGCGGCCTGCGCAAGCCATGTGGAAAAAGCCGTTGCGGCGGTGCCGGGTGTGGCATCCGTCGCCGTAAGCCTGCTGACCAACTCGATGCAGGTAGACTACGCCCCCGACGCCGACCCCGATGCCACCGCCCGGCGCATCCTCCGCGCCGTGGACGCCGCCGGGTACGGCGCGTCCCTCGCCTCCGCCGAGAGCGAAAGCGCCGAGCTCGAGGACACCGAGACTCCCAAGCTCAAAAAGCGCCTGATTGCCAGCCTCTGCTTCCTTGTGCCGCTTATGTACGTCTCGATGGGCCACATGATCGGCCTGCCGCTGGGCAGTGTGTTCCACGGCGGCGGCTGGCACGCCATCCTGTACGCGGGCACCCAGCTGGTGCTGACCCTGCCCGTCTGCTGGATCAACCGCGCGTTTTTCATCTCGGGCTGGAAGGGCATCAAGACCCGTGCGCCCGGCATGGATACCCTCGTCGCCCTCGGCGCCGGCGCGTCGCTGGCCTACGGCGTCTTCGCCATCGTCATGATCTGCATCGGCCTGTCCACCGGCAACGACGACCTGGTCATGCAGTACCGCCACGACCTTTATTTTGAGTCGGCGGCCATGATTTTAACACTCATCACCGTCGGCAAAACGCTGGAAGCCTACAGCAAGGGTAAGACCACCGACGCACTGAAAAGCCTGATGAAGCTGGCCCCCCAGACCGCCTGCGTCCTGCGCGGCGGCGAGCAGGTCACAGTCCCGGTCAGTGAGGTCAACGTCGGCGACCTCTTTTTAGTCCGCCCCGGTGAGAGCATCCCCGTGGACGGCACCGTCACCGAGGGCATCTCTACGGTCAACGAGGCCGCCCTGACCGGCGAGAGCATGCCTGTGGACAAGTTCCCCGGCTCCCCCGTCAGCGCCGCGACCATCAACCAGAACGGCGCGCTGACCTGCCGTGCCGAGCGCGTCGGCCAGGACACGACGCTATCCCAGGTCATCCGCCTGGTGCGCGACGCCGCCGCGACGAAGGCCCCGCTGGCCAAGACCGCGGACAGGGTCTCCGGCATCTTCGTGCCCACCGTCATCTGCATCGCCGCGGCTACGTTTGTCATCTGGCTGCTGCTGGGCCAGACCTTTACATTTGCGCTGGCCCGCGGCATCAGCGTGCTGGTCATCAGCTGCCCCTGCGCCCTGGGCCTGGCGACGCCCGTCGCCATCATGGTCGGCAGCGGCGTGGGTGCCAAAAACGGCATCCTGTTCAAGACCGCCGCCAGCCTCGAGACCACCGGCTACACCGACGCCGTGCTGCTGGATAAGACCGGCACCGTCACCACCGGTGAGCCCAACGTTGTAAAAATCTTCGGCACCCGCAACGTGCCCGAGAAATTCCTGCTCAGCATGGCCGCCGGTCTGGAGCTGCGCAGTGAGCACCCGCTGGCCCGCGCCATCCTGCAGCGCGCCGAGAAGGACCATCTGTCCTACGCCACTGTGACCGACTTTGAGGCCGTACCCGGCAAGGGTCTGCGCGGCAAGGTCGCGGGCAAGGTCATTGCGGGCGGCAATGCCGATTTCATCCGCGAGACCTGCGCCCTGCCCGACGACCTGCAGCAGGCGGGCGACGAGATGAGCGCCGACGGCATCACGCCGCTCTACTTCTCGCTGGCCGGTAAGGCCGCAGGCGTCATCGGCGTGTCCGACGTCGTGAAGGAGTCCTCCGCCGCCGCCATCGCCCAGATGCAAGCTCTCGGCCTGCAGGTCGTGATGCTGACCGGCGACAACGCCGCCACGGCCCGCCACATCGGCGCGGCGGTCGGCCTCGACGCCGACCATGTCATTGCGGGCGTCCTGCCCGCGGGCAAGGAAGCCGAGGTCCGCGCACTGCAAAAACAGGGCCGCGTCGCCATGGTCGGTGACGGCATCAACGACGCCCCTGCCCTGACCCGCGCCGAGACCGGCATTGCCATCGGTGCCGGTGCGGACGTCGCACTGGACGCCGCCGACGTTGTGCTGGTGCGCAGCGACCTGGCCGATGTGCCCGCCGCGGTGCGCCTGTCCCGCGCGGTGGTGCGCAACATCCATCAGAACCTGTTCTGGGCATTCTTCTACAACGCCATCTGCATCCCGCTGGCGGCGGGCGTGTTCACGGGCTTCGGCATCACGCTGAACCCGATGATCGCCTCCGCGGCCATGAGCCTGTCCAGCGTCTGCGTCGTCACAAATGCCCTGCGGCTGAACACCTTTGACCCGCGCAGCGCCGCCCACGATGCCCCGCCGAAGCGCAAAGCCCCGGTCCGCGCGTCTGCGCCCGAGATCCCCTGCCCCACCGGCAGCTGCCCCGTGCAGCCTGCCCCGGAAAATAAAACCACCCAAACGGAGGGAACTGCCATGAAAAAGACGATTCACATTGAAGGCATGATGTGCGGCCACTGCGAGGCCACCGTGAAGAAGGCATTGGAGGCCCTGGACGGCGTGCAGAGCGCCGAGGTCAGCCACGAGAAAGGCACTGCCGTTGTGTCCCTGACCCACGATGTGGCCGACGCCGACCTCAAGACCGCTGTCGAGGCCAGGGATTACACCGTCACTGGCATCGACGCATGAGCGCCATCCGCCGCCGCTGGCGCTTCACCGGCACAGTGCAGGGCGTAGGCTTCCGCTATTATGCCCGCGCCGCAGCCCTGCATCTGGGCCTGACCGGCTGGGTCGCCAACAACTGGGACGGCAGCGTCACGCTGGAGGCCCAGGGCGAGCGTGCCGCCCTCGACGCCCTTGTCCCCCTCATCGAGCGCAGCAACCGCTGGGCCCGCATCGAGAACGTTGAAGTCACCCCCCTGCCCGTAAAGGAACACGAATACGGGTTTGGGGAGCGGAGCGGAGAATAAAAAAGGAAAGGCCTCGCAAAGAGGTCTTTCCTTTTTTATTCTCTCATCAACTATATTCTATCTCCATACGGCAACGATTTCATATAGTTTTCCATAAACATGTAATCCGGCTTTGATGTAACTGTCGCGGGTAATTTGATTGCAGTTGATCATTTTCAATATTACTGGTAAGATATTTTCTACCAACTGTCGAAATCATATCCGCTCTAATCATTTTGCTTCCTCTTTATTTCCACTTATTTTCTGTAGCGTTCCACTTTTCCTCAAAATTGTCGTCACTTATTGCTGCTTTAAATGGTTCACGTAGAAATCTGTTTATCATCTTTAAAACTTCATCAAACGCATCCGGTTTTGTGTCAATCTTTCGGCAAAACGCCTTCCATTTCTTTTGCATAGCCGCATCGTCGGCAAACTCTATCACCTGCGCAAATTGCGTGGCGGTAAAGCTGTGCCCACGGTTTGCAAATGTCCTTTTCAGTGCCTCCGTCAGCGTCGCGCCGTCAAAATCAAATCGATTGGCAAGATAGTAAATGTCGTAGTAATCCTTCATTCTGCTGGAAAATTCCATAAGCGACAAAATCGCATCGATTTTCTCGGCAACCGTCGTTTCCAGCGAATACGTGTTGACTGTCGGCGCCGGGAAATTCTCCAACTGCGTAGGAATTTTCCGTTTTTCCTGCTCAGGAACAATAACATCCCCCACGCCAAAATCAATACTGAACGGTGTTCTCGTATTTTTGATTCTTGCAATCAGTGACGCACCCACGCCTGCATACTTCTTCGCTACGGAGATCGGCTCCACGCTTTTGATTTCGAACGTGATAAAGTCATTTTCTGTTGGTGCCGCAATGATTTCTTCCATCACCGCTCTGAGACGATCCGGCGTATTTGGAATCCTGCGGAGCAGAAAATCAACGTCCATCGTCACACGGCTGTCAAAATCAGTAAGGGCATAGATAAATAAACCACCCTTGAGCACCAGATTTTCCGCGTACTTCGACTTTTCTAAACGGCGCAGGAATTCCTCTTGGCAAAAGAGCTGCAGGCAAAGCTGATAACTTCTTCCGCTTTCCGCCGCCTTGTTTTTAAGTCGTGCCAGTACAGATGCAGCAACATCAGCCATTGAGCAGCACCTCCATTAATTCTGTCACCCTTTTGTGGACGCGCAGTTGTTTTGCGTATTCCGATAGATTCTTCAAATCCTTACTGGTATCATTGACATACGCATTCAGAGCCTTGGCAAACAGCTCATTGTCCAACCTGCTGCGATATTTAAAGCAGTCGCAAATAGTGCGTTCCCTGTCATATACAGGCAGAGCAACGCCATTAAAGTTTCCCACGGTTTTTCCCAGCCCGTATAGATTTTCCTGCACATAGTAGGGTTGAATGGCAAGAGTGTCAATTTTCAGCTTTGTCCGTGACATAGAGCGCGGGATGGCAATAGACCACTTGCGTGGGGCGAAATCACTGTATCCAAAGTGAAACAGCGCCGATTCAACGCAAACAATTCCCTGCGGAACCAGCACCGCCAACATTCGTTCTTCCGGGACACTGCTCTCCTTCGCCATCTCGTAATATCCATGTCTTACACGGGTAAGATACCCCAAATTACACAGGTTGACCAACTCTGTTGCGCGGATACCCGCCGAGACAAAATCTGCCGACTTTGCAATACCGCCGTTTTCATCCAGTATTTCTTTCACTTGCGCTCTTGCATCCACTGTTTCACCCGCTTTCGTTATAAAATCAAGCACACTTCTGTATCCATTGTGTTCGAAATTATTATAGCAGATAATACGCCACCCCGCAAGAATAAAATCACACACACTTTTAGCTGTTTTGCGTGTAATTTTATTAAGCACAAGTTCTTTTGTCGCCTTTTTGCCCATTATCTTCTTGCACGTGCTCCCGCTTCCGGGTATAATAGTATTGATACTACAAATGTTAGGGGTTTTCACATTGCCCGGTACTTTATATCTTGTCGCCACGCCTATCGGCAATCTGGATGACATGCCGCCGCGTGTGGCGGCTACCTTCGGCCTGGCGGACTTTGTCGCGGCTGAGGACACCCGCGTCACGCTGCGGCTGCTCAACCATCTGGGCCTCAAAAAGCCGATGGTCAGCTACTATGAGCACGCGCTCCACCACGGCGAGGCCATCCTGAACCGCATCGAGGCCGGGGAGAATTGCGCCCTGTGCAGCGATGCCGGTATGCCCTGCATCAGCGACCCCGGCGAGCAGATCGTCCGCGAGGCCCACGAGCGCGGCATCAGGGTCGTGCCCATCCCGGCGGCATCGGCCTGCGTCACAGCGCTGGCGGCCAGCGGCCAACCCACGGCCCGCTTTGTGTTCGAGGGCTTTCTGCCCGTCCCCAAGCGGGATCGCCGCGAACGGCTGGCCTTTTTGCAGAACGAGACCCGCACGATGATCTTCTACGAGGCCCCGCACAAGCTGCGCGGCACGCTGGACGACCTGGCCGCTGCCTTCGGTGCGGACCGCTCGGTCTCGCTCTGCCGTGAGCTGACCAAACTGCACGAGGAAATCAAAAAGACGACTCTCGGCGAGGCCGTGGCTTTTTATAAGGACAACGACCCCCGCGGCGAGTATGTGCTGGTTCTGGCCGGCACCGACCCTGCCGCCGTCGAGCAAGCCGCCGCGCCGACCCTGGAAGAAGCCGTCGCCGCCGCCCGCGCCCTGCAAGCGGGCGGTCTGCCCCCCGCCGCCGCCGCCAAACAGGCCGCCGCCGGGACACCGTTTAGTAAGGGTGAAATATATAAAGAGCTTATAAAATAAAAAGCCTTCCCCCTTGGGGCTGCGCCCGCAGGCGCGTGTCGGAGCGCAACCGCCGTAGGCGGCCCTTAGCGCGGAGACTGAAGGCGGCCGAGGCCTCGCCCGAGGCCGGATGAGGGGCAGCCCTGCGTCATCGCCCATTCACGGCCATACCTCCGCAAGCTCTCCCCTCATCAGCCGCCTGCGGCGGCAGCTTCTCCCCCAGGGGAGAAGCCTTTTTCAACAGGAGTCTATTTCTATGTGTAAAATTCTAGTCATTTCTGACGTTCATGGCCGCCTGCGCGATCTGCGGTGGGTGCTGCAAAACGAGACCGCCGACGCCATGTTCTACCTCGGTGACGGTCTGTACGACCTGAACGCCGCGCTGGAGCTGCGCAGGGAGCCGGTGCCCTATCCCATCTACCGTGTGGCCGGCAACTGCGACGTCAACTACAGCGAGCCGTCCGAGGGGCTCGCCCCCTTCGGCGGGGTGCTTTTCTTCTACACCCACGGGCATCACTACGGCGTCAAGATGGGCAGTGAACGCCTGGCCGAGTGTGCCGGTGAGCGCGGCGCAGATGTGGCGTTGTTCGGCCACACCCACCGGCGCGAGCTGGTGCGCGGCGTCGGCACGGCGGCCACGGTGTTCAACCCCGGCAGTCTGCGCGACGGCGGCAGCTACGGCGTCATTACGATTGAAAACGGCAAATGCAGCTTTACCTGGAAGAGGGTGCCTGAATTTTGAACGAGAGCGTTATTTACCTGCCCGAGGTAGACAGCACCAACCTTTGGGCCAAGCATAATCTGGACAAGTTCGGTCCCATCGGCGCGGTCTACACCACCCACCAGACCGCCGGGCGGGGCCGCCTTGGCCGCAGCTGGCTTGATGCGCCCCACAAGGGCCTGTACTACACCGCCGTCATCAGGACCGATCTGGTCCAGCCCGCCACGCTGCCGCTGTTTGCCAGTCTGGCCGTCTGCGACGCCCTGCGCGAGCGCTACCGCATCGACTGCCAGATCAAGTGGCCGAACGACCTTTTGCTGAACGGCAAAAAAATCGTCGGCATCCTGTGCGAGGTCGGCCCCGACGGCCACAGCATCGTGGTGGGCATCGGCATCAATCTGGCCCAGCCGCAGGAATATTTCGACGCCGCGGGTCTGCCTCACGGCACCAGCCTGGCTCTGCAGGGCGTGCCCGTAGACATGGACACCGACCCGGAGTGGCTGGCTCAATACATGACCGACTTCGGCTTTGACCGCGCGCTCTACACCTACGAGGCCGAGGGCTTCGCCCCCTACCGCGAGCGCTACAAGGCGCTCTGCGTCAATCTGGGCCGCCGCGTCACCTACGACGGCGGCGCCGGAACCGCCGTTGACGTGGACGACGAGGGCCGTCTCATCGTCCGCGACGAGACCGGCGACACCCGCGTCTTTACCGGCGAGGTCAGCGTAAAGGGGATTTACGGGGCGGTGTAATCATTGCCGCCCCGTAGGGGCCGGGCATGCCCGGCCCGCAGCTTTCCCGCCGGCATCCGCCCACTGTGCACCTCCGGGCCGCACATGTGCGGCCCCTACTGCTCTATAAAAAACACAGAGCGTCCCTCCCATCCCGGGAAGAACGCTCTGTTTTTTTAATTCATCTTCAGATATTTCCGTACCGGCAGCGACACGGCACCGGCAACGACGCAGCAGAGGACCCACTCAAAAATAGCCTGCACGCCGACCAGCAGCACAATGAACATAAACGCATTCTGTGCGCCCAGCGTGTTGGCCAGGCTCTGCACATAGTCACAGTTATAGAAGATCAGTACCAGAAAGCCCATGAAGAACACGGTGTTCAGCACCGGCGCGGACAAGCCGCCCAGGAAGCAGGCCAGCTTTTCATTCTTAGGCATAGCCTTGCGCAGCGCGTTGAAGATCAGCGCGGTGCACAGTCCCATCAGCACACGGGCCACAAAGCAGACCACAAAGGTGCCCGCAGGGCTGACCTGGAACAGGGCTGCGCCCATGGCGGACTTGCCCTCAACAGCCTGAATAAAGCTGGTTGCGCCAAAGACACCGCCCAGAATAGCACCTGCCATAGGGTTCATCGTCATAGCGCCGATGGCCACGGGCACGGTGAGCAGCGACGCCGACAGCGGGCCGATCTGCAGATAGCCCAGCGGCGTGTAGTTCAACACAAGCAGAATGGCCACCAGCAGCGCAAGCTGGGTGAGCCAACGGACGTTGGTACGGTTTTTCATATTCAATTTTCCTCCTGCTGCCGTCTCCTACAAATCGGGAGTACAGCGCAAATGTACGGTCCTATCGGACCGCCGAAACCAAGTATACAGCAAACAGCAGGAAAACGCAAGCAAAAAATCGGCTGCCAAAAGGCTTCCCCCACGGGAAAGGCGTATAAATTACAGCTTCCCCTCGATCAGCAAGTCTCTGACTTCCAGCAGATCCTCACATTTCCTGTCATACAGCTGCGCGATCTCCTCCGTCGGCTGCATCAGATCCGGCACCATCACGGTCACACAGCCCGCGGCGCGGCCCGCGCGCACGCCGTTAAAGCTGTCCTCCAGCACCAGGCAGTCATGCGGGTCAAGGTGCAGCTTTTTCGCCGCGACCAAAAAGGTATCGGGTGCGGGCTTGCTGTGGGCGACCTCCGTACCGGAGACAACATCGTGGAAATACCGCGCCGTGCCGGTGGTCTGCAAATTCATCTCGATCATATTCCGCGGGCTCGAGCTGGCCACAATACGCGGCAGGCCCATGTCCTCCAACGCGCCCAGCAGCTCCTTCAGACCCTTTTTGCAGGGTACGCCCCGGGCAAAGCGCTCGTCCGCCAGCTGCCAGATCTTGTCCAGCACCTTCTGCGGGTCGCCGGGGATGTACTCGGCCACATGGCAGCGCAGGTTGTCCCCCGCCAGGCCGCGTCCCCCGGCCCTAAACTTCTCCATATCCGCGGGCAGCGGCAGACCCAGCGCGGCGCACGCGGGTTCCCACAGGGTATCCCACAGGCGCTCGGTGTCAAACATCAGCCCGTCCATATCAAAAATAACGCCTTTTACCATCGGTGTCATCCTTTCGCGAAACATAATTTTCTCTATTGTACCGCAGTTTCGGACATGATGCAAGAAAAAAGGCTTCCCCTCGGGGCTGCGCCCGCAGGCGCGTGTCGGAGCGCAACCGCCGAAGGCGGCTCTTAGCGCGTAGACTGAAGCTGTCGCCGCAGGCGACTGATGAGGGCAAAGTGTGCCACTACAACCCATTCAAGGGCAATTTCCGCAAACTTGCCCCTCATCCGGCCCTACGGGCCCCCTTCCCCCGCGGGGGAAGGCATTTCACTTTTCCAAATACGTACACACCGCGTCCAGCGCCTCGCGGCCCTCGCGGTGGCCGCGGTTGTACAGGTCCAGCAGCTTGTTCTCGTCGCCCTCAAACCGGCCTATCGTGATCGGCTCCTGCGGGCGCACGCAGCAGATGCGCCCGTCCGCCTCCAGCTCATCCAGCTGATCCATCAGGGTGTTGTAGCGCAGCTCCTGGGTCAGCATATCGGCCAGAAACAGCGGCTTATCGCCGTAAAAGTCGTCGTACAGGTCCACCATCCGCTGGCCGGGCATCGCCTTGCGGAAGCCCTTCTGCCGCGTCGTGATGACAACGATCTTTTCAAAGCCCTCGTTCAGCGCCCAGTTCAGCGCGATTGGGCAGGAGCATCCGCCGTCGAGGTACGGCTGGCCATCCAGCACGACAGGCACGGATGCCAGCGGCAGGCTGGCCGACGCGCGCACGGCCTCGTCGAACGGAAAATCCGTCTTTCCCTTCTCAAAGTAGGCGTGCTTGCCGGTCTCGACGTTCGTCGCCACCGCAATGACACGCATACCGCCGTGGGCGAAGGTCTCCTCGTCGAAGGGCACTTCCTTTTTGACGTCGTTCAGCATAAATTTCAGGCCAAACAGGCTGCCGCCGCGCAGCGCCGCCTTGGGGCCGAAATACCGGCTGTCGTGGCGGTAGCGCAGGTTGATGCTGGCGGACCGCCCCGGCTGGTGGGACGCATAGTTCAGTGCGTTCAGTGACCCGGCAGAGACTCCGGCCACTGCCGGGAAATAGACGTCGTTCTCCATAAAGGTATCCAGCACGCCCGCCGTGAACAGCCCGCGCAGCGAGCCGCCCTCCAACAGCAGGATCGAATTGTCCGGTATCGTGATTTTGCTCATAAACAGCACCCCCTATTTGGCTATTTTACCGTATAAAATCCGCAGGTGCAAGCAAAAAAGCGTCGCAGTTTTACACATCGGGCAAATTGTGCTAAAATAGAGAAAACGCTCCGAGAGGATGATTGCTATGGTATCCCTTCGCGGTCTCACACTGACCGCCGCCCGGCCGCGCATCATTGTGCCGCTGTTTGCCCGCGATCCGGCAGCGCTCTGCCCTTTGGCGAAAGCCGCCGGCACCGACCCCGCCGCCGAGCTGGTCGAGCTGCGTCTGGACCCGCTGCCCGCGGATGAATTTCTGAACGCGCTGGCGCTTGTGCGCGGCATCGTGGACAAGCCGCTGGTCGTCACGATCCGCACCCGGGCCGAGGGCGGTGAGCTTGCCCTGACGCCTGACGCCTACGCCGCGCACTGCCGTGCCCTGCTGGCACACGGCGGCGTGGACGTGCTGGACATTGAGTGGCGGGCCTGCGGCGCGTTCCGCGCCGAGCTGCGCGACGCCGCCCACGCCGCCGGGGCCGCAGCGCTTTTCAGCGAGCATCACTTTGACGCCACGCCCGCCACGGATGCCATGGCGGATACCCTGACCGGCATGGCCGACGCCGGAGCCGACATTGCCAAGCTGGCCGTCATGCCCCGCTGTGCCGCCGACGCCGCCCGCCTGCTGGAGGCCACGGCCCACGCCGCCGACGCCCGCCCGGACACGCCGCTCATCACAATGAGCATGGGCCCGCTGGGTGCCGTCACCCGCTTCTGCGGCGGTGCCTTCGGCAGCTGCGCGACCTTCGGTGTGACCTCCGGCACCTCCGCCAGCGCCCCCGGCCAGCCGCCCGCGGATCTGCTGAAGGCGAAGCTGATAACCGCGCCCCTGTAACGCGCCTGTAACACACCTGTAATGCGCCTCTGTAGGGGCCGGACATGTCCGGCCCGCGGCCTTCCCGCAAGCGCCCGTCCGCCGTACACCGCCGGGCCGGGCATGCCCGGCCCCTACGGCACTGCTACAATAAAAAACGCCTGTTTGCCCTTTGCATCGTAGGGTGGGGTCTTGACCCCACCGCGCCGCCTCCCGGAAATACGATTTCCCGGGATGGCCCCCGGAGCGGTCAAGACCGCTCCCTACAAAGTAATGGCAAACAGGCGTTTTCCTGTTCTCAAAACAAAAAACGCGCGGCCCCCTTTGCCTGGGGGCCGCGCGGAATGTGCTAATGTAGCTTACTCAGCCTGGATAGCACCGGTGGGGCAAACGCCCTCGCAAGCGCCGCAGTCAACGCAGGAAGCTGCATCGACAACAGCCTTGTCCTCCATGGTGATTGCGCCAACGGGGCAGGTGTCAACACATGCACCGCAAGCAACGCACTCGCTGGAAACGGTATGAGCCATCGTGAACTCCTTATCTCCGTGCTGAATCTATAGTTTGTACCCTCCCGGCCCTGCACGGCTGCTCCCCGGGATGGCACACAGTCGGTTTGCTCTGCCTACTGCGTTGTATTTAGTGTATCACATTACGACTGATTTGGCAAGTGCCATATCTTGAATTTTTTCAACGGTAAGTTGCAACTAACTACTGCTGTAGTCCGTTATTTGTCCTCTTTATCAGCGGGGAGCGGGGTGCGCTTGCCGCCGCGGACATAGACGCATTCGTCGCGCTTATAGATGCGCGGCGCCAGGATTTCCACGTTGGAGCGCACCTTCAGTGTGCCCGCCACCACGTTCACTTCAATGACCGTGCCCTCGCCGTCCGGCGTGCGGACGATGCTGCCCACCTGCGGCGTGATCGAGTTCAGGTATTCATAGCTCTTTTGTTCATAAGCCAAACAGCACATCAGGCGTCCGCACGACCCACTGATCTTGGCGGGGTTCAGGCTCAGCCCCTGCTCCTTCGCCATCTTGATGGACACGGGCTGGAAGTTTTTCAAAAACCGGCTGCAGCAGAACGGCTGACCGCAAAGCCCCAGGCCGCCCAGCATCTTGCTCTCATCGCGCACGCCGATCTGGCGCAGCTCGATGCGGGTGTGGAACTGGGACGCCAGGTCCTTGACCAGCTCGCGGAAGTCCACGCGGTTGTCGGCCGTGAAGTAGAACACCAGCTTGCTGCGGTCCAGCGTGTACTCGGCATCGACCAGCTTCATTTTCAGGTTGTGGGCGGCAATGCGCTGCTCACAGATGTGGTACGCCTGCTGCACATCGGCGCGGTTCTGGCGCATACGGCGCACGTCCACGGCGTCGGCCACGCGGATGACCGGCTTGACCTCGCGGGAGAAGCCCGGCACCTCATGCGCGGCGCGGACGACCTCGCCGCATTCGGTGCCGCGGGCCGTCGTGACGACGACAAAGTCGCCCTCCTTGATCTTGAACTCGCCCGGGTCAAAATAATACGCCCGGCCGTTCTCTTTAAATTTAACGGATACTACTTTCATTGGTTCGGTCCTTTTATATGGTCATTGTCATTTTAGCATTGTTGTAGGGGGCGTCACCCCCGACGCATGTAGGGCGGCTTCCCCCTCGGGGGAAGCTGTCAGTGGCCCCGACCGCTGACTGATGAGGGCGGAGTTTCCGCAGTCGCCCGTCAATGGGTTGCTGCCGGCAGGTTTCCCCCTCATCCGGCCCAGCAGGCCGCCTTCAGTCTCCGCGCTAAGAGCCGCCTACAGCGGTTGCGCTCCGACACGCGCCTGCGGGCGCAGCCCCTCGGGGGAAGGCTTTTTCACGCAATTTCCCCCGCCAGCACGGCCACGTTTAACCGCAGATTTCCGTTTCCGGTCAGGCTTTTCCTTGCCCGGGCGTCGGCGTTCAAAATCTTCGCCGCGCCCGCCGGGGTCAGCCCGCCGCACTGCTCCTGCCCGTAGGCGGGGCGGCGCAGCACGGCGCTGCACAGCTGGTCCAGCGTCCACAGCAGGGCCGCAAAGCCGTCCTTGTCGCGCTCGTACTTCGTCAGCAGCGCCAGCGCGCGGTAGGTGTCGCCCTGCGCCGCATAGCCGCACAGCGTTTTGGCCATGCCCAGCGCGGCTTTGGCCGTCGGGTCGTTCCAGCTTTTCAGCGCGGTGCCGATGTGCCCCTCATACAAAAACGCCAGCTCCTCCACCGCCTTGGCGGGCAGACGCTCGGCCTTTAAGCGGGCGGCACAGTCTGCCGCGGGCACCGGCGCAATCGTGTAGGCTGCGCACCGGCTGCGGATCGTCGGCAGCACGGTGGCCGCGCTCGTCGCCGTCAGCAGGAACAGCACCCCCTCGGGCGGCTCCTCGATGATCTTCAGCATCGCGTTGGCGGATGACCCGTTCAGATTCTGCGCGCCGTAGATGAACAGCACGCGGCCCGCCGCGTCGGTGGACAGCGCCGAGCGCTGGATCGCCTCCCGCGCCTCGCGCACCTTTTTAACGGGGATCTGCCCGCTTGCACCCTCGCCCTGCAGAACCAGGCATTCGGTGTCCTCTTTTTTCAGCACGGCCTCGGCGTGGGGGCCGCCGGCAGGGTACAGGTAATCGGCAGCAAGACAGCGCGCAGCAAAGCCCGCGCCGCAGCCCGGCTCCCCCACCAGCAAAACCGCATGGGGCAGCCGCCCGCCGCGCAGGGCCGTGCCAAGCTCGGCTTTCAGCGCGTCATTGCCCGCCAGGCGCTCCAGCATCACAGCTTCTCGAAGCGCTCGACGTTCGTGACCATGACGGTAGCGCCGCCGACCGTGACCTCCATCGGCATCGTGCTCTCAATGCCCAGGCCCAGCGTGGCCGTGCCGGGCACGATCTCGGTGCGCTGCTTGCAGCACTTGGAGATGATGCCGATGCAGTCATCGACGCGCTCGTCATCGGTGCAGATCAGCAGCGTCATGTTGCCCGCCATCAGGAAGCCGCCGGTAGTGGCCAGACGGGTGACGTAGAACTTGCTCTTCAGCAGCTCGTTGCAGACATTCTTGGAATCCTCTTTATTGACGATTGCAGTGATAAGCTTCATGGTTATCCAGCCTTTCTATTGATACATCGAATTTTTCAGCGGTTGCGGTTTTCCCAGTCGCGGCGGCGCTTCCAGTCCTTCACGGCGTCAACGCACCAGTCAAAGACCTCGCGGCCATAAAACGCCAGAAAACCCGCCAGCCCCAGCACGAGGCTGACCTTGATGGCGAAGCTGCCCGTCAAAAAGCTGAAGGCCCAAAACGCCAGCTCGATCCAGCCCAGGTATTTCATCTTGAACGGAATGATGCCAAACAGCAGCACCATCTGATCCGGCCACAGCCAGGTGTAGGCGAACAGCATGCTCTGGAAGATGGCGCTCGGCCCGGCGTAGCCTGTCAGAAAGCAGCTGACCCACGCACCCAGCATGCCCAGCGCCAGAAACAGCGTCGTGCGGAAATCGCCCCAGACGCGGGCCAGCGCGTTGCCCAGCCAGTAGTAGAACAGCAGGTTCAGCACGCCAAAGACGCCGCCCAGCCAGATGGGCTGAAACAAAAACGTGATAAGGCGCCAAATCTGTCCGTGCAGCACATAGGTGCGGCTCAGCATCAGCAGACTGCCGAAATCGCGGTTGAAGAACAGCATGATGATGCCTGCCGCCAGCTGTCCGATCAGCAGCCCGTTGATGAGGTTCGGGATGCCGAGGTTACCGTAGCGGCGTTCGAGTTTATCGATCCAGTTCATGGGAGAAGCCCTCCGTTGCATACAAATTTACAGAATATATTATAGCAATTCCGCGCGCAAAGTGCAACAATTCCCTGTCGAATCCCTTGCGGCAAACCGGAAAATGTGCTACGCTTTTATCTATAACAAGGAAACGAGGCCGAACATGGGACGTACATCCACCAAAGAAAATAAAAACAGCTACCAGCTTGCCCGCGAGGAGCTGGGCCTGACCCGCGAAAAAGCCAGTGAGCTGCTGGAAACGATAGCCCCCGAGCGCATTGAAAAAATTGAGAACGAACGCACCGTGCCCCGCCCCGACGAGGTGCTGACGATGGCCGAAAAGTACAAGCGCCCGTCGCTGTGCAACTGCTACTGCTCGCAGCAGTGCCCTATCGGCCAGCGGTACGTACCGTTTGTCACGCGGCGCGAGCTGCCGGCCATCATCCTTGAGATGCTGGCCTCGCTGAACGCAATGAACAGCAAGAAGGAGCGCCTGATCGAGATCGCCGCTGACGGCAAAATTTCCAACGACGAAATCGACGATTTCATCCATATCCGTCAAGAGCTTGAACGCATCTCCCTCACCGTGGAGACCCTTCAGCTCTGGACCGAGCGCATGCTGGCCAACGGCCAGATCGACGCGGAGACGTATAAAAGGAAGCTGGAGGAATAACCTTCTATCTCTCCCCCACCAGCAAAAATTTCCCTCTATTTTTCTCTTTCTCTCCTGTTTCTGCAACAATTCCCGTGCTAAAATCGTATTACAGGTTGAGGGAACACGCCCTCGCCTGACCGCGTACCCGCACAAAGGAGTTATAGAGGATGTTTACGCTGTTTGTTCTTTTTGTTTTTGCCTGGCTGTTCGTCAAGTCTGTCGGTTTGGCCTTCCATGTGACTTGGGGCCTGGCGAAATTTGTCGCCACGCTGCTGTTCGTGATCGCCCTGCCGCTGCTGGTGGTTTTCGCCGTCGTCGGCGCGCTGCTGCCTCTGCTGCTGCCCCTGGCCCTCGTGGCTGCCGCCTTCTGCATTCTGAAAAAGGCATAAAGTACCCAACCGCCGTGCGGCCCGGAGCTGCACGGCGGTTTCTTGTCATTGAGGTGTCGGCGTGGTATACTTGTAGTCAGGGCGTTTTGCGCCTGCTATCATCCAACAAAGAGGTTTTTCCCATGAAGCTCGTCGTCTGTTTTCCCGGGATCGGCTACCACTGTGATAAGCCGCTGCTCTACTACAGCCGTAAGCTGGCGGCCTGCGCCGGGTACGACCACACCCTTTTGCTGCAATACACCTACCACAAGGACGGCCTGCGCGGCAGCCCCGCCGCCCTGCGCGAGGCATTTGACACCCTGTACGCCCAGGCCGAGGCCCAGCTGTCCGCCGTGGATTGGCCGCAATACGACGATGTACTGTTTCTTTCCAAGAGCATCGGCACCGCTGTCTCCGCCGCCTTCGCCCAGCGCCACGGCATCCCCTGTCGCCAGATTCTCTACACACCGCTCTCCCTGACGTTTGCGTTTGCCCCGCAGAATGCCCTTGCCTTTTTAGGCACCGCCGACCCCTGGAGCGATGCTTCCTCCGTCGCCGCCGCAGCCCGCGCCAACGGCACGCCGCTCTGTCTTTATGAGAACGCCAATCATTCCCTGGAAACCGGCGACGTTTTGCACGACCTGGCGACCCTGCAGGACGTCATGCAGAAAACACAGACATTCATTGCAGATACACCCCACTGACATTTTCCCACCTGCAAAGAATTGACATTTGCCCCGCAAGCTGTTATAATAAGCTGTACAAAATTTATGCTGTGGAGCATTACCCAAGATGTCGTAAGAGGGAGCACTCGAAAGTTTGCATCCGGCAGGTCACCTTGTCCGCAGGAAATCCCATAACGGCGGGCTTTGTAGGGTGTCGCGTACCCAACCTTTCATCGTTATCTTGCATCGAAATCTCGCATTTTTCCAAACGCTGTGCGGGGCGGTGCGATAAAAATTAAATAAGCAGACGTATCGAAGCGGTCGTAACGAGATTGACTCGAAATCAATTTGACAGCAATGTCACGTGGGTTCGAATCCCACCGTCTGCGCCAAAAGCAGTACCTTGCGGGGTGCTGCTTATTATTTTTGCGGCAAACTATGCAAGGGTTGCAAGGTGGGATTCGAACAGCCCGTGCCCGGCGCTCTGCGTCCCGCCGGGCTGCAACAGTCCTGCGGACTGTTGCAAGGGCGCGGGAGAATCCCACCGCCTGCGCCAAGTATCACTACTCAATTTCACATTGGGTAGTGATTTTTTTATTGCCGCTTTGCAAAATCCTCGTGCTTTTCTTATAGACATCTCCCCCTTATTTTCAAGTAGTGATTTTCGGGTTCGGTACAAATCATACCATTAATTTCAGTAGATAGCTATTCATGAAACTGCACAAGAACCAGCTGTTTGGGTTGGGCACAAATTAGCACTGACCGCTGAACTTTCTATGCATTCTGTTTACTGTTTGACAAAATATATCTTATACGATATAATTTTATCAGACAGTTTTATTGATTTAGTATGATGAGGTCTTTCCGATGAACTATAATAGCATCAAAAACAAAATTTTTTCTGAAAATCCCGCAGTCAAAGCCGAGTATGATCAGCTTGGTCCTCAGTATGAAGCTATCCGCGCTGCAATCGCAAGTCGGAAGTCTGCCGGGTTAACTCAAAAACAGTTGGCCGAGAAAATGGGAACTGCGCAGGCAAACATTTCGCGTTTTGAAAACGGGAATGCAAATCCCTCGTTGGATTTTCTGCAAAAAATGGCTTCTTGCATGGGCAAGACACTTCATGTTTCATTTGAATAACTTAGAATAAAACAGTGCATACAAAAGAAAGGAGTGCTTATAGATGGCTCATATAGAAATAGGGCACCGGCCAAACGGTCGGCGCCCTATTCCTAAGTATTCTTGTCCTGCTTCAGCTTCTCCTTAATAATTGCCAAACTTTTTTGTCTTGAAGTGTCTACTGAAAATCCAGCGACGACTTCTTGCATTGTTTCAGAACTCCAGTAGATTTTTAACTTTTCTTTTGCACGCGTAATTGCTGTATAGAAAATGCCGTGTGTTATTTTTTCAGCGTTGCTACTCGGAATAACAACCTTAACTGACCTATATTCTAAGCCCTGCGCTTTATGAATTGAAACCGCATAGGCAAGCTGAAACGGTACGATGGCTTTTTTGCGATCTTCATCTGCCATTTCCTCTTCAAAATCAAGTACATCAAATCGTATTCGGGTCACATCATCAATTATATCGATGAATTCTATGCCATCGTTTTGGCAATCTTGCTCTGTTAACGGGATCTCTACATCTACTGTAAACCTGATTCTTCTGTCAAACAGTTCTATTTGGACAATTCGCCCTTTTAAATTATTATAGAGCAGAGAAAATCTGTCCGTGTCATTGAATAATATATGATCGCCAACTTTATATTTCCAGTCTCTCCAGACAACAGCCGTTTCTGTGTTAGCATTTTGGAAATAGCTATTCATATTATTCAAGCCAAATTTTCCGTCATAGTTCAAGCATAAAATCACCTCATCCCTTATCTCGGAATTGAGCACTCCTTCGCCAATATTTTCAGAAAATGGGCCGTCGATAACAAGTTTTTCCGTTATTAGCGTACCCTTATTTCGAGTCTCGTTCCAAAGCTCAATTAAACCGGGATCCTTTGTTCTCCAAGTGCTTACGAGTTCAACATTCGAACCTTTAGTCTTAATAATATCCTTGGCATAAGTAAACCAATTGCCAAAATCAATAGATTCTATCTGATAGGTGTCTCCCGCAAGTACTAAGAATGTATCCGGGCGCATTTTCTCGAGGAATACCTTCATTGCACGGTTATCAATGGTGCTGCATTCGTCTACAAAGATAACATCATAATCAGGAAGGTTTACCCTCTTCGTAAAACTATTGATGCTTACAAAACTGGCATCAGCCCCCGGATTATTAATTCGCCTCTGCAGATTCTGCAAGGCCGTATGTGTTTTGGTAAGAAACAATTTCCGACGCCCAGACAGCATTGTCGAGATCATATCGATTAGGGTCGTCTTTCCGGTACCGGCAGCTCCGTAAACAAGAAGTACTCTGGAGTTTACAAAAGCATATTTAAGAGCTTCTTCTTTTTTAGGATCTGAAAAGGCAATATCACAATTTCTCAAATATCTTTCGTTAACTTCTTTTTGCCCTTTATTGTGAATCTGTGATAATTCCAGGAGTTTATTCAAAATAAAGAGCGTCGATGCCTCATATGCTGCGATACAAGCGGCATTTCCAGCGGCATTTCCATCTGAAATGATTTCATACCCTTGGTGCTTTTCCCAATCGTCTAAGCAATCATTATATTTCTGGATCGCCTGTTCGGTTAAATCTCCGCCAAGATCGCAGTAAATTTCGCCGGTATCTTGCATAGACTTTACAATAGACCAGTATGGAACCGCAACCTCAGTCTTTTCCTTTTCAACTACTCTGGCCAAGTACTTGGCTTGACTTATCTGGCTCGTTTTGCTGTCAGCTAAATCAGAAGCAAGTGGGTTACACTCAAACGGAAAGCATTTTCTAGACAGGTATAAATCCTTGCATTTCCATTGCGGACTAAACTGAGACGGTATAACGCGTTCCAAAAGATCCTCGCGCAGATTCAGTAACAGATACCGAATTGTATATCGGCCGAAGCGTGTCGAACCTGTAGAATAGTTGTCCCTCAGCTGCTGTAAAACATCTTTGAAATAAGAGGTGTTTGTTTTTTTGTAAACCGACTCCAAAAGATTCGAGAAATGTATCTCCCGAAGATCAATCATTTCCAGAAAATCCATACCTGTTTCTGTTAGGAATCTCATCAGGGCATCATATTCTCCATATTTTGAAGAAAGCTGGAGGCGCATATTAAGTATCCTTCCAAGCTTGTTCAAACATTTAGGATCTACCGAAACACGCCAAGCTGTGATAATTTTAATTTCTGTATTGACACCCCAGAGATTAATGTATGATGGGACATAGTCGATTTGTACAGAATAGCCTGTAGAAATGTCAAGTTTGGTATATGCTGTAATTCGGTTATACTTTGACGCATAGATATCCGCTTGCTGCAGTGTTACCTCAAAATAACGCTCTTTACCAACATAAAACGGCGTCCTTTTCTGAATATAAAACCTCGTATTGCTGTTATGTTTCTGCTCGGTTTTGGGGGTTGAGAAAGCATTCGCCACCAACTCATAGTATTGTTTATCCTGTTCATCGGTTCCGGTATATTCCTGAAACTTTTCCAAGTTCTGAAGCACGGTGATGCCGTAGTTCTCGTAGAGTGATTGACGGATCTGCCACATAAAGCTGTAGTACTTCAGCATCAGCCGCTCTGCTTGGCCTTCCTCGGGGACCCGGCGTCCGATATATTGCAATCCTCGGTAAAAATTCCCTAAGTACTTTGTATTTGCCCTTAAGAGTGAGTATTCCCACGCAAAGCCGGCGTTGGGACTTTGATAGCCGTCTTTCATCGCATTCAACAGTAAAGCTGAAATGCATAGATCGTTCAATCTCGTCAGAATTCTCCGTGAAATATTATCGCGGTTCTTATTTAGAATGCTTAAATTGTCAATGCTTTCCGTGATTTCCGTATCACAGGTCTCAACGATTCGCTTAGCTTCTTCAAAAGAATAATTATGCCGTTCCAATTGGTTTACAAAGGAATGCCGCTCGACAATTTTTTCTAACCTCTCGCAAAAAGCTAAAACGCTTTCGTCATTGTTCAAGATTTCCTCTTCCGGTGAAAAACTGACGGTTATACTGTCTTTTGCAAAATCAATACTGTTAAGAAAACTGGGCGACATATACTTCCAAAAAACTCTCTCATTTCCGCGTTCAGCAGGATTGAGAATCACAAACAGAATTCCCGGATCAAGGGATACTCTGCCACATATAAAAGCAGGAAAAGCGAGATCTTTTAGCGTGTACTTAATAACACCCTCGCGCTCAGTATAATTGCGTGTTCCCTTTATTTGGACATAGAAAGTCTGCTGGGGTCGCCTAGAAATGTCAGGGGCGGGAACAAACTCGAAAGTGCCATCGTGATTGGGCCACTTATCATTTGATGCAAAAGAAGTGTTGATTCTCCCATTTGAACGTAGAAATGTCTCCAACGCAGATACTGCCGCACGGTCATCATCGGAACGCACTGAGTGGGTTTTGATATGTCTTTCAATATTTGCATTTGTCTGATCCAGCACTATCATCCCTCATTTCATAGAATTAGAGTATCAAATCAAGTTCACTCTTTATTTCGTCCGGAGCAAGAGAATTAACACAAGCTATTGCACAAGCTGAAAAGGGCGCTTCGGGTGATATAGCATCCCTTAGCTGGCGAATACAGCTGGACTTGCTAATATCTCCGGAGACATACTCTGCAAGTAATTGTTCGATGCTCGCCCAAATTTTCCCTCTTTCGTTGCTTATGTAAGCATCAGTCAGATTGTAAATAGATGCCGAAACTCTAACTCTTTCTTTGCCCAGTTCATCGTCCGTTGCAGGAACTACGCGATTACCCAGAAAAGACAACAACTTAACATCTTCTGCCACGCATGGATCTAACAGCATTGGATGCTCATTATTTTCATCTTTTTCCGATTGATATACGCCATCATCTGCCAGAGGAAAATAATTTCCTTTACCGCCGCCACCAGTCTTTCGATTAGCATAGATACAGCACGCCCTATAATTCGATGGATCATTTGCTAGCCAATAATACCCCTTATCTTGAATTAAATGATTATATTTAAAATTCTCAAAAGGCTTTACCGCTGCCTTGGGTCGAAAGTGGTCAATATGCACATCTTGCCCGACAAGGGGTACTTCTGTATACCAGCATTTATTGTGAAAGAAATCTCTGAAATCCTTTTTGAGCACGCTGTTTTTCCAGAGTGTATCCCCTTGTCCCCACCTGCTTCTGAATACCAGAAGATCTTCTATCTTTATATATCTCATACTTGCCCTTCGTATAACGCCTCTATAATTTCTTTAATTTTTCCTCTGCGCTCTAACACTTGATCGTAGGTAAGATACTCTTGACTATACAGATCGCACTTCTTATATACGGTCAAAAAATCATCATATAGAAAATCAATTGAATTATACGATAGCGGCAGCAATCCCAAATCTCTCGTTATTTCACGAAGCTCTGCTTTTTCTCCGTCCGTAGCACTCCCGCCAATAAGTTTTAGATATAATTCTTGTCTGCGCAAAAATTTCTTATGCGATTTTTGGTCGTAAGAAGTCTGCAACCCATAATATTCACTTTGTAGCAATCCGTCGATTCCCATTCCCTCAGTGTCCTCGACGGGAGTGATAACTCTTGTGACAAAAAATCCTGTGGATGATTCAAGTTCTTTGTTTTGGGTAAATATCCTAATAAACTCCTTAGGAACGCCATTGATCACCAATGGATCGTGTGTTGCAATGATTGCCTGAGCGTTTATGGCGTCTTTCAAGGATTGATCCATTGTGCTTTTGATGTCATACTTCCAGCGTGGGTTCATATACGCATCTGGTTCGTCCATTAAAACGAGACAATCTTCCGTCTTGCAAATACCAAGCATACCAAGGATTTTGATAAGTTGGCGCTGCCCTTCGCTCATTGATTTGCATTTCACTATGGAATTTCCTTGAGTGACGGTCACCTCAAATCTCGCATCAAACAGAGAGTATAGTTTCTCAAAAAATTCTAAGATTGCAATAGAATCTAACCCTAACTTTTCAAGACCTTTAATTTCGAAATAGGACTTTCCTGCAGCAGAATATAGTAATCCTCTTCGCAGCAAATCCGTAAACCGATGGTCAATGAAATCCGTCAAATAGTACAGGCCTATGGGCACATCTCCTTCGAACCGTCCTCTGCCAAAAATGCCCTCAACTTTATTAATATTAATGGCCATATCTACACATTGGACTTCATCGAAATGGAACGCATCAACAAGATAATTCCGTTCATAAGACTCCTGACCACAGAGAATAGAAGCCAAATATATTGGTGTCATTCCCTCATCACAATAGTTGTACTTTCTTTTGGGAAAGTTCGGCAAGAAACGCTCAGATTCATCGTTCATTGCTTTAAGAAAGCGCACAAGTGTATTTCTGCATTGCCCTACATATCTTTTATTAATTTGTTCTATTTGAGGCAAGAGCTTATTGTTGGCCCCAGAATAAAACGCAATGATGCGTTGAGGAAACAAAGAATGAGATTGGATAAAAGAGCGCACCCTTTTATAGCTTCCCTCACAGAAAACATCATCTACCGTGATACGATAATTATGATTGCTTTGGACAATGCATACCGCCTTTTGCGCATAGTTGTACTCCATAGAATAGCTGTAGTCAATCTGTTTTTCTATTGCGGGAGAATCAAAAGACATCAGAATGTTCAGAACACACTCAATCATCGTCGATTTTCCAGCGCCATTTTCTCCAATCAGAATTGTTGAGCTACCACCCGATACGGTGTCAAATACTATATCAAAGTCAACCAAACAAAGATAATCATCGATCTGAAGCCGTTTGATTTGCATAATATTACCTCACTAGTGAGTATTCTCCAGAATCACTTTTCGACACAATCTGTTTTTTCTCCAGATTGCGTAATGCGTCCATAAGCTCAAATTTTTTCTTACTAATGGACATTACTGTCTGTGTAGAAACAGATTGGGGCGCAGCTTTTAATAGTAGTTTGACAATTGCTTCTTCATTAGCACCAGACAACAACGGCTTAATTTCTGCGGGAATTGCAATTCGCTTCACTTTTGCCTTTGGCCTGATCACATCTCCATCCTCTTGTTCGATTACTTGCCTCAGCAATTCTACCGCGCTCTCCTCGCTTGGGTCATTCGTACCCAGTTCACCGCGAAAAGCACGGGCGAGAATGGATTTTTTCATCAGTTCGATCTGGTCAAGGACTATTTCGGCGGCTTCTTTGGCGTGCTGTTCCTGAAAAAATAAATACTCCACCTGATTAACGATTTGTGTCTGTTCTGCAACAGACGGAATGTCTAACAGCAGATCATTAAGAATCCTTAAATTAATATTCTTTTGCGCTGTTGCAGGAGCATTTGCCTCGATTTCTCGTTGAAGCGTACTCATCAGATAATAAATGTACTCAGACAATGTCCTTTCATTGGGTGTAAATCCAACTACACTATCAGGGAAACAACAATCATATGTTAATATTGACACATCACCAATATTAGCTGCAATCGTAATACAAAGAGTTCCCTTGGGAAAAAGTTTACTTTGCTCCGCTCCAACTTCACTGAGAGTTTGTGTATGCTCGGTAATGTACATACCTGAACGCGCAACATCACCCGTTTGAATAAAGGGGTACTTTCCGCCAAATAATTTAGGGTCATTTCTTGGGCGATGCTTTGATCGACCGCGTTCTAGCGTTCCAAGTTCATTAAACTTATATTTCTCCCAACTCTCCATCCCCACACCGTGCTCTTCCCGCCATTTCGCGGTCAGTTCACCGGCAAAGGCTTTATGTAGAATAGCTGCTTTGCGGGTTTCAAAGCTATCCACCACAGCCTGTGCCTTTTCCTTGGCCTCATCCAGCTTGGCAAACAGGCTTTCGATACGGTCAACAATGCGCTGCTGCTCGGCGAGCGGAGGTAATGGAATCGGATACTCCTTCAACCATTCCGTACTCATATTGAGTTGTGCAGAGCCCTTGGCCGATTTTATGCAATCTGACACGAATTGCTTTTGCAGGCAAAAATAGAATATATACTCTTTTCGCACACTATCTTCTGACTTTATACGAAGACACGCAACTCGCTGATTTAATGCTGCCGGAAGGAATGAAGCATCTATAATAGCTACTCGTCCAACATTCCCTGTAAGTGACATAAGAAAATCACCATCTTTCAACATAAATGGGGTGATTTCTTTTTGGCTCTCAAGTGGATAATAAACAGGCTTCTTGTCTTGAATAAAACCGTCCTGTACATTTGTTATACGAATGATCCGAATTCCGGCAGATGAATAGTGCTGACTTTTAAAAGCAAACCCATTAAGGATATCAGTGATGACCGTTATTTTTGTCCAACACCAATTCCCCGGCAATTTATACGGCCACTCCCAATCCGGCACCAAGGCTGCCTGCAAACGCTCTTCGGGCGTGAGGGCGGCTTCTTTTTTTGCTCTTGCCATCACTTTTCCTCCGCCAGAGCACGAAGCTCACGCACAACACTTTTCAGCAGATCGACCGCTTCCTCTAAATTTGCAATCGCTTCCTCGCCGCTTTCTACAGGGTCAGGAAGATCGTCATAATCCACGATGGAGTTGTCGCGGATCAAGCCAAGGGCAAGACTATCATCCGGGTTCTTGGCGATCTCCTCACGAGTGAATTTGCTCCAGCGCTCGCCCGTGCGCTTGGATGGGTCTTCGTATCCTGCCACGAATTCATCAAAGTCACTCTTGCGCAGCTGCCGGGTCTTACCAAAGCTGTCCATATTGGTGCGCATATCGTAGAATGCAACCTCGGTGGTGTTATCCTGCTCGGTTGTCCCGCGGGTAAAGAACAGCACATTGGTCTTGACGCCCTGTGCATAGAAAATGCCGGTAGGCAGGCGCAGAATGGTATGCAGATTGCAGAAATTCATCAGTTCCCGGCGCACGCTGGCACCGTCACCGGCAGCAAACAACACATTATCCGGCAGTACCACGGCGCAACGGGCCTTGCCGTCCGCCTTCAGGCTGCGATAGATCACCTGCAAAAAGTTCAGCTGCTTGTTGGAGGTCTGGAAAGAGATGTCATCCCGTGTGGCGCGCTCACCGCCCTTTTTCGTGCCAAAGGGCGGATTGGTCAGAATAACATCAAAATCTTTCAATCCCTTGGTGCTTTGTGCGAGGGAATCCCCCAATGTGATGTTAGCATTCATATTGTGCAGATAGGCATTCATCAATGCCAAGCGATGGGTTTCGTGCACCAGCTCCACGCCGTTGAACGCTTTGTTCTGCTGGAAATCTGCCTGACGGTCAGAGAGTGCATACATATCGTTATGCGCATTGACATAGCGGTTGGCTGCAATCATAAAGCCAAAAGTACCACAGGCCGGGTCAAAGCACTTGTCGCCCAGCTGGGGTTTGATGAGCTCCGTCATCACATCGATCAGCACACGAGGGGTGAAGTACTGACCGGCACCAGACTTCTTCTCGTTGGCGTTCTTCTCTAAGAGTCCTTCATACAGGTCGCCCAGACCTTCCTCTTTGGCCTCATACCAGTCCAGCTTATCAATCTCCGTGATGATTTTTTCGAGGTTTTTCGGCTCCTCGATGCTGGAAGATGCGTTGGCGTAAATCTGCGCCACGCGGCCAACGGATTCTTCGCCCAGCTTGCTGAGCAGCGTATAGTAATGCTTTTTCAGGTCAATGCCGGAACGGCTGGTCAGAGAGCCCCAACGATATGCTTCGGGAATATCCTTATCTGCACCGGTCTCATCGGCCATTTTCAAAAACAGAATGTAGGTCAGCTCTGTCACATACTGGTGATAAGTAATACCGTCATCCCGCAGCACATTGCAGAGGTTCCAAAGTTTCTGTACAATATCTTGCGTGCTCATTTAAGCTGCTCCTTCGTAAATATAAGTGTTGATCTCGCGGATGATCTCCGCAAGCTGCCCGCCAAACTTCTTGTTAAAGCGCGCGAAACCGCCATCCATCTTGAACGCCGGTGCCTCAAAGGTCTCGGTATTGAGGATGCTCTCGTGAAGCATATATACCTTGATCTTTTCCAGCAGATCCAGCTGCATTTTGTTAAAGTGATGCGCCGAAATCAGTTTAGAAAAGGCCATTTTCACGCGGTCATCATGGTTTACAAGCGGCGTTTTAAGTACAGCCCGACGGACAAAGGCGATAATGTCTGCCACGATCCGTTCATTGCTCACCGCACTGGCCGCTTCATTCAAGCTGCTCTCGGTGAAATTCTCCTTATCCAGTTCCAGCTTTAACTCCCGAAGCTGCGCCCGGGTCATATCGCTGGGGCGGGTGCATGCTATGCGGATCGCTTCGATACGGTCTTTGTTCTCATTAACATAGGCCACAAAAGAGTCCAGATAATCCTGCGGTTTTTCCGTGTCACCATAGCCGCGGGTCGTTTCCAAAAGAGTATCTTCCTTTTCGGAATAGTAATGTCCGCGCTTTTTGCCTTTCAGGTTGTCAAACCAAAGCAGGAAATCCTTATCCTCCCGGCAGCGTCGCACAAAAGCTTCCTCTGTACAACTTTTCAATTCCTTCGCATATTCCCGAATTGTTTTTCCGCCTAAACGCTCGGATACATCATACTTTTGTTCATCGGTCAGATTGTTGCTCTTACGCTGCAATCTTGCCAAAATGCGATCTTTGACAGGCTGCTTGCTGGTCTCACCCGGACGGAACAAATCCTCCAACAATTCAGCCATTGATTTGCTGACGGAGACTGACTTCATATTGGAAGTGTCGTCCAAATCCTCGTACACGCGAACTGCATCGAAGATATTGAAGTGCGTCTTTCCGATTTCCGGGCAAAGGCGAGTAGCGCGTCCCAGCATCTGCTCAAAGAGGATCCGACTGTTGATCTTGCGCATAAACACCAAATTGCAAATTGCCGGCACATCGATTCCGGTAGTCAGCAGGTCGACTGTTACGGCAATGTTGGGGTACTGGTTGTTCTTGAACTGCTTGATCACCTGCAAAATCTTCTTTTTGTTGCCGCCGGCAGTTTTGCCCGTGATTTTCATAATGGCATCATTGGAAATGCCATAGGGCTTGTAAATTTCTCGGAGCGTATCCACAATACGGTCAGCGTGTGCATCATTCACCGCAAAAATCAGCGTCTTTTCTCCACTTTCCGGATTCAGGTAGGTCGAAACTTCTTCCAGCACCTTGCGGGTATGATCCGGCAGAACAATTTTGCGGTTGAACTCCGACACATCGAAATCCATTTCATCGTCCAAAACTGCACCGTTCAAAAGTTCATTGGTGTTGGGGTCATATTGCGCCAAGGTTTCACCCTTCTTGAACTGTGCGTCATTTTCAATGAAATCCGTATTAATCAGATATGGAGGGTCGTGATCCACCAACCAGCCATCGATAACCGCCTCACGGTAGCTGTAGGTATAGACCGGCTCCCCGAAAATCTCGGTCGTGTGCAGGGCGGGCGTAGCAGTCAAGGCAACTTTCACCGCATCGAAATACTCGATAACCTGCTTGTACTTGCTCATATAATCATCTTGATTATCGTAGAGGATTTCTTCTTCCGTCATTTCACGGTCAAGAATATATCCTCGGTGGGCTTCGTCCACAATAATCAAATCAAATGCACCGGGCATCAAATCCGGTTCTTCTGCCAGAATCGTGCGTTTCAAAAGCCCCTGCACCGTTGAAATGCTGACCTTGGTTTCCAGATTGATGATGTTGTCATCGATCGCTTTGATCTCATATATTTTGTCCAGCGCCAGCAGTTCCTTCAGCTTGACATCTTTGAAGGTGTCCATTGCCTGCTCACCGAGGGACACTCGATCCACAAGGAAAAGAATACGACGGAAACGCTTGGATTCCAGCATCTTGTAGATAAGTCCCAGAACAGTACGGGTTTTGCCTGTTCCTGTTGCCATTGCAAGCAGCGCTGTCCTCTTGCCGTCAACGATCGCCTCTGTTGCCTTATCAATGGCCTTGATCTGGTAGTCGCGCAGATTCAACCCATTAGGATCTGTCATAAACGAATTATCTGCTGCAGCCAGCGCCCGATTGGCCGCCGCTGTATTCTGACCAAGTTTTTCCATCAGGTCACTTGGGCTAAACCAGTTCCGAATAGGATACGGTTGATTTTCCTGTTCCCGGACATCCAAAAACCAAATACCAGACTTCGTCCGCAGCTGCTCTAAATATGCCCTGCCATTTGAAGCAAAGAGGAAGGGGACCTGATAACCATTCCAGTTTCCAACCGTATGTGGAATATCCTCCGGCTTAATATGTGCAGCATAGTCCTTTACCTGCACATCGATGGTAGATGCCACATCTTCCGACATCTTTTTTGCATCCATCAATGCTACGAGCTTCTCGCCAACGAAGAATGCATAATCCGCATACCCGTTTTTGTAAAAGGCCGAATTGGTAGGCCATTCGCTGATGGCAATATTTTTCCCCTTTACAGGACGCGTTCCTTTGCTGTAGCGCAGGTTCTGCGTATCAGCTTCCCAACCAGAAAGACGAAGCTGCTCGTCAATCAAGCATCTGGTCTGCGCCTCATTCCAATTCATCATAGCGGAGACAGATTCTGACCGCCTTGCGCGCTCCTTCTGCGTTTTGCCCGAAGCGGCGGTCTTGACCACGGCCAGTTGCTTCGTCAATTCCTCGATTTTCCTTTCCTGCTCGGCAATAACGGATTCCAAATCTTCGTGTGTGGTCTCGCTTGGCATAACGAACTCAGGCGCAATATATCCCCAGTCTCCATAGGTTTCCATAAACCAAACAGCAAGATTGTATGTCAAGGATAGCAATGTCTTTGCTTCGTCCACGGAGTCCGTACCTATATGTACTGCCGAGTTTCTTGTCTTGCGAAGAACATATAGCGTGTTGTCAATTTCGTGCGGCAATAAACCGGATCGCTTCAAAATGCGAATTCGATTTGCGTGGGTGTTGTCAACAGCCGGCTCCTCAATGTGCTCAAAGACAAGGATCTCCTGCACTAAGCGCTCGGCAAACATTCCGAGTTTATAGATACAGGCATTTGGATCAGAATAGACATAGGTTTCTGCGGTTGCGCCGATCTGTGCCAATGCAGGCCAGTATCGATTCAGAAAATCAAAATTTGATTTCATAAGCAGTCTCCCTCGATTTTTGTTAATTCATTTAGCATTTGATATAAGCACATCTCCAAAGTGCCAATTTGGCACTTTGGAATTTCGCCAAAGTATTAATTTGATACTTTGAAATTCTCTCTCCTCACCCGACTGCCACTTCGACCTTTTTACCGCTGAAGGCCACGCCGTATTTATAAATCGTCCTGACCCCGGCGGTCGTCAGCTCGGTTTCGTATTTCTTATCGTTGATCTGCTGCAAGGCCGTCTCGGACAGCTTTTTCAGCTTCTCGTCGCTGCAATTTTTCTCCGCTTTCAGTTCGATCAGGATACCCGGAAGACCCTTTTGCGTGGGCTTCAGCTGAATGTCATAGCGCCCGTCGCCCGATTCCCGGTTGGAGGTCACGAAAGCGCCGCCCAGCAGGGCGCACAGTCCCAGCATAAAGCCGTGGTAGAAATTCTCGCCGGCGGTGTCGAAGGAGCTGACCGACTGGGTCAGCAGCGTTTGGATCTGCGCTTTCAGCCGTGCGTTATCGCCGGAGAAGATGGCCTCCTGAACGGAAATCGCCGTGGACGGCGGGATCAGATTCTCCAGCCGCTGCAAGATCTCCTTGTTATACACCAGAGAAATCTCCCGGTTGGGCAGGGAGACCTCGCACATAAAATCGCCGCTGAAGGAGGGCGTGGTTTTCAGTGCCTTCAGATAGCCGGTCACCAGCAGGAAGCTGTAAATGGTGGAGGGATTGCTCTTGATCTGCGGATAGATCACGCCGGTGTCGATGAAGGTGGTGAAGGTCTTGCCGTTGACCAGGGAGGTCAGACGGTTATAAATCTCCTCGTCTGCCTGGGCAAGCACTTCCCCGATAATATCGTTGCTTCCGGTGGAGACCCAGAAGGGCCTCGGCTCACACTCGTTGCTGAAGTAGTTGACCACCGACCACGGGTTGAAAATTTCCGTCTTGCCGAAGCGGTAGCCGTCGTACCACTGGCAAATCTCGTCATACTTATCGGCAGCGCCGTAGTATTCCGCCATCTCCATCACCTCGTCGGCGGTGAAGCCGAAGTAGGCGCTGTATTTGTTGTCCAGCACGGAGTTGATGGACAGGTTGTTCATCCCGCTGAAAATACTTTCCTTTGCCACCCGCAGAATGCCGGTGAGGAAGCCGAAGGACAGGTGCTGATTATCCTTGAAACCGCCGGAAAACAGGTTCCGCATAAACCGGATGACCTTGTCGTAATAGTCCTTCTGATAGCCCTGCTGGATGGGGGTGTCATACTCGTCGATGATGATAATGGGCGCAACGGCATAGTGCTTGTGCAGCATAGCGGAGAGATCCAGCAGTGCAGAAGCCAACTCTACCTCGCTGACTTTGCCGTCTGCCAGCTTTGCATAGGTCTTTTTGCTGTACTCGTCGCACTTATCGCTGGCCAGCAGCTCCTTATGCCGCCGGGTCTCCTTTGCGAAAATATCCCGGATGGCCGCAAAGGTCTCCTCCCAAGTGTCGAACTTCACATCCTTGAAGGTCAGGAAGATCACAGGGTACTTACCCTGATAATCCCGGTACTTCTGGCCGCAGGCCCAGATCTTCTTATCCCGGAAATAGACGGAGGTATCCTTGTCGCTCTTTTCAAAGTAAGTGCGCAGCATATCCATATTCAGCGTCTTGCCGAAGCGCCGGGGGCGGGTGAACAGTGTCACCATCGGACGCTCGTCGATAAAGTCCTTGATCATCATCGTCTTGTCGATGTAGTAGTATTCCGACGAGGCAAGGCAGTAGTTGGACACGCCGATGGGCAGGGGCAGCTTCGGCGCGCGCTCCGTCTTGCGGAAAGCGCCCGTCTTGAGCCGCTGATCCGCCGGCTTCTGCGTATCAGCGGGGATCAGCCAACGATTGCCCTGCTTTTTCGCACCGGCGATTCTCCCATTCTTGCAGAGCGTCGCAACTCTCCGCTCCGTTATATTCCAGCGCACTGCTGCCTCTCTTACCGAGATCATTTCAGCCATAGGGGATACCTCCACGCATAAAATCACAAGTACATTATACCCGGATAAAAGAACAACGTCAATGAAGTTCGGAACAATGCCATTGTAAAACAGCATTGTTCTTTTTCTGCATATAAAATAAGCGGAGGCCATCGGCCTCCGCTTGCTCATCATCCGTATACAATTTCCTGCATCACGGCCTCGTTTGCCCGATGTCGGATGCCGTTCATTTTTCGCACCCACGCCTGCGGGTCATTGGCCTTTACCTCCTCCGTCACACCCTCGGCATCTGCGTATTGTTCTACCAGCCAAAGAAAGAGTTCCTGCGCCTGCTCCTCGATGTCTGCGAGGTGCCCGTCCAGCGTCCCGGCGGTCAGCAGATTATAATACAGCACCCGGTGATGCCCCTTCAGATAAGCTCGCCGCCGCTGGCCGTAAATGCCGATGGGGCGTTCTTCTTCGGGCGGTAAGCAAACATTGGGTAGGCAATAGTCGCCCTGCCTTGTGTAAGTGCCGCCCAGCTGCTCAAATAGCGATTCCATATGTGATCCTCCCATTCAAAATTTTCCCGGCAGGTCTGCAATGCAAAATGCACCTGCCTTTCGGTTAAAGTCTACTAAAACCGAAAGGCAGGTGCGAGTGTGCGAATTTCAGAATCGCACACTATTTCTTCATCTTCCTGCTGAACTCGTTCAGCGTCTGGATATGCCAGAGGCTTTTGCGGGTGATAGAGCGGAAGGTCATGGAGCAGAAGGAATCCACAAGAAAGATTTTCGGGATACAGAACTTCAGTCCCTTTTGAAAGGCTTTCAGCGACCCGCGGCTGCACCAGTTGTGGACGGTGGTCAGGGTGTAGCCGGTCAGGGTTACCACATCCTTTACCGTGACCACATCCGGGTATTTGCGCAGCAGCTTTTCATAGTAGCCGTGCATCTGCCGCAGCGTGTCCTCCGGCAGTTCCTTAGAGAGCCTCGCCACATAGTGGGTGCCGTACCATCCCTTCGGCGCAGAATAGAGTTCTGGAAAAATCGCCCGCTCCTCCAAGTATGCTTTCACATCCTCTTTTCGGATTTTATAGCACCGGGTTTTCTTACCCGACCACTTGCAGGGCACCTTGCCGCTTTTAAGCAGGTGCAGCGCCGCGGACTTGCTGATGTGGCAGATTCGGAAAAATTGCTCCTTGTTCATCACTTCGGGAACGCTGTCCCAGTTAACGGGGAATACATCCATTTGTAACACCTCAAAAAAAGATTTTCGGCGGTTGGAAGCTCTATCCTGCGGTGTATGGCCGTCTCCCGGTTTTTCTCTCCTATCTTCCCGCATTTCTCTCCAAAATCGGAAAAAATGCCGATTTGAACCCACTTTTAAAAAAGCCCGTCCCGCAAGGCTTTCCGAGCGAAAAAGCCTGATTTTAAGCGGATTTCGGCGGGTACGGGGCTTACAGAAACGACCCCAAAACGGACATCCCCGTCACAGTTGCATAAAAGACTCGAAAGTTTGCATCCGGCAGGTTACCTTGTCCGCAGGAAATCCCATAACGGCGGGCTTTATCGGGTATCGCGTACCCAGCATTTCATCGTTATCTTGCATCGAAATCTCGCATTTTTCCAAACGCTGTGCGGGGCGGTGCGATAAAAACTAAATAAGCAGACGTATCGAAGCGGTCGTAACGAGATTGACTCTAAATCAATTTGACAGCAATGTCACGTGGGTTCGAATCCCACCGTCTGCGCCAAGTATCACTACTCAATTTCACATTGGGTAGTGATTTTTTTATTGCCGCTTTGTAAAATCCCCGTACTTTTCTTATAAACATCTCCCCTTTATTTTCAAGTAGTGATTTTCGGGTTCGGTACAAATCATACCCGCAAACTGACCGAAAAGCTATTCACAGAATTGCACAAGAATTAGCTGTTTGGTTTGGAATACATTTGTGCGGAGCCTGTACTTAGAACATAGAAAAAAGCGCCCACAAAAATAGGCGCTCAATAAGTACGAGATATGGCTTCGTTTGATATCGTTTGTATGTGGCGTAAATTGTAGGATAATGTTAAGTTAAAATGTACATATAGCGTGCTTCTTACACCATGGGATCAGTGTAAGGACAAGTGCAGCATGACAACCTTTCAGAAACGTTTATCTGATTTCGCCATCACCTGCTTCGCCACAGCCTATCTATTTATACCACAGCTGGCTGTTCTTGTTAAATCCTCAGAAATATAATCTCACTCTATAAATGTTCCTTTTTTTATGTGATACGAAATATGGCATTTGTTGCAAAAGGAGATGACTTTTTTCGTGCAGTCATTATAAAATTCTTGATATCCTTTATAAGCCGTTACCTGTTTGTTATAATGTAATCTTCCAAAGATAATCTTATTGGCAAAGGATACCCTTTCCAGTAGTTTGTCAAGACTTTGATTGTAAATGTTTGGTGTTGGATAAGGTTCAATACTAATCCATGTATAACACCCTCGTTTACTGAGTTCCTCTAATGCACAGATACGGTCTTCCATCGGTGCCGCACCTGGTTCCATTTCTTTTCGAAAGTCCTCATCTAATGTAACTACTGTAATACCATACTCATTATCTAAGGGCATTTTTGATAGTTCTATTGGCAGAACACCTTTGGTTAATACCGAGCAACGAATTCCAAAGGTATTGGCCTTTTCGATAATTTTGGTGCTGGCCTCACAAATATCTTGATGCCCATACATATATGGATCAGTAGAGAAGCAAAGATGCAAAATTTTTATTTTGTCTTTATATCTAGGCAATTCTTTCGATAAAAGGGGGAAAATATTATCAACTAGTCTTGGCTGAATCCATTCTTCGTAGTCATTTACTTTTTTAAAACGCTTGGCCATCATGTAAGCATAACAAGGGTATCTACAACCGTGCGAACATCCCGTCACATGGTTTAAAGTGTAGTCACCATATTCAACTCCAGTTTTATATATTAGACTTTTCCTAATGTTTTTGCATTCTTTTCTTTCACTCATATAAATGCGTAACTGTCCCCTTTGAAATTTGATTTTCGCACATTACAACATTTTACAATTTTCCCATCAGCAATTAGCGGCTTTAGCACAGGTTCTATTATTTGTGAATTATTGAGCATTGTTTCTTCAAGGATTTTTTTCTCAATTACGGCATAATCGACGGTTTGACCTTGGAATTCATCACAAATAATACGTTTTGCTTCCTGAGCGTACTCGCGAAGTCGCTGCTCTTTCGGATTTTCCGCATCAAACATAGATATCTGCTCAAAGTCTGAAGTCGTTGGTATATGGTTCCGATGAAATTTTTCGCCATCAAAAACATCCCATAGACTATCCTTTAGAACCTCTAGCCCTCGTATATTTGGTGTTGCATAAAGAATTTGATACAACTCAACATTCTTCATCGTGTGAAATGAGTAAGCAAATGTATATTTAATGTATCCAACTCGTAGTTCATTTATAACATGATTGACAAATTCTTCTTTAGTCGTTGGTTTAAAGCCATCCAGACATTTCTGAATCCTACCAGAATCTTTATCAATATTCCGCACATAATCACTGGTAAATAGATTAAATAGTAACTCACAATAATTATTTCTTAAGATAGCATGTAACCGTGAAATCTGAACCGTTCCAAAATTGTATGGATCAACATATATTAAGCTACAGTTTCCATACGAAAAGAGTTCATCGTGAAGTCTGTCTGTCGGTTCGGCAACCTTCTGCAAAAAATCGTTAACATCCATATTTGATAAACGAATTTGCAAATTTTTTCGTAGACACATGGTCTTAGAAACAATGCTTTTAAACGTTTCGATTCTATCAGCGGAAATATCATTCAAATACACAACAAACTCTTTCGCTTGATAGTCAGGCTTTTCAGCCAGCACATTGAAAGCACTAATAACTTCTAGGGCTGTACAGAAATCACCATCTTTATATATGCCTGCATTGCACATGCAATCGACAAAGTTTATTTTGTTGATAGTTGAACGTTCTGCCTGTATGAGTGCCCACCTCTCAACATAATGCTTCACATATTTAATTTTATAAGTTGTTTGCTCTTTTTTTTCGTCCAAAACAGCGCTATCGATTCCAAGTTTTTCGAAATCATCTGGTAAAATATTCATAGTCTCTCCGCAAGGAATAATCTTGTTCCCTCATATTGTTTCGGCAAATCATCACAACAGTAGCTATCTTTCACGTTGACTTACCAAAATACGTCACACACCATATTTTTTTATTATTATACGCTGTTTCTTTGCTTTTCGCAATAGTGGCGTTCATTGCAAAAGAAGCAAGAAGCAATTTAGTCATCTTTTTTAAACAGCACGCATTGCTATTGCGTGCCGATACTATTTGTTTTGTTATCTAAATTCAAGTACTCCTATTTAGCAGAAAATCCATCATAAACAGATGCCCCGGCATCCGTCCTTACTCGGACAGATGCCGGGGTGTATCTTTTTACCTCACCATTCTTTTACGCTCGGCGCTTTCGGCAGTGTCAGCGTGTTTGCCATCGTCCGGGCGCTCAGGTTCTTGGACTGCGAATCCAGATGCGCGTAGATATTCGCCGTAGTAGAAATATCGCTGTGACCCAGCCACTCTTGAATCTGCTTCATCGGTACGCCCTCTTTCAGCAATAGGCTGGCACA